>Ga0105047_10000006_pt1 | contig 214208 bp, 213 predicted proteins | sample MAT04_FD_78384 | JGI IMG/M metagenome (GOLD analysis project Ga0105047, IMG submission 78384) | Freshwater microbial communities from Lake Fryxell liftoff mats and glacier meltwater in Antarctica - MAT-04 (megahit assembly) | ecosystem: Environmental > Aquatic > Freshwater > Ice > Liftoff...
ATCAGCGGCCACGGCGGCCGAAACCGCCGATCGCAGCCAAATCGCATCACGCCATCACCCCTCCAGCGGCAAACTCGCCAAATCAACGAGTTTCGCAGAGGTCTCGCAAGCGGGAGAGGGGGCGCGTTGTGCTTGGGGAAATTCATCGATTTCTTTTGAGCGCTTCTGGTGAGCACCGTTAAAGATGGCGCACGATATCGCCCAGCGACGCGGCGGGACTCCCTCTCCCGCTTGCGGGGAGTGCGTTGATGTCACTCGTAGGCAGCCCTCAATCCTCCAGCGGGCAGTTCACCATCCAGGGGATGCCAAACTGGTCGGTGCACATGCCGAAGCCCTTGGAGAAGAATGTCGCACCGAAGGGCATCGTCACCGTGCCGCCTTCGGACAGCGCCTTGAAGCGGCGTTCGGCATCGGCGGGGGTTTCCACCAACAGCGACACCGCAAAACCCTGCGGCGTGTGGAAGTGGCCGGGCGGAGCGTCGCCGCCCATCAGCACTTCGCCGTCGATCGACAGCTTGGCGTGCATCACCTTGGCCTCCTGGCCGGGCGGCAGCGGCGTGCCGGCCGGCGCATCCTTCCAGGTCATCAGCGCCTCGATCCGCGCGCCGAGCACCTTCTCGTAATATTTGAACGCGGCTTCGCAATTGCCGTCGTAGAACAGATAGGGGTTCACCTGCATCGCGGGCTCCTCGGTTTGCCGATCGAATTGTCTATCACGTTCCGATCGCTTCGCTGTCGCGCTTCAGCCGATCGAGATGCATCCGGATGTGTGAAGCCTCGGCGGTGGTGCGGGCGAGCGCGATGGCGCGATCGAACGCGATGCGGGCCTCGTCGCGGCAACCCTGTTGCAGCAGCAGAGCGCCCTTGGTGCCGAAATAATGGAAGTAGTTCGACAGCCGCTGCTCCAGCGGCGCGATCATCGACAGCGCCGCCGCCGCGCCGCGCACTTTCGACACCGCGACCGCGCGGTTGAGCGTCACCACCGGCGACGGCTGCAGGATTTCCAGCGAACCGTACAACAGATCGATCTGCACCCAATCGGTGTCCCCGGGCTTTTCGGCCCGCGCATGTAGCGCGGCGATCGCGGCCTGGATCTGATACGCCCCGGTGCGGCGATGGCGCATCGCCTTGTCGATCAGCGCCAGACCCTCGGCGATGAATTTTGCGTTCCAGAGGCTGCGGTCCTGATCGTCGAGCAGAACGATCTCGCCGCCCGGATCGAACCGCGCCGGCGCGCGGGCGTGCTGCAGCAGCATCAGCGCGGTCAGGCCCATGATCTCGGGCTCGGACGGAAACAGCCGCAGCAGCAGCCGCGCCAGGCGGATCGCCTCCTCGCACAGCGGCGCGCGGAGGCCGGCGGTGTCGCCGGAGGCGGAATAGCCCTCGTTGAACACCAGGTAGATCATCGCCGCCACAGCGCCGAGCCGTTCACTGCGCTCCGGCGCGCCCGGCGTCTCGAACGGCACGCTCGCGCGGGCGACCCTGGCTTTGGCGCGGGTGATGCGCTGCTCCATCGCCGCATCCGAGACGAGAAACGCGCGCGCGATCTGCGCCACGGTCAGGCCGCTGACGATGCGCAGCGCCAGTGCGATCTGCTGGGTCGGCGGCAATTCGGGATGGCAGCAGATGAACAGCAGCCGCAGGATGTCGTCGCGATAATGCGAGCCGTCGAGCCGCTCGGCGAGCGCGTCCTCGGCGTCGTCGAGATCGGAGATCGCGTCGTCGTCGGGCAGCGGCTGCAGCTTCCTGCCGCGTCGGATGTCGTCGATCGCGACGTTGCGGCCGACCATGATCAGCCACGCCGCCGGATCGCGCGGCGGGCCGTTCTGCGGCCACGCCTTCAGCGCGCGCAGGCAGGCGTTCTGAAACGCCTCCTCGGCGGTGTCGAGGTTGCGGAAATAGCGCAGCAACGCGCCGATCGCCTGGGGCCGCGCCGCGGTGATCGCGGTTTCGATCCAGGCGAGATCGGTCATGGCTGCAGTGTCCCCGGCATGAACAGGCCGATCGGGCGGATCTCGTAAGACCCACCCGGATTGGCGCGGCCGAGGTCGCGTGCGACCTCGAGCGCGCCGTCGAGATCGGCGCATTCGACGACGTAGAAACCGAGCAACTGTTCCTTGGTCTCGGCGAACGGCCCGTCGATCACCACCGGCGGCTCGGAATCCTTGCGCAGCGTGGTCGCCGCCGTGGTCGGCAGCAGCCGCGCCACCGGCCCCAGCCGACCTTGCTCCGCAAGCTTGCCGTGGACGAGCTTGAGCTTCTCCATCACCGCGGCGTCTTCCTCGCGGCTCCACGAACCGACGAAATCCTCGTCATGATAGCAAAGGATGGCGTAGAGCATGTGGAACGGATCTCCCTGGCTGCGCGGCATTGGTCGCCGCGCTTGCGCGCTACCATGCCGGACAATCCTGCGGCGACCAAGTCGGGTGACGGGAACCGGCGCGACACGTTCCCGCGCATCGCGCCTGCCCGTTGGCTCGCAAGGCGGAGGCTGTCAGTCCGCCGCCGGCAGCGGATGGGCGAAGCTCCAGCTATGCCCGAACGGATCGACGATGCGGGCGTAGCGCGCGCCCCAGAACGCATCCCACGGCTCCATCGTCACAATGGCGCCGGCCGCTTTTGCCCGCGCCACCGCGGCGTCGCAATCCGTCACTTCGAGATGCATCGTGACCGCGGTGCCCTTCAGCTCGTTCGGCGGCATATACGCCTCGCCGCCATGCTGGGCGCGATATTCGGGGAAATAGTCGACCACGAAAATCCGCGCGCCGTCGATCTGGATCTCGGCATGGAGCAGCCGCTTGCCGTCCTCGGCCGGCATCCGCACCGCCTCGCTGGCGCCGAGTGCCTGCTTGTAGAATTCGATGGCCGCACCGGCGTCGCTGACGACGAGATGCGGAATGACGGTCTGCGGGGCGGTCATGGGAGTCTCCTGGCTGATGAGCCTCCGCAGGACGAACGGAGCGCGGCGCTGCCGACAGCGGTCGCGGCTTTTTTTTTTGCCGGACCCGAATTCCTTGCGCACGGCCTGCCCCCTCTCCCGCTTGCGGGAGAGGGTTGGGGATGAGGGCGAGCCGGGCAGTGAGTTGGTGATCTGCCGGACCTAGAGCTTTTCCGGTTCTGATAGAATCAGAACCGGAGCTCTAACTTTTTGTTCTGACGCGTTTTCTTCACGCGAACCGGTTTCCACTTCGCTCGAAAACGCTCTAACTACTGAACTCACTCTCCGACTCGCGGAAAGCCCTTCCCCCACCCGGATCGCTTTCGCGATCCGACCTCCCCCGCAAGCGGGAGAGGTTGCGCGGTGCCGGTTTGCGGGCATTCTGGAATAACGAACGCACCACGGCGAACAGGACGCCGCGGAGGTTGTCCTGATCGGTCAGTTCGTCAAAACTATCCTGGCTGGCGCACCTGTGCAGCGGCGCCTTCGCCGGGCGCTGCGCCGTCCGTCTTCGCCTCGCCGGGTTTCTCCTGCTCGACGACAGGCATCGTCACCGGCACCGTGAACAGCGTCGGCAGGCTGCGATACCAGGTCGCGAGCCAGGCGATGCCGGTCAGCAGGCCGATGCCGCCGATGCTGACGAGGATCTGCATGGCGATGCCGCCCGAGACCTGCACCAGAATCCAGTGCGCGGTGAACGACAGGATCACGCCGAAGCAGAACACCGGCAGCGAGCGCTGGCCGCACAGGATGATCGGCCGCAGATGCGGCGAGCGCAGCGCCGGCAGTTCGGGCGGCAGCAGCCGCACCACGATCGCGAGCAGCGCCAGGAAGTGGATCAGCCGGACCGGCGCCAGGCTGGTCTTGTCGATCGGGTACAGCAGCTTGCCGATCGATTCCGGAACGAGGCCGTAGAGCGGCTCGAAATTCCAGGACATCACGATCACCAGCGCGACCAGCACGATCGTCCAGGACACGATCTGGTTCGGCAGCGAGCGCACCCACGGCCTGATCTGCGGACCGTTGCCGAAGCCGCACCAGATTCCGAACACGAACAGGAATTGCCACGCGAACGGGTTGAAGTACCAATGACCGTCGGGGAAAGACGGAAAGTTCCAGCCGAAATGCCGCGACACCAGATACAGCAGTCCGGAGCCGACCAGAACCCAGGTGGGGCGGCGTAGCAGGCCCCACAGGATCAGCGGCGCGGCGACCACCAGCACGATGTAGAGCGGCAGCACGTCGAGATTGACCGGCTTGTATTTCAGCAGCAGCGCCTGCTGGATCATGATGTCGGGATTCTCGAGAAACTGCGCGACGTTGAACTCGTCCTTGTACATCGGATTGTCGAAGCGCCGCGCGGCGCGCGCAATCTGCGCGGTGAAGAACAGGAACAGGAAGATGTGCGCGACGTAGAGCTGCACCGCGCGCGTCCACAGCCGCTTGATCGCGGCGACCATCTCGCCGCGCCTGATCGCCGGGCCATAGGCGAAGCCGATCGAATAGCCGGAAATGTAGACGAAGAACTCCGCGGCGTCGCAGAAGCCGTAATTGCGCAGCGTGAACCAGTGCAGAACATTGTACGGGATGTGATCGATGAAGATCATCCACTGGCCGACGCCGCGCAGAAAATCCAGCCGCAGATCGCGCTCGGCGGGGCCGATCATCGCCACGTTACGCGGCGTTTCGTTGCTTGCGTCCACGCGCCTGCCCTCCCCGATCGCTTCCGCCGAATCATTGATCAGGCAGCAATCTATCCGACCCTTGCCGGGACGGCTCCCTGCGACACCCCGGAAGACTACGCGTGTGGCCCGCTTGCGTCACGCCCGCTTCGGCTGGAACAGGGTGACTTAAGTTCGAATTCTAACCCCGGCTCCAGGTTCCTGTTCGAGCATCAACTAGTCCCGAAAACCGGGGCCACTTTTCGGGATCATGCTCCATTCTTGCTTGAGCATGATCTCATCCGAAAACCGGCGTCCACTTTTCGGGATCATGCTCTAATGCAGCTTCACCGTCGGCTTCGGTCGGTTGCTGCCGGACAGGAGGCTGAGCAGCGTCCGGCCGCGGCCGTACAGCGCCGCCTCGTGCATCTTGTAGAGCGAGTTGTACATGAAGCGGGCGAAATATCCCTCGATCATGAAGCTCTTGTCGACCAGCGAGCCCATCAGGCTGCCGACCGTCGAATATTTGCCGAGCGACACCAGCGAGCCGAAATCGCGATACTGAAACTCGCCGAGCGGTTCGCCGGCCAATCGCTTGCCGATCTGCGCCAGCATGAACTCGGCCTCCTGATGCGCGGCCTGGGCGCGCGGCGGGATGTTGTTCTCGTAACCGGGGATGGCGCAGGCGGCGCAATCGCCGAGCGCGAACACGTCGTCGTCGCGACTGGTCTGCAGCGTCGGCTTCACCACCAGCTGATTGATGCGATTGGTCTCGAGCCCGTCGATCTCCTTGAGGAAATCCGGCGCGCGGACGCCGGCGGCCCACACCACCAGTTCGGAGGGAATGATCTGGCCGTCGGCGAGCCTGATGCCGTCGGCCAGCACTTCGGCGACGCGCGCGCCGGTGCGGACCTCGACGCCGAGATCGATCAACAGCTTCAGCGTCGCCTGCGAGATTCGCTCCGGCAGCGCCGGCAGGATCCGCGGCGCGGCCTCGATCAGCACGATCTTGAGGTCGTGCTCCGGATCGATCTTGTCGAGACCGTAGGCGATGATCTCGCGCGCGGTGTGATGCAGCTCGGCGGCGAGCTCGGTGCCGGTGGCGCCGGCGCCGATGATCGCGACGTGGAGCTGGCCCGGTGTGATCGGGCTGTGCTGATGCTGCGCGCGCAGGCAGGCGTTGACCATGCGGCGGTTGAACCGCGTCGCCTGCTCCGGCGTCTCCAGCGGCACCGCATAGTCCTTGGCGCCGGGCGTGCCAAAATCATTGGTGACACTGCCGACCGCGATCACCAGCGTGTCGTAGCCGAGTTCGCTGGCCGGATTGATCTCGCGCCCCTCTTCGTCGATCACCGGGGCGAGCGTGATCGTCTTCGCGGCGCGGTCGAGCCCGACCATCTCGCCGAGGCGATAGTGGAAATGATGCCAATGCGCCTGCGCCAGATAGTTCAGCTCGTGCTGGGAGCGGCGCAACGAGCCGGCGGCGATCGCGTGCAGCAGCGGCTTCCAGATGTGGGTGCGGCTGCGGTCGACCAGGGTGACGCGAAACTTGTCGGACTTGCCGTATTTGTCGCCGAGCGCGGTGGCGAGCTCGAGCCCGCCGGCGCCGCCGCCGACGATGACGATCCTGTGGAGCGAGGTGCTGGTCATAATGCTTCCGAAGAGAGGGATTGCAACCTCCGTTTAGCATTAAAACCACAGCGCCCCTAGCTCGGGATTACAACAACATGGCGCGCGATCAAGCGACATCGGCCTTCATCGCGACCCGCAGTGGTAGCGGGATCGGGCGGGCGCGCCCGCCGGAGACAAAGGCGACCTTGACGCTCGCTGCCATCAGCAGAACGTCGCCGTGCTTGATCTGCTGATGCATGGTGATCGACGCGCCGCGTACTTCTACGGGGCGGGTGATCACGTCGAGCAGATCATCCATCTTCGCCGGCTTGAGAAAATCGAGCTGCATCGCCCGCACCACGAAGGCGAAGCCCGGGGTCTCGCTCTCGGCCTCGGCGAACAACGCGCTCTGCGCCGCGCCGAGCAGCCGCAGATAATTGGTCCGGCCGCGCTCCATGAAGCGCAGATAGTTGGCGTGATAGACGATCCCGGAAAAATCCGTGTCCTCGTAATAGACCCGGACCTGCATGTGGTGAATGCCGTCGCGGATCGCGCCGTCGAGGGTGCTGTGGGGAGCGGAGTGAGGCATGAGATGTATCGCTGAAGATGGTGCGAGCAGATCTCTCGCATGCAAGAGAGCCGAAGCTGCGTGAACCGCGGTGCCGAGTTCACCTCGGAAAGCCGAGGGCAAAGCTTATTGTCGGTGTTCGGGCTTTTTGCAAGTCAGGCGCGCGCGGCGCTGCCATGGCTGAATGGGCCAGCCTCAACCTCGAAACTCCTCTTCGACATTCATGCGGCCGTCCAGCACTCGAACGACGACGATATGGTCGGCCTCGGCATAGTAGAAGGCGATGAGGTTTCCGATCAGCAAACCGCGCAGCGAAGCTCCGAGATCTTTTCGTTCCGGACCGAGCAAGGGAAAGTCCGCCAGTTCGCTGAAACGATGATCGATCTGCGTAATCAGGCGCTCCGCGGCCTGAGGGCTGCGTTCGGCGAGGTAGGAGTAGGCGGATTGAATGTCGTTGCGGGCGCGGATCGTAAGGACGACATTCATCGTGTTTGCTAGAGCAGATGACGCTTCTTCGAATCGTTATCTGCTCTAGATTGTTGCTTGAGCATGATCTTTTCCGAAAACCGGTGTCCACTTTTCGGGATCATGCTCTAGGTCTCGGACCTTGCCCTGCGGAGGTAATCTTCAGGATCCCAGGGCACGACGCGCCCCGCCTCGGCGTCGGCGATCCCCTCATCGACCGCGGCTTTGAGCGCTCTGAATTTCTCGGCCTTCTCGACAAGATATGCGACAGCATGCTCGCGCATGTCGTCAGGCATCATCTCCAGAGCTTCGACGGCTTTATCGATCGTGGACGTCATTGGCACAGCCTAGCAGTTTTGCTGCGAAAAGTCAGTCCCCGTCCTCCTCCCCGCCGAACAGCCCGAACTGCCCGGGGTCGCGCGCGGGTTCGGCGAGGCCGAGATGGCGGAAGGCTGAAGCGGTGAGCAGGCGGCCGCGGGGAGTCCGCTGCAAGTAACCGCACTGGATCAGATAGGGCTCGATGATGTCCTCGATCGCGTCGCGCGGCTCCGACAGCGCCGCCGCCATGGTTTCGACCCCGACCGGGCCGCCGCCATAGTTCAGCGCGATCGTGCTGAGGTAACGGCGGTCCATCGCGTCCAGACCGGCGGCGTCGACTTCCAGCGCACCGAGCGCGTGGTCGGCGATCTTGCGGTCGATCGCGTCGGCGTCCGCCGCCGAGGCGAAGTCACGGACCCGGCGCAGCAGCCGTCCGGCGATGCGCGGCGTGCCGCGGGCGCGGCGGGCGATCTCGTTGGCGCCGTCCGCGGTGATGCCGGTGCCGAGCACGCGCGCGCCGCGCTTCACGATGCTTTCCAGTTCCTCGATCGTGTAGAAATTCAGCCGCACCGGAATCCCGAAGCGGTCGCGCAGCGGATTGGTGAGCAGGCCGGCGCGGGTGGTGGCGCCGACCAGCGTGAATTTCGACAGGTCGATCTTCACCGAGCGCGCCGCCGGCCCCTCGCCGATGATCAGATCGAGCTGAAAATCCTCCATCGCCGGATACAGCACCTCCTCGACCGCCGGGCTGAGGCGATGGATCTCGTCGATGAACAGCACGTCGCGTTCTTCGAGATTGGTGAGCAAGGCGGCGAGATCGCCGGCCTTGGCGATCACCGGTCCCGATGTGGCGCGAAAGCCGACGCCGAGTTCGCGCGCGACGATCTGCGCCAGCGTGGTCTTGCCGAGGCCCGGCGGGCCGACGAACAGCACGTGGTCGAGCGCCTCTTTGCGCTTGCGCGCGGCGTCGATGAAGATCTGCAGATTGGCGCGCGCCTGCTGTTGGCCGACGAATTCGGACAAATGCTGCGGCCGCAGCGCGGCGTCGCCGAGATCATCGCCGCGGCGTTCGGGTGTGACGAGGCGGGGATCAGTCATGGCGAGACATGTCGCATGGCGCGCGCCGTCCGGCACGGCGCAACCTCTCCCGCTTGCGGGGGAGGTCGGATCGCGCAGCGATCCGGGTGGGGGAAGAGCTCTCCGCTGGTCGGAGAGTCAGTGCTCGGCTCGCCCTCACCCCAACCCTCTCCCGCAAGCGGGAGAGGGGGCGCGCTGTGATTGGGGTCGAAGCTTCGAACAACACAGACACCCTCACAACACCCGCTCCCGGCTGTATTTGTTCGGCAGCAAGTCGGCGATGCCGACGGCTTCGACGACGCCGTCGGCGCCGGGAACCAGCACGCGGGCGTTGCGGTCGTAGTCCCAGATCAGTTCGCGGCAGGCGCCGCAGGGCGACACCACGCGGATTTCGCGGTCGGTCTCGTGCGGCTTGGGATGGCGCACCGCCACGATGGTGTCGATGCCGGCCTCGCCCAATTCGGTGATCACCTGGCCGAGCGCCACCGCCTCGGCGCACACCGCCATCCGGCCCAGATAGGCGTCGAGATTGACCGCAACAAAGAGCTTTCCGCTGCGGGTCAGCAATGCGGCGCCGACCTCCTGCCAGTCGTTGCGATAACGCCTGGTAATCGCCTCGATCGCGCTGGCAATCAGCGCGCGGTCGGTTTCGGTGACGCTCACTTCGACAGCTCCTTCAGGCCGAGCTTGATCAGTTGCGCGGTGGCTGCGTCGTCGCCGGCGGCGCGGGCCGCAGCCGCGATCGCGGCGGCCGCCTGCGGCTGGCCGTAGCCGAGATTGACCAGCGCCGAGATCGCGTCGGTCACCGGGCGCGGCGCGCGGTTGTCGTCGAGCGCGCCGGACAGTTGCACCACCGCCGGATCGACATTCGACAACGCCGGCACCTTGTCCTTCAGTTCGGAGACGATGCGCTCGGCGACTTTCGGCCCGACGCCGGGGGTGCGCGCCACCGCCGCCTTGTCGCGCAACGCGATGGCGTTGGCGAGATCGTTCGGCGGCAGCGTCGACAGCACCGCCAGCGCCACCTTGGCGCCGACGCTCTGCACGGTCTGCAGCAGGCGAAACCATTCGCGCTCGTGATCGGTGCGGAAGCCGAACAGCTTGATCTGGTCCTCGCGCACATAGGTCTCGATCGACAGCGTCGCCGCCTCGCCGGGCGACGGCAGCGCCTGCAGCGTGCGCGACGAGCAATGCACCTGATAGCCGACGCCGTGGACGTCGAGGATCACGTAGTCCTCGCCGTAAGAGTCGATCAGGCCTTTGAGTTTGCCGATCATGGCAGACCTCCCGGGGGGCGCCCTTCTCCCCTCCCCCTTGCGGGGAGGGGTCGGGGGTGGGGGGCCGCGGGCACTGTGCCCGCGTCGCCCTCACCCCACCCCTCTCCCGCAAGCGGGAGAGGGCGCGCGCTGTGGTTGGGGATGGGGATCATCATCCTCATCCTCCCACCGCCTTCAGCCGCTGCGCGCTGACGCGGTGGTGGGCGTGGGTGATCGCCACCGCCAGCGCGTCGGCGGCGTCGGCGCTGTGCGGATCGGCTTTCGGCAGCAGGATCTTCAGCATCATCTGGATCTGGGTCTTGTCGGCATGGCCGGCGCCGACCACCGTCTTCTTCACCAGGTTCGGCGCGTATTCGGCGACCAGCAGGCCGCGCATCGCCGGGGCCAGCATCGCGACGCCGCGCGCCTGGCCGAGCTTCAGCGTGGCGGCGCCGTCCTTGTTGACGAAGGTCTGTTCGACCGCGGCTTCCGCCGGCGCGTAGTCGGTCAGCACTCTCGAAAGCCCGTGGTGGATCGCCAGCAGCCGCTCGGCCAGCGGCAGCGTGTTTTTCGGTTCCACCAAACCGCAGCCGATGAAGACGAGGCGATTGCCGTCACTGTCGACCACGCCCCAGCCGGTGCGGCGGAGGCCGGGGTCGATCCCCAGAATACGAACAGCGGTGCGAATCGGCAGCAGGCTCATGGCGCAGTGATAACGCCATACAGACGTGAACGAAACAGAAACAGGGTGAAGCGGGAGCTGGTGCTTCTGGAAAACCCTCTCCGCTTGCGTTCCCCGGATGCTGCGCAGCGCGCCGCTCTTTGCGGCGTGGTGCGCTGCAGATCCGGGGTCCCGGTTCGCAGCGGACGGGCACAACCGGGATCCCGGATCCGCGGAGCAGCGCTACGCGCTGCACCGCGTCCGGGACACAGGAATTACCCCGCCATCTTCGCCATCAGCGCGTCGGAGACTTCGAAGTTCGCGTAGACGTTCTGCACGTCGTCGTGCTCGTTGAGATGTTCCATCAGCTTGAACAGCTTCTCGCCGGTCTCGTCGTCGACCGCGACGGTGTTCTGCGGCTTCCAGATCAGGGCCGCCTTGCGCGGCTCGCCGAATTTGGCTTCGAGCGCCTTGGCGACGTCGCGGAAGGTTTCCTGCGAGGCGAACACCTCGTGGCCGCCTTCGCTCGACAGCACATCGTCGGCGCCGGCCTCGATCGCAGCGTCCAGCATGTCGTCGGCGGAGGCTTTGCCGGCGTCGTATTCGATCACGCCGGTGCGGTCGAACATGAAGGAAACCGAGCCGGTTTCGCCGAGATTGCCGCCGGATTTGGTGAAATAGGAGCGGATGTCGGAGGCGGCGCGGTTGCGGTTGTCGGTCAGCGCCTCGACGATCACCGCGACGCCGCCGGGGCCGTAGCCCTCGTAGCGGATTTCGTCATAGTTCTCGCTGTCGCCGCCGATCGCCTTCTTGATCGCGCGCTCGATATTGTCCTTCGGCATGTTCTCCTGCCGCGCGGCGATCACGGCGGCGCGGAGCCGCGGGTTCATCGCCGGGTCCGGTGTCCCGAGCTTGGCGGCGACCGTGATTTCGCGGGCCAGCTTGCTGAACGCCTTGGACCTCTGGGCATCCTGCTTGCCCTTGCGGTGCATGATGTTCTTGAATTGGGAATGTCCGGCCATGCGTGCTCTCTCGCGGATCAGGGACGTTTCGGGCTGCGGCGCGGGGTTATAAGCGCCGGGGGGGCCGAAATCAAAGACCTGACCCAAAATAGCGCCCGCATCCCCGTATTTCCACGCTGTGAAAAGTTAACCGTAATTTCACTGGGCGCCGCGAGAGTGGGGTCGCAGTTTCGCGTTATACGGGAGAATCTATGGCGTTCAGTCTGTTCCGCAAGCGGCTGCCGGAGACGGCGGCCCCTGAAAGCGTGGTGAATCAGGCCCCCGAAACGCCGGCGCAGGACCATTCAGCCGAGGCCGAGTCGGCGCACGAGATCCTCGAATTGCTGGAGCTCGAACTCGGTTCGCTGATCCGCCAGCTCGAACGCGCTGCGCATTCGGTGGCCGGCGGCGTGCAATCGACGACGACGACGCTGCACACCATTCGCGAGCGCACCGACGCGCTGACCGGAAGGACCAGCGCGGCGCGGGCCTCCGCGACGTCGTTTTCGCAGGCCGCAGACAAATTCACCCATTCGGCCGAGGGCATCGGCATCCAGGTCCGCCAGGCCTCGCAGCTCGCCGACGACGCCAGCGCCGCAGCCAATGACGCCAGCGCCAATGTCGAGCGGCTGCGCGAATCGTCGGCGGCGATCGGCAATGTGGTCAATCTGATCGCGCAGATCGCGCGGCAGACCACGCTGCTGGCGCTGAACTCGACGATCGAAGCGGCGCGCGCCGGCGCCGCCGGCCGCGGCTTTGCGGTGGTCGCGACCGAAGTGAAGGCGCTCGCGGTGCAGACCCAGGAGGCGACCGAGGAGATCAAACGCAAAATCGACGCGCTGCAGCGCGACGCGGCGAGTTCGGCCGACGCCGTCCACCGCATCACCAGCGCGATCGCTGCGATCCGCCCGGTGTTCGACCACGTCAACGGCGCGGTCGCCGAACAAAACCGCACCACCGGCGACGTCGCCGGCAACGCCGCGACCGCGAACACCTTCATCGTCTCGGTCGGCGACAGCGCCGCCGAGATCGACAGCGCCACCCGCGAAGCCGAGCAGCATGGCGACGAGGTCGCCAAAGCCGGCCAAACCGTGACGATGTTCGCCGAGAAGTTGCGCGCCCGCACCGCCCTGCTGCTGAAACAGGGCGATCGCGAGGAGGCGCGCAAGCGCGAGAAGCTGCCGTGCCATCTGTCGATCGAGGTCGACACACCGCGCGGCAGGATCACCGCGCCGGTCTATGAGATCTCGCAGGATGGGGTGCTGATCGCCGGGCCCGGCGCTTCGGCGCTGCAGGTCAATGAGACGCTCGCCGCCGAATTGCAGGACATCGGCGCCTGCAGGATTCGCGTCACCGGATACACCAGCGCCGGCGCACAGGCGAAGTTCGTCGCCGCCGATCCGCGTCTGCAGGAGCGGATCGAGGACCGGCTGTGGGCGATCCGCGACGAAAACACCGAATTCGTCACCCGCGCGCTCGAGGCCGGCGGGGAGCTGCACCGCATCTTCGAACGCGGCATCGCCACCGGCGCGATCACGATGGACGACATGTTCGACGACAACTACGTCGAGATCGCCGGCAGCAACCCGACGCAGTATCGCACCAGGATCCTGCCGTGGGCCGACCAGGCGTTGCCGCCGTTTCAGGAGGCGTTTCTCGCCAGAGATCCGCGGATGACGTTCTGCGTCATGATCGACCGCAACGGCTATCTGCCGGTGCACAACCGAATCTACTCGCAACCGCAGCGGCCGGGCGACGTCGTCTTCAACACCGCTAATTCGCGCAACCGGCGCATCTTCAACGATCCGGCGGGGCTCGCCGCCGGCCGCAACACCCGCTCGTTCCTGATCCAAAGCTACGCCCGCGACATGGGCGGTGGTAAAATGGTAATGATGCGCGAGATCGACGTGCCGGTGAAGGTCCGCGGCCGCCACTGGGGCGGGTTCCGCACGGCGTACAAACTGTAAGTAACCAGCCTGATCCTGAAACGATTGCCGCGCGGCGTATGCGCCTGCGTCATCTCACGGCCCATGCCGACCCGGCATCGCAGCTGCGGCGGGTTGCCGCTGCACCGGAAGTATGAGCTCCAAACTCTTCGGCGTCGGTATCATGGTGCATTAGACCAGCTAATCGCAACTGATTCCGCGTACTTTATTACCCCATGTATTACGCAATTTACCAATCGCTATCATTTCATCATCATTGTCATCGTCAACAACCCGGGACGTCGGGGATGTAACGACTGATCGGCGAATCCTAGCTCCTAGGAAGGAATCAAATACCCCACCACGTGCGATCCACCGCGCGGCGCTTGCTGTACGCGAGTCGTTGGGCGCGGGCGCGGGCGCGCACGGAACAGGGCGCCGCGCCAGGTTGCGCCTGAAAACGACATCAATCTCGGTGCGGGCGTTCGCTCATCGCCGAGCACCGGACCGGAGAAGCTACGCATGCTATCGAAACTGAATATGACCATCGGCCGCCGCATCTACCTGCTGATCGGACTCGGATTTCTGGGGCTGATGGGAACCAACTACATGGCGTCGCACGAGATGGCGAGCGGCCTCAAGCAGCAGAAGCAGATCGAGTTGAGCCATATGACCGATCTGGCGATCGCTATCATCAAGGGCGAATTCGAGGCGGCGCAGCGAGGCGAGCTCAGCGCCGACGATGCGCAGAAGCGGGCGTTGGCGCGGATCGCCGAACTGCGCTACGGCGGCAACGAGTACTTTTTCGTCACTGATATCCAGGGCAAGATGCTGATGCATCCGATCGCAAAGCAGCTGATCGGGCAGGATCAATCGAGCCTCAAGGACGCCACCGGCAAGCCGTTCTTCAAAGACATGATGGTGATGGTTCGCCAGAACGGCAAAGGTTTCGTCGACTACGTCTGGCCGAAACCCGGCTCCGACAAGCCTTATCCGAAGCTGACTTTTGTCGCCGGCTTCGCGCCGTGGGGCTGGGCGATCGGCACCGGAGTCTATATCGACGATCTCGAAGCCCAGACCTGGGCGGCCATGGAAATGTTGCTGATCGCGGCCGCGATCGTACTGCTGATCACCATTGTGGTGTCGACCTTCGTCGCCCGGGGGATCACCGGACCGATCCACAAGATGACGGCTGCAATGAAGGGACTGGCTGCCGGTCGGCTCGACGCCGAGGTGCCCGGCGTCGGGCGCAACGACGAGATCGGTGAGATGGCCGGCGCGGTCGATGTGTTCAAACTCAACGCGATCGAGCGGCAGCGGCTCGAGGCCGAGCACCACCAGGCGGAGCAGCGCTCTGCCGCCGCCCGCAAGGCCGACACCATCCGCCTCGCCAACGAGTTCGAACGCACGATCGGCGAAATCGTCGATACGGTGTCGTCGGCCTCCCGCGAGCTGGAAGCCTCCGCGACGACGCTGACCAGCACCGCAGAACGTTCGCAGTACCTCGCCACCATGGTGACTTCGGCGTCCGAGGAAGCCTCCACCAACGTCCAGTCGGTGGCGTCGGCGACCGAGGAGATGAGTTCGTCGGTGAACGAGATCAGCCGCCAGGTGCAGGAATCCGCGCGGATCGCCCATGAGGCGGTCGATCAGGCCCGCTCCACCAACGGCCGGGTCGAGGAACTGGCCAAGGCGGCGGCGCGGATCAGCGACGTGGTCGAACTGATCAGCAACATCGCCGGCCAGACCAATCTGCTGGCGCTGAACGCCACGATCGAGGCCGCCCGCGCCGGCGAAGCGGGCCGCGGTTTCGCCGTGGTCGCATCGGAAGTGAAGGCGCTGGCCGAGCAGACCGCCAAGGCCACCGGCGAGATCACGCAGCAGATCAACGGCATCCAGACCGCGACCGAGCAGTCGGTGGCGGCGATCAAGGAAATCGGCGGCACCATCGGGCGGATGTCGGAAATCTCCTCGACGATCGCCTCGGCGGTCGAGGAGCAGGGCGCGGCGACGCAGGAAATCTCCCGCAACGTCCAGCAGGCGTCGATCGGCACCCAGCAGGTGTCGGCCAACATCATCGACGTGCAGCGCGGCGCCACCGAGACCGGCTCGGCCTCGTCGCAGGTGCTGTCGGCGGCGAAATCGCTGTCCCAGGACAGCAGCCGTCTCAAGCTCGAAGTCTCGAAATTCCTCGACAACGTTCGCGCCGCCTGAACGCTGCCATCCTCCGAAACAGCTCACGACCAACCGGCGCCCACGGGCGCCGGTTTCTTTTTGTGCGCCGTATCCATCGCCCGCCCCCGGGCGCCCGCCCCGTAGAGCTCCGGGGTCGGAAGTAAATCAGGCGTTAACCAAGTTCGTTTACGTCTTGGTGAGAATAGCGCCCGGCATACGGCCGCGGCGCGACGGCCGCCCGGCGCGCGCCGGGCCAGAGGTTGTGCGATGTCGAAATCCGGGAGCGTGCCCCGAACACTCGCCGACCGCCGGTCGCCGGCCGGGCCCGGGCTGCGATCTCCCTCGCCGCTGCGCGAGTTGTTCGCTCCCCTCGAACAGCTATTGACCTGTGGCGGCGATGCGCGGCTCGCAATCGATCCGGGCACCGGCCGCAACGCCTATGGCTGCGGCCCGATCCCCTGCCCCGACATTCCAGCTTTCTCGTCCTGCACCGCCAGCACGATCTCGCAGCGCGGCTACGAGGCCGCCGAGAGCGCGCGCACCGCGCTGATGGCCTCGGCGCTGCTGCACGGGCTGGTCGAGTGCTTCGACGCGCGGATCGAAGCGATGCGCGGCGAACTCAAGACGCTGCTCGGCCTCGAACGCTCCGCCGCCGACGTGGTGTTCTCGGCGTCGGGCACCGACGCGCAATTGCAGGCGCTGACGCTGACCCGCGCGCTGCTCGGCGGCGACCTGACGACCGTGATCGTCGCCGCCGACCAGACCGGCAGCGGCACCGTGAACACCGCGCGCGGCAATCATTTCGGCGACCGCAGCACCAATGATTGCAAAGTCTCCCGCGGCGCGCCGGTCAGCGGCCTCGGCCCGCTGAGCAGCGTCGCCGTGCGACTGCGCGACGGTAACGACCGGCTGCGTTCGCCGTCGGCGATCGACGCGGAGGTGCTGGAGACCGTGGAGTCGCTCGTCGCCCAGGGCGCACGGGTCATGCTCGAAGTGATGGATTGCTCCAAATTCGGCTATCAGGCGCCGAGCGATCGCTGCACCGACGAGATCGCCGCGCGATGGCCGGGCCGCGTCCAGATCGTGGTCGATGCCTGCCAGATGCGGCTCGGCCGCAGCCGGATCGCGCGTTACCTCGCCCGCGGCGATCTGGTGCTGCTGACAGGCTCGAAATATTTCGCCGGACCGCCGTTCAGCGGCGCGCTGCTGGTGCCACCGCAACTAGGCCAAGCGATCGGCGCGATGACTGAGCTCGCCCCGGGGATCGCCGATTATTCCAGCCGCAGCGACTGGCCGATGCGCTGGCGCGGGCTGCGGGCGCAGTTTTCAGCGGCGCCGAATTTCGGCCAGTGGCTGCGCTGGGAAGCCGCGCTGGAAGAGATCCGCGCCTACTACGCGGTGCCCATCGCCTTCCGCCGCGCCGCGCTGCGCCAGCTCGGCGACGGCATCGCGAAGATCATTGCCGGGTCGCCGGCGTTGCGGCTGTTGCCGCCGCAGCCGCGACCCGGGCACGACGACGAATTCGCCGATCCCTCGATCTTCGCCTTCACCGTCGAGCCCGGCGGGCACCCGCTGTCATTGGCGCAATGCCGCGCGATCTACAGCGCGCTTCGCGACGACCGGCCCGGCGACACGCCGGCCGGCGCGCCCGCTGCGCCATGCCTGATCGGCCAACCGGTCGGCTGGGGCGGCCGAGACGACGACGCCGTGGCGGCGATGCGAATCTGCATCAGCGCCCGCCACGTCATCGACGCCTGGGCGGCGCATCCCGACCTCGCGCACGGCGCGCTGACCCGCATTCTCGAAGACGCCGCGACCGCTGTCGCCAACATCCAAGCGCTGCTGCCGCAGCCCGACGCCATTGCCAAGGACTTCCATGCCGACTGACACGCAGCCATCGCACGTCCCGCAGGAGATCGCCGACCGGATCGGCTTCGCGCGCCTGACCAAGCGGGCGTTCGACGGCGAGAACCTGTTTCCGCTGTGGCAGAGCCTGATGACCAAGGTCGACGAGGGCGCCGCGACCGCCGGCGAGCAGCTCGATCTGGCGTTGATCACGCAATTGTTCGGCCACAAGCAGGCCGGCCTGTCGGTGCAGACCGAGACCCTGGCGCAGCATCGGCTGTTTCGCTCGCCATGTGCGAGCGCGCCTCCGAAGATGCGCGTGCTGGCGCTCGCCGCCGATATCGACATGGGCGGCAACACGCCGATCGAGTTTCTACTGGAGACGTCCGGCATCGAGCTGCTGACGCTGTATGTGGTCGACGGCGTGGCGCTGCCGGACCCGTTGCCGGCGCATGACCTCGCGATCGTGATCGCGTCGGATTCGGACGAATGCCGCGCCGCGCTGGCCGCGATCGAGGCGCGCGCCGCGAACTGGCCGGCGCCGCTGCTCAACCCGCCACATCTGATCGGCCACCTCGATCGCGACAAGCTGTATCGGCTGATCGGCGACGTCGACGGCCTCGACATTCCCGCCACCGTGCCGGTCGGCCGCGACGCGCTTGCAGCGGTCGCTGCGGGCCACGCGACGCTGCAGGACGCGGCCGGAGGCGTCGCCTTCCCGATCATCGTGCGGCCGCGCGGCTCACATGCCGGCTTCGGTCTGGCGCGGATCGCGGACAGCGTCGCGCTCGCGGCGTATCTGGACGAGCGCGCGGAGGCCGACTACTTCGTCGCGCGCTATGTCGACTACGCCAGCGACGACGGGCTGTTCCGCAAATACCGGATCGTCGTCGTCGACGGCAAGCCCTATGCCTGCCACATGGCGATCGCCGACCGCTGGGACATCTGGTACCTCAACGCCGGGATGGCGCAGAGCGAAGCCAAGCGACTCGAGGAAGCGGCGTTCTTCCACACCTTCGACATCGGCTTCGGGCGACGGCATCGCACCGCGCTCAGCGGCATGATCGAGCGGATCGGGCTCGATTACTTCACCATCGACTGCGCGCAGACGCCGGCCGGCGATCTGCTGGTGTTCGAGATCGACAACACCGCGGTGGTCCACAACATGGACAGCCCGGAGCTGTATCCCTACAAACCGCCGCAGATGATCCGGATTTTCGAGGCGTTCGCGGCGATGCTGGAGCGGCGCGTGGCGTCGCGGCTGCAGGGCGTGGCGTGAGCGGGATGGAGCGCGCCGGGGGACATTCCGGCGCGGCGAGCCTCGATCCCGACGACTGGGACGCGCTGCGCGCCGATGCGCATCGCATGCTCGACGACATGATCGACTACATCGCGGACGTGCGCGAGCGGCCGGTGTGGCAGCCGATCCCGGACGCCGTGCGCGCGCGCTTCAGCGAGCAGCTGCCGCACAACGAGACGCCGCTCGGCGAGGTCTATCGCTCCTTCACCGACAACATCGCGCCCTATGCCACCGGCAATGTGCATCCCGGCTTCATGGGCTGGGTGCACGGCGGCGGCACCGCCGTGGGGATGTTGGCCGAGATGCTGGCGGCGGGGCTCAACGCCAATTGCGGCGGCCGCAATCACATCGGTATCGAGGTCGAGCGGCAGATCGTGCGCTGGGTGCGCGACCTGTTCGGCTTCCCGGAGACGGCGAGCGGATTGTTCGTCACCGGCTCCTCGATGGCCAATCTGATGGCGTTGCTGGTGGCGCGCACCGCGGCGCTCGGGCCGCAGGTCCGGGAGGGCGGCATCAAGGGCGAGCCGCTGACCGCCTACGCGTCGGCGGCGGCGCATGGCTGCGTGGTTCAGGCCGCCGATCTCGCCGGCCTCGGCCGGGGCGCGCTGCGGCGGATTGCGTTCGACGCCGCGCATCGCATCGATATCGCAGCGCTGCGCCGACGGATCGCGGAGGATCGCGCCGCCGGTTTTCAGCCGTTCCTGGTGACCGGCTCGGCCGGCACCGTCGATGTCGGCGCGATCGACGATCTCGCCGCGCTCGCCGCCGTGTGCCGCGAGGAGCAATTGTGGTTTCACGTCGACGGCGCCTACGGCTCGCTCGGGATGCTGTCGGACGAGATCGCCCCACGGCTCGCAGGACTGAGCGAAGCGGATTCGGTGGCGCTGGATTTCCATAAATGGGGCCAGGTGAATTACGACGCCGGCTTCCTGATCGTGCGCGACGGCGAGGCGCATCGCCAGACCTTCGCCGCGCCGGCCGCCTATCTGCGCCGCGAAACCCGCGGCCTTGCGGCGGACTCGCCGTGGCCGTGCGATTTCGGCCCCGATCTGTCGCGCGGCTTCCGCGCGCTGAAGACCTGGTTCACGCTGAAGACCTTCGGCGCCGAACGATTGGGAGCGATGATCGCCCGCACCTGCGCGGTGGCGCGCCATCTCGAAGCGCGGGTGCGGCGCGAACCGAAGCTGGAAATGCTGGCGCCGGTGGCGCTCAACATCGTCTGCTTCCGCTACAAGGCGGCGTCCGGCGACGCCGATGCGCTGAACGCCGAGATCGTCGCCGACATCCACGAATCGGGGATTGCCGCGCCGTCCTCGACCACGATCGACGGCAAGCTCGCGATCCGCGCCGCGATCACCAACCACCGCACCGCGTTCGAGGACGTCGACCGGATGGTGGATGCGGTGCTGCGGTTCGGGGAAGCACGGGAACAGCGCTGATATCCAGTGCGCCGGGCGCGCGCCAAATCATCGCACCCGGCGACCGGTCATCAGCGTGACAAATACCAAGCGGCATCTGCCGGCGGCAGTTTCGCCCGGAGAACCAAATGGCTCGAAAACCCGCCGGCAAGGCGACCAAGACACCGTCCAAACCGATCCGCAAGACGCCCGTCGCGGCCGCGCCGACGATGCGGCAGCGGATCGAGGCCGAGATGCTCGACGGGTTCGACGAGGAACTCGAACTCGAGATCGACGACGACCGCCTCGACGCGCTGACCAATGAGTTCGCCGGCCACTCGCCCGCCGACACCGTCGACCGCCGGATCTATTTCAAGGAATTGTTCCGGCTGCAGGGCGAACTGGTGAAACTGCAGAGCTGGGTGCAGCATCAGGGGCTGAAGCTGGTGGTGGTCTTCGAGGGCCGCGATTCAGCCGGTAAGGGCGGCGTCATCAAGCGCATCACCCAGCGGCTCAATCCGCGCATCTGCCGCGTCGCCGCGCTGCCGGCGCCGAGCGAGCGCGAACGCACGCAATGGTACTTCCAACGCTACGTCACGCATCTGCCGGCCGCCGGCGAGATGGTTCTGTTCGACCGCAGCTGGTACAACCGCGCCGGCGTCGAGCGGGTGATGGGCTTCTGCAGCGAGGCCGAGGTCGAGGAATTCTTCCGCTCCGTCCCCGAATTCGAGCGGATGCTGGTGCGCTCCGGCATCGTGCTGATCAAATACTGGTTCTCCATCACCGATGACGAGCAACAGCTCCGCTTCATGATGCGGATCAACGATCCGCTCAAGCAGTGGAAGCTGAGCCCGATGGACGTGCAGTCGCGGGCGCGCTGGGAGAACTACACCAAGGCCAAGGAGGAGATGCTGGAGCGCACCCACATCGCCGAGGCGCCGTGGCACGTGGTGCAGGCGGTCGACAAGAAGAAGGCGCGGCTGAACTGCATCGCGCATCTGTTGGAGCAGATCCCCTATAAGGAGGTGCCGTCCAAGCGGGTGGTGCTGCCGCGACGCATCCACCATCCCGACTATCACCGCACGCCGGTCCCAGCCGAGATGTATGTGCCGGAGCGATATTGAGGCTGGCTAACAACGGGGCGCCAACCTCGCGTGCGTCATTCCGGGTTCGCGCTTCGCGCGCCCCGGAATGACGAACGAAAGGCTGGAACCGACACAGCGCGCGCAGTCGCAGCCCCGACTAACTCACCCAGAACGCCGGCACCGCCGGCTCCAGCCGTCCGCCGATCCGCACCGGGGCGATCCGGATCGCGAGGCCGGTGCTGTCGTCGGTCTCGACCGCGACGCCGCTCAAAGTGGCGACCCCATTGGCCGGCTCGAAACGGCTCGAGGCGATGCCGGTGGTGAAGCGCTGCAGCGGCTCGTCCTTGTGCATGCCGATCACCGAATCATAGTCGCCGGTCATGCCGGCGTCGGTCATGTAGGCGGTGCCGCCGGGCAGGATCTGATGATCGGCGGTGGGCACATGGGTATGGGTGCCGACCACCAGGCTGACCTTGCCGTCGCAGAAATAACCCATGCCCTGCTTCTCGCTCGACGCCTCGCCGTGGAAATCCAGCACGACGGCGTCGGCGGCTTCGCGCAGCGGGCAGGCGTCGAGTTCGCGCGCGACCGCGGCGAACGGATCGTTCAGCGGCTCCATGAAGACGCGGCCCATCGCGTTGATCACCAGCACCCGCGCGCCCTTGCGGGTTTCGACCAAAGCGGCGCCGCGCCCCGGCGTGTGGCGCGGGAAATTCGCCGGCCGGATCAAGCGCGGCGCGCGTTCGATGAACACCAGCGCCTCCTTTTGATTCCAGGCGTGGTTGCCGAGCGTCACCGCATCGGCGCCGGCGTCGATGAAATCATGGTAGATCGCCTCGGTGATGCCGAAGCCTCCGGCGGCGTTCTCGCCATTGATGATGGTGCAGTCGACCTGCCAGTCGCGGATCGCCGCGGGCAGATGGTCGGTGATCGCGGTCCGGCCGGATTTGCCGACCACGTCGCCGATGAACAGAATGCGCAAGCCTATCGACTCCGGAAAATGAGCGTCTCTCGCTCGGTTATCACATAATCCAGCGCCACGTCGTGGGCGGCGGCGGGGACGACCTCGATTTGCTGCACGGCAAAAGCCAGCCCCGCGGCGATGATGCGCCGCGATGCGCGCAGCGCGGCGAGCGTGCAATCATAGTAGCCGGCGCCGTAGCCGATGCGATGGCCGAGCGTGTCGAACGCCGCCAGCGGCACGAGAACGATGTCCGGGACGATTTCGGCCGCGCCCTGCGGCGGCTCGAGAATGCCGAGCGGGCTGCGCGCCAGCGCCTCGGCTTCCGACCAGGCGCGAAACAGCAGCGGCCGGCCCTGCCCGGTCACCACCGGCAGCGCCAGTCTGGCGCCAAGCGCCGACAGCGCGCGCATCAGCGGAAACGGGTCGATTTCACCACGGATCGGGGCATAGCCGGCGACGATCGCATCCTGCGGAACCGCGAAGGGCAGCGTACGGGCGGCGATCGCGGCGGCGGCGGCGGACCGCGCCTCGTCCGGCAAAGCGAGCCGCCGCGCCAATGCGGCCGCGCGCTGCTCGGTTTTGGATGCGCCTTCGGACACCTCGGACATCCCCGCTTATAGGCAGAGGCGGCCGGCCGGAAAAGCCGAAGACACTGGCGGAAAAGCGAAAGTGAGCCGGAATCGGCAGGAAACAGAAAAGTGCGAAGCCACGATGACCGTTGAAGCGCTCGATCCCGGAGTTCCCTACGAAAGTAGGTGGGCACCATGTGACCGGGTCCACGGACCCGGCCAGGGACAGTTCCCTTGAGGATCGATAAGGCCCCGGGGATTATGGCTCCTGACGCGAAACGCAGCCTCGCCGACCCAATGTAGCGATCATACCGCCGCTCCGCCAGCCTCGGCGTGCGCGTTTTGGTTGCGACGACACGAACACCTGACGCAGGATGGCGTTTTCCGCTATTGAGAGTTTCCGTCCCACGATCGCCATCAAATCGCGCGATCCGGGACGTACGATCAAACTGGATCACCATGGCCGCCAAGCCCAGCACCACGATTGCCCGCCGAGCCCGAACCCGGGCCGAGGCCGATTTCGCCACTTGGTTGATGATGGCGAAGCTCGGCAGCTTCGACACCCTGCCGGAGAACGCGCAGAAGGTGCTGAACGGCTATCGCGAGCGGCTCGACCGCATGAGCGAGATCGAATCCAAGACGATCGCGGTGCGCGAGACCTACCAGGCCTATTACAGCGACATGGGCGGCGCCGGCGACGCGCCGGAGCCCGAGCCGCGCACGCCGTCGGCCGAACATGGCGATATGGCGGTCGACAATGTGGTGCGGTTCCAGAAGCCACCGAAGCCGCAGCCCGCCCGCGCCGCCGATCGCGGCGCCCGCCCGACAGCGCCAGGCGGCCGCAAGCCGATCCCCGCGCTGCTGATCTTCGCGGCGCTGGTCGCCGTGGTGGTGGCCTGGAAGTTCCTGACGCGCTGAGCCCACCGCTCCGCTTACATCCGCCGCGTCAGGTCGCGCGGGCGGCGCGTCGTCACGATTCGCGGGCGGCGTGACCGCAACCCGCCGAGCGGGCGGAGCAGCAGCACGAATCCGGCGGCGGTGCAGCCGACCAGAGCGACAACCATCCACACGGGCAGAGCGGCCTGGAACAAAGTGATGATGTGAGACATCTGCTGATACCTCGTTTATCGAGGTCAAAAGCCGGCCGACGAAATGGTTCCAGCTACGACGCCATCAGCTGGGCTGATCGAAACATCGCGGGAGGATTTGCAGTGGATGACGAGACCCGGCGCGGCGCGCCGCCGAGCGACGGCCATGCGCCGACGAAGCCCGCTCGACCGACCCCTCAATCGCCGCTGGTCGACAGCCTGATCGATCTGGTGATCGACGGGGCGGCGGCGATCACCAAGGCGGCCGCCAAGCGGGCGGCGCGCAGCCTGACCGGCAGCCCGACCCGAAAACGCACGGCCGCCAAGGCCGGCCTGCTCGACGCGCCCACGAAAGCCTCGAAGAAGAAGAAGGCCGCAGCAAAGCCGGCAGGGGCCGACGGAGCCAAGACGAAGAAAGCCAAGACCGGTGCGGCCAGGAAAAAGACCGCGAAGGTGAGCAAAGCCTCGACTGCGAAGGCCAAGACCTCCAAATCGAGGACGCCCCCGTCGAAGGCTTCCAAGTCGACGGCCTCGAAGCCGAAGGCGCCCAAGGCTGGCAAGTCCAAGACTTCCAAGTCAAAGACTTCCAAATCGAAGACGATAAAGTCAAAGAAGGCATCAAAGTCGAAAAGCCGCCGCTGAGCGCAGAGCCGTGGCGGTCGACGTGGCGCGAGCCGGGGTGATTACCACCGCCGGGACGATGGATTCCGGGTCCGCGCCCGGAGGGGCGCATCCCGGAATGACGAATGGCGGGTGAGCGAAGGACCGCTCACGAAGCGATACGCGCGAAGCGCCTGCTCCTTACATGCCGCGGTCGATCGGCTTGTCGACGGCGCCGCCGCTCTCGACCCAGTCCTTGAACGCGCCGAGATTGTAGACCTCGGTATAGCCGAGATCCTTCAGCGCCTTGCCGGCCAGGGCCGAGCGGCCGCCGGAGGCGCAGTACACGACGATCGGCTTGTCTGTGGCGAGGCGCTTGTCGTGGAACGGCGAGTCCGGATCGGCGCGGAATTCCAGCATCCCGCGCGAAACGTGCAGCGCGCCCTCGACCTTGCCGGTGTTCTCGACTTCCGGCGCGTCGCGCACGTCGATCACCACCGCGCCCTTGCCCATCATCTCGCGCGCCTGCTCCACGGTGACGCGCGGCACGAGCGCATTGGCGGCGTCGATCAATTGCTTGACGTTGGTGGTCATTCAACTCTCCTTTGCAAGAATGCTCAGCGGATCAGCCAGCGCGGCGTCTGCGCGGCGTATGCGATCCAGTCGTTGCCGAACCGGATCGCGAGGTGGCGTTCCTCGCGGCGGATCGCGAGGCGATCGACCGCGAGCGCCGAGAGCAGCGCGAACACGATGAACCAGGCATTGCCGAAGGCGAGCCCGATCCCGGCCAGCAGCCATGTGTTGGCGAGATAGATCGGATTGCGGCTGAAGCCGAACGGCCCCCAGGTCACCAACCGGTCGGCGGCGCGATGCGGCAGGATGTTGGTCTTGGCGCTGCGCATCGTCAGGATCGCCCAGACATCGAGCGCGAGCCCGAGCAACGCCAAAGCTCCGCCGAGCAGCGACACCCAGCGCGCCGACGGCGCGGGAAGCGGCGCGAGCCAGCCGAGCCCGATCGAAGCCAGCGCAGCGATGCCGAGCAGCATCGGCGGCCACGGCAGCACGTTCGGTCGGGTCTTGTCGGAAACGCTCATCGTCGCGCCCGCTTTAAATTCGTGGATAGGAATGTTTCTATCTTGATTGCGAGCGAACGCCAAGTTGCGCCCGACGATCGCGCGCCGCAGCCTTCACAGCGTCCCGGACGCCGTCGCCGCCATCATGCGCCAGATCACGCCGCTGCGGGAGAATTCCTCGCCGAGCGCAGCGAGCAGGCTGCGCGCGTCGGCTTCCGATACGGTGAGCGCGATCTCGACGGCCAGCGCATGGCCGCGAACCTGCTCGACCACGCTGTCGCAATCGGCGCTGTTGCCATAGCCCTCGATCTCGCGCGCGATGAAGCCGGCCTGCGCGGTCTGCGGGTGGGCGAGCATCGCCGCGACCAGTTCCTCTTTCACCGCTGTCGGCGCGATCAGCGTCAGCACCACGAGGCTCATGCCTTTTTCTCCGCGGCGATGCCGAAGCGGCGATACAGCACCGGCAGGATCACCAGCGTCAGCAGCGTCGACGAAACCAGGCCGCCGATCACCACCACCGCCAGCGGCCGCTGCACGTCGGCGCCGGGGCCGGTGGCGTAGAGCAGCGGCACCAGGCCGAACGCGGTGATGCTGGCAGTGAGCAGGATCGGCCGCAACCTCCGCTGCGAGCCGAGCATCACGATCTCGTCGGGCGGCAGGCCCTGATTGCGCAGGGTGTTGAAATACGTCACCAGCACCAGGCCGTTCAGCACCGCGATGCCGAGCAGCGCGATGAAGCCGACCGACGCCGGCACCGAGAGATATTCGCCGGAGATCAGCAGACTGAAGACACCCCCGACCAACGCGAACGGAATGTTGATCAGGACCAGCAACGATTGGCGCAGCGACACGAAGGTCGTGAACAGCAGCAGGAACACCAGCGCCAGCGCGATCGGCACGACGATGCCGAGCCGCGCCGCGGCGCGCTGCTGGTTCTCGAACTGGCCGCCCCAGACGATGCTGTAGCCTTCCGGCAGCTTGACGCGCTCGGCGACCGCGCGCTTGGCCTCGTCGACGAAGCCGACCAGATCGCGGCCCGAGACGTTGCTCATCACCAGCGCGAGGCGGCGGCCGTTTTCACGATCGATCTTCACCGGGCCGTCGATCCGCTCGAGCCGCGCGACGTTGGTGAGCGGCACCGACTTGCCGTCGGCGAGCACGAGGCTGAGGCCGGCGAGGCGCGCCGGCGACTCGCGCAGGGAATCGGGGCCGCGGATCGAGATCGGCGTGCGGCGGCCCTCCTCGACGACGATGCCGGCGGGTTCGCCGTCGATCTGGGTCCGCAACGCCGCGGTGAGCTGATCGACGTCGAGCCCGAGCCGGCCGGCCTGCAGCCGGTCGATCTTGACACTGTAATACTCGAAGCCCTTGTTCAGCGTGGTGCGGACGTCCTCGGCGCCCTTCAGCGTCTTCAACGTCGCGGTGATCTGTTCGGCGAGGCTGTTCAGCGTGGCGATGTCGGTGCCGAAGATCTTCGCCACCACATCACCGCGCGCGCCGATGATCATCTCCTGCACGCGCATTTCGATCGGCTGGGTGAAGCTGAAGCCGATGCCGGGGAATTCGCCGAGCGCCTTGCGGATCTCGCCCATCAGCCATTCCTTGTCGTCGGGCTTACGCCATTCCGACGGCGGCTTCAGGATCACGTAAGTATCGGTCTGGTTGAGGCCCATCGGATCGAGGCCGATTTCGTCGGAGCCGACGCGGGCGACGATGCTCTGAACCTCGGGAACCGCCGCCATCACCGCCTTCTGAATCTTCAGGTCGAGATTGACGCTTTCCTCCAGGCTGATCGAGAGCAGCTTCTCGACGCTGACGATCGGCGTGCCCTCCTCCATCGTCGGCATGAAGATCTTGCCGATCTGGCCGTAGGCGAACCCGGTCGCGACCAGCGCCAGCACCGAGACCGCGAGCACCGTCTTTTCGCGGCGCAACGCGAAGCGCAGCACCGGCGTGTAGGCCGCGCCGATCTTTCGCACCAGCCAGGTGTCTTGATGCCCGGAGGTGCGCAGCAGCAGCGAGGCCAGCACCGGGATCACCGTCAGCGCCAGCAGCAGCGACGAGCCGAGCGCGAACACGATCGCCAGCGCCACCGGGATGAACAGCTTGCCTTCGAGCCCCTGCAGCGTCAGCAGCGGCAGGAACACGATGACGATGATGACGATGCCGGAGGTGACCGGCACCACCACTTCGCGCAACGCCTGATAGATCCGGTGCAGCAGCGGCACACGCGCGGCGTGGCGGTCGTGCGCAAGATGCGAGATGATGTTCTCGACCACCACCACCGCGGCATCGATCAGCATACCGATCGCCACCGCGAGGCCGCCGAGGCTCATCAGATTGGCTGACATCCCCGCCCAGCGCATCAGCACGAAGGTGGCGAGCGCCGACAGCGGCAGCGTCAGCGCCACCACCAGCGCGGCGCGCCAATCGCCGAGGAACAGGATCAGCAGCACGATCACCAGCACGGTGGCTTCGATCAGCGACTTCGACACCGTGCCGATGGCGCGGCCGACCAGATCGCCGCGATCGTAGAACACTTTGAGCGTCACGCCCTTCGGCAGCGTCGGCTCGAGCTCCTTGAACTTGGCGCGGACGCCCTCGACCACGTCGCGGGCATTGGCGCCGCGCAGGCCGAGCACCAGACCCTGCACCGCCTCACCCTGGCCGTCGCGGGTGACCGCGCCGGAGCGGGTGATGCTGCCGATCCGGACCTGCGCGACGTCGCGCACCCGCACCATGCCGCCGTCACGCGAGGCGAGCACGATGTTGCGCAAATCGTCGAGGGTGCGGACCTGGCCGTCGACGCGCACCAGCAGCACCTCTTCGCCGGCGGAGAGCCGGCCGGCGCCGCCATTGCGGTTGTCGGCCTTGATCGCTTTCTCCAGCACGTCGATCGAGATCCCGCGCGAGGCCATCGCCAGATTGTCGGGGACGATTTCGAAGCTGCGGACATAGCCGCCGAGCGAGTTCACATCGGCGACGCCGGGCAGCGTGCGCAGCGCCGGCCGGATCGTCCAGTCGAGCAGCGTGCGGCGCTCGGCGAGCGTCAGGTCGCCGCCCTCGATGGTGAACATGAACATCTCGCCGAGCGGCGTGGTGATCGGCGCGAGTCCGCCGGTCAGCCCGTCCGGCATGTCCTTCATCGCGGAGGCGAGACGTTCGGCGACCTGGTTGCGCGCCCAATAAATGTCGACGCCGTCGGAAAAATCGATCGTGACGTCGGCGAGGCCATATTTGGTGGTCGAGCGCAGAATGGTTTTGTTGGGGATGCCGAGCATTTCGAGCTCGAGCGGCATCGTCACCCGGCTCTCGACCTCTTCGGGCGTCATGCCCGGCGCCTTCATGATGATCTTGACCTGCACCGGCGAGACGTCCGGGAAGGCATCGATCGGCAGCCCGCGCACGGCGTACACGCCGGAGCCGATCAGCAGCAGGGTGGCCAGCACCACCAGCAGGCGATGCGCAAGCGAGAACTCGACCAGACGCGCGAGCATTTACTCGACCCCGCCGAGTCCCTGCCACGCGCCCTTGAGCGCCGCGACGCCGCGCACCGCGATGCGCTCATCGCCGCGAAAACTGCCGCTGACCACGGCGAATTGCGGCAGTTCCTCGCGCACCTTCACCGGGGTGGCGACAAAGCCGCCGCTGGTCTGCACGAACACAAAGGCGTCGCTCCCCCGCCGCACCATGGCGCCGGAGCGCACCCGCCATTCGGCCTTGCCGCTGGTCGATGGCGCGATCCGCGCCTCGACCATCTGGCCGGGCCGCAAATCTGGATCGGGGTCGCTGAACTCGGCGCGGACGATCACGGTTTGCGAGGTCGCCTCGACGCTGCTGCCGATCGACACGACGCGGCCGACGCAATCATGGCCGTTCAACGTGACGCGGGCGCCGACCGCAAAATCCTCGGCGCGCAGCGCAGGGACCTGCACTTCCACCCACAATGGCGCGAGCTGCGCCAGCCTGAACACCGGGGCGAGCGCCTCGATGGTCTGGCCCGGCATCGTGGTGCTCTCGAGAACGACACCGTCGATCGGCGAGATCAGCGTCAGCTTCGGATCGAGCACCTGGCTGGTGGTCAGCTTCTCGATCTGCGGCTCGGTCATGCCGACATGCGACAGCGCCTGGCGGCGCTCGGCGACGGTGGCGCGGGCCTGATCGTATTCGTTCTGGGTGATGATGACCTGCTTCTTCGGCACTGCGCCGTAGGGAGCGAGCTGCTGCTCGCGGTCGAGATTGGTGCGCAGCAGCCGTTCCTTGTTGTAGGCGACGAGATACTCGGCCTGGGCGTGTGCCAGCGCCGGGCTCTGCAGCTCGGCGAGCACGTCGCCGACCTTGATCGCGGTGTCGGTGCGGACCAGCAGGCGCTCGATCCGGCCGCCGAGCTGCGCGTTCATCAGCCGGGTGCGATCGGGCGGCACGGTGATCTTGCCGGGAAAGCTGAGGCCCATCGCGGCCGGCTGCTGCTCCAGCGGCGAGGTTTCGATTCCGACGCGCTCAGCCTGCACTTGCGAGATGGCAAGTTCATCGCTCGCGCGCGCGACGCCGCAGGCGAGCAGCGCAGCGAGACATGCGGTTGTGATGGTTAATTGGCGGAGCATTGGCTTCTTGGACTTCGCTGGTCTTGGCGCCTTCGCTGATCTTGGCGACTTCGCTGGTCTTTGCCGACCTGACAGTCGATGGCACGCAGGCCCCCCGCAGCCGTTGCGACCGACGCTGTGATAGGCACCAGCGCCTGACAGAATGCTGACACCGAGCAGCCACCGCAACATAGCGCAAATGCAAGGATGCATGGCCTGTTTTAGTTGCTATCTATTCTCATCTTGCAACGAAGCCGCCGGTCCATCACAGCACCCGCGTTTCGTTCGGCCCGCAATCTCGACCGGCGCGATGCTGCCCTCGGACAACAGCCTGATGTCGCGGGCATGAACCTGCAGCACGCGGCGATAACTGCCGCCTGCGCCGGCGACGTAGACTTCGTGAAGGCAGCCGCTGGCATCACATTGCGCCGCCTTGTTGTGGCAGCGGAAATCGTCGTCGTGCAGCGCAATGAAGCGCGCCCGGCACGGTGAGATACAGCGCAATTGCTGCGACGCGGCGATCGGCGCGCCGCACGCAGCCTCCGCAGAGCCTGAGCGCCGATCTCCGGCGGCAGGCTGTCGCGATGCGCGCGACTTCGTCGGAGGATGATTCAGGTCAACCGTTGCCCCTGCTAACCGCCGGGGAGAAAGCGACCGATCCTGTATTTCGGCAGCATCGCGTCGGCTTCGCCGGTATGTGCGCGCCCCTTGGTCTTGGTGTTGTAGGCATCGCTCGCCTCCCTGCCGCACCATGGCTCGATGATCGTCGGCCGCGACGGGTGGTCAGGCAAATAGGAGGTGAGATCGTAAACGCCGCCCCGGATCGCCATCCAGCAATCATCGGGTTTCGCATGGCTGGCCAACTCGGCCGCCGTGATCTCGCGCTCGGCCGCAACCGCGGGCTGCTGGGCGACCGGCGTCAACGCGCTGCCAGCCCAGAAGCCGATGACGATGACCCAGAATGTCGCGGTGGACGCCAAGAATAGCTTGCGCATCATCTGAACTCGAAGTTCTCGAAGTGAATATGCTGCGCGGCAACGCCGCGCGCGCTCAACACCTGCTTCAGCGCGCCGACCAGACCCGGCGGCCCACACAGATAGCATTCGACGCCTGACAATTCGCGGGCATCGGGGAGTAAACCTTCGATGTCAGGGAGTTCGTCGCCCGTCACGATCGTTTGCAGCGTCAGGTTCGGGTCGGTCGCAGCGATCTGACGCAATTCCCGCAGATAGGTCGCGTCATCCTCGCGGCGGTAGAGATACAGCAGCCGCGCCGGATGGCGCAGCCTGCCGTCGTTCAGCAACGCGACGAACGGGGTGACGCCGATGCCGCCCGCGATCCACAATTGCGGCGCGCCGCTCACCTCGCTGAGGAAGCTGCCGAAGCCGCCGATCACGCGCGCCGCAACGCCAGGCTCGATCGACAGCATCCGCGAGGTGCAATCGCCGAGCGCCTTCACCGCGAGATGCAGCGCACCGTCGCCGTCGATCGAACTGATGGTGAAGGGATGGAATTCGCCGCAGCCGCGATAGACCGGACCATTCCTGAACGCCACCAGCACGAACTGCCCGGTGCTCAATGTGACGGGATCGGCGAGCGGCCGCAGCACGATCTCGACGGAACGCGCGGTCAGCTTGCGCGCCGTCGCGACGATATAGGGCCGCGCCCCGAGACCGAGATCGCCGCGCAGAAGCCGCCAGCCCAGGATAGCCGCCGCGATCGCCAGGATCGGCAGCACCGGCTCGTCGATGCCGAGCAGGATCAGATGCACGAGGCCGATCACGACGCCGATGCCGAGCAGGGCGTGCAGCCAGCGCCATGCGCCGTAGCGGATCGAGGGGGTGAAAGTGGCGGCGAGGCCGATCATCAGCAACAGCAGGCCGAGCCAGCCCGACCACACCGGCTAACTTTCCTCGACCGGCGACAGCGTGTGCCAGGCGAGAACCCGCGACGTCTGCCAGTTGCCTGCAGCGAGCGCCAGCGGATGCAGCAGCAGAAAAACATAGGCCGCAACACCGGTGACGTGATGCCAGCGATACATTCGCTCGAGGCCACCGAGCCAATTCGCGAGCCGCGGCTCGCGCAGCATCAGCAGCAGGCTCACCAGCAGCAGGCCACAACCCAACCAGCCGGTAACGATGCCTGCGGCCCGCAACGGCGCGAGCCCATGGGGAAATGCCCACACCACAAAGCCAAGCGGCACCGCAATCGTGAGCAGCGGAACCGACCAGACACGAAAGCCTGCTCCGTATGCGGCCACCGGCTCAATCCTGCTCAGGCTGCGCGTCGCGCTTCAGACGCCAGCAGAAGCCCTCGCGATCATCGAAAAGCTTGAGCCCGCGCTCACGCGCGCGCTGCTCCATCAGCTCGTGATGCTGCTTGCGATAGGCTTTGCACGTATCATAGTCAGTGAAGCTGCGCACCCGCGCCTGGTGATCGATACGTTCCTGCTGCGACATCAACTGCCAGCCGCGGGTGTTGTCCTCATCGGCGCGCCATGGCGATGCGCGTGCGCGATCCGGGATGGTTTGAAGCGCAAGCGCAGCGCTGCCGAGCAGCACCGCTGCGCTGAAAACCAGGTTTCTGCGCAGCATGATCGTCGTCCTGCCATTTCGATGTGATCGGCAGCTTAGAGTCAGGCGGCATCACAGTCATGACGTAGATCAATAGTCAGAGAGGCTCGCCGACTGAACACAATCGTGGGGCGGGTTACGGCAAGCGACGCACCTTTGCTCCAGCTCCTTTGCGGCGCGCCCGTCTGATCGCCTGCCGCCTGCCTGGACAAGCGCGACATCGCGCAGGCCCATCACACCGCGGCGCTTGCCCGATCCGGGCCGTCGCTGCGATCGGATCAGGCGTCGCTCGGCGCCGGACTGCGCATCGACACCGTTGCGCTGCTACCGTCCGCGAACCGTTGTTCCGCAAGCCAATCCGCGTTGTAAATCTTGGAAACGTACTTCGCTCCGCTGTCCGGAAGAACGGTCACAATGACCGCCGGCGGCTTCAGCGCCTTCGCAACTTCGATGCAGCCCCAGATATTGGCTCCTGAACTGCCGCCGCACAGCAAGCCTTCTTTCCGCGCAAGCTCGTGGCACATTTGAATGGCGTTGCGATCGTTGAAGCGAATTACATTGGTCAGAACCGAGAAATCCATGCACTTGGCGAGATGGTCCTCACCGACACCCTCGACGTGGTAGGCCGCGATTTCGCGCGGATCCACGACGCCTTCGTGAAAGTATTTGTGATAGATCGAGCCGACGGGGTCGAGCAGAACGACGTGGATGTCGGGGTTCTTCGAGCGTAGATAGCCGCCGATACCGGAAATCGTTCCCCCGGTGCTGCCCGACGAAACGAAGGCCGTGATCCGACCGCCGAGCGCTTCCCATATTTCCGGCCCGGTGGTGTGGAAATGCGCCTCGGCGTTCAGCGGATTGTCGTACTGGTTCAGCATGAACGAGCCGGGTATCTCGCGGTGAAGCCGTCGAGCCGTCTCGACGTAGTGCTCCGGTGAATCCGGTCGAACCGCCGTCGGGCAAACGATTGTCTGTGCGCCCATCGCGCGCAGGACGTTTTGTTTCTCCTGGCTCACCTTGTCCGGCATCGTCAGGATCGCCCGATATCCGCGTTCGGCCGCGAACATGGCGATCGCCGCGCCGGTGTTTCCGGACGTATTCTCCACAATCGTCGCACCGGGCTGCAGCGCCCCGACACGTTCGGCATGGTCGAGAATGTATTTGACCATGCGGTCCTTGATGCTGCCGCCAGGATTGAGGAACTCCAGCTTCGCGAATACCCGGATGCCATCCGGGATATCCAACTTGGTGATCTCGACCAGCGGGGTCGCGCCGACGGCGTTACCGACGTGCAATCTCATGGCGCGTCCTCACAGCTTTTGCGATTCGAGGACGAAGACGGTGTGGCCGATCTCGACGCCGTCGAGGTGCGCCTGCAACGCCTGCTCTGCCGAAAGGGCATCAGGCTGCAACGCCCTCTCGATCTCGATCGCCTGCGCGGCGGCCGCGACCGCTGACATCGGAGAGAGCGTTCGCTCCAGCACCGCTCTTGGATAAAAGCGGAATGGGCCCAACCCCTCGCGCTCCCACCGGGAGTAGCCGCCGATGACGTCCTCGGGTTCGGACTGAATCTTCCAGGCCAAGACCAGAATGTGGCTTGCATAGCCGGTCTCGCGCCCGAGCCGCAGAATGACCTCGACCGGGATCCGACCACCGATGGACGACAGGACGCGGCCCCCGGGCCGCAACATCGGATAGGCTTGCCGGAGCGCGAGATAATGGAGCGCGATCAAATGCTGGCGGACGAAATCGGGCAGTCCTTCCTTGCGGTCGGCGATGAACGTCGAGCTCGCCTGACCTTCGGCAAGATCATCGTCGCTGCCGAGCGGAATATTCGGAAGGTTTTCGTAGATCAGATCGAGCGCCGATCGAGTTTCCTTGAGGGGGTCGAGCAAATCGCCGACGCCGGCAAATACCGCCGGCTGCGGCGGGAGAACATTCATCAGAATGTTCTGGCGCGCCTGCTGCACGACGTCTTCGTGCAGGTCGGTGACGAAGACGTTTCTGACGCGGAGGATCTCGATGGCGGCGAGCGCGTCCAGTCCGGCCCCGGTGCCGATGGTGCAGAAATCCTCCACCTTCACTCCCATTTCCGCAAGTGCACGGAACGCGGGGGCGGCGACGCGTGCGACCCAGTCGCTGTGCGGATCGGATGCTTTCGGCAGATAGCTCTGCTCGGTCAAACCCAACCGAGCCTGCTGACGAACCCGTGTGACGCCCTCGAGGCCGAAGAAGGCGGCGGCATCGATGGTGACGCCTGGAATATCGATCTGTTTGGAAATTGCATTGACGCTCATGGGCTAACCTCCGACCTTACGACTGAAAAGTTGTTGTTGATTGGCGACGACCAGGCCGATGGCGATCAAGGTCGCCCCGGCGAAATCAGTGGCGCGCAACGGCGCGCCGAGCACGAGATGGGCGAGCAGCGCGCCGCTGAACGGATTGAGCAGGTGATAGGTCGACGCTGTCGCGGCGCCGCTCTTGCGGATCAGCAGCAACCACAGCGCCATGCCGCCGATGGTGACGACGACGACCAAATGAGCGAGGGCCAGCAACGACGACGGCGATGGCGACCCGATCGGCTGGCCCCACAACAGCGCGACCGGAAGCAGCACCACCGCGCCTGCCACCGACTGCCAGAAATTCACCTGCAACAGCGGCAACCGGCCCGCCGACTTGCGGAACAACACGGTCGCCGCCGCGAACGCGATCATTCCGCCGATGGCCAGCGACAGACCGCCGAGGTCCGGCACGTCGGCGCCTACCACCCCCGAAACCATCACCACGCCGGCGAAGGCAAGCACGGCGCCCGCAACCGACATCGCCCGGATGCGCTCGAGGCCGAACGCAGCCGACAACAATGTGGTGACGAACGGCGCGCAGCTCACCACGACGATCACCACCTCAGGACGGACCGTCCGCAGCGCGGCAAAGCTCAGGCCGAGATAGATCGCATTGTTCAACACCCCGAGGCCGAGGCCGTGACCGACGACATCGGCGGTGAAGGTGGGCGCTGAAGTCAACAGGCAGAGCGGCAACAGCAGCAGCGCGCTCGCGGCGAAGCGAATCGTCAGCAGCGTGGTGGGATCGAAATCGCGCAATGCAACCGCTCCGGCGACAAAGGCGGAACTCCAGATCATACTGAAGACGATGACCAGGCCGGCGAACATGAAACGGGGCATGTCGTCTCCCTACGAACGACGCGATTGTCGCAGGGGGGCTGCCGGCTGGAAAATGAATCATTAAAGTGGCGTAATAAGACAAACTGCTTTTGCGGGGAGGCGACGTTGGGACGAGAACGACGACCGGCGTTGGGTGACCGTCGGATAACGCTCGAACATTTGCGCGCGTTTGTGTCCGTCGCCGAAGGCGGCGGCTTCCAGCAGGCCGGGCTGGAATTGCATCGAAGCCAGTCGGCGATCACACAGAGCCTGAAACGACTCGAGGAGATCATCGAATGCCGCCTGGTCGAGCGCTGCCAGGGACACATTGTCGGCCTCACCAGCGACGGACGCCGTTTCCTGCCGTCTGCGGTCGAAATCCTGGCGCGGACCAATGAAGCGGTCAGCGCCATGGTACAGCCGCAGATCTCCGGCCGGATCACCCTGGGCGTGCCCGACGACTTCAGAATCATGGATCTGCACGGCGCGATCTCGCGTTGTGCGGCGCTGAACCGCGGTCTGCGGATCGAGACGGTGTCGGCGCTGTCCTCGGCCCTCGTCAGCGGGGTGCAGAAGGGCGATCTCGATCTCGCGATCTTCAAGCAGATCGACGGGCAGCGGACCGCCACGGCGGGCCGGTCGTCGCTGTTGCTGCGCACCGAGCCGCTGATGTGGGTCGCCAATGCGCGCAGCCGGTTCGACTCGATCGCGGAGCTGCCGCTGGTCGTGTTCCCGCCGGGCTGCTGCTACCGCGAGGCTGCGCTGGTCGCGCTCGCGGCGAAAGCCAAGCCCAGCTATCCGGCCTATGTCAGCGCATCCTACGAGAACGTCCGCGCGGCGATCTCGGCCGGACTGGGCGTCGGCATTCTCCCCGACAGTGCCGTCGGCGCCGATCACATCGTGCTACGAGAGGCGGACGGTTTCCCGCGCCTGCCTCGCGTCAATCTGACGATGATCGAGGCATCGGGGCGGAAGGCGGTCAGGCAGTTCCGCGACTTCCTGCGCGCTACCGTCGGCCGGACCTCCGCGCGCGCAGACACGATCGCGCTCGACCACGCCGGATCGCGAATGACGGCGGCGGAATGACGACGGTGGCGCGGCGACGCGCCACGCACGCGGTCGGCGGCGGTTACTTCTTTTGCGCTGCGGCGCGAGCGTCCTTGATCGCCTGCTTGAACATCGCGACGTCGAGCACGCCCGGCACCCGGAAACGGCCGATGATGAAAGCCGGCGTTCCCTGAAAGCCGAACGCCTTCGCCTGCGCGTCATTGCGCGCGAGGGTCGCCTCGATCGCGGCGCGGTTGGTCTCGAGATCCTTGGTGGCGCGCGCGACGTCGACGCCGCCAGCGCCGAGGATTTCGCCGATGCCGGACTCGGTCAGTTTCGAACTGGTGCGGATCAGCGCGTTGTGGGCTTCGAGATATTTGCCCTGATATTTCGAGGCCAGCACCATCTTCGCCGCATCGACCGAGATGCCGCCGAAGATCGGCCAATCCTTGAACACCATGCGGACCTTGCCGTCTTCCTGCACGACCCGCATCAGGTCGGGGTGGACCTTCTTGCAGTACGAGCAGCGGAAGTCGGAATACTCGACGATGGTGATGTCGCCATCGGGATTGCCGGCGACAGGGATCTCGGGATCGCGCAACACCGATTCGGTCGACAGCACGTTGTCGTCCGGAGCAGACGCGGCCGGCGCCGCCCACGCCCTCGAAGCGGCCAGCGCCGGCGCGAGCGACAGGGCCGTCATCAGGGCCGATCGTCGGGTGATCATCATCGGTTCCAATCGTTGGTTTCGCGATTGGCCCTTGTGCCCCGGATCGGCCGGCGATGCTATCACTTTGCCGTCAAATTCGGCGGCGGCTTCGGCGTATTGTCGCGCAGCACGATGTAGATCGCCGGGATCACCAGCACGGTCAGCAGCGTCGACGAGGCGAGGCCGAACAGCAGCGAGATCGCCAGCCCCTGAAAGATCGGATCGAGCAGGATCGTCGCCGCGCCGATCATCGCCGCCAGCGCGGTGAGCAGGATCGGCTTGAAGCGCACGGCGCCGGCCCGCAGCACCACCTCGCGCAGCGTCTTGCTCTCGCCGCCGGAGTGGCGGATGAAATCGACCAGCAGGATCGAGTTGCGCACGATGATGCCGGCGAGCGCGATGAAGCCGATCATCGAGGTGGCGCTGAACGGCGCGCCGAACAGCCAGTGGCCGATCAGGATGCCGATCAGCGTCAGCGGGATCGGCGTCAGGATCACCAGCGGCAGCTTGAAGCTCCTGAACTGCGCCACCACCAGCACGTAGATGCCGAGGATCGCCGCGCCGAACGCCGCGCCCATGTCGCGGAACGTCACCCAGGTGATCTCCCATTCGCCGTCCCACAGCAGCGTCGGACGCGACTCGTCGGTCGGCTGGCCGTGCAGGCTGATCGCCGGCTTCGGCAGCTTGCCCCAATCGTGCGCCTCGATCCGCTTGTCGACCTCGAGCATCCCGTAGAGCGGCGCCTCGAACTTGCCGGCGAGTTCGGCCATCACCATGTCGGCGAAGCGGCCGTCGCGGCGGAAGATCATCGGCGAGCCGACCTCGCGGGTCGCCTTCACCAACTGCCCCAGCTCCACCACCGTCTTGCTGCCGGGCAGCGTGTTGGCCGGCACCGGCGTCGAGGCCAGCGCCTCGTTCCAGGCGAGATCGTGCTTCGGCAGGCCGACATGGATCGCGATCGGATTGCGGCCCTCGCCGCGATGCGAGTAGCCGACCGACACGCCGCCGAACAGCGTCTGGATGGTGTCGTAGACGTCCTTCTGTTCGACGCCGAAGAACTCCAGCCGATCCTGATCGATCGACAGCCGCAGCCGCGGCCGCTTCTCGCCGATCGAATCGTCGACGTCGACGATGAACGGCACGTCCTTGAAGATCTTCTTCACCTCGGCGGTCACCGCGCGGCGGGTCTCGGCGTCGGGGCCGTAGATTTCCGCGAGCAGCGTCGACAGCACCGGCGGGCCGGGCGGCACCTCGACTACCTTGACGCTGGCGCCGGCGGGAATGGCGAGCGCCTTCAACCGCTCGCGCAGATCGAGCGCGATCGCGTGGCTGGCGCGCGACCGGTCGCCGCGCGCGGCGAGATTGACCTGCAACTCGCCGAGCTCGGGCCGTTCGCGCAAGTAATAATGCCGGACCAGGCCGTTGAAGTTGAACGGCGCCGGCGTGCCGGCATAGCTCTGCACCGAAGTGATCTCCGGCAGGCCGCGGGCGATGTCGGCGGCGGCGAACAGCGTGCGCTCGGTGTCCTCCAGCGTCGCGCCTTCCGGCAGATCGACGATCACCGCGATCTCGCTCTTGTTGTCGAACGGCAGCAGCTTCACCGTCACCGACTTGGTGTAGAACAACACCATCGACAGCAGCGTGGCGACGCCGACGCCGAGCAGGAAGATCCACGACGCGCGCTTGCTGGCGACGATCGGCGACGCAATGCGGCGATACAGCCGGCCGAGCCGGCCCTCGTCATGCGCGTCATGCGCCGCGACCGCAGCACCCTGCTTCGGCGCCAGCCGCAGCATCAGCCAAGGCGCCACCACCATCGCGACGAAGAACGAGAACAGCATCGCCGCCGAGGCGTTGGCCGGGATCGGCGCCATATATGGCCCCATCAGCCCGGACACGAACAGCATCGGCAACAGCGCCGCGACCACGGTGAGCGTCGCGATCACGGTCGGATTGCCGACCTCGGCCACCGCCTCGATGGTGGCCTGCAGCCGCGGCCGGCCGTCCTTCATCCCCCAGTGCCGGGCGATGTTCTCGACCACCACGATGGCGTCGTCGACCAGGATGCCGATGGAGAAAATCAGCGCGAACAGGCTGACGCGGTTGATGGTGTAGCCCATCAGATTGGCGGCGAACAAGGTCAGCAGGATGGTGGTCGGGATCACCACCGCGGTGACCACCGCCTCGCGCCAACCGATCGCGATCGCGATCAGCACCACGATCGAGATCGTGGCGATGCCGAGATGCAGCAACAATTCGTTGGCCTTCTCGTTGGCGGTGTCGCCATAGTCGCGGGTGACGGTGACGACGACGTCGTCGGGAAGGAGCGTTCCCTTCAGGCCGGCAAGGCGGTGCTCGATCTCCTGCGACACCACCACGGCGTTGGCGCCGGCGCGCTTGGCGAGCGCGACGCTGACCGCGGGCACGCGGGTCCAGTCGCCGCCGCCGCTGCGGGCGTCGTTCCACACCCGATGCTCGGCCGCGTTCGGGCCGATGATCACCGCGGCGACGTCCTTGACGTAGACCGGGCGATTGTCGCGGGTCGAAATCAGCAGCAGGCCGATGTCGGGAATGCCCATCAGCGTCTGCCCGGCCGAGACGCTGCGCATCGCGCCGCCGTCGCGCACCTGCCCGGCCAAAAACGAGCGGTTGGCGTCCTTCACCTTGGCGACGAGCTGTTGCAGCGTCACGCCGTACAGCGACAGCTTCTCCGGATCGGGCTCGACCCGGATCTGCTGCGCGCCGCCGCCGGCGATGTAGGTGAGGCCGATGCTGTCGACCTTCATCAGCTCGGAGCGCAGCTTGTCGGCGAGTTCGTAAAGGTCCTTGTCGGTCCAGCGGCTGGCTGCTTCCGGCTTCGGCGACAGCGTCAGGATCGCGACGGCGACATCGTTGATGCCGCGGCCGACGATCAGCGGCTCGGGAATGCCGACCGGAATCCGGTCGAAATTGGCGCGGATTTTCTCGTGCACCCGCAGGATGGCGTCCTCGGACTTGGTGCCGACCAGGAAGCGGGCGGTGACCAACACCCGATCGTCTTCGGTCTGGCTGTAGACGTGCTCGACGCCGTCGATGCCCTTGACGATCGCCTCGAGCGGCTTGGTCACCAGCTCGACCGCGTCGGGGCCGTGCAGGCCGTCGGCGTTGATGCGGATGTCGACCATCGGCACGCTGATCTGCGGCTCCTCCTCGCGCGGGATCGCGGCGAGCGCGATCAACCCGACGACCAGCGACGCCAACAGGAACAGCGGCGTCAGCGGCGACTGGATGCTGGCCTTGGTCAGGCCACCTGAAATTCCGAGCTTCACGGTTGCACCAGCCTGTCGCCATTGCGCAGGCCCGACAGGATTTCGAGGCCGTCGGGCATGTCGGGAGAGGGATGTTCACGGCCGCGCTGCACCGGCACCGCGATCGCCTTGCCGGGTTCGCCGAGCCGGACATAGTCGATGCCGAATTCGGTCCTGACGTAGCGCGACGGAATGACGAAGGCGGGACGTTCGCCGCCGGCGATCCACACCCGCAGCCGGTCGCCGACGAAATACTGGCCCAGCCCCTCGACGGTGGCGTCGGCGACGACGCGGCCGTCCTCGATCAGCGGATAGACCAGATCGATGGTGCCGAACTTCGCCGCCAGGTCGCCGACCTCGGCGCCGTCGATCCGGAGCCTGTCGCCCTGCTTGAGCAAGCGCGCATGGCGCTCCGGCACCCGCAACCGCAGTTTGTAGTGCTGTTGCGCCACGGAGACCACCGGATCGCCCGGCAACACCACCGAGCCGACCGTCACCATCTTCTTCAGCACCCGTCCGTCATCGGGCGCCAGCACCTGGCCTTCCTTGAACTGCTGCTGCACCACCGCGCGCTCCGCGGTCTTGGCGCGCAGCCCGTTCTCGGCGACGTTGAGCGCGGTGCGGGCCTCGTCGAGCTTGACGCGCGGCAGCGTGCCGCGTTCGACCAGGCCGTTGATGCGGTCGAAGTCGATCTGCGCCTGCCCGGCTTGGGCCTGCAGCGCCTCGATCTGGGCGTCGAGCGAGCGCATCTGCAGCGCCAGCTTGTCGTCGCCGATGGTCGCGATCTCCTGGCCGCGGCTGACGCTGTCGCCTTCGCGCACCTTCAGCGTGATCACGGTGCCGCCGATCCGCGCGCGGGCCGGCACGACGCTGACGCTCTCGACGGTGGCGAACACCGCCTTCTCGTCGGCGATGTTCCGCGCCGCCACCGCCAGGCTGTCCGCCGGCGCCTGTGTCGCCGAAACGCCGAGCAGCATCGCGGCCAATGCGCCGCTCATCGTCCAATCACGCATCTGCATGTCACGCCCTTGTCGATTTGGTTGCGGCGTTACCGCCGGGCTGAACCGGACAATACACCCGATACAGCGTGGTCAGGATTTCGCGCGCCGGTTCGCTCGCGATCGAATAATAGACCGTCTGGGCGTCGCGCCGGGCCGAAACCAGCCCGTCCCTGCGCAGCAACGCCAGATGTTGCGACACGGTCGAGTCGCGCAAACCCAGCATCTCGGCGAGTTCGCCGACGGCGCGCTCGCCGCCGATCAACTGACACACGATCAACAGCCGATGCCGGTTCGACAGCGCCTTCAGCAGTTCGCTGGCGCGGTCGGCGGCGGCTTCCATGAGCTCGACCTGTATTTTCATAGTTGCATATATACGAACATTCAAATATATCGTCAATGGCGATTTCGCGTGGGCCAACGGCGCCCGCACAACCACAGGAGATACAAGATGAATATCGATCAGACCGTGCTCGCCTTCGCCGGCACCGTGGTGCTGGTCAGCCTCGCGCTCGGCTGGCTGGTCAGCCCGTATTGGTTGCTGCTGACGGCGTTCGCCGGCTTCAACATGATCCAGGCGTCGTTCACCGGCTTCTGTCCGGCGGCGATCGTGTTCAAGAAGCTCGGCGTGAAGAGCGGTAACGCGTTTTCGTGAGGCCCGCGCTGGAACGGATACCCCTCATGGCGAGGAGGCGCGGAGCGCCGTCTCGAATCATGAGCTGTTCTGCGGTGCCGTGGAGCCGGCGCGCGACATCCTTCGAGACGACCGGTCGCGCTCTGCGAGCGAGACCGGTCTCCTCAAGATGTGGTCGTGCTGGTTGATAAATGCGAGATGTTTGAGAGACGGGTTCAGCCCGCCGCCCGTCCGCAACTGCAATTGCAGCCGCCCTCCTCTTCCGCTTCGTCATCGTGCGGCGCGGCCGGGGCGAGTGAACCGGCGAGATAGGCCTGCACGGCGGCAACCGGATCGGTCTCGGCGGTGGTGATGGCGCAGACGTCGCGCGAAGCCATCCGGCTGATGAAGCCGGGACCGGCGCTGCCCGCGATCACCACATCGACGACGTCGAGCGGGTGCGGGCCCTGCTCGCTGAATTCGTGAATCGACTGCTCCTTCGGCAGATCGAGACGCTGGATCTCTTGCGGCGCACGGCCCGGCGCGGCATCGAACACCAGGAAGCGGCGGGTCTTGCCGGCATGGCCGGTGATGGTGCGGAAGTTCTGGCTGGCGACAGCGATCAGCATTGGGGGATTCTTTCGACTGTGAGTGAAACGGGAAACGGCGCGCGTCATCACACGACCGCGCGATGTGACACGCGCGGCGGCGGGCGATCACGCAGCACGGCGACCGCGCGGAAGCGCGGCGCCAGATCAGGTCCAATCAGTTCCGTTCGGACGTGACGTGTAAGCTCAGGTTTCGCCGATCAGGATCTTGTCGTCGGCGGTGAATTTGTACGGCACCAAAGCCAGATTGAGCGGCGCCGGCCCGAGCCGGATACGTCCCGACGAATCGTATTGCGAGCCGTGGCACTGGCAGAACCAGCCGTCGTAATTGCCCTGATGCTCGGTCGGGATGCAGCCGAGATGGGTGCAGATCGCCGACACTACCAGCCACTGTTCGTGGCCGGGCTTGACCCGAGCCGAGTCCGGCTGCGGATCGCGCATGCTCTTCCAGTCCGCGGTCTGCGCCGATTCGACTTCCTTCGGCGTGCGGTGATTGATGAAGATCGGCTGCCCGCGCCAGAACACCTTGATCACCTGACCTTCGGCGAGCGGCGCGAGATCGACTTCAAGCGGGAAGCCGGCGGCGACCGTCGCGGCGTCGGGGTTGAGCTGCGACACGAATGGCCAGACCACCGCGGCGGTGCCGACCGCGGCGAGCGCGCCGGTGGCTAGATACAACACGTCGCGCCGACTGGGCTGCTCGGAAGTAATTGCGGTCATGTTCGTCTCCTGAATCTCGGCAGCCCCGGAAAGCAATCCGGGGGCGCGACCGAATGTCCTGCGGGTCCGCCCGCTGTCGTCTCTAAACCCTGCGAAGCTCGCCCGCCGCGCGCGCGAGGATCGCGACGAGTTCGGCTTCGTTGTCCACGTCCTTGGCGACCTGACGGATCGCCGCTTCGCGTAGATTGTCGAGCGCGGCGCGCAGCAGCGGCGGCAGATCGCCGCCGTCCGCGCCGCCGGCATGATTGTTCTGCTGGCGCATCATCTCGCCGAACGTTGCCAGTCGCTCGAACACCGCGTCAGCGAGCGCGCGGTTGCCAGCGAGTTGATCGCGGCCGTCGTCGGTGATGACGTAGAGCTTCTTGGCGCCTTCCGGCTGTGCAACGACGTGGCCCATCTCCTCGAGATAGGTCAGCGTCGGATAAACCACGCCCGGGCTTGGCGCATACCAGCCCGCAGTCCTTTCCTCGATCACCTTGATGATGTCGTAGCCATGCCGCGGCTGCTCGGCGATCAGCGCCAGCGCGATCAGCTTGAGATCGCCCTGCGCCAGCATCCGGCCGGCGCGGGTCATCTCGCCGCCGCCGAGGCCGCGCCCGCGCCCGCCGAGGCCGCGTCGACTCCAGCGACAGCCTGGCGTGCCGAAGCCGCAGCGCCGCGCGCTATTGTCGATGCCGTCCATACCGGAACCTCTCAAAGATATATCTTGCGTACTGCCGCCGCGGCAGGCTGTAAAGATATATCTTTCTCTCACGAGCCCCACTGCGTCAAAAAGAGGCAGTGCGGTATAATGGTAGATAAATTAGGTGTTTTCAGTGGCTTACGGATTTGCGATTGATGCAGATCAAACGCACGAGCACTCAGAGACATATCGTTGAAGCGGCTCGAAGGGCTGCCCGGCACCAGATTCGGTGGAGGACGGCGCTGCACTCGCACCTGGAGCATCTTCAGTTCTGATCGAACCAGAACCGAGGCTCCAAATCTTTGTTTTGATGGGTTTTCTTCAGGCGAACCGTCCCCCCTTCGCTCGAAAACGCCCTAACGGTCGAAGGTCGCACAGTCAGGCCGACGGCAGGAGAAAGACATGTTCAAGATTGCAGTCCTGCTCTGGATCATCGGCGGCGCCACGCTCGCGGGAATGATGGTGATCGCCGTGCTGGCGGTGCCGAGCCTGTCCGAGCAGGCGATGATGTGGATTCCGCGGGCCGTCGCCGGTGGCTTCGTTCTGGCGATCCCGGTGTCGTTCCTGGTCGCGCGGATGATCGCGAACCCATCCACCCGCTGATCCGGCATCAGCGCTTCGCTGCACATCGCGGGGCCACGGCGTCTCATCGAGACGCCGCGCTCCGTGCGCAGCGGCGGGGCAGATTGTTAGTTCGCGCCCCATAGCATTCCGGTGAGGCCTTGTAGCACCAGCGCCGTCGAGACGACGAACAACAGCACATAGGCGATCTTGTAGAACAGCCCGGTGGGCATGCGTCGTACCAGCCAGATCCCCGCGAAATTCGCCACGGCGGCGAGCGGCAGCAGCGCGATCGAAGTCGCGACATTGGCGGCATTGAACTGCCCGAGCAGCAGATACGGCCCGATCTTCAACGCATTGAGGATCGCGAAGAAGATCGTGGTGGTGCCGACCAGCACCAGCTTCGGCAGTTGCAGCGGCAGCATGTAGACCTGATAGGGCGGCCCGCCGCCCTGGGTCATAAACGAGGTGAAGCCGGAGACTCCGCCCCAGAACACGCCGGCGGCCGTCGAGCCCTTTGCGGGCGACAGCTGCGGCCGCAGCCAGACGTTGAGCACGAACGCGACGCCAACGCCGCCGACGATCAGACGGACCACGTCGTCGGAGACGATCGACGCAGTCCACCACGCCACGCCCATACCGATCAGCGCGCCCGGCAGCATGATCTTCAGGCTCCGCGCATCCCAATGGCGGCGATAGACGTAAAGCGAGATCATGTCCTGGCTGATCAGAACCGGCAGCAGCAGCGCGGCCGCTTCCAGCGGCGGCAGGAACAGCGCCAGCAGAGGCGTCGCCGCGATGCCGATGCCCGAGAAGCCGCCCTTGGCGAGGCCCAGGAGGACAACCGCGGGAATCGCAGCGGCGTAGAACCAGGGGTCTAGGATGATCGACGACAAGTGACCTCGCGGTGGGACGTGAAAGACGGCCGGCGGGCCTGCGGGGATCAGGCGCAATGCTTGCGGCAGACTGCGCCGCCGCAAGCCGGACCGGACCACATTATCGCAACACAGGTAGCGCACCACCAACCGGCCACAGTCCTGCGAACCGGGACCGGAGGCCTTCGCAATTTTGAACGGTTCCGGCGGCCCCGGCGACCAAGGGATGCCGCGACTTGCGCGGCCCCTGCCGTATGACCGCGAACTCGGCTACGGTCGGCGTCGACGTTGTTTCATGGGGAGCCGCCAGTCATGTGGATTTTTCTCGGCATCATCGTCGCGATCGCGGTATTCGCGCTGATGACCTACAACCGCCTGGTGGCGCTGCGACAGCGCGTCGGCCAGGCCTTCGCCGACATCGACGTGCAACTCAAGCAGCGGCACGACCTCATTCCCAATCTGATCGAGACGGTGAAGGGCTACGCTGCGCATGAGCGCGGCACGCTCGACGACGTCATCAAGGCGCGCAACGCCGCGATGTCGGCGCAGGGTCCGGGCCAGGTCGCCGCCGCGGAGAACATGCTGACAGGCGCCCTCGGCAAGCTGATCGCGCTGAGCGAGGCCTATCCGGACCTCAAGGCCAACGCGAACTTCCAGCAGCTGCAGTCGGAGTTGTCCGACATCGAGAACAAGATCGCGGCGAGCCGCCGGTTCTTCAACAATGCCGTGCAGGAGTACAACACCGGCATCCAGCAGATGCCCGCCGCCCTGTTCGCCGCGCCGCTCGGCTTCACCCACAAGGACTATTTCGACCTCGGCGAAACCCGCAGCCAGGTCGAGCAGGTGCCGCAGGTGAAGTTCTGAGCGCCCGCGTCATTCCGGGGCGCGCGCAGCGCGAACCCGGAATCCCGAGGTGTTGGAAAGCGTTCTCTCACGTCGAGATTCCGGGTCTGCGCCGCTGAACGCGGCGCATCCCGGAATGACGTGGGTGGGTTGTGCCCAATTGGAGCGTGCCCGATGGCCGCCTACGGTCTCTATACCCACATCGCCGCGAACAGGACCCGGTCGGTCGTGTTGCTGATCGGGCTGTTCGGGCTGATCTATGTGCTGGTCTATGCCGGCGCGCTGATCGCCGAAGTCGTGCTCGACAGCGAGCGTTCGGTCGGTGAGTATCTCAACGCCGCCGCGGCCGATCTGGTGAAGGCGCTGCCGTTCGCCACGATCGGCGCGGCGTTGTGGATCGCAATCGCCTATTTCTTCAATCAGAAGCTGATCGACGCGGTCACCGGCGGCCGGACCGTGACGCGGCAGGAGCAGCCGCGGCTGTATAATCTGCTCGAGAACCTGTGCATCTCGCGCGGCATTGCGATGCCGAAGCTGAAGGTGATGGACTCCGAGGCGCTGAACGCCTTCGCCAGCGGCCTCAACCCGCGGCAATACTCGATCACGGTGACCAGCGGCCTGTTGGCCAATCTCGACGATCACGAGATCGAGGCGGTGCTCGGCCACGAACTGACCCACATCCGCAACGGCGACGTGCAGATGATGGTGATCGCGGTGATCATCGCCGGCGTGGTCGGGTTCTTCGGCGAGATGTTCTTCCGGATGTTCTTTCAGGGCGGCTTCCGGTTCGGCGGCGGCTCGGGAGGATCGTCGTCATCATCCTCTTCATCATCGAGCGACCGCAAGGGCGGCAGCGGCGCGATCGTGGTGGTGATCCTGGCGGTGGTGCTGATCCTGCTGGCCTGGTTCCTGTCGCAGGTGGTCAAGCTGGCGCTGTCGCGCTCGCGGGAATACCTCGCGGACGCGGGCTCCGTGGAGTTGACCAAGAATTCCGACGCGATGATCTCGGCGCTGCGCAAGATCGAGAACCGCGGCGAACTGGAGGGCGCAACCTCCGCGGTGATGGAAATGTGCGTCGACAACCCGCGCCAGGGCTTTTCAGACCTGTTCGCCACCCACCCTTCGGTGGAGTCCCGGGTGGCGGCGCTGGTGAAATTCGCCGGCGGCCGTGATCCAGGCCCGCTAGCGCTGCCGACAAAGCCCGACGCGAGCGACGCAGCCGCAGACGATTCGACCACAGACGCGCCGGCGCCGGGCGGCGATCCCGCCGCCGCCGAAACCGCGCCCCCCGGCGGCCCATGGAGCGACGCAACGATGCCGCGCGAAAAGCCGCGATTCCTGCGCGGGCCGTGGGGCAAGCGGGTGTGAAACCGGCCTGCCTGCCGCCACCACCTCGCATCTGAACGAATTTGTTGAGATTGCCGCCATCAGCGGGGCGGACAATTGAATTATCCCATGTTTCTGCCATGTTCGCGCCCAAAGCAGAGGCCTTGCACCGCGATGCGCGGTGGGGGATCAAACCGGGCCCGAAAAGGAATCTCATGGCGAAGCCAGCAGTCATCGTCGTAGGCGCAGACAAGGGCGGCGTGGGCAAGACCACGGTCTCGCGAACCTTGCTGGACTATTTCAACGCCAACAACATCCCGACCCGCGCCTTCGACACCGAGTCGCCGCGCGGCACCCTGAAGCGCTTCCATCCCGGCATCACCGAAATCGTCGACATGACGACGACGGCGGACCAGATGAAGATCTTCGATACGCTGAACACGGCGGCGCCGTCGGTGACCGTGATCGACGTCCGCGCCGGCCTGCTGTCGCCGGCGCTCGCGAGCTTGCGCGACATCGGCTTCCTCGACGCCGCGCGCTCCGGCCAGATCACCTTCGCGGTGTTCCATATTCTCGGCCCTTCGATCGCCTCGCTCGACGAGATCGCCGAGACCGCCAATTTCATGATCGGCGCGAAGTATTTCCTGGTGAAGAACTTCATCAACAACACCAGCTTCTTCGAGTGGGATCAGGCGACCTACAATTCGTACTTCCATCGCATCAAGGACGCGACCGAGCTGACGATCCCCAAGCTCAACGAAATGGCCTATGAGCAGGTCGAGGTGTCGTCGGTGCCGTTTCTCAAATTCGTCGCCAACAAGGGCGTCCAGGACGAGCCGGCGAACTACTCCTTCGTGCTGCGCGGCTATGTCCGGCACTGGCTCGCCAATGTGTGGAGCGAGTTCGACCGGATCAAGCTCACCGACCTCGTCGGCAAGGACAAGGGCGGCCGCAGCACCAATGTGGCGGAAGCCGACAGCGAGAAATAATCCGCTGCACAGCGGATTTTGGCTATATCGGATCGGAGCATTTTCGGTTCTGATTGAATCGGAATCGAAGCTCTGGTTGGTTTTGACGCGTCTTCTTTACGCTGACCGATACGCCATTCGCTCGAAAACACTTTGACATCTTCCGGCCGGGCGAATGGACGCCGGCCGGAAAGCCCGATCGACGCCAATGTCCCGCAGTCTGCACCGCACCCCGGTCTACATCATCTGTTCGCCGCGGCCGTTCGTCGGCAAGACCCTGATCGCGCGACTGCTCAGCGAATTCCTGCAGCTCGCGCGCGGCTCGGTGACGGCCTTCGACGTCAACGTCAAGGAGCCGTCGCTGCTCGACTATCTGCCGCAGCTGACCGAGACCGCGGAGGTCGACGACACGTTCGGCAAGATGCAGCTGATGGACCGGCTGATCATCGGCGACGGGCTTGCGAAGGTGATCGACCTCGGCTTCCACGCTTTCGACGAATTCTTCGGGACGTTCGCCGAGGTCGGCTTCATCAAGGAAGCCGCGCGGCAGCAGGTCGCGCCCGTCGTACTGTTCGTTCCCGACAGCGACCGCAATTCGGCGCGCGACTACGCCATGTTGCAGGAGATGATCCCGCCGCGGCAACTGATCGTCATCGACAACGAGCACGTGATGCACGGCGAGCTGCCGCGCGTGTTCGCGCAGGGCCGGGTAATCCGGATTCGCGCGCTACCGCCGTTTTTGAAGACGTATGTCGACCGGCTGAGCTTTTCCTTCACCGGCTATCTGCGCGCCGAGCCCGATGCCTCGACCGAGCTGAACCAGTGGATCCGGAAGAACTACACCAGCTTCCGCGATCTCGAACTGGAAATGACGCAAGCAAGGGCGTGACCCGCACGTCGCTGGAGAGGTCACCCTCCCCTGGAGGGGGAGGGTCGCTCGCGTAGCGAGCGGGGTGGGGTGGCGAAGAGTTCGACCGCCGTGCCCGCGGCTCACCCCTCCCCGTCCCGCATCCGCTACGCGGCTGCGTGCCGACCCTCCCCCTCAAGGGGAGGGTGAAGAGGCTCAGTGCCCGCCGAACTCGATCAAAGTGCGGACCGGGACGCCCATGGCGCGGATCTTGGCGGCGCCGCCGAGATCCGGCAGGTCGACGATGAAGCAGGCGGCGACCACTTCGGCGCCGAGCTGGCGCAACAGCTTGATCGCGCCTTCGGCGGTGCCGCCGGTGGCGATCAGGTCATCGACCAGGATCACCCGCTCGCCCGGCTTGACCGCATCGACATGGATTTCGATGTGGTCGGTGCCGTATTCGAGCGCGTATTCCATCGACACGCAGGTGTGCGGCAGCTTGCCCTTCTTGCGGATCGGCACGAAGCCGCTCGACACCTGATGCGCGACTGCGCCGCCGATGATGAAGCCGCGCGCCTCGATGCCGGCGACCTTGTCGACCTTCGAGCCGGCCCAGGGCTGCACCAATTCGTCGACGGCGCGGCGGAAGGCCCGCGGATCGCCCAGCAGCGTGGTGATGTCGCGGAAGACGATGCCGGGCTTGGGATAGTCCGGGATCGACCGGACACTGGCCTTGAGGTCGTGGGCGAGTTCAGGGGTCATCGGCGGCGGGTCTCTGTTGCGGGTGGCTCAATTCGTCATCGCAGGGCGGCCGAAGCAATCCGGCAATTCGGATAAGCGTCGCCGGGGGTGTTAGCAGCCCGCCCCCGGCGGCACACGTGTTTGGATCAATTTCTCGAAGGTCAGTTCGGCGGCAGGCCGAGGCGGAAGGCGTTTTCGACGATCCGCAGGCCCACCTGGCCGCCCAGCGACATCAGCGACTCCGGGTGGAACTGCACGCCGCCCACCGGAAGCGATTTGTGCTCGATCGCCATCGCGATGCCGTCCTCGGTCGAGGCGGTGACTTCGAGCGTGTCGGGCATGTCCTGCATCTCGACGAACAGCGAGTGATAGCGGCCGATCGTGATCTCGTTCGGGAGGCCGTTCATCAGCGTGCCGCCGCGCACCTGAATCCGCGACGGCCGGCCATGCGCCGGCTGCGCGAGATGGCCGAGATGGCCGCCAAAGTACTCACCGATCGCCTGAACGCCGAGGCAGACGCCGAAGATCGGCAGCTTCCGCGCCAGCGCGGCGTCGATCGTGGACTTGATCTTGAAGTCCTCCGGCCGGCCGGGGCCAGGCGACAGCACCAGCAGATCATAGGCATTGTCGGACAGCATCTTCTGCGCATGGATGTGGCGCACGACGCTGACCTGGGCGCCGACCTGGCGGAAGTAATCCGCCAGCATGTGGACGAAGCTGTCGTCATGATCGATCAGCAGCACCTTCTTGCCGGAGCCGGTGGCGTCCGGCGCGACCGCCGACAGCGGCTTCGGCGGATCGCCGCGCAGCGCCTGGAACAGCGCCGCGGCCTTGACCTGGCATTCCTTGTCCTCGGCGACCGGATCGGAATCGAACAGACAGGTCGCGCCGACACGGACCTCGGCGAGGCCGTCTTTCATGCGGATGGTGCGGATGGTCAGGCCGGTGTTGATCGAACCGTCGAAGCCGACGACCCCGAATGCGCCGGCGTACCAGCGCCGCGGCGTCCGCTCGTGATCCTCGACGAACTGCATCGCCCACAATTTCGGCGCGCCGGTCACCGTCACCGCCCAGGCGTGGGTCAGGAAGGCGTCGAGCGAGTCGAAGCCGGGCCGCAGCATCCCCTCGACGTGATCGACGGTGTGGAACAGTTTCGAGTAGGTCTCGATCTGGCGTCGCGCCAGAACCTTGATCGTGCCCGGTACGCAGACCCGCGCCTTGTCGTTGCGGTCGACGTCGGTGCACATGTTCAGCTCGAACTCGTCCTTCTCGGAGTTCAGGAGCTTCTGGATCTGCTCGGCGTCGGCGATGGCGTCGACACCGCGGGCGATGGTGCCGGAGATCGGGCAGGTCTCGACCCGGCGGCCGTCGGAGCGGACGAACATTTCCGGCGAGGCCGACACCAGGAATTCGCCGTCGCCGAGATTGAGGAGGCCGCCGTAAGGAGACGGGTTGATCCGGCACAGCCGCTTGAACACTTCGGCCGGAGAACGCTCGCACGGCTCGCCGAACAACTGCCCGGGCACCGCCTCGAACAGGTCGCCGCGGGCGAAGGATTCGCGCGCCGTCTCGACCACCTTGGCGTATTCGCCCGGCGCATGGTCGGCGAAGCCCTGCCGGCCGGTCTGGGTGTAAACGCTCTCGGCGGTCGCGGTCGACAGGCCCGAGCTGGACTTGCCTTTCCAGGCGAATTCATAGGCGATATTGACGCCGCGGCCGGTGGCGCGGTCGTAGGCCAGCAGGCGATCCGGCACATACAGCACGATGTCGCGCTGGTCGGCCTCGCGCGCACGTTTCTGCTTCAGATCCTCGATCTGAAACACCAGATCATAGGCGAAGGCGCCGTACAGCCCGAGCATCGGATCGGCCGGCGAGGCGAACGCCGCGACCAGCGCCCGCACCAGCGACATCGCGCTGGCGCGGCGGGTGCGCTGGTCCTCGTCCACCGGCGCCTCGCCGCGGACGATGTGGCCCCTGATCTTGGTCGCGCAGGCCTGCTCGACCACGACGCAGGGCTCTTCGAGCCGGTCGGACAGGAACGCGATCAGCACCTGGCCGCGTGCGTTCAGCGCCTCGATCGAAAACTGATCGGCGCGGGTAGTCAGCATCAGCGGCGGATCGGCGAAGCCGAAATCGAAGCTCTCGTAGCGCCCCGGCACCGTGGTGCCGGACGACAGCATCACGCCGCGGCGACGATCCAGCAGGTCGATCAGGTCATCGAGCGCCTGGCCGCCGGTGAAGGCCTCCACCGTGCGCGACACGCCAAGGCCCGCGGCGGTGGCGTGGTCGCTGTGCTTGGGTAGCGAGAAAACGGTCCTGTTCATGGCATCCTCTTAACTCAACTTGCCGGAGGAACGCCACACAGGACAAACGAAAGGCCGCCTCGCGTGGCGGCCTCGGGACGATTCAGAAAACGGAAAATCGCACGGCCACCTCTCAGGAGGTGCGCCACCAAAGACGGATCTGGGTCTGGCAGGATGACGTGCGCATGAGCGCAGAGCAGCATCCGGCGGGGGTGGAGTCAAGGGGACGGCTGGCGGGAGTTAGGCAGACTAAAGGACGAAGCCCTCTCCGCCACGGCCATGTGAGGCTTGCCTTGATCCGCTGCCAGTATCCTGAAGCAAGCCGGCCTCAAGGAGCGGCGCTGATGCGCTACGCGGTCGTGATCGAAAAAGCCGAGGGCAATTATTCGGCCTATGTGCCGGACCTGCCCGGCTGCGTCGCGACCGGCGAAACGGTGGCGGCGGTTGAAGCCGAAATCCGCGAGGCGATCCGGTTTCATATCGACGGGCTGAAGGACGACGGCCTGCCGGTGCCGGCGCCGACCAGCCTGGCGGAGTCCATCGAGACCTGAACATCTCAGCGCGGCAGGCACTCAAGCCGTCTCGGGCTTTCTTGCCACGATATATGGCCCGTGCGGGTTGTCGCCGAACACGCGTTCGTCGGCGATCTCGAAGCCGGCGTCGCGCAGGGTCTGGAGCAGCGCAGGCCTGGTCAGCGCCTGCGCGCGCGGGAACAGGCCGATGCTTCGCAGCACGAAGAACAGCGCGCGCAGCTTGAGCGACATGTCGGCGAAGCACCAGGTCTTGCTGATGAGCAGGCCGCCGGGCTTCAGATGGGCGTGAATCTGCGCCAGCGTGCCGGGCAGATCGCCGACCAGATGCAGCACCTGGAAGGCGCAGATCGCGTCGAACGGTCCGCCGTCGAAGGCGCTGTCGGCGTCGGCGAGGACGAAGCGCAGATTGCCCGGCGCCGGCTTGGCGCGAGCGATACGCAGCATCTCGGCCGAGAAATCGGTCGCGATCCATTCCGCCGCGTGCGGCGCGAGGCGGATCGCGGTCGATCCGGTGCCGCAGCCGATCTCCAGCACCCGGTCGGTCGGGCGCAGCCGGCCGGCGGCGTCGGCGAGCATCGCGGCGTAGGCGGCCGGGTCCTTGATCGGCCGCGCCGCATAGCGGTCGGCGACCTTGTCCCAGAATTTGACGTGGCGGGGCGCGGCCATCGCGGGTCGTTCCAGCCGGGCCGTCACAGATGCGGCTCGACGAGGGCGCGCAGATCGACCCGCGCCCGCATCCGCGTCGCCAGCATGTAGATGCCGCCGAACTTGCGCTGCAGAAACAACGTGTCCATCGGCGGAATCCGGAAATGCGCGTGGTCTGCGGCCATCGCCATGCCGGCTTCGCGCATCCGGATCGCGAGGTCGCTGGCGCCGAAATCGAACGGCCCATCCTGCCGCAGCGGTTGCAGCGACATCTCGAAGATCTCGAGCATCGCCTGTTCCAGCCGGGCAGGCGTGTTGCCGGCCAGAAAACCGATCTCGCGCGCGGCGGCGCGAACGCCCGGACGGTCGCCGGCCAGTCCTGCGCGCAACAGCCGCCGGTAGAGGTCGGCGAAATCAGCCGGAAAGGCGCGGGTGGCGCCGAAGTCGAGCAGCATCACCTGCCCGGTCGCCGGCACATAACGATAATTGGCGAAGTTCGGATCGGTCTGCATCAGGCGGAATTCGAACAGCTCGCGGAAAATCAGGCCGATCATCAGCGTCATCACCCGGTCGCGCTCCGCCTGCGGCGCGTCGGCGAGGCTGTCAATCGGTCCGCCCTCGACGTAACTCATCGCCAGCACGTTCGGCGTCGTCAGGTCGGCGTGCAACTCGGGCACGCGGAATTCGGGCCGGTCGGCGAGCAGCGCGCCGAATTGCGACAGGCAGCGGCCTTCCCGTTCGTAGTCGGCCTCCTCGTGCAACTGCCGCTTGGCCTCGGCGATCATCGGCGCAACGTCGACGCCCCTGGGCACCAGCCCGGCCATGCGCATCAGCGAGGCGACGTTGTTGACGTCGGAATCGATGCTGCGGCGGACGCCGGGGTATTGCAGCTTGATCGCCAGATCGCGGCCGTCTGTGGTCCGCACCCGGTGGACCTGGCCGATCGAGGCCGCGGCGACGGGGTGGGCGTCGAACACCTCGAACCGGCGCTGCCAATGCGGCCCCCAGGCCTCGGTCAGCACCCGTCGCAACTGCGCGACCGGCATGTGATGCGCTTCCGAGCGCAGACGGCCGAGGATTTCGGCCAGTTCAGGCGGCAGCATGTCGCCGGCATCCATCGAGATCAGCTGGCCGACCTTCATTGCCGCGCCGCGCATCTGCGCCAGCCTGTCGGCGACCTTGATGGCGTTGGCGGGCGTGAGCAGCAGATCTTCGATCCGCGGGCGCTGGCCGCGCGCGAGCTGCCCCGCCACCTCGGCGGCGACATTGCCCGCGATCGACGAGGCCAGTCCGCCCAATTTCGCCAGCCGCGACAGCCGCGAACTCGGCACGGCCAACGCTCTCCTCTCGAAGGCGGTCCTCTCGATCTTCCGATGCGGCACGGGGGCTTCCTTCGCGGCAGGCAGAGTGAAGATGGCGCGGAACGGAGCCAAAACCAGTCCCCATAACCGCATACCCCGTTTCTGCCGACGCGGCCGCGCCGTCTGTGACGATGTCACCCCCGCCGTCACAGAGCGGAACGCGCGGGGGCGATAGCTTGGTTGCCACTCACGGGACAAAAGGTGCGGAACGCTCGCGCCGCTGCGGCGTTCAACTTGCGCATGCCGGGTGACAACCGGCCGTAACAGGGAATTGGCGGACGCAGCTCATTTTGCCGGTTTCTGGCTGCGACATCAACGTATCGGTACGCGCTGACGCCTAACCTGTTCCCGGCATGCATCCCCTGATTTGAGCCACCCCAGCCGGGGGATATCGGTGATACACGTCGCCGATCATCTTGACGCCGAAATCGGACAAAAATTTCGCCTCAATCCCGGAGCCGGTAGTCGATTGAGACAGACAGCAACCGGGGTTGAGCCGTGGGTAACCGACTGGACTGGCAGATCGAACAGATCGTCGCGGAGAGCGATGGCAGCCTCCACGACGCGCTCCGCGCGCTGATGCAGGTGAACGAGCGGCTGGAAGCGGAGCTGGAGCGGCTGCGCTCCGCCGCGGTGTGCGGGCATTTATGCACCGACGGGCAGTCGCTCCACTAGATGTTCTGACGCGTTGTCGTCACGCGAACCGTTTTCCACTTCGCTCGAAAACGCTCCAATTCTCTTCCGCTGTATTCATCGACTGATACAACTTCGAAGCGAGCCGCGATCCGGTCCGCCCGGAGACGCTCAGGACTTCTTCAGAAATTCCGTCCGCAGCACCAGGCCCTTGATCTTGTCGGTGCGGCCTTCGATCTCGTCCTCGTTGTCGGTGAGGCGAATGCCGCGGATCACCGTGCCGCGCTTCAGCACGGTGGACGAACCCTTCAGCTTCAGATCCTTGATGAGGGTGACGTTGTCGCCGTCGGCGAGCAGCGCGCCGTTGCTGTCCCTGACCTTGATATCCATGCGGTGCCTCTTCGAGCAGACTGCGCGATGCGCGGTTGCGCCATCAAGCAGGGATGCGGTGCGGTAGCAATGATCAGGCTCAGTGCCGGACCAAAAAAAGCGGCGCGGATCGCTCCGCGCCGCGTCGATTCCGAGGATCAGAACTTGTAGGTGATGCCGGTGCCGATCAGCCACGGATCGAGATTGACCTTGCCGGTCACCGGCACGTTGCCGGCCAGCGTGCCGTTCCACTCCGGACGCAACCAGATCTTCTTGACGTCGACGTTCCAGCCCCAATGCTTGTCGAACATGTAGTCGAAGCCGATCTGCGCCACCGGGGCGAAGCTGTCCTTGAGGTGGCTGTCGGTGACGACGCCGCCCGCCGCGCTCTGGCTGAAGAAGAACGTGTAGTTCACGCCGGCGCCGATATAGGGCTTGAACGCGCCGAACTCGGTGAAGTGATATTGCAGCGTCAGCGTCGGCGGCAGCAGCCACGACTTGCCGACGTCGATCCCGGTGAGCGTGCCCGCGCCCGAGACGCTGTGCCGGGTGACGCCGAGGATCAGTTCGGCGGCGATGTTCCTGTTGAAGAAGTATGAAATGTCGAGTTCGGGCACCAGCGCGTCCGAGGTCTTCAGCGACGAGCCGGCGATCTGGTCGACGTAACCGGAATCCCGCGGGACCACGCCAAGCACGCGCAGGCGGATCATCCACGGATTCCATTCGTCCACCACCGGCGCCTTGTACACCGGGCGGGCGGCGAGATCGGCGGCGACGGCGTTGGCCGGCAGGCCGTTCAATGCCGCCGCCATCCCCAGCGCCGACACGACAGTCAGAAACTTGGTCATAGTGCCCCTTTGAATGTCAGTCGCGTGAGCACCCGCACACGCTTGCGGTGCACCAATGCCGCCGATGGTCGGCAACGTTTGATCCAAATCAAACGGCGGCGCAGCCCGCGGCAGGCTGTCGCGGAGCGTGACCCGCAAGACACAAATTCTCAGGGAGTTCGCAACTGACCCCGTCGTCCGACGGACAGGAATGAGCCGGGTCGCGCGCCACGACCCTGCTCTAGGGCCGGCTCGGGTTGCTCATCATGTACTCGCCGAGATTGCGCTGGGCGCGATTGTCGCGGGTGACGGCGTTGGAGCGCTGGACATCGCGATCCCTGCGGCAGGCGACGTAGCCCGGCGAACCGGCCGCGACGCCGGTCGCACGGCAGAACGCATCGTCGTCGGCGAGATCCGCCGGCGCCTCGCTGCGATGACTGCAGGCGGCGAGCGTGAGGGCGACAAGGGTCAGCGCGAGAAGCTTCATTGTGAACGGCGGCATCGATATTCCCGATATCGTCATTCCGGGATGCGCCCCTTGGGACGCAGGCCCGGAATCCATCTCCCCTGGCGGTGGTTATCGATTCCGGGTTCGCCGCTGCGCGGCGCCCCGGAATGGCCATGGCAAGGGTCGATGCCTGTTTAGCCCGGATTGCGGACTTTGTAAGTCCGCAATCCCGGGTCCGGGACCAGCGTCAGCTATGGTTCTTCAGCGCGGTGCTGATGTCGTCGAGCGCGGTCGGGTCCTCGATGGTGGCGGGCATCGCCCATTCGTCGCCGTCGGCGATCTTCTTGATGGTGCCGCGCAGGATCTTGCCGGAGCGGGTCTTGGGCAGCCGCGGCACGGTGATCGCCAGCTTGAAGGCCGCGACCGGGCCGAGCTTGTCGCGCACCAGCTTGACGATCTCCTTCTCGATCTCGGCGTGATCGCGGGTGACGCCGCTCTTCAGCACGATCAGACCGCAGGGCACCTCGCCCTTGATCGTATCGTTGATGCCGAGCACGGCGCATTCGGCGACGTCCGGATGCGAGGCCAGGATTTCCTCCATGCCGCCGGTCGATAGCCGGTGGCCGGCGACGTTGATGATGTCGTCGGTGCGGCCCATCACGAAGACGTAGCCGTCCTCGTCCATGTAGCCGGCGTCGGATGTCTTGTAGAAGCCGGGATAGTCGGCGAAGTAGCTTTCGCGGCAGCGCTCGTCCTGCTGCCACAGCGTCGGCAGACAGCCGGGCGGCAGCGGCAGCTTGATCACGATCGAGCCCATCGTGCCGGCGGGCAGCGGCCGGGCGCCCTCGTCGACCACCTGAACGTTGTAGCCCGGCATCGGCACCGTCGGCGAGCCGTGCTTGACCGGCAGAAGGCCGAGGCCGACCGGGTTGCCGGCGATGCACCAGCCGGTTTCGGTCTGCCACCAGTGATCGATCACCGGCACCTTGAGCTGCTGCTCGGCCCATTCCACCGTCGGCGGGTCGGCGCGTTCGCCGGCCAGGAACAGCGTGCGCAGCTTCGACAGATCGTATTTGCGGATGAAGCTGCCTTCGGGATCGTCCTTGCGGATGGCGCGGAACGCGGTCGGCGCCGTGAACAGCGCCACCGCGCCGTGCTCGGAAATCACCCGCCAGAACGCGCCGGCGTCGGGGGTGCCGACCGGCTTGCCTTCATACATGATCGAGGTCGCGCCGTGGAGCAGCGGGCCGTAGATGATGTAGCTGTGGCCGACCACCCAGCCGATGTCGGACGCGCACCACCACACCTCGCCGGGTTTGACGCCGTAGAGGTTCTCCATCGTCCATTTCAGCGCGACGAGATGACCGCCATTGTCGCGCACCACGCCCTTCGGCTTGCCGGTGGTGCCCGAGGTGTAGAGGATGTACAGCGGATCGGTGGCGTCGACCGCGACGCAATCGGCCTTCTTGTCGGCCGCCAGCGCCTCGGAGCGCAGTTTGGCCCAATCATGATCGCGGCCTTCGATCAGCTCGCAATCCTGCTGCGGCCGCGCCAGGATGATGCAGGCGTCGGGCTTGGCGGTGGATAGTTTGATCGCTTCGTCGAGCAGCGGCTTGTACTTGACGATGCGGCCGGGCTCGATGCCGCAGCTCGCCGACAGGATCAGCTTCGGCTTGGCGTCGTCGATGCGGGTGGCGAGTTCCTTGGCCGCGAAGCCGCCGAACACCACCGAATGCACCGCGCCGATGCGGGCGCAGGCCAGCATCGCCACCATCGATTCCGGCACCATCGGCATATAGAGGATGACGCGGTCGCCCTTGGCGACGCCGAAATCCTGCATCACCGCGGCCAGCGCCTGCACTTCGCGCAACATCTCCGCATAAGTGAACTGGCTGATGCTGCCGGTCAGCGGCGAATCGTGGATCAGCGCGACCTGGTCGGCCCGGCCGTTGGCGACATGGCGGTCGAGCGCATTGTAGCAGGTGTTGACCTTGGCGCCGGCGAACCAGCGGCCGTACAGCCCCTGCGAGCGATCGAACACCTTCGTGGCGGGCTCGATCCAGTCGATCTCGCGCGCGGCCTCGGCCCAAAAGCCCTCGGGATCGGCGAGCGAACGGGCATGAACCTCGTGGTAACGGCTCTTGTCATGGCTATTCATGGCGTCACGCTCCCATCGGTCTCAGGCGGTTTGCCCGCCATGTCGAGCTTTTAGCCGGGGCTGGCAACCCCGCCTTTGTTCCTAATCAACAGCGGCGGCGCGCCCGGCCTTGGCCGGACGGCATTCTGGCCCGACGCGCCCGGGTTTCAAGGCCAAACCGGACAGTTTCGGCGTCAGTACCCATCGATACCTGTCAGTTGTCGCCGCCGCGCCTTCATCGCCGCGCGTAGGTCGTAGCCGGGCCGACCGAACGACGCGTTGCGGGCGGCGACGAATTGCTCATGCGCGCGGGTCAGCGCCCGCAGTTCGGCGGGCTTCGCCGTCGCATTGTCCTGCAGCACGCGGATGTAGATCGCGTTGATCTCGCGGTCGAGATTGGCGAGTTCGCGATCCCCGCAGATCGCTTTTTCCACCGCTCGGCGGGCGCGGCGGCAATCGAAACTCGGTTTGCCGTCGACCGCCTTCTGCGCGCCGAGCCGTTCCAGTTCCATCGCCAGCGCCTTGTGGTTGGCGCGGGCGGCGGCGTGATCCGGCTGCAGCTTCAAGGCCGCGGCAAAATCCGCCAGGGCCTTGGGGCGGTCGCCCTTGCCGAGCCACAGCTCGCCGCGGGCATTGAGACCATCCGGCAGCTTCGGTTCAAGCCGTAGCGCGTCGTCATAGTCGCCGATCGCGCGATCGACCTGCTGCTTGCGGGCCAGCGCGCCGGCGCGCGCGATCAGCGCCTTGATGCGATCGTCCCGCTCGGTCTTGTGGCTGGCGATCAGCCGGCCGCACAACGCGATCGCGCGATCGTCGTCATCCAGCTTCGCCGCAGCGGAAAGGCACGGAGCCGGGTCGACGGTTGGATCGTCGAGCGCGTCGGGCGTGGTGGCGAAGGCCGGCGCGGCGGCAAGCAGCGCAACAGCAAGCAGAAGGCTGGTTGCGGGCAAACCGCTCATGGATCGAGTAGTCCTGAATTCCGACATGCGACTCGTCATCCAGAGATGCGCACACAATTGCGTACGCCTCGAAGGATGAACCGCGTCAATCTGTTTCCATCCTTCGAGGCTGCTGCACTCGCAACTCAGGATGGCGGCCGACGCCGATCATCTCAATTCACCTTGAGCGTCAGGCCGCCGTCGACCACCAGTTCGAGGCCGGTGACGTATCTCGACTCGTCGCCGGCGAGGAACAGAGCGGCGTTGGCGACGTCCCAGGCTTCACCCATGTGTCCCATCGGCACCTGCTCGTCGCGCGCACGCCACATCGCCTCGACGTCGCCGCCGGCGTAGCTCGCAGCGAGGCCCGCGGAATGCGCGACCATCGGCGTCTTCATCAGGCCGGGCAGGATGCAGTTCACCCGGATGTGGTCGCGGGCGTACTCCACCGCGGTGGTGCGGGTCATCGCGTTCATCGCCGCCTTCGACGCCGCATAGCTGACATACGAGATGCCGAGATGCCGGATCGAGGCGATCGACGAGATGTTGATGATCGAGCCGCCGCCCTGGCGCTGCATGATCGGGATCACATGCTTCATCGCCAGGAAGGCGCTCTTGAGATTGACCGCGAACACCCGGTCCCACTCCGCCTCGGAAATCTCGACCACGCCGCCGGTTTCGGCGATGCCGACATTGTTGTCGAGCACGTCGATCCGGCCGTAAGCCGCCATACAGGCATGGATCATCGCCTCGACGTCGACGGCACGCGACACATCGGCGGCGAAAGCCGCGGCGCGGCCGCCGGTGCCGGTGATCAGGCTGGCGGTTTCCTCCGCCGCTTCGGCGTTGCGGTCGACGCAGAACACCTGGGCGCCCTCGCGCGCAAAGGTCACCGCGGTCGCCTTGCCATTGCCCCAGCCCGGTCCGATCGAGCCGGCGCCGACCACCAATGCGGTCTTGCCTTGCAGTCGTGGCATTGCGTGTTCTCTCTCGTCATTACATCGTCGGCGCTTTGTAGCCTGCACGACGCGAAGCGCAATCCGGAGACTGGCCGTCATTCCGATTCCGGATTCTCGCTGCGCTGCATCCGGATGATCTATTCAGGGATCGCACGCGCTCAGCGTGGTCGGGTGCGGGCCGATGTCGTGCCCGATGATCTCCGACAGCGTGCGGCACGCGTCGGCGCTGCACAGCCGCCATTCGCCGGCGAGGCCGGAATTGCCGAGCACCACTTCGCGCAACGGGTTTCGCGGCGGCGACCATTGAAACCAGCCACCCACGAGGCGCGCCTCCGGCGGCGGCTCCATGCCGGCGCCGGCGCCCTTGACGCGCGCCTGCACCAGTTCGAGCCCCTGCTTGGTGACGCGCCAGTCTTCCTGCCACGCGGTCTGCTCGATCGAATGCGTCCAGGCCAGCGTGAAGCTCGCGAGCGCCAGCGTCTTCACAACGCCCGCGGACGCGAGGCAGAGACTCACGCCGCGGCGACCGCGTTGCGCGGCCGCTGCCGCCATTGCCACACCACGACCAGCGCCGCGACGATGAAGCCGAAATAGTCGCTATAGGGAAACTCGCCGAGCAGACAGATGCTGGCGGCGAAGGCGACGACGCGCTCGATCACCGTCATCCGCGTGTACAGGAAGCCGATCGCGACCATGCCGAACAGCGCGATCGCGACCAGCGCCTTCACGGTGGCATAGACCACCGCGCCATAGAAGCCGAGTTCGGCCGCCATCGGATCGCCGGGCTGCAGCATCAGCGCCGGCGAATACACCGCGATGAACGGGATGACGTAGCCGGCGAGCGCGATCCGCATCGCCTCCCAGCCGATCTTGTCGGGATTCTCGCGGGCGATCGGCGCCGCCGCCAGCGCCGCCAGGGCGACCGGCGGCGACAGGTCCGCCATGATGCCGTAGTAGAACGCGAACATGTGGCTGACGATCAGCGGCACGCCGAGCTTGGCCAGCGCCGGCGCGGCCAGCGCCGCGGTGATGATGTAGGTCGGGATCGTCGGGATGCCGGTGCCGAGCAGGATCGACAGCAGCATCGTCATGATCAGCGCCAGGAACAGGCTCTTCTCGCCGAGCCCGATCACCCAGCCGCCGAAAATGGTGCCGACGCCGGTCTGGGTCATCATGCCGATGATGGTGCCGACGATGGCGCAGGCCATGCCGACGGTGAGCGCCGATTTGGCGCTGTCGGCGAGCGAATCGCGGCACGCCGCCAGGGTGGCACGGCCGCCACGCGTGACCGCCGTGATCGCAATCAGCGCGGCGACGATCAGGACGATCCGCATGATGTCGAGCCCATTATGCGACACTGCGCCGACCACAAGCGCCAGCCCGATCCAGAACACGTAGCGCAGCACCTGGCTGGAGAAGCCGTGCACGATGCTGGCGCCGAGGATCAGCGTCACCGTCAGCGCCAGGCCCATCGAGCCGGCATAGAGCGGCGTGAAGCCCTCGAACAGCATGAACACCAGCGCGACGAGCGGCAGGACAAGGTACCAGCGATTGACCACCGCCCGCCAGGCGCTCGGGATTTCCGACTTCTTCATCCCGACCAGCCCGTGCTTGCCGGCCTCGAGATGCACCATCCAGAACGCCGAGGCGAAGTACAGGAATGCCGGGATCACCGCGGCCTTGACGATCACCGAATAGTCGACGCCGAGCGTCTCGGCCATGATGAAGGCGACCGCGCCCATCACCGGCGGCATGATCTGCCCGCCCATCGAGGCGGTGGCCTCGACGCCGGCGGCGAAGGCGCGGCGATAGCCGAACTTGATCATCAGCGGAATGGTGAACTGGCCGACGGTGACGACATTCGCCACGCCGGAGCCGGAGATCGTGCCCATCATGCCCGAGGCGAACACCGCGACCTTGGCCGGGCCGCCGCGGCTGCGACCGAACAGGCCGAGCGACACGTCGGTGAACAACTGGATCATGCCGGCCCGCTCGAGGAACGAGCCGAACAGGATGAACAGGAAAATATAGGTCGCCGACACGTAGATCGGCACACCATAGAAGCCCTCGGTGCCGAACGACAGATGGGTGACGACCTGGTCGAAATCATAGCCGCGGTGGTTCAATGGCGCCGGCAGATACTGGCCGAAGAACCAGTACACCAGACAGACACCGCACATGATCGGCAGCGCCGAGCCCATCAGCCGCCGCGTGCCCTCGAAAATCAGCACTGCGAGCAGCGTCCCGACGACGAGATCAAGCTGGGTGGGATCGCCGTCGCGCGCGATCAGGTCGGCGTAGAAGAACCATTGATACAGCCCGCACAGGAATCCGAGCGCGCCGACCAGCCAGGCGAAAACGCGGCCCAAATCAGTACGCGCGGTGAAATTGCCGAGCAGGCCGAAGGTGAGCAGGATCAGGAAGCCGACATGCACGCCGCGCACGACCTGGCTCGGCAGCACGTTCCACGCCGCGATCACCAGTTGGAAGGTCGCGAACGCGATCGCCACCATGTACGCCAGATGGCTCCAGCCGCGCGGGCCGAACCCCGCCGGAAAGCCGTGCTCGAAATTGTCGAACTCGACCTTGACCGGTGCCGGCCCGTGTTCGACCGTGGCTTCTGGCTGCAACATCGATGACCGTCCCGCCGCGTGGTCTGTTATGTGGTTCGTTCCCGAACGTCATGCGCGGGCTGGACCCGCGCATCCATCGCCTTTCGAAATAAGATGGATGGCCGGGTCAAGCCCGGCCATGACACCGTTTTTTTTGCGAGCTTGGCCTACTTCAGCACGCCCTTTTCCTTGAAGTACTTGATGGCGCCGGGGTGCAACGGAACCGGGCTGTCGGTGGCGGCGGTCTCGAGCTTGATGCCCTTGCCGGCGGAGTGAGCGCTGGCGAGTTCCGGGAGCGCGTCATAGACCAGCTTGGTCATCTGATAAGCGAGGTCGTCGGACACCGCGCTGCTGGTGACGAGATAGTGCACCACCGCTGCGGTCGGGACGTCCTTGTCCTGGCCCTTATAGGTGCCGGCCGGGATCGTCTCGGCGATGAACGGCGGGCCGATCTTGTCGACGATCTCCTTCGGCACCGACACCACATTGACTTCGGACGAATTGCTGAGATCCTTCAGCGAAGCGACGCCGAGGCCGGCCGACTGCAGCGTGGCGGCGAGTTGGCGATTTTTCATCAGGTCGACGGATTCGGCAAACGGCAGATACTCGACCTTGCCGAGATCCTTGTACTCCATTCCGGCGGCCTTCAGGATCGCGCGCGAATTCAGCTCGGTGCCGGACTTCGGCGCGCCGACCGACAGGCTCTTGCCCTTGAGATCGGCAAGCGTCTTGATCCCGGACTCCGCGGTCGAAACGATCTGGATGTAGTTCGGATAGATCGCGCCGATCACCCGCAGCTTGTCGAGCTTGGCCTTGAAGCCGGCTTCGGCGTCACCGTCCCATGCGGCCTTGAGCGAGTCGCCGAGGGTGAAGGCGATCTCGCCGCGGCCCTGCTGCAGCAGATTCAAATTCTCGACCGACGCCTTGGTGGCCTGGACCTGAGATTTCACATTGGGGATCTTCTCGCCGTAAATTTTCGCGATCGCGACGCCGAGCGGGTAATACACGCCCGAGGTTCCGCCGGTCAGCACGTTGACGAATTGCTGGGCGTGGGCCAACGGCGCCGACACCGACAGGACCGCGGCCGACGCCACGGCAATGCCCAAAAATCTGGCCTTCATGAGCGAGTTTCTCCCCTTGGTTGTTTGTCGAGGAAACTGAACGGGCGAGACGCCGCGGTCAACCCGTCAAATCGGCGGCGACGCGACAGCGCCGGAACAACCGCCCTGCCTGAAGGTTTGCTGGCGTATTCTCCTTGTTCCCGCCCGAGGTTCGCTTGCCCCTGCAGCAGACGCCCGGCCAGCAACGGTCGCTCGACGCCCTGAACTTCTTCCTGGCCGACGTCCGCGACGGGCTCGGGCCCTATCTGGCGATCTATCTGCTGTCGGTTCAGCACTGGAATGAGGCCTCGATCGGACTGGTGATGACGGTTGCCGCGATGGCTGGGATCGCCGCTCAGACGCCGGCCGGGGCGCTGATCGACCGCTCTACGGCCAAGCGCGGCCTGCTGATCGCCGCCGCGATCGCGGTGACGCTGGCGTCGGTAACGCTGCCGCTGTTGCAGAGCTTCGAAGCCGTCGCGGCGACCCAGGCACTTGCAGGCGCCGCCGGCGCGATCTTCGCGCCCGCGGTCGCGGCGGTGACACTCGGGATCGTCGGGCCCCGCGCCTTCGCCCGCCGCACCGGGCGCAACGAGGCGTTCAATCACGCAGGCAATGCGGTGGCGGCGACGCTGGCGGGGGTATCTGCCTATTTTTTCGGTCCGGTGGTGGTGTTCTGGCTGATGTCGGCGATGGCCGTCGCCAGCATTTTCGCGACGCTGTCGATCCCGGCGAAAGCGATCGACGATCAGGTCGCGCGCGGTCTCGCCTCGATCGGCGGACTGGACGCAGGCCCGCCAGTTCCCGACCAGCGCCACGACCAGCCCTCGGGTTTCAAAGTGCTGATCACCTGCCGTCCGCTGCTGATCTTCGCGGCGGCGACCGTGCTGTTTCACTTCGCCAATGCCGCGATGCTGCCGCTGGTCGGGCAGAAGCTCACGCTGGTGAACAGGGAGATCGGCACCACCCTGATGTCGGTGTGCATCGTCGCGGCGCAGATCGTGATGGTGCCGGTGGCGATGCTGGTCGGGCACAAGGCCGATGTCTGGGGCCGCAAGCCGATCTTTGCGGTGGCGCTGGGCGTGCTGGCGCTGCGCGGCGCGCTGTATCCGTTGTCCGACAATCCGTTCTGGCTGGTCGGGGTGCAGATGCTCGACGGCGTCGGGGCCGGCATCTTCGGTGCGCTGTTTCCGCTGGTGGTGGCCGACCTCACCCGCGGCACCGGTCATTTCAATATCAGCCAGGGCGCGATCGCCACCGCTACCGGGATCGGCGGCGCGCTGTCGACCGCCGTCGCGGGGCTGATCGTGGTCACGGCCGGCTACAGCGCTGCATTCCTCACCCTCGCTGCGATCGCGGCGCTCGGGCTGGTGCTATTCGTCGTCCTGATGCCCGAGACCCGCCAGACCGGGCTGCCTGCGATCGGACTGGCCCCGGGCATGCCGGCTGAGTAGGTTGTCGCCGCGGGTTCACGTGGCTACGCTAGCTTGCCGCTCCTCAAATCCGCCAATGCGTTTCATCGGCGGGCAACTGTTTTCCGATCGGTCTGTCGATGTCCCGTCAACCACTGCGCTCCGGCCTGTCGTTCGACCGTCGCACGCTGCTGCGCGGCGCGATCGGCGCCGGCCTGGCAGGCACGCTGCCATCCATCAGCGGCGCGGCGGCGCGGACGTCGTTCAAGTCCGACCCGTTCACGCTTGGAATAGCTTCGGGCGATCCGGCGCCGGACGGCTTCGTGCTGTGGACCCGGCTCGCACCGGAACCGCTTGAAGCGCGCGGCGGCATGACCGCGCACCCGGTCGAAGTGACGGTCGAGATCGCCCACGACCCTGCGATGTCCAGGATTCTTCGCACCGATAAGGCGATCGCGCATCTCGAACTGGCTCATTCGGTGCACGTCGAGGTCGAAGGGCTGTCGCCCGCGCGCGATTACTTCTACCGTTTTCGTGCCGGCGACGCCGAGAGCCCGATCGGCCGCGCCCGCACCCTGCCGCCGCCGGACGCCACACCGGCGCAGCTCCGCTTCGTGGCGGCGGGCTGCCAGCGATGGGAAGGCGGCTACTACACCGCCTGGCGCGCGATCGCCGACGATCAGCTCGACTTCGTGTTCCACTATGGCGACTACATCTACGAATACGCCTTCGCCGCGCGTGACAAGGACGACAGGCCGAATCCGCGCACGATGCCGCCGGACTTCCCGGCCTGCTTCACCTTGACCGACTATCGGCGCCGTTACGCGCTTTACAAGGGCGACCCGGATCTGCAGGCGGCGCACGCTTCCTGTCCGTTCCTGTCGAGCTTCGACGACCACGAGATCGCCAACAACTGGGCGAGCGACAGCGACCCGAAACAGACGCCGGCCGCGGCCTTCCTGTTTCGCCGCGCGATGGCGCTGCAGGCCTGGTACGAACACATGCCGGTGCGCCGCGCACTGATCCCGCGCGGCCCGGACGTGCTCGCCTATCGCGGCTTCCGGATCGGCACGCTCGCCGATATCGCCGTGCTCGACACCAGGCAATATCGCTCGCGCCAGCCCTGCGGCGACGGCTTCCGTGCCCATTGCGATGACGTCGATGCAGCTGATCGCACCATGCTCGGCGCCGCGCAGGAGCGATGGCTGGCGGAGCGGCTGAAGCGGAGCAAGACGGTGTGGCAGGTACTGGCGCAGCAGGTACTGTTCGCGCAGTTCGACTGGCGCGGCTTCCCGTGGGCGAAGCAGACCGACGGGCCGCTGCTCGACATGGACACCTGGAACGGCGCCGATGCGGCGCGCGACCGGGTGATGGCGATGCTCGCGGAGGCCAATCCGTCCAACCCGGTGGTGCTGACCGGCGACCTGCACCGCGCGCTCGCGTTCGAGCTGCGGCGCGACTGGCGCGATCCGAACTCGCCGCGCATCGGCGTCGAGTTCGTGTCGAGTTCGATCTCGTCGCCCGGCGACGGCCCGGCGACTGGGGACAATCTGGCGACGATGTACAAGAACAACCCGAACCTGAAATTCTTCAGCGACCAGCGTGGCTACACCCGCCACGAGGTGACCCGAAGCCGATGGCAGGCCGATGTCCGGGTCGTCGACGACATCACCGCCAGGGGTCAGCCGATCAGAACCGCACGAACCCTGCTGGTCGAAGCCGGGCGGCCCGGGCTGCTCGGCAACTGACGCCGACCCCGGGAACGCCGGCGCCGCGACCGTAGCGCACTGGCCACGCAGCAACCGAGCGCGTAGTCTGACGCCCGCACTGGCCCGCAAGAGGCTGGTCGGACCGGGAGACCGCCAGACATGACCGCTCGACAGCGCGCAACGCTTGCGTACGCCGCAGCCGACGGCAGACACCCGCCCGCCGACGATTTCATCCCGAACTGCTCGCCCCCCGAGCGCTCCTGGCGCGATCGCGACCATGGGCCTCGCGCTGCCGCGCCGCCCCGCTCCGGCGCAGACCTGCCGCTATTGCTTGCACGTATCCAGCGCCGGCGCGTTTGCACGCCGGCGTGTCGTTGTCGTCCGAACTCTTTCAACCAAAGGAAGCTTGCATGCCATCCTCGACCCGTTCGCCGTTTCGCCCGAGCCGTCGCAGCGTGCTGCGCGCCGCCGCCGCGCTCGGAGCCCTGCCGCTGCTGCCGCGCCTCGCACAGGCTGATACCTGGCCGAGCCGGCCGGTCAAGTTCGTCGTGCCGTTCGCGGCCGGCGGCACCACCGACATTCTGGCGCGGCTGGTGGCGCAGACGCTGTCCGAGGAATACGGCCAGCAATTCGTGGTGGAGAACAAGGCCGGCGCGGGCGGCAACATCGCCGCCGATTTCGTCGCCAAGGCGGAGCCCGACGGCTACACCTTCATCGTCGGCACGCCGGGCACCCACGCGATCAATCAGTTCGTGTTCAAGTCGCTGAGCTACGATCAGGTCAAGGATATCGCGCCGGTGATCATCATCGCCAAGGTGCCGAACCTGTGCTCGGTGACCAATTCGCTGCCGGTCAAGAGCGTCGCCGAACTGATCGCCTACGCCAAGGAGAAGCCGGGCGAACTGTTCTACGGCACGCCGGGGCTCGGCTCGACCGCGCACGTCTCGACCGAGCTGTTCAAATCGTTGACCGGCGTGCAGATGACCCACGTGCCGTATAAGGGCTCCGCGCCGATGCTGACCGATCTGATCGCCGGGCGCGTGCATCTCACGATCGACAATCTGCCGGCCTCGCAGCCGCACGCCGACGCCGGCTCGATCCGTCCGCTCGCGGTCTCCACCGCGACGCGCTGGCCGCTGCTGCCGGATCTGCCGACCATCGCCGAAGCCGGCGTGCCGGGCTACGACGCCGCCGCCTGGTTCACGATCGGCGCGCCGGCGAAGACCTCTCCGGCGATCATCGCGAAGCTCAACGCCAGCGTCGAGAAATTCATCAAGACCGAAGGCGGGACCGCGCGGATGCGCAAGCTCGGCGCCGATCCGGTGGGCGGCTCGCCGGAGGACATGCAGCGCTACGTGCTCGCCGAAATCGAGAAATGGCGCAAGGTCGCGAAGTTCGCCAAGATCGACCCGCAATAGCCTGCCGCGAGACGCACCGCGCCCACGCGGCCGATCCACGGCCGCGGAGGCACACTGCGCCGCTATTCGAGAACGTTGCAGCGGTGTGGCGGGCTTGTGCCGAACACACTCGGTACTCAGCCGCGTGTTCCAGATCATCGCAATTTAAATCACTATCGCGGGTTTAACCCTACCCGGGACTTCATGTGGGTTGCAGAACAATTCCACAATTCGAACGCGTTCCAACACCTAAAACTGAGCGGGTAACGGGGGGGCGTGACGATGACGATGACTACAATCGATAGACAGGAACGCGCGGCGCCGGGGGCCTTCGGCCGCCGGAAAGTGTCGCCGCGCGCCTGTATCATCGATGGCAAGCCGCATTTGCGCGCCTTTCTCGCCGATGCGCTGGACGAGCTGCGGTTCGTCACCAGCGAATGCAGCGGTGTCGATGAACTGGCGGCGGTCGTCGGCGAGCAACAGCCGGACATCTTGGTGATCGGCTCCTCGATCGGCGGCGTCGAGGCGGCACGCATTCTCGACGTGGCGTGCGACGCCGGCTTCGATGGCAGCGTGATGCTGATCTCCGCCCGCGAAACGATCGCGCTCCGCGCCATCCTGCATCACGGACTCGAGCGTCACCTGACGATGCTGCCGCCGCTGGCGACGCCGTTCAGCGCGCAGATGTTGCGCGAGAGCATCGCGCCGCTGCTGCCGCAGGAACCGGCGCCGAAGCCCGAGGTCGATGTCGCCGAGGCGTTGAAGACCGGCTGGCTGGAGCTGTGGTATCAACGCAAGCTGGACGCGCGCTCGCTGACGCCATGCGGCGCCGAGGCGCTGGTGCGGCTGCGGCACCCGAACTGGGGCGTGGTGGTGCCGTCGGCGTTCCTGCCCGACCACAATGATCCGCATTTCCGGGCGCTGTCGGAATTCGTGGTCGAGCGCGCGGTCGCCGACTGGCGCTACCTGCTGGCGCATCATGGCCCGGTCGATCTGTCGATCAACCTGCCGGCCAGATTTCTGCTCGACGCGCAGGCGGTCGACGATTTATGCGCGTGGGTCCCGACGCATCCGGCGTTCGGCGGACTGATCGTCGAGATCGACGCGCATGAGATCGCCGCGCATCTCGACGCGATGGTCGACGTCGCGCGGCGGCTGCGGTTGCGCAACATCGCGATCGCGGTCGACAAGGTCGGCGCCGACTGGCCGGAACTGATGCATCGCGACACGTTTCCGTTCGTCGAGCTCAAGGTCGACCGCACTTATGTAACAGGATGCGCCGACGATCGGCTGAAGCGCGCGGTGTGCAGGCGAATCGTCGACCTCGCCGGAGATTACGGCGCGCGCTGCACCGCGACCGGGATCGAGAGCCGCGCCGATTACATCGCCGCGCACGAGCTCGGCTTCGACCTGGTGCAGGGCTATCTGTTCGGCAAGCCGATGGGGCTGAAGAAATTCGCCCGGGCCGCCATCGGGAAACCCTTGAGCACGCTGGCTTGACCCGACGCAGATCGACGGGACCTGAACGATGACGCGGCCGGATCGTTCGAGCGATGCCGGTGTCGGGGCGCGTCAACGCAGAGCTTCACGATCGCGACTCGGAGCTTCGGCTCTGATGTCATTACACCCGGGATCTAATCGAACGTCATATCGAGGCATTTCGACACGTCGCTGCCGAACCCCGATGCGATGATGATGCAGCCGCGCACCTTGCGGGTGGCGGTGTCGCTCGCCCAGACCGCGTAGCCGCCCGGGCCGAAAAACGAATTGGTGTTCGGCGGCTCGGTCTCGGCGGCGTCGAACTCGTATGCGCCGTCGGTGTCGAAGATCCGCGGCCGCTTGGAGCAGCTGCCGTCAGCCTGGATGTTGATCACTTCCTTGTTGTCGCGCGTCATCGCCAAACTGACCGCGCAGCGGAAATACTCCGACGTTTTGACGTTGAACAGATAGGCGTAGGAACGACAAGTCGCCGTGGTGAGCTTGCCCGGGCTGAGGCCACGGCTGCAGGCGATCCGCTGGTTATTGCTGAGCTTGAAGTCATCGGCCCGCGCCGCGGAGCCGAACGCTGCCAGTATCACCGCGCCGGACAGCGCCGCGCCCTTCGCCCATGCCTGCCACCAACCTGCGCGCATTGTCTCCCACTCCCGTCTTGTTCGTTTGCCACTGCCAGAGCGCCGTCGAGCGAAGTGGAGACCGGTTCGCGTCAAGAAAAACGTGACCACAAAATCCGCAGCTTCAGTTCCGATCCTATCAGATTCGAACCCCTCGTCTGCAATCGGCAGCCGTGACAGGGAGCCGCTTGGCGCGCTGGCGCAACCGCGCAACAGAACCGACATGTCGTGGAGCTGTGGGCGGCGCGCGGCTTGACGCAGAAAAGTCGTTCGTGATTTGTTCAAAACATGCGATGCCGCCGCCGCGCCACGCGCGCGGGGCTGGTATCGGAAGTCGGAGGAGACCGCAGCCATGATCGCCCCATCCCTCAAGACGCTGCTGGCGGCGGCGGTTGTCGGCTCGCTTGCACTGACCGTCACTGCGAGCGCCGAGGAGCCGGCGCCGTGGGTGCTGACGCCGGACATGGGCTATGGCTACACCCGCGACGGCAAGACGTTTTCGTACAAGATGGGCACCAGCAACGCCAAGGAGCTGTTCAAGGGCGCCAAGAAGGTGCCGAAGGAAACGCTGTTCTTCATCGGCGCCAACGGCCAGCTCTATATGCGCAGCGGACGTTTCCTGGAGGACGACGGCAGCTTCAAGTTCGGATCGCACTGAGCGGGCTTGCTCCCGGACTTGCGCGATCAGAACGCCGCGGCGAGTTCGCGCGCACCGGGATTGTTGCTGTTGGCGTCCATCCGCGCATCGGTGACCGCGAGCAGCTTCGCCACGGTGTTGTGGCGGATCGCCACCGGGTTGCGTTCATAGCCCGAGCGCTGGAAGAAATTCGAGGTCGGCACCACCTCGCGCATCGCCTGCGGCATCGTCACCATGTCGAGCCCGGTGCCATCGCCGGTGAGATTCATCATCTCCAGCTCGGCGGCCGTCAGCGGCGCCATATAGCCCTTCTGCCGCGCAAAGATCACCGAGGTGAGCAGCTTGTGGGTCTGCAGCAGCGGGCCGACATCGATATCGAGCACCAGCGCATGGACACCCCAGCCCTGCGGCGTACGACCGAGCTTCTCGTGCTCGCTCCAATTGCCCGGGATCGACCGCGCGAACGCCACCATCCGCTTGACCACCGCGATCTTGCGTTCCAGCGCCGCGCGCTGTGGGCCGGACAGCGTCGCCGCCCGGTCGTTCAGCGCCTTGACGATGTGATGGCCCTGCTCGGCCAGCAGCACCAAGGTGTTGGTGGTGAGCAGCTGATTGTAGCCGATCGCGGTCGAGATCGCGCGCGAGCCCGGCCGCGACTTGCTGAGGCCGGATTGCATGTCGTGGTCGCCATTGCCGCCGGTCTCGAACGCATAGACCCGGACCGCCTGCTCGCGGGTCAGCCCCATGGCGCGGGCGACGCGGGCGTAGGCGCGCTTGAAATCGACCTCGGCCGCCGGCCGCTGCGGCGCAAACTGATAGTAATCCGCGGCCGCTTTCAGGAAGTCGGCAACCACCGGGATCGTCTTGCGTTCGCTGGGCGGCTGCTTCGGCTCCGGATCGACCGGCCGCTTCGGGCCCGTATAGACCGGCGGCTGCGCCAGCACGTAGTCCTCGACCGAAACCTGGTCGCCCGCGCGGCGCTTGGCGTTCCGGATCCGGCGCCTCTCGGCGATCGCGTTCCAATAGGCTTCGGCGTCACGATCGAACTCGGCGCGCGCGGTCTGATATTGCTGCAGCCGGTAGCGATACTCCGCAATCGCTTCCGGCGAGACGGCCTGCGCCAGCGCATCGGCCACCCGTGGCGGCAGCGGCGCGGCGGTTTCGGCGCGCGCCAATGGGGCCAGCGCGATCAGCGCCAGCGACGCGGCGCACAGCCGGCGAGCAAATGACGCACTTAAGTGAGGGTTCCGAATCAAGGCGATCAGCATGTGGCGAATTATATCGCATTGACTGGTGAATGAATCGCTGCACCAAAGCTTGCCGCCCGCGGCAAATCGCGAGCCGGAACCTCCGCTGGAGGCTATTTCCAGGCGAACACCGGTTGTTCCAGGTCGGCGACGCGCGTGACGCGGCCGGCCAGCACCTCGCGGAACTGATAGATCAGCGCCGCGGTCGGCGCGTGGATGTAATCGCCGGCGTGGCGGAACCGGATGACGCTGCGCTCGCTTTCCGGAATCGAGGTGAAGTCGAACGCGTCGTGATGCGCGATATCCGCGAGCGCGATGTGATGCACCGATGCGACCTCGTCGGGATTGGGCGCGAGCGGTCCCGCTGCGGCCGCCCACGCCACAACCGGCGTGATCAGATAGCCGGACCGGGTCGGATAATCGTCGAGCATTCCGAGCACGTCGTCGGCCTGCAGTTCCAGCCCGAGTTCTTCGTGCAGTTCGCGCAGCGCGGTCTCCGGCGCGGTCTCGCCGGCGTCGCAGCGGCCGCCCGGCAGCGCCCATTGATTGCTGTGGGCGCGCAGGCTCGCGGCGCGGAACGTGAGCAGGAGCGCGGCGCCGCCATCGGCCCCGGCGACCAGCGCGACCGCGACCGCGGCGCGCTTCAGTCCGGACGGCGTCAGGCCGTCGTCGTGGCGCGGAAAGGCGCGGCAGCGCGCGGCGATCTCGGCCCGCAGGGCGTCGTTGTGCAGATGGCTCATCCGGCTTGACTACACCGGCGGCGTGCCCGAGGAAACCGTCGCCGCGATGTTCCCGCGGCGACGGGGACGCCACGTATGACCGAGACCGCCCGCAGCCTGAAAGCCGATGGCTGGACCGTGATCCACGACGACGGCTTCATCGATCTGGTCGGGCCGCTGTGGCATCGCATCGACGACGGCATCAGCGAATACGCGATCGCAACCGCGGCCAAGCACCGTAACAAGCGGGGCCTGGTGCAGGGCGGGCTGATGATGACGATGGCCGACCGCACCTCCGGCATCGCCGCGCGCGAGCAATCCGGCGCGCCGCATCTGGCGACGGTCCAGATGGACACGCATTTCGTCGATGCCGCCGAGATCGGCGACCTGCTGATTTCGCGGCCGCGGGTGGTCCGCTCGACGCGGAGCCTGATCTTCACATCGACGGAGATCAGCGTCGATCGCCGCTGCATCATCCTCGCGCACGGCGTCTTCAAGATCGTGCGGCCGCGCTGAGCGGCGCGGGCTGTCAGCCGATCGGCTGCGGCGTGGACGACGCCGCAGCGCGCGCGCCGGATTCCTGCGCAGCGCGCTTGATGATCAGCACGAACACCAGCAGCATCGACGGCACGCCGAGCGGGATCAGCGTCTGCTCGGCCAGGCCGCGCGCCACCAGCGGCATCAGCCACAGCAGCGCCAGCGCGGTCTTCTCCCACGGCGCGAAACCGCGGGCGAGCCCATGGGCGGCGAGGAAGGCGATCGCCGGCGCGAGCGCGACGAAGTCGTAGTCGAGGCTGTAGGGCGTCGCCAGAATCGACGCGACGATCAGCGCCGCGGCCTTCAGGGAATACGCCGCGCGGCTGCGCCACAGCCAGACCAATGCGGCCGCCAGCGTCACCATGACAGCGCCCTGGATCGCATAAGCGAGCTGCACGCCGCCGCCCCACATCCGCACCCAGGCGAACACCGACTGGATCTTGTGCCAACCGGTGCCGCCCTGCTCCAGAACCACTTTCTGGGTGAACGGCATTGCTTCGAAGAAGGCGCGCCAAACCTCGAAGCCGAAAGCAAACGTGGTGGCGAGCGCCAGCGCGAGCACGGTCAGCGCGGCCGAGACGAAGGCGCGCCAGCGCCAGGTCCCGATCAGCACCAGCGGAATCATCACGCCGAATTGCGGTTTGTAGGATAGCAGCCCGATCAGGACGCCCGCGACGATCGGACGCCGATCGAGCAGCGCGAGCGCCGTGCCGATCAACGCCGCGGTCAGAAATCCATTATGACCATGGGAGATGTTGACGAAGGCAGCCGGCGAAGCGAGCGCGAGCAACAGCCATAATTTCTGCTGCGGAGGGTCGACGCCCTGTCCGCGCGACGCCGAGCGCAGCACCAGCGCCAGCATTCCGAGATACATCAGCAGCGTCGCGATCTGCCAAATCGCAAGCGCCGGCAGATAAGGGAGCATCGCCAGCGGCGCGGCGACGAACATCAGGAACGGCGGATAGTGCCAGCCGTAGAACGGCGTATCGGCGCCGAAGATGGTCTGCTCGCGGGCATGTTGGGTTTCGGGGTCGAACGCCAGCGCCGCCTGCCCCTCGAGCGCATAGGTGCCGCCGGCATAGATGTCGGAGAAATCTGTGCCGAGCGGCCGGCCCTTGAAGTCGTTCAGCCCGTTCGCGGTCGCGACCAGATACAGCAACCCGCCCAGCGAGGCGGCGAGCACCGCGAGCGCCCACAGCCGGATCCGCGGGCGCGTTACCCAGTCCCCGCTGCGCAGCGCGTCGATCAATCTGCTCATCCGACAAGGCCCGGCGACGATCCCATCGCCAAGGCCTAGCGAAAAAGCCTTACGAAGCGCTAAAGTCGGCGGGCGCGAGCGCGCTCAGGCGGCTTCGAGCCAGCGCCCGAGCGCGTCGAGCGTCACCAGCCTGTCGCCGGCCCCGGCGCCTGCGAGATGCCGGTACGGCGCGTCAGGCTCGCCGAGATCGCTCAGCACAGCCAGCGCGCCCGCGAAATCGTCGCCCTCGGTATACATGCCCTGCGTCACGATGGTGGCAAGGCCGGCGCCGCGCGCCGCGCGGACGCCGTTGGTGGAATCCTCGAAGGCAACGCAAGCCGACGCCGGCAGCGCCAGCCGCTCGAGCACATATTGATAGATGTCCGGAGCAGGCTTCTTGGCCGGCACGACGTCGCCGGCGCCGATCACTTCGAACAGCGCGATAGCATCGCGCCCGAGTGAGGCGCCGAGCAGCGCTTCGACATTCGGCAGGCTGGTTGTGGTGGCGATCGCCAGCCGCACGCCGGCCGCCTTCGCCTCGCGGATCAGCCGCTCCACGCCGGGACGCAGCGCCGCGCCGGCTGCGATCAGCGCACTGTAGCGCGCAGTCTTGGCGGCATGTAGTTCGGCGATCCGACCTACCGCGCGGTCTGCGCCATCGGGCTGCGCCGCGAGGAAATGCGCGATCCGCTCCTTGCCGCCGGCGACGTCGAGCAGCCGCCGATAGTCGGCTGCGTCCCAATGCCATGGCAGTTTCTCAGCGGCGAAGATTTCGTTGAAGGCCTGCCGATGAAGTTCTTCCGTTTCCGAAAGCGTCCCATCGACGTCGAAGATCATAGCTGATGGTAACATAGAACTCCCTTGCCCAAAAAGTCGCAAGCTGCATCACACCCTGAACGCAAATGATGCCTGACAGAGACTTGCAAGCTCTGTAAAGTGAACTTTACATCAACGATCATCAAGTTGACCCTCCCGGCATGACCCACACCTCGGACTCGCGCTTGCGAACATGCGAGCATTGCGGCGGCGAAATGAAGCTGCTCGGCCGCCTACCACGGCGCACGCATCAGCCGTCCAAGACGGTCTTCCGCTGCTCCCAATGCGATAACGTCGTGCAGGAGCAGGTGTAGCTCTTTCTCACTTCCCGTCGCTACCAGTCACAGCCGTTCCGCTTCACGCGGACTCGCGCGCGACGCGGCGCAACGACGCACACAATTTTCCCACGTCGTATTTCGGCAGGAAGTAAGTGGCGCGGGAACGGGTTCACCCGATCCCATCCGCGATCTCGCCGATGGCGTCGTAGACCAGATCGAGATCGGCTTCACTGCTGCAATAGGGCGGCATCAGGTAGATCGTATTCCCGAGCGGTCGGACGAGCAGGCCACGCTCACGGAAACTCTGGTGAAGAGAGGGACCAATATTCGCCATGTAGCCGGCGTCGCCCGCAACGACGTCGAGCGCAGCGATGGTGCCGATCTGGCGAACATTCTTGAATCGCCGGTCGTCCCGGAAGCGGTCGAGCCTTGTCGCGTGCCAAGAGGCCAACCGCGTGATGCGCTCCATGACCGGCTCGGTGTCCCAGATCTCCAGATTGGCCAGAGCCGCCGCGCAGGCGATCGGATTCGCGGTGTACGAACTCGAGTGGAAGAAGGTCCTGGTTCGATCGGTCGAGTAGTGCGCGTCGAAAATATCGGCGCGACAGAGGGTGACGGCCAGCGGCAGTGAGCCTCCGGTCAGCCCTTTCGAGTAGCAGGCGATATCGGGCGTGATACCGGCCTGCTCACAAGCAAACAGGGTGCCTGTCCGGCCCCATCCCGTCATCACTTCATCGGCGATGAAGAGAACGCCGTGGGCTTGGCAGATCCGCTTCATCTCCGCGAGGACCCAGGGTGGATAGATCAGCATGCCGCCGGCGCCGAGGATCAGCGGCTCGGCGATCAGCGCGGCGACGCCGCCATTGCGGCAGGCGGTCTGCAACGCATCGAGCGTGGCCTGCTCGTGATCGGCCGAGGGAAACGGCAGGCGGTCGACCTGAAACAGAAGCGGATCATACGGCGCATTGAACACGCCACGTTCGCCGACCGACATGCCGCCGATCGTGTCGCCGTGATAGGCGTCCTGCAGCGCCAGAATGCGGCTGCGGTTCTCGCCGCGATGCCGCCAGAAGCCGAGCGCCATCTTCAGCGCGACTTCGACCGAGGTCGATCCGCTGTCGGAGAAGAACACGTAGTCCAGCTCCGGCGGCGTGATTGCGACAAGTCGCCGCGCAAGCTGTTCCGCCGGCGCGTGGGTGAAGCCGGCGAAGATCACCTGATCGAGACGATCCGCCTGATCCTTGATCGCCCGCACGATATGCGGATGGCGATGACCATGGGTCACGACCCACCAGGACGAAATCGCGTCGAAGATCCGGCGGCCGTCGGCGGTCTCCAGCCATGCGCCCTCGCCCCTGGCGATCAAGGTCGCTTCGGGCTGCATGGCGTGCTGCGTGAACGGATGCCAGACCGGTGACGTCGATTTCATCAGGCGGTTTCTTTCAGGAAGTCTGCGGTGTTGAAGTTGCGCGCAAAGGCCGCACGCAGCGCGTCGCTGGTCAGTTGCGCGAGATGCGGCAGCCGACCCAGCCGCCGCGCCCGCCCGAGCTCGACGATGATACGCTCGGACTCGGCATTTTCGTCGCCGATGAAGGCAATGCCGAGCAGCGGAATCGCGCGCGCGCGCAGCGCCTCGATCGACAGCAGCGTGTGATTGATCGTGCCGAGTGTGGTGCGCGCGCACAGCACCACCGGCGCACGCCACGTCGCAAACACGTCGATGTAAGTGACATGGCGGGTCAGCGGCACCAGCAACCCGCCGGCCCCCTCCACCACCAGCGGCCCGTCCGTGTCCGGCAGGACCAGCGCCTCCGGGTCGATCGCAACGCCGTCGATCTCGGCCGCCAGATGCGGCGAGGCCGGCGTGGTGAGCCGATACGCCTCTGCTAACAAGCGCGTTTCAGGTAGGCCGGACAGACGAAGCACCGCCAGCCTATCGGTCTCCTCGTCGAGACCGGCCTGAACCGGCTTCCAATAGGTCGCCTCGAGCGCCCCGGCGAGCGCAGCGGAGAACACCGTCTTGCCGACGCCGGTGTCGGTCCCGGTCACAATGATGGGGGTCGTCATGCGGCCTTCCGGATGTCTTCAGCGAGCGCTTCGAACAAATCTGCGACGTTGGTTTCGTCGACATTCGTGGTCAGTGCAATGCGCAAGCGCGCGGTGCCTTCGGGCACGGTCGGCGGGCGGATCGCGCGGACATCAAAGCCCCTGCGTTGCAACGACGCAGCGACCGCAACGGCCGCCTGGTCGGCGCCGATGATCACCGGCAGAATATGCGAACCCGAGGGCTCGATGGCGCAACGACGGCGAAGCTCGCCGCCCGCGAACTGAACCAGACGCGCCAGTCGGTCGCGGCGCTCGGGATTGCTCCGCGACAATTCGAGCGACGCGCGCGTGATCGCGGCGATCAGCGGCGACGGCGCGGTCGCGAAGATGAACGGGCGAGCCCGGTTGACGAGAAAATCCCGGATGGTTCGGGGCGCGAGGATGAAGCCGCCGACCGTCCCGAGCGCCTTGCCGCAGGTGTGCAGCGTGACGACATTGTCGCGGCCTTCGAAACTTGCGGCGAGCCCCCGGCCCTGCGGCCCGAGCACGCCGGTCGCATGCGCCTCGTCGATCACCATCATCGCCTCATGGCGCTCCGCGACGGCGAACAGCGCAGCGAGGTCGGGGCTGTCGCCGTCCATGCTGTAGATGCTCTCGACCGCAATCCACGGCCGGCCCTTGCCGCCGGCCGCGCGCCAGCGGCTGATCGCCGCGTCGAAGGCGTCGACATCATTATGCGCCGCCGCCACGCATTCGGCGCGGCACCGGCGCAGCCCCTCGTGAGCGCTGGCATGGATCAATGCGTCGTGGACGACCAGATCCCCGCGCTGCGGCAGCGTCGAGAAGATCGCCAGATTGGCGACGTAACCGCCGCCGAAATACAGCGCGGTCTCGGCGCCGAAATAGGCCGCGGCCTCGGCTTCGAGGGCCTCATGCTCCGGATGATTGCCGCGCAACAGCCGCGATCCCCCCGACCCCACCGGCACGCCACGCGCCACCGCGTCGGCGGCGGCGCCTCGCAATTCGTCGGATTCAGCGAGGCCGAGATAGTCGTTCGACGTGAAATCCAGTCCCGCGCGGTCGCGCAGCGCGCGCAGCCGGCCTCGCCCTGCGAGCCCGCGCAGATCGGTCTCGAACGCCTCGTGCATGATCCTCGTCTTTCCACTCGCGCGGGGCACACCATCCGCCAGGAGAGCGGTGGAAGCTCCGTCGCAACAAATCCGTCGCCGACGGATTCGCCTCATTCACGCGTGACCGTCAACCCGCGTCCGGCGTTAGGCTGATCTTCCGTCGCTGATTGGCGCATGCTTGTCCATCGCAGGCACAAGACGACGCCCAATCCATGAAATTGACCGCCGGAAGCCGCTATGGCACCCGTCGAAACGATCAGACCAGGAGCGCACAAGATGTTCAGACCGGAAGAGATCGTGATCCTGACAGGGACACCTGGTTCAGGCAAAACGACCGCCGCGAACAGCATCACGCAACTGCCGGGCTGCCCGAAGGTCCACCTGCATTCGGACGATTTCTGGCACTTCATCAAAGCTGGCTCGATTCCACCGTGGCAACCCGAAGCCCACGGCCAGAATGCGACCGTGATCGACGTCTTGGTCGGAGCTGCGGCCGGCTATGCCAAGGGCGGCTACTTCGTCCTGGTCGACGGCATCATTGGCCCCTGGTTTCTGGACGGGTTCCGACAACTCGAAGCTGCGCCGCATTACATCGTGCTCCGTCCGGATCTTGACGAGGCGATCCGACGATGTCGCGAACGAGGCGGTGACACACTTTCGGATCCCGCCCCAATTTCTGCGCTGTATCAGCAGTTCGGGAATTTGGGCGCTTTTGAAGGCCATGCGCTGTCGGTTGCAGGTCTCGGCGTCGACGAAACCTGCAATGCAATCGGTAAGGCGGTCGAGAGCGGGCGCTTCCGGCTGAAATAGACCCGAGACTGTTCGGGCGAGAGTGTCCGCTCAGGATTTCGAAGCGGTCATCAGACGGGTTCAGTCAGTTTTTGGGCCCTGCCCCTCGCCACCTCGGCTCCGCTATCCAGCGCGCGCAGTTTGATCTCGGCCTGAAAGCCACGCCGGTCGTGGCGATTGCCGATCTGCAGGTCGGCGCCGGTGCGGTCCAGCGCCAGCGACGTGATCGCGAGGCCGAGACCGCTGCCGATCGCGGACTTGTTGCGGCCTCGGAAGAAGCGCTGGCCGATCTTCGGCAACTCGTCTTCCGGCACGCCGGGACCGGTGTCCTCGATGACGATCGATCGCGGAGACGCGCCCGCTCGCCACCGCACCTCGCCGGCGCCCTGCATGTGCTGGATCGCGTTCTCGTGCAGATTGCGGATCGCGAGTTCGAGACATTCGCGATTGCCGCTCCAGGTCACCCCGGTGAGATCGTCGTCGATCACGACGGCGACGCCGTCGGGACGCGGCGTCATCCGCACGACGTCGTTGATCACCGCCCGCATCGGGAGGCGGCCATGATCGTCGGTCTCGGCACGGGCATCGAGGCGGGCGAGGGTCAGCAACTGGCGCACCAGCCTCGTCGCGCGATCGACCGCCACAAGGATCTGCTGCAGCGCGGCTCTCGCGACAGCCGGATCGGTTGTCGCCAGCGCGACCTGCGCCTGGGTCTTCAGTCCGGTGAGCGGACTACGCAGTTCGTGCGCCGCGAAGGCGGTGATCTCGCGCTCGTGACGCCGCGCCAGCGCGACCTTGTCGAACAGCGCGTTCAACGCGGTGGCGAGCGGCATCACCTCCGACGGCGTGCGGCTGGCGTCGACCGGGCGCATGTCGTCGGCGTCGCGGCCGACCAGATCGGAGGCGATCGCCTGCAGCGGACGCAGGCCGCGGCCGACGCTGATCCAGATCAGCAGACCCAGCAAAGGCGCGATCAGCAACGCCGGCCACAGCAACCCTTTGATCAGATCGGCGACGAGTCGCTCGCGCAGTCCGAGCCGATCGCCGACCAGCACGCGAAAGCCCTTGGCGGCGTCCTCCGTGGCATAGACCCGCCAGGTTTCGCCGTCGATCTGCCGCTCGGAAAATCCTGCGTTCTGATCGCTGAGCCTCTGTTCCGGCGCGCCGCTCGAGCGCCCGATCATCCGACCCTGGATCGACCACACCTGGCACGACAGCTGCCGCTCGTAATTGCCGGTCACCGCGGGCGCGGACGAAAGCTCGGGGAGCGTCTCCGGGACGTGCCCCTCGATGCTGCCGACCAGCGACACCACCATGCGGGCGGCCTCCTGCAGCCTTGTATCGAGGACGTTCTCCAGCTCGCGCTGACTGCTCGCGTAGATCCAGATCACCGCCGCGATCCAGACGATGCCGGTGGCGCCGAGCAGCACGAAGAACAGCCGAACACGCAGCGATCCGATCATAGCGGTTTCATCCGATAGCCGATGCCGCGGATGGTCTCGATCGCGGCGCGTCCGAGCTTGGCGCGGAGATTGTGAATGTGGACTTCCACGGCGTTGCTTTCGATTTCGTCGCCCCAGCCGTACAGCCGTTCCTCGAGTTCGCCGCGCGAGCGCACCACCCCGGGCCGCTCCATCAGCGCGTGCAGCACCGCGAATTCGCGGCGCGACAGCGGCACCGGCGCGCCTTCCAGGGTGGCGTTGCGATCGGCGGGGAACAGACGGATCGCGCCGTGCTCGAGGCAGGTCGCTGCCCGGCCGTCGCGGCGGCGAATGATCGCGCGCAGCCGCGCGCCGAGTTCGTCGAGATCGAAAGGCTTGCCGAGATAATCGTCCGCGCCGGAGTCGAGCCCCGCGATCCGGTCGCCGACCTCGTCGAGCGCGGTCAGCAGCAGCACCGGGGTCGTGTCACCGCCGGCGCGCAGCTTGCGCAGCAGATCGATGCCGCTGCCGTCGGGCAACATGATGTCGAGCACGACGGCGGAAAAACTGTTTGCGGAGAGCGCCGTGACGGCATCCTCGCAGGTCGCGACGCAATCGATGCTCGCGCCGGCGAGCGCCAGGCCGGCGCGAATGCCATCCGCGATCATCGCGTCGTCTTCGACCACCAGGATTCTCATCGCAAGGTCCTCATCATGGGCACCGCTCTCGGCTGCGAGTCTTAAGGCTGGCTTAAGGTGGGCCACGACAGTGCCGACCTTCCAGTCAGGCACCGGGGAACTCATGGCCGACCGCATTGTCCGCATTGTTATCCTGCTCGTCGCGATCGCGGCAGGCGTCGAGGCAGCGTATGCCGCCAAGGCCGCGCCGTTCCAGCTCAGCGCCCAGCCCGGCGCCAACGGCCTCGATCTGACCTGGCGCATCGCCTCGGGCGATTATCTCTACCGCGACAAGATCGTCGTCACCACCGCCGATGGCGCCCGCGTCGCGGTCCAGACCCCGCCTGGCGAGCTCAAGGACGATCCGAATTTCGGCATGACCGAGATCTATCACCGCAGCGTGACCGCGACGGTCCCTGCTGACGCGGTGAAGAGCGCGAGCCGCTTGATGGTGACGTATCAGGGCTGCGCCGAGCGCGGCATCTGCTATCCGCCGATGACGGCAAGCGTCGATCCCGGCACCTATCAGGTCTCAGCCGCGGGTGGAGAAACGCCCAGCGCCGGCCCGGCCCGGCCATCGGACCTGCCCATAATTCCACAACTCGCCGAACCGGCGGCCGAGCCGGCATCGGTCGCCGCATCGGTGCTGCCGTCGATGACGCAGGGCTGGTTGCCGCTGCTGCTCGCCTTCGCCGGGTTCGGACTGCTGCTGGCGTTGACCCCCTGCGTGCTGCCGATGATCCCGATCGTCGCCGGCATGCTGACCCGGTCCGGCCCCGGCACCTCGCCGGCGCGTGGCTTCGCGCTGGCCGCGATCTACACCTTGGCAATGGCGTCGGCCTACGCCGCGTTGGGCGTCGCGGCGGCGTGGTCCGGGCAGAATCTGCAAAGCGCGTTGCAGGCGCCGCTGGCGCTGGCTGTGATGGCGTCGATCTACGTCGCGCTGGCGCTGTCGAGCTTCGGCTTGTTCGAGCTGCAATTGCCGGCCGGGTTCGGCGGCAACCTCGCCGGCCGGCTGAACGGTCGCGCCGGGCCGTTGCTCGGCGCTGCGGCGCTCGGCTTCACCTCCGCGCTGATCGTCGGACCATGCGTCACTCCGCCGCTCGCTGCGGCGCTGCTCTATGTCGCGCAGACCGGCGATGCGCCGCGGGGCGCCGCGGCGCTGTTCGCGCTCGGCCTCGGCATGGGATTCCCTTTGATCCTGGTCGGCCTGTTCGGCGCCGGCGTGCTGCCGCGGTCCGGCCCCTGGCTGGTGACGATCCGCAAGCTGTTCGGCTTCGTGTTTCTCGGCCTCGCGGTCGCGCTGATCTCGCGGGTATTGCCCGGCGTGGTGGCGCTGCTGTTGTGGGCCGGCATCGCGTTCGGTCTCGCCGCGTTTCTCGGCGCATTCGATCAGCTCGACCGGCTCGGCGGCACGCTCAGACGTGCAGGCAAGGCGGCGGGTCTCGCCGTCTTCGTTTACGGCGCGACGCTGATCGTCGGCGCCGCCGGCGGCAGCGACGATCCGTTGCGGCCGCTCGCGGTGTTCGGCGCCGCCCCGACGCCGGCGACCGCGGTCGCCAGCCGGACGGTGACCTCGATGCCCGCGCTGGACCAGGCGATCAGCGACGCGCGGGCGCGCGGCAAGCCGATCATGATCGACTTCACCGCGGAGTGGTGCACCTCGTGCAAGACCATGGATCGCAACGTGTTCGGCGATCCCGCCGTCCGGCAACGCCTGAAGGACGTCGCGCTGATCCGCGCCGACGTCACCAAGACCAACGCCGACACCGCGGCGCTGATGAAGCGCTTCGACGTCGTCGGCCCGCCGACCGTGGTGTTTCTCGATCAGCGCGACGGCAGCGAAATCCCCTCCGCCCGCACCATTGGCGAAGTCTCCGCCGACGCGTTCTTCCAGACGCTCCAGCGCGTCGGTTCGTCGTCCTAACCACCTCTCTTCTCACAGGAGCAACCATGAACCGCAGACAGTCCCTGATGATCCTTGGCGGCATCGCGACCTTGCCACTTGCGAAATTCTTCAGCACCCCCCCGGCCTGGGCCGAAGGCATCAACCCCAACGCGATCCTGAAAGACCCCGATGCGCCGGAGTCCGGCAACCCAAAGGGCAACCTCACGATCGTGAACTATTTCGACTACAACTGCCCGTACTGCAAACAGTCCGAGCCCGACCTCGAACAGGTGGTGCGCAACGACGGCAACATTCGCCTGATCTACAAGGATTGGCCGATTTTGACCGAGGCGTCGGTGTATGGCGCACAGATCGCGCTGGGCTCGAAATATCAAGGCAAGTATCACGCTGCGCATACCGCGCTGATGACCATCCCCGGACGCGGGATTTCGAAGGACCAGATGCGCGACGCCGTCGCCGCCGCGGGCGTCGACATGACGCGGCTGCAGGGCGATCTCGATATGCATGGCGATGCAATTACGGCGCTGCTCCGCCGCACGCTGACGCAGGCCAACGCGCTGGGGCTGCAGGGAACGCCGGTGTATCTGATCGGACCGTTCAAGGTCGCTGCCGCGCTCGACGCCGCCGCCTTCAAGAAGGTGGTCGATCAGGCGCGCGCGCGCCCGCCCGCGAAGTGAGCCGCATGACTGTTGCTGTTTCGTTATCGATGCCGCTCCGGTTATTTGCGCTCGCCGGCATTGCCGTCGCGCTCGGCGGCTGCGTCACGCGGTCCGAAGCCGAGCTGGGCCTTGCTCCATTGACCAGCACCGTCGCCCCGGCGGTCGCTGCGCGCTACGCAGCGATCGACACCGAAAAATACCCGATCCCCGGCGTCGACCCGAGCGAGTTGCAGTCGGCCTATGTCCGGCAACTGGTCGCGTACAAGACCAACGAGCCGCCGGGGACCGTCGTGGTCGATCCGCGCCAGCGCTTTCTCTATCTCGTGATGGAGGGCGGCGAGGCGCTGCGCTATGGCGTCGGCGTCGGCAAGGCCGGGCTGGAATTCACCGGCACCGCTAATGTCGGACGCAAAGCCGCGTGGCCGAATTGGACGCCGACGCAGGGCATGATCGCGCGCGAACCGCAGCGCTACGGCAAATGGGCAAAAGGCATGAGCGGCGGCGCCAACAATCCGCTCGGCCCGCGGGCGCTGTATCTGTTCAAGGACGGCAAGGATACGCTGTACCGGATTCACGGCACCACGGAGCCCGAGACGATCGGCACGGCGGTCTCGTCCGGCTGCATCCGGATGCTGAATCAGGATATCATCGACCTCTACAGTCGGGTGCCGAAGGGCTCGAAAGTCGTCGTCAAATAGCGCCGCGCCGTTCGATCAGCCGAAAATATCCGTCGTCATGCCGGCGTACCAGCCCGCCGCTTCGCGCGCCTGCTTGGCGCGGAGCTGCGGAGTTTCGTCGAGCTGCGAGGTGTACGGATCGGACGCCACGATCTTGCCGTCCTGCGGCGCGTAGCGCGCGCCGTTCTTGACCGCGTCGTCGGGCGCAATGCCGCTCCAGCAATGGTTGGTGAAGCGCACCGGCATCCGCCGCTCGCCGAGCAGTTCGGCGCGCAGGATCATCGCCGCGGCCTTGGCCTCGTTATTGGCAGCGAAGCCGGACTTCGGAAACTCGCCGCCGACCGCGGAGTCGCCGATCACCTGGATCAGCGGATCGATCCGCGACGTCATGGTCTCGGCGTAGACAGGGCAGAAGCCGCTGTCGTCGGCGAGGCCGGCGTCGCGGCCGAGCCGTCCGGCGATCTGCGGGGGAATGACGTTGACCAGCGACGCCTTGTGGGTCTCGAAATCAGTGGTCACCGTCATCGCCTTTGGATCGACCGCCTTGATGCCGCCGTGGATGGTCGGGTCCTGCCACTCGATCATGCCGGTGTAGTGGCGCTCCCAGCCGTCGATGAACAGCGTCTGCATCGCGAAGTGATCCTTGGCGTCGAGGATCACGATGCGGGCGTTCTTCACGCCACGGCTCTTCAGCGCATAGGCCATCATCGAGGCGCGTTCATACGGCGCCGGCGGGCAGCGATACGGGTTCGGCGGCGCGATGATCACGATCAGAGCGCCGTCCGACAGCGCATCGAGGCGGCTCTTCAGCAGCTTGAATTGGGCGCCGCCGCGATAAGCGTGCGGCATCAGCTCGGCCGCAGCTTCGGAATAGCCGGGGACCGCATCCCAGCGGAAATCGATGCCGGGCGACAACACCAGCCGGTCGTAGGCCAGCCGCGCGCCGCCTGCGGTGCGCACCTGTCTGGCGTCGCGGTCGATCGCGGTGACGCTGTCGAACACCATGCCGACGCCGCGCGCAGCGATCGCCTCATAGCCGAAGCTCAGTGTCTCGAACGATTTCAGCCCGCCGAGAAACAGGTTCGAGGTGAACGGCGTCACATAAACGCGGTTGGCTTCGACCAGCGTGACCTCGACGGCGTCGTCGCCGTGGCGCAGATACTTCGCCGCGGTCGCGCCGCCGGCGCCGCCGCCGATCACGACGACGCGCGGCTTCGCCTTGGCGATCGCCGGACAGGCGAGCAGCGCGGTGGTCGCCGCGGCCGCGCGGATCAGGCCGCGACGACTGATCAGATTTGGTTTCGGCACGTCATGTCTCCGATCGGGAACGCGAGCCGGCGCGGTGCGCCGACTCGCCGGACGTCAGGCGAAGATGTCGGCGGTGATACCGGCATACCAGCCCATGTTTTCTTCGGCGGTCTGAAAGCGGATGCCTGCGTCTTCGCCGGTCTTCGAGACGAAGCCTTCGACCTCGGCGATGGCGCCGTCCTTCGGCTCGTAGCGGCCGCCGACCTTGACCGTATCGTCGTTCGCCAACACCGACCAGCAGGTGTTGGCATAGCGCGCCGGGAAGGTGCGCGATCCGGTGAGTTCGCCGCGCACCGCCATCGCCACCACCTTGGCATGGCTGTTGGCGGAGAACGCCGACTTCGGCATCGCGCCTGCGATCGCAGCATCTCCGAGCACGTAGATGTTGGGATCGATCGTCGACTTCATGTTGGTTGCATCGATCGGGCAGTATCCGGTTTGATTGGCGAGGCCGGCGTCGCGGGCGATCTTGCCGGCCATCTGCGCCGGGATGACATTGATCATCGCGGCCTTGACGGTCTCGAAGTCCGTCGTCACCGTCATCGCCGACGGATCGACCGACTTGACGCCGCCGTGCATCTTCGGGTCCATCCACTCGACCATGCCGGGATAGTGCTTCTGCCAGCCTTCCTGGAACAGCGCCATCTTGGAGAACTTGTCCTTCGGATCGATCACGATGATCTTCGACCTGGTGTGGCCCTTGGCCTTCAGCACCTTCGCCATCATCGACACCCGTTCGTACGGGCCGGGCGGGCATCGATACGGATTCGGCGGCGCCAGCATGACGATGGTTGAGCCATCTTCGAGCGCGTCGAGCTGCTTCTTGACGAGCAGGGTCTGCGCGCCGGGCTTCCAGCCGTGCGGCATGATTTCGGCGGCAGCCTCCGAATAGCCGGGAACGGAGTCGAACTTGATGTCGATCCCGGGCGCGACCACCAGCCGGTCGTAGTCGAGCACACTGCCGTCGGCGAGCCGAACCTGCTTCTTGTCGCGATCGATCGTGGCCGCCATCTGGCGGACGTGCTTCACGCCGTAGCCGCTGAGCTTGTAGGGCTGGGTGATCGACTCCATGCTGCGCATGCCGCCGATCACCAGATTGGAATGGAAGCAGGTAATGAATTTCTCCAGCGGCTCGACCATGGTGACGTCGATCGCGCCCTGTGAATCGCGGGCAACGTATTTCGCCACGGTGGCGCCGCCCGGCCCACCGCCGATCACGACGACGCGCGGCTTCGCCTGTGCGCGCAGCACCCCCGGCATGGCGATGAAACTGGCGGCCAATAGGCCGGTCGAGAACTGGCGTCTGCTGATGGTCATTTGGTTCCCTCCATGGACGGTGTCAGTTCCCGGGCATTCTCGGCCCGGGCTGTGCTGCGCTCTGATTGTTCTTGTTCGAGGCTGCCGAAGTAGCTCGCGAGCGCGGCGATCTCCTCGTCATTGAATTTGGCGGCGATGGCGCGCATCACCTGATTGTCGCGAACCTTGTCGCGATACTCGCTGAGCGCGCTGATCAGCTCGGGTTCGGCCCGGCCGACGATCGACGGAATGCCGTCGAAGCGACCGCTGAGCTGATGGCAGGTGACGCATTCGCTCGACAGATACTCGCCGAGCTCGCGGTCGCCGGCCTCGGCATGACCGGCAGCGACGCATAGCGCCACGACAGCGCCGACGGCGCGCAGCCCCGTGCGAATGCCGCGGATCGGACGCTTCGCTTGTGTCGTCCGCACGGCGCACGGCCACATCTGGCCAGTTTCGGCCATTCGGTTTCCTCTCGAGTCGTTTCCTACCTGACTTCTATGCCGACTTAGTTGCCGGTCTGTTTTGGCGACAGCGCAGGCGCAGGCGCCGCAGCTTTCGCATCGATCAGAGTATGTGTGGCCAGGGCGCCGAGCCACATCGTCGCCAGGGCGAGCCAGGCCGTCACCGCGAAAATCGAGCCACCAGTCACGCCGGCGCCGACAGCGCAGCCTCCCGCCAGCATCCCGCCGAAACCCATCAGGAAAGCGCCGGCGGCGTAGCGCCCCATGCTAAGCCCATCATGGAAGCCCTGAAGCTTCCATTCCCGACCGATCACCGCGGCGATCAACGAGCCTGCGAACACGCCCGGCACAAGCCCGATATCGAAGCCGAGCGGAACCGACGGCGAATTGATCAGGCCCATCAACGTATCGGCCGACGGACCGGTGAAACTCACGCTCTTGACCGTGGTCGGCTCGAACACGTGCAGCGACAGCGTGTAGGTCACCAGCCAGCCGGCAGTGACCGCGAGGCCGACACCGAGCGCTGCGAGCCCGGTGACGATGCCGATTCGGTTGCGCCACGCCAGCCACAACGCCACGCCGATCCCGAACACGCCGAGCGACGCGCCGGCGAGCGGCCCGACATGGGCGACAGTCAGCAGATTGCGCGAAGCGCCGCCCGGCAACGTCCACAATTGTGAGAGCGTCTCGCGCGCCGGCGACAGCACGCCGCGCAGCGACGCCTGCGCCACGATCGTCAGGATCAGTCCGGTGACCAACGCCCGCAGATTCCCGGTTCCCGACAACACCAGCAAGCGGCTGGCGCAGCCGCGCGACAGGATCATGCCGGCCCCGAACATCAAGCCGCCGATGACGGCGCCGGACAGGCTGCCGGTCGACGCGAGCTGCCGTGCTTCGGAGACGTCGAGAATGCCGGTGGAAATCGCCGCCTGCGTCGCGGCCACCGCCGCGGAGAACGTCAACAACCACACCGCGAGCTTGGGGCCGAACGACGCTTCGGAAAACTCGATCACCGCCGCACGCAGACAAAACCTGCTCCGCTGGGCGCATGCTCCAAACGCAAGGCCCACCAGCAAACCGCCAGCGGTCAGCGCGTAGATTTCGCCGAAGCGTTCGATGACCTGATCGATGGACAAGGATGTTTTCCTCAGCGCCGCGCGTCACGCGGGCAAGCCTATCGCGGAATTATCAGATTGTGTTTCGATGCTCCGATCCGGCATTGATCTGGCGCAACGGGTCAGCGTTGCGCGGCGAGAAAATCGAGACTGTTACTGCACTACACGCGACGCGCTGACGCCGGATATAATTATCATCAGTTCGTCAATCCACTTTCGGCCCGGCCTTTTCGTCCGGCGTGACGTCGACCGCGATCGCGCGGCCGATCACCTTCGGCGCCGGGCCGCAGTCCTTCATGCACGGCGCTTTGTTCCAGAACTGTTTCTCGGAAGTGTCACGGTCGTCGTCGTAGAAGCCGGCCGCATTCGGCATCTTGACCTTGGCGAGCGTGTTCTGGTTGAGCTCGAAATCCGGATCCTTGATCACGTCGTTCATGTTGAGCAGGTAGGCGGTGAGCGCATAGGCTTCGTCGGCGGTGAGCGAGCGCGCATTACCGAACGGCATCGCACGGCGGATGTAATCGTAGACCGTGGTCGCATCTGGCCAATAGGAGCCGATGGTCTTGTCGGGCCGGTCGGCCTTCAGCGTGCCGAGCCCGCCGGACAACACCGGATAGCGGCCGACGCCTTCGCCGAATTCGCCGTGGCAGGTCGAGCAGCGCTCCTGAAACAGCGCATCGCCTTCCTTCGCGGTTCCCTTGCCGGGCGGCAGACCGAGACCGTCGGGACGCACATCGGTGTCCCACGCATGAATTTCCTCCGGCAGCGCCGGACGACCGAGACCCAACTTCACCGGCATTGGCGGCGGCGCCGTTGGGGTGGCGACGGCTTTCGTTGCTTTCGGCGCGGCCTTCTCGGCGACCGCCTGGGTCAGCGGCAAAGCGACCGCGGCGGCGACGGCGAGATACGCGACGAGACTAAGCGATCTCGACATTTTCAGTCACTCCGTCCGGATGCACGAGCCAAGTCTGGATGCCGTTGTTGTGATAGATCGAGTTGACGCCGCGGACCTTTCGCAGTTCGGCCTTGGTCGGCTGTACGTAGCCGGTCTCGTCGATGGCGCGCGACTGCAGCATCAGTTCCTGACCGTTCCAGTCGAAATCGACGTAGAAACGCACCAACGACTTGTCCAGCACCGGTCCGTCGATCCGCGCCTCACGCCAATTCCGACCGCCATCCATCGTGACGTCGACGCGCTTGACGGTGCCGCGGCCCGACCAGGCGACGCCGCTCAGCACGTTGCGGCCTTTGAATTTCAACGGCGCCTGCGGCGACGGATTGGTGATCACGCTCTTGGCGTCCATCACGAAGGTGTATTTGCGGGCGCGGCCGTCGGGCATCAGATCGGTGTATTTCGAGGTTTCCTCGCGGGCCTGCCAGGGCTGGTCGCCGGCTTCGATCCGGCGCAGCCATTTCACCCAGAGATTACCCTGCCAGCCGGGGATCACCGCGCGCAGCGGATAGCCGTTCTCGGGGCGCAGCGCCTCGCCATTCATCGCGAACGCGATCAGCACGTCGTCGAGCGCCTTCGCAACCGGCAGCGAGCGATTCATGCCGGCGCTGTCCGCGCCCTCCAGCATCAGCCATTTCGCGTTCGGCTTCAGCCCGGCCTGTTCGAGCAGCACCTTCAGGGGCACGCCGGTGTACATCACGTTGTGGATCATGCCATGGGTGAACTGGCAGCCGTTGAGCTGCGCGCCGCGCCACTCCATGCCGGAGTTCGCCGCGCATTCCAGGAAGTACACCTTGTTGACCCGCGGCATCCGCTTGATGTCGTCCATGGTGAACACCATCGGGGTGTCGACCAGGCCATTGATCATCAGCCGGTGCTCCGCCGGGTTGATCTCGGCGACGCCGCCGTGGTGGCGCTCGAAACACACGCCGGACGGCGTGATGATGCCGTCGATCGCATGCAGCGGCGTAAAATTGACCGAGGATTCCGGCGAGGCGGTGAGCCACGACACGTCGCGGCGGATCACATCCTTTTCGAACTTGGACGGAACGCCATAGGGCTTCTTGTCGACGCCGTCGCCGAGATAGCGATTCCAGTCCTGCACCTCGGTGATCGCCGGGTCCGGCTTCGCCGCCTCGCCCGCCTTCGCCGCGAGGGGCAGCAATGCGCCGGCGCCCGCAAGGCCTGCTGCGCCGAGAAACCGGCGGCGATCGAGGATGTCGGAGGGAGGCTTCTGACTCATGCCGGATTGCCTTTTGCTACCATATTTCGTGAACGTGTCGGTCGCGCGCGGTCATCTCAGGCTCCTGAAACCTTGACCGCGCTGCTGGGATCGATCTTCACCGGACCAGCCTGCGCGACGTGCTTGGACAGCACCTCCCAGATCGGCGGGCCCTCGGTGTTTTCGTTGATGCTGGCCCAGCCGGAAACCGTGTACTTCTTCGACGCCTCGATCGGCTTGCCGGTCTTGAGATGCGTCATGTTGGAGATCCGCGAGCCGATCTCCTTGCCGACGTCGATCGCGTAGCCCATGCCGCCGGTGCGCACCATGTCGCCGCCGCCCTGGAAATAGGGATCGGGATGGAAGATGTTGTCGGCAATGTCCTCGAGCACGATCTTGAGCTGCTCGCCGGTCATCTCGGTGCGGTAGCAGTTCGGATAGGTGATCGCAGTGGCGTTGGTGATCGCTTCCCAGGTGATGTCATCGTTCGGCAGCAGCGTTCCGCCCCAGCGGAAACCGGGCGACAGGGCGATCTCGGTGTCGCGCTGCTTCAACATCGCTTCGCAGATCAGATCGTCGAACGTGCCGTTGAAATTGCCGCGGCGATACAGCAGCGAGTCGGTCTTGCCGACGACGCGGGCGAGATCCTTGGCAAAAGGCGCGCGCAGCTTCTCGACCAGTTGCGCCATCGCCGGATCCGGCTTGATGGCGTCGGCGAACACCGGCATCAGCTTGAAGCGGATATCGGAGACCTTCTTGTCCTTCACTGCGATATCGAGCCGCGACACGAATTTGCCGTGCGAGCCCGACGCCACCAGAACGGTGTCGCCGACCTTGACCAGGCCCGGCATCGCGTCGTGGGTGTGACCGGTGAGGATGACGTCGAGGCCCTTCACGCGCCCGGCGAGCTTGCGGTCGACGTCGAAGCCATTGTGCGACAGCAGAACCACGACCTCGGCGCCTTCGGCGCGCGCGTCGTCGACCTGCTTCTGCATGTCCTCTTCGCGGATGCCGAACTCCCATTTCGGGAACATCCAGCGTGGATTGGCGATCGCGGTGCGCGGCAGCGCCTGTCCGATCACGGCGACCTTCACGCCGCCGCGCTCATACATCTTGCGCGCCTCGAACACCGGTTCCTGCCATTCGTTGTCGCGGACGTTCTGCGCGAGAAAGGCGAATGACGCCTGTTCGGCGACCTGCTTGACGCGATCGGCGCCGTAGGTGAACTCCCAATGGCCGGTCATCGCGTCGATCTTGAGCGCGCTCAGGACGTCGATCATGTCCTGGCCCTTGGTCTGCAGCGAAGTCCAGCTTCCCTGCCATGCGTCGCCGCCGTCGAGCAGCAGCACCTTGTCGTCGCCGCGCTCCGCGCGGATCGCGCCGACCAGCGTCGCGATCCGGTCCATGCCGCCCATCCGGCCATAGTTACGGGCGAGCGCGACGAAATCATCGGCGGTCAGCGCGAGAGCGTCCGGGGAGCCGGTGGCGATGTGGAAGTAGTTGCGGAATTCCGCGTCGGTGAGATGCGGCGGCTTACCCTTGACCTCGCCGACTCCGAGATTGACCGACGGCTCGCGGAAATGCAGCGGCATCAGTTGGGCGTGGAGGTCGGTGATGTGTAGCAGCGTCACCGTGCCCAGCGGATCGAATTTCAGGATGTCGGCCTGCGTCAGCCGCTGCTGTGCCGCAACGCGTCCAACTGGACCGAGGCCGCCGGCGAGCGTCAGCGCCGACGCAGCCGCAGTCACCTGCAGAAATTCCCGCCTCGAGATCATCGTTTCATTCCCTTGTCCTCGCGCATCCGCCGGGCTTGTTCGCCGCTAGACCGATCCGCTCGATCTCAATTCCCGGCACAGCTCCGCGATCCGAGGGCGTATCGCCCCCGGGCTTGCATCGATGTGGTCCGGTGGACTGCCGTCGTTAGCCGACGGTCAGCTTGTGCTTGGACGTGTAGTTGGAGCCGTCGTCGTCCTTCCAGGTGAAGGTGAACTCGCCGGACTCGGCCGCCTTGTAGAAGAACGACTGATATGGATTGGCCGAGATCGCCGGATTCCACTCGGCTTCAAACACCATCTTTCCGTTGAACTCGGCCACGAAGGTGTTGATGATCCTGCGCGGCACGATCTTGCCCGACGCGTCCTTACGCTGGCCGGACTCCATTTCGTGCGAAATCAGCGTCTTGATCTCGATGAGTTCGCCGGGCTTGGCCTGGGTCGGCACGCGAACGCGGGGTGTCGGAGTGATCGCCATCTGATTATCCTCGCCTGTCTGTTTCTTGATAACGGCCAGGCCTAACCGCCGCAGCCGCCGATGGTGACCTTGACGCTGGCCTTGCTCGAATACAGGCTGCCATTGGACATCTCGGCGATGCAGATGATGTTCTGGGTCTGCGCGAGCCGCATCCGCGTCGACGCCGCGGCCTTACCGCAGGCGGGCGTGAACTTGTAGCTGACGATACCAGGCAGCGGATTGCCGTCGGCGAAGACATGAACCGCCTTGACGTAGTCCGCGCCGGTCATCGGGCTTTCGACTTCGACGTTGATCGGCACAACGAGACCATTCTCCGCGATCTCCGGCACGTCGAGCTTGATCTTGCCGCTCTCGAACTTCTTGTCGCCGTAGAGCTTCTTGATCTCGGCGTCGACCGCAGCGACATCGGCGAACGACATCCGCGGCGCCAGCAGCGCAGCGAGGCCCGCGATTCCTGCGAGAGCCAGCATTTCGCGGCGACTCGTCTCAACCTTCGTGAAAACCATTGGGCATCTCCTCGGGGAGTCTTTCGCGTCCCTTGCCTACAGTACCGCTTGACGTTTCCAAGCTCGATCGGTCATGATCCGCAAACATCATTATATTGTTTTTCTTGAATGTAAAGATATCCGACAGTTCGGCGGATGTTTTTAGACCGCAAAAGACGGTCAACGGAGGAAGCGAGATGAGACCCATCGGATTAGCGGCGCTGCTAACGCTTGTGCTCTGCACAATGGCGTTCAAGGCTCAGGCCCAGGACGCGAGCGAAAAGGAAATCGAGCGTTATCGCGCGATGATCTCCGATCCGATGTCCAATCCCGGCTTCCTTGCAGTCGACCGCGGCGAGCAGCTCTGGGCCGAGAAGCGCGGCGCCAAGAACGTCTCGCTCGAAGGTTGCGACCTCGGTCTCGGCGCCGGAAAGCTCGAAGGCGTTTATGCGCAGCTGCCACGCTACTTCAAGGACGCCGACAGGGTCATGGACCTCGAGCAACGCCTGTTGTGGTGTATGCAGAATGTCCAGGGCCTCGACACCAAGGACGTCGTGACCCGCCGCTTTTCCGGTCCTGGCCGGGTCTCCGATATGGAGGACCTGGTCGCCTACATCGCTAACAAGTCGAGCGGCATGAAGATCGCGCCGCAGCTGGGCCATCCCAAGGAGCAGGAGATGCTCGCGGTCGGCGAGGAGATGTTCTATCGCCGCGCCGGCGTGATGGATTTCGCTTGCGCGACCTGTCACGGCAGCGAGGGCAAGCGGATTCGGCTGCAGGCGCTGCCGGACCTCGCCAAGCCCGGCAAGGAGCCGCAGGACACGATGGGGTCGTGGCCGACCTATCGGGTTTCGCAGGGCGCGCTGCGCACGATGCAGCACCGGCTATGGGACTGCTTCCGCCAGCAGCGCTGGCCCGCGCCCGAATACGGCTCCGACGGCATCACCGCGCTGACCATGTATCTCAACACGATGGCATCGGGCGGCGAGATCACCGTCCCCTCGATCAAGCGCTGAGGGAGGGCTGATCATGATCACGAAATCAAAATTGTCGGTGTTGACGCTGGCGCTCGGCGGCGCCCTCGCCTGCGGCTCGTTCGTTGCAAGCCTGGCCGCGGACAAGCCCGTCCCGCCGAAAAACGCCGAGGCCGCCAAGCCTGATGCCGCCAAACCTGAAGCCGCGAAGGCGGAAGCTGCGAAAGCCGAGCCTGCGAAGGCGGCGGAGCCGGCCAAGACGGCCCACGCCGCGCCGGTGCACAAGGTCTCTCCCGAACTCGTCGACGCCTACATCAAGGCGACCTTCGGCAAGGCGCCGCCAGAATGGCAGGAGCGCATCGTCCCCGACGAGACGATGAAGGACTGCAACGCCTATCGTGGCGATGTGCCGGTCGGCGTCGCCGACACGATCATCGAGCGCGAACTGAAGCGCGTGACCTTTCCGGCCGACGGCAAGTTTCTCGGCAACTGGAAGGAAGGCGCCAAGATCGCCAATAATGGCCGCGGCGGGCAGTTTTCCGACGACGAGAAGACGGTGAACGGCGGCAACTGCTACGCCTGCCACCAGATGGAAAAAGCCGAAGTGTCGTTTGGTACGCTCGGCCCCAGCCTCACCCACTTCGGCAAGGACCGCAAATACGCGGACGCCGAGATCAAGCAGGCCTACATCAAGATCTACAATTCCCAGGCAGTGATCGCCTGCTCCAACATGCCGCGGTTCGGCACCAACAAATTCCTGACCGAACAGCAGATCAAGGACGTGCTCGCGTTCCTGTTCGATCCGGAATCGCCGGTCAACAAGTAACAGCCGCTCGGCTGAAGGATTGGTTCAATGAACAGAAAATGGATACCGGCGATCGCGATGACCTTCGGCGCGGCGATCGGCACGATTCCGGCCGGCGCGCAGGACGCGCTGGTCGTCACCAAATCGCTGAACCCGGAACTGGCGCTCGAATGCGCCAGGGCCGCGATCGCCGAGTGCCGCAAGCAGGGCTTTCAGGTCGCGGTCGCGGTGGTCGATCGCACCGGACTGCCGCAGGTGATGTTGCGCGACCGCTTCGCCGGCGCGCATACGCCGACCACCGCGACCGGCAAGGCCTGGACCGCGGTGTCGTTCAGGACGCCAACGACCGAACTGCAGAACATCACCAAGCCCGGGATGCCACAGTCCGGATTGCGCGATCTGCCGAATGTGGTGATGCTGGGCGGCGGCATGATGATCGAGGCCGGCGGCTCTGTGGTCGGCGGCATCGGCGTGTCGGGCGCCCCCGGCGGCGATGCCGATGACGCCTGCGCCAAGGCCGGCATCGACGCCATCCGCGACAAGCTGGATTTCTGAGACCGCGCTTTTAGAGCTTCGGTTCTGATTGAATCAGAACCGAAGCGCGCACCGGCATCCACTTCGCTCGAAAACGCTACGTCGTGATTTCATGGCGCGCGCAACACTCGCGCCATCGAATCGAATCGCGAATATCCGCTACACCGGCTTCTTCAGCCACTCGGTGAACGGCATCGACAGATAGCCCTTCTCCCTGACGTAGCGGAACATCGCGAGAAATTCCGGCGGCTCCAGCAGACCGGGCATCCGCACGACTTCCCGCTCCTGCGGCTTCTTGGCGACCAGACCGTCGATCCGTTCCGGAAAGAACTGCACGGTCGGCGTGAAGCGAACGCCGTAGGTCTGAGCAAACGCCTTCTCGCCGAACTTGCTACCGTCGAAATCGGTGATCTCGCGGTCGCCGATGTGATTGAGGTGCACGATCTCGAAATTGTCCCGGATGTAGCTCTCGATGGCCGGGTCCATCATGTGGACCTCGTGCATCTTCTTGCAGGACGGGCAGCCTTTCAGCCCCCACATAATGGCGAGGCGCTTCCCCTTTGCGGTCGCGCCTTCGAGATCCTCCCTGAGATCGAGGAAGCTCTGGAGATACCAGTCGAGCTGGTACAGCCCGTCGTCGCCAAGCACCGGCCTGGCGCGCGCGGGCATCGCGCGTAGACCGAGCGCGCCAGCGCTGAATATTCCGAACGCTGCGAGCGCCTGACGGCGCGACATTGGACGATCGATCATCGGGCCCCTCCTTGTTGTGCGCTCTACCCGATCGTTCCGAATGCCGGAAAGGTCTGCAGCAACCATCCGGAGATCTTCGGCATCGCGCCAGTCAAAAACAGAACGCCAGTCAGAACAAGAGCGGAGCCCATCACCTTCTCGATGGTTTCCATATGCGCGCGCATCCGCGCCATCAGCCTGATGAACGCGCCGGAGAACAGCGCGGCCAGCAGGAATGGAAGCCCGATCCCGAGCGAGTAAGCGCCGAGCAGCAGCGCGCCCCGCGTTGCCGAGCCTTCCACGCCGGCGACGAGCAGGATCGTCGCCAGCACCGGGCCGACGCACGGCGTCCAGCCGAACGCAAAGGCGAGCCCGACCACATAGGCGCCGAAAAACCCGACGCCCCGGCTGACATTCTGGAAGCGCGCCTCGCGAAACAACAGTCCGATCCGGAACACGCCGAGGAAGTGCAATCCCAGGATGATGATCACGATGCCGGCGACGATCCCCAGCGTGTCGAAATGATCGGTGATGACCTGGCCGAGTGCAGAGGCCGAAGCGCCGAGCGCGACGAACACGGTCGAGAACCCGAGCACGAAGGCCGCGGACGCGCCGACAACACGCCAATTGATCGCCCTGGTCGGCTGATCAGACCCACGGACGAGCTGGTCGAGACTGATTCCGGCGAGAAAACAAAGATAAGGAGGAACCAGAGGAAGCACGCAGGGCGACAGGAACGACAGCACCCCAGCCCCGAAGGCGCCGATCAGCGAGATATTGGAGACCACGACGCGACCGCCCCCTGGAACAAACATGCGAATTCGTCTATATGTATCATAGCATGGCCCGAAAGCTCCTGAAATCGATGCTGCTCTGCGGAATCCTGTCGGCGGCGGCGTTTGGGCCTGCGGCCGCACGGGCTGCGGAATTATTGATGTTCGAACGCGACGGCTGCGTCTGGTGCGCCCGCTGGGACCGCGAGATCGGCCCGATCTACAACAAGACCGACGAAGCCAGATTGCTGCCGCTGCGACGCATCAACATCGACCGCGACAAAGCTGCGGATCTTGGGTTAGCTTCGCCGGTGCGATTTACGCCGACCTTCGTGGTGATCGACAAAGGCCGCGAGGTCGGCCGCATCACCGGTTACATCAACGACGACGCGTTCTGGGGTCTGCTCGGTATCTTGGTCGCAAAGATCGCGCCGTCGCCTCACCCCAACCACACTGAACGCGGATTAGCGCAACGCAAGGCCAGTTGATCTCCATGACATCGATCCTCGACCCGAACATCGAGACCGAATTCCGCGATGGCGCGGAATACTCGCCCGAACTCGATATGCTGATGCGCCGGGCGCGCAAGGCGAGCAACTTCCTGAAGGCGGTGTCGCACGAAAACCGGCTGTTGCTGCTGTGCCTGCTTGCCGAACGCGAGCGCTCGGTGACCGAGCTGGAAAACATCCTGTCGCTCCGGCAATCGGCGGTGTCGCAGCAACTCGCGCGCCTGCGTTACGACGGCATGGTCGATACCCGGCGGGACGGCAAGACGATCTACTATAGTCTCGCCAATGACGACGTGCGTCGTGTGATCTCGGTGATCTATGATATCTTCTGCGCCTCAGCGCGAGGCGGCGACCAGAAGTAGTCCCACCCTCGCCGCAGCGCACAAGGCCACGCGATCGACGCGACCGCCTGGCGGCGTCGAGGGAACCCGATGCAGAATATGTCCGCCTTGCTGCTCGCGCTGACCGGCCTCTGCATCGGAACGGCGGCCGGCTTTTTCGTGCGTCTGGCGCGACTGTGCTCGTTCGGCGCGGTCGAGGACGCGCTGATGGGCGGCGACACGCGGCGGCTGCGGATCTTCGGATTGGCGCTCGGCATTGCGCTGATGGGGACGCAGGCGCTGGTGATCGGCGGCGTGCTCGACCCCGAACTCACCAACTACACCGGCGCCGCATTGCCGCTGGCATCGATCATGATCGGCAGCGTGCTGTTCGGCATCGGCATGGCGATGGTCGGCACCTGTGGCTTCGGTTCGCTGGTGCGGCTCGGCGCCGGGGATTTGCGCAGCTTCGTGGTGCTTTTGGTGCTCGGCGGCGCGGCCTATGCAACGCTGCGCGGCGTGTTGTCGGGATTCCGCATCACCGTGCTGGAACGATTGTCGGTGACGATGCCGGAGGGCGTCAGCACCGACCTTGCATCGCTGACCCGTTTTGCGTTCGGCCTCGACTTGCGCGCTGCGATCGCGGCGATCGGCGGCGGCGTACTTTGCTTGCTGGCGTTTGGCGACAAGCGGCTGCGGCGAACGCCGCGGCTGCTGGCGGCCGGCGTCGCGCTCGGCATACTCACTGTCGCCGGCTGGCTGGCGACGACGAAGCTGCCCGACGATTTCGCCGGGCCGGTGCATCCGCAGAGCCTGACTTTCGTCTCAACGATCGGCAAGGCGGTCTATGCGGGCCTGCTGAACGCCGCCAACTTCGCCGATTTCGGCGTCGGCACGGTGTTTGGCGTAGTGCTGGGGTCGTTTCTCGCCGCCTGGCGCGCCGATGAGTTGCGTTGGGAAGCATTCGACGACGACCACGAGATGCGCCGTCACATCGGCGGTGCGGCGCTGATGGGACTGGGCGGCATTCTAACCGGCGGCTGCACCATCGGCCAAGGCATCACAGCAGGCTCGCTGCTCGCAATCTCCTGGCCGATCGCCATCGGCGGCATGATGCTCGGCGCCCGCATGGGCATCGCCGTGCTGGTCGACGGCTCCCCGGCAGACCTGATCCGCCGCCGCTGGGGCAGCCTGCGTGGCCGTCTGCAGCCGCGCAAGCCGGCCTCGATCAAGGCTTCAGATAACTCCAGCCGTCTTCCTGCAACTCCATCAGACGCACCGCGCCGGACGGCACCAGGGTCGCCTGCGGAATGACACTGAAGGCGCGCCCCTCGCGCGTCTCCATGCCCTGCTTGGTGTTGTCGCAAGCCGTGAATTTGATGCTCGATGGAAAGCTCGCATCGGCGATCTGCTTGATGCGGTCCTTCACCGGCGAGCTGTCATCGCGCAGCATATGCAGGCCCGGGCCGTAGGTGACGATTTCGACCTGAACGTCCTCGCCCTTCACCTTGTACGCCTCGATGATGTTCGTGGCGTTGTTCAGCGCGAGATTCATCACCGCCGGATCGTTCTGATTGACCTGGATGGCGACCCGGTGCGATTTGGCGTCGGCCGCAGCGCCCATTGTGACGCCGAGCGCCAGAATCGCGACTGCCGCAATTGCACTGAACAGCAGCTTCATTTGCTCTCTCCCCGATCTGTGTTTGTTGGCTGCAAACTACCGTCGCGATCTTCAGCTGTCATCCGCGGCACGCGATCGTGATCCGGAGGCGTGATCGATCACTTGCCACGCGGGCACGGGATGATGATCGTCGTGGTCGTCGGAGCGTTCAAAGTTGCCCCCTCGATTTCCGTCAGCATCTTCTTCTCGCGCCTTGAAGTCTGTACCCCTATAGGGTACCTTTTGGACTCGACGAGTAGCGTCAGACCGATCGGTACAACGGGATCCGGCATTCACGGCGGTTGTCGGAAGGGCCAAGCGATCTGATGCATGTACGTTCCCGTTCGGAATATCTTACTTCGCGGAAGTCGGCCCGCTGATCGACTCGAAAGCCAGGTGTTTATTTCTCGATATGCTCTTCAGCCTCACCAGGAACCAGCGGATCAAGGCAGGGTGGATCGTCGCCCTGGTCTATCTGCTATGCATCCTGGTGCCGACGCTGTCCTACGCCCTGCCCGGGGAACACGCTGTCGCGCATTGCATGCCCCCGGAAGGCGGCATGTCGGGCTCGGCACACATGCATGACAAGGCCGTTCAACCGATCCACGCCCATCTCGACGCCCAGACGCATGATCACTCGCCGGCCCCAGCAATGGCGGTGTCCGGCAATCACGGCCAGTCGTCGATAGCGACGCCCCAGGCCGATGACGAAGGGTCTTCCAGCAAGGGTCCACACACCGCCAACGGTCAGTGCTGCGCGCTGATGTGCGTCTCCGCAATGCCGGCGTCGCATTTCGACATCGCGATGCCCCCGATGTCGAACGCCCTCCGCATCGCGACCAGCTACCGTGCGTTGGCGGACAACGGCCCCGCCGTCCGAGACCGCCCTCCATCACCTGATCTGATCGCCTAGACGCGGTGCGTCACCCGAACAGGGTGAGCGCACCTGTGGTCCATCGTCAGTTCAGGAAAAACCCATGTTTGCGCAGTTTGGGGCGAAGATCGCCGCCGTTGGTTCGGTGGCCGCGAGACTATTCAACAGACGACCAGCGATGTTTGCCGCCGTATCCGCCGGCGCCCTCACCCTCGGGGGCTGCCTGCCGATGCCGGCGCCGTTGGCGGGGGCAGACCCGGCAGACCCATCTGCGAGGGTCGCGGGCGTCGCCTACCGCTCGACCGTCGCTCCCTATACGAGCCTGCGCCCGGTCGTTCCCTCGGCATGGCGTGAACGGAACGACCGCGCCGCTCCTGCTGCTAAATCCAGCCGGTAGGAGGGGACATGCCCAGCACGCTTGCCATCTCCAACCCTCCGTCTCTCCGTCGCGGCTCCCGGCCCGCAGCGGCCCTGGTCCTGCTTTCGTTGCTCGTCCTGTCCGGATGCGCCAGCTTCTCGCCTGATGCAGGCATGGGTGTCGTCGCCGGCGTCGCAGGCGAAACGATCAAGAAGGACGTCATCTCGATCAGGACCCAAGACGACGCGCTGCGTGCCGATAGCGCCGTGAAGGACCTGCTTCGCCGCACGTTGACGGTGGAGAGCGCCGTCCAGGTCGCGCTGCTGAGCAACCGCGGTCTGCAGGCGGCCTACAATGAACTGGCGCTCGCCGAAACCGATCTCGTCGGCGACAGCCTTCCGCCCAACCCGACTTTCTCGATCTCCCGCATCGCCGGCAACGGCGGGCTCGAGATCGAGCGGCGGGTCGTCGGCGACATTCTCGCGCTCGCGACACTGCCCTTCCGTTCGGAGTTAGCCCGCCAACGCTTCGAGAAGGCGCAGTTGCGTGCCGCCGAAGACACGCTGCGGCTCGCCGCGGACGTCCGCCGCATCTACTACAGGACGGTGGCCGCCAACGAACTGGTCGGGCTTCTCACCGACGCCAAGTCGACCGCCGAATCCACCGCCCAGTTTGCGGCGAAGCTCGGCGAGACGGGGTCGCTCAACAAGCTCGACCAGGCCCGCGAACAGGCGTTCTACGCGGAAACGACAGCCGATCTGGCGACCATGCGACAGGAGGCGGCGAGCTCCCGCGAGCGACTGATCCGGCTGCTCGGGCTGTGGGGCAGCGACATCGGCATCAAGCTGCCGCAGCTTCTGCCCGTTCTTCCCCGTCGGCCGCTATCGCTGCCGCGAATCGAAGTCGATGCAGTGACCCACCGGATTGATCTGCAGATCGCACGGATCGAACTGGCGGTGCTGGCGAAGTCGCTGAACCTCACGCAAGCCAGCCGTTTCGTGACGCTGCTCGACGTCGCCGGCATCGAGAGCAAGACCCGCGATCCGGAGGGGCCGCCGTTCCGCGAGCGCGGCTTCGACCTCCAATTCCAGATTCCGATCTACGACGGCGGCGAGGTCCGCGTTCGACAGGCCGCTGAAACCTACAATCAGTCGTTCAATCTCTTGACCGAGAAGGCCATCAACGTCCGCTCCGAAGCGCGCAATGCGTTCCGTGTCTATCGTTCGACCTACGACATCGCGGGTCACTACCAGCGCGAAGTCCTGCCGCTGCGCAAGATCATCTCCGAAGAGATGCAACTACGCTTCGGCAGTATGCAGGTCGACGTCTTCGCGCTCCTCACGGAGGCGCGCCAGCGCATCGCCGCGCTTCGCGCGGCGATCGAGGCCAAGCGAGACTTCTGGCTCGCGCAATCCGAACTGCAGACCGCGGTCAACGGCGGCGGTCGCGGCGAATCCCAAACCGAAACCAGAACGTCGGCCACCGCCCAGGCGTCCGGCGGCGGCGCGCATTGAAATGGAGAACCCCATGCTGTCCCGAAGAAACTTCCTCGGCTCCGCAACGGCGCTCGCCAGCGTTGCTGCCGTCACCGGCCGCGCCCAGGCCGCGACCATTCCGGAGGCCGCGACGATGGAAAAGACGACGATGCAGCCGCCGCTGCATCCGACCAGCGGGCCCGACTACAATCCGGTCGTCACACTCAATGGCTGGACGCTGCCCTGGAGGATGAACGGAGATTGGAAGGAATTCCACCTTGTCGCCGAGCCGGTCGAGCGCGAGTTCGCCGAAGGCATGACGGCGCATCTCTGGGGCTACAACGGCCAGTCGCCGGGGCCGACCATCGAAACGGTGGAGGGCGACAAGGTCCGCATCTTCGTCACCAACAAATTGCCCGAGCACACCACGGTGCATTGGCACGGCGTGCTCCTGCCGGCCGGGATGGACGGCGTAGGCGGACTTAATCAACCGCACATCCCGCCGGGCAAGACGTTCGCCTACGAATTCGAGATGAAGCACAGCGGCACGTTCATGTACCACCCCCATTCGGACGAGATGGTTCAGATGGCGATGGGCATGATGGGGATGATGGTCGTACATCCGCGCGACAAATCCTTCCGGCCGGTCGATCGCGACTTCGTCTTCATCATGAGTTCCTATCTCATCGACCCCGGCACCTATCTGCCGAAGGTCACCGAGATGACCGACTTCAATATGTGGGCCTGGAACAGCCGGGTATTTCCCGGCATCGATCCACTGCCGGTGCGCCTCGGCGACCGTGTCCGGGTTCGCGTCGGCAACCTCACCATGACCAACCATCCGATCCATTTGCATGGACACAATTTCGCTGTCAGTTGCACGGACGGCGGCTGGGTGCCGGAGAGCGCGCAGTGGCCTGAAGTAACGACGGACATTCCCGTCGGCTCAATCCGCGCATTCGACTTCACCGCGGACAACCCCGGCGATTGGGCGTTCCACTGCCACAAGTCGCATCACACCATGAATGCCATGGGCCACGACATCCGCAACCTGATCGGGGTGTCGAAGAAGGACTTGGCGAAGGCGGTCGGCAAACTTGCTCCGGACGCGATGGTGATGGGAACCACCGGCGGCGCCATGGGGGACATGGAGATGCCGCTTCCCGACAACACGCTCCCCATGATGACCGGATCAGGACAGTTCGGCCCGATCGAGATGGGCGGAATGTTCACCGTGATGAAGATCCGCGAAGGCCTCGCCCGCGACGACTACAAGGACCCTGGTCCCTACGATTTCCCGAAAGGCACCGTCGCATACGAGGTCGACGCGCCGCAAAGCGCCGCCCCGCGCCAGGCCAACGACAAGACGAAAGCCAAGGCGGCCGATCCGAAGCCCGTGAAGATGAACATCAAAGGGATGAAGGGAATGTAGGCGTTCCCGAGAACCGATCACCTTCCAAACCACATTCCAGAGGAGATCAAGATGAAGACCAAACTGATGGCGGCCGCAGCGGCCTTGGTCGTGTCGTTTGCGCCCGCCCCACTCCTGGCGGGAGCCGATCACGGCCGCCACACGCACAGCGCGGCGTTCTCGGCCGGCGAGCCGGGCGACGCGAGCAAGCCTTCACGGATCGTGCAGGTCACCATGACCGAAGCCGACGGGAAAATGCTGTTCACTCCCAGCAGGGTCGAAATCAGGAGTGACGAGCAGATCAAGTTCGTGCTGCGCAACAGCGGTGAACTCGATCACGAGTTTATCCTTGCCACCACCGAAGACAACCTCAGACACGCCAGTTCGATGAAGAATGATTCCAACATGGAGCACGACGATCCCAACGCCAAGTGGCTGGCTCCGCAGAAGACCGGCCATCTCGTCTGGAAGTTCACCAAGGCGGGGGAATTCGAATACGCCTGCCTGATACCCGGTCACCGCGAAGCGGGAATGATCGGCACCGTCATCGTCAAGTAGTCCAACCCCGAAAGGAACGAAATGACCCACAACAAGTTCGCCGCAGCCACGCTCGCGTTCGCGCTTCTCTCCTCGTCCGGGGTTCTCGCGCAGGACGCGATGGTCAAGGGCGAAGTGAAAAAGGTCGATGAGGCCGCCAAGAAGATCACGCTCAAGCACGACCCGATCAAGAGCCTCGGCATGGAGGAGGGCATGACGATGGTCTTCAGAGTTCAGGACCCCGCAATGCTGAAGCAGGTGAAGGCCGGCGACAAGGTCCAATTCACCGCCGAGCGCGGCAGCGACGGCATCGCCATCACCAAGATCCAAAAGAGTAAGTAGAATCCGGTGATAGCCTCCGCCGTCATCGAATAGCCTGACGGCGGAGGCGGGATCTTCTGCACGGCGTCAACGAATGGCGTCGCCACCTTTCCTCACGCCAAAATCCGCACAATCCAGGGGAAGATCAATGGCCATGAAGACTTCATTGACGGCCTTCGCGCTGATCGCAGCAACCCTCGGCGCCGGCGTCGCCTACGCCCATCCCGAATTGCAGTCGACCGAGCCCGCTGCCGGAAAGGCTTCGGCTCCGCCGAAGGAGATCCGCATTCTGTTCAACGAGAACATCATTCCGCGATTCTGCGGGATCGAACTGAAGGACCAGGCCGGAAAGGCGATCGCGACCGGAAAGGCAACGGCTGATCCCAGCAACAAGAAGCTGATGATCGTGCCTCTCAAGGATCAGCTCTCGCCCGGCGACTACAAGGTCGATTGGCACGCGGTGTCTGACGATACACACAAGGTCAAGGGCAGTTACTCCTTCAGCGTGGCTCGCTGATGATCGATCTCGGGCTCGTCATGGCCCGTTTCGTCCACTACGCGGCATCCACTGCGCTCGCCGGAATCGCGTTCTTTCCGATCTATGCTTGCGCCGGAGGCGAGCCCCCGGCGCTTGCCAGTTGGAGGCGCAGGCTGATGGTCTGGTCGGCGATCCTCGCTCTGATCAGCGGCCTCGGCTGGTTCGCCTTCGCTGCAGCCAATATGAGCGGCGGGCTGGCGGACGTCGCGGATTTGGAAGTCATCGCGTCAGTCATTCGCGACACCGGCTTCGGCGGCGTCTGGGCGGTGCGCATGGTCGTCGCGACCATACTGGTCGCCGCGCTCCTCCGGCGCTCGTCGCGGGCGGGCGCCGACCGGGATAAGGTGACGTTCTTACTCGCCGCCGGACTCCTCGCCTCCCTCGCGGGCGCCGGTCACAGCCAGATGGCGGAGGGCTGGGCGAGCGCGCTGCACGTCACCGCGGACGCGGCGCATCTTCTCGCAGCGGGAGCCTGGCTCGGTGGACTTGCTCCGCTCGGCTTCATTCTGCGGCGCGGCGCGGCGACGCCGGCGAGACCAACCTGCGTCGATATCGATCGCGTGCTGATGCGTTTTTCCGGAATGGGATACGTCGCCGTGGCGACGCTGGTAGGAACCGGCTTGGTGAATAGCTGGTTCCTCGTCGGATCGGTCTCCAGCCTGCTTCACAGCACCTACGGGCAGATCCTGATGGCGAAGCTGGCACTTTTCGCAAGTATGCTCGCGCTCGCTGCGGCGAACAGACTCTGGTTGATGCCGGCGCTGGAAGCGTCGCGAAGGCGCGATTTGGACGGATCCGACCTCTGGCGGCGCAGACTTCGAACCCATGTGCTGGGCGAGCAAAGTCTGGGCCTGCTGGCCCTGCTGAGCGTGAGCGTTCTGGGAACGATACGACCCGCGATCGGACAATGACCACGCGGGAGGCAGCCGCTCGACGGCCGCCTCCCGCGCTCGGCTGATTACTTCTTTTCACCCATATGATGGTTTTCGGACTTCGGCCCACCGCTGTAATGATGGCCACCGTCCTGACCGGTCTTCTTTGCCACCCCCGTGTCCGGGTTTTTGGTCGCGTGCGGCGTCCCCGTCTTCGGACCACCTTGATAGCGGTGCGCGTTGGGTTCGGTCGAGGAGGTCTGAGCCAGGGCCGGCGCGACCGAAAAGGCGAGAGCCGCGGCGATAGCGATCAGTCTTCGATTGGTCATAGCAATCTCCGTCAAGTCATCGTGGACAATGGTTCGTGGATGGAGCGCGGTCCGCCAAACAACACCGGCGCCGAAACGGTCGCAGTTAAGCGATCGCGCGCGAAAGCTCGGCCTGTGCAGACATGTCACTCTCCTTCGCGGCTTACTTGGCGGCCCCACGGTGCACCTACACGGTGCTCAAAAGTGAATTCGTGAAGGAGAGCAATTCGGTTACAGCCGTTCGAAAGAATATCCCGGCGATTTCCGATATCGTTGCGCTCACCAGCGCAGCAGCCGGGGGCCGAGCAATGCGCCGGCCAGCGTGCACAGCACCACCGTCCCGCCGTACCAGACGGAAATGAATGCAACGCTCTCGGCGGCGCAATGGAGTGCATAGCCCATAGCGCTGACGCAGCCTGCGACCAGACCGGACACTGCGCCCGCCCTCACCAGATCTGTCGGGGCCATCCGGCGCACCGCCCAGATGATGGTGGCGAACGGAACAATCGCGATGACCGGGATCGACACCAGGCATTCAATCCATTCGTCGCCGACGATCTCGGTCCTCCAGTGCGACATCGGCGTCAGGGAAAGAGCGCCGATCGCGAGCCCCATCACCGCGAGCAACGGAAGCGATAGCAGCGCCAGTGACACCCGACGCTCACCACCCGGTCGCGCCAGCCGACTTAGGACAATCGATGCCGGGATGAGGATGGGGAGCATCAGCCCGATCTTCAGCAACAGATACGGCAGTGAGCGGTCGAGTTCCGGGCGCAGCCCCATCACCGCCAGCACAAGGCAGGCGGCGAGCAGGACGCCCCCAGCAATGACGAGCACGAGCGTTCGGCCGGCCGGCCGGCGAACGGGCTCGACATTGGTTCCGAGCATGGCGATGAGATCGTCGGTCTTCATGACAGTTTCTCCCGTCCGATCATCGCGGCCAACGCCTTCAAACCGCGATGGACGCTTACTTTGACTGAAGACTCGCTCATCTTGAATTTAGTCGCCGTCTCGGCGACGCTCAGACCGTCCAGCTTGACGGCCTGCACAGCCGTCCGCATCTTCTCCGGAAGTCCCGCCATCAGCCTGCTGAGATCGATGGAACTCTCGACGCCGGCGGCGGCGTCCTCCTCCACCAACGGATCGATGCCGTCGATTCGGACGTCAGACATCGACCCCCGTGTATGCCGCAGGTGGTCGATCAGCTTATAGCGCGCAATCGCGCGCACCCAGGGCGTCAGCAACTGCGCCGGGTCATAGGTGTGGCGCCTCATGTGAATGGCCATCAAGGCTTCTTGAACAAGGTCCTCGGCCTCTGTCGCGCTGCGGCCGATTCTGGCGAGCTTGCCCCGGTAATAGACGCGCAGATTGCCGCTCAGCCGCGACAGCAGTTCGCGGTGCGCAGCGGCCTCGCCGCGCAGGCTTGCCAGCATCAGCGGCTTCAGCTCGTCCTCGACCATCTCAGCGCCCTAACAACCTCAATTCGGGCGGAACCGCAGCTTGGTTACATCTCACGCAGGAAAATCGCGCCGACGCCTCGGCGTTTTCCATGCGCAATGTGCGGTCGCGTCCTGGAGGGCCTCAACGAGGTCAAAGGGCCGACTACCCCCGCCGGTAGCGGGCCCGATCCGGTTGACGGTTCTGCGGAGGTCGGCGGTGAAGCGAGAGGTTCTTTTCCCTCGCCGATCGGCGGACGCGGAATGTCAGAGCAAACGGCTATGCTCGAAGAAGCGTCGGCAATGCCGGAGGGATGAAACGGGCCATCCAGCGGAGCGGAAGCCCTCAGCGGACCGAAGCATTTCGACAGGGCCCGGCAGGTGTCTGATTCGTAGAGCGCCCCGGTCGCCTCGATGCCGCAATCGAATCAGGGATTTCGCCTGCACGGCCAATCTTGAAGGAGCGGAGGCGTCTTTCCCCGAAGACTCAGCATTCGAGTCCACTATGGGACCAAAAGACCAACCGTTCGCAATCTGTTCAGGAATGGTGCCCAGGGGCGGGATCGAACCACCGACACTGCGATTTTCAGTCGCATGCTCTACCAACTGAGCTACCTGGGCGTTCCGTCCGGCGCGAAGGCCGGGGGGGCGCCGGTTTATAGTCAGCCGCGGCGGCGCTGTCCACCCGTCCCGACACTCCTTTGCCCGGGAAAAATCGCCGGGAATTCAGAAGGGCCTGCCGGGTCGCAGACAACCCGCAAGCGGGGGCGAAGTCGTCGGGGAAATCTCGGCGGCGTCGGACAACGCTTGCCCGCGGGCCGGGATCGGCCAATGACCGACCGGCGGCCCACTTTGCTCAATCTTCGTCGTTTTCCGATGGCGCGGCGGGAATCACATACGCGCCCGACAGCCAGCGGTTGAGGTCGACGTCGCGGCAGCGCTCGCTGCAGAACGGCCGGGATTGCTCGGTCGCGGGCTTGCCGCAGACTGGGCAGCGTTTTGCCTTGGCGGTCTTTGCGGCAGGGGTCTTAGCCGCAGAAGCCTTGCCGGCAGAAGGCTTGGCGGCGGGAGCGTCAGGAGGCATTGAGCCAGCCGAACCGGATCGGGAAACCTTCGCCGCCGAGCAGCGACACCGTCTCGTACAACGGCAGGCCGACGATATTGGTGTAGGAGCCGACGATCTTGACCACGAAGCTGCCGGCGATGCCCTGCACGGCGTAGCCACCGGCCTTGCCGCGCCATTCGCCGGAACCGACATAGCCGTCGATATCTTCCTCCGACAACCGTTTGAACCGGACCTTGGTCTCGATCAGACGCTGGCGGAAGCTGCCCTTCGGCGTCACCAGGCAGACCGCAGTGTAGACCCGGTGGTTGCGACCGCTGAGCAGCCGCAGGCATTGCGAGGCCTCGTCGACCAGCTCGGCCTTGGGCAGGATGCGGCGGCCGACCGCCACCACGGTGTCGGCGGCGAGCAGATAGGCGCCGCGCAGGTCGTCGTCGAGCTGGATCGATTGCAGCGCCGCCTCGGCCTTGGCGCGGGCCAGGCGATTGGCGCAGGAGCGCGGCAATTCGCCCTTGGTCGGCGTCTCGTCGACATCGGCCGGGCGCAGCGCGTCGGGCTCGATCCCCGCCTGATTGAGCAGAGCGAGCCGTCGCGGCGAGCCGGAGGCGAGAACGAGTTTGGGACGGCCGAGCATGCGGGACTTTTGATTCGAACGATGGCGCGGGAATGCGCGCGGAACCTATCGGAAGGCAGGGGTTCCGACAACAGCGCAGGCGAGCGGGGGCTTTCAAGTGTAGAGGCCGGGAAAGCGATGCGGTGCTCGCCCTGCCGTTGCGTGGTCCTCTCCGGGCGCTCTGCGCGCAGCCCGAACCATGCCGACGTCCTGTCTCGCCTGCGGAGCGAGGGCTGGGATGATGGGCTACAAGTCACGGCTCGGCCGGGTCGAGGAGCCCCTCTTCCGCCCACATCCGGGCGATGCGGCCCGACCTCTCCCTGCAAGCGGGGCGAGGTTGCTCCGTGAACCGGACCGCCGGGCCACGCTTACCTAACTACTCGTTGCCGCCGCTGTGGCGGCTGAAGCGCTTGAGGATGCGTTGCATCAGGGCCTCGCCGAGTTCGCGATAGGCGGCGAGCTTCTGCTCGCGATTGCCGTCGACGCCGGTCGGATCGAAGGTCGGCCAGTATTCGACGTCGACCGCGCTGGTGCGGGTCAGCTCCAGCGCCTTGTGATGCGCCTCCGGCGACAGCGTCACGATCAGGTCGAAGTTCAGCCCCTCGTAGTCGTCAAGCTCCTCGAAAGTCATCGGCTTGTGCTTCGAAATGTCGAGGCCCATTTCGGCCATCGCCGCCACCGCGAACGGATCGAGCTCGAGCTTCTTCACGCCGACCGAGCGGACATACATCGTGCGCGGCGCGATCTGTCGCAGCATCCCTTCGGCCATCGGCGAGCGTACGCTGTTCATGCCGCAGGCGAACAGCACCGCTTGCGGCTGTCCCATGCGCTCAAACCCGCTGCAACGGACGCATGATCTGGCCCGAAAACCGGCGACCACTTTTCGGGATCATGAAGTTGTCATCGCGCATGATCTGGCCCGAAAAACCGGCGACCACTTTTCGGGATCATGAAATTGTCATCGCGCATGATCTGGCCCGAAAACCGGCGACCACTTTTCAGGATCATGCGTTATCCCTTCCAGTGCAACACCGAGATCAGTGTGAACAGCCGGCGCGCGGTCTCGAAATCGATCCGGACTTTGCCGGACAGACGTTCCTGCAACGTCCGGGAGCCTTCGTCGTGGATGCCGCGACGGCCCATGTCGATGGCTTCGATCTTGTCCGGCGTCGCGGTGCGGATCGCCTGGTAGTAGCTGTCGCAGATCATGAAGTAGTCCTTCACGATGCGGCGGAACGGCGACAGCGACAACAGATGCGTGATCACCGGGGCGCCGTCCTCGCGGCGGATGTCGAACATCAGCCGGCTGCCGGTGATGCCGATATGCAGCGTGAACGGCCCATCGCCCGCGCCCTCCGGCGCGAACAGGTTCTTTTCGACCAGATCGTAAATCGCGATGGCGCGCTCGTGCTCGATGTCCGGCCCGGAGCGCCCGATCGATTCCTCGTCGAGCGTCACCGCGACGATGCGATTGTTGGAATCGTCTGGTTGCGAGGTGCTCATCGCCGATTCAGACGCAGTCCCACCGAGCGCGCATGAGCATCCAATCCTTCGGCCTTGCCGAGCGTCATCGCCGCGGGTCCGAGGGCGGCGAGCTGCTCCGGACCGCATTTCAGGATCGAGGTCCGCTTCATGAAATCGAGCACGCCGAGCCCGGAGGAGAACCGCGCCGAACGCGCCGTCGGCAGCACGTGGTTGGAGCCTCCGACATAGTCGCCGATCGCCTCCGGCGTATGCGCGCCGAGGAAGATCGCGCCGGCATTGCGGATCTTGGCCGCGAAGGCTTCCGGATCGGCAGTGATGATCTCGAGATGCTCGGCGGCGATGGCGTCCGCGAGGCCGACCGCCTCGTCGAGCCGGGCGACCTTGATGATGGCGCCGAACGCGTCCCACGAGGCGCGCGCGATCTTTTCGCGCGACAGCGTCTTCAACTGCGCCGCGACTGCGCGCTCGACCTCGGCCGCCAGCGCCGCATCGTCGGTGATCAGGATCGACTGCGCATTGGCGTCGTGCTCGGCCTGCGCCAGAAGATCGGCCGCGATCCAGTCCGGATTGCCGGTGTTGTCGGCGACCACCACGACTTCTGACGGACCCGCGATCATGTCGATGCCGACACGACCGAACACCAGCCGCTTGGCGGCGGCCACATAGGCGTTGCCGGGGCCGACGATCTTGGAGACCGGCGCGATCGTCGCGGTGCCGTAAGCCAGCGCGGCCACCGCCTGGGCGCCGCCAACGCGGTAGATTTCGGTCACGCCGCCGAGCTGCGCCGCGGCGAGTACCAGCGGAGCGAGCTTGCCGTCGGGTGACGGCACCACCATCACCACACGCTCGACGCCGGCGACCTTGGCGGGGATCGCGTTCATCAGCACCGAAGACGGATAGGCCGCGGTGCCGCCGGGGACATAGAGGCCGACCGCCTCGATCGCGCTCCAGCGCCAGCCGAGCTCGACGCCGAGCGGATCGGTGAAGCGGTCGTCCTTCGGCAATTGTCGGCGGTGGAAGAATTCGATGCGGTCGCGCGCGAATTTCAGCGCGTCGATGGTATCCGGGTCGCACAGCTTGACCGCGGCGTCGACCTCGGCGGCGCTGACGCGCAGGCCGCTGGCTTCCAGCTTCAAACGGTCGAACTTCGCGGTGGCTTCGAGCAGCGCCGCGTCACCGCGCGCCGCGACGTCGTCGACGATGGCCCGGGTGGCCGCCTCAATGTCGGCCGCAACCTCGCGCTTCATGGCCAGGAAGGCCTTGAATTGAGAGGCGAAATCGGTGCTGGCGCTGTCGAGACGAATTGGCATTTGGAAGCTTCCGGCGGCACAAAGGCCCAACAGGCCCTGATGCTCAATGGCGCGGCGACTTACCGCCGTCAACCCTCAAGGCCGAAGGGTGTTGCCTGACCCGCCGGGCAATGCCCAAGCCAGCCGCGGCCGCGCCTTCAAGCCAGGCCGCCGAGGTCCTCCGGTGGATCGCCGGTACCGAGATGGTCCGGCCCGAGATCGGTCAGCGCGCATTCCAGACACTCGATGTCGAGCCGCAACATGCCGCCGCGGGAGAACATCAGCACCACACTGCCGGCCGGCGCTTCCTGCGCCGGGTAGAATTCGATCCCGATCAATTCGAGCGATGTCTCCGGTGCGCCGATGTCGATATTGCGCGACTTGCAGGCGAGCACGCGATCGAACCGGAGCGCTGCGATCAGCCGGCCGGGGATCGGATCGCCCGACAGCGTCTGCTCCCAGTCGAGCCGATGCAACCCGACCACCAGCCGCTTCTCGGCCTGACGCCAGACGATGTCGCCGGTTTCGACGCGCGCGTCCTGGACATGGGCCGAGATCACCGCGAGATCGTCGGGATCCAAGGCGAGAAGTTTAAGCTGACCCAAGGCAGCCCCCGCAGCAACACTCACCCGCTGATGCGCTCGATGGTGGCGCCGCAGGCCGACAGTTTTTCCTCGAGCCGCTCGAAGCCGCGGTCGAGATGATAGATTCGGTTGACCATGGTCTCGCCTTCGGCGGCCAGCGCCGCGATCACCAGCGACACCGAGGCGCGCAGGTCGGTCGCCATCACCGGCGCGCCGCGCAGCTTGGCGACGCCATCGATGGTGGCGGTTTCGCCGTCGAGCTGGATGCGGGCGCCGAACCGCGCCAGCTCCTGGACGTGCATGAAGCGGTTCTCGAAGATCGTCTCGGTGATATGCGAGGCGCCCTTTGCGCGGGTCATCAGCGCCATCAACTGCGCCTGCAGATCGGTCGGGAAGCCGGGGAACGGCGCGGTGGTCACCGTGACCGGGCTGATGCCGGCGCCGTTGCGCGCGACCTTGATGCCGTCGTTGTTGACCGTGATGGTCACGCCGGCCTGCGTCAGAACGTCGAGCGCCGATTGCAGCAGCTCCGGCCGCGCGCCAGACAATTGCACCTCGCCGCCGGTCATCGCCACCGCCATTGCATAGGTGCCGGTCTCGATCCGGTCCGGCAGCACGGTGTGCCGCGCGCCGTGCAGCTTCGAAACGCCCTCGATCAGGATGCGCGGCGTGCCGGCGCCGGTGATCTTGGCGCCCATCTTGTTGAGGCAGTCGGCGACGTCGGTGATCTCAGGCTCACAGGCCGCATTTGCGATGATCGTGGTGCCCTTGGCGAGCGCCGCCGCCATCAGCGCGACATGGGTGCCGCTGACGGTGACCTTGGGGAATTCGATGGTCGCCCCCTTCAAGCCGCCGGGCGCCTTGGCAACCACATAGCCGGCGTCGATCGACAGCTCGGCGCCGAGCTTTTCCAGCGCCATGATCAAGAGATCGACCGGGCGGGTGCCGATGGCGCAGCCGCCGGGCAGCGACACCTTGGCCTCGTGCATTCGCGCCAGCAGCGGCGCGATCACCCAGAAGCTGGCGCGCATTTTAGAGACCAGATCGTAGGGCGCAGTGGTGTCGATGATGTTCTTCGCCGAGATATGCAGGGTCTGGCCCTGATATTCGTGGTCGCCGGGGCGCTTGCCGACGGCCATGATGTCGACGCCGTGGTTGCCGAGAATCCGCTGGAGCAACGCGACGTCGGCGAGCCGCGGCACATTGTCCAGGATCAGCGTCTCGTCGGACAGCATCGCGGCGATCATCAGCGGAAGCGCCGCATTCTTGGCTCCCGAGATCGGGATGGTGCCATGCAGCTTGTTGCCGCCGATAATGCGAATGCGATCCATGCCGATTCCCGCTGTTTGCCGTGGAATTATACGGCACGAGAGCCGCTTGTGGCAAAAGCGTGGAATTTAAGGCGATTTCAAGAGCTCACGCGATGCCAAGCCCCGAAAGCAGCCGAATCGGCGGACCGTGTGCCCGCCGACCCTCTCCCCGAAGATGCGGGGAATTCTTACCAGCGGTCGCCGTAGGTCCGATAGTCCCGGCGCCGCGGTTCCCGGAAGGAAACGCGCGGATTGACGTTGCAGTCGGCCAACCGTCCCGACGCAGCCGCCCGGCATTGGTTGTACGACGCATAGCTGCAGTCGCCCGGATAGCCATAGCCCGGCGACGTCAGGCAATAGGGATAGTCGCGGGCTTCAGCCGGCGTTCCCGCAACCAAGAAGCCGGCGACAACCGCTGAGGTTGCCGCAAGAACAGTCGCACTGCGACGCCAGATCAAGCCCTTCAAACTGTGTTGCATTATGATTTCCTCGGTGGTTTGGCGGACCAACCCTCTGCGGTCGCGCTCGTTCCAGGCCCTCCACGAGCTCGCTCGGGCGCGCTCGTTCGTGTGAGCGGACGCTCCTTTCCTACGCCGTTCAAGTTCCAATGCAAACAATCGCCGAGCGTTATCGCTCTGGCGGATTCAGCCGATGTTCCTTCGGAACGGGGCGCCAACCGCATCGTTCGTCCCCAGTGCAACCGCACGAATCGAACAACCAAGGAGGATTCATGAGTTTCCGAATGTCCCGGATCGCCGGCATGGCTGCGGCTGTGTTGTTGGCCACCACGATGATTGCTGGCGCGCAGAGCCAGACGGATACCCGCGGCAATGCGATGGGATCCGAGCGGGTCGGCAACGGCCGCGCCATGGAGCGCGGCACTGTCGCGCCGGCGCCCGGCATGACCACGGGGTCGAGCGGTCGCATGAATGGCGCCAATCATCCGACGCCGCAATCGACCCAGGGCGACGTCGGCCCGGAAGGCAACAACAACGGCACACAGACAGGAACATACCGCCGCTGATTTGCGAAACGCGGCGCGGAGTCTGCGTATCAAACATTCAAAGCCCCGGCCCGCGCGGCCGGGGCTTTTTCATGCGCAGTTCCCGCCGCGACGGCGACCAGGTTGATTACGACATTGACGAGCGTGAACGTGGCCAGACTCATCCGAGGACCATGATGCGCTCCTGCGTTCCCTCATAGAAGCATGGCCGGGGCTTCAATGCTGTCCTTCGACCCGCGGCATGGTCGTGTCAGTTCGCCTTATCAACATCACCGTGCGCATTGTGCTGGACGTCTCCGGACTCGCCTTCACCCGGCTCCTGCGCGGCGCGGCCGCGGGCTTGCAACTTGCGTCGCTTGAGGTTTTCCCGCAACGCGTCACGCAGCCTCGCCTGCCGGCTGCCGGTGTCTTGCTGCGGTCGAACAGGCTTGTGGTTCATGGCATGGTTCGCTTGCGGCCCTTGGCAATCGTCGCGGATGTCATTGCAGTCCCTGGTCAGCATTGAAATCATCGATTTCGGAGCGACAAATGTCCAATGACACTTATGCGCTGGCGGCGACGGCGCAACAGACATTCGCCGCTTGGCGTCAAGCTCTTCCTTCGGGAGACGTGACGTTGCTGCGACCGCTGTTGGCCGAGAACGTGACGTTCTATTCGCCGGTGATTCAATCGCCGATCCAGGGCCGAGAGGCGGCGCTGCTGGTGCTCACCGCAGTCGCCGCCGTGCTCGAAAACCTGCGCTATCGCCGGACTTTCGTCGGTGGTCCGCAAGACGCGGCGCTCGAGTTCACCGCCCAGAACGGCAGAGTGCAGCTCACTGGCATCGATCTGATCCGTTTCGACGCCGAGGGGCAGGTCGTTGAATTCGAGGTAATGATGCGGCCGTTAATGGCACTTAACGCGATCGCCGAACTCGTTGGGAGCCGCGTCGGGCTGCAGTTGCTCGAAATGAAGCTCAAATCCGACCCGGGCTAAAGTCGAACGGCGACACGGCTGCAGCGGGCCTCGCCATCCCGTTGTTATGTCTCATGCTTCGCAGGGGAGTAAAATTTCGTCCAGAGACCGGATTTTCCTCCTTCCTGACGTGCGGCGCGCTTGCGCCGGAGGATGCCCTGTGGCAAGGATCGGCCCGCCGCACGGGAGCCCTCGAGGCTGATTCCCGTTGCGGCCTATGCTGCCGTAGCTCAGTGGTAGAGCACTCCCTTGGTAAGGGAGAGGTCGTGAGTTCGATCCTCCCCGGCAGCACCAGCGCATTTGCGCATCAACACCTTGAAATTTTAGACGTTTTACATCCTTGCCGGGGCCGGCCTGGCCGGCAGCGGCGCCCCGATCACGCGATCGGGGGGCGCCTGGTGTGCCAGTCGGTAATCGACTGATAGGCCTGCCCGGCGCGGGCGAGCACGTGCTCGGACAGATGCGGTCCGACCAGCTGGAAGCTCAGCGGCATCGCGTCGGACGCCATCCCCATCGGCATCGTGATGGTCGGGCTGCCGCTGAAGTCGAACGGCGCGGTGAAGCGAAGGATGTTCAGCAGGACATTCGGATCGGCGCCGTATTCGCCCATCCTGGTCAGCGTCGGAATCGGGACCGGCATAGTCGGCGCCAGCAGCAGGTCGATGTCCTCGAACAGCGCCGCCAGCCCGCCGGAGAATCTGAGTCGCTCGTGATGGATCGCCGCGATCTCGACCCCGGTCATCGCGTGGCCCTGCTCGATCAGTTGCGCAAGATCGGGGCCGTACTCCGATTTGCGCGACGGGTAGGTTGCGAGGTGGGCTTCAGCCGTCTCCACCGAGCACATCGGGATCCAGTGACCGACCAGCTTCTCATAGGCGGGAAGCCTCACCTCGCGGATCTCCGCGCCGAGATCGGCAAGCGTCCGCTCGGCTTCGCGCAAGCCCGCGACGACCTGCGGATCGATGCCCTGCTCGGCATAGCTGCGATCGATGCCGATCCGCAGCCCCCGCACGCCGTCGTCGATCTGTGCGAGATAGTTCGGCACCGGCGCCTGCAACGTGGTGGGATCGTTCGGATCGGCGCCCGCGATGACGCCGAGCATCGCGGCGGCATCCGCCGCACTCCGGCACATCGGGCCGACGTGATCCAGCGAATCCGCCAGCGGAAACACGCCGTAGCGGCTGACCCGGCCCCAGGTCGGCTTGATCCCGGTCAGGCCGCAGGTCGCCGATGGAAACCGGATCGAACCGCCGGTGTCGCTGCCGATCGAGCCGTAGCAAAGCCCCGCCGAGGTTGCGACGCCCGAACCGCTCGACGACGAGCCGACCCAGTAATCGACATTCCACGGATTGAGCGGCGCAGCGTCGTCCGGATGATGACTGGTGTAGGCCCCCTCGGTCATCTTCAGCTTGCCGAGCGAGACAGCGCCGCCGCGCTCCAGTCGATCGACGATCGTCGCGTTGAACGAGGGTACGAAGGTGGCGTGGATCTTGGTGCCGCCTGCGGTCGGTGCAAAGGTCGTGTAGCACAGGTCCTTGAGGCCGATCGGCACGCCGTGCAGCGGGCCGCGCCAGATGCCCCTGGCGATCTCGTCGTCCGACCGCTTCGCCTGCTGCATCGCGCGCTCGGCGAGAACGACCGCGTAGCCGTGGAAGCGCGGATCGAGTTTTGCAATGCGATCGAGCGACGCCTGCGTCACCTCGGACGGTTTCAGCTGCTTTCGGCGATAAAGGTCCGAGAGTTCGGTGATCGACTTGTAGTGCAGATCCGCAGTCATGTGATGCCCTGTTGCTTTTCGAGTCGGTTCGTCGGTCGGTGGGGAGGAGGCCCCACCGTCGCGGTCGTCTGCAAAACAGCTGCGCTTAGAACTGCACGCCGCGCGTCAAGGCGCCGTCGACGACCAGATTGGTGCCGGTGATGAAGCTCGCGGCGCGGCTCCCGAGGAACACCACCGCGTTCGCCATTTCCTGTGGCGTGCCCATCCGCCCGGTCGGATTCAGCGCCAGCGCTGTGTTGTAGAGCTCCGGGTTGCTGTCCTTGATCTGGTTCCAGACGCCGCCCTCGAAATACGTATTGCCGGGCGACACCGAATTGGCGCGGATGTTCTTCGGCGCGAGCTGAAAGGCGAGACCCTGGGTGTAATGGATGATCGCAGCCTTGAAGGTGCCGTAAGGCCCGCTGGCGAAATCGACCTCGCGCCCCGACACGCTGGAGATGGTGACGATCGCCGCGGCCTGGCTCTTCTCGAGATACGGCATCGCCGCGTCGACCAGACGCACCGTGCCCATCATGTCAGTCGCGAATTCCTTCTCCCAGCTCTCCTCATCCTGGCCGATCGCGAGCGCGCTGACGTTGGCGACGACGACGTCGACACCGCCGAGTTTGCTCGCCATGTCCGCGACCCAGGCCTTCAGCGCCGGACCGTTCGATACATCGACCGCTCCGCCGAAGGCGGAGACGCCTTTCGACCTGAGCGATGCGACCGTGCTGTCGACATCAGCCTGGTTGCGCGCGCAGATTCCGACATCGGCGCCTTCGGCCGCGAAGGTTTCGGCGACCGCCCGACCGATGCCCTTGGTGCTGCCTGTGACGAGAACCTTGGCGCCCTTCAAACCCAAATCCATCTTTGTCTCCCTCCTCGCTCGCCTGCCCAACCGATACGGCGAGGCGGCCCGTTGAACAGATTGCCTTGCGGGGCGCGCGCCGTCGTCACAACAGCAGTTGCGCGCGCACCTTGTCTTCGTTGACGTCGTCGCCGACCAAGGAATGCGTGATCCGGCCCTTTTCCATGATGTAGCAGCGCTGCGCGATCGCCAGGATGGTGTCCAGATTCTGTTCGACGAAAATGATCGTGGTGCCGAGTTCGGTCCGGAACGATTTCAACGCCTCGCAGATGTGCTGCACGATCGACGGTTGAATGCCCTCGGACGGCTCGTCGAGGATCATCAAGGCCGGATTGCCGATCAGCGCGCGCCCGATCGCGAGCTGCTGCTGCTCACCGCCGGACATCGTGCCCGCAATCTGCTTGCGACGCTCCTTGAGGCGCGGGAAATACTCGTAGACCAGCTCGGGCAGCTTCTTGCCCCTCGGCCCGCCGATCAGTTCGCCGACCTGCAGGTTTTCCTCGACGCTCATTTGCGGAAACACGTCGCGGCCCTGCGGGATGTAACCGAAGCCGGCGCGCGCCCGCGCGTCGGCCTGCAACGGCGTAACGTCGCGGTCCATAAAGGTGATGGTGCCGCGCCAGGAGTCGAGCAGGCCGATGATGCAGCGCATCAGCGTCGACTTGCCGACGCCGTTGCGACCGATCACGCCGACGATCTCGCCGCGCATGATCGTCATGTCGACGCCCTGCAGGATCGGCGTGGCGCCATACCCCGCCCACAATCCCGAAACCTCCAGAATGCGATCCGTGGGCAATCGTTCAGTGAGCATGGGTCTTCCCGAGATAGATCTCGGCGACCTGCTGGTCCTGCAGGATCGCCTCGAGACTGCCGCGCGCGAAAATCTTGCCGAGATGCAGAACGGTGACCCGCTGCGCGATCTGGCGCACGAACGCCATGTCGTGCTCCACCACCAGCACCGTCATGCCCCCGGCATTGAACGACTTGATCAGCTCGCCGGTCTTGAAGGTCTCCTCCGGCGACATTCCGGCGGTCGGCTCGTCGAGCAGCAGAAGCCGCGGCCGCAAGGCCAGCGCCATCCCGATCTCGAGCCATTGCTGCTGCCCGTGCGACAGCGCGCCGGCCATCTTGTCGCGGTCCTGCGTGAGGTTGAGCAGATCGAGCAGCCGCTCCTCTTCCCTCGCGCGTTCCGCGCCGGAACAGCGCTCCTGCAGGGCGATCTGGATGTTCTGCAGCACCGGCAATTCCTTGAACACGCTCGGCGCCTGCATCTTGATGCTCATGCCCCGCTGGACCCGCGCATATGGGCGCTCCGCGGTGATATCCGCCGAATCGAACAGGATGCTGCCGCTGGTCGGCGGAAACAGCCCGACGATCAGCTTGAACAGCGTACTCTTGCCGGCGCCGTTCGGCCCGATCAGGCAATGGACCTCGCCGGCATTCACCGTCAGATCGACGTCGGAGACCGCGGTCAGTCCGCCGAACCTTTTGGAGACGCCCTTCACCTCGACGAGCGACATTGTTCAGGCCCCGTCCGGCTTGAGTTGACTTTGATCCGGCAACGCCGACTTCACGCCTGGCTTGCCTCGCCGCGCCGTCCGATCCGCGATGAACTTGCCGATGCCGAGCACGAAGCCCTGGGGCGCCGCCATGACCGTGGCAAGCAACAACGCCCCCATCAGCACCAGCGCCGCCTGCTGGCTGTAGACGGTGATGGTCTGGAAACCGAACAGCAGCAGGAACGACCCGACCAGCGTCGCCGTGAGATCGTTGCGGCCGGAGAACGCCACCCAGACGATCGGCATCGTAGCGGCGGGCAGGCCGATGCTCGACGGCGTGATGAACTGGCCCCAGGAAGTGTAGAGCGCGCCGCTCAGCCCGGCCAGCCCGCTGCCGATCACGAAGGTCAGCAACTGATATTTGCGCACGTCGTAGCCCAGCATTTCGGCCCGCTGCGGATTCTCGCGGGTCGCGACGATGACGTTGCCGACGCCGGAGTTCACCAGCATCCGCAGCGCCAGGTAGACCACGACGATCAGCCCGACCATGAGGTAGTAGAGCGCAGAGCCCTCGATGTAGACCGATCCGATGGCGAGCGGATCCATGCCCTTCATACCGTTGAAGCCGTTCAGCCGCGCATCGCCGATGCGCCATTCAGGCCCCGCGGTCTGGCCGAGGAAGAACGCCAGCACCAAGGTCGCCGACAGCGTGACGATGCCGAAGAAGATGCCGTTGATGCCGCCCCAGATCATGAAGTAGCCGAGGATTCCGGCGGCGATCATCGCGATCACGACGGAAACAACCAGCGCCACGATCGTCGTCGTTCCGCCGCCCATGTTGATGGCCAGCACGCCATAGGCGTAACCGGCGACCCCGAAGAACAATGTCTGGCCGAACGACAGCATCCCGCCATAGCCCCAGATCAGGCACAGCCCGAGCGCCATGAAGATCCAGATCAGGAAGTACGAGAAGTTGCCGACGTCGTAGGAGTCGGCGAACACCGGATAAATCAGCGCCCCCGTGAGGACGACGAGGAAGCACGACCAGAACAGGGGGCCGCGCCCCAGCGTCTGCGGGCCTTCGAGCAGCTTGATCATCGCATCCTCCGCTCAACGCCCACGACGGACGAACACACTGGACAGGCCTTCGGGCAGCACCCGGATGATCAGAATGACCGCGACCAGCATGCCGATCTGTCCGATGATCTGCCCGTAGCTCGCGTTCAGAACCATCCGGATCATCGCGAGCAGAACGGCGGCGGGCGCGGTGCCGAGCAGAACATTGGCGCCCCCGATCACCACGGTGACGAAACTCTCGACGATGAAGGTCGCGCCCATCGTCGGAATCAGCGTCATCGTCGGCGCGTAAAGCGCACCGCACAATCCGGCGAGGCCGGCGCCGATGCCGAAGCTGATCGCGTAGATGCGTCCGGTGCGTGCGCCGAGCGCTTTCGCCATCGCGGCGTTCTGCATCGTCGCGCGCGCGATCACGCCGAACCGCGTCTTCATGAAGACGATGTACAACCCCGCCAGAACCGCGACCGCGGCGCCGAACAGCACCAGCCGATAGGTCGAGAACGTATAGTCGCCGATCGCGAAGCTGCCTTCGGGCGCGCCGATGCCGCGCACCGATGAGCCGACGATCAGCAGCATCGATTGCGTCACGATGAGGCTCAGGCCCCAGGTCGCGAGCAGCGAATCCAGCGGGCGTTTGTAGAAGCGTCGCACGACCAGATATTCGACGACGACGCCGATCAGCCCCGCGGTGATCGCGGCGAGAATCTGCGCGATCGGCAGCGGCACGCCGAGATTCACCAGTCCGACCGTGACGTAGGCGCCGCACATGATGAACTCGCCGTGCGCCATGTTGATCACGCCCATCATGCCGAACACGATGGCGAGGCCCGCGGCCGAGAGGATCAGAAAAGCGAATACGTCGGCGAACTGATAGAAGACCGAAAAGACTTCAGCCGACATTCCGTTCTCCTGGTTCCGGATATCGGCGCCGCCGCGTCGCGGCGCCGATGTGGTCTTGGTGTGTCACGCAGTCAGCCCTTGAAGATCGTTGCCGAAAGATCGGTGCGGAGACGCGTCACGACTTCTTCGGCAGCTGATTGGGCGTGTACTGTTCCTTGTCGTTCTTCTTGGTGAGGTCGCAGCCGACCTCGCCGAGCCAGTAGGGCTGGATCGTGCCGTAGTCCTTGACGACCGTGACGTCGTGCTTGGGTCCGACCGAGATCAGACGCATCCGATGCGACGTGTGCTGGCTCTTCGGATCGATGCAGACCTTGCCTTCGGGCGCATCGATGCAGGCTTCGCCGGTCGCGATCACCTTGCGGAGGTCTTCGAGCTTGGTCGACTTCGCCTTTTCCGCCAGCGTCTTGTACATGTACAGCGCGTTGTAGGCGTTGTAGCCCATGTCGTTGATGTAGGTTTCGTCGGGGAACTTGGCGCGCCAGCGCTTCTTGAAGTCCTCCGCCTCGGGCGTGGCGATTTCCTCGAACCAGTTCGCGGTGGCGTGCATGTTGTTGAGCGCCGGCGGCTTGAAGCGCTTGTGCTCGAAGCCGAGCATCACCTTGATCGACGACCCCATCGGCAGATTGAGATTGGCCGCGGCCGCCTGTTCGAAGAACGAATCCTGCGCGGCGCCGACATTGATCGTCAGCAACCAGTCGGGCTTCGCCTTCTGGATGTTCTGGATGGTCTGCGCGAATTGCGAGACTCCGAGTGGGATGAACTCCTCGCCGACCACCTGCCCGCCGAGATCCTTGATGATCTTGCGGTTCCATTCCGCCGAGATCTGGCCGAAATTGTAGTCGGCGGCGACGACGTAGACCTTCTTGCCGAACTTCTCCACCATCCAGGGAACCAGCGTCGAGAACTGCTGCTCGGGCACCGCGCCCATGCTGATCATGCTGGCGTCGCAGACGCCGCCTTCATACTGGTTCGTGTAGAAATACGGCGTCGAGGTGCGGCCGACGATCGGACGCAATGCTTCGCGCGCCGCCGAGGTGATGCCGCCGATCAGGACGTCGACCTTGTCGCGATTGAGCAGCCGCCGGGCAAACTCCTGGTAACGGGCGTTGTCGCCCTGCGGGTCGAGATGGATCAGCTCGATCTGCCGGCCGAGGATGCCGCCGCTCTTGTTGATTTCCTCGACCGCGAGCTGCGAGCCGTGCAACTTCGGCATACCCATGAAGGCGAGATCGCCGGAGATGTCTTCGAGCAGGCCGACCTTCAGCGGCGGTTCGGCCGCCTGCGTCGCCAACGGCGCAATGGCGCCGAGCGCGAGGCCGAGAAAGGCAGTTTGGAGCAGTCGTCTCGATCGCATCTGTTCATCCCCCTTTTGAAAACCGTGAGTTAAGCCTTGAGGTATTTCTTCAGGATGGACGCCCCCATCGTGTATTTGGGGTCGACCATATTGCCGAGCCGGATGCGGCCGGCCTGGCTGAGCAGCATGTACGCGTCGATCTCGTCGAAGCCGTACTCGGCGCTCATCCACCGGGTCAGTTCGCGATAGGCGATGCGCGCCGCATCCTCGAGCGGGCGGGCGCTGCCGATCGTCATGATGAAGTCCTTCGTCTCCAGCCGCGGCCAGGCGAAGCTCCAGTCCTTGATCAGATCGACCTGCAGCGTGACGGTGGCGCGCTGCTCGAGCGCGACGCCGGATAGTTCACCGTCGCCCTGCGTGGCGTGGCAGTCGCCGACATAGAGCAAGGCGCCTTCGGTGTGGACGGGAAGATAGATCACCGCGCCGGGGGCGACATCGGGCAAATCCATGTTGCCGCCGTGATAGTCCGGCTGCAGCGAGGAAATCGCCTCGATTTCCGGCGACACGCCGATCGTGCCGATGAACGGCTCGTAGGGCAGTGTGATCTTGTCGCTCCAACGCACGCCGTTGCGGTCGACATGGAGCTTCTTCACGCGCTCGGGCAGCGGCGGATTGAGCAGCGCGGTTGAAGCCGTGCCGACCAGTCCGCCGAACTCGGGCATAATGCAGGTAGTGCCGGCCGGCTGTTCACCGCGGGTTTCGACGTCGCGGATATAGACGGCGAGGCAATCGCCCTTCTTCGCGCCCTTGACCGCGATCGGACCGCATTGCGGGTTGAGATAGGGAAAGTTCAGCTTGGCGCTCGGACTGTCGCTTTCGCTGGTGATCACGCCGCCGAACGCATCTTCGGTCTCGACCACGACGACCGATCCCGGATCGATCGACAGAGTCGGCTTCGCATACGGGCCGTAGACGTAGTGAAACGCTCCCTGCTGCTCGATCGTCAGACTATGCGTGGCGCCGGTCGCGCCCTTGGCGACGCCGCGTTGCGCCATGATCGAACTTTTCAACCAATCTTCCGATTGCATGCGAACTCCTTCGGACTCAGAGGGCGGGGTGGCGCGTGTGCCAGTCGGTGACGCGCTGGAACGCATCGCCCGCGGCCACGAGACGCGCCTCGTCGAAGTGACGACCGACGAACTGGAAGCCGATCGGCCCACCATTCGGCGCGAAGCCGCCCGGCAGCGTGATCGTCGGGCTTCCGGTCATGTCGAACGGACAGGTGAAGCGCAGCAGCCCGCCGATCAGCGAGGCGTCCTCGCCGAGCGCGGCCATCCTGGCGAGGGTCGGCGCGGCAGAAGCCTGCGCGGGGATCGCGATCAGATCGACCGTTTCGAACAGCGCGCGAACGGCGCCGCGGAAGGCTTCCCGCCGCAGCACGATCTTCTGATAGTCCATCCCGGATTGCTGACGGCCAAGCTCGATCAATCCTGCGAGCCCGGGCCCGTATTCGTCCTTGCGGGACGGATAGGTGTGCTCGTGCGCCACCGCCGTTTCGATGCCGCAGAGCGGAAACCAATCGTCGGTCACCGCCTGCGCGTCCGGGAAGACGATCTCGGTGATGGTTGCGCCGAGGTCCTTGGCGACGCGCAGCGCGTCCTCGAACACCTTGGTGGCCGCTTCGTCGGTGCCCTCGCTGGTCCAGCGACGGTCGACCCCGATCACCATGCCCTTCAGATCGCCCGGCAGATTCGCGACGTAGTTCGGCACCGGCAGCGGCACCGCTGTCGTGTCCTTCGGATCGGCGCCCGCGATCACGCTCAGCATCGCGCCGCAATCGATCGCGCTGCGCGCCATCGGGCCGATGTGATCGAGCGTCGCCGCGAGTTCGTAAGCGCCGTAGCGGCTCACCCGGCCCCAGGTCGGCTTCAATCCCGTGACGCCATTGGCCGCCGAGGGAAACCGGATCGAACCGCCGGTGTCGGTTCCGAGCGATCCGAAGCACAGCCCCGCCGCGGTGGCGGAGCCCGAGCCGCTCGAAGATACGCCCGACCACAACTCGTCATTCCAGGGATTCTTCGGCGGATCGATCTTCGGATGATGATCCGCGTAGGCGCCTTCGGTCTGTTGCAGCTTGCCGAGGATGATCGCGCCGGCATTCTTGAGACGGGCGACGACCGTCGCGTCCTCGCTGGGGCGATAGTCGCGATGAATCGTCATGCCGTGAGCCGCGGGGACGCCCTTGACCCAGCACAGATCCTTGACCGCGATCGGCACGCCGTGGAGCGGGCCTTTGACTTTGCCGGCCGCGATTTCCTTCTCGGCCGAGGCGGCCTCTTCGAGCGCGAGCTCCGGCGTGACATACGCGTAGCTCTTGAGCTTGCCGTCGAGCTTCTCGATGCGTTGCAGCATCGCTTTCGTCACTTCGACCGGAGACAGCTTGTTCGCCTGGATCTCGCGTCCGACTTCCACCAGCCCGCGATAATGAAGATCCGTCGTAGCCATAGGCATTCACTCCCCAAGTTTTGCGCCGAGGCATTCGCGGCAATCGCCGCGCGTGCACCAGCGTTTCGACGACGCATCGGCGTCGTCGACTTTTCTTCAGCGACAAACGAAAAAAAGCCACCCGTCCCCCGAAACGGGGTGACGAATGGCTCGGATGCCGCGGCTATGGTCTATCGCTTGGGTGCTCGACCGAACGAATAACTCATGCCTGGATTCGGACGTCGTCGGCCAAATTCAAGCTATTCGAAAGGCAACCCAACGACGAAAGTCTAGGTTGGAGACGTTCTCAATGTCAACGAGGTATCTTGCACAAATCCTGAACGAGTGCTGCGCAGCAAATTAGCAGCGGCGCACTTGATCATGCCGTAACCTTGGTGATCTCATGCACGTCTTGCGTGAATGAAAGCAGTCCATGACGAAGCCGTCGATCCCGGTCGGAATTCTGACGTCGAAATCCGGCCCCTATCAAGCGATGGGACGCGAGATTCTCAAATGCGCGCTGATGGCGATCGACGACGTCAACGACTGCCCGGATTTCGGCTTCAGATTCACCCCGCACGTCCGCGATCCCGGCGGCGTCATCTCGGCGTATCACACCGCCTGCGACGACCTGATCCGCAATGTCCGCGTCGAACACATTATCGGCTGCTACACCTCGGCCTCGCGCAAGCAGGTGCTGCCGATCGTCGAGCGCACTGAACGCCTGCTGTGGTATCCGGCGCGTTACGAAGGCTTCGAATGCTCGGACAATGTGATTTATGTCGGCGCATCGCCCAACCACAACGTCGTTCCGCTGATTCGCTATGTGCTCGACAATCTCTCGCGAGATTTCTTCTGCGTCGGCTCCAACTACGTCTGGACCTGGGAGACCAATCGCGTCACGCGCGAATTGGTAACGGCCGCGGAGGGACACATCGTCGCCGAACGGTTGCTTGAGCTCGGCGAAAGCCGGGTCGATCACATCGTCGAAGAAATCGTTCGCCGCCAGCCACCGATCGTTTTCAATACGCTGGTCGGCAGCTCGAGCTATGATTTCATCCGCGCATTCCAATCGGCCACGGCGGCCGCGGGCCTGAACATCCCGATGCTGAGTTGCAGCCTGTGCGAGCCTGAACTGAGAATCGTCGGGCCTGCGGCTGCAGGCTGCATCACGTCGTCCGCCTATTTCGAGAGCATCCGCCTGCCCGAAAACCGCGCTTTCGTCGCGCGGTGGAAAGCGCGTTACGGCAAGGACAGCAGCCCCTCGGTCGACGGCCAATCGGCTTACGTCGCGACGTTTCTGCTGGCGCGTGCGATGCAGCGCGCCGGCACGTCGAACGTCAACGAAGTACGCCGCGCCGCGGCCGGTTATCGCTACGATTCGCCTCAAGGACCGGTCTGGATCGACGGCGACAACAATCACTGCGTCCTTACGCCACGGCTCGCCGTCTCCAATGCTCGGGGACAGTTCGATATCTTCTGGGAAGCGGAAGCTCCTGTGAAGCCCGACCCTTATTTGTCGCAACTCGATGTCGCGGTCCGGCCGTCGAGGGACATACGGTTACCGAATGCGTCGCCTCACCTGAGAATCGTCAAATGAGCAAACCGTCGTCGTTTTCCCTGCGTGGCCGCAAGGCGCTCGTCGCCATCAAGGACGAGCGCGATGGATCGATTGTTCGCCGGCAGTTCGATCGTCTCGGGATCGAGATGGCAAGTTGGGAGCCGAGCGCAGCGCCGGTCGCCGCCGACGTGATCCTGATCGACGATGATTATCTGCCCCTCGCCGCGGCGGATGCGCGGGTGTTTTCTGAAGACTGCGCCGTCATCGTCCTGCTCGGCACCGAAACGCCGAGTCGCCTGAAGCTGGTGCTCGACCTCGATCCGTCGTCGTTTCTGGTGAAGCCGCTGCGGTCGGCCGGCATCTACGCCGCGCTGGTCATGGCGTTCGAGCGGCTGGAGCGGACGAGTGAGCTGAAGCAGCAGATCGTGAAGATGGACGCGCGGTTGCGTTCGCGGCGCGTGGTGCTGACCGCCGTGCTGCAGGTGATGCAAACGCATGCGTTGGCCGAGCCCGCCGCCTTCGCGCTCATCCGGCGCACGGCGATGCAGCAACGCAAGACGATCGAACAGGTTGCGGCCGAACTCGTCGCGCAGGGATATCTGCCCCGCGCGATCGGGTAGATCCCGCGGCAACCTCGCGGCGGGCTATCCCACCTGCGTCGGACTGATCGTATCCGCCGACCGCGCCTCGCCCAGGTCGAGCGGCTGTGGGGATGCGGTCGTCACAGCTGCGGCTTGATGCTCCAGCGCAGCGTCGATCTCGGCCCCCAGCAGGATCACGATGGCTGACATCCACAGCCAGGTCATGAAGCCGACGACCGCGCCTAGCGACCCATAGGTTTCATTGAATTGGCCGAAGCTCGCCGCGTACCAGGAGAACAGTGTGGATGCGGCGAGCCAGACCATGGCCGCCGTCGCACTGCCCCAACTGATCCACCGCCAGGGCGTCGCCTCGCGGCTGGGACCATATCTGTAGATCACAGCAAGGGCGACGGAGAGCACCAGATACATTGCCGGCCATCTGCCGGCGCTCAGCAGCCGATCGCCGAAACTGGACATCCCGACGAAGCCGAGGATCACCGGGATCATCACGATGCATCCGAGCGCGGCCAGGACGAACAGGACGCCGCCGATCGTGAAGCCGAGCGAGATCGCATTCAGCTTCACGAAGCCGCGCTTTTCCTCCTCGCCATAGACGACGTTCAGCGTATCGAACAGCGACTTCATCGCCGCATTGGCGCTCCACAGCGAAATGCCGAGCCCGATCAGAAATGTCAGGCCGAGCGTTTGCGCGCCGTTCGAAGCCACGCGCGTCAGTTGATCCTGCGCCACGTCGAGAGCCCCGCCCGGCAGAAATCCAGCAAGCTGATCCGAATGCCTGGCGATGGTCGAGGGATCGGCGAACAGGCCGTAAACGGCAACCAGCGCGGCGATCGCCGGGAAGATCGCGAGCAGGCTGTAGTAGGTCATCCCCGCAGCCAGCGCCATGATCCGGTGCGCCGACATTTTCCGCACCACCCGCAACAGCAAGTCTTTCCAGCTGCCCGCCGGAGACTCTGAAGACGCCGCCGCGCTTCGGCTGTGATCGTCGACGGCTGCGGGGCCAATCTTGTCGCGCGCCCTCGGCGGCGGCGGCGGCTCCCCCTGATCCCGCGGGAGCATGTAATGAGCCGCTGTCGCGATGACGACCGACGCCAGAAGACGACGCAGCCCCGAACGCCCGGCCCGTGAGGCGGCGGCTTCCCGATCGATGATTGTCCGTTCCAACATCCGCCTGCTGTCGGCTCTTCGCGATGCAGGCAAACCAATCACCTATCGCGATGGTTCCCTGCGGATCGACAGTCACCTTCGTCGAAAGTTTGAGAGGTTGTCCGTTGGCAAAAGGCGTCCCGTTCGCTGCTTCGCCGGCGGACCCGACGATGCGAAGCCCTGCCGTCCGACACGACTTCATTCTTCAATGAACCCGGTGCAGCAACAGCGTATCGCAGAGCCGCGCTGCAGCTCCACCGCCAGCCCAGGCCGATTTCACCAGCAATTTCAGGCCCGGCGAGCGAGTTGGCTGGGGCGGGAGGGATCGAACCTCCGCATGGGGGAATCAAAATCCCCTGCCTTACCGCTTGGCTACGCCCCATCGGCAGGACCGGCCACGCAAAGGCGGCCGCTCGGCGGAATCGCTGTCGACCCCGTCGGTCTATAGAGACGGCGGCCGGTTTTCAACCGCTGAAGGACCTCGCGGAGGCGCGAAAGTCCGGGCAAGGGAGCGGCCGTGACGAAAGGTTGAGGCGGCGGGTTTTCATGGAAGAAGGCTGGCCAATTCTCCGTCAGCCGGGATCATGCCATGACTTATCGCGCTCCGATCGAAGATATCCTGCTCTCCCTCAATCACGGCGCCGGCCTGCAGGCTGCCGTGGCGGCCGGGCATCTGGGCGACTATGACAGCGAGATCACCGCTCAGGTGCTCGAAGAGGCCGGCAAGTTCGCCAGCGATATTCTGGCGCCGCTGAACCGGATCGGCGACAAGCACGGCATCAAGCTCGAGCACAACAAGGTCACCACCGCGCCGGGCTGGCCGGACGCCTATCAGCGCTGGATCGCGGCGGGCTGGAACGCCGTGTCGGGACCGGAGCAATTCGGCGGCCAGGGTCTGCCGAGCGCGGTCAACGCGGTGTGCACCGAAATCTGGGCGTCGTCGAACATGGCGTTCGGGCTGTGCCCGCTGCTGACGCTCTCGGCCATCGACGCGCTGCATGCGCACGGCAGCGACGCGCTGAAGAACATCTATCTCGGCAAGCTGGTGTCGGGCGAATGGACCGGCACGATGCAACTGACCGAGCCGCAGGCCGGCTCCGACGTCGGCGCGCTGCGGACCCGCGCCGAGCGCGCCGCCGACGGCAGCTACAAGATCTTCGGCAGCAAGATCTTCATTACTTACGGCGACCACGACATGACCGACAACATCGTGCATTTCGTGCTCGCGCGATTGCCCGATGCGCCCGCGGGCACCAAGGGCATCTCGCTGTTTCTGATTCCGAAATTCCTGGTGAACGCCGACGGCTCGCTGGGCGCGCGCAACGACATCTTCCCGAGCGGCGTCGAGCACAAGCTCGGCATCCACGCCTCGCCGACCTGCACGATGACGATGGGCGATCACGGCGGCGCGATCGGCTATCTGATCGGCGAGGAAAATCGCGGCATGCAGTGCATGTTCACGATGATGAATCAGGCCCGTCTCGGCGTCGCTCTCGAAGGCGTCGGCATCGCCGATCGCGCCTATCAGCAGGCTTTGGCCTACGCGCAGGAGCGCAAGCAGGGCCGCGCCATCGGCAGCACCAGCACGGGCTCCGATCCGATCATCAAGCATCCCGACGTCAAGCGGACGCTGCTGCTGATGCGCGCGCTGACCGGCGCGGCGCGGACGATCTGCTATTCGACGGCGGTCGCGCTCGATGTCGCCGCGCGCAGCGACGATCCGAAGATCAAGGCCGACGCCGCCGCGCGCGCCGCGCTGCTGACGCCGATCGCGAAGGCGTTCTCCACCGACATCGGCACCGAGGTGGCCTCGTTCGGCGTGCAGATCCACGGCGGCATGGGCTTCATCGAGGAAACCGGCGCAGCGCAGCATTATCGCGACGCCCGCATCGCGCCGATCTACGAAGGCACCAACGGCATCCAGTCGATCGACCTCGTCACCCGCAAGCTCGGCGTCAATGGCGGCGCGTCGGTGTGGACGCTGCTCGACGAGTTGTCGGTGATCGTCAAGAACGTCGAAGCCTGCAACGATCCGGCGTTCGGCGCGACCGGGCCGCGGCTGCGCGATGCGCTCGATGCGCTGTCGCGCGCCAGCAAGTACTTGCTGGAGAAACTCGGCTCCTCGACGAATGAGGCGCTGGCGGGCGCGACGCCGTATCTGCGGCTGTTCGGATCGACGCTCGGCGGCTGTGCGCTGGCGGCGGAAGCCTTGGCGGCGCGCGATCTCGACAATGTCGGCGATCCGGCGCGCTATGTGACGCTGGCGCGATTCTTCGCCGAAAACGTCGCGGTGCAGGCGGGAGCGCTGGAGCGCAGCGTGGTCGACAGCGCCGGGGCGCTGGCCTCCGCCGATGCGGTGCTGACCGCCTGACGGCCCGCCAAAGCCCTGAGGCAAACCCGAGGCGCCCAAGGCAGGATTGTGGCGGCGTTTCGCCGCTGCCCGCAACCGATTGAAAAACAGCCTGTTTTACGGAAGTCGGAGTCTGACCTCGCGGCGCCTCATGGTAGAGTGCCGCGAGGACGTCACGGCCGCAACGGTCGCGCGCCGGGTTTCGGGGGGAATGCCATGTCGGAGCACTTGATCGTCACCGATGAAGACGCCACGCGCGTGATCACCATGCGGCGGCCGGAGAAAAAGAACGCGCTGACGCAGGAGATGTATCGCGACATGAGCGCGGCGATCGACACCGCGCAGAACAATCCCGACATCCGCTGCCTGATCATCACCGGCAGCTCCGGCGTGTTCACCGCCGGCAACGACCTCGACGATTTTCTGAAAGCCGGCACCGACACCAGCGGCGCGGCGCGCGCCAGCAACGCCACCAAGTTTCTCTACTCGCTGGCGCATAATGTGAAGCCGATCATCGCCGCGGTCGACGGCATCGCGATCGGCATCGGCACCACGCTGCTGTTTCACTGCGACTACGTGCTGGCCTCGACCACGGCGACGTTCTCGACGCCGTTCATTCAGCTCGGGCTGGTGCCGGAGGGCGCGTCCAGCCTGCTGGCGCCGCGCACGATGGGCACCCACCGCGCCTTCGGCATGCTGGTGATGGGCCACAAGGTCTCGGCCGAACAGGCGCGCGAAGCCGGCTTCGTCAATGTCGTGGTCGCGCCCGGCCACACCGAGGCCGAAGCCCGGAAAGCCGCCCGCGAAATCTGCGCGCTGCCGGCCGAAGCCGTCGCGATCTCCCGCAAGCTGATCAGGCCCGCGCCCGAGGACCTCACCCGAAGGATCGATCAGGAAAGCCATTTGTTCGGCGAGCGGATGAAATCGCAGGAAGCGATCAGCGCCTTCATGCGGTTCTTCCAGCGGAAGAAGGCGTAGCCGAATTTCGCTTAGCGCCGACAGCGAAAGGCGGGACGTCACCACGCGTATCGCACCACGCCCTTGCCGGCGTAGCTCTGCGTGACGTTGGAGAACTCGCCTTCGAAGGCGCCGGCGACGGACCAGCCGTTCAGCCATTTGGTTTCCGCGGATGCGGTGACGCGTGCGGCGTCGCGGGCCTGCGCGGCGCCGTTGACCAGGAAGGATGCGCCCGGCAGCACCTGGAAGGTCGCCAGCGCCGAGCGATCGGTGTTGAAGTCGTGCGCCCAGGCGGCGCGACCGCGCAGCGTCAGGGTCGCATCGGTCAGCGCGAAGGATATGTCGGAGCGCAGCCCAAGCTCGCTGCGCGTAGCGGTGACGACCTTGGCGCCGTAACTCAACGCGAAGGTGTCGACGCCGGCCAGGACCTGCTCCGCATAGGCCGGCAGCTCGAACGCCGTGACCTGGATGGCGGCGTAGGGCGTCAACCCGACGCCGCCGAACAGCGGCGCGACGATGCGATTGCCGCCCTCGAGCCGTCCGGAAAACGCGTTGGCGTTGAAATGCGCGCGGAACTGATTCAATCCGGCGATGCCGACCATGCGATCGGTGGTGATGTCCTGCCAGCCATAGGCTGCGGCCGCCGTCAGATAGGTCGCGCCCACGGTATGACGAACAAACCCGCCGGCCTGAAACAGATCCGAGTTGCCCGCGCCCAGCCCATTGGCGAGACCGAAATTGGTGCCGCCGCCCGCCAGCGCGAAGCCGGCCACGGTATACGGTGTCAGCCAGTAATCAGCCCCCACCGCCGTTCCATAAATGCGGCTGGTCGCCGTGCTGCTCCCGAGCGTGGCGTTGCCGTCGGTGGTCTGCGAGCCGCCAAAGCCGGCGGCCCAGACGTTCCAGCGGGGTTCCGGCGGCGCGCGCCAACTCGCCTTGGTGATCATCGCATAGGCATCGCGCGCGGGGCCTCGTCCGGCCGAGGCGTCGGCGAAGTGCGACGCGCCGCCCGGCATGTCGGGCGTACGTCCTGCCGAGAACGGATCAGTCAGCAATCCCAAGAACAGGTCCATGGCGTCGAAGGTGGTTTGCTGCGTCGCGGTGGCAACCTCGCCCGCCACGATGCTGAGCCCGGTCGGCGTCAACGCGCCGAACACGATCGGAATCCGTCCGACCCGGGCGAAGTAATCGCTCAGCGCATTGGCGGTCCGGGCCTGGTTGACGTTGAGGCCGCTGTTGATCGGCAGCGGCGCCGGGGCGGGTGCGGGGGTGGGTGCAGGGCCAGGTGTAGGTGAAGGCGTGGGTGTGGGCGTAGGTGTCGGTGTCAGATCGAGCACCAAATTGAGATAGGCGTTGTGAAGGTCATAGCCGAGGCTGGACTTGAAGCCCGACGGCAGATTGCTCATCGCAAGCGTGCTGAAACTGCCGACGATGCCGCCCGCGGCATTGACGATGGTGTACTGCCGCTCGACATAGCCTCCGCCCGTGAAGATCGCGTTCACCGTGGCGCCCCCGAGCGTCGCTGTGCCGGTGACATTGGTGCGATCGGCGGCCGACGGCGAGATTTCGACGGCATAGAAGCCGCCGGCGCCGAAGGTCAGGTTGCCCGAGACCGTGATGGTCCCGACCGAATTGCCGGGGGCGAGCGTGCCGCCATTGGCCACGGTCACCGCGCCCACGGTCCCCACGCCGGCAAGGGTGCCGCCATTGTTCACGGTCATGGTCGCATTCGCCATCGCGGCGTTCACCGCGAGAGTGCCGGCATTCACCGCCCAGGGCATCGCCTCGCTGGTGTTGCCGGTCAGGGACCAGACGCTCACGCCGGTTTTCTCGAACACGCCGAAATTCTGATACTGAGCGGCGGCGCCGATCTGCGCGACGTCGAAGCTGGCATTGCCGGCGCCGCCGAGCCGCAGCGTGTCGGCGCCGCCGAAGGCCACGACGTTCCCGATGATGTGCGAGCCGGCCTGCAGCTCGAGGATATTGATCCCGCCGGCAAAGGTGATCGCGTTGGCGCGAGTTACGCCATCGCCGGAGAGGCCCCCGCTGATTGTGCCGGCATTGGTAATTGTACTTCCGGCAGCAAGATAGACGCCAACACCTCCAGCACCGGAGGTGACGCCGCCATTGCCACCGTTGCCGCCAGTGATGACCGCGTTTGCAGTGAATATGCCCGTACTTCCGGCCGCGATATAGATACCAGCGCCGCCAGCGCCGCCGTTCGCACCGGTGCCGCCTTGGCCACCACTTACGACCGCGTTTGCGGTGAATGAGGCGCCACCGGAGTGGTGCAGGCCGATGCCGCCCGTTCCGCCGTCTCCCCAGAGATAGCCCAGTCCGCCGTTTCCGCCGTTTCCGCCGGTCACCGTAGAAGTCAGCGTGCCTCCGCCGCCGCCGGTGACAACGGCGCCATACCCGCCGGCGCCACCGCCGCCGCCATCGCCGTAGGAAGAAACGTTGGTCCCAACTCCCCCGTTGCCGCCATTTCCGCCGATTGAGAGGACTACCGGTAACGTCGCGCCCACGTACCCGTGAGCGCCGCCTCCGCCTCCGCCTCCGCCCGCCTGACCACCGGATGGGGTGCCATTGCCTCCGACCTGCCCAGCGGAGCCGGCCGCGACACCTCCCGCGCCTCCAAGACCCGCGACGCCTGTCCAGGCGTCGCCGTTACCGCCTGCTCCACCCGTAGCGCCCGCGCCACCACCGCCACCGCTGCCGCCTCCGGGGGCGACTGGCGCATTGCCACCAAGACCGCCAATGCCCGGGGCGCTATCGGCCCCCCCAACACCGCCGTATGCATAGCCAGCGCTGCCAGCCCCACCATCGGCAAGCGCCGAGGTCGCGGCGAGTGAACTCAGGAGAATGATTCCGGGAAGCCCCGCCGCGACGGAGATCGAAAAGCCGACGAGCGCTGTAGTGCCGAGCACGACGCGGCGGATGCGCTTGCCGGAAGGAACGTCGGCATCCGATCCGCAAGGGGCCGCCAACCGCCTGATCGTCCGATCATCCGCTCTGAACGTCATTCCACCCACCCCGCAACGCGGCTGCCGGAATCAGAACCACCATTCACTGAAACGATTCATAGAGCATCGAGATGGCGAGAAAAATCGCCGCGTCGCGTGACTGGTAACCCTACGTAGTCCGGCTTCTCTTCGTAGTGATTTGCAATTGCACGATGTGCTCTTTTGACGCCCGAAGGCATCGCGGCGGCGCGATCATTCGAGCCGATCGGGGTAAGCGGATTCGTCGTGCTACTTCATCTTCGCCGGCGCGAAGTTCTGATCACTGATCGGATTTGCCGTCGGCGTCTGCGTGAGCAGATCAGCCCGATCTCAGATTTCGACTCGAAACGCGACCTGTCGAAACAGCCGCCTTGGCACTGATCATCGGATGCGACTGTCGTATCGGCATTGCCCGGCGCTGTCTGAACACACAGCGTATCTATGACCGATACAGGCGTGCGGAGTAATTCCGAAGAAGACTTCATCTCGGTATTGACTAGTATAACGCCTAGTGAGTGCAGAAGATTGAAGAGACACGCCCCTCCTTAATCCCCCAGCAACATTCACACTTCAAACCGGATTCACAAAGCGCGAATATTCGGCTTGGAGAGTTGAAGCTCGCCACTTTCGTTCGCGGCCACTCCCACCAGCAGACTTACGCAAAACTCAAGCCAACCCACGTCCGACGATGTTCGGGCGATTGCAATCGTTCGCGCCCTGAGGAAAGAACGTAATGACAATTCCGGCGAGCTACTCTTTCAAAACAATCCGGTCGATGCAGTTGAAGATTGCGCTGATCTCAGGGCTCTGCCTCGCGGGCACCAGTGCCGCCCTGATCGCCTACAGCGTGTTCTCCACCAGCAGCACGATGCAATATGTCGGCAGCGAAGTGTCACAGCTGGTCGATCGGCAGACAAAAGAGCTCCTGCTCAACAGGGCCGCAAGCGAGGCCAGTGCGATCAAGGCGGAGCTCGAGCTCGGCCTGAATGCGGCGCGTGTGATGGCGGAATCGTTCGCCGAACTCGCTGGCAACAAGACAGCCGCCACACCGAACGAGCTGCGCCGGACCCAATTGAACGCCGTGCTCCGCAACGTCCTTAATCTCAATCCCGCATTCAACGGAACCTACTCGGCCTGGGAACCGGACAGCCTCGACGGCAAAGACGAGTCGTTCCAAGGACGGAAAGATCTCGGATCCGACGGCACCGGCCGCTTTCTGCCGTACTGGACCCGCGACTCCAAAGGCTCGATCGCGCTTCAACCGTTGGTGGAATACGACAGCGCCGACCGGCATCCCAACGGCCTGGTGAAGGGCGCCTGGTACATCAATCCGCGCACGACCGGCAAAGAGAATATTCTGGGTCCTCTGCCCTACATCGTGCAGGGCCAGCAGGTCTTCCTTGCGACCATGTCGGTTCCGATCGTGATCAACGGCAGCTTCCACGGTGTCGCCGGCGCCGACTACAATCTGGATTTCGTTCAGAAATTGACCGAGCGGATCAACGGATCGATGTTCGAAGGCAAGGGGAAGGTCACGATCGTCAACGATACAGGATTGACCGTCGCGAACAGCGCCGGCGCGGAGTTCATCGGGAAGAATGCGAGTAAAGGGGATTCACGCTGGACGGAAGCCATGGCCGGCGTCAACGCAGGCAAGACAATGGTGCAGGACGACCCGCAATCGTCCAACGTCGATGTCTATTCCCCGATCAAGATCGGACGCACAGGCGCTTCCTGGGTTGTGGTGATTTCAGTTCCGCGTGCGGTCGTCATGGCCAGCGTTCGGCAGCTCGACGCCTCACTCGCATCGCGCGCGGCGGCCACCACCTATTGGCAGCTCGGCGTTGGATTGATGATTGTCTCGATCGCCATCGTTCTGATCACTTTGTCGGCGGGCGGCATCGCTCGTCCCACCAAGCGATGCGCGGAATTCGCCCAGGGGATCTCGAAGGGCGATTTCGAGCAGAAGCTGGATATCGAGCAGGCGGATGAAGTGGGAATTCTCGCAAGCGCCCTGCGCGGCATGCAAGACGACCTCAAGCGCAGTATCGCGCAGCGAATTGAGGATCAGGCCGCCGCGGACGCACAACGGCGGGATACGATGCATAAACTCGCCAATGCCTTCGAAGCGTCGGTCGGGGAGATCGTCGAGACGGTGTCGTCCTCTTCAACCGAACTGGAGGCCTCTGCTGCGACGCTGACCGGGACTGCGGATCGGTCTCAGAAAATGGCTACCGCAGTCGCCGCCGCCTCGGAAGAGGCGTCCACGAATGTGCAGTCCGTGGCGTCGGCCACCGAGCAAATGGCGTCCTCGGTCGACGAGATCAGCCGCCAGGTGCAAGAGTCCGCCCGCATTGCCCGTGATGCGGTGGAGCAGGCGAAGAGCACCAACGATCGCGTCGGAGAACTGTCGCAGGCAGCCAGCCGGATTGGTGCGGTCGTCGAACTCATCAACACCATCGCCGGCCAAACCAACCTGTTGGCGTTGAATGCGACGATCGAGGCTGCCCGTGCCGGCGACGCCGGTCGGGGCTTTGCGGTGGTCGCCTCGGAAGTGAAGGCGCTCGCGGAACAGACAGCAAAAGCCACCGGCGAAATCAGCCAACAGATCGGCGGCATCCAGGCAGCTACCGAATCTTCGGTCGGCGCCATCAAGGAGATCAGCGCCACCATCAATGGGATTTCGGAGATTTCCTCGACCATCGCTTCGGCGGTGGAAGAGCAAGGCGCGGCGACCCAGGAGATTTCCCGCAACGTGCAGCAGGCCGCACAAGGCACCCAAGAGGTGAGCGCCAACATCACCGAAGTGCAGCGCGGCGCCGCCGAGACCGGGGCGGCGTCCTCTCAGGTCCTGTCGGCGGCACAATCGTTGTCGCGCGACAGCAAGCGCCTGAGGCTGGAGGTCGGAAGATTCCTGGACTCGGTGCGCGCCGCCTGAATTGACGACGTCTCGGTCACGATCGGGTCACGCATACTGACAACCCCCGCCGCCTTTCCGGCGGGGTTTGCTTTTCGGCAATGACTGCGCTGGCGTCCGGCCCGGAAGCTGCTCGGCGGCGAAGATCGCCCAAGGTGAAGCCGATGAACGCTGGTCGAGCCTGTCCGCCCTTGAGGCGCCGGGTTCCGCGATCCTAACAGGATGCCGTCTTGACCGGCAGGACGAAGGACAACTTGTCGTCCGATGTCCCGTCGCCTGTGTCGGTGTACGATGGTCGCAGCCTGCTACTTCTTCTTCGCCGGCGCGAAGTTCTGATCGCTGATTGGATTCACGGTCGGGGTCTGCAGAACGATGAATCCGAGCTTCACCGACTCGTGGCAGGAATTGCAGCCGGCGGTCAGCTCGCCATAGGCCTTGACGAAAGCCTTGCTGTCCTCGGCGGCGATCGCCGCCGCCACCGCGTCGAGCGGCTTCGCCATGGTGGTGACGTCGTTGACGGTGAGGCTCTGATACAGCGACGCCGCCTCCTGCAGCCGCGCCTTGATCTGCCGGGTCTGATAGCCGGCGAGTTTCCAGTTTGCCGCCTTGCCTGCGAACCACAGCTTGATGTGGCGCAGCTGCGCCGCCTCCATCAGATCGGCGAGCCGCGGGTTGCTGGCCCTGGCGGCGTCGCCGGCGAGCGGCTGGGTTGGAGGCTGCTGCGCGCCGGCCGGCGCAATCGCAGCGGCCAGCATCAGGCTGGCGAGGAGGAGTGTGATCGGCTTCGAGCGCATACGGCACCTGTGCGGGGAGCGCGCCCACCGGCGCGGCGCGACGGAATTCGTCTCCGTCAAGGAGTATCGCGGCAACCGCCGCATAAGCAATCACCCACCGCCGCGCGGCGGTAACCAGCGGCAGTCAGTCGCGGAGGGGCGGCGCGAGACCACACTTGGCTGCGCAGGCTGGAGCGGTTCCCGGCTCTGATCACATCAGAACCGAAACTCTCGAATCTCGTCTTGACGGGCTTTCTTCCTCCGGACCGGCGTCCACTTCGCGCGAAAACGCTTTTGAGCATGATTCCGAAAAGTGGACGCCGGTTTCCGGAAATGATCATGCTCGACCAACAACCTGGAGCGGGATGGCGATTCGACGATCAGTCATCCGGCTCTGGAGAGCGATCCCCCCCCATGCGCTGCATCCCGGACCCTCGATGACCCCTCGCCCGCTTCGCCTTGCCCTTCTCGCGCCCGTGGTGGCGCTGACGCTCGCCTCGACCCCGCTGTTTGCCGACGACGCGGCGCCCGTCGATCTGCGGATTCTCGCGATCAACGACTTCCACGGCTATCTGCGGCCGCCGCAGAGCGGCATCGCGATCGACGACCCGGCCGATCCGGCGAAGAAGATCACTGTGCCGGCCGGCGGCGCCGAGCATATGGCGACGCTGATCCGGCAATTGCGCGACGGCCACCCCAACAGCATCTTCGTCGCCGCCGGCGATTTGATCGGCGCCAGCCCGTTTCTGTCGGCGATGTTTCACGACGAGCCGACAATCGAGTCGCTGTCGCTGATGGGGCTGGCGCTGTCCGCGGTCGGCAATCACGAATTCGACGAGGGCAAGACCGAACTGATGCGGATGCAGAACGGCGGCTGCCATCCGGTCGACAAATGCCTCGGGCCGCAGCCGTTCACCGGCGCGAAATTCCAGTATCTCGCCGCCTCCACCGTCGAGACCGCGACCGGCAACACCATTCTGCCTGCTTATGCGATCCGCGAGTTCGGCGGCATCCCGGTCGCCTTCATCGGGCTGACGCTGAAGGCGACGCCGACCATGGTGTCGCCGCCCGGCGTCGCCGGACTGCAATTCAAGGACGAGGCCGACACCGTCAATGCGCTGGTGCCGGAGTTGAAGGCGCGCGGCGTCGAGGCGATCGTGGTGCTGATCCACGAAGGCGGATTTCCGAGCGGCGGACTCAACGAGTGTCCGGGAATCTCCGGGCCGATCGTCGATATTGTCAGGAAGTTCGACAAGGCCGTCGACGTGGTGATCAGCGGCCACACCCATCGCGCCTATCGCTGCACGATCGACGGACGACTCGTCACCAGCGGCGACAAATACGGCACGCTCGTCACCGCGATCGATCTCGCGCTCGATCCGAAGACGCGCGACATCGTCCGCGCCAAGGCGGACCATGTCATTGTGCACACCGCGACGCTGGCGAAGGACCCGGCCCAGACCGCGCTGATCGAGACCTATGACAGGCTCGCCGGACCGATCGCGGCGCGGCCGGCGGGAGCGATCACCGCGGCGCTGTCGCGCGTTCCGAATGCGGCCGGCGAAAGCCCGCTCGGCGATCTCGTCGCCGACGCCCATCTCGCGGCGACCAGCGACCGGGAAACCGGCGGCGCCGCAATCGCGATCACCAATCCGGGCGGTCTGCGCGCGGATATCAACCCCGCCTCCGGCGGCCAGGCGCCGTTCCGGGTGACGTTCGGCGACGTGTTCGCGGCGCAGCCGTTCCGCAATCAGTTGGTGACGATGACGCTGACCGGCGCGCAGCTGAAAGCGGCGCTGGAGCTGCAATGGCAGGATCCGGCGCGGCCGCGCATCCTGCCGGTGTCGAAGGGATTCAGCTATGCGTGGGACAATTCCGGCGCGCCGGGTGCGCGCATCATCGCCGAGCGGATGATGCTCGACGGCCAGCCGATCGCGGCCGATCGAAGCTACCGCGTCACGGTCAACGCCTATCTGGCCGCCGGCGGCGACGGCTTCAGCCCATTCACACAGGGGACGGATCGGCTGACCGGCGTCTACGACGTCGACGCCTTGTTCGGCTATTTCAAGGCGCACAGTCCGATCGCGCCCGCTCCGCTGGACCGCATCATGCGATTGAACTGAGTGGGTCCACGTATCACCGAAACGTGGTTACCGGTTTTCGCGCCATGCTGCACTGCTGATCGCGCGCAACATTTTCTTTCGGCGAACCGGTTTCCACTTTGCTGAAAAATGCTCTAAGCCTTAAGCTGCCCTTCCGCGAAACGCGGCGAATAACTAAGTTCATCTCATCTTGTTGTCGTCATCATTGATCGGACGTTCAGGCGCTCCCGAATGACCACACTGTTTCTGACCCATTCCGCGTGTCTCGAGCATCATACGCCGGAGGGCCATCCCGAACGCGCCGAGCGGCTGATCGCCGTCAACAAAACGCTGACCGCGGAGCGGTTCGCGACGCTGGCGCGCGGCGAGGCGCCGATCGGCTCGCTCGAGCACATCGCGCTGTGCCACACCGATCACCACATCGTCGAGATGCGCCACATGTCGCCCTCGACCGGCATCGTCTATGTCGACGGCGACACCTCGATGTCGCCCGGCACGTTCGAAGCGGCGCTACGCGGCGTCGGCGGCGCCGTCTCCGCGGTCGACGCGGTGATGAAAGGCAGCGCCGCCAACGCCTTCGTCGCGACGCGGCCGCCCGGTCACCACGCCGAAGTGACCAAGCCGATGGGCTTCTGCTTCTTCGGCAACGCCGCGATCGCGGCGCGCTACGCCCAGCGCAAATACGGCATCGAACGCGCCGCGGTGGTGGATTTCGACGTCCATCACGGCAACGGCACGCAGGACATCTTCTGGGGCGACCGCACCGTGATGTATTGCTCGACCCACCAGATGCCGCTGTTTCCCGGCACCGGCTCGGCCGGCGAACGCGGCGAGCACGACAACATCGTCAACGCCCCGCTCGCCTCGGAAGACGGCGGCAAGGAATTCCGCTTCGCGTTCGAGACCGCGATCCTGCCCCAGCTCAAGCGCTTCGCGCCGGAACTGATCGTGATCTCGGCCGGCTTCGACGCGCACTACCGCGACCCGCTCGCGAGCCTCAATCTGCACGCCGAGGATTTCGCGTGGGTGACGCAGCAGCTGATGGAGGTCGCCGACCAGACCGCGGGCGGTCGCATTGTTTCGGTGCTGGAGGGCGGCTATGATCTGCAGGGCCTGAGTGAATCAGTCGCTGCCCATGTCGGCGCGCTGATGGGCGCCTGAGCGGCGCCTCAGCCCCACAGTCCCCAACGCCAGACCGCCGCCGGCCGCGCCGCGGCGCATCCAGGAGCCCGCCGATGGCCGACGCCGCCCCCGCCGATGTCAAGAAGCTCAGCTTCGAACGCGCGATGGAGGAACTCGAAACCATCGTCAAACGGCTCGAAGACGGCAAGGTGCCGCTGGAGGAGTCGGTGGCGATCTACGAGCGCGGCGAAGCGCTGAAGCGGCGCTGCGATGAATTACTGCGTCAGGCCGAAGCCAGGGTCGACAAGATCACCACCGACGCCCAGGGCAAGCCGGTGGGAACCGAGCCGCTCGACGTTCAGTAATCCTGCAGCAGTCCTTGCAGCCCTGCAGGAACCCTGCAGCGGCCCGGGCGTTCAGCAAACCGACAGCTTGCCGGTATTATCTGAAGGTCGATCGCCTTTGGCCGGCCGGCGTCGCAAGACCGTGACCGGCATGCAACAGCCGGTTCCCATATTCGCGGATCAACCCTATTGGCCGAAAGTTTGCGCAGACTGGCCAGGCCGTAGGCGGCCCACGGTTGGCTTTGAATTGAGCTTTGTGTAAAGGTATGACCTTATGCGCCGAGAGTGACACATTGCCGGGATGGCAGTGTCAGGTTCGGTGGACGTGTGCGGCCGCAATAAAGTGATCCAGATCACTTCAACTGAACGAGGCGCACCGTAACGCTTCGTTCGTTGATTTCTCCTGAGCAAGGAGGCGGAAGTCAGGTGGGCTTTCGCGGATTGGACAGTTCGGACCATTCGTCGCGGGCCCTCACCAGCCCCATAGTCAAGACTGGAATATCGCCGTGACCGAATTGAGTAAAACTCCGCTTCTCGACACCATCCGCACGCCGGAAGATTTACGCAAGCTCCGGGTCGATCAGGTCCAGCAGGTCGCCGACGAATTGCGTCAGGAAACCATCGACGCAGTCTCGGTCACGGGCGGCCATTTCGGCGCCGGCCTCGGCGTCGTCGAACTGACCACCGCCATTCACTATGTCTTCGACACCCCGCGCGACCGTCTGATCTGGGACGTCGGCCACCAGGCCTATCCCCACAAGATCCTGACCGGCCGCCGCGACCGTATCCGCACGCTGCGCACCGCTGGCGGCCTGTCCGGCTTCACCAAGCGCACCGAGAGCGACTACGATCCGTTCGGCGCTGCGCATTCCTCGACCTCGATCTCCGCCGGCCTCGGCATGGCGGTGGCGCGTGATCTCGCCGGTGGCAACAACAACGTCATCGCGGTGATCGGCGACGGTTCGATCTCGGCCGGCATGGCCTATGAGGCGATGAACAACGCCGGCGCGATGAACTCCCGTCTTATCGTCATTCTCAATGACAACAACATGTCGATCGCGCCGCCGGTCGGCGCGATGTCGGCGTATCTGTCGCGGCTGTACTCCGGCAAGACCTACCGCTCGCTGCGCGAGGCCGGCAAGCAGATCGGCAAGCATCTGCCGAAGCTGATCGCCGACCGCGCCGCCCGCGCCGAGGAATATTCCCGCGGCTTCATGATGGGCGGCGGCACGCTGTTCGAAGAGCTCGGCTTCTATTATGTCGGCCCGATCGACGGCCACAACCTCGATCATCTGCTGCCGATCCTGCAGAACGTCCGCGACGCCGAGACCGGCCCGTTCCTGATCCATGTCGTGACCCAGAAGGGCAAGGGCTACGCCCCGGCGGAAGCCGCGTCCGACAAGTATCACGCGGTGGTCAAGTTCGACATCGCCACCGGCACCCAGGCCAAGGCCAAGTCGAACGCGCCGTCGTATCAGAACGTGTTCGGCCAGAGCCTGGTCAAGGAAGCCGCCAAGGACGACAAGATCGTCGGCATCACCGCGGCGATGCCGTCCGGCACCGGCATCGACATCTTCGAGAAGGCGTTCCCGGCCCGCACTTTCGACGTCGGCATCGCCGAGCAGCACGCGGTGACCTTCGCCGCCGGTCTGGCGACCGAAGGCTACAAGCCGTTCTGCGCGATCTACTCGACCTTCCTGCAGCGCGCCTATGACCAGGTGGTCCACGACGTCGCGCTGCAGAGCCTGCCGGTCCGCTTCGCGATCGATCGCGCCGGCCTGGTCGGCGCCGACGGCGCGACCCATGCGGGTTCGTTCGACAACGCCTATCTGGGCTGCCTGCCGAACATGGTGATCATGGCCGCCTCCGACGAAGCCGAGCTGGTGCACATGGTGGCGACGCAGGTCGCGATCAACGACCGGCCGAGCGCGCTGCGCTATCCGCGCGGCGAAGGCCGCGGCGTCGAGATGCCCGACGTCGGCGTGCCGCTGGAAGTCGGCAAAGGCCGCGTCGTCCGCCAGGGCAACAAGGTCGCGCTGCTGTCGTTCGGAACCCGGCTCGCCGAGTGCGAGAAGGCCGCCGAGGAACTGGCGGCGCTCGGCCTCTCCACCACCGTCGCCGACGCGCGCTTCATGAAGCCGCTCGACGTCGATCTGGTGCTGAAGCTCGCCAACGAGCACGAGATCCTGATCACCATCGAGGAAGGCTCGATCGGCGGCTTCGGCACCCATGTGATGCAGACGCTGGCCGAACACGGCAAGCTCGACGGCGAGGTCAAGATGCGGGCGATGGTGCTGCCCGACGTGTTCCTCGACCACGACACCCCGACGGCGATGTATGCCAATGCCGGCCTCGACGCCAAGGCGATCGTCAAGAAGGTGTTCGAGGCGCTCGGCAAGGAACACAAGGCCGAGACCGTCAAGCTGGCCTGAGCCGGCGGCGTTTTTTGTTTGAAGCGGCGGCACGGACAACCGGGCCGCCGCTTTTTCTTGGGTCTCGCATGAACATCTACCTCGCCGGCCCCGACGTGTTCCTGCCCGATGCGCTCGACATCGGCAGGCGCAAGGCCGGGCTGTGCGCGCGGCATGGACTGACCGGACTGTTCCCGCTCGACAATGCGGTGGCGCTGGCGGCGCATGATGCGTCGATGCAGATCTTCCGTGGCAACGAGGCGATGATGGATCAGGCCGACGCGGTCATCGCCAATCTGACCCCGTTCCGCGGTCCCAGCGCCGACGCCGGCACCGTGTACGAACTCGGCTACATGGCCGGACGCCGCAAGCTCGTGCTCGGCTACAGCAACGATCCCGCGACCTATGCGGAGCGCGTCGCGCGCCACCAACCGATCACGCCAAGCGACGGCCTGCTGATCGGCGCTGACGGCCTTGCGGTCGAGGATTTCGGCCTGCCGGACAATCTGATGCTGATCCATTCCCTTGAATTGCACGGCGCGCCGCTGGTGACCCCGCGCGAGGCGCCGGGCGATGTTTGGCGCGACCTCGCCGCGTTCGAAGCCTGCGTGCGTATCGCCGCCGAGCGGCTGACGCCGGACGCGGCGCGCTGATCATGGCCGGGCCGACCGATCCATCGCCCCGCAAACGCGCCGATGTGGTGCTGGTCGAGCGCGGCCTGTTCGAGAGCCGCGCCCGCGCGCAGGCGGCGATCGAAGCCGGGCTGGTGTTCGCGGACGGCAAGCCGGTGACCAAGGTTTCCGAGCCGATCGCGATCGACGCCGCGCTCGACGCGCAGCCGGCGCATCCATGGGTGTCGCGCGGCGGCGTCAAGCTCGCCGGCGCGCTGGAGCGCTATCCGATCGAGATCGAGGACCACGTCTGCCTCGATGTCGGCGCCTCCACCGGCGGCTTCACCGACGTGCTGCTCGCCAACGGCGCGGCGCTGGTGTTCGCGGTCGATGTCGGCCGCGCGCAGTTGCACCCCTCGCTGCGCGGCCATCCGAAGATCGTGTCGATGGAAGCCACCGACATCCGCAGCCTCGACGGCAAGCGGCTGCCGCAGCGGCCCGATGTGGTGGTGATCGACGCCAGTTTCATCTCGCTGAAGCTGATCCTTCCGACCGCGCTGGCGCTCGCCGCCGCGCCGATGAGCCTGCTGGCGCTGATCAAGCCGCAATTCGAAGCGCCGTCGAAGCACGGCATCGTCCGCGACGCCGCGGTGCATCGCGCGGTGTGCCGCGACATCGAAGCGCTCGCCGCCTCGCATGGCTGCACCGACATCACCGTATTCCCATCAAGCATCGCGGGCGGCGACGGCAACAGCGAGTTCTTCCTCGGCGCCCGGCGCGGCTGAAGGCGCGACGACTATTAGCGTTTTCGAGCGAAGTGGGGACCGGTTCGCGTGAAGAAAACGCGTCAAAACAAAAAGCTAGAACTCGGTTCTGATTTGATCAGAACCCGAGCTCCAGCCAGAACCAAAGTCTTACTCCGGCCGCAAGTTCGGTTATGGTGCGCGCCATGACCTCCTCGGATCTGGATCTTGCCGCCGGCGCGCCCGCGCCGGCGAAATCGTCTGCGTGGCGGACTGAAATCGTCGAGACGTTGTGGCTCGCGGTGCCGATGGCGCTGACGCAGCTCGGCCAGATCGCGATGATGACCACCGACCTCGCGCTGATCGGCCGGCTCGGCGACGCCGCCGTGGCTGCGGCGGCGCTTGCGCATACGGTGTGGCTGGTGGCTTTCATGCTCGGCATCGGCCTGGCGTCGGCGGTGGCGCCGCTGGCGGCGCAGGCCTATGGCGCGCGCTCGCCGCGGAAGGTCCGCGCCTCGTTGCGGGTCGGGCTGTGGGCGTCGCTGATCGCCGGCGTCCCGCTGACGCTGAGCCAGTTCTACGGCGAGGAATTGTTGCGGGCCGCCGGCCAGGACGCGCGCACCGCGCAACTCGCGGGCCACTATCTGCACGGGCTGGCATGGTCGCTGGTGCCGGGCTGGATGTTCATCGCATTCCGCAGCTTCATGGGCGCGGTCAACCGCCCGGAGCCGGCGCTGTGGATCATGTTCGCCGCGGTGCCGATCAACGCCGTGCTCGCTTACGCGCTGATCCACGGCGAGTTCGGCCTGCCGGCCCTCGGCATCCTCGGCGCCGGCCTCGCCACCGCGTTGGTGTCGATGGGGAACTGCGTCGCCGCGGCCGTGGTGTGCGTCAGCATGCAGCCGTTCCGCAAATATCGGGTGTTCGGCCAGCTGTGGCGGCTGGATGCGCCGCTGATGAAACGGCTGCTCGGCCTCGGCCTGCCGATCTCGGGCGCCTCGGTGCTCGAATATGGGCTGTTCGGCGCCGCCGCACTGCTGATGGGCCAGATCAGCACCACCGCGCTGGCCGCGCATCAGATCGCGCTGCAGGTGGCGGCGATCATGTTCATGGTGCCGATGGGCATCTCGCTCGCCGCGACCGTGCGGGTCGGCCACGCGGTCGGCCGCCACGATCCGGCCGGCGCACGGCGGGCCGGCTTTGCCGCGATCGGGCTCGGCCTCGCCTTCATGGCGTTGATGACGCTGCTGGTGGCGCTGACGCGGTACGACATTCCGCAGCTGTTCCTCGGCGACACCGTGACCGCCGCCGAGACCGCGCAGCTCACCGCCTCGCTGCTGGTGGTCGGCGCCAGCTTCTTCATGGCGGACGGCCTGCAGGTGGTCGCCAACGGCGCGCTGCGCGGCCGCAACGACACCCGCATCCCGCTGCTGTTCGCGGCGCTCAGCTTCTGGGCGATCGGTTTTCCGTGCAGCTATCTGCTGGCTTTTCCCGCCGGCTTCGGACCGTTCGGCGTCTGGATCGGGCTGGCGATCGGGCTCACGGTCTATGCCGCGCTGCTGGTGTGGCGATTCCATCTGCTGACGCGCCAGCCGCTGCCGGGCCTGGCGCGCGGGTAAGCCCTGCCGGCTTGCCGCCGCCGGGCGCGACGCCGGTGCGGGTTCCGGCGCGATTTCTTCACGCGAAGCGGTATCCACTCCGCTCGAAAACGCCTATCGCATCACCATGACTGAAATTTTCGCGATCGATCACGTCGGCCACCGCGGCGACGGCGTCAGCCTCGCTCAAGGCGGCGCCGTCTATGTGCCCTACGCGCTCGGCGGCGAGACGGTCGAGGCCGCGCCCGTCGCCGGCCATCCCGACCGCCGCAAATTGCTGCGCGTCGATCGCGCGAGCCCGCAGCGGATCGCGCCGTTCTGTCCGCATTTCGGCATCTGCGGCGGCTGCGCGATCCAGCACTGGCAGCCCGACGCGTACCAGGCGTGGAAACGCGATCTGGTGATCGAGACGCTGCGACAGGCGAAGATCGATTGCGCCGTCGATCCGCTGGTCGACGCGCATGGCGCGGGCCGCCGCCGCATCACGCTGCACGCCCGCAAGGGCACGCATGACGTGTTGAAGGTCGGCTTCAGCGCAGTCGCGAGCCACGACGTGATCGCGATCGATGCCTGTCCGATCCTCGATCCGGCGCTGGACGGCGCCATCGAGGCGGCGTGGGCGCTGGCGGAAACGCTCACCTTCATCGGCAAGCCGCTCGATATCCAGGTCACCGCCGCCGAGAACGGTCTCGATGTCGACGTCCGCGGCTCCGGCCCGCTGCCGTCGAAAATGATTACGGCGCTGTCCAGGATCGCCGAGCAACACAACCTCGCGCGGCTGACGCGGCACGGCGAGCTGGTGCTGATGCGCACGCCGCCGACGGTGATGATCGGCCAGGCGCGGGTGACGCTGCCGCCGGGCGCGTTCCTGCAGGCGACCGCGCTCGGCGAACAGACGCTGGCGGAGCTGGCGCTGGCGCAGATCCAGCGCGCCAAGCTGATCGCCGATCTGTTCTGCGGCGTCGGCCCGTTCGCGCTGCGGCTCGCCGCGAAGGCGCGGGTGTTCGCCTGTGACAGCGATGCGTCCGCGGTGAACGCGCTGCAGAAGGCCGCGCAGGCGACATCGGGACTGAAGCCGATCAAGGCCGAGCCGCGCGATCTGTTCCGCCGGCCGTTGGCGCCGCCGGAGTTGCTCGACTTCGACGTCGTGCTGTTCGATCCGCCGCGGCAGGGCGCGCAGGCGCAGGCCGCGCAACTCGCCGCCAGCCGCGTGCCGCTGATCATCGCAGTGTCGTGCAACGCGCAGACCTTCGCCCGCGACGCGCGGCTCCTGATCGACGGCGGCTATCGGCTGGAGAAGGTGACGCCGGTCGATCAGTTCCGGCACACGCCGCATGTGGAATTGGTCGGGGTGCTGCGGAAGTAGTCGGCTCCAGACGACCTGCCCCCGTCATTCCGGGGCGCGAGCGGAGTTCGCGAACCCGGAATCTCGATGTGCCCTGAACCTCGGGATTCCGGGTTCACGCGCTGCGCGCGTGCCCCGGAATGACGTAGTTGAGTGTCGAGTCGAGAACGCCAACTACCCGATCGCGATGCCGCCGCCGATGGTGCGGTTGAGCACCTGGGTGGTGCGTTCGATCCGCTCGGCGGCGGAGTTCAGCGCGGCGGCGACGGCGCGGTTGGTCGTCACCGTGCGGTCGATCGACTGGCTGCGATCGTCGCGCAGCGTGTCGACTTCCTGCTGAAGCGCCGCGAGGCGGCTGTGGGCGTCGAGCAGTTCGTCGGCCATCATCAGCGCGGCCATCACCGTCAGCCGCGCGTCGCCGATCTCGCCGAAACGGCCGCGCAGGCTCTGGATCCGGCTTTCGAGATTGTCCGCAAGCCCAAGTAACTGCGGCTCCTGGCCCGGCTCGCAGGCCATCCGGTATTGCCGGCCGTTGATGGTGACGCTGACATGGTTGGCGGAGGCGGCCGCATCTTTCGGATTCATGACGGCTCCTCGTCGGCCTGCTCGGTCTCGAGCACGGCGCGGATGGTCCCGATCGCGGCGTCGAGCCGTTGCGCGATCTCGCGATTGGCGCGCTCGAGCTTGCGGGTGCGTACCAGCGAACCGTCGAGTTCGTCGGCGAGCCGCGAGCGATCGGCGCCGAGCGCCTGGATTCGCGACGCCAGCTCGTCCTCGTCGCGATCGGCCTCGGCGCGGCGCTCCACCGCGCTCTCCAGCGCCTCGAGCGCAGCGGCCAGCCGACGCGTCGCCGCGACGATCTCGGTCGGAGCCTGATCGGCGCTGATGGAACCGGAGACGGGACGATCGGTCATGGTGTGTTGCGCGACCCTCGCAGCTTCAGGCGTCCAAATAAAACCTACGATCACACAAGCCTTTAGAGCACGAAATTTACGTGGCAAGGCAGCGAAGCGCAACGCTGCTGCTCAACTATGCACCGCAAAGCGCAGGGCTCGGGTTTACCGCAGGTCGGCTGCCTTGGACTCGCCTGATCAGGGTGCTATGCCACCGTAGCACCCCGGTTTTTGGCCTTCTCACGTGTCTGGCTGTGCCGGAGCGACAGCGCGTTCCGACCCCCGGAGCGCCGGCAAACACGATTTCAGGTGGTTACATCATGGCGAAGGTCGATCATTCCCGTATGGCGAACGCAATCCGGGCGCTGGCGATGGACGCGGTCGAGAAGGCCAAATCCGGCCACCCCGGCCTGCCGATGGGCGCCGCCGACGTCGCCACCGTACTGTTCACCGACTTCCTGAAATTCGATGCCGCCGATCCGCACTGGCCGGATCGCGACCGCTTCATCCTCTCCGCCGGCCACGGCTCGATGCTGCTCTACGCACTGCTGTACCTCACCGGCAATTCGGAGCTGACGCTCGACCAGATCAAGGCATTCCGCCAGCTCGACTCCCGGACGCCGGGACATCCGGAAAACTGCATTACCGATTCGGTCGAAACTACCACCGGCCCGCTCGGCCAGGGCGTCGCGTCGTCGGTGGGCACCGCGCTGGCGGAGCGGCTGCTGGCTGCGGAGTTCGGCGAGATCGTCGATCACTACACCTATGTGCTGTGCTCGGACGGCGATCTGATGGAAGGCGTCAGCCACGAAGCGCTGGCGCTGGCCGGCCATCTCAAGCTGTCGAAGCTGATCTTCCTCTACGACGACAACGGCATCTCGATCGACGGCCCGCTGACGCTGACCGACAATGTCGACCAGGTCGCCCGCTTCCAGGCGCATGGCTGGAATGCGATGCGGATCGACGGCCACGATCACACCGCGATCGCCGCGGCGATCAAGGCGGCGCAGGCGTCCGACCGGCCGACCATGATCGCCTGCAAGACCACGATCGGCTTCGGCGCCCCGACCCGGGCGGGCACGTCCAAGGCGCATGGCGAGCCGCTCGGCGCAGAAGAACTGGCCGGCGCCAAGAAGGCGCTGGGCTGGGATTACGGCCCGTTCGAAATCCCGGACGACGTGCTGTCGGCGTGGCGCGCGGTCGGCAGCAAGGGCGCCAAGGCCCATGCCGCGTGGCAGACGAAACTCGACGCGATGGACAAGGATCTCCGCGCGGAATTCCAGCGCCGGGTGATCGACCGCAAGCGCCCGGCCGCGCTCGACGGCGCGATCCGCAAACTCAAGGACAAGCTCGTCGCCGAGCCGCAGACCATCGCCACCCGCAAGGCCAGCGAACTGGCGCTGGAAGCCCTGGTCGAGGTCGTGCCGGAGCTGCTGCTCGGCTCGGCGGATCTCACGCCCTCCAACAACACCCGCACCAAACACGCCAAGGACGTCACGCCGGAGGATTTCTCGGGCCGCTACATCCATTACGGCATCCGCGAAATGGGCATGGCCGCGGCGATGAACGGCATCGCGATGCATGGCGGCTTCGCGCCGGCCGGCGGCACCTTCCTGTGCTTCGCCGACTACGCCCGCCCCTCGATGCGGATCGCGGCGCTGTCGCATGTGCCGGTGGTCTACATCATGACCCACGATTCGATCGGCCTCGGCGAAGACGGCCCGACCCATCAGCCGGTCGAGCACCTCGCCTCGTTGCGCGCGATGCCGAACATGCGGGTATTCCGCCCGGCCGATCCGGTCGAGACCGCGGAGTGCTGGCAGCTCGCGCTCGAGAACACCGGCGGCCCGACGGTGCTGGCGCTGTCGCGGCAGAATCTCACGCCGGTGCGTACCAGCAAGTCGGACGATAACCGCTGCGCCAAGGGCGGCTATGAGCTGATCGCCGCCAAGGGCAATGCCAGCGTGTCGATCTTCGCCACCGGCTCCGAGGTCGAGATCGCGGTCGCCGCACACAAATTGCTGGCCGACAAGGGCATTGCGGTGCGCGTGGTGTCGGTGCCGTCGCTCGATCTGCTGCTGCTGCAGGACGACGCGACCCGCAAGGGGATCATCGGCGATGCGCCGGTCAATGTCGCGGTCGAGGCCGCGGTGCGGTTCGGTTGGGACGCGGTGATCGGCCCGGACGGCGGCTTCATCGGGATGTCGGGCTTCGGCGCCAGCGCTCCGGCGAAAGACCTCTACAAGCATTTCGGCATCACCGCCGAAGCTGTCGCGGAGGCTGCGTCAAGCCGCCTCGGGGGCAAGTAAGGCTTTGATCTGAATCATGAACGAGCGGATTGCAACCGCTCGGTATTCAGGGCATGAAACCGCGCAAGTACGGGGTCGCCCCGTCGCAACAATTGAAAATCACTAGCAGCGAGGAGAAATTGGATGGCAGTTCGGGTCGCGATCAATGGGTTTGGCCGTATCGGCCGCAACGTGCTGCGGGCGATCTACGAGTCGGGCCGTAAGGACATCGAGGTCGTCGCCATCAACGATCTGGGCCCGGTCGAGACCAACGCCCATCTGCTGCGCTTCGATTCCGTGCACGGCCGCTTCCCGTTCGAGGTCAAGGTCGACGGCGATACCATCGACATCGGCCGCGGCAAGATCAAGGTCACGGCGATCAAGGACCCGTCCGCGCTGCCCTACGCCGACGTCGGCGTCGACATCGCGATGGAATGCACCGGCATCTTCACCGCGCGCGACAAGGCCGCGGCCTTGCTGACCGCCGGCGCCAAGCGCGTGCTGGTGTCCGCGCCGTCGGACGGCGCCGATGCGACGATCGTCTATGGCGTCAACCACGAGACCCTGTCCAAGGATCATCTGGTTGTGTCGAACGGCTCGTGCACCACCAACTGTCTGGCCCCGGTCGCCAAGGTGCTGAACGACACCGTCGGCATCGAGACCGGCTTCATGACCACCATCCACGCCTACACCGGCGACCAGCCGACCCTCGACACCATGCACAAGGATCTGTATCGCGGCCGCGCTGCGGCGATGTCGATGATCCCGACCTCGACCGGCGCCGCCAAGGCGATCGGCCTGGTGCTGCCCGAGCTGAAGGGCAAGCTCGACGGCGTCGCGATCCGCGTGCCGACCCCGAACGTCTCGGTGGTCGACCTCAAGATCATCGCCAAGAAGGCGACGACCAAGGAAGAGATCAACGACGCCATCAAGCGCGCCGCCGATCAGGAGCTGAAGGGCATCCTCGGCTACACCTTCGCGCCGAACGTCTCGATCGACTTCAACCACGACCCGCATTCGTCCACCTTCCACATGGACCAGACCAAGGTTCAGAACGGCACCTTGGTGCGGGTGATGTCGTGGTACGACAACGAGTGGGGCTTCTCGAACCGCATGGCGGACACCGCCGTGGCGATGAGCAAGCTGATCTGATCGGACACCCATGAAGCAATGGATCGGTCTTGCTGGTCTGTTCGTCCTGATTGGCGGTGTGGCGTGGGCTTAGTTGCGCCACGGCACCCGCATCAAATCCGACGACAGCCGCAAGACCGAGGATTGGCCACGTATCACTCAAGGCGGCAGTAGTTAGCGATGACCAAATCATTCCGTACCCTCGACGACGTCGATGTCAAAGGCAAACGCGTGCTGCTGCGCGTCGATCTCAACGTGCCGATGGACGCCGGCAAGGTGACCGACGCCACGCGGCTCGAGCGCGTCGTGCCGACCATCACCGAGATCGCCGGCAAGGGCGGCAAAGTGATCCTGCTGGCGCATTTCGGCAGGCCGAAGGGCCGTGACGAGAAGAATTCGCTGAAGCCGGTCGCGGCCGCGCTCGCCGACGTCATCAAGAAGCCGGTCGGCTTCGCAGAGGACTGCATCGGCGAGCCCGCCGCCAAGGCGATCGCCGCGATGCAGGACGGCGACGTGCTCTGCCTCGAGAACACTCGCTTCCACCCGGAAGAGGAAAAGAACGATCCGGGCTTCGTGGCCAAGCTCGCCGAACTCGGCGACATCTGGGTCAACGACGCCTTCTCGGCCGCGCATCGCGCCCACGCCTCGACCGAAGGCCTCGGCCACAAGCTGCCGGCCTATGCGGGCCGCACCATGCAGGCCGAGATCGTCGCGCTGAACAAGGCGCTGGAAGCGCCCACCAGACCGGTGATCGCCATCGTCGGCGGCGCCAAGGTCTCGAGCAAGATCGACCTTCTGGAAAACCTCGTCACCAAGGTGCAGGCGCTGGTGATCGGCGGCGGCATGGCCAACACCTTCCTGCACGCCCAGGGCGTCAAGGTCGGCAAGTCGCTGTGCGAGAAGGATCTGGCGGAGACCGCGCTGCGGATCCTGAACAAGGCCGAGGCCGCCAATTGCGCCATCATCCTGCCGGTCGACGCCACCGTGGCCTATCATTTCGAGGCCAATGCGCCGTCCTTCGCCTATGGGCTCGACGCGATCCCGCCGGACGCCATGATCCTCGACGTCGGCCCGCGCTCGATCGAGCGTATCCACGCCGCGATCGACGACGCGGCGACGCTGGTCTGGAATGGCCCGGTCGGCGCCTTCGAGCTGACGCCGTTCGACAAGGGGACGGTTGAAGCCGCCAAACACGCGGCCCGCCGCACCAAGGCCGGCAGTCTGGTCTCGGTCGCCGGCGGCGGCGACACTGTCGCGGCGTTGAACCACGCCGGCGTGGCCGACGATTTCACCTACATCTCGACCGCCGGCGGCGCCTTCCTCGAATGGATGGAAGGCAAGCCGCTGCCGGGCGTCGAGGTGCTGCGGGTGAAGTGACCCTGAGCCGGTGCGCCAGCGCCGGCTTGCGACCTTGTCCTCCCGGGCTTATGTTGCGTTACATGTAACGCTCCGGAGGCCGCGATGGACAAGAAGGTCGACAAGCCCGCCAAGGGCAAGCGCCCCGCCGCCGCGAACGCGCCCGCCAAGCCACGCAGCGCGAGCGCCGAGCGGGTGCGTCGCCATCGCGAGAAGATGAAGGCGATGGGGCTGAAGCCGGTGACGATCTGGGTTCCCGAAAACTACAAGTCGCCCGAATGGAAGGCCGAGATGAGGCGGCAGTGCCAGCTGATCGCGAACGATCCTCATGAACAGCAGATTCTGGCGGAAATTAAAGACTGGTTCGATCCAGAAGGCTGGAAGTGACACGAGGCGACGTCGTTCTGGTCGCGATGCTAGGCGACTATGGCAAGCCCAGGCCTGCCGTCGTCGTCCAGCACGAGGATTTCGATCAGATGCCCTCGGTCGTGGTTCTCCCGCTGACCACGGAATTACGCGATATTGACGTGGTCCGCATCGCAGTCGAGCCGACTTCGGATAACGGCTTGCGGCACCTGTCTCAGATCATGGTGGACAAGATCACGGCTGTCGCGCCTCGCCGGATCGGTTCGCGGATCGGCTGCCTCTCCCCCGACGAGATCACCGCGGTCAATCGCGCCCTCGCCATTTTTCTGGGCATTGTCTAAGACCCATCCTGAAGTCTAAGACCTGCCGAACCCATAAAACCAACCAAGAAAACACCCCATGGAGAAGCCGATGAATCTCGCCGACCTCAACAAGATCGCCCGCGCCATGGTCGCACCCGGCAAGGGCATTCTCGCCGCCGACGAATCCTCGGGAACCATCAAGAAGCGCTTCGACGTGATCGGCGTCGAATCCACCGAGACCAGCCGGCGCGACTATCGCGAGATGATGTTCAGCTCCAAGCAGGCGATGAGCGAGTACATCTCCGGCGTGATCCTGTACGACGAGACGATCTGGCAGAACGCCGCCGACGGCACGCCGCTGGTCAGGCTGATCGAGCAGGCCGGCGGCATTCCCGGCATCAAGGTCGACGAAGGCACCCAGCAACTGCCGAACTGCCCCGGGGAACTGATCACGATCGGCCTCGACAAGCTGGCCGAGCGGCTGGCGAAGTATTACAAGCAGGGTGCCCGCTTCGCGAAATGGCGCGCGGTGATCGATATCGGCGCCGGAATCCCGAGCTACACCGCGGTCCGCACCAACGCCCACGCGCTGGCGCGTTATGCGGCGTTGTGCCAGCAGGCGCAGATCGTGCCGATCGTCGAGCCGGAAGTGCTGATGGACGGCGACCACGACATCGACCGCTGCACCGAGGTCACCGAATTCGTGCTCAAGGAAACCTTCCAGGAGCTGTATTACCAGAAGGTCGCGCTGGAAGGCATGATCCTGAAGCCGAACATGGCGGTCGCCGGCAAGAAGTCGGCCAACAAGGCCGGCGTGCAGGAAGTCGCGGAGAAGACCGTCAAGCTGCTGAAGGCCTGCGTGCCCTCGGCGGTGCCGGGCATCGCGTTCCTGTCGGGCGGCCAATCCGACGAGGAGGCCACCGCGCATCTCGACGCCATGAACAAGATCGGCGGCCTGCCCTGGGGCCTGACCTTCTCGTACGGCCGCGCTTTGCAGGCCGCGCCGCAGAAGGCGTGGTCCGGCAAGGCCGAGAACATCGCGGCCGGCCAGGCCGCCTTCACCCACCGGGCGCGGATGAACTCGCTCGCCAGCAAGGGCGAGTGGACGGCCGCGCTCGAAAGCAAGAAAGCCGCATAGAAGCAATGGCCAAGCCTGCCCCGCCGCGCCCGGCGCCGCGTCTCTACCTCGCGACGCCGGCCGTGGACGATCCCTCCACGCTGCTCGCGGCGCTGCCGCAACTGCTCGCCGGCGCCGACGTGGCGGCGGTGCTGCTGCGGCTGGCGCCGTCCGATCCGCGGACCCTGATCACGCGGATCAAGGCGCTGACGGGCGTGGTGCAGGCGGCCGGGGCGGCGCTGCTGCTGGATGGCCACGCCGAGCTGGTGGCTCGCGGCGGGGCCGACGGCGCGCATCTCTCCGGGCTCGCGGCGCTGCAGGAATGGCTGCCGCAATTGCAGCCGGCGCGCATCGCCGGGGTCGGGATGCTGGAGACGCGGCACGATTCGATGATCGCCGGCGAAGCCGGCGCCGACTATGTGCTGTTCGGCGAACCGGCCGCGGACGGAACCCGGCCCTCGGCGGAGGCGATCGCCGAGCGGCTGAACTGGTGGGCGGAGCTGTTCGAGCCGCCCTGCGTCGGCTATGCGACGTCACGCGACGAGGTCGAGGAGTTTGCCGCTGCCGGCGCGGATTTCGTATTGGTCGGCGAACATATCTGGGCCGATGCGAGCGGCGCGGCGGCCGCGCTCGCGGAGGCCGAAGCGGCGCTGAAGCTGGGCTTTGCCGGCACAGCGTCGACGCCGGCGCGGGGATAGTCCATGAAGGCGCTGCGCCCGACCTCGATCCTAGCGGCGGCGCTGATGCTGCTCGCCACCAGCGCATCCGCGCAATTGTCGCTGACGCCGCCGCCGCCCAATCCGTTTCCGAAACCGATCGAGCCGGAAAAGCCGAAGCCCAAACCGAAATCCGACCCGAAGCCGCCCGCGGCCGAGAAGGACAAGTCCAGGAAGCCTGCGGCCGACAAGGCCGGCGCGGCGAAGCCCGGCGGCGCGCCGACCGCCGAGGACGCCGCCAATCTCGACGATCCCAATGTCGACCTGGTGTATGGCGCGTATCAGCGCGGCTTCTACAAGACCGCGTTCGAGATCGCGATCAAGCGCGCGCAGGAGCAGAACGATCCCAAGGCGATGACCATGCTGGGCGAGCTCTACGCCAATGCGCTGGGGGTCAAGCGCGACTACAGCAAGGCCGTGGAATGGTACAGGCGGGCGGCCGATCTCGGCGATCGCGAGGCGATGTTCTCGCTGGCGATGGCGCGAATGGCCGGGCGCGGCGGCGCGGCCAGCCGCGAGGAAGCCGCCAAATGGCTGGCGTCCTCGGCCAAGCTCGGCGAACCGAAGGCGGCGTATAATCTGGCGCTGCTGTATCTCGACGGCCAGACCTTCCCGCAGGATATCAAGCGCGCCGCAGAGTTGCTGCGGGTGGCGGCCGACGCCGGAAATTCCGAGGCGCAATATGCGCTGGCGACCTTCTACAAGGAGGGCACCGGGGTCGAGAAGAACCTCGACCAGGCGGTGCGGCTGCTGCAGTCGGCGGCGCTCGCCGGCAATGTCCCGGCCCAGGTCGAATACGCGATCGCGCTCTACAACGGCACCGGCACCGTGAAGAACGAGCCCGCCGCGGTGGCGATGCTGCGCAAGGCGGCGCGCGCCAACAACCCGATCGCGCAGAACCGGCTGGCGCACGTGCTGCTCAACGGCCAGGGCGCGCCGCGCGATCCGGTCGAGGCGATCAAATGGCATTTGGTCGCCAAGACCGCCGGCAAGGGCGATCTGATGCTCGACGAGGCGCAGGCGCAGCTCAGCGCCGAGGACCGCGCCAAGGCCCAGGACGCCGCGCGCAAATGGGTCGGCACCAAGTGATCCAGATCCGGACCGGCATCCGGCTGATCGAGGCTTGACGCCGCCCCCTGCGCAGGGCACCCCTTCGGCCGCTTTCGGTTCCGATGGCGTCAGAACCGAAGCGTCCGATTCTGGCTTCGACGCGTTGTGTTCACACGCAGCGCGACGCCTTCGCTCGAAAACGCTATAGAATCGCCCGGAAATTCCTCATTCAGACCTGCCGCAGGTCGCTTCGAGACCTCACACCATGCTCCATTCCGCCCTCATCAACGTCATGGTCAAGGCCGCGCGTCGCGCCGGCCGCAGCCTCAAGCGCGACTTCGGCGAAGTCGAAAACCTGCAGGTGTCGATGAAGGGCCCGGCGAATTTCGTCACGCTCGCCGACAAGCGCGCCGAGGAGATGCTGTACGAGGATCTCACCAAGGCGCGGCCGGGTTACGGCTTCCTGGGTGAAGAAGGCGGCATCCGCGAAGGCGCCGACAAGAGCCATACCTGGATCGTCGATCCGCTCGACGGCACCACCAACTTCCTGCACGGCATTCCGCACTTCGCGATCTCGATCGGCCTGCAGCGCGACGACACGCTGATCGCCGGCCTGATCTACAATCCGGCGACCGAGGACCTCTACATCGCCGAACGCGGCAAGGGCGCCTTCGTCAACGACAAGCGGCTGCGCGTCGCCGGCCGTCACCAGCTGCATGATTGCGTGATCGCCTGCGGCCTGCCGCATCTCGGCCGCGGCGATTTCGCGCTCAACCAGCGCGAGATGGCGGCGCTGCAGCCGAAAGTCGCGGGGCTGCGCCGGTTCGGCACCGCCTCGCTCGACCTCGCCGCGGTCGCCGGCGGCCGGTTCGACGGCTTCTGGGAGCGCAATCTGTCGCCCTGGGATATCGCCGCGGGCATCGTCATGGTCCGCGAAGCCGGCGGCACTGTCGGCGACATCCACGGCGGCGACGTGCTGAAAACCGGCAACATCGTCTGCGGCAACGAAACCATCCACGCCGAGCTGGCGAAGATTCTGAAGCCGCTGGGCTGAATTGAAGGCGCGCGGCGTCGCTGAAGTCCGCGCACTTGCGCGCCGCGCAGCGCGCGGATCGCGATGCCGGCCTTACGCCGCCGGCACGATCCGGCGGACGTCGCCGTTGTCGGTGACGAAGGCCGAGCCGGGTTTGGCGTAGAGGAAGCCGTTGGACTGCTTCAGCGGGTAAATCGCCGACAGTTGCTGCGTGCCCTCGTTGCCGCCGACCTTGCCGTCGACCACGTCGCGGAACAGCTTCGCCACCGCCACCATGTCGCATTGCTGCGGCGACAGCCGCATCGCGCCGACGCCGGCGTCACGCAGCTTGTCGACGTCGCCGAGCAGGCTGGCGGAGGTGTAGGACAGCGTCTGCACGCCGTTCATCGCCAGAAACGGCTCGTCGTCGAGCGTCGTCACCGCGAGACCGTCGGGGTCCTGATCGCAGACGAACTTGCAATTGTCCTTCGACAGCTTGTTGAGCCGGGCGTGATAGCAGCGCGCCGAGATCGCCAGCGGCACCCGGCCGAACGAGAACACCTCGAACGTCACGTCGGGCTGCGCCTGGGCGATGGCGCGGATCGCCGACAGCGGCAATTCCGGCGGCAGGCAAATCCGCGTCGCGCCGCGCGAGGCGAAGTATGTCGCGGTGGCTTCGTTGTAGATGTTGACGAACGGACCGATCGCATGCGGCTTGCCGCCGAGCATCCCCAGACAGGTGAGATCGTTCACCTCCATGGTGAAGGTGTCGTCGGCTGCGAGTTCGAGCATCGCCTTGCGCTCGCGCGGGAGCGACATCAGCGTCAGCGAGCCCATCAGGACGGTCTTGCCGGCGGCTGCGAGCCGCTCGACCACCGCCGGAATATGCGGATCGAGGAACGGCGAGCGCTTCGAGCACACCACCTCGCCGACCACCACGGTGTCGACCGGCGCCTCATCGGCGATGCGGAAATAGAAATCGCGCCACAACTCCGGCTTCCAGTTGTAGAGCACCGGTCCAAGCGTGAGTTGCATGGGGTTCGCCTCGCTGTGAGTTGGCGGCGGCGCAGTCGCGCGCTGCCTCGATCGTCATTATCGCCGGCGCTGAACAGCGCCAGCTTTCGTGAGCGCCAGACCTGTTAGCGCCGGGTCTGTTAGCGCCGGGTCTTCTAGCGCCAAGTCTTCTTGTAAGCGCCCGTCGTGGTCGACTGGCCTTCGCTGAGGCCGCGCAATGCGTCGGGCGGCACCGGGCGGCCCTCGTCGAGCGCGGTCAGCACCTGGCGGAACGTCTTCACCACGCGCTCGATATAGGCGCGGCCGCGCTGGCGGCCTTCGATCTTCAGCGCCGCGACGCCGGCGGCGCGCAGCTCCGGCAGCATCGCGGTGGCGTCGAGCGAGGCCGGGTCCTCGAACAGATAACCGCAGCCCTCGTCGGTCTGGTAGCGGCCCTTACACAGCGTCGGATAGGCCGCCGCCTCGCCCTTGGCGAATTTGTTGATGGTGAAGTCGCCGAGCCGCGACACCAGCGCGCCGTTCTCCTCGCGATACTGGATCGAGCCTGCCGGCGAGCAGACGCCGTCCATGTTCGGCGACTTGCCGGTGGCGTAGGACGACAGCGAACAGCGGCCCTCCTCCATCACGCACAGCCCGCCGAAGATGAACACTTCGGTCTCGCACTTCACTTCACGGGTGATCGCCGCGATCTCCTGCACGCTGAGCACGCGCGGCAGCACCACGCGCTTGGCGTTGAAGGAGTCGACGTAGAACTTGATCGAGTCCGGGTTCGCGGCCGCGGCCTGCACCGAGACGTGCAGGCGCTGCTGCGGATGGGTCCGCGCGCAGTAATCCATCACGCCGACATCGGCGAGGATCAGCGCATCGGCTTCGGCCTCGACCGCATCGTCGACCGCGCGCTGCCACAATTCGACATTGCCGGCGCGGGCGAAGGTGTTGATCGCCACCAGCACGGTGACGCCGTAGCGATGCGCGTGCGCGATCGACTCCCGCATTTCCTCGCGGCTGAAATTCAGCCCCGGGAAGTTGCGCGCATTGGTCTCGTCATTGAAGCCGCAATAGATCGCATCGGCGCCGGCGCCGACGGCATCGTGCAGCGCCGCGGGGGTCCCCGCCGGGCAAATCAGTTCCATGATCGTCCTCCGCCTTCGACGCCCATCTCATCGCGATATTGCGGCGGCGCGGCTACGATGCTGCGCAGGATTCGCTCGATCGGACCCGCCAGCGGGCCGAACCACGCGACCGACTCCTTGAGGAAATCGACGCGCGAATCGTCGATCGCATTGCGCAGCGCGACCACCGCTTCCATGTCGCCGTCGATCTCGATGTCGCGCGAGAAGAACAGCGCGTCGCCGTCATACGAGCCGTCGGTCATGCCGATCAGCGCCGACAGCGGGCCCGCGATGCGCGCGTCGATATTCGCCGGCAGCGTGCGCACCACCGTGACCCGCGGATTCATCCGTCGCGGCTCGAGCACGAAGGCGATCGGCAGATCGGTCGGCACGAGGCCGTAACGCTTGCCGGTGTGCGAGCCGAGGCGATCGAAGATTCGGGGATGACGACTGCGGATCTCCCGCAGGCAAATGCCGAGCAACACCTGCAGGGGCAACAGCGGCAAGACCCGCGTCGCAAGGGCAAGCGGCGCGGGCATCCTGGAGACGGACGAATTGGATACCGACATGAGCCACCTTCTGAGAAACCATTCGTTTAACTGGTCCCACCGGTACTTCTTTGCGCCTGATCAAAGACAGACACGATCGCAAATGCTGACCAGAACCGTCCGCACGGAGAGACCATGCTGAACCGCGTTAAACCGCCTTTTCCGGACCTTCGCGCGTTCGCCGCCTATCTGGAATCCCGCGGACAGTTGCACCGCATCCGCAAGCCGGTCTCGGTGGTGCACGACCTCACCGAGATTCATCGCCGCGTTCTGCACGCCGGCGGCCCGGCGCTGATGATCGAACAGCCGATCAAGGCCGATGGCACGCCGTCCGAGATGCCGATGCTGGTCAATCTGTTCGGCACCGTCGAGCGGGTGGCGTGGGGCCTCGGCATCCTGCCCGAGAATCTGCCGCAGCTCGGCGAGGCACTCGCCGAAATGCGCGAGCCGGCGCCGCCGCAGAGCCTGACCGACGCGCTGAGCAAGCTGCCGATGGCGAGGGCCGCATTGTCGATGCGCCCGAAGATGGCCCGGACGGCGCCCGCGCAGGACGTGGTGCTGACCGGCGACGCTGTCGATCTCGGCCGGCTGCCGGTGCAGATCCCGTGGCCGGGCGAGCCGGCGCCGCTGATCACCTGGCCGCTGGTGTTCACCAAACCGCCGCCCGGCGTGGCCGGCACCGACAATGTCGGCGTCTACCGGATGCAGGTGCTGGGCAAGGACCGCGTCATCATGCGCTGGCTGGCGCATCGCGGCGGCGCCAAGCATCACCATCAATGGGCGGCGCAGAAGCGCGAGATGCCGGTCGCGGTGGTGATCGGCGCCGATCCGTCGATGATCCTGTCGGCGGTGCTGCCGCTGCCGGAGACAGTGTCCGAAATCAAGTTCTCGGGCCTGCTGCGCGGCGACCGGCCGAGCCTGACGCCCTGCGTCAGCATTCCGCTCAACGTGCCGGCCGATGCCGAGATCGTGCTGGAGGGCCTGGTGTCGCCGACCGAGACCGCGCCGGAGGGGCCGTATGGCGACCACACCGGCTATTACAACGCGGTCGAGGAATTCCCGGTGATGCGGATCACCGCGATCACGATGCGGCGCAACCCGATCTATCTGTCGACCTACACCGGACGGCCGCCGGACGAGCCGTCGCGGCTCGGCGAAGCGCTCAACGACGTGTTTCTGCCGGTGGCGCGGCGGCAGTTTCCCGAGATCGTCGATCTGTGGCTGCCGCCGGAAGCGTGCTCCTACCGAATCGCGGTCGCCTCGATCAAGAAACGTTATCCCGGCCAGGCGCGGCGGCTGATGATGGGGCTGTGGTCGATGCTGCCGCAGTTCAGCTACACCAAGCTCCTGATCATCGTCGACGACGACGTCGACGTCCGCGAATGGGCCGATGTGATGTGGGCGGTGTCGACGCGTTGCGACACCTCGCGCGACATGGTGGCGATCAGCGACACCCCGATCGATTATCTCGACTTCGCCTCGCCGAAATCCGGACTCGGCGGCAAGCTCGGCATCGACGCCACCAACAAGATCGGCACCGAGACCGAGCGCGAATGGGGCAAGGTGCTGGAGATGGACGACGATGTGATCGCGCGCGTCGACGCGATGTGGCCGGGCCTCGGGCTCGCGCCCGCGTTGACGCCGGCGGCGGCGCAACGCAAGCTGTTGCGATGAGTACATCGCATCGAATCGTCGTCGGCATCAGCGGCGCATCGGGCGCGGCGGTCGGCCTGCGCATCGTCGAACTGCTGGCCACCGCGGATTGCGAGCTTCATCTCGTCGTCTCGGCGGCGGCGGAGCGCACCATCGCCTATGAGGTCGGCGCCAAGGCGCTCGAGCACACGATCGAGATCGTCCACCGCCATCACAATTTCAACGACGTCGGCGCCAGCATCGCGTCGGGCTCGTTCCGCACCAGCGGCATGATCGTTGCGCCGTGCTCGATCCGCACGCTGTCGGCGATCGCCACCGGCAATCTCGACAATCTGCTGGTACGCGCCGCCGACGTGCAGCTCAAGGAGCGCCGCCGGCTGGTGCTGATGCTGCGCGAGACGCCGCTGCATCTCGGGCATATCCGCAACATGGCGCAGGTCACCGAAATCGGCGGCATCGTCGCGCCGATCTCGCCGGCGTTCTACCAGCGGCCGCGCTCGTTGAGCGAAATGATCGACCACATCGCCTTGCGCGCGATCGGCCTGCTCGGCCTCGACGATCTGCAACTATCCGCGCCGGAATGGTCCGACGACACCCCGCCGACCTGCCCGAAAATCTGATCTGAAAACTCTGGTTCGGGTCAAACCGGACCCTCACGGACACGGCGGAATCCGCTCCGGCGTCACCGCGCCGGGCAACTCCTTGCGAAGATCGACGTCGCGCACCAGCGGATAGAAGTCGCCGCCGCGCTCCGTCTTCAGATAGGTGGTGAGAAGCGGGCTGGCCGGCAGCGGCCCGATCCGGCAGGCCTCGGCGCCGACGCCGAGCGACAACGAGCCGCGCTTTCCGCGCGCTCTGTGCGCCGCCATCTGCTCGCGCAACGCAGCGATCCGCGGCAGGTCGACGGGATCGATCCGAAACGCATAGATCGCCGTATTGCGGGTGAGTTCGCCGGACAGCGAGAGCAATTCGGCCGGATCGTCGAGTTCGGTCAGCACCAGCGTCTGCTCCTGCTTGGTCTCGTCGACCGCAACCGCGATCTTCAGCGTCACGCCGCGCGGGCGCGGGCGCAGGCCCTGCGGCAGCCGCACCGCGATCCGCAGCGCGGCCGGATCGGCGGCGGCGAAATCCGTGCGCGCCAGCTTGACCATCGACGATACAGGCATCGAACTGCAGGCCGGCAGACTTGCGAGCGCGGTCAGGGCGATGGCGAAGAGCGGGCGGCGGGAGTTGGGTTGGAGGCTCATGTCCATTCCTCATTGACGATCATATTTTATTGTTTTACGATAATTTCATCTCGAAATACGCGATGGAGTTTTGAAATGCAAGCGGGACCGTTGTCGATGCCGTCGCCGGGCTCACCCACCGGCGCCAACCGTCTGGTGCGGATGTCGCGGGCGATGGAATGGGTCACCACGGCGGGCATCGTGCTGATCATTGCGTTGATGGGCGCGGCGCTGGTGATCCCGCCATGGACCCGCAATCTGTTGCTGGCCAAGCTCGGCGAAGCCGGCGCCCGACTGCCGCTCGAACCGATCCATCAGGCGATGGCGACGCTGATCCTCGCCGTGCCGGTGATCGTGATGATCTGGGGGCTGTGGCACGTCCGCCTGCTGTTTCGCGAATTCGCGCAGGGCCACGTCTTCACCGACTCGGCGGCGCGTCATCTGCAGCAGTTCGGGATTTCGGTGCTGGCGCAGGGGCCGCTCGGACCGCTGGTCGCGACCGCGATCGGCCTCGCGCTGTCGTTCGGCAATCCGCCCGGTCAGCGGATGCTGGTGCTGACCTTCTCGGTCAACGACTATCTCGCGGTGATCGTCGGCGGCGTGTTGGTCGCGGTCGCCGCGGCGATGCGCGAGGCCGCCCGGCTCGCCGACGAGAATGCGAGCTTCGTCTAACCGATGGCGATCGTGGTCAATCTCGACGTGATGCTGGCACGCCGCAAGATGCGCTCGAAGGAACTCGCCGAACGCATCGGCATCACCGAGCAGAACGTCTCGCTGCTGAAATCGGGAAAGGTGAAAGGCATCCGGTTCGATACGCTGGAACGGATCTGTGCGGCGCTCGATTGTCAGCCCGGCGACATTCTCGAATTCGTGCCCGACAGCCCGGAAACGAAACCGGCACCCGCCTGAGAGGCGGATGCCGGCCGGTCGTTCAGATCATCTGTCCTGGATCGTTGGACTTGAAAAGCTGGACTTGAAAAGCTGGACTTGGATCGTTGGCGTCGAAACGTCGGTTTGGACGCGCTCGCGCCGCGCTTCAGCGCGCCTGCGCAAGCTGCTCGTGGGGGCGCCAGTCTTCCGCAGCGTCGTCCCAGTAATGCGCTTCGTCGAAACGCTTCCAGTGCGCTGTCTCGGACACCATCTCGCGCCCACCCAAAACCAACGCGACGACGCCGATCAGACCGACCAGCACGTAGATCGCAGCGATCAATGCAATAATGGTCAAGGCTTCATCCTCACTGTGGTTTCTGATGATTTGCACCCGGATCCATCGCGGCGGGTGCGCCGCTATCGATGCATGATCAGGAACTCGCCCAGGCAAACAGACCGAACCGCCGCGTGCTCACTGGCGCCGGCGTGGCCGCGACCGGCTCCGGTTTCCGCGGTTGCACCCGCCGGAACAGGCGCTGTCGAATGTCGTCCACGACAAGATACGCGATCAACGCCGGGCCGACAACACACGTCAGGAACAACACAAGTGAACCAAGCGAATCAAGGTACACGCCAATTCTCCAGCTTTGGTGACATAAAAAGTAGACGCCGGTACCGTTGACCGGCATTGCGCCGGATCAATTTTGCACTGCCACAAGCCGCCGCAGAAGACCGATTAGTCCGGTGTAGTTAGTTGATCGTTAATCGGTTTTCGCCGCGGGACGGCGGCACTTGTCGCGCCAACTCACCAACTCGTGAAGACGCCACGCGTGCAGGTGCGACGAATGCGCGCGGCACTTATCGCACCTGCGCGCCACACACGCGCGCGCGATGATCACACCGGCTTCAGCCGGTAGTGACTGACGCCCCATTCGTCACCGCCTTCGTAGCCGAACAGGCCGGAGGTGGCGAGGAAGAACCATCGCCATCGCCGCATCCACAGCGCGGTGTCGTCGCCATAGACCGGCCGCAAAATGGTTTCGATCTCGTCGCGATGCGCGTCGAAATTGACGAGCCAGTGCTCGGCGGTCCGCTGATAGTGCCGGCCGCTCCAGCGCCACTGCTCCTCGACCGTGAACAGATCGGCGTATTGCTTGATCAGCCTGTGGCTCGGCATCACGCCGCCGGTGAAGAAGTGCTGCGCGATCCAATCCTCGCGATCGGCGCGATCGAACAGATAGGCCCCGCATCGATGGGTGAAGATGTGCATGAAGAACAGACCGCCGGGCGCTAGCCAGCCGTGAATCCAGGTCAGCAGCTTGCGCCAGTTCATCATGTGCTCGAACATCTCCACCGACACGATCCGGTCGAACCGCGCATGCGGCTCGAACACGTTCATGTCGCTGGTGACCACGCGCAGATTCGGTAGATCCCGCAGAATCGCCTGCGCTTCGATGTAATTGCGCTGCGACGCCGAATTCGACACCGCGACGATGCGGGAATACGGGAACTGCCGCGCCATCGCCAGCGACAGCGAGCCCCAACCGCAACCGAGTTCGAGAACCGACTGACCGTCGCGCAGGTCGGCGTGCTCCATCGTCAGCCGCAGCGCATCCTCCTCAGCCTGCTGCAACGTCGCATTGTCGTCGCGGTAGAAGCACGACGAGTACTTCCGGTTCGGGCCGAGCACCTTGCCGAAGAACGCCGCCGGCACTTCGTAGTGCTGGGCGTTGGCGGCGTCGGTATGCTCGGCGACCGGGCGCGCGGCCATCTCGCGGGCGAAGGCGGCGTCGGCCGCCTCGTTGCCGTCCGCCATCTTGGCCGCGGTGCGCGCGCACAGCCGGCTGATCGCGGCGCGGATCACGGGATCGGGCAGCGGCACCCGCTCGGCGACGTCGATGATCGAGGAGACCAGACTCATGGCGTGGCGGCCCCCGCGGGCGGCAGAGGGAAGAACTTGCTGGTGCGCGCCTGATACGCCTTGTAGCGCTCGCCGCGCGACAGCAACATCTGCTCCTCCAGCGGCGGGATGCCGGTGAGGTGGACCAGAATCCAGTACATGAACATCGGGGCCAGCAGCGCGGCGAAGCCCCACGGATAGGACAGCGGATCGGCGAACGAAATCGCGATCACCGGATAGGCCAGCCAGCCGAACCACTCGAAGAAGTAGTTCGGATGCCGCGACCAGCCCCACAGCCCGGCGTCGCAGACCTTGCCCTTGTTGGCGGGGTCGCTGCGGAACGACTTCAGCTGCGCGTCGGCCAGCCCCTCGCCGGCAATGCCGATGGCGAGGATCAGGATGCCGAGATAGTCCTGCAGCCGCAGCCCATCGACCGGCGCGCGCGCCGCGACGAAAATCGCGAACACCAGCGGGATCGAGCCGTAGGCCTGGTTCTGCAGGAAGAAGAACATCTTCTTCGGCGCATCGGCGCCCCAATCCTTGGCGTAGGCGGCGTAGCGCGGATCATCGGTGACGTGGCGGGTGCGCGCGGCGATGTGCGAACCGAGCCGCACCGACCACGCAACGACCAGCGCAGCGACCAGCCATTGCCGCGCATTCGGCGCAGCGCCGTCGACCGGCCACAGCGCCGAAGCGGCGCCGGTGAGGCCGAGCGAGAACGTCCAGATGGTGTCGACCCAGCCGGAGTTGCCGGTCTTCTGCTGAACCGCCCATGCGCCCGCCATCAAGGCCGCCAGCGAAAGCCCGATCGCAACCAGAGCCTCGAGATATAAAAACGTCATCAATCCACCATCTGTCGCCGCGCCACATTCCCGCAATTACGTTCCCGTTCGAATCCGGTTTCAACGCCCGGTTCCTCGACGCGGGACGTTGATGCAGGCAAATGCGGAAAACCGCTGCCCGGCCTTTCTTCCGCATCGCACTGTGCCATATTGATGGAAACAACCACACCCGGCAAACCGGAGAACGAGCGCGCGATGGCATCTGGCCCCTCCCCCCGCTCGGCGATGGAGATCGAACTCAGCAAGCTGTCGTCGCCGCGGATCTTCCTGGTGCGGATGCTGGTGTTTCTGGTGCTGTGCGCGCTGATCACGGTGGTGCTGTACAAGCAGGTCATAACGGCGTTCCTCGCCAATCCCGGGCTCAACGCGCTGATCGGCATGGTGCTGCTGATCGGCATCGTGCTGGCGTTCCGGCAGGTGATTCGGCTGTATCCCGAAGTCGCCTGGGTCAATCATTTCCGCATCAGTGATCCCGGCCTCGCGCTCGACCGCCGGCCGACGCTGCTGGCGCCGATGGCGGCGATCCTCGGCGGCGAGCGCAGCGGACGAATCGCGATCTCGCCGCAGATCATGCGGCATCTGCTGGATTCGATCGCGACCCGGCTGGACGAAGCGCGCGACATCTCGCGTTACATGACCGGCCTGTTGGTGTTCCTCGGCCTGCTCGGCACCTTCTGGGGCCTGATCGAAACCGTCGGCTCGATCGGCCAGGTGGTCAGCGGGCTGAAAGTCGGCGGCGACGCCGGCTCGCTGTTCGATACGTTGAAGGAAGGTCTCGCCGCGCCGCTCGGCGGCATGGGCATCTCGTTCTCGTCGTCGCTGTTCGGCCTCGCCGGCTCGCTGGTGCTGGGATTCCTCGATCTGCAATCCAGCCAGGCGCAGAACCGCTTCTACACCGACCTGGAAGACTGGCTCGCCTCCACCGTGCGCGGCGCTACCGCTGAAAACGGCGGCGGCGCCGGCAGCGGCGAACTGCAGAACGCGCTCGAACGGCTGCGGCTGACGCTCGAAGACGGCGGCGCCAATCGCGCCACCACCGCGGCGATGGCCAACCTCGCCGAGGCGATCCAGAATCTGGTGGCGCATATGCGCAACGAGCAGCAGATGATCCGCGAATGGGCCGACGCCCAGGGCGAGCAGAACCGCGAGATCAAGGAGCTGCTGGCTCGGCTCGCGCGCCAGCCGGAGAAGCAATGATGGCGGCGTCCGGACGCGCGGCGATGCTTCGCAGCCTTCCTCCTTGTCTTGGCGGAGACTGCTGAATGGCGCTCGGGCGCGGACGCCGCCAGGACACCGGCTTCAACTACTGGCCGGGCTTCGTCGACGCGCTGTCGACGCTGATCCTCGCCATCGTGTTTCTGCTGTCGGTGTTCCTGGTGGTGCAGTTCTTCCTGTCGCAGGAGGTCACCGGCAAGGACAAGGCGCTGCAGGAGCTGAACGCCAGGCTCGCGCAGCTCAGCGATCTGTTGTCGCTGGAGAAGCTCGGCAAGCTGAACCTCGAGGAGCAGCTGTCCCAGGTCCGCGCCGGGCTGTCCGCCGCGCAGAGCGAGCGCGATCGCGTCAAGGGGCTGTATGACGGCCTCGCCGGCGCCGGCAACGACGCCGCCGGCCGCGCCGGCGAACTCAACAAGGCGCTGGATTCCGAGAAGCAGCTCTCCGCCCGGGCGCTGGCGCAGGTCGAGGTGCTGAACCAACAGATCTCGGCGCTGCGCCGCCAGCTCGCAGCCCTGGAGGAGGCGCTCGACGCCTCGGAGAAACGCGACAAGGAATCGCAGGGCCGGATCGCCGATCTCGGCCAGCGGCTGAATCTGGCGCTGGCGCAGCGGGTGCAGGAATTGTCGCGCTATCGCTCGGAGTTCTTCGGGCGGCTGCGCGCGATCCTCGGCGACCGCCCCGATATCCGCATCGTCGGCGACCGCTTCGTGTTCCAGTCCGAGGTGTTCTTCGACACCGGACAGGCGCTGCTGCTGCCCGAAGGCCGTGCCGAGCTCGACAAGCTCGCCCCCGCGCTGACCGAACTCGACAAGAAGATCCCGCCGGAAATCGCCTGGGTGCTGCGGGTCGACGGCCACACCGACCGCCGCCCGATCACCGGCGCGTTCAAATCGAACTGGGAGCTGTCCAGCGCACGCGCGATCTCGGTGGTGCAATATCTGGTGTCGCTCGGCGTCCCGACGCAGCGGCTGGTCGCGGCCGGCTTCGCCGAATTCCAGCCGCTCGACATCGCCAACACCGACGACGCCTACAAGCGCAACCGCCGCATCGAACTGAAGCTGACGGAGCGGTGAGTTTGGCTCCTTCCGGCTTCCCCTCGTTTGTCATTCCGGGGCGCTCGCGAAGCGAGCGAACCCGGAATCCATATCCCCTGAACTCGCGTTCGCACCTGGCATCTGGTCTGTCGTGCAACAGTCTCGAGTCTAGGGGGTATGGATTCCGGGTTCGCGCTGCGCGCGCCCCGGAATGACGAGGGCGGACGAGGTGCCAATGATGCCCGCCTTCACCCTCCGCCCATATCGCGAAGCCGACGAAGACGCTGCCATCGATCTGTGGCATCGGACCTGGCAACTCGCTTATCCGGCAATCGACTTCACCAAACGGCTCGACTGGTGGCGCGAACGCTGGCGTACCGAACTGGTGCCGGCGGCCGCGATCATCGTCGCCGAGCAGGACGGCGCGATCACCGGCTTCGTCACCATCGACGCGTCGGGCTATCTCGATCAGCTCGTGGTCGGACCGGAACAATGGGGCTCGGGCCTCGCGGCCGCGCTTGTCGGCGAGGCCAAGCGGCTGTCGCCGCGCGAAGTCACCCTCAAGGTCAATGCCGACAATTATCGCGCGATCAAATTCTATGAGCGCAATGGCTTCGTCACCACCGGCGAGGAGGTCAACGCGTCGGGCCGGCCGGTGCTGAACCTGCGGTGGGGGCCTTCTTAGGAGGCGGCACTTCAACGCATATCACCGTCGTCCTCCGCGAAAGCGGAGGATCCAGTACGCCGTGAACCCGCGAGTCGAACGAGCGCCCTGGAATACTGGATCGCCCGCTTTCGCGGGCGATGACGACTGCTCGGAACTACGCCGCCTCGAATTGCAGCTTCGCCAGCCGCGCATAGAGGCCGCCGCGGGCGACGAGCTGGGCGTGGGTGCCCTGGTCGATGATGCGGCCGTTCTCCATGACGAGAATGCGATCGCAGGACAGCACGGTCGCCAGCCGATGCGCGATCACCAGCGTGGTGCGGTCGCGCATCAGGCCCTGCAGCGCGGTCTGCACCAGCGTTTCGCTTTCGGCGTCGAGCGACGAGGTGGCCTCGTCGAGCAGCAGCAGCGGCGCATCGCGCAGGATGGCGCGGGCGATCGCGATGCGCTGGCGCTGGCCGCCGGACAGCGTGACGCCGCGCTCGCCGAGCGGCGCCTCGAAGCCGCCGGGCAGCCGGTCGATGAATTCGGTGGCGTGGGCCTGCTGCGCGGCGCGCTCGACATCGGCGTCGCTCGCGTCGTCGCGGCCGAACCGGATGTTGTCGCGGGCGGTGGCCGCGAACACCACGGAGTCCTGCGGCACCAGCGCGATGCGCTCGCGCACCGCCTGCGGATCGGCCGAGGCGATCGGCACGCCATCCAGCAGGATGGTGCCGGCGGCGGGATCGTAGAACCGCAGCAGCAGATGGAACAGCGTGCTCTTGCCGGCGCCCGAGGGGCCGACGATCGCGACCTTCTCGCCGGCCTTGATCGACAACGACAGGCCGTTCACCGCGAGATAATCCGGCCGCGTCGGGTAGGCGAAGGAGACATTGTCGAAGGTGACGTCGCCGCGCACCGGCACCGGCAATGCGCGCGGCTTGGCGGGCGCCGCGATCGCCGGCTTGACGCGCAGGATCTCGAACAACCGCTCGGCGGCGCCGGAGGCGGCCGAGACCTCGCCCCAGACTTCGCTGAGCTGGCCGAGGCTGGAGGCCGCGAACGCCGCGTACAAAATAAACTGACCGAGCCGGCCCGGCGTGATCGTGCCGGAGGCGACGTCGTGCGAGCCGACCCACAGGATCGCCACCACGCTCGCGAACACGATGAAGATGATGATCGCGGTGAGGATCGCGCGCGCCTGGGTCGAACTCCGCGCCGCCTCGTAGGACTGTTCGACCTCGGCGCCGAACCGCGCATTGGCGAGCCGCTCGTTGGTGTAGGCCTGCACCGTGCGCATCGCGCCGACCAGCTCGGAAGCGAAGGCGGAGGCGTTCGCCAGCGTGTCCTGCGCGTTGCGCGACAGCCGCCGCACCCAGCGACCGAAAGCGACCAGCGGGATCACGATCAGCGGGATCGCCGCCAGCACGATGCCGCTCAACCGCGGGCTCGAGATCACCATCATGGTGATCGCGCCCGCGAACAGCAGCATGTTGCGCAGCGCGATCGAGACCGAGGCGCCGACCGCGGACTTGATCTGCGTGGTGTCGGCGGTCAGCCGCGAGATCAACTCGCCGCTGCGCGCGGAGTCGAAGAACGACGGCGACAGCGCGGTGAGATGCTTGAACACATCGCGGCGCAGATCGGCGACGATCCGCTCGCCGATCGTCATCACCAAGTAGTAACGCGCGGCGCTCGCGACCGCGAGCACGCCGACCACCGCGAGCATCACGCTGAAATAGCTGTTGATCAGCTCGATGCCTTCGCCGCTGAAGCCGAAATCGATCAGCCGCCGCACTGCGAGCGGCACCATCAGCGTCGTCATCGCGGCGACGATCAGCGCGATCAGCGCCATCAGGGCGCGGCCGCGGTAATGGTCGACATAGGGCGCCAGCGCCAGCAGCGGCCGCAGCCGGCTGCGCTTGGCGACCGCCTCGACTTCCTCGACCTGGCTGACATCGGCGTCGGCGCGGAGCGTGCCGGTGCGCGGCCCGACATTCTCGGTGGCCGCGATCGCGTCCAGCGACAATCCGATCGCCGAGGCCTTTGGTTCCAAGGCCTTGGATCCGGAGGTCTGTCGTTTGCTTGCTGTCGTCATCGGAACTGCCAAGTCGGTGCTTCTACGTCGAAACTTCGAGGGCGGAACTGCCAAGTTTTTAGAGGCCTTCCAGCCGACCCCACATAGGCCTCAACCGCCGTGGCTGGCAAATCCGGGACATTGCGGTATCCGAAGCACCCCGACCGCGCGACCTTGTCTTAATGGCGTCGCTGCGATATAGAGCGCGCAAATTCGCCCGACATCATCGCGATCGAGGCGCCTGCGCGCGCAAGGGATATCCCATGAAGACCGAAATTCATCCGAATTATCATAGCATTACGGTCGTCATGACCGACGGCACCGAATATCAGACGCGATCGACCTGGGGCAAGGAAGGCGACAAGCTGAACCTCGACATCGACCCCCGCTCGCATCCGGCGTGGACCGGCGGCACCCAGCAGGTGCTGGACCGCGGCGGCCGCGTCTCGCGTTTCCAGAAGAAGTTCTCGGGCTTCCTCAAGAAAGATTGATCGCCCGGCCGGTTTTTGGAGCGGGATGACGCATCCTCTGATCATCATCCCGCTCTTGATCCTGTCGGCATGATCTGTTCCGAACACCGGCCCTTTCCGAACACCGGGCCGATGGCGCCGGAATCGAAACGCCCCGCGACTGCGCGGGGCGTTTTTCGTTGGCGAGCCGTTCGGACCGCCGTCCCGGATTAGCGTTCGAACGCTGCCTTCAGCATATTGAGCTGCGGCACCAGCGGGTTGCCGATCGGCGCGCGTTCCGAGGGCGGCGGCATGTGCATCGAGGCGTCGAGCCGCCGGATCCGCGCCTGCAGGCTCATCGAACGGGCGATCAGCGCCTGCAACTGGTCCGGCAGCTGCTCCAGCATGTCCGGCCCACTGGGATCGGCCGCCGACAGCTTGACCTTGGATTTCTCGCGATTGGCCTGGACCAGCGTCATCTCGCCTTCCTTCACCGCCCGATGCAGCAGAAGCCAGGAGGCGAGCTGCATCAGCCGCGTGGTCAGGCGCATGCTTTCGGTGGCGTAGGTCAGGCTGACCGAGCGGTCGAGCGTCTTCGCCTCGGCGCGGCCGTCGCCGTCGAGATACGCGGCGGTCTCCTCGACCAGATCCATCCCCTCGCGAAACAGCGCTGTGAAGGCTGCCGAATTCGTCAGCCGTTCGCTCAGCACGACGAGCGGGGCTTCACTCTGCGATAATTCCGACATGATTGACGCCTCACGCTAACGGTTACGCCGCCGGCTTTCGCTCCGACTTATGATGAATAAATCATTGCGCGTGCGACGCCGGGAGTCCAGCGCGCGCGTTGACAAAGGTTAACGCGGTTTCGGCGCGAAGGATCGCCGTCGGCGGGGACAAAGCCGGGACGGGGTAAACAAAGCACAAACAAAAAAAGAGCCGCCGTTTCCGGCGGCTTTGAAGTTGATAACAGGGAGGCGTCAAAACAGAGTGGACAGGAGCCACTCGGTCCAAAGATGGACAAACAAAGTAATACCCCGGAAAGCTTAATCGCTCGTAAATGAGCGATTTCGTTGACAAACAGTTTGCCATAGGCCAGCCCCTGCCGCTGTGCCACGATGGGACATCGCGCGATCAGGCCGCGACGGCTGTTAGTTGTCGCCGAAGCGGCCCGCGCGATCCGGGGTACCGATCCGAACCGATGATCAGGCTTTGAAGAAACGGTCGGCGGCTTCGCGCGTGGCGCGTTTCATCGTCATCGCGGTTTGCATCCGGACGATCTCCTCCTCGAGCAGCGCGACCCGCTCGGCGAGCTCCTCGACCGAGAGCAGCGACAGATCCTGCCCGATCTCGTGGCTGATTTTCTTCCTCGGCTTGTCGTCGTCCTCGATCGCCATCGCGTCCCTCGCACCGTTCGTGATCCGGTCCGGTTGCCAGCCGAGCCCCGGCTGTCTAATCACATCGCACCCGCCACCCCACCAGCCAAGGACAAATCATGGAACCGATCCCTTCGCAAATGACCGTGGTCGGGATCAGCAAGCCCGGCGGGCCGGAGGTGCTGCTGCCCGAGACGCGCGCGGTGCCGAAGCCGGCGCCGGGCGAAATCCTGGTCAAGGTCGCGGCGGCCGGCGTCAACCGTCCCGATGTGGCACAACGCTCCGGCAGCTATCCGCCGCCGCCCGGCGCGAGCGATCTCCCCGGACTGGAAATCGCCGGCGAAGTGGTGGCGCTCGGTGAGGGCGCGACCAAGCACAAACTCGGCGACAAGGTGATGTCGCTGGTCGCCGGCGGCGGCTACGCGCAATATTGCATCGCGCAGGACGCCCAGGCGATGACCATCCCGGCCGGCTATTCGATGATCGAAGCCGGCGCGACGGCGGAAACGCTGATGACGGTGTGGCACAACGTGTTCGAGCGTGGCCGGCTCGCGCCCGGCGAAACCCTGCTGGTGCACGGCGGCTCGTCCGGCATCGGCACCATGGCGATCCAGCTCGCGGTGGCGCTCGGCTCCAAGGTGATCACCACCGTCGGATCGCAGGACAAGGCGGACGCCTGCCTCAAGCTCGGCGCTACGCGCGCGATCAACTACAAGACCGAAGATTTCGTCGCGGCAGTGAAGGAAGTCACCGGCGGCAAGGGCGTCGAGGTGATCCTCGACATGGTCGGCGGCGACTACATCGAGCGCAACTACGAGGCTGCCGCAATGGACGGCCGGATCGTCCAGATCGCATTCCTCGGCGGCGCCAAGGCCACGGTGAACTTCACCAAGCTGATGATCAAGCGGCTGCATCACACCGGCTCGACGCTGCGGCCGCGCAGCAACGCCGACAAGGCCGCGATGGTCGCCGCGATCGAGGCGAAGGTGATGCCGCTACTCCACGAGGGCCGGATCAAGCCGCTGATCGACGGCACTTTCGCGCTGCATCAGGCCGCCGATGCGCACCGGCGGATGGAAACCAGCCAACATATTGGCAAAATTGTGTTGACGGTCTGATCTCGTCCCCGGTTTGTTCGACTCCGTCCCCTGGTTGTTACGTCTATGTTTTGGCCGGCTTTCATGTCATTTATCCGTCGTCGGACGCGCGCGGGGGCCGCGCTTCGAGATGGTGTGAACGCGGAGAACTAAGTTGCGTCTGATCAGATGCCTTGCGCTTCTGGCGTTGGGCTTGATGCTGATTGCGGTTGCCCCGCAGGCGCACGCGCTCGACGCTGTCAGCGTCCGCAGCGACGCGCCCGCGATCGATCTCACCGGCGTACTCGAGCATCAGCGCAGCGATACCGACCGCATCCAGGTCTCGACCGCGCCCGGCAATGACGGCATCGTCCGCCGCATCGAGGTGCGCGCCCGCGAGGGCGGCCAGCATTGGGTAGTGTTCGCGCTCGCCAACAACACCGACGATCAGCTCGACCGCCTGATCGTCGTGCCGCATTATCGCATGGTGGCGTCCGGCCTGTTCTGGCCCGACCTCGGCCTGTCGCGCATCGCGACCATCACGCCGTCGACCGGCGACCGCCCGGAGCGTCAGGACTCGACGACCGCGGACATCTTCCGCGTCACGCTCGATCCCGGCTCGGTGATCACCTTCGTCGCTGAATTGCGCACCGACAAGCTGCCGCAGCTCTATCTGTGGGAGCCGGAAGCCTACAAGGACAAGGTCAATTCGTTCACGCTGTACCAGGGCATCGTGATCGGGATTTCCGGCCTGCTGGCGCTGGTGCTGACGATCCTGTTCGTGGTCAAGGGCAGCATCATGTTCCCCGCCGCCGCGGCGCTGGCCTGGGCGGTGCTGGTCTATATCGGCATCGACTTCGGCTTCTGGAGCAAGGTGTTCGACATGTCGGCCGGCGCCGAGCGCATCTGGCGCGCGTCGGGCGAAGCCATTCTGGCGGCCACGCTGCTGGTGTTCCTGTTCGCCTATCTCAATCTCAGCCGCTGGCACGTGCGCTACTCGCACATCACGCTCGGCTGGCTCGCCTTCCTGGGTTCGCTGGTGGCGCTGGCACTGTTCGATCCGGCGGTGGCGTCCGGCATCGCGCGGATGTCGCTGGTACTGATCGCCTTCGCCGGCTTCACGCTGATTGTGTACCTGTCGACCCACGGTTTCGACCGCGCCGTGCTGCTGATCCCGACCTGGTTCCTGCTGGTGATCTGGGTGATCGCCTCGGGCATGACCGTGGCCGGCTCGGTGACCAACGACATCGTCGGCCCGGCGCTACTCGGCGGCCTGGTGCTGATCGTGATGCTGATCGGCTTCACGGTGATGCAGCACGCCTTCGCCGGCAGCGGCGCGACCGGCGGCGTGGTCTCCGACGTCGAGCGACGGGCGCTGGCGCTGATCGGCTCCGGCGACCTGATCTGGGACTGGGACGTCTCCGCCGACAAGGTCTTCACCAGCCCGGAGACCGAAGCGCTGCTCGGCCTGAAGCGCGGCGCGCTGGAAGGCTCGGCCGCGACCTGGCTCGAAGTGCTGCACCCGCTCGATCAGGATCGCTTCCGCGCCGCGCTCGACTCGGTGCTCGACCAGCGTCGCGGCCGGCTGACCCAGCATTTCCGGCTGCGCACACCCGACGGGCATTTCATGTGGTTCGCCCTGAAGGCGCGGCCGGTGGTCGGCGCCGATGGCGAAGTGACCCGCGTGGTCGGCACGCTGACGGACGTCACCGAAGCCAAGAACGCCGAAGAGCGGATGCTGCACGACGCGGTGCATGACAATCTCACCGGCCTGCCGAACCGCAAGCTGTTCATGGACCGGCTCGGCGCCGTGGCGAATTTCGCCAAGACGATGCCGAACCTGCGGCCGACGCTGATGGTGATCGATCTCGACCGCTTCAAGCAGGTCAACGATTCCGTCGGCATCGCCGTCGGCGATTCGATCCTGCTGACGCTGGCGCGCCGCCTCACCCGCATCCTCAAGCCGCAGGACACGCTGGCGCGGATCGCCGGCGACCAGTTCGGCCTGATCCTGTTGTCGGAGCAGGACCCGGCCAAGATCACCGCCTTCGCCGAGACCATCCGCAAGACCATCAAGGCGCCGATCGCCTTCAACGACCGCGAGATTTTCCTCACTGCCTCGATCGGTCTCGCTTTGTCCGACCCGCAGACCCAGCTCTCCGACGAGATCATCAAGGACGCCGAGCTGGCAATGTATCACTCCAAGCGGATCGGCGGCGACCGCATCGACGTCTACAAGCCCGCGATGCGGGCGCGGAAGTCCGACCGCCTGACGCTGGAATCCGAACTGCGCCGCGCCATCGAGCGCCAGGAAATCACCATCCTGTATCAGCCGATCGTCCGGCTCGAGGACCGTTCGGTCGCGGGCTTCGAGGCGCTGGCGCGGTGGGACCATCCCAAACTCGGACGGATGGCGCCGGGCGAGTTCATCTCGATCGCCGAGGAGATCGGCCTGATCGTCGAACTCGGCATGTTCGTGATGGACCAGACCGCCAAGCAGCTCGCGATCTGGCAGCGCGCGATGCGCTCGCGCGAGCCGATCTTCGCCAGCGTCAACATCTCGTCGCGACAATTGCTGCGCCACGACCTGATCCACGACGTCCGCACCGTGCTGTCGCGCTCCTCGATCGCGCGCGGCACGTTGAAACTCGAACTCACCGAATCGCTGGTGATGGAGAATCCCGAGCACGCCGCGCAAATGCTGACGCGGATCCGCGAACTCGGCACCGGCCTGTCGCTCGACGATTTCGGCACCGGCCATTCGTCGCTGGCCTATCTGCAGCGCTTCCCGTTCGACACCATCAAGATCGACCAGTCGTTCGTCCGCACCACCAGCCGCGGCACAAGGCCGGTGATCCTGAAGTCGATCATCGCGCTGGCGCACGATCTCGGCATGGACGTGGTCGCGGAAGGCGCCGAGACCGATTCGGACGCGGTGGAGCTGTATCAGCTCGGCTGCGAATACGCCCAGGGCTTCGCCTTCGGCGAGCCGATGGACGCCGACGCCGCGATGCGGCTGCTGACCGAAGAACGCCTCGAAGCCGCGAGCTGATTTCGGCGATCGGCTTAAGGCACCGCGCATTCATGCGTCACGGCTGTCATCCTCCGCGACAGCGGAGGATCCAGTACGGCGGAGAGGTCGCGATCAACACGAAGGCTCTGCAATACTGGATCGCCCGCTTTCGCGGGCGATGACGGGAATGTGTGAGCGCGAGCGGCGAAGCTGACTACGCGTGGCCGGCTTCGGTGGAAAGCATCCCCGGCTCGATACCGAGCTTGTGCAGCGCGCGATCGTATTTCTCTTCGACGTCGTCGCCGAACACCAGGTCCGCGTCGGCGTCGCAATGCAGCCAGCCATTGTCCTGAATTTCGGTCTCGAGCTGGCCCGGCGCCCAGCCGGCATAGCCGAGCGCCAGGATGGCGTGCTTCGGGCCGGCGCCGCTGGCGATCGCTTTGAGAATATCCACGGTCGCGGTCAGAGAAATGCCGTCATCGATCGGCAGGGTCGCATCCTTGATGAAGAAATCGCTGGAATGAAGCACGAAGCCGCGGCCGGTCTCGACCGGCCCCCCACGCAACACCTTCATGGATTCGGCGTGATCCGGCAGCATGATCTGCTCGGGCTTTTCGACGATGTCGAGCTGAACCAGCAGTTCCGGAAAATCGATGCTGCCCGCGGGACGATTGACGATGATGCCCATGGCGCCTTCCGATGAATGCGCGCAGATATAGATCACCGAGCGCGCAAAACGCTCGTCTTCCATCACCGGCATCGCAATCAGCAACTGGCCGTCGAGATAGCTCCCCTGCTCGCCCGACCAAGATTCGCCGGCCTTCCGCTTGGCGCCGGACCTCAGCTTGGCTTCGCCGGACTTGGGCTTGGCTTCGCCGGACTTGGGCCTTTTGGACTCAATCGCCATCAGGGGATCCTCGCGTTGCACCGTCATCCTGATATCGGGTGCCATTGCTGTCAATCAACCACCGCCGCAGGGTGGCCACGGAATCACGGCCAATTCAGTGGTTCTTCGTGGTCTTAGTGCGTAAATACGTCACATGATCGCAATCGTTCCGCTCCGTCCGGCCTTGCTCGCTGCTTTGGTGGTCGCCTCGACCGCCGCCGGCGTTCGCGCCGACGACGCCTCGCCATGGGTGAGTGAGAGTCATTCCGCCGTTCGACTGCTCGCAGGATCACGCAGCGGCGCGATGCTGCTAGGTGGTATCGCCTTCCAATTGCAGCCAGGATGGAAGACCTACTGGCGGACGCCGGGCGATTCCGGCGTGCCGCCGCGGTTCGACTTCTCGAAGTCCGACAATGTCGAGGCGGTGACGATCCTGTGGCCGGCGCCGACGGCGTTTCCGGATGGCGCGGGCGGCACATCGCTCGGCTACCAGTCGCAGGTCATCTTGCCGTTGCGCATTGTGGCGAAGAATGCCGACAAGCCGGTGACATTGCGTGCGGCAATCAGCTACGCGGTCTGCGAGAAGCTGTGCGTGCCCGTCGAGGCCAATCCCGAACTTGCCTTCAACAACGTCGCCAGCACGCAGGACAGCGCGCTCGCAGCGGCGCTCGACACCGTCCCGGTGCCGGCCAGTGTCGGCGATACAGCCGCTTTCACGATCCGCGACGTCATCTTGAGGGGCGATACCGAAGTGTGGGTCGACGTCGTCGCGCCGCCCGCGAGCAAGGTGAGCCTGTTCGTCGAAGGACCGACGCCGGACTGGGCGCTGCCAATTCCAAAACCGGTCGCGAACGGGCCGGCGGACGTGCAACGTTTCTCATTCCGGCTCGAGGGACTGCCATCCGGCGCGCACGCCGAAGGCGCGGCGTTGAAATTCACGCTGGTCGGCCACGACAAATCCTACGAGTTCAACGTCACGTTGAACTAGGGGTTTGTCGGTTCTGATTGTTGTCTGACGCGCTGTCTTCACGCGTACCGGCACCCGCTTGGTGCGAAAACGCCTGTTCGTTCAGCGCTCGGCGCGGCGCTTCTGGGCCAGCCGTTCGGCAAGAAACGCCGCCAGCACCTCGACGCGCGCCGGCCGCGGCCCGCCGGGCGGCATCACCAGATGCACCGAGGTTTCGCGCTGGTGCCAGCCTTGCAGGATCACCTCGACATCGCCGGCCGCAATCGCCTCGCCGACGATGAATTCCGGCAGATCGGCGATGCCCAGCCCCGCGACCACCGCCGGCAGCACCGCCTCGCCGTTGTTGACGCGCAGCGGGCCTGATGGCCGCACCGCGGCCTGCTCGCCGCGCGCATTGGTGTAGGACCAGACATTCGGCGTCGTGCGGTAGGCGTAGCCGAAGCAGCGATGCTCGGCGAGATGCATCGGATGGGTCGGGCGGCCGTAGCGCGCGAGATAGGCTTTCGCGGCGACGGTGTAGCGCGGCATCGCGCACAGCCGCCGCGCGACCAGCGACGAATCCGGCAGCGACGCGATCCGCACGCCGGCGTCGAAGCCCTCGCCGATCAGATCGACCATCGCATCCGACAGATGCAGGTCGATCGAGACCTCCGGATAGGCGGCGAGGAAGTCCGGCAGCAGCGGCGCGATCACTCTCACGCCGAAGGTCATCGGCACCGCCAGCCGCACCAGGCCGCGCGGCGCGGCCGACTGTGCCAACGCCTCGCTTTCCGCCGCTTCCCCGTCGGCGAGCAATTGCGTAGCGCGTTCGGCGAGCCGGTGGCCGGCGTCGGTCAGCGCCAGCCGCCGCGAGGTGCGGTTGAACAGCCGGGCGCCGAGCCGCGCCTCGAGCCGGGTCACCGCCTTCGATACCGTCGGTTTTGACAGCGTCAGCTCGGCCGCGGCGGCCGAAAACGAGCGCAGCTCCACCACTTTGGCAAAGATCGCGAGCGCTTCGAAATCCGGCAGCTTGGTCATCGGCGCCTCGGATGGGGTCATTATTGGAAACAATGATTTTCAATCATTTCTATTTCTGAAAATCAAGCGAGCCATTATCCAAATACCCAACACCCCACCGGGCGCCCGACGCGGCGCCAAACCAGGGAGAATTCCGATGATCGAACTTCGTCCCTTCAACAAGCTCGGCGGCGCCGACCACGGCTGGCTCAAGGCGCGGCATCACTTCTCGTTCGCGAGCTATTACGACCCCGCCAATATGGGCCATGGGTCCTTGCGGGTCTGGAACGACGACGAGATCGCGCCAAACACCGGCTTTCCGCCGCATCCGCATCGCGACATGGAAATCATCACCTATGTCCGCGACGGCGCCATCACCCACGAGGACTCGCTCGGCAACAAGGGCCGGACCGAGGCAGGCGACGTGCAGGTGATGAGCGCGGGCAGCGGCGTGCGGCATTCGGAGTACAATCTGGAGCCCGAGACCACCCGGATCTTCCAGATCTGGATCGAGCCGACACAAGCCGGCGGCCAGCCGACCTGGGGCTCCAAGCCGTTCCCGAAGGCCGACCGCTCCGGCAAGCTCGTGACCATCGCGTCGGGCTTCAAGGCCGACAATGACGCGCTGCCGATCCGCGCCGATGCGCGGGTGCTCGCCACCACGCTGAAGGCCGGCGAGAGCGCCGAATACGCCATCGACAAGGCGCGGCATCTCTATCTGGTGCCGGCGGCGGGCAGCGTCGAGGTCAACGGCGTGCGGGTCAACGCCCGCGACGGCGCCGCGATCCGCGACGAGGCCAAGCTGACGATCACCGCGCTCGAGGATACCGAGCTGGTGCTGGTCGACGCCGCGTAAACGTCGACCTCTCGACCCACAACGACGTCATGCGCGGGCTCGCCCCGCGCATCCAACTTCTTCGCAAGAGTCCTGCCGAAGAGGATGGATCGCCGGGTCAAGCCCGGCCATGACGGCTGACTAACTACGTAATCACTCCCCATCCCTCCCCCACCAAACGGAGACTCCCATGGCGAAGGTCCTGGTCCTGTATTATTCCGCTTACGGCCACATCGAGGCGATGGCCAACGCCGTCGCGGAAGGCGCGCGCGAGGCCGGCGCGACGGTCGACATCAAGCGCGTGCCCGAACTGGTGCCGCCGGATGTCGCCAAGGCATCGCACTACAAGCTCGACCAGGCCGCGCCGGTCGCGACCATCGGCGATCTCGCCGATTACGACGCGATCGTCGTCGGCACCGGCACGCGGTTCGGCCGGATGGCGTCGCAGATGGCGAATTTCCTCGATCAGGCCGGCGGGTTGTGGGCGAAGGGCGCGCTGCACGGCAAGGTCGGCGGCGCCTTTACCTCGACCGCGACCCAGCATGGCGGCCAGGAGACCACGCTGTTCTCGATCATCACCAACCTGCTGCATTTCGGAATGGTGGTGGTCGGCCTCAACTACGGCTTCGCCGGCCAGATGAAACTCGACGAGGTGACCGGCGGCGCCCCCTATGGCGCGACCACGATCACCGGCGGCGACGGCTCGCGGCAGCCCAGCGCCAACGAACTTGCCGGCGCGCGCTATCAGGGCAAGACCATCGCCGAAACCGCGATCAAGCTGCACGGCTGATCGCGCCTCGCAACACCCCGCCGCGACCCGCGCCGTCGCGGCGGCGGTGACATCGTCACCGACCCGGGCGCCTGTTCGGGCGATCAAGCTGGCGCAAGCGGCAATCCGTCACCGAGGCGAGATAGATGCAGATGCATCGATCTTGCATGGCTGATCCGCGGTTGCCGGCGCTTTTCCTGATCGCCTGCAATGCCCAGATGCAAATTGCGCCCGGAGAACCGTTCATGCTCGAAATGTATGTGATGCTTCAACTCGTCCGCAGCCCGTTGCAAGCGATGGCGAGGCTGCTGATGTGCAAGAGCCTCAGCGTCGCCACCTCCGGCAGACTGCGGTGCTGCAGTTGCACCGGCGTCACGACACCTGAGCTGGACTGAACTTCCAGGTGAGCGCGAGCACGCCGAGCGTGAATGCAGCGGCGATCACCGCGAGCAGCGGGACGGTCAGGGCCAGCGCAGCGGTCGCCGCCCATCCGATCGAAGAGAACGCCTCTGCGAAAGTCGCGACCCGCGACGAGGTCTGACGGCGGCGGAATTGACTGCGCCGCGCCTGCACCCGGAACCAGAGCTGGATCGCGGTGGCCGACGCCGCCGCGATCGCACAGCCCGCCGCGGTGAGCAGCGCCTGCAACGGCGACAGCCACGCCAGCGGCAACAACAGCGGCGTCACCACGATCGCGATCACCATCAGCACCACTTCGATCCGCGTCCGCATCACCGCCGATTCCGGCAGCGGCGCCGTCGCGACCAGATCGGGCGCGTCCTCTCCGGAGATCGTAAGCCACGCCAGACCACCGGCCAGTTGTCCGGCCGCCATCACGATCACCGGTGTGATCAGCACGATCGCGGTCGAGCGATCGGAGAAGTTGCGCCACAACAGCAGCGCCGGCGGGACCAGATAGAGAAGCTGCATCAGCGACTGCGACACCAGCCAGGGGTCGCGGCGGAGCAGGATGAACTCCTTGATCCGCAACGCCTGCTGCCGCGAGCCGCGACGGAATTGTCCGCCTCTGCGGTCACGCACGGACTTCGCGCCGACGCTGGCGGCGTTGACGACGAGATTGCCGAGCCCCGGCGCGACCAGCAGCATCACCAGCCCGAGCAAAGTGAGGCTTGCGCCGAGCAATGCCGCGAGCGCGACGCCATCGCCGAGGATCGCCCGCGCCGGCCACCACAGCACGCTCGTCATCGCAGGCGCCCAGGACGCAGCCGTCTCCGACGTCAGCACGGCAAACCGCGACAGCGTGCCGGTCGAGATGATCGCCGCGACCTGCAGGCCGATCACGAAGCCGGCGCCGATCACCACCGACAGGATCTGCGCCACCACCCGGGTGCGCCGCGGCCCGATCAGATGGAACAGCGCGACCGTCACCGCGATCGCGATCGCCGACGCCGAGATGCCGACCGCGGCGACGACGCCGAAGGCCGTCAGCCAATGGGCGCCACCGACCAGCGCCAGCACGTTGATCACCGGGGCCGCGAACAACAACGCCATCGCGGTGACGGTGAGCGCGATCGCCGCCATCCGCACCGAGAACACCCGTTCGAGCGGCGCCGGCGACGACATGATCAGATCGAGATCGGCGCGCGCGTAGAACACCCGCGTCACCGACTCGATCGCCTGCGACAGCATCAGCAGCCAGCTCAGCGCGACCGTCGCGGCGATCACGATCAGGCTGGCGAGATCGGCGTCCTGCGTCAGACCCGCATAGCTGCCGACCATGGCCCAGGCCGGCAGATGCAGCAGCGCCCCGAACACGATCAGCGCCAGCACGATGTTGCGGGCCCGGCCACGGCGGCCGGCCGTCATCATCGCAACGAAGTCGCGCCAGGCGAGCCGGATGTCGTGACGCGCGAAACCTGCGAGCGTGCCGGCGCTCATGCGGCCGCTTCGCTATCGACCAGCGCGACGAACATGTCCTCGAGGCTGGACTCGCCCTGGCCGATCTGGCCGCGCAATTCGGTCAGCGTGCCTTCTGCGACGAGGCGACCGGCGATGATGACGCCGATCCGGTCGGCCATCCGCTCGGCGACTTCGAGGATATGCGTGGTCATGATCACGGTGGCGCCGGCCCGCACGCGGCTCTGCAGAATCTCTTTCACGCGGCGGGCCGAAACCGCGTCCAGGCCGGTCAGCGGCTCGTCGAGAATGATCAGTCGCGGCTCGTGCACCAGCGCGCCGGCCAGCGCCACCTTCTGCCGCATCCCCTTGGAGAAGCTCTCGCAGCGCTGATGCGCGTGCGGGCCGAGGCCGAGATCGTCGAGCAGTTCTTGCGCGGCGATTTCAGCCGCCGATGGATCGACGCCCCACAACCCGGCAACGAAAGCGAGATATTCGAGCGGCGTCAGCTTGTCGTAGATCATCGGCTCGTCCGGGACCCAGGCGACGATCTGCTTGGCGGCGATCGGATCGGCGCGCGCATCGATCCCCAGAATGTCGATGGAGCCGGCGTCGGGCTTCAGCAGCCCCGCGACCATCCGCAGCGTCGTGGTCTTGCCGGCGCCGTTGGGGCCGAGCAGCGCGTAAAACTCGCCGGCGCGCACGGCGAGGTCGAGCCGGTCGACCGCGGGGCGGTCGTAACTTTTCATTAACCCCCGCAGCGCGAGCGCGGCGACAGGACCAGTCATGCGGGCACCCCGGACACGGCGACGGCGGCAGCATGCGGCCGAGAGGTTTCGGCGCGGTGAATCGCGGTCGCTGCACCAGCCAGACGGGAATCTCCGCTGCAAACGACAACGGCCTCCGCGAAGAAGGCCGTTTCGAAGCTATCCGGCCGAGATCGTTCCGGGCAGACCGCCGGGTCGTGTCGAGGGGTTTTGCGAGACGAATCGGTCGCCTGGCAGAACCAACGACAGAAGCGAAACCGCCCTAATCGTGGGCCGAATGGGTCGCTTGGGGGAAAAGCCGCAATGGCGGGAGCGATGGTGGGCGCGACAGGGATCGAACCTGTGACCCCCTCGATGTCAACGAGGTGCTCTCCCGCTGAGCTACGCGCCCTGAAGTCGTCGTTACGGGTTGCGTCCCTATATCGGCTCCGGGCCGGACAGGCAAGGACACCGAAGCAGGATTTAGGGGCAGTATTTTACGCCGCCAACATCTTATTCACTTCGCTGACCAGTTCACGCAGATGCACAGGCTTGGAGAGGACCTTGGCATTTTTCGGCGCTTCCGAATCGGAATTCAGCGCAACTGCAGCAAAACCGGTGATGAACATGATCTTGATGTCGGGGTCCAACTCGGAGGCGCGGCGCGCCAGCTCAATGCCGTCCATCTCCGGCATCACGATGTCGGTCAGCAGCATCTCGAACGGCTCCTCGCGGAGCCGCTGATAGGCCGACATGCCATTGTCGAACGAGGAAACCTGGAATCCGGCGTTTTCCAGCGCCTTCACCAGGAAACGGCGCATGTCGTTATCGTCTTCGGCGAGGAGGATCTTGTGCATGGCGGCTGGGCTTCAATCCGGACGGAGAACTGTGATTCACTTAGACCGGCTGCTGGTAAATTTCGGGTGAAAGTCCCGCCCCCGGGCATTCGCAGTCGACCTCGATCCAGCGCGTAACATAGCCTGAATTAACAATTTGCGGCACTTTCCGTTGCCCCGACCGTTAGGCACCAACTTGGAATTATTTTGCTTGGCACGGCGTAACCGATTGCCGACAATGTTACCCGCCACATCATCCGGCGGTTGCGGGCGAACCCTGATGTCAGCGGATTTGACGAACGGCGGACGACGATGACCGAGTTCGAGGGTGAGTTTTCGCCCCCGTTCGAGATTGCCGAGCCTGCCGTCTGGCGCGCGCCGATCATTTTCAATTCGCCGCACTCCGGTTCGGTGTATCCGCACGCCTTTCTCAACGCATCCCGTATCGACCTCGAGGCGCTGCAGCGCTCCGAGGATTCGTTCATGGACGAGTTGATCTTGCACCTTCTCCACCAGGGCTTTCCGGTCGCCAGGGTGCACTTCCCGAGGTCCTATATCGACGTCAATCGGGAGCCCTATGAACTCGATCCGCGGATGTTCCACGGCCGGTTGCCGAGCTTCGCCAACACCCGCTCGATGCGGGTTGCCGGCGGATTGGGAACGATTCCCCGCGTGGTCGGCGACGGCCAGGAGATTTACCGCGAACGAATCCCGATCGACGAGGCGCTCGGCCGGATCGAGACGCTGTACAAGCCCTATCACCGCGCGCTGCGCCAGCTGGTCAACCGGGCGCACCAGACCTACGGCGCCGTGATCCTGGTCGATTGCCACTCGATGCCCTCTGTGGGCATCGCCCGTGACGAGCCGCGACGGCCCGATATCGTGATCGGCGATCGCTACGGGACGAGCTGCGCCGCGCTGATCTCGGGCGTGGTCGAGGAAACGATGGCGGCACGCGGCTATTCGGTCGGCCGCAACAAGCCCTATGCGGGCGGCTTCATCACCGAGCATTACGGCAATCCGGCGAGCGGCCTGCATACCGTGCAGGTCGAGCTCAACCGCGCGATCTATATGGACGAACGGCTGCGGCAGCGGAGCGATCGGTTCGGCGTTGTCGCGGAAGATTTCAGCGTTCTGGCCGAAGCCCTCGCGGCGATCCCGCTGGCCGATCTCGGCCCGTTCCAGGCTGCCGCCGAATAAACCGGATCACCCGCCGACCTGGAACAAAAAACAGACGTCGACGGCAACCAAGCATGACAAGAAAACAAACCGGGCTGAAAAGAAAAAAGGGCCGCTTGCGATGGCAAGCGGCCCAAGTCTAGGGAGGAAACGCCCAAGGAGGGCAGCGATAGCGCAAGCGCTACCGCACCGCAGCAATATGCGGCCGCGACGCACAAAGCGCAAGTGTTTTTGAGCATTTTCCCATGCAAAAAACGCAGATCAGGCACCGGATCCGCACCGCGGGCGCATGATTTATTTGTGCCAAATCAATGAGATGAAAACCGCCCAGGGGTGCGACGTGCGACAAAACCGCCACGGTTCCCGACTCGCCAGAGTGTCGCAGGCAACCAAAAAGCGAACCACTCGCATCGAGTATGTGAAAAATGTGAATGGCGGCTCGGTTGATGATTCAGCCTCTGGACCCGGGCTGAAACCCCATAAATAAGTGAGGCGGACCGGCGGGGTTTCAGGCAAGCCTAGAACCTCGTGCAGTGTAACCCTGGACTCACAAGGATCGCCCGTGACGGTCATCGATTTCGCCGCCTTTATCGGACGCCTCGCAACGTCGTCCGGCGACACCATCCTGCCGTTCTTCCGCACCTCTCTCACGATCGACAACAAGAAGGCCGGCCGCGACTTCGATCCGGTGACCGAGGCCGATCGCGCCGGCGAGGCGGTGATGCGCCGGCTGATCAAAGGGAGTTTCCCGCAGCACGGCATCGTCGGCGAGGAGTTCGGCAACGAGCGCGAGGACGCCGACTATGTTTGGGTGCTGGACCCGATCGACGGCACCAAATCCTTCATCGCCGGGTTTCCGGTCTGGGGCACGCTGATCGCGCTGCTGCACAAGGGTTCGCCGGTCTACGGCATGATGCATCAGCCCTACATCGGCGAGCGTTTCTCCGGCGACAATGGCGCCGCGTCCTATAAGGGACCCTCCGGCGAGCGCAAGCTGACGGTGCGGCGCTGCGCCTCGCTGAGGGAGGCGACGCTGTTCACCACCTCGCCGCTGCTGATGAACGACACCGACCGCGCCACTTTCGAGCGGGTGCAGGCCGAGGCGCGGCTGACCCGGTTCGGCGGCGACTGCTACGCCTATTGTATGCTGGCGGCGGGCCAGCTCGACCTCGTGATCGAGACCGAGCTGAAGCCCTACGACGTCGCGGCGCTGATCCCGATCATCACCGGCGCCGGCGGCATCATCACCACCTGGGACGGCCAGCCTGCGCAGAACGGCGGCCGCATCGTCGCCGCGGGCGACAAGCGGGTCCACGAAGCCGCGATGAAGATCCTCAACGGCTGAGCGAGCGGGTCTCGTCCCTCAACGCCGCGCCGCAAGGCCTTCGATCAGGGCCCGCAGCCCGGCCAACCAATCTCCCCGGTCGGCGCCTTGCTCGACCGCCAGCGCCGCGCGGTCGTAGGCTGCCCCAATCAGCTGCGCCGTCGCCTCAATCGGTACCGGCTTGATCAGGCCGGCTTCGATCGCGGCCTGCAATCCCTCGCGCAACGTTCGAACGCCGTGACGCACGTCGATGGCGTCGACATCCGCTCGGCCGAGCACCGCCGGCGCTTCGATCAGCAACAGCCGGGTGCGGCCTTGCACGGCCATCGCCGTCAGATAGGCTTCGCCTCCGGCGATCAACGCCGCGACGGGTGAGCCATCCATCGGCGCCGCCTCGATCTCGGCCGCCACCGCGGCGGATTCGGCCTCGACCACCGCCCGGAACAGCGCCTGCTTGTCGGCGAAGTGATGGTAGAGCGCGCCACGCGTGACGCCGGCCGCTTCGACCAGATCCGGCGTGCTGGTCCCCGCATATCCGCGTGCAACGAAAGCCTGTCGAGCGGCGGCAATCAGACCCGAACGGGTGGTGCTGGAGCGTTCCGGATTGGTGCGTCGTCTGGTCGCTAGCATACATGCAGCCTGTATGTTATTAAAACATACACAGCGTATCTTCATTGGAGCAGGGAGGAAAGGCGATGCAGGCGACCAGCTACTACCCGGTCATCATGACCAACGACGTCAGCGGAACCGCGGAGTTCTACAGCGCGCATTTCGGCTTCCAGCCGCTGTTCGAATCCGACTGGTACGTGCACCTGCAGTCGACTGAGGACCCCGGCATCAATCTCGCGGTGCTGGACGGGGCGCATCACACCGTGCCCGAGGCCGGCCGCGGCCGGGTCTCCGGCCTGATCCTGAACTTCGAGGTCGAGGATCCGGACGCCGAATATGCCCGGCTGCAGGCGGCGGGATTGCCGATCCTGCTGGCGCTGCGCGACGAGGATTTCGGCCAGCGCCATTTCATCACCACCGACCCGAACGGCGTGCTGATCGATATCATCAAGCCGATTCCGCCGAGCGCGGACTACGCGGCGCAATATGCCGAAGGCGCTGCTGCAACGCAGGCATAACCGCGGCAGATGTTGTGCAGGATGGCGCGATCGGCCAGTTTGCGCCGGTGTCCGATCCGCTTCTCCTGCTCATCACCGCCGTTTTCGCATTCGCCGGCTTCATCAAGGGAGTCATCGGCCTCGGCCTGCCGACCGTATCGATCGGCCTGCTCGCATTGGTGATGCCGCCGGCCGAGGCCGTCGCGATCGTGATCGTGCCGGCGATCGTCACCAACATCTGGCAGACCTTCGCGGGCCCGTATCTGCGCGACATTATTCGCCGGCTGTGGCCGCTGATGCTGGGCACCGTGATCGGGATCCGCCTGGGCTCCGGCCTGATGACCGGCCCCTATGCGCGCGATGCCACGCTGGTGCTGGGCGTGCTGCTGGTGATCTACGGCATCCTCGGCCTGAGCCGCAGCCGCTTCCATGTTGCGCGCGCGCACGAGAAATGGATCGGCGGACCGGTCGGCCTCGTCACCGGCGTGGTCTCGGCCGCGACCGGCGTGCAGGTGATCCCGTCGATGCCTTTCATGCAGGCGATCGGCATGGAGAAGGATGAGCTGGTGCAGGCGCTCGGCGTGTTCTTCACCATCGCCACGCTGGCGCTGGCGTTCAATCTCGCTGACGCAGGTCTGCTGTCGGTCGCGACCGCTTTGCCCGGCGGGATCGCGATGGTGGCGGCATTTGCCGGCATGTTCGCCGGCCAGATGGTGCGCACCCGGATGCACCCGGACGTGTTCCGGCGCTGGTTCCTGATCTCGATCGTCGGGCTCGGCTGCTATTTGTTCGCCGACACGCTGGTGAAGATGATCGGCTGATCGCGATCAGCGCGACTCCATCAGCGCGACGCGCAGGCCGAGCGCGATGAACAGTGCGCCGAGGCCACGATTGATCCATTGCAGCACCGTGCCGGAGCGGCGCAGCCGATCCGCGGCGCGCGCTGCGAACGCAGCCAGCGCCAGACAATACAGCGTGCCGTTGAGCACGAAGATCAAACCGAGCACGAGGAACGCCGGCGCCTTGTGCGGCGCCTCCGCATCGACGAATTGCGGCAGGAAGGCGAGGAAGAACAGCGCCACCTTGGGATTCAGCACATTGGTGAGCATGCCCTGTCGGAACACCTGCGACAGGCAGAGCGCCGGCGCGTCACCCGACGCGGCCGCGAAGCCGGCCGAGCGCGACAGCAACAGGCCGACGCCGAGCCAGATCAGATACGCCGCACCGATCAGCTTGACCGCGGTGAAGGCCAGCGTCGAGGCCATCAGCAGCGCCGACAGCCCGACCGCCGCCGCCGCAACATGCACCAGGCAGCCGGCGCCGATGCCGAGCGCCGCCGCCGCACCGCCACGCCAGCCGAACTGAAGGCCGCGGCCGACGATGAATGCAGTGTCCGGGCCCGGCGTGACGTTGAGCAGCAATCCGGAGACGACGAACAGCCAGAAGTCGTGAATGCCGAGCATCGTATTGCGCCTGTCGCGAAGGGAATGTCAGGGCATCTCGGCCCGGAATCGCCGCGCCGGTCAAGCGCTCCCACCGCCAATAACTCTTTACGCCGCAGCGGCCCTGACGACAAAAAGACGTCTTGTTAAGCTGTTGGAAACCATCACCGGGCCTCCTGAGCCGGGGACTGGTCGCAACAGCGGGATCGATCAAGACATGACGGGACGCAACCGGATGACATCCGCCGTTCTGCTGGCATGGCTCGGCAGCGTGGCGCTGACGGGCGCGGCTGCGCAGGCGCAATCCTCCGGCGGCGGCAACCCGCTGAACTTTCTCGACAGCATCTTCGGCAACACCCCGCCGGCCGGAAACCGCGCCGCGCCCGCGACCGGACCTGCTTCTGGCCCGGCGCCCGCCGGCAGCGCCGCCGCGCCGCCCTGGAGCGGCGAGGACGGCGGGTCGGGCCATCCGCTGATGACCGCGCAGGCGATCCGCGAAGCCGCCGGCAATTTCGACGCCTGCGTCGCCGCGATGTGGCCGGACGCCCAGCGCCGCAACATCTCGCGCGACAGCTTCGAGCGCTACACCGCCGGGCTGTCGCCCGACCTGCGGCTGATGGATCTGATGGATTCGCAGCCGGAATTCACCAAGGCGATCTGGGACTATCTCGACATCCTGGTGAACGACAACCGGATGGCCCGCGGCCGCGAAATCCTCGCGCAATACAAGCCGCAATTCGACGCGACGGAGCGCGCCACCGGCGTCGACCGCTATATCATCGCGTCGATCTGGGGCATCGAATCCAACTACTCGACCCAGATGGGCGATCGCTACGTGGTGAACTCGACGGCGACGCTCGCCTGCGTCGGCCGCCGGCAGGCTTACTTCAAGGACGAATTCCTCACCGCGCTGGAAATTCTGCATCGCGGCGATCTGCGCCCCGAGCAGCTGCGCGGCTCCTGGGCCGGCGCATTCGGGCCGACGCAATTCATGCCGACCGCATTCAAGCGCTTCGCCGTCGACGCCGACGGCGACGGCCGCCGCGACGTCGTCGACAATCCCGCCGACCTGATCGCCTCCACCGCCAACAACCTCAAGAAAGACGGCTGGCAGCCGGGCGCGAGCTGGGGCTACGAGGTGGTGATGCCGAAGGGCTTCAACTACATGATGGCCGACCGCAAGCAGATGCTGACGCTGGCGCAATGGCACGAGATGGGCGTCAGGCGCCCGAACGGACAGCCGTTTCCGCGCTCCGCCGAGAAGGCTTATCTGCTCGCGCCCGCCGGCGCCGAAGGCCCCGGCTTCCTGATGCTGACGAATTTCCGCGTGATCATGAAGTACAACCCGGCCGAAGCCTATGCGCTGGCGATCGGCCATTTCGCCGACCGGCTGCGCGGCGGCCCGCCCTTCGTGCAACCCTGGCCGCGCCACGAGCGGGTGTTGTCCCGGAGCGAACGGCTCGAGCTGCAACAACTTCTCGCCCAACGCGGCTTCTACCGCGGCACCCCCGACGGCCAGTTCGGCAGCATGACGCGCGAGGCGCTACGGAACTTCCAGGCGTCGATCGGCGCGCCGGCGGACGGATTCGCGACGGGGGATATGCTGGAGAAACTGAGGGGACGATAAAGACCGCGGTCGCGCTCGCAGCGCGCCCCCAAGCCCGGAGCCGCGATTGCCGATGACCGGCTTCCGCGACGGCTTTGCGCCGCCATCAACGCCCGTCTTTTGACTGCAAAGCCCGTGACTTACGCCGGAAACGGCGGCGCGCGGGTGCCTTGACGATGCTTGCCGGAATTCAGCCGCGGCACTTGACGGCGGCGGCCGGACATTCGCCTATGGGGCGGGAAAGCTGCCCGTTTGCGGCCCGAATCCGCTAGTATAGGCAGACCTCCCTTTCCGTTGTGAGCACGCGAAGCGTATGTCCGACAAGCCGAAATCCCTGCTGGGCATTCTGACCAGGCGCGGACCGCTGCTGGCGATCGCCGCGCTGCTGCTGGTCGGCATCGCGGGACCGGCTTCGGCGCAGTTCTTCGGCTTCGGCGGCCCGCCGCAGCAAGCGCCACGCCCGCCGCGCGGCGTCGGAGGTTACAACGGCGGCGGCGGACTCTTCGGCAACGACGTGTTCGCGCCGTTCCAGCACCAGGCGCCGCGCCGCGCGCCGGTGCGCGAGGACTATTCCCGCGCGCCCGCGGCCGAGAAGCGCGACGCCGTCTCCGAGCGCAACGTCGTGGTGCTCGGAGACGCGATGGCCGACTGGCTCGCTTACGGCCTCGAGCAGGCCTATGCGGAGCAGCCCGACATGGGCGTGATCCGCAAGCACAAGACCGTCTCCGGCCTGCTGCGCTACCAGCCCAAGGGCGAGCCGTCCGACTGGGTCGCCGCCGCCAAGGAGATCCTCGCCGGCGAAAATCCGGATGCGATCGTGGTGATGCTCGGCCTCAACGACCGCACGCCGATCAGCGAGCCGGTGGCCGAAAAGGACAAGAAGAAGGACGGCAAGGCGAAGACCGAGGACGCCGACAGCGCCGCCAAGCCCGACGCCAGCAAGCCCGACGCCAATAAGCCCGACGACAAGACCGCGGATAGCGACGCAGCCGACGATGACGACGACGACGATGACGGCACGCCGCAGATCATGACGCGGGAGAAATCGAAGCGCGCCGGCGCCAGCCAGTTCCGCGATGATCGTTGGGTCGAGCTCTACAACAAGAAGCTCGAGGACATGATCAACGTTCTGAAGTCGAAAGGCGTGCCGGTGCTGTGGGTCGGCCTGCCTGCGGTGCGCGGCACCAAGTCGACCTCGGACGCGCAGTTCCTCAACGCGCTGTATCGCGACGCCGCCGGCAAGGCCGGCATTAGTTACGTCGACGTCTGGGACGGCTTCGTCGACGAGGCCGGACGCTATCTGCTGCAGGGCCCGGACTTCGAGGGCCAGACCCGCCGGCTGCGCTCCTATGACGGCGTGTATTTCACCAAGGCCGGCGCGCGGAAGCTGGCGCATTATGTCGAGCGCGAGATCGCCCGCCTGCTCGCCGCCCGCGCTGCGCCGGTCGCTCTGCCGACCGAACCTGGCACGCCGGATGCGAGCGCCAAGCCGGGCGGCCCCGCACCGCGACCTATCGCCGGCCCGATCATGCCGCTGGTGGCGTCTTCGGTCTCGACCGATCGTCTGCTCGGCGGCCCCGGCATCGCGCCCGCGCCGGTCGATGCGCTGGTCGCGCGCACGCTGGTGAAGGGCGAGCCGCTCGCCGCGCCGGCCGGCCGCGCCGACGATTACGCCTGGCCGCGCCGCGAGATCGTAGTGGAGCGCGCGCAGGAACCGCCGCCGACGAAGGAGCCGCCGAAGAGCGCGGTGCCGATGGCGAGCACCAATCCGGGCGGCGCCGCGCCCAACGCGGCCGGACAGCAGCCGCAACAGCAGAAGCGCGTCGCCCGCGCCGCGCCGCCGCCTGCCGCCTCCGGCTTCTTCGGCTTCGCGCCCGCGCCGCAGCAACCGCAGATGCGCCGCCCGCCACCTCCGCCGCCGACCGCGTCGGGCTTCTTCTCGATCTTCCGCTGAGCCGCCCCTCCGGCTGGCTCGCCGCGCGCTGAGGCAACAGCGCGCGGCGCGTCGGCCGGCTACAGGATCAGGCCGCCATCGACCACCAGCGTCTGGCCGAGCACATAGGACGACAGCGGCGAGGCGAGGAACAGCGCCGCGCCGGCCATGTCCTGCGGCGTGCCGAGCCGCTTCATCGGAATGCCTTCGATCGCGCCCGCGAGCCGTTTCGGATCCGCGGTGGTGACCCTGGTCATCTTGGTGTCGACCAGCCCCGGCGCGATGCCGTTGACGCGAATGCCGTCCTCGGCCCAGGCCTGCGCCAGCGTTCGCGTCAGTCCCATCGCGCCGGTCTTCGAGGCATTGTAGGCCGGGTTGCCTTTGGTCGCGTGGAAGGCCGCGGTCGACGACACGATGATCAGCGCGCCGCCGGACGCTTTCAACAGCGGATGGAATTTGCCGGCGCAGGCCATCAAGCTCATCAGATTGACTTCCACGACGTGGCGGAAGCCGTCCATTGCGAACTCGCCACGGCGATAGATCACCGCGCCCTGCGCCAGCACCAGGACGTCGAGCCGATCGATCGGCGGCGCGAACGCCTCGATCGCCTGCGGCTGGCTGACGTCGAGCTGCGCGTAACTGAGCCCGTCGAAATCGCTGCCGTCGTCGGCCGAGTAGTCGCCCGGTCCCGCGCGTGTGCCGGTGACGCATACTTTGGCGCCGCGGGTGCGAAACGCCTGCGCGATGCCGTTGCCGATGCCGCTGGAGCCGCCGACGATCAGCATCTGCTGGCCGCTGAAATCGAGTTCGTTCACGAAGGTTTCTCCCTTGTTGTTAGGCCGCGGCTCGTAACGGCGCGCGTTTGACCTGTGTCCCAATCGATGCAAGCCTTGTCAATCGGCTGCGGACCGCGACGCGGTCCGCGCAATTTCCGCAACAAGAAACAATTCGGAGGAAACCGATGTCGTCCTACAAACCCCTCAGCCGTTCCGTCAAAGGCCTGCGCGTCCTCGTCACCGGCGCCGCGAGCGGCATGGGTCGCGCCACCGCGCATGTGTTCGCCGACGAAGGCGCGCGCGTCGCGGTCACCGACGTGACGCTTGCAGGCGCGCAGCCGGTGGCCGATGCGATCGCCGCGCGCGGCCTCGAGGCGAAAGCGTTCGCGCTCGATGTCGGCGACGCCGCCGCGATCAAGACCGGCGTCGACGCGATCGCGCAGGATTTCGGCGGGCTCGACATCGTCATCAACAATGCCGGGATCTCGGTGAATCTCGCGATCGACGACGCCGGCTACGATGCCGCATGGGACCGCGCTCTCGCCGTGATGCTGAGCGCGCATCCGCGCGTGATCCGCGCCGCGCTGCCTTATCTGCGCAAGTCGAACTCGCCGCGCATCGTCAACATCGCCTCGACCGAAGCACTCGGCGCCACCGCCGGCCACAGCGCATATTCCGCGGCGAAAGCCGGCGTAACGGGGCTGACGCGCTCGCTCGCGGTCGAACTCGGCCCCGAGGGCATCACGGTCAATTGTATCTGCCCCGGCCCGATCACCACCGCGATGACCGACCGCATCAGCGACGACCACAAACAGAAATACGCCCGCCGCCGCACCGCGCTGCATCGCTACGGCGCCCCCGAAGAGGTCGCGCACATGACGCTGAGCCTGTGCCTTCCCGCCGCGTCGTTCCTCACCGGCGTGGTGATTCCGGTCGACGGCGGATTGATGGCGCGGAATGCATGAGGCTGTCTGAGCGGACGATCGAAATCATTGCGGACGTGCGTCGCGCGGTCCCGGGCTGACGTTCGCAATCGTCACACGCCCAGATGCCGCTCCAGCAGTTCCGGCTGCGCGGCGAGCTGCGACGGCGCGCCGTCGAACACCACGACGCCCTTGGCGAGCATCACCATGCGATCGGCGATCGCCGACAGGCTGCGGAAATCCTTGTCGACGACGATGGTGGCGACGCCTTCGCCGCGGATGATTCCGAGCGTGCGCCAGATTTCCTGCGCGACCAGCGGCGCCAGGCCTTCGGTGGCTTCGTCGATCAGCAGCAGATCCGGATTGGTCATCAGCGCGCGGCCGATCGTCAGCATCTGCTGTTCGCCGCCGGAAAGCTGATGCCCGCCATGGCCGCGGCGCTCGGCGAGCCGCGGAAACAGTTCGTAAATACGCGGCAGCGTCCAGGTGGCGCGGCCATCGCGGCCGGGCCGCGCCGCCATGGTGAGATTCTCGACCACCGACAGCGCGCCGAATACGCCGCGACCTTCCGGCACCAGGGCCACGCCGCGCCGCGCGATCGCGTCCGGCGTGATGCCGGCGATATCGGCGCCATGCAGCAGGCGCTGGCCGCGGCACGCCGGCACCAGCCCCATCAGGGCGCGGAGCAGCGTGGTCTTGCCCATGCCATTACGGCCGATCAGCGCGACCTGCTCGCCGCGCGCGACCGACAGATCGATGCCGTGCAGGATCTGGCTCACGCCGTAGAACGCCTCGAGCCGCTCGGCCTGCAGCAGCGCAGTCATGCCGCGTCTCCGTGATTGCCGAGATAGGCCGCGCGCACCGCCGGATGCCGGCGGACGTCCTCCGGCAGGCCGGACGCGATCACCTGGCCGTCCTGCATCACGGTGAGCTTGTCGGCGAGTTCGAACACCGCATCCATGTCGTGCTCGACGATCAGCACCGCATGATGCGCTCGCAACGACGCGATCAGCGCGATGATGCCGCGCGCCTCGGCCTGACCCATGCCGGCGAGCGGCTCGTCGAGCAGGATGATCGAGGGACCCGTCGCCAGCACCATCGCGATTTCGAGCTGACGCTGTTCGCCATGGCTGAGCACATTGGCGACGATCGCCTCGCGCCCGGCGAGTCCGGCCTTGCCGATCGCCTGCATCGTGCGGCTCTGCACCTCGGGATCGGCCGATGCGCCGCCGAACATCCTGAGCGGCGCGCGCGACCGCGCCTGCGCGGCGAGCCGGACGTTCTCGTGCACGGTGAAGCGCGGGAAGATCGTGGTCTTCTGGAACGCACGGCCGATGCCGGCGCGGGCGCGCTTGTCAGGCGCAAGCCCGGTGATCTCGGTGTCGCCGAGCCGGATCTCGCCGGTGCTGGCGGCGAGTTCGCCCGACAGCAGATTGATCAGCGTCGACTTGCCGGCGCCGTTGGGACCGATCACCGCATGGATTTCGCCGCGCTTGATCTCGATCGACAGGTCGGCGACGGCGCGGACGCCGCCGAAGTTCTTGCCGAGACGCTCGGCGCGCAACGCAAGCTCAGGCATGACCAGTCTCCGGCGCGGGTGTCGGAGCCGGCGTCGTCTGCTTGCCGCGCGCGGGTTTCGGTTGCGCGTCGCCGAACAGCATCGGCCAGAGCTGCCGGACGCCGTTCGGCAGCAGCAGCACGATGGCGATGACGATCAGCCCCTCGGCCAGTTTCCATTGCTCCAGCGTCGCTTTCAGCACCTCCTCGAGCCCGAGCAGCGCCAGCGCGCCGATCAGGGGGCCGGTCACGGTGCTGAGACCGCCGATCAGCACCATCACCAGCACCGTCGCCGATTGGTGCCAGCCGAGCATCTGCGGCGCGACGAAGCCGAATTGTACCGCGGCGAGATAGCCGGCGACGCCGGCAAGCGCGCCGGACAGCACGAAGGCGATCAGGCGGATGCGGAAGATCGGAAAGCCGAGCGCGCGGGCGCGGCGCTCATTGTCGCGCGCCGCGGCAAGCGCGTGGCCGAACGGCGAGCGCACCACGGTCACCAGCAGCGCGATCGCCGCGACCGTGACAGCGAGCACAACGAAGTAGAACGTCAGCGGCTTGTCGAGATCGAGCAGGCGGACGCCCGCGATGGTCAGCTCCGGCTTGACGTTGATGAACGCGCCGTCGGAGCCGCCGGCGAAATCGGCATCGTGGAATAGATAAAACAGCATTTCGCCGAAGGCGAGCGTCACCATGATGAAGTAAACGCCGCGGGTGCGCAGCGCCAGCGCGCCGATCACCAGCGCGGCGAAGCTCGCGGCCAGCACCGCTGCCGGCAGCGTCAGCAGCAGCGAGGCGGCGTCGTATTTCGGCGACATCAGCGCCAGCACGTAACCGGACAGCCCGAAGAATGCGGCGTGACACAGCGACACCAGCCCGCCCTGCCCGACCACCAGATTCAGCGCCATCGCGAGCACGCCCAGGATCAGCACCTTGCTGGTGAACTGCACGTAATACACCGGCACGACGAACGGCAGCGCGATCGCAGCCGCGAGGCAGATCACGGGCAGCAGCCACGCCGGCAGTCGGGAGATTTGCTTTTGGGGCAGCGCGGCCATCAGACGTCCCGCCGGCCGAGGATGCCGTTCGGCCGCCACAGCAGCACCGCCGCCATCAGCAGATAGATCAGCATGCCGGAGACGCTCGGGAAGAACACCTTTCCGAAGGTGTCGGTGAGGCCGATCAGCAGCGCGCCGATCGCGGCGCCCGCCACCGAGCCGATGCCGCCCAGCACGACGACGACGAAGGACAGGATCAACATGCCGTCGCCCATGCCCGGATACACCGTCGAAATCGGCGCGGTGACGATACCTCCGAGCGCGGCGAGCGCGATGCCGGTGGCGAACACGAGCCGGTTGACCTTGTCGTAATCGATCCCGAGCACCCGCGTCATTTCGCGGTTCTCGGCGCCGGCGCGCACGATCATGCCGATCTTGGTGCGGGTGATGACGATGAAGATCAGCGCCGCGACGGCGAGACAGAACACGCAGATCGCCAGCCGGTACACCGGATAGGACAGATTGGAGGTCAACTGGATCGAGCCCGACAGCCAGTCCGGCGGCGCCACCGAATGCACGTCCTTGCCGAACAGCAATTGACGCACCTCGTCGATCACCAGGATCAGCCCGAACGACAGCAGCACCTGCGCCAGATGATCGCGGCCGTACAGCCAGCGGATGAACACGCTCTCCAGCGCCAGCCCGAGCACGAAGGCGATCGCGACGCCGCCGACCAGCGCGATCAGAAAATTGCCGGTGTAGGCGGCGATCCAATAAGCGAGGTATGCGCCCAGCATGTAGAACGCGCCGTGCGCGAGGTTGATCACGCCGAGGATGCCGAACACCAGCGTCAGCCCGCTGGCGACCAGAAACAGCACCATCCCGTATTGCACGGCATTCAAGAACTGGACGCCGAAAGTGATCAGATCCATGGATTACGGCCTAACTGCACGATCGCTCCCCTCGCGTCCGTCATTCCGGGGCGCGAGCGAAAGCTCGCGAACCCGGAATCCATAACCACCGCCAGGGGATATGGAGTCCGGGTCTGCGCCAAGGGGCGCATCCCGGAATGACGTTGCTTGTTTGGTGCCGGATGGCTCACTGGCTCACCGCGCCGCAGCGGCACGCTACGTCATCCGACAGCCGCGCGCCGGGTCATCGACCTCGGCCTGGGCGATCGACACCATCTCGTTGCGGCCGTTCCGGACCTCGCGGAGATAGATGTTCTGAATCGGATTGTGCGCCTTGTTGAACGACAGCGGCCCGCGCGGGCTGTCGATCTTGGCCGCCGCCATCGCCTTGATCATCGCGTCGCGCGCCGCGGCGTCGCCCTTCACCGAAGTCAGGCCGATATCGAGCAGCGCCGCGGCGTCGTAGCCCTGCACCGCGTAGATGTCGCCGTCTTTGCTGGTCTTGGCCTTGAACGCCTTGAGGAAGGCGACGTTGGCGGGATTGTCCAGATTATCCGCGTAGTGCAGCGTGGTCTTGATTCCGTTGGCCGCCTCGCCTTGCGCCTCGATGGTGCCGTCAGTGAGGAAGCCCGCGCCGTAGAGCGGGATCGACTTGTTGAGACCGGCCGCCGCGTAGTCCTTGACGAACTTCACCGCGCCGCCGCCGGCGAAGAAGCTGAACACCGCGTCCGGCTTGAGCTGCGCAATCCGGGTAATCAGCGCCTGGAACTCGACCTGCGGAAACGGCAGAGTGAGATCCTCGACGATCTTGCCGCCGTTCTTGGTGAAGTTCTCGGCGAAGGCGCCGACCATTTCGGCGCCGGCGGTGTATTTCCAGGTGATGGTGACGACGTTCTTGATGCCGGCATCGGCCATCACCTTGCCCATCGGGAAGGTGGTCTGCCAGTTCGAGAACGAGGTGCGGAAGATGTTCGGCGCGCAGGCCGGTCCGGTCGCATCGTTGGCGCCGGCATTGGGAATGATCAGCAGCGTTCCGCTGTCGCGCGCGACCTTGACCATCGCCATTGCGACACCCGAATGCACGGTGCCGATCACCACGTCGACTTTCTCGCGGCCGACCAGCCGGTTCATGTTGTCGGTCGCGGCCTCGGGCTTGGACTCGTCGTCGACCTGCACGAAGCTGACCTCACGGCCGCCGAGCTTGCCGCCGAGCTGCTCGATGCGCAGCCGGAAGCCGTCATCGATGAACTGACCGAGCTTCGCAAACGTGCCGGTGTAGGGCAGCATCAACCCGACCTTGAGCGGCGCGGCCTGCGCGATCGCAGGAGTCGCGAAGCGCGGCGCCACCGCAAAAGTAGCGGCGCCCGCAGCGCCGGTCAGCAGCGCGCGGCGGGATATCGGCGGCAATCGTCGAAGCTCGGACATGGCGGTTCTTCCCCTGGCGTTTTCGTTGGTTCTTTTTATCGTGTCGGGTGTTTCTTGTCCGGACACGTCATCGACGCCTCCGGCCGGGCTGCTTGGTCCCTCACCTTGGCGGCAGCATAATTCAGGAGCCGACGGAGTCAACGAACTATAATGCAGGTTAGTAGCGGCGGCGGCGGCGAGCCCGCCGCTAGACCGGCCTTTCCCGCAAGCGGGAGATGCTGCGCCGCGCCGTTTGGCACGCCGCGCCAACGATCAAAGGCGCATGTCGCTAGTCGCGCGTTATCGGCGCCCGGCCGGCGCGAGGAGGCCTCTGCGACGATGCGACGCTAGCGCCGGATCACTCATCCTCGAATTGTCATCTGCTCCAGCTTGTTGTTGAGCATGATCTTTTCCGGAAACCGGCGTCCCTGTTCGGGATCATGCTCTAACTTTCGAACGCCACGCCGATCCTGTTCCGCTTGATCCAGACCAACCGACAATTGAGCACCTTGCCGAGGGTGGTCACCAGCCGAAACCGTTCGGGGATGTAGGCTGCATTCGCGACGTCGATCGCCGCACCTTCAGCGGAGATGTTGCGCACCAGGCAACTCAGGCTGGTGCCGTTGAAGGATACATGGGCCGGTTCCTCGACGTCGCTTCGCGGATGTCTTCGCTTCTCGTCCACCGAATCTTCCATCTGTTTGACGCCAGCTACGGCGGTCGCCGATCGCGGTTTCAGCGAAGGAGCAACACACAGGACAGAGAAATCCGGCGCAACCCGCCCAGCGCACGCGTTGGCCGGATCGCGCTCATGGCTGCGTCCGTTCGAACTGGCGCAGCAACTTGTTGCCGCGCTCGACCGCGGAATTCATCGCGGCCTGCGCGGGTTTCTTGCCCCTGAATGCCTGTTCGAGCTCGTCGTCGATGACGTCGCGGATCAGAACGAAGGAACCGAGCCGGAGCCCGCGGGAGTTTTCGGTGGGCGGCTTCGAGATGATCTGCTCGATCGAGATCGCGGTGCCCGGATTGCGGTCGTAAAAGCCCTGCGCACGGGTCAGCTGATAGGCGGCCCGTGTCACCGGCAGATAGCCCGTGTTCTGGTGCCAGGCGGCCTGCACTTCGGGCCGCGACAGATAGGTGAAGAACTTGGCGACGCCGTGATAGTCCGTCGCCGGCCGGCCGCGCAGCACCCACAGCGTCGCCCCGCCGATGATCGTATTCTGCGGCGCCCCGGCAACCTCCGGCCAATACGGCAGCCTGCCGTAGCCGACCTCGAAATTGGAATTGGCGATGATATCGGCACGGGTGGCGGACGAGCCGATGAAGATGCCGCAGTCGCCCTGCTGAAAGCGCGGCTCTGCGGCGGTGGCGCGGCCTGCATAGTCGAAGACCTTGGTTTTCTGCCATTCCGCGAGCGTGGCGACGTGCCTGATCACCAGCGGATTGTTGAACACCAGCACCGCGTCCAGCCCGCCGAGGCCGTTGGCCCGGGTCGCGAGCGGAAGATTGTGATAGGCGGAGAAATTCTCGACATTGACCCAGGAGGGCCAGGAGGTGGTGAATCCGCAGGGCGCGCCCGCGTCGATCAGCCGCTTCGCCGCGGCGCCGACGTCCGGCCAAGTGCCCGGCGGCGTCTCCGGATCGAGCCCCGCCTTTTTGAACAGCGTCTTGTTGTAGTACAGAATCGGCGTCGAGGCGTTGAACGGAAACGACAGCATATTGCCGGCGAGATCGACATAGTAGCCGGCAACCGCGGGCAGATAGTCGGACGGCGAGAACGCCTCCTTCTCGTCGCGCATCAGCTCGTAGACCGGATAGACCGCGCCCTTGGCCGCCATCATTGTTGCGGTGGCGATCTCGTTGACCTGAACGATCGCCGGCTGAGTCGACGAGCGGAACGCGAAGATCGACGCGGTGACCGTCTCGGTGTAGTTGCCTTTGTAGGTCGGCACCACACGGTAGTCGGATTGCGACGCATTGAAATCGGCTGCGAGCTTTTCGAGACGGCGGCCGAGTTCTCCGGACATCGCGTGCCACCACGCGATCTCCGTCGCCGCCCGCGCGGGCGCTGCGCCGGCGACGACTAGCAACACAAGGGCGAATATCAGCGGGGTCCTGGCCATCGCCCCCGCCGCCGATCACTCCCGATAGCCATTTCCTGTGCCAGTCTGCTAGATTGGCAGGACTTCTCCGGTCCCGGTCACGGGTACAACCTTATGGGAACGAACTTGCTGCTGTCCAGTCGAGCCGCGATGCCCGGCGCAGCCGCCGCCGTGATCGGACCGGCGTTCAGCGTCGTCTCCCCGGTCGTTCTCTTGCTGCGCAACGCAGCGATCCTCTTGCTGCGCAACACAGCGATCACGATCCGCGAAGCCGAATGAGTTGGCCCCGATGAACCCGCGCGAGGACGACAGCAGCGACGCGCAGGCGAGCCTGGCGAGCCGTTCCGGCATCGTCGGGCTGGTCCGCGCAGTCCCGATCCGCTGGCGCATCCTGTCGATCGCAGCGCTGAATTCGCTGGTTGTGCTGATCCTCGCCAGCATGATCTGGAGCGGCGCACGGGTGCTGAGTTCGGCCTGGGACGACGTCCGCCAGGTCCGCGAATCCGACAAGATCCTGGCGGTACTGGAGAGCGAGACCAGCCGGCTGCAAAACCTGATTCACCGCTACATCAATCAGCCGAGCCCCGACCTGTTCGCGGAAATTCTGCTGCTGCGCGAAGCGGTGCTGGGCACGCTGACCACCCGCGCCTCGACCGATCCGATCCTGTCGGGCTCGGTCGCCGAACTCGAGCGGGTGACGGAGCGTTTTCTCAACGGCTTCGGCGACCTGCGCGCACTGCAAAGCAAGATCAGGGACACTTACGAGAACCAGGTGCAGGGGCCGGCGCGCGACATCGCAGGGCTCTACTCCATAATCGAGGGCGCAACCGGGCGGCGCGACGCGCAAATCTGGCCGCCGCTCGGCCGGTCGCGCGAAGCGTTCACCGCGATGCTGGTGGCGGCGAACTCTTATTATCTTTCGCTGTCGAAGGAAGCCGCCGAGGACGCCAGGCGCAATACCGAGACGATCGAGCGCACCGTTCCGGTGATGATCGATTTCGCCGACAACGATCTGCAGAGAATGGCGCTGCAGCGGCTGAAGCAGCGTACCGCTGCGCTGCGCGATGGCCTGCAGGATCTTTCGGAACAGCTCGCCAGCCGCAGCGACCTGCTGCGCAATGCGATCGACGCCAGCCAGGCCTCGACCATCGGGGCGATCGACGCCCTCTCGGTGAAGATGCGTCAGCGCGAGCAGAAGGCGCAGGAGACGTTCGACCGGACGCTCGCCAGCATCTCGCGCAAGGTACTTTGGATCGCGGTGATCTTCATCGGCGTGATCATGGTCGCCGGCACCGTGATCGCGCTCAGTATCCGGTTGCCGCTGCAGCAGATCCTGGCGGCGATGCACGCCATCACCTCGGGCGACTACGGCCGCCGCGTCGCCGGCACCGACGCCCGCGACGAGGTCGGCGCAATGGCCCGCGCGGTGGAGGTGTTCCGCGAAAATGCGATCGACAAGCGGAAGGCCGAGGATGATTTGCGGGCCTCCAAGGAGAAGGCCGAGAGCGCGCTGCTTGAACTCAATGCCGCGCAGCAGAATCTGATCGACGCGGAGCGGCTTGCCGCGCTCGGCGGGCTGGTCGCGGGTGTCGCCCACGAGGTCAACAACCCGATCGGTATCAGCCTGACGGTGGCGTCGAGCTTCGCCCGCAAGGCGACGATGTTCGAGGCCGAGCTGAAAGGCGACAGTCCGCTACGACGGTCGCAGCTCGACGAGTTCGTCCGCTCGTCCCGCGACGCGGCCCAGCAGCTCGTCGCCAATCTGCAGCGCGCCGCGGAGCTGATCCAGTCGTTCAAGCAGGTCGCGGTCGACCGGTCCCATGCCGAGCGCCGACGATTCAATCTGCACGAGGCGACCGACCAGATCGTGGCCAGCCTCAAACCGGTGCTGAAACGGGCACCGATCGAACTCGCCATCGACGTGCCCGAGGGGCTGGTGATCGACGGCTATCCAGGCTCCTATGGCCAGATCCTGACCAACCTGTTCCTCAACGCCGCCAACCACGCCTTTCCGGGCGGCCGCGCCGGCACGATCACGATAACCGCGCGGCAGCGCGCCGATGACATCGAGATCGTCTTCGCCGACAACGGCGCCGGCATGACCCCGGACGTGCAGCGCCAGGCGTTCGACCCGTTCTTCACCACCCGCCGCAACGAGGGCGGCACCGGGCTCGGGCTGCACATTGTTTACAATCTGGTCACCCAGCAGCTCGGCGGCCGGATGATGCTGGAATCAAGGCTGGGACAAGGCACAACTTTTCGCATTATCATGCCCCGCGCCGCCACCGGCGGCTCGACCGGCGCCGACACGCGCATCGACGGAAATCTGCAATGGCCGACCAGGACGATATCCTCCAGCTGATCGAAGATAGCGAGCCGGGGCCCGAGCCGTCGAACGCGAAGCGATGGAAGATCGCCGTGATCGACGACGATCCAGCCGTTCACGAGGGGACACGGTTCGCGCTCAGCGACTACAGCCTCAACGGCCAGACCCTGGAAATCCTCTCGGCCTATTCGGGCGCCGAGGGCCGCGAATTGATGCGGGCCAACCCCGACATCGCCGCGGTGCTGCTCGACGTCATCATGGAGACCGACGCCGCAGGACTCGATCTGGTCGAGTACATCCGCAACGAGATCCACAACGAGACGGTCCGCATCATCCCGCGCACCGGCCAGCCCGGCCAGGCGCCGGAACGCCGGGTGATCGTCGACTACGACATCAACGACTACAAGGCCAAGACCGAACTCACCGCCGACAAGCTGTTCACCTCGCTGACCGCCGCGCTGCGCAGTTACCAGCAGCTCGAGCGGATGGTGCAGACACGACGCGGGCTCGAGATCATCATCGACGCCGCCTCGACGCTGTACGATTTCAAATCGATGCAGCGGCTGGCCGAAGGCGTGCTGACCCAGATCGCCTCGCTGCTCAACGTCGATTGCGCCGGCATTCTCGTGCTGCGCGACAGTGGCGACGACTTTTCGGTGCTAGCCGGTTCGGGCTGCTACAGCCGCTTCATCGGCGTGACCGGGATCAATCCGCTCGATGCCGATCTGCAATCGATGGTCGAGGAGGCGTTCCGCCGCTGCAAGCATGAGTTCGCCGATCAGCGCACCGTGCTCTATGTCCGCACCGGCAGCGGCCGCGAAGTGGTGGTTCTGCTGCAGGCGGCGCGCGAATTGTCCGACACCGACCGCTCGCTGGTCGAGATCTTCGGCAGCCGGCTGTCGATCGCGTTCGACAACGTGATCCTGTATCAGCAGCTCCACGAGGCCAACACCCAGCTCGAAGACCGGGTCGCGCAGCGCACCCGGGCGCTGACCCAGGCCAATCGCAGGCTGTCGACGCAATGGATGCGGCTGCAGCGCGCCAACGCTTTCAAGAACGAAATCCTCGGCACCGTCGCGCACGACCTGAAGAATCCGCTCGGCGTGATCCTCGGCCGCACCGAAATGCTGACCGAATTGATCGGCGCCGCCTCCTCGAAGGAGAACGTCATCGCCCAGGTCGATCACATTCGCGAGGCGACGCGGCGGCTGACCTCGATGGTCGACCATCTGATCTCGGACGCGATGGCCGATGCGTTCGACATCTCGATCCGGCGTGAGGCGGTCGACCTCGCCGCGCTGGTCGCCGAGGTCGCCGAGGCCAATCGTCCGATGGCGCAGAACAAGCAGCAGACCATCTCGGTGTCGATCCCCGCGGCCCGGATCACGATGTGCGACTCCGACCGGGTGCGCGAGGCGATCGACAATCTGGTCAGCAACGCCATCAAATACAGCCCGATCGGCGGCAGGATCGCGCTGCAGGTCGACGGCGACGACGACAACACCATCATCCGCGTCACCGACGAGGGCGCCGGGCTGTCGCCGGAAGATCTCAGCCGGTTGTTCGGACGCTTCCAGCGCCTGTCCGCCAAGCCGACCGCCGGCGAAAGCTCGACCGGCCTCGGCCTGTCGATCGTCAAGAAGATCATCGACATGCATGGCGGCCTTGTCAGCGCCCGGAGCGAGGGCCCCGGCCAGGGCTCGACCTTCATCATTTCCCTGCCCGCAACGCCCGCCGCATCATGAGCCAGAACCCACATATCATCGTTGTCGACGACGAGGCGCCGGCCCGCGAGATGGTCGGCGATTATTTGCGGATGCACGGCTTCGCCGTGACCCTGTGCGACGGCGGCAAGAGCCTGCGCGCGGAGCTCGAGACCAAGGTCCCCGACCTCGTAGTGCTCGACCTCAACATGCCCGAAGAAGACGGCCTGTCGATCATCCGCGACCTCAAGGCCAAAACCAACGTGCCGGTGATCATGCTGACCGCGACCGCGAGCCCGATCGACCGCGTCGTCGGTCTCGAACTCGGCGCGGACGACTACGTCGCCAAACCCTGCGAGCTGCGCGAGTTGATGGCGCGAATCCGATCGGTGCTGCGCCGCTCGGCGCCGAGGCCGACCGCCGCTCCCGCGCCGGCCGCCACGCCGACAAAGCCCGCCAACGAACAGCTGGTGCGGTTCGGCACCAAATGGCTCGATCTCGAAGCCCAGGCGCTGCGCGACGACGACGGCAACGAGCACCCGCTGACGGCGTCGGAATTCGGCCTGCTGAAAGTGTTCGCGGCCAATCCCAAGCGGGTGCTGTCGCGCGAGCGGCTGCTGGAGCTCGCCAACGCCCGCGACGCCGAGGCGTTCGATCGCGCCGTCGACCTGCGGATCATGCGGATTCGGCGCAAGATCGAGCCCGATCCGACCAAACCGGCGGTGATCCGGACCATTCGCGGCGGCGGCTATTTGTTCTCTCCAGCCTCGGACCGACCCTGATCGCTGTCGCGGGCCGTCCCGGGATAAATCATCCTGATCTCGGACTCGTCATCCGTTGAGGCCGCCGCTGCGCCGCGGCAGCTCGGCATGACGGTCGCGTTGTGGCGGCGAATGGCATGATCCCAGCTTTGAAATCACAACTGTTTTTGTCCGAATGTTTCGTCGGCGGCGCCGCGACGAAACAATTCTTGCCTTCACGAAACCATTTTCGAGCGATCGCGCAGACGTCTTGAAATGCTGGCTGACTAGTAAAGCTCCCAAGACGTCGCGGGGGAGCGCGGCGGATAATGGGAGCCAGTCATGCAGAACGTCATTGCCCTTAACGACGCGGGCCGCCAGGGCATCCTCGCCGCACGGGCCACAACAGATGAAATGCTGTTGGCCAGCATTGCCGCCGGAGACCGGACCGCGATGCACACGCTGTATTCGCGGCACAACGTTCGGGTCTATCGCTTCATCCTGCGGATGCTGCGGGACGCCGCGACGGCGGAAGATCTGGTCAGCCAGGTGTTCCTCGACGTCTGGCGCACGGCGCGTCAGTTCGAGGGCCGCGCCCAGGTCTCGACATGGCTGCTGTCGATCGCGCGCTTCAAGGCGCTGACCGCGCTGCGCCAGCGCCAGCATGAGAACATCGACCAGGACGACGTGCTCGAAATTCCCGACGGCGCGGATTCGCCCGAAGCGGCGCTCGAGCGCAGTCGGACCAGCGACATCCTGCGCGCCTGCATCGCCAAGCTGTCACCCGCGCATCGCGAGATCATCAACCTAGTTTACTACCATGAGAAATCGGTGGAGGAAGTCGGCCGCATCGTCGGGATTCCGCAGAGCACGGTGAAGACCCGGATGTTCTACGCACGCAAGCAGCTCGCGGCGCTGCTGAAGAGCCACGGCGTCGAAACCATGGCCGCCTGACGCGGGATGCACGGCGCCAAGTCGCGCCGGCGTTTCCGCGAGCCCGCGAAAGCGGCTTGTTTAGAGAGGATCTTTTGTGACGGAATTCCCGCTCGCGGGCAGCAATGGTATCTTCGGCCCTCCGCAGCGGCGACCGGTAACGAAACAATTGAAACAATCCACGACATTGGCCGGAAAGATTTCGCTGCTAGATTGATCTTATCGGCGCCGGACAACGACCGACGCGAATTTTCTCCAAGCCTTCGCTCCATCGCAGGCCTCCAGCGACCCGGACGGTATGCCCCACCGTCCGGGTTTTGCTGTTTTGCGCGCGGGCGATAAAGATCGGCCCCCTGCGCAGGCCATCAGGCTCACCAGAACACCGCCACTGGGACAAAATGGCCAAGCGCTTCGCGGTCTTGTCATCGACTAACAGCTAGGCATCATCCTGTCGCGGCGATAGGATCAATTCGGATAGCCTTGCGTTGTCCGTTCATCACGGTCGCGGGGGTCAATCACATGTTCGAATCGCTGGATCCGGTTGTTCTGGCGCGCGTGCAATTCGCCTTCACGGTTTCGTTTCACATCATCTTCCCCGCGTTCTCGATCGGGCTGGCCAGCTACCTCGCGGTGCTGGAGGCGCTGTGGCTGTGGACCGGACGCGAGGTCTTCATCAACCTGTTCAATTACTGGCTGAAGATCTTCGCCATCGCCTTCGGCATGGGCGTCGTGTCCGGCATCGTAATGTCGTACCAATTCGGCACCAACTGGGCGGTATTCTCCGACAAGACCGGACCGG
>Ga0105047_10000007_pt1 | contig 210222 bp, 182 predicted proteins | sample MAT04_FD_78384 | JGI IMG/M metagenome (GOLD analysis project Ga0105047, IMG submission 78384) | Freshwater microbial communities from Lake Fryxell liftoff mats and glacier meltwater in Antarctica - MAT-04 (megahit assembly) | ecosystem: Environmental > Aquatic > Freshwater > Ice > Liftoff...
GTGGGCTATTGCACCCTCTCGGAAAAGGGGCTGATCCTTGAAATCAACCTTACCGCCACGACCATGCTCGGCTTTGCCAACCGGAGAAATCTGATCGGCAAACGCATGGCCGGCTTCGTTCTCTCTGACGACCAGGACATCTACTACCGCCATCGCGGGCCACTCTTTAGAAATGGCACCCCACAGGTGTTTGAACTGCGGTTGGTGCGCGAGGGTGGCGCACTCTTTTGGGCCCGCTTTGAGGCGATGGCGATAAAAGACAAAAACGGTGTCTCCACCTACCGCTTTGCCCTGATCGACATTACTGAAAGCAAGCGGACAGAAGGGGTCCAGGTCTTTCTCGCCCAAACCAGCAGCCACCCAGCAGGCGAATCATTCTTGCACCAGCTGGCCAGATACCTGGCAAAGAGCCTTGCCATGGATTTCGTCTGCATCGATCGCCTCGAAAAGGATAATCTGGCAGCCAAAACCCTGGCGGTCTGGTGTGATGGTTATTTCGAGGATAATGTCAGCTATGCCCTGCACGACACCCCCGGCGGCGATGTCGTGGCCAAGCAGGTCTGCTGCTTTCCCGCCGGTGTCCGTCAATTTTTCCCCCGCGATCAGGTGCTCCAGGATCTCAAGGCCGAAAGTTATGTCGGGGTAACGCTCTTTAGCCACACCGGCCAGCCCATCGGTCTGATCGCGGTTATCGGCCGCACACGACTTGCCGATCCGCAGCGTGCCGAAAAAATTCTGCAACTGGTCGCTGGACGCGCCGCCGGTGAACTGGAACGCCTTTATGCGGAAGAGAAGATACAGCAAAACCTGCTGGAAAAAAAGACCCTCTTCCGGGAGATCCACCACCGGGTCAAAAACAACATGGCGGTTATCTCCAGCCTGCTCAGACTGCAGGCGGACCAGATCAAGGACGACAGCATGAAGGAGCTGTTTGATGAAAGTCGGCAGCGGATCAAAGCAATGGCACTGGTCCATGAAAAACTGTACCGGACCGAAAGCCTCGCCCGTATAGACTTCGACGATTATATCACCAGTGTCGCAGGCGAACTGGTCTCTGCCTATCACACACCGAAAAGGGAGATAATTACCAGGATCAATGCCCGAAATATGGTGCTTGATATCGATACAGCCCTTCCCTGTGGATTGATCATCAACGAGCTGCTCACCAATGCCCTGAAACACGCCTACAAGGAACAAGCGAGCGGTGAGCTTTGCATCGACCTTAAAAAAGTGGATACTACCTATACCCTGACCGTACAGGACAACGGCATCGGTATGCCGGACGGTTTTGACCATACCAAAGCCCAGAGCATGGGCCTGGAGCTGGTCACGGTCCTCGTAAGACAACTGCTCGGTACACTTCAGTTTCAAGCGAATGGTGCAGGTGGACAAGGAACAAGAGTCATCATCACCTTCAAGGAAAAAGATCGTGCATAATACAGGGGTAATACATATTAAAATGTTGCAATCTTCTCTATGGTCTTTCCGGCCTCAAGAGTAATACCCGGAAAAGTCTTAACGGCATTTTCACCATTCTCCTGGTTTCTGATTGTCAGATCATACACACCCGGAACGAGTTTAATATTTACCCCTTCATCGCCCACGGGGTTAGAGGCGACAGGTTCCTTGTCGTTGTTTTTTTCCGTTTCGGCTTTGAAGACATCATACCAGGCCCCGATCGGTTTACCGTTTTTCAGGGCTTTGACTTTCAGAGTTCCTCCCGCGAAGTTGGCAATATTCTCAACGGTCTTGCCCGCCTCAATGGTAAGGCCAGGAAAATTCATCGTTGGATTTCCGGCATCCTCCTGGTTGCGGATAAGGAGATCATAGGTACCCGGGATGAGTTTGATTTCCTCTCCGGCAGCATTGACAGGATTTGTTGCCACACTGATTTTCTCACCGCTTCCTTCCGTCTCGGCCTTGAAAACCTCGTACCATGCGCCGATGGGTTTGCCATTTCTGAGCGTACTGATTTTCAGTTTCCCCGAAGCCTGTTCCGTCTTTTCAACCACTTTTTTGGCAGCAGAGGTGAGTTCCCCGACGTTTTTCGCGGTAAAATACGAACCTCCTCCTGCCTCCGCAAGACATGCGAGCTGCGCTTTTTCCTTCTCGGTGACATCAAAACCGATTACATGCATGACAAACCGGATTCCCGACGCCTTCAACTCTTTCACCATCGCGCAGGGATCACCTTCGCAGGTTTCTTCCCCATCGCTTACCAGGATGATCGTTGTCTCATCCTCCAGCGTTTTCAAACTTTCGGCAACTTTCTGTACCGAGAGAGTAATGGGGGTTTTCCCCTTGTGGTCGAGATCTTTGATTTTTGCAACAAGAGCTTGCCGATCGAGTGGGCCGAGCTGTGTCAGTTCCTCAACATCATTGCAGTCCGCTTTTTGCCGATGCCCATAGGCAAATAAACCTACTTTGACTCCTGCCGGAAGCTCTTGGATGAGACCGCTGAGAACTTCTTTGGCTATGTCGATCTTCATCTTCCCTTGGATTTGTGCGCCCATACTGCCGGAGGCATCAAGAATGAAGACCAGGTTACCGGAGGGGATTGTCGCCGCCTGACAGGTTTCCCGGCCGAAGGCATAAACGCCAAGCAGCAAGGCAACAGACTGTGGCAAGAAAAGTAGGGGTTCTCAATGTTGCGGAAAGAGATGGCATAATGCTCCTCACCTTGATGTTGGTTGGTATGATTTTCCCATGCAGAATTTCAATACAAAACACCATAAAACAACAATGTTGAGTTACTAACAATGGCTTTTTGGGAGGCATGTGAAAAAAATCTTTGAAGTTCTTCTCGGGGACACCTGGGAAAGGGTGAATTGCGAAGGTAGCCACCTTTTGTAGGTGATTGGTGACGAAGTTACTCAGTATGAAGGGCAAACGTCGTGCAACTCCATGAGAACGGGGATATTTCGCACGTTAATGGAGGTCTGAAAACACTCATGGGGGGAATGTTTCGCGTTTCCCGCATCTCTCCACCTCCCCACCGATCAAGGCCCTAAAATGTAACCTTCTCCGCCCCAGCCACCAGTCGCACAAAATCATTCATCCAGTTTTCGCCCCCCAGAGCTTCAGCCAGCACCACCGTCATATGTTTTGGCATTACTCCCATCTCCCTGTTGCGACCAAGCCCGGACAAGCAGGAAGGGCAGTTGGTGGCGATGACCGTGGCGGTGTTGCCAACCCGGGCCTTGGCAAGTGATTCGCGCTTACGTTCGAGCATGGCATGGGCAATATCGGGTCTTGAGATGGCAAGAGTTCCCGCCTCGGAGCAGCAATTGGCTACGCTCTTGACCTCTTTGTACAACTGACCGAGAAGACGTGCTCCGGCGCCGTCAAAGGAGTCGTGGCAGGGGGTATGGTACAGGATCGACTCCGGACGCCTGTCGCCGAACCGGCCATTGGCGTTTTCCATGACGAATTGCGAGACATCGGCCATGGCGCAGTCGAATATTTCGCTCACCCCCATGTCGTGCAAAGCCTCGCGGCAGGTGCCGCAGCTGACGACAAAGGCGTCGAAAACCAGATGGCCGAGCATCTCGCGGATCTGCGTGAGTATGATGGTGTCGCGCAGGCTCATGATCGCCGCCATCCTCTTCTTGGCGTTGACCCTGGCCGGAAAGCCGCAGCATTGCGAGAGGGGTGGGATGACCACTCGGATATTGTTTTTAACCAGGAGATATATGGCGGCGGTGGCAACGTCGGCATACATACGTTCCGAACCGCAGCCCGGAAAATAAAAGACGGTTTTCTTAACCTGTCCCTCGGGGTTGAGCATCAGCGCCTCGCGCTCGGAAAAATACGGCAACCTCGCCCCGAGGCTGGTCTTTGACACCGGCATCATCGGCGACTTGAACATATTGAGGAATCGCCAGCGTTTTTCGGTGAGCGCCGGCGGCGCCTTCTTATAAGCCTGTGCTGCCAGGCGTTGAATGGCGCCACCCCATTCGAGAATTCCCTTGCGAAAGACTCGGTTGAAACTGCGGTTTCGAATCTTCAGGTAATAAAGGGACATCAAGGTTGCCGGGGCGGTATGCTTGTAGCTGAGATCGCTGAGAATCTCCCGCTCTAAGAGGCTTACCTCGGCGGTGTCGATATCAACCGGGCAGGGCGCCAGACATTTCCGGCACATGGTGCAATGGTCGGCGATTTCTTCGAGGTTTTTCAGCTGGTTGAAGCGTGGCAGGTGGGAGCGCTGCATGTCGTACAGCAGGGCCTCGATGAGCGAGCCGATAACCAAGTTCTTGTTGCGTGGATGGAAAAAGATATTGCTTCCCGGATGGTAGACGCAGCACACCGGCATGCATTTGCCGCAGCGAATGCAGGTGGAGATCATTGAAGAAAGCTTGGCCAGTGACCCGTACTGGAGGATCTTTGCCTCCAGTTCAAGGAGGTTGAAGGACGGGGTGTAGACCTTGTCGATGATTGCCGGGTCATTGAGCATGCCCGGATTCATGATGCCCTGCGGATCGATCTCCTGCCGGTAGCGGCGCAGCTCATCGAGGCGGGATTTTTCCAAAAACTTCATCTTGGTGATGCCGATGCCGTGCTCGCCGCTGACCACGCCTCCCAGTTCGACCGCCTTGGTCATGATATCCTCGGCGGTTTTTTCGGCGCGCTTCATCATGCTGCGATCGTTGGAAAATACCGGAATATTGACATGGATATTGCCGTCGCCGGCGTGCATATGGGTGGCGATGATGATCCGCCGGGAACGCACCTCGCTGTAGATACTCTCGATATTGCCGCTGACCTTGCTGTAGCCGCTCAGCAGCTCAAGAAGGTCGGCAAGGAGCTTTTTGATATCGCCGGCGTCGCGCATCGATTCCTTGCTGCGCAGGCCGAGTCTTTCCAGGGTTTCCCGACACAGATCGTTGGCCTTGGGAATTTTTGCCTCCAGCCAGTCCGGGTCCTCGATCGGCTCGGCGGTCTCCAGGTATTCGGTAATCCGGTGAATGAACTGGGTCTTGTTATGGATATCCTCGTCAATGTTGTAGCCATCGACGTAGCGGGCAAATACGGCCAAGGCCGGCAGGGGCAGGACGATGTCTTCGTTCAGTTTAAAGGCGTTGGTACGGGCGGCAATGGCCCCGAGCCGTTTGCGGTCGCGCCAGAAACGGGTGGCTTCGTCGGCGTCCTGGGCGGTGAACAATTCGGTGTTTTTATAGGGCAGGAGGAGCTTTTCCAGCCGCTCTTTGCCACGCAGCACCTGGGCGCTGTTATGGCCGACCATGTCGATCAGCAGCACCGCCTTCGGGTGCTCGCTGCGCGCCGCCTTGAATTTGTATTTAATAGCGCGGATATATTCCTCGTCAAAGTGTTCAAGGGCCATGAGCGCCTCTTCACCGACGTTGACGAACTCCTCGGAGATTTCGACAATGACCCGGCTGGCCTCATCCATATCCTCGCCGAAGAATTCCAGGCAGAAGGTGATCTTTTTCTCGTAGGCCTGGTAGAGAACAAATTCGCCGGAGGTGATGATGCCGTCGGTGCCCTCTTTCTGGAAACCCGGTAAACCCTTCAGTGCCTTATTGGTGATATCCTTCCACAACCCCTTTTTGCGGATTTCCGTGCCGGTGAGGTGCACCTCGCGGAGAACGGAGCCGTTTTGCTCGACAACCTGGAAATGGACATTGTCGACGGGCAGGATCTTGCGCATCGGATGGTTCACCCGGCGCACGGTCAAAAGACCCCGGCCGGGCATGGCGATGGTATAGGCAAGGATGTTGTCGATGGCCGTGCCCCAAAGCACCGCCGTTTTACCGCCGGCGTTTTCGGCGATATTACCGCCGATGGTCGAGGCCCAGGCGCTGGTTGGGTCGGTGGCGAAAACCAGGTTGTCTTTTGCGGCATGGGCCATGGCGTCGGAGGTGACGACTCCGGCCTCGACCTTCAGCACCGGCACCTTGGTCCCTTGGCCGAGATGCGGGAAGTCAATGGAGGTGATATCGTGGATCTTTGTCAGTCTCTCGGTGTTGAAGATGACACAGTCGCTGGTCACCGGTACGCTGCCGCCGGTAAGGCCGGTGCCGCCGCCGCGGGGGATGATCTTCAGCCCCATTTCGGCCACCGCCTGCATCAGACCCGGCAGTTGCTCCTCGGACTCCGGCCGCAATACCGCGAGAGGTAGAAAGAGGCGCCAATCGGTGGCGTCGGTGGCGTGGCTGATCAGGGTGAAGGGGTCGAAACGGACGTTGTCTTTGCCGATGACCGCCCCGAGTTTTTTCAGCATTTGGCCGCGTAACGTCGGCGCGTCGTGGATTTCTTTCTTTAATTCGGCTAACCGTTGCCGGCAAATGGCAACCAGACGCAGCACCTTGGCACTACGTTCCGTACCGACCCTGCCGATGCGCGCCGCCTCCTCGATGATTGTCAGGTCTTCGCCGGCGGTGTCGAAAAATCGCTGCCGTTTGCCCGGTAAGTCGAGCAGTTCCTGGAATAAAAAGGGATTGCGCCTGAGGATGAAGAGATCGCCCATAAAGCGCATAACCAGTCGGGCCGAACGGCCGGTAAGCCTCTGGCTGCGCAGTTCTTCCAGATCTTCCCAGACTTCCGGTCCGAAGAGCAGGTTGATGATCAGTTTGTCGTCGGCGGAGGTAAAATTATAGGGGATTTCGCGATAGTTTTTTGTGTGCATGTTCTGGGCCTTGAATGACGGATTCTATGTTATGAAAGTGCTCTTTTCGTGGTGCCGCAAATCCAAGGGGAAGAGAAAACTGCCGAATCTGCCTTTTTACCACCTCTGCTGATTATTGCCAGATTATTGTAGTGATTTTTTTTGGGGGATTTAGGAGCCGTCACGAAATATGGTTCATTTTCTTTATTTCGCTACGCATCCTTATGCCGTTTCCGAGATTCCATTGAGCAAGTTATTTCCGGACGACGGCTTAGCCTTGTCAGTATCTCTGAGAAGCGATATATTCCAAACACTTTGATTCACCATGGAGAGCCCCATGTCCTTTTTTCTCATTTTAGCCGTTTTCTCCTGTGTCGTGCAGCTTGCTTCCTCCCTGGTTCTGGCCCTCGGGGTACGCAAGCTGCGGCGGCTGGACGATGTGCCTGCTGACCGATCCTCCGCTGGACCGCTGGTTACCATCGTCGTCCCGGCCTGCAACGAAGAGGACAATATCGAGCAGGCGGTGTTGTCGCTCCTTGCCCAAACCTACACCAATCTTGAAATTCTCGTGGTCAACGACCGCTCCATCGACAGCACCGGTCAGCTGCTCAAGAGTCTACAGACTTCGCATCCTCGTCTGAAAACCCTTGAGATTACCGAACTGCCGGATGGCTGGCTGGGGAAAAGCCATGCCCTGGCCCAAGGAACAAACCTTGCTACCGGCGAATATCTGCTCTTTACCGACGCCGATGTGGTTATGGAAGCAACCACCATCAGCCGCGCCATCCGCCATATGCTTGACGAGCGGCTGGACCATATGACCCTGTTTTTCAAAAACAGCGGTGGCGGCTGGCTGCTCAACTGCCTTATCCTCGAGATGGCCCTGGGGCTGTTGCTGGCCTTTCGGCCGTGGCGGGTTAGGCAGCCGGGAAGCCGCGAGTTTATCGGCATCGGCGCCTTTAACCTGGTGAAAAAGTCTGCCTATGACAAGGTCGGCGGCCATACAAGCATCCGCATGCATCCCGTCGACGATTTGCTGCTCGGCAAGATCCTCAAAGAACAAGGTTTTCGCCAGGATTGCCTGCTGGGGGACAGCTTTGTTGCCGTCCCCTGGTATGATTCGGTTAAGGCGATGATTGCCGGCTTAGAGAAAAACACCTTTTCCTTTGTCCATTATCACCTTTCCCTTATTCCACCGATAATGGTCTTGCTCTTTGTCGTGAATATCCTGCCGTTCTGGGGGGTGATTTTCGGCGAGGCAGAGGCTAGGCTTTTCTGGCTGATGGCGCTTGCCAGTAAGCTGGCGGTCTTTTTCTTTGGCCTCCGCCGTCAGGGCTTGCCGACTTGGTACCTACCCGGGGGCTTGCTTGCTCCCTACCTTTCTATGTATATCATTTGTAAGTCGGCGTTTGTCGTGCAAAAAAATGGGGGAATTACCTGGCGGGGACGCTTTTATCCCCTTGCCGAATTGAAGAAAAGCAGAAAGTGGTTTTGGTAGGTCAGGCACCAAGCCCTGCTTTTCTCATGGAACGACTGACGATCTCAGCATTTTTGCTTTCCCGCATACGCCTTGCTACACCGGCAGTTTCACTCTTTCAAAGGTTCAAACACCAGGCGCAGTTCAATGCTGATGTTTTCAAACACGGTGTGCATTCCCAGATGTTCAAAGAAACGGCTGGACCCGTAAATGATGTTCCACAGGGTACGGTCCAGGTCAAAATGCGCCTCGACGCCAAGGCTGCCGTTCTCCCGCGGGGTTATGGTTGCCGGAAACGATAGTTCCCGGCTTACGGCCTTCAGAGTCAATGTTCCTTGCAGCTGACAGTTGGCTGCGGTCAGGGGTGCAGGACCGGCAATGCGGCCCTGCTCGATGGTGAAAGTGGCGGTGGGGAAGAGCCTGGTGAAAAAGAAATCATCGGATTTCAGATGGGCTATCAATACCTGCTGCAAATCGTTGCCGGCCAGATTGATATTTTCCATCGATTCCATATCGACAACCAGCTGGCCGCTGATGTCGTTGTCCTGTATTTTGATCTGCCCGCTCTTTAGCTGCAGTGTCCCGAAATGCTTGTTGTTCTGGTTTCTGCCCGCCCAACCGACAAGGCTTGCTGCGGTATCCAGCGCATACGCCCCGTCGACGTTCGCCAGACGGGTTGCAGGGTCCGGCTGCGGCATCCGATCGCCCTGCACCGGCAAGCCGGCAGCCTGCCAGGCTTCGAGTCCGCCGGCCAAGACATACACCTGGCGGTAACCCTCCCGAACCAGTTTTTCCGCTGCCACCTCGGCGTCTCGGGATTTATTGCTTGAACCGTAAAGAATGAGTGGTATATCCCGTTGGTCGACGATGGCCTTGATGTCGTCAGGAAAGCTCATCTGGTAGACACAGGCGTTGCACGCACCAGGCAGGTGCAGATAGTTGAAATGATCAACCGGCAGGGTGTGAATGGGCAGGGCGCCCCGGGTGAGTTTTTCCTGCGCCTCGTGGGCGGTGATATATTTGATTTCCATGGTTTTCTCCTGTTTCTTCGGTTTTGCTTAATATTAAAATAATTGCGAACGTCTGTATGTCAACGACTCGAACTACCGGGGAGAACAGGGATAATTTCTCTGTTCTTGCCGGCAATTGAAGAGACCGTCAGGCTATCGAGGCTTCCTGGCCGTTGCAGGATAAAAAATTTTTCCCCAAAACCGGCTTTTTACGAGTACAATAGGGGAGCGGCACTGTTACCATTCTTAGGTGATTTCAATCGACTGGGGGGATCCTGAAAATCAATATTATCAGTGAGATCCTTGATGCAACCATAGGATCTAATATAAGACAATGAAAATACTCGTTATCAACTCAGGGAGTTCTTCAATCAAATTTCAGCTCATCGACATGACGGACGAATCGGTGTCGGCATCGGGCCTGGTCGAGAGAATCGGCGAGCCTACAGGCTCGATTAAATGTACTCTCAGGCCGGGAAGTGACAAAGAGCAGGTGGTTAAAAAGAGTGTGTGTATTGCCGATCATACCAGCGGTATGCGCCTGGCGGTGGATATTCTTACCGATAAAGAGCAGGGGGTTATCGCCGATACATCGGATGTCGGCGCCGTCGGCCACCGGGTTGTTCATGGTGGCGAGGATTTTCACCAGCCAACGGTTATTACAGCAGAAGTGCTGGCGGCCGTTGAAAAAAACATTCCCCTGGCTCCTCTGCACAATCCGGCCAATATGGACGGCATTCGCGTCGCTCGGGAACTGTTCGCCGATGTAGTCCAGGTAGCTGTTTTTGATACCGCTTTCCATCAAAGCATCCCGCCCCATGCCTATCACTATGCCCTGCCCTACGAACTCTATGCAAAAGAGAGGATACGACGCTATGGATTCCATGGCACATCCCATAAATTTGTCGCCGGCGAGTGCGCCAAGGTAATGCGACGGCCACTTGAGGAACTGAATCTCATCACCATCCATCTGGGTAACGGCTGCTCGATGACCGCTGTGGAGAACGGCAAAAGTGTCGATACCAGCCTTGGTTTTACCCCCCTTGAGGGTCTGGTGATGGGTACCCGTAGCGGCGACGTTGATCCGGCCATCCATGCCTTTCTTGCCCGCAACTGCCATATGGATATCGAGGCCATCGACAGGCTTCTCAATAAGGATTCAGGCCTGAAAGGCCTCTGCGGCCTGAACGATATGCGCGATATCCATGCGGCCATAGCCGCCGGCAATGAGCGGGCGAAACTGGCCCTTGCCGTGCAGACCTATCGCAATAAAAAATATGTCGGGGCCTTTATGGCGGTTCTTGGCCGAGTCGATGCCATCATATTTACCGCCGGTATCGGTGAAAACGACGGGGTGGTGCGGGCCATGAGTTTGCAGGGACTGGAGCCGTTCGGTATCAACCTCGACAGGGAGGCCAACAACCAGCGCATGGGAAAACCCACCCTGATCAGCCAAGCGGACAGTCGGACCCAGATCTGGGTCATTCCCACCAACGAGGAGTTGGCGATTGCCAGGGAGACCATGGCGGTCCTTTCTCGGTAATGCTGCTGTAACGAGGTACCGGTCGTTTAACGGCCGGTATGCCGCTTTCTTCACATTTGAATCTCACATTCGTTTCTCGTTCGCCTTGATATCGCTCAGTTTGTCGTAGATCTGCAGGAGCTTTTCATGCTCTTTTGCGATCTTCCTCCAGGAACTGCCGAAGGCAAGACCAGGGAAAGTGGTGACTCCATCAAGTAGAGCCTGGCCGGTTCGAATTTCTTCTCCTGCATAAAGGAGCCCAAGTCTGCCGCTGTAGTCACTCGCTCTCTCCCCGGCGAGGCTGAAACCCAGCAAGGTGTGCAATAGGCGAAAAAGGTGGTGGCGCTCCGCCGGGAGATCGGCGTGATCCAGGCACCAAAGGCACCAGTGCAGCGCCTCCGCATGGTTGTGCACGGCCAGGAGGAGGAGGGCCTTCAGTTCTCCGACCCGTAATGTTGACCAAGGCGAATCGGCATCAAAGACGATGCCGATGATATGGGCAAGGAGCTGATGGTCATTTAAGCCGAGGGTCTCCAGCCGATCGAGAAATCCGGCGAGTTGCCCCTGGTCCATGTGCGGCAGTCGCAGGAGGTCGGAGCGCAGGGCGGCGCCGGCCGAGCGGTTGTTATACACCAGGTCGTCGAGCGGATAGATCTCCGAAATTCCCGGAGCGAGAATCCGGCAGCTATACATGCCGCAGTGCTGGTATTCGGCGCGGTAGAGCTTGGTGCCGAGGCTGCTTATGCGGGCCTGCAGGCGCTTGAATTCCTCTTTGGTCGAGCCTTTGAAATCCCAGGGCGAAAAGGGGAAATCGGCCTTGTTCTTAAACATTGTCCAGGCTAAGAGACCATCGGAATCGACAAAATGGCTTTCCAGATTATAGGGGTCGGCAACCTGGGAAAGATCGTGGCAGGGCGGCTGGAAATGGTGTAGGCCTTCAAGGCTGCGGCCCTGCAACAGCTCAGTGAGAGTTCGTTCAATGGCGGTTTCAAAGCGAAGATTGGCACCGAAGGCGGCATAGACCCCGCCGTTTGCCGTGTCGGTTAAGAGAGCGCAGATTACCGGGAATTGTCCGCCGAGAGAACCGTCCTTGACCCGGATGATCAAGCCATCATCAGCCAACCGGTCAACAATACGGCACAGCCCGGGGTATTGCCTGAGAACAGCCATGGGGACGTCCGGCAGGCTGAGGCCCCTGCTGATAATGATATTTTTAACATGTCGCTCAATGATCTCCGACAGGGCCTGGGAGCCGCACTCAGCAGTCGAATTGCCGGCGGCCATGCCGTTACTCACGTAAAGATTGTTTAAGAGACTGACCGGGAAATAGATCTTCCGGCTGGACGCCAACTCGGTAAAGGGCAGGGCACAGATGCCGCGCTCGGTGGAATTAGTGTTGTTGTCGCAGAGATGCTCGAAGGTCAGCTCGCCTTCCGGGTTGTAGAACTTCTGCAGCCGGGCGTTGAGCAGTTCGGTGCCGTCCGGTGCTGCGCTTGGGATTGCTGAACTCTTTCCGGGAGGAAACCATTTCTCGTGAGGATAAAAAAAGAATGGCGGTGTGGTCGCTGCATCATCAAGAAAGCAATCGGCAAAGAAGAAGTTGGTGGACAGCCGCTCGAAAAATTCGCCGAGAGCACTAGCCAGCGCCGCCGGTTTTGAGGTGCCTTTGCCGTTGGTATAAAGATGGGCGCAGGAAGTCGAGCGCAGATGTACCGACCAGCAATCCGGGGCCGGGTTCTGCCAGCTGACTGCCTCGGTTTCGAATTCCATGGCCTTGAGGAGAGAAGTGGCCTCGGCAATGGTGTCTTCAAGACTGGCGTCCTTGCCGGGAAGGTGAGTTGCTGGAGCCATGACGGTTTCCTGTTGTTGTCGGTTGTTGCGAGGGCAGTCAATAAGCAAAGGCTGAAGCTGGATCAAATGGTGCCGCCGGCGCGCAGGGAATCGGCGAGCATTTCCACGACGAAGCGGACTTTTTCGCCCGACTGGTGCTGCAGCAGGTTGTCCTGAATGTGCATGACACAGGTCGGGCAGCCGGTCGCCACATAATCAACCTCTGCTCGGCGGATGTTTTGCACCTTGTGGTTATTGATCTTGATCGCCGTATCATAGTGGGTGATACAGTAGCTGCCGGCACTGCCGCAGCAGACGGCGGCGTCCTTCATCTCTTTAAATTCCACGCCGGGAATCATCTTTAGGAGCTTTCGCGGCTGCTCGCTGATGGCTTGGCCGCGCACCATGTGGCAGGGGTCGTGGTAGGTCACCCGGTAGGGCAGCCGTCCCAGATCGGACGCTTTGATATCAATATTTTTTTCAATAAATTCGTTGATGTCGAAGACCTTCTCGGTGAAGGCTTGGAGTTCCCGACTTGGCTCGATAAACATTTTGATCTCTTTTTTCAGGGCCATGCCGCAGGAGGAGCAGGCGACGACAATCGCGTCAAGATCATAATGGCGGAACAGGTCGAAATTGTGCTGCATGAACATCTTCGCCCCCTCGTAGTCGCCGTTGGCCAGCACCGGGGTGCCGTTGCATTTTTGCTGCTTCGGAATCACTACCTCATAGCCGTAGCCGGTGAGGATATCGACCACCGATTTCACTACGTTGGTATAGATGAGATTGCCGGCACAACCGGTGAAATAACCGATGCGCATCTTTGCCGGACTTTTCTTGGCGGGGATGATCTCCGGATACTGACTCTGAGCACTGCGGAGAGCCATCTGCGGGAAGAAGCGCCGTTTGGAAAAGCCGAACAGGGGAAAGAGGTGGCGTACCGGATTTTTGGGTCCGATGCCGAAGAGGGCGCGCTGGGCGATGCCGATGAACATGGCGGCAAGGGTAATCGGCCATTTGCGCCACAGCAGTTGCCTGAAGATGAGGGCCTTGAAGAAACCGAGCCCCTCCTGGGTGGTGATATACCAGCGCAGCCTGAGGACTACGTGTTCCGGGCTGACACCGGCCGGGCAATTGGCTGAGCAGGTCTTGCAGTTCAGACACTCATTGATGGCATCCTTGACCCTTTGGGTGATCTGCAGGTCGCCGGACACCAGTTTTTCGGCGAGCTTGTTTTTGCCGCGGGCAACATACAGTTCGTTGCCCATTTCTTTAAATACCGGGCAGACACTCCGGCACTTACCGCATTGCATACATTTTTGAAATTCCTTGGCGGCTTCCAGGAGATGTTCTTCGGCCTGTTGTTTGGTGGTGGCGTGGGTATTCATAGTCTCTCCCCCGGTTATGCCGAATGTTCGCCGGGCATATCGAACATCTTGCCGGGATTAAGGAGGTTGAGAGGATCAAAGGTCCGTTTGATGTTCTGCAGCAGCCTTATGCCTTCCCCACCCAACTGGTTTTGCAGGAAGGGTTTTTTCTCAAGGCCGATACCGTGCTCACCGGAGATGGTGCCGTCTAGGTCGATGGCCAGTTGGAACAGTTCGGCAACCGCCTTTTCGGTGCGGGCCATTTCATCCTTGTCGCGCATGTCGATAAGAAAGGTCGGGTGCAGATTACCGTCGCCGGCATGGCCGAAAATCCCCACCTGAAGCTTGTATTTATTGGCGATAGCGGTAATGCCGCGCACCATGTCCGGGAGCTTTGAGCGCATGACTGTGGCATCTTCGAGGATGAGATTGGGGCGGACACCGGCCAGGGCATTCAAGGCAATTCGGCGACCGGCGAAGAGCAGATCTCGTTCTTCGCTCGATTTGGCCCGGGAAAAATCACGGAAATCATTCTTTTTCACCTCGGCCTCGACCTTGGCCATTTCGGCAATGGCCGAGTCTTTCTGGCCGTCGGTCTCGATCAGCAGCACGGCAGCTGCGTCTCTTGGCAGGCCGCAATCCTTAAAGTTTTGGATGGCGTTGATGGTGGCGTTGTCCATGAATTCCATAGTCGACGGGGTGACCCCGGCGGCGATGATGGCAGCGACGGCCTGGGCGGCACCGTCGAGGCTGTTGAAGATCGCCAGTGCCGATTCGCGGTGCTCGGGAATGGGCAGCAGGGATAGGGTTACCTCGGTCATGATGCCGAGCAGTCCCTCGCTGCCGACGAAGATTCCTTCCATGTTGAAGCCGGCGACATGTTTTACGCATTTATTGCCCATGGTGACGATGTCCCCTTGGGGCAGTACCACTTTCAGCATCTTTACATAATCCTTGGTGACCCCGTATTTCAGGCCGCGCAAGCCACCGGCGTTTTCGGCGACATTGCCGCCGATGGTCGAGAAGGCGACACTGCCCGGATCCGGTGGGTAGAAAAGGTTGGCCTCGGCAGCAATCGGATCGATATCGGCGGTGGTCAGTCCGGCCTCGACGGTGATGAGGCGGTTGGCCGGATCAAATTCGATTATCCGCTTCATCCGGTCCATGACTAGGACAATGCCTTTTTTAAGTGGTACCGAACCTCCCGACAGGCCGCTGCCCTGGCCTCTTGGGGTGACCGGAATACGTTCCCGGTAAGCAAATTTCATGAGCCGGCTGATCTGCAGGGTGGTGGTTGCAAAAACCACCGCTTCCGGCTGAATCTCGACGTGCGATGCATCATAGCTGTAGGCGATCATATCCTCGACTTCGGTGAGAACCTTGTCCTCACCGAAAATATTCTGTAATTCTTCGATATGGCTCTTTTTCATGTGTAAGACCTTAGATGATAGAGGATGGAGATGGTTCTCCCGTTCATTGGTGGTGCACCCCTTTTTTTTGTATTGCCTGATATCTTGGAAAGGTGAACCGTGGTTGAAATTGGTAGTACCAATAATATATAATACCAAAATCCGTGTCAAGAAAAATAAAATTGTGTGAAAAGCACTGATGTATTTTCGGTAACTATCTGAAAAATATGTGCATTAAAAGGACATGATGCAGTTTCAGGTTTGGTATTACCAATAAAAATTACCGCGTCGACAGATCAAGAGGCAATGGCAAGTCCAGGGTAATTCTTGGGAAAATGATACCTCATGTTGGGTGAAATGCCGATAATTTTGATGTTTTGACATTCCTTTATTCAACCAATATATTACACACCAACACTGCTCCGCCACGGACCATCTAGCTACCATTTATTGGGCGAACTGTGCGATAAATGTGCGCGGCAAAGAAAATAGCCAAAAAGTTGACGGTGCAGTGCAATTGCTTTCAGTGTTAAAAAAATCAAATTTGGCAGGGGACAAGGAGTTATACGTGGTAAATTGTAAAAATCATCCACAGACCGAGAGTACTTATTTTTGTTTTAAATACAAGTATTATCTCTGTGATGTCTGTGCTCGATGTGTAGATCCACAATTATATTGCAAGTTTCGGACATCCTGCGTAATTCATTTTCTCGAAAAGGAAAAAAAGGTGCGGCAGCCTTGACCGTTAAGGGACGCACACTCAGCGGTTCATTTGCACAAGCACTTCCATTGGATTTGAAAAATTTACGCAATTGAAAGGGCTGAAAAATAGGTTTCCGTTTGCGTTAAATGCAACATTTCTCCGCAAATTGCGGGGATGGCTGGAGGGACTTAATAATCAATATCAATTATTTGAAATCCTATACAATTAGAATAGTTATTTCATGATGAATTAAGGTGTCACAAAGGAAAAATTGCCAATTACACGTTGTAAGTGTGAAAATATATGATATATTTGGTGGTGTTTTTTTGGCTTGCACGAGGGTGGTTACGGGAATGTATTTTTTCACACTGTTGGGTAATGTTCAGGCAAAGGCGCAGAGTGCTCTGCCGGTACTGAATGCTGCTGCGCAGAGAATGTAAGAAGATGATTGTTTCCAATTGTTTCCCCGGCGTATAAGGAAACCCGCATGAGTAGATGCACCGTTACATTTCTTCCCCACGACAGGGTAATTTCTGTCGCCCCGGGAGAGAGTCTGATCCGGGCCGCACTTCAGGCCGGTGTGCATATTAATGCCTCCTGTGGCGGTGAGGGGGTGTGCGGGAAATGTCGTGTCCTCGTTGAAAAGGGTGATGTCTTAGGCGGGTTGAACGAGAAGATTAAAAAGGAAGAGAGCGATATGGGGTATCGCCTCGCCTGCCTTGCCAAGGTTACTGAGAATGTTACTGTTCGCATCCCCGTAGAATCGGCACTGGATAAAAGTGTCATGAATCTGCAGGTTACGCCACGGCGTACGGCAACGATTCAGCACATGGATTTTGAGGGTCTGAAAGAAGAAGGACTCTTCATCCCCCCCGTCGAAAAAATCTTCCTCACTCTGCCACCGCCCGATTCCAAAAACAATATGCCCGATGTTACACGGCTTATTGAAAGCCTCAAAGTCGACGCGGGTGAGCACAAACTCGAGCTTACATTGCCGGTGATCCGAAAACTCCCGGGAATTCTACGCAATAACGGCTTTCAGGTAACCGTTACGGTCATACGTCCGGTCCGAGACGACGGCAAACACCTCATTCTTAATGTTCAGCCCGGAGACACAACCGCGCAAAACTATGCTGTCGCCATGGATATCGGCACCACGACCATCTATGGACAGCTCATTGACCTTGCCACCGGCAAGTGTCTTGCCGAGGCTGGGGATTTCAACAGCCAGATAAGCTACGGCGAGGACGTTATTTCCCGGATAATGTATGCAGAGAAACCGGGCGGCCTGGATAAACTGCATGAAGTGGTGGTCGGCACCCTCAATAGCGTTTTGGCGAAAATTATTCATGTCTCGAAAGTTGATCGCGAGAATATATCGACGATTACCTTTGCCGGCAATACCACCATGACCCAGCTGTTCCTGCAGGTTGATCCCCGCAATATCCGTCGTGCTCCGTATGTCCCGGCGACGGCGCTGTATCCGCCATTCAGCGCGGCATCGGTGGGGATCGATCTCAATGAGCACGCCATTGCCCTGATTTATCCGCAGGTATCGAGTTTTGTCGGCGGCGATATTGTCGCCGGAGTCATGGGGTCGGGAATGTACCGTCGGGAAGAATTGACCCTCTTTCTCGATATCGGCACCAATGCCGAACTGGTGGTGGGCAACAAAGACTGGCTAGCCTGTACCGCCTGTTCCGCCGGGCCGGCCTTCGAGGGTGGCGGCATTGAATTCGGGATGCGCGCCGCCAAAGGCGCTATTGAAGATTTTTCTCTCGATCCGCACACCTACGAGCCGATGCTTTTTACCATCGGTGATGTCCGCCCCAAGGGCATCTGCGGCTCGGGTCTCATTACCATGGTCGCTGTTCTGTTCGAGATGGGGGTCATCAATAACCGTGGGAAATTTAATCGTGATCTTGGTACACCGCGGATCAGGGCGACCGACGATATCTGGGAATATGTCGTTGCCTGGCAGGATGTGACACAATTGGACCGGGATATCGTCCTTACCGAGCCCGACCTCGACAATCTCATTCGCGCCAAAGGTGCCATCTACAGTGGCTGCATGACCCTCCTCGAAGAGGTTGGTCTGAACCTGGACATGGTGGAACGTATCATCCTGGCGGGCGGTTTCGGCAGCTATATAGACCTTGAGAAGGCGATGACCATCGGTCTTTTGCCGGAAATTGATCCGGACCGGGTTACCTTTATCGGCAACGGCTCACTGATGGGCGCACGCATGAGTTCACTTACCAATAGGATTCGTAAAGATGTGGTCTCGGTGACGCAAAGAATGACCAATTTCGAACTGTCCGAGACACCATCCTACATGAATAATTATATCGCCGCGATGTTTCTACCGCATACGGAGATTGAAAAATTTCCAAGATTAAAAGCGCGCATGGACGCCCGGGCTAAGCTCTAGATGTCAATTTTATTGTCTTTTTTAACACCAGGCCAAAGGGCTGGGGGAGCATTGTAGATAAGGAAACCGTAGAGACAGTTGGACTGATTTTGTACCTCTTGTTGTTTGGCTAGTTTATGAAAAGGGGAGGTTGTTACAGGTGTTTTCAACAACTTCCGGAGAATAATTACTCACCAGTAAAGGAGGCAAAAGTGGGATTTGAATTTAAGAAGGAATCCTATAGTGGCGGCATTAAGGCAATTTCCATCGGCAAGGGTGATTCCGCCATTACCGTTGGAGGTCAGACATGTTATCCCTTCTACACCTTTGAAGGCAGCATGCCCAACAAGCCTTTGATTGCTATGGAAATTTGGGACATAGCACCGGAAGATTGGCCGGAACCGGTCATGGCCCACTTTAAAGATGTCATCTCCGATCCGGCAGCCTGGGCCAAGAAATGTGTTGAAAAGTTTGGTGCCGATGCAATTGTCATTCAGCTGAAGAGTGTCGACCCGAATGATAAAAATGCCAGCCCCGAATCGGCCGCTGAAACCGTTCTCAAGGTTTTACAAGCAATCAATGTTCCCCTTATTGTCTGGGGCTGTGCCAATCCAGCCAAAGACGAGGCGGTCCTGAAGGTCGTTGCCGAGAAGTGTCAAGGCTACAATTTGGTTATGGGGCCGGTTGAAGAGAAGAATTACAAAGGTATCGGTGCGGCGGCAATGGGCTATGGCCATGCGGTTATCGCTTCCTCGCCGATTGATGTAAACCTGGCAAAACAGGTCAATATTCTCCTTGAGAATCTTGGTATGCCGATGGATCGACTGATCGTTGATCCGACCACCGGTGGCCTCGGCTACGGCATGGAATACTCCTATTCGGTTATGGAGCGCCTCACCATGGCGGCCATGGTCCAGGGTGATGAGAAGCTGCAGTTCCCGATGATCAATAACCTCGGCAATGAAGTCTGGAAATGTAAGGAAGCAAAGCAGACCGCTGAAGGTGCCCCGATTCTTGGCGATCCCGAGAAGCGTGGGGTTATGATGGAGGCGATCGGAGCGGTTTCTTATCTGCTCGCCGGTTCCAGTCTTCTCATTATGCGTCATCCTGAGGCGATTCGTTTGGCCAAGGAGTTCATTAAGGCCCTGGCCGATGGCGGATCTCTGAAAAATTCCGAGCCCATTGCCAAGGTTTGTGCCGAGGTAAATATCGATTTCGCAGCGCTTGCTCCGAAACCCGACCTGACCATTGCTGCAGAAGAAAAGAAAGCAGCCCCGGCCGCCGCAAAAGCAGCGGCTGCCGCCCCCGCGGCAGCCGCCCCAGCCGCCAAACCGGCCGCCGCAGTAGCCGCTGCACCTGTAAAAGAGGCAGCAAGTGCCCCTGCACAACCTGCCGTAGATCCGGCTGCCCAGGCCAAGGCCGAGGCTGCGGCGAAAGCCGCTGCCGAAGCGAAAGCCGCAGCAGACGCCAAAGCCAAAACCGATGCCGATGCGAAAGCGAAAGTTGATGCCGAAGCCAAAGCGAAGGCCGATGTGGCAGCACAGGCAAAAGCCGCTGCCGATGCACTGGCAGCTGATAAAGTCCGGCGGGACGAGGATGAAAAGGCCCTGAAACGACTGAGGGCCCAGGCTCAACAAGCCGCCAATGAAGCCGCTGCAACTCGTCCTGTTGTAGAAATGGCCATGACCGCCGACCCTGAGCAGAAAGATCAACAAACAAAAATTCTTGATATGCTCGACAGATTCCATCGCAGAAATAGATAAACAAATAGCAATTACAAGAAAAAATACACGATGTGTCGCTCTTGAGATAATTCATCAGTATTTGATAATCTCAAAAAACTCTTTGAGGAGGAACCTCGATATGGCAGAAGTAATCACAAAAGTCGAAAAAGTTGTAAAACTCGCAGATCCGATGGAAGCATCCATTGAACCGTCGACCCAGGAAATGATTCGCCGGGCCCAGCAACTGGGCATTGAAACGATCTTTGATCGTGCCGTTACTATGAAACCCTGCGCCATAGGCCTTCAGGGCATCTGTTGCAAAAACTGTGCGATGGGCCCTTGTCGCTTGCCATTGCCGAAAGATGGCATTCAGGGGGAAGATACCCGTAAAGGTCTTTGTGGCGCCACTGCGAATACCATCTGCGCCAGAAACTTCGTTCGGATGATCGCTGCCGGTGCCGCTGCCCACTCCGATCATGGACGAAATGTTGCCATCACTTTCCTTGCTGCTGCGAGAGGGGATGTTGCCGATTACAAGATCAAGGATCCCATTAAACTTATCCAGATTGCCCCGTATTTTGGGGTAAGCACCACCGTTGAAGTTGACGGCGTAGTCAAGGATCGGGACATAAAAGAAATCGCTATTGCTGTCGGCGAAAAGGCTGTTAATGAATGGGGTAAAACCTCAGGCACTCTTGATTATCTCAAGAGAGCACCGCAACCTCTCCAGGATAAATGGAAAGAGCAGGGTGTATTGCCTCGAAACGTTGATCGTGAGATTGTTGAGATTATGCATCGCACCCATATGGGTGTTGATCAGGACTATAAAAATCTTATGAAACAGGGCACCCGTGCTTCATTGGCTGACGGGTGGGGTGGATCGATGATAGGTACCGATCTGCAGGATGTCATGTTTGGCACACCTTCTCCACTTCAGGCTGAAGCCAATCTTGGTGTGATGAAAGAAGATCACGTCAATATTATAGTCCATGGCCATGAGCCGTTGCTGTCGGAAATGATTGTTGCTGCCTCGCAATCTCAAGAAATGGTCGAATATGCTAAATCGAAGGGTGCAAAAGGTATCCAGCTGAGTGGTATTTGTTGTACTGCTAATGAAGTGCTGCAGCGTCATGGTGTTCCACCTGCAGGCACCTTTCTCCAGCAAGAACTGGCGATCATTACCGGGGCTTGTGATGCGATGGTGGTTGACGTTCAATGTATCTTCCAGAATTTGGCCAATGTGGCAAAATGTTTCCACACCAAGCTCATCACCACTCACCCCATAGCCAAGATGGAGCAGGATAACGTTGTTCATATCGAATTTGACGAGCATCACGCCATGGAGGATGCCATCCGTATCGTCAAGATTGCCATTGACAACTATCTGAAACGAGGCGCAGAAGTCATGATTCCGCGGCACAAATCGTCACAGATTGCCGGTTTTAGTGTTGAGTCGATCAAGTACCACTTGGGCGGCAGCTTCCGTGGTGATTATTTCACCTTGAATGACAATATTATTAACGGTCGTATTCGCGGTATTGCCGGTGTTGTTGGCTGCAATAACGCTCGCACTAAGCATAACGAGGAGCATATCACCCTCATTAAGGAACTGATCAAAAACGATGTTATCGTTTTGACCACCGGTTGTAGTGCCATCGCCGCCGGTATCCACGGTCTGCTTACGCCGGAATCGGCCGCAGTGTTTTGTGGTCCGGGCCTTGCCGAAGTGTGCGAGACTGTTGGAATCCCACCGGTACTCCATCTTGGTTCCTGCGTCGACAACAGCCGAATCCTCTTGGCTGCCACAGAAGTAGTGAAGGCCGGCGGACTGGGCAACGACATCTGTGACCTGCCGGCTGCCGGCAGTGCACCGGAATGGATGAGTGAGAAGGCCATTTCAATTGGTCAATATTTTGTTGCTTCCGGTGTTTACACTGTGTTTGGTTACCATATGCCGCTTGAGGGTGCCCCGGTTTTCAAGGATTATCTCTATAAGGGAATGGAAACAATGTATGGCGGCATGTGGGATTGTGAACCCGATCCGATCAAGCATGCACATAAGATGATCGCCCATATCGACAAAAAACGTAAGGCACTCGGCATCGACAAGGCTCGTGACAGGGTACTTATGGATATGGCTGACAGACAAGCCCTTGGAATGGAATAATTTCACTGAAACCAATACGATATTACTAATCCCTCAATAAAGGAGTAAAGCATGTCAAGATTAGTAGCATTTGCAGCAATACAGGGTGGTTATAAGGTGGTATCCCAGGTTGAGGGAGAGCTGGAAACAGCTCTTCAGACCTATGATGCCAGCACCAAAATAGGATTCCCCAATACCGCATATTATCTTCCGGTTATCTATTCTCTCACCGGTATAAAATGCGAGACCCTCGAAGATCTGAAGAAGCCGATGAAGTTTGCTCGTGGTCTTCTGCCGCCCCACATCAAGGGCAGCAACCATCTTCCCTATCTCGGACCGCTTCTTGATGCCGGTATGGCCGGTATCTTCGCCTATGAGGTGAAAGAGGCCCTGCGTATTCTGCGTGAGCCGGATTTCTACGTAGACACTGAAGATCCGGATATCGATGCCGGAAAAATCTGGGTCGGTCCCGCCAATGACATTATCCTCAGGAAGCGCGGTGTCGAATTTGTTGATGGCTCGGCTCCCGGTTTTGCAGCCATCGTCGGCGCTGCTCCCAACGCCGAGATCGCCAAAATGATCGTCGAGGATTATCAAAAGAAAAACCTTTATATCTTCTGCGCCGCCAATCATAACGGCAAAACCGTCATCGGGCAGCTTCTTGAGGCTGGGGTACAGATAGGCTGGAATACCCGTATCGTCCCCTTTGGACCGGATATTTCCTCAGCCGTCTTCGCCCTGGGTTTCGCCAACCGTGCCGCTATGGCCTTCGGTGGGGTGCAACCGGGTGACTATCGCCGTATGCTGATGTACAACAAAAACCGTATCTTCGCCTTCGTCAATGCTTTGGGCGATGTCGGTACCGAGTGGGCGGTTGCTGCTGCCGGTTGTGTCAACTGGGGCTTCCCGACGCTTGCCGATACCGATATCCCGGAGATCCTGCCGACCGGTATCTGTACCTATGAGCATGTTGTCGCCAATGTGCCGCATAACGAGATCTGTCAGAAATCCGTCGAGGTTCGCGGTTTGAAGATCAATGTCACGCAGATCGATATTCCCTGTTCCTTCGGCCCGGCCTTTGAAGGTGAACGGGTACGCGGTGGTGATCTTTACGGCCAGATGGGTGGTGGTAAGACCCAGTGTACTGAGCTGGTCAAGATGGCTCAAATGGGTGAGATCGAAGACGGCAAGGTCATTGTTGTCGGTCAAGATCTTAAGGATATGAAGGAAGGCGGAACTTTACCGCTCGGCATTTTCGTGCAGATTGCCGGTCGCGAGTTCCAGACCGACTTCGAGCCGATCATGGAGCGTCAGATTCACCATTTGATCAACTACATCCAAGGCGTCATGCATATCGGTCAAAGGGATATTTCCTGGGTCCGCATCAGCAAAGGCGCTGTTGAAAAAGGCTTCACCCTGAAGGATATCGGCGTGGTATTGCATGCCAAATTCCATCAGGATTTCAAGAAGATCGTCGATAAAGTCCAGGTAACCCTCTTTACCAACAAGGAAGATGTCGACAAACTGACCGCTACCGCCCGCGGCGAATACAGAACCCGTGACGAGCGTGTTGACAAGATGACCGATGAGGCGGTAGAGACCTTCTACTCCTGCAGTCTTTGTCAGTCTTTTGCGCCAAGCCACGTTTGTACCGTCAGTCCGGAAAGAACCGGTCTTTGCGGCGCCTATAACTGGATGGATTGTAAAGCGTCTTTTGAGATCAATCCTACCGGCCCCAATCAGCCGATTAAAAAAGGCAAGGTACTTGATCCGGTTCTCGGCCGTTTTGAAGGCGTAGATGAGTTTATCAAGGGTGCCTCCAAGGGTGCCATTGATACCTACAATTTCTACTCCATGTGCCAAGCGCCGATGACCACGTGTGGTTGCTGCGAATGTATTGCTGCCGTGCTCCCTGCTTGTAACGGCATCATGACCGTTGGTCGCGACTATACCGGTGAGACTCCTTCCGGTATGAAGTTTACTACGCTTGCCGGTGTTATGGGCGGTGGTGCTTCTTCACCCGGGTTTGTCGGCCATTCCAAGTTCAATATTACCCAAGGTAAGTTCATCCTCGGCGATGGCGGCTTACTGCGCATGGTTTGGATGCCGAAAGTGGTCAAAGATGAGATTCGTGATCGACTGAATGCCAGAGGTGCGGCAATGGGTGTTCAGAATTTCGCCGATATGATAGCCGATGAAACCGTCGGTATCACTGAGGACGAGATTTTGCCATGGCTCCAGGAAAAAGGGCATCCTGCCCTCAGCTTGCCACCTATTATGTGATAATTTTTCAAGCTGGAAGGGCATGGTTTCCTGCTGTTGAGACCATGCCCTGGCCGGCTGTTAAATAAAAATAAGGAGATAACACAAATGGCGTTAACAGGAATACAAATTTTCAAACTCCTGCCAAAAACCAACTGTAAGGAGTGTGGCGTTCCGACGTGCCTTGCTTTTGCTATGAACCTTGCGTCCGGCAAGGCCGAACTCGACTCTTGCCCCTACGTGTCCGATGATGCCAGGGCGCAACTTGCCGAGGCCTCTGCTCCGCCGATCCGCCCAGTAGCCATCGGCAAAGGTGTGCGGGCCGCAAAGACCGGTGGGGAGACCGTCCTCTGTCGGCACGAAAAAACCTTCTTTAATCAGACTCTTTTTGCTGGAACCATTACCTCCGATACCGCCGTCGCGGTTGTCGAGGCCAAACTTAAAGTTTGGAATGCACTGCAATATGAGCGTGTCGGCTTGAATTTGCGGCCGGAATTGGTTGCCCTAAAGGATGTCAACGGTGACGGTGTAGCTTTTGCCACCTTGGCAAAGCTCATCGCCGAGACCTCCGAATTCAACCTCATCTTGATGAGTGAGAGTGCGGAAATTATTGGCGGGGCTGTAGCAACCGCTGGTTTTAAAAGACCGTTGATTTATGCGGCAACCGCAGCAAATGTCGATGCATATGGCAAAATCGCCCTGGATAACGATCTGCCCCTGGCGGTCAAGGCTGACTCCATTGATGGCCTGATTGCTCTCACCGACAAGTTGGTCGGTATGGGGCTGAAGGACCTGGTACTTGATCCAGGTTCACGGGAAATCAAGCAGGCGCTGGAAGATCAGGTTGCTATACGACGTGCGGCGCTGAAAGCCGGCAATCGGTCGCTCGGCTTTCCGACCATAACCTTCCCGTGTGAGATGGCCTCCAATATCGCAACGGAAGGGCTTATCGCCAGTATGTTCGTTGCCAAATACGGTGGCATCGTCGTTATGTCCGACCTCACCACTGAGGTGATTTTCCCGCTGTTGCTTGAGAGACTCAATATCTTTACCGATCCACAGCGACCGATGACGGTCACCCAGGGTATTTTTGAGATCGGTGCGCCGAACGAAAATTCCCCGGTATTGGTTACCACCAACTTCGCCTTGACCTACTTTATAGTCTCTGGTGAAATCGAGGCAAGTAAGGTTCCTGCCTGGCTGCTTATCAAGGATTCCGAGGGACTGTCCGTACTCACCGCCTGGGCCGCCGGTAAGTTCGGCGGTGATGATGTCGGTGCCTTCGTCAAGAAAAGCGGGATCATGGAGAAGGTCAAACATACCGAACTCATTATCCCTGGATACGCGGCGGCAATCGCCGGCGATGTAGAGGAAGAGCTGCCAGGCTGGACCATTACCGTCGGTCCGCGAGAGGCTGCCCATCTCGCAGGATTCTTAAGGGCGAGACTATAAAAAGCGAACAGTACTTGCCGGTTCTTTCATCATGAAGGAGCCGGCAAATTATTTTTTGTGTATTGCGATTTTGGTGCAGTGCCGAAGAGTTGGATATTAATATATTTTTTTACAAAGGAGAAAAACATGATTCTGCATGGCGAAAGCCTCAATGTCATTTCCAAGGTAATTGGAAAGGCATATAGAGAGCGTGATCCAAAGCCGATTCAGGCTGAAGCCCTAGAGCAGCAGAAGCTTGGCATGGATTACATTGACATTAATCTTGGCCCGGCGAAAAAAGACGGCCATGAATTGATGCCGTGGGTTGTTCAGGTGGTGCAAGAGGTTGTGCCTGATATGCCTCTGCTGCTTGATACCTCGAACATTGCGGCAATTGAGGAAGGGTTGAAAGTTATTAAGCCGGCAAGAAAGGCGCATGTCGTCAACTCGATTATGGCCCGTCCCGAGCGATATACGGTGATGCTGCCGATGGCTGCCAAGTATGGAGCCGATATTGTTGCCTTGATGTGGGGACCGGATGGACTGCCTCGTGATGAAAATGAACGAGCTGCCCTTGCTGTCGAGCTTCTTTATGCGGCAAACGAAGCGGGTATTCCCAATGAGAAAATTTGGGTTGATGGCATCGTTACACCGGTGAATATTCAGCAGGTGCAGTGTGTTTCCCTGATGAATTTCCAAATGATGTTGGAAGATATTGCACCTGGCTGTATGTCGACCTGTGGCTTATCCAATATTTCTAACGGCCCCCCAGTGCATCTTCGACCAATCCTCAATACTACTTATATGATCATGTTGGAACGGAATGGGATGAAGGCGGTTATTTCCGATCCGCTCGACACCACATTGACTGCTGTTGCCAAGGGCCGGCGCCCGGACATCGTCGATGTGGTTCACCAAGCTATGGACGGCACCGCACCAACTCTTTCTTCATTGTCAAAAGAGTTGGCCGACTATGTGAAAACCGTTCGGGTTATCACCGGAGAGAGTCTTTTTTCCGATTCCTATCTGGAAATCTAGATCCCAGTTCTTGTTTGATCAAAAGCTCCATCCTTTACGGGATGGGGCTTTTTTTTTGGAAGAATAATGGTTACTACTCTCTTTAGTAAAAGAGGAGGATAACATTTTTGAATTCCACTAAATAGAGAGATGTCATGACCGAAAATGCAAAGATTACAGGGTGGGTTTACGTTTTTGTTTGCGATCCGGAAAAAAAAGATGAAAGTTTTCTCGGACTCCATAATGCCGAAAAGAATGTTCATTTTATTCCAGCGTTTCGAACCAAGGAAGAAGCAAACGATTGTTTTCTGAGTTTGCCTCGGGAGAAAGGAAGAAAATATGAATTGCAGGCTATTCATATTGAAGAACTGTATGCAGAGGCAACCAAAAACAATTTTGTCGTTACCATGGTTGACCACGAAGGAAAGGTCGTAAGTGAAGAGTTTCGGGACCTTCAGATAACAAATTAATTGGCAGGAGATCCGACGTGAGTTTAAAAATTGCAATAGGCGGCAAAGGCGGAGTTGGCAAAACTACAGTTACCGCGCTTTTGGCTCGCTGTCTGGCTGCCGATAAAAATAATAAGGTTATCGCTATTGATGCCGATCCGGTTGCCAACCTCGCGGCCGGCCTGGGTATTTCCGAAGATCAACCGATAACGCCAATTGCCCAGCTGACTGAGCTTATCGCTGAACGGACGGGGGCAAAACCGGGAACAATGGGCGGCTTCTTTGCTCTTAACCCTAAGGTCGATGATATTCCCGAGCGTTTTTCTCTTGAACGAGACGGTGTCAAACTGCTGGTGATGGGAACCGTGCAGAGCGGCGGTACCGGCTGTCTCTGCCCGGAAAGTACCATCCTCAAGGCCTTGATGAATCATCTGGTGTTGTTTCGCGATGAAATTGTCATCATGGACATGGAGGCGGGAATCGAACATCTCGGACGGGCGACCTCGGCTTCTGTAGACGCTCTGATTATTGTCGTCAACCCCGGTTCTAGAAGTCGGGCGGCTGCCGACAAGATCAGAAAGCTCGGCAAAGATATCGGTATCAAGAACATCATTATTCTTGGAAACCGGGTAAAAGGTATAGAGGATGAGGAGTTGATTCGCAGCTCTTTGCCTGATTACGAAATTATTGGTTTCCTCCCTGAACAGGAGGAGATTGTGTCGGCTGACCGTGGAGCGAGGAGGGCTTTTGATGATATTCGAAGTGCCCCCCCGGCGCTCTTTGCCATAGTCGAAAAATTGATGGCAATGAAAAAATAATGTACTCCACGCCAGGCGCAGCAGTCCTCCCTTCTGTTTGCAAATCGTGTCGTCTCCACCACTCCCGTGTTGGGGACGTTTTTTTTTGTTCTGAGATATCCTGCTTTATCTTTATTGTCAGGTAGTTCACCGCCAGAATAGAATATTTTCCCAGCGCATGCAAAATTAATGTATTGACAATGTCACGGTGTGGCATAGTTTAATAAATAATTGGGAATCTTTCTCAAAAGATCGAAGTTTTAAGGGAGTAGGCTTTTTATAACCTTATGCATTAGGAGGCATCATGGCAAAACCACTAGAACTTATCAAGGTTGAGGATTTGACGATCTGCGATTCAACCGCCCAGATGATCACCAAGGCCAGACAAGATGGGGTGGAGCTCTTGTTTGACAGAGCCCACGCCATGAAGCCATGCCCGATCGGCGAGCAGTCAGCCTGTTGCAAACATTGCTCCATGGGGCCGTGCCGGATGAACGTCAATAGCCCCTATGACCGGGTTGGGGTGTGTGGGGCAACGATCGACACCATTGTCGCCAGAAATTTTGGGCGAATGGTCGCAGCGGGGACGGCGGCCCATACCGATCATGGTATGGCGATGCTTGAACTGTTTCGCGATGTCATCAACGGCAAGGTTAAGGATTATTCCATCAAAGATCCGATCAAGCTCCTGGAAATTGCTGCATCTCTCGACATTCCCACGGAAGGACGGGATTTGAAGGCGGTTGCCCTGGATCTTTATCAAGAACTTGAGAGAACCTATACTCAGGTCGATGGAGAGATCCCGATGATGAAAAGGGTGCCACCGAAAACCCTGGAGCTTTGGCGGGCAGCCGGCATTGTGCCGCGTGGAGCCATGCGGGAGATAATGGAAATGATGCACCGCACCGCCATGGGTGTCGATCAGGATTACGAAAACATTACCAAACAAATCTCGCGTACAGCTCTTGCAGATGGATGGGGTGGCTCAATGGTTTCCACCGATATCTCGGATATCTTGTTTGGCACACCATCGCCGGTTGAAGTAGAAGTTGATATGGGTGTTCTCAAAGCAGATCAGGTTAATATTATCGTTCACGGGCATGAGCCTAATCTCCTTGAATCCTTGGTTGTTTCGGTTGCAGATCCGACTTTGATAGAGGCGGCCAAGAATGTTGGAGCTAAAGGAATTAATCTGGTAGGAATGTGTTGCTCCGGTCTCGAGGCGTTGTCTCGACGCGGTCTCCCGCATGCAGGAAATTTTTCCAGTACCGAGGCTGTATTGGTAACCGGTGCTATTGATGCAATGACCGTAGATATCCAATGCATAAAGCAAGATATGAAGAAGGTCGCTGATTTCTATGATACTCCTTTTATCACGACCAACTATAGAGCCAAAATTGAAGGTGCCCTGCATATTCAACTTGAGGAGCACAATCCGCGCGAATGTACCGATGAAATTGTCATCAAGGCGATCACTCGGTTCAAAAACCGCAAAAAGCCCATCCAGATTCCAAGAAATAAGGCAAAGGGAGTACACGGTTTTTCTTTCGAATATATTAATTATATGCTGGGTGGGTCATTTCGTGGCAGTTTTACACCGCTTAATGACAACATCATTAACGGGAGGATTCGTGGAGTTGCCGGTGTTGTTGGCTGCACTAATCCGCGGTCAAAACAAGATTACTCGCACGTGGAGTTGGTAAAAGAGTTAATCAAAAATGATGTGCTGGTTTTGCAGACCGGTTGCTCGCAAATGGCCCTTGCAAAAGCAGGACTGACCGGACCTGGAGCTGCCGCTCTTGCCGGACCCGGACTTGCTGAAGTCTGTGAAACTGTTGGCATGCCGCCAATCCTTGGCTTGGGCTCTTGTGTTGACAACAGCAGGATTCTTACGGCCGCCTCAGAGATGGTCAAGGTTGGTGGGCTTGGCGATTGCCTTGCCGATCTGCCGGCAGCAGGCTGTGCGCCGGAATGGATGAGTGAGAAGGCCATCGCCATCGGCCACTATTTTGTCGCCTCCGGAATATATGTTGTCTTCGGGCACACCTTCCCCATGACCAAAGGAACCAAGTTTGAAAAGCATCTCTTTGAAGATCTTGAAAAACTCGGTTTTGGCAAGTGGGGATTCGCCGATGATCCAAGGGAAATGGCAAGGCTGATGATTGCCCATATTGATAAAAAGCGACAGCAGCTGGGTATCGATAAAACGCGGGAGAGAGTTTTGTCGGATATGGCCGACAGACGCGGGCTTGATGCATCCGCCTAAGTAATAAAAGAAGGGAGACAGCATTGAGCAAATGCCGTCTCCCTTTCGTTTGTTCTCTTGGAAAGATTGGAAGGAGGCAAGAATATGGCTATTTTTAATGGCATATACCGCTGGGATGGAACGAAGAAGGATGATGTTGAGCCCATTGCCTGGTACCCCGGCTCCTATGATGTAAAGATACTCGACCGTTCCGGCACGGAAGGCAAGGTGAGGCACTTCAAATCTGCCATTTGCCTGTATGCACGAACAGGTGAAGGTCAGTCTGTCTCCGCCAACCCTGAAAAGTTTGCCAAGCGGATATGCATTGATTTTTCGTTGAATATTGATCGTGTTCTCTGGGTCGAGGATCTTCTCACCGAGAAAAACCGCTATGCTATAATTCTTTTCACTCGCACCGGAAAAATGGGTAAGGGTTTCTTTTATCGGACCGAAAAACGTCAAGCTCTCAACGCTGAAGTGAAAATGATTGAACACGCTCTTGTTGATCTGGCGAAAGAATCGACAACATTGAAAGGATAATGATTGTGGAAAGTGAGCGATATGTACGATCTTGCCGGAAAGCCACTTTCTTCCCGGTAACAAAACGGAAAGCCTCAGAGGGGTATCTGTTGCCGGCGTGAATTGTCTCCGGGAAAGATGAAAAAGATCAATAATAGGTAATCCGCAGTTTGATTTTCATGGTTTTTCGCTTATTGTTTTAATTATTGATGAGTGGAGTACGTCAATTTATTCTACAATTGAAGGTAATAGGTCCACGGAGCAGGAATTTAACAATTCAGGGAAAAGGAGATTCACTATGGCAGATCAACATTGTCCGGGATTTGAAAGTAACAAGACCTTGAGTGAAGTGAAAATTAAATGCCCGGAGTGCGGCAAGGAATGGGCGGTTTTCTCCGATGAATTAGAGAAAAACGTCAAGTGTTCTGCATGTAAAGCAAGCTTTGACGCAAAGGCCTGCAAAGTGAAATAATATCTCCAGTTTTACTTGCCGTATGAGGCCCTGCTGACAATAGCCGGTATTGTCAGCAGCGCCTTTTTTTTTCAGAGTTGCCTCAATTTTCTTGCCACGCTTGGTTTTTGCCGGGGATGGATCGTTTCGAATTTTCCAGTGCACTACACGCACAACATTTGTGAATAAAAAATGGATTGGTGGGTGCAATAGGATAGGTAGGGCTTTTCGCATCATGAAGATCCGAGTTTATGTTGTGCGGTGACAATTGTTCGCACAATAGGTTGTGATGGTAGTTTGAAGGCGAAAAATTCACTTCCAGGAAGGGAAGATGTGGACGGTTTTGTACAAGCCCATTCCACTGGCCGGGAAGGGTTTTTACTGCGCAATAAACCTTGATAACAACATCAATATAGGCTAGGTTTAATTGGCTTTGGACGTAGCGGCACTCGGAGAATCTGCATCTCCCCCTTAAGGGTGTTGTCAGCTTTTCCTCGAAAAGCCCATTGAGCGGCATATCACCGTATACATTTACTTTTTAGAAGGAAAAATGATTATGGCTGAAGTGGCAATAAAGCTTGAAGGAAAGTCCAAAAAATCCTTTTTGGATGACATAAAAGAGATTGTGCCGGCCGGGAACCTCAGTCTCTGCCTAACCTGCGGACTCTGTTCTTCGGGGTGTCCGGCGACCGGCCTTTTTGACATGGATCCCCGGAAATTTCTCCGTATGCTTGTTCTTGGTATGGATGAAGAAGTGATGAAATCCGACTGGCCGTGGACGTGTACAATGTGTCAGCGCTGTGTCTATGTCTGCCCCATGAAAATTGACATTCCCCAGCTGGTTTTCAATGTTCGTGCGGCCAGACCGAGAGACCAACGACCGAAAGGCATTCGTGGTTCCTGCGATGCAGCCGTCAACAGTGAATCCTGCAGTGCCATGGGAACTCCGGTTGAGGATTTTATATTTGTCGTCAATGATGTCCTCGAAGAATACCAGGCAGCCCAGCCCGAGTTTGCTGATATGGTTGCACCCATCGATAAAGTCGGTGCCGAATTCTTTGTTAATCAGAACTCCCGAGAGCCGATGACTGAACCCGATGAGATGGTGCCCCTCTGGAAAATCCTACATCTCGCCGATGTCGATTGGACCTATAGCAGTAAGGCGTGGGCTGCTGAGAATTACTGCCTGTTTCTCGCCGATAACGAAAATTGGGAGGTGCTGGTGCGCAGAAAGGCGGCACAGGCTGATGCCCTGGGGGTTAAGACATACCTCAATACGGAGTGAGGCCACATTACCTTCGCAGTCCGGGCCGGACTGAAAAAATTCAATATCGCTCACAGCTTCGAAACAAAAAATATCTACGAATATTACGCAAAATGGATCAGAGAAGGAAAACTGAAACCAAATTCTGACTGGAACAAGGATTTGAAGATCAAGTTTACTGTTCAGGATCCCTGTCAGATTGTTCGAAAAAGCTTTGGTGACGCCATTGCCGAAGATTTCAGGTATGCCGTAAAACAAGCAATCGGTGAAGAAAACCTGGTGGAGATGTATCCGAATAAATCCAACAACTACTGCTGTGGCGGTGGCGGAGGATTCCTTCAGTCAGGTTTTAAAGATCAGAGATTGGAATATGGCAGAATAAAAGACGAACAAATCAAGGCAAGCGGCGCGACCTATTGTATTGCCGGGTGTCATAACTGCCATGCCCAGATCCACGAGCTTTCTCATCATTTTGGTGGTCACTACAACGTCGTACATTTTTGGACCATACTTGCTCTCTCTCTTGGAATACTTGGGCCAAATGAACGTGTATACTTAGGTGACGATCTGAAAAATATAAATGTTTTTCACCCGGAAACAGCGATATAATTGTCGATGACTTTCTTCTAATATAAGTAGGTTTGACTATGCAGCTCACAAAACAGCAAATAGATTATTGCATGGAGTGCGGGGTATGCACCGGTAGCTGTCCCATAAGTGCTGAACGTCCCGGTTTTTCACCACGGCAGATGATAAAACGCACCTTGGTTGAACCTGACGGGAATATTCTGCAGTCGGATGATGTTTGGGCCTGCTTGAGTTGTTCGCGGTGCAGTGACCGCTGCCCGGTGGGCATTGATTTTCCTGAATTTATACGTTCCTATCGGCAAAAGGCCACAGCAGTTGCCAACTTGCCACGCGCGAGTCACCACGGGATCTTTCAGACGATTACCGCCATCCAGTCCGGCACCCTGAAGCAGAATAGGACAGCTTGGACTACCGGCGCTGGGACTATTAAGGAAAAGGGAGAATTTTTCTACTTTGTCGGATGTGCCCCTTTCCATAACCCGGTCTTTAAGTATCTTGATCTGAATGTCATTGATATTGCTAAAAACATTCTCAAAATTCTCAATGCCATTGGTATCGAACCGGTAGTCAGCAATGATGAGCGATGTTGCGGACATGATTCTTATTGGGGGGGCAATGAAGAACAGTTTGCAAAACTTGCCAGGAAAAATGTTGAAACAATTGTCGCATCCGGCGCAAAAACTGTGATCTTTGGCTGTCCCGAAGGGTATGCCACTTTCAAGGAGCATTATCCGGCGATAGTGGGCGACCTTCCCTTTGAGATACGTCATATTTCCGAATTTCTCGTCGAAAAATTGCCTACATCCGGTGTTAGTCTAAGAAAAGCGGCAAATGGAACTGTAACCTTTCATGATCCCTGTCGGCTGGGAAGAAGAATGGGCATGTATGAGCAGCCTCGGCAACTCATCAATATGGTTCCCGATACTGTATTCAAGGAAATGGATAATAACCGACAAAATGCAGTGTGTTGTGGAACGACCGCCTGGATGGAATGCTCGTCATGTTCCAAAACCATGCAGACAAAGCGACTGATGGAGGCGAAACAGGCTGGTGCCCAGACGATTATAACCGCATGTCCGAAATGCCAAATACACCTGACCTGCGCGAAGTCCAATACGGATATTGATGTGGAAGTAAAAGACCTCTACGCATATCTGGCAGAACAACTTTGACAGTGATGCTAGGTGTTCAGATTGTTGCTAAACGGAATAACCAATTTAGTTTCGGAGAAATTTGATGAATGCAGAAAATCCTCAAAAGGTTCAGGGCTCGGTCATGGTTGTTGGCAGCGGTATTGCAGGAATGCAGACAGCACTTGACTTGGCGGACTCGGGTTTTTACGTCTATCTAGTGGAGAAGTCGCCGTCCATTGGCGGAGTGATGGCCCAATTGGACAAGACTTTCCCGACCAATGACTGTGCGATGTGAGTTATCTCACCTAAACTGGTCGAGGTCGGCCGTCATCTGAATATTGAGCTTAAAACATTATCTGAAGTAAAATCCATTACCGGCACGGCTGGGAACTTTGCAGTTGAACTGCTGCAACATCCCCGATATGTGGACATGGACAAATGTATTGCCTGTGGCGAGTGCGCGGAGAAGTGTCCCAAAAAAGTGACGGACACTTTTAATGCGGGTCTTGCCAAGAGAAAGGCTATATATGTTGAATATCCCCAGGCAGTTCCGTTAAAATACGCCATCGATGCTGCAAATTGCATCTATCTCAAGAATGGCAAGTGCGGCTTTTGCGCCAAGGTTTGTCCGGCACAGGCAATTGATTTCGAGCAGAAGGAAGAAACTGTTCACCTGCGAGTTGGTTCGGTCATCCTGGCCCCCGGCTTTTCGACCTTCGACCCACAAAAACTTGATAACTACCAATATAGCCAATATCAAAACGTCATTACCTCCCTCGAAATGGAACGGATCCTCAGTGCCACCGGACCCTACCATGGGCATCTGGTGCGGCCTTCCGATAAAAAAGAACCGAAAAAAATAGCATGGCTGCAATGTATTGGTTCACGGGATATTAACCGATGTGACCATGGTTATTGCTCTTCGGTGTGCTGCATGTATGCGGTCAAGGAAGCTGTCATTGCCAAGGAGCATTCCCCTGTTGCGCTTGATACTGCCATATTTTTTATGGACATGCGCACCTATGGCAAGGAGTTTGAAAGCTATTACCAACGGGCCAAGGATGAAAAGGGTGTCAGGTTTATTCGCACTCGGGTCCATACAATCGTTGAAAACCGGGAGACCAAAGACCTCTCTCTCAGATATGTCGATGAGAATGGCAAGGCTTTGGAAGAGACCTTTGACATGGTGGTGCTCTCAGTGGGCATGGAAACCTCAAAGGAGTTGGCAGAATTTGCCGGCAGGCTTGAGATCGAACTGAACACTGATAATTTTGCCAAGACGGATTGTTTTTCACCGGTCAAGACCTCCAGGGACGGCATATATGTCTGCGGTGCCTTCCAGGAACCGAAAGATATTCCCTATTCGGTTATGGAGGCAAGTGCCGCCGCCTGTTGGGCCGAGGCTGATCTGGCAAAATCACGAGGTACCCTTACCAAAACCAAGACCTTCCCAACAGAAAAGGATATAGCCGGCGAAGAAGCGCGCATTGGTGTCTTTGTCTGCAACTGTGGAACCAATATCGGCGGTATTGTTAATGTCCCTGCTGTCGCTGAAATGGCCAGATCTCTTCCCGGTGTTACCTACGTCGAAGAAAACCTCTTTACTTGTAGCCAGGATAGTCAGGAAAAAATTAAGGATATTATACTGAAAAAGGGTTTGAACAGAGTTGTTGTCGCCGCTTGTACTCCCCGAACCCATGAGGCCCTCTTCCAAGAGACCTTGAGGGACGCCGGGCTCAATAAATACCTTTTCGAAATGGCCAATATTCGCAACCAGTGTTCCTGGGTGCACAGCAAGGAAAAGGATGAAGCTACCGCCAAAGCCAAGGATCTGGTGCGCATGGCGGTTGCCCGAACGCGGTTGATCACTTCTCTCGGGCAACCAACAATCTCGGTTGAGCCAAGTGCGCTGGTTATTGGCGGCGGGATCGCCGGCATGACCTCGGCTCTTGGCCTTGCCGACCAGGGCTATGCCGTACATCTGGTGGAAAAGGAAGAGCAACTCGGCGGTAACGCCCTAGGACTTCTCAATACCTGGAAGGGAGATAGCGTCCCGGAAAAACTTGCAGAAATGACCAAGAGGGTCGCAACTCATGCCCTCATCAATGTGTACACTGGGGCTACGGTTAAGACTTCCACTGGCTTTATCGGTAATTTTGAGACAACCCTTTCGGTCAAGGGGCCGGATCGCCTCCTGAAGCATGGGGCTGTGATTGTCGCAACCGGTGCCCAGGAGCATGTGCCGCAAGAGTATCTTTATGGAAAAGATGAGCGGGTTCTGACACACCTTGATCTTGATCGCGCCATTAGCAAAGATGATCCGAGACTCCCCGCGGCGAATGCAGTGGCCTTTATCCAGTGTGTTGGTTCAAGACAACCGGAGAGGCCATATTGTTCAAAGGTGTGTTGTACTCATTCCGTTAAATCGGCAATTCGTTTTAAAAAAATCAATCCCGAGGTGCAGGTTTTTGTCATGTATCGGGATATCCGCACCTACGGTCAGCGGGAATTGCTCTATAAAGAAGCACGGGAAAAGGGCGTTATTTTTATACGCTATGATCTGGACAGAAAACCTGAAGTTAAAAACGATGGGGCTAGGCTGACCATAACCGTAAAGGACCATATACTCGGTAGGGATGTAGAGATACATGCTGATTTGCTGATCCTGGCTGCGGCAATCGTGCCACGGAATAATGAGGTGCTTGCCCAAATGTTCAAGCTCTCATGTAACGGCGACAATTTCTTTAACGAGGCCCATGCAAAACTGCGACCTGTGGAATTTGCCACGGCCGGAATTTTCCTCGCCGGTATGGCCCATTACCCGAAGCCCATCGAAGAGAGCATAGCTCAGGCTGCAGCCGCAGCCTCACGAGCCGCCGTGACGCTGTCTCAAGACCGAATTACGGTTGAGGGTGTTGTTTCGCATGTAAAAGAGTTTATGTGTCGGGGCTGCGGCGAGTGTGAAAGGGCGTGTCCCTTTAATGCCATTTCCGTGCAGGAAACAGATAAGGCCATGCTGGCGGCAGTGGTGAAAGAAGCTCTCTGCAAGGGCTGTGGAATGTGTGCCGTGGCATGTCCCACAGGAGCCGCTTCGGTGCATCATTTTGGTGATCGAGAAGTATTGACAATGGTAGAGACGGCTTTTGAGTATTAGTTTTAGGCATATAAGCATGCTCTTGAGCTGTTTTGAGATTCATAATTGCAAACGGGTATCAATCTGAGCGCTGGCTTCAGAGATCAGCGCTGTAAGAATCTACTTTTTAAGGAAGAGAAAATGTCAGGGGAATTCAAACCGAAAATAATTGCATTTGCTTGTAACTGGTGCGCCTATTCTGCGGCAGATCTGGCCGGCGTCAGCAGGTTTCAGTATCCCCCCAATCTTCGTATCATACGGGTGATGTGTTCCGGGCGGATAAATCCGAATTTTATTTTAAAGGGATTTCAGAATGGTGCCGATGGCGTCCTTGTCGCCGGCTGACACATCGGCGACTGTCATTACCTGGAAGGTAATGTAAAGGCTGAAAAAATGTTCAAAACGACGGAAGAGCTTGTCGATGTCCTGGGCATTGAGCCGGAACGACTTCGCCTGGAGTGGATATCTTCAGCAGAAGGTACCAAATTTGCTGAAGTGGCAACGAGGTTTACCGAGGTAATACAATCTCTGGGGCCTCTGAAAATTGAAGAGATCGCCTGAAATTGATATATTAACTGCCTGAACAGGAGGTAGATTGTGAATAGGGACATGCTTGTTATTGGTGGCGGCATTGCGGGGATTCAGTCGTCCTTGGACTTGGCTGAAATGGGCTTTAAGGTCCATCTGGTTGAGCGACTGCCAAGTATTGGCGGAAAGATGGCACAGCTCGACAAAACCTTCCCCACCAACGACTGCGCTATCTGAATACTTTCGCCGAAAATGCTGGATGTCGGTCGGCATCCCAATATTGATTTGATGGCATATAGCGAAGTTGAAAAGGTTGAAGGAAGTGCCGGGTGTTTCAAGGTTCGAGTCAGGAGAAAAGCTCGCTATGTAGACGAGGATAAATGCACGGGCTGTGGGGCATGCACCGAAAAATGTCCGACGGACGTTCTCGATCTCTATAATGAAGGCCACAGTACTCGTAAGGCTGTTTACAGTTGGTTTGCCCAGGGGATTCCTTCGACGCATACTCTTGACCCTGATCACTGCCGGGTCCTCCTAGGGAAAAAGTGTGGAATATGTCAAAAAAAATGTGAAGCCGGTGCCATTGATTTCGAGCAGAAAGATAAAATCGTCGATCTCGAAATCGGGGCAATCATCGCCGCCAACGGTTATACTATTTTTGATCCGGGCAAGATTGCCGAATATCGATACAATGATTTGCCGAATGTTGTGACTGCTGTTGAATTTGAAAGGTTCCTCAGCGCCAGTGGCCCAACGCACGGCCACATAGACCGTCCTTCGGATGTGGCGGTGCACATGCAGATTAAGGAGCTTGAAAAAGAGGGAAATAAGCTTCTGAAGATGCTTGCCCGGTTCGAAGAAAAGCAAGGAAAGAAATCGGAAGAGTTCTATGAAACCTATGTTCCCGGTGAAACCGACCCAGATCTTGTGCAATGGGCCGGCCGGTATGAAGAGTATTTGCCTGTTAAAAGCAGGCTGCTGGAGTTGCAGAAGAAAGCAGAGACCTTTAGCACCGCCAAGAGACTTGCCTTTATTCAGTGTGTTGGCTCCAGGGATCTGCGCTACTACCCGTTCTGTTCCAGTTATTGCTGTATGCACTCGATAAAAGAAGCAATTATTGCCCATGAGCACGATAATGCCACCACATCCGTTATCTTTGGCATGGATATTCGCGCGGTCGGCAAAGGTTTTGATGAATATAAAGTCCGGGGCGGCAATAAGTCGAATATCAGTTACCGACGCAGCCGAGTCGCCGAGATCATAAACGGCCCGAATGACAATCCGGTGTTGGTGTACGAAGACACCCAACTTCAGGTCGTCAAACGGGAAGAATTCGATCTGGTGATACTTGCGACCGCCTGCGCTCCGGCCAAAGGAATGAAAGAATTGTCAGAAATTCTTGATATTGAGATAAATCGATTCGGATTTTTTAAAACCAGTCCGGAAAATCCTCTTGATACAACGAGGGAAGGCATCTTTGTCTGTGGTTGTGCCCACAGTCCCATGGATATCCCTGAATCCGTTGCCCAGGCAAGCAGCGCTGCTTCTAGAGCGGTACAGACAGTAACAGTGACTCCAGAAAAATTACTCAAGATATCTTAAAAAGGTTTTTAAGAATATGAAGAAAAAGAGTGGGGAAAATACTGAACAATTGAGAGTGGGTGTCTTTATTTGCGATTGCGGTTCCAATATTGCGGGACACCTTGATTGCAAGTCTGTAACGGAGTATGCGGCGACTTTGCCGGGGGTAGTTTACGCCAAAGAAAATCTATACACCTGCTCGGAATCCGGCATTGGCGAAATTCAGAACGCCATCAAAGAGAACAAGCTCAACAGGGTAGTGGTTGCCTCGTGTTCGCCGCGAACCCACCATCCCCTTTTTGCTAGTTCATGTGCCCAGGCAGGGATGAATCCATATCTTTTTGAAATGGTCAATATCAGAGATCAATGCTCATGGGTGCATATGGGTAAACGTGATATTGCCACGGCAAAGGCTATGGATCTGGTGCGGATGGGCGTTGCGAAAAGCTCGACACTTGAGCCGCAGAAGGATATTGAATCCTCTCTGGTGCGCAAAATTCTCGTCATTGGTGGAGGTATTGCCGGGCTTTCGACCGCCGAAGCCTTGGCAGGAATGGGCCTCGAAGTCATTCTCGTCGAAAAGGAAGAAAAGTTTGGCGGGTTGATGCTGGGTTTGAATGTTCTCGAAACCGGTGCATCAGCCGAGCAGCAGGTCTTCGAACTTGCAGCGAAGGTTATGAGAACCTCAGGAATTACCGCCCTTACCGGTTCGAAAGTTACCGAAATTACCGGATACATCGGCAATTTCCAGATAGCGATCGCAACACCGAACGGAAAAGTCGATGTAAAGGTTGGTTGCATAGTTGTTGCTTCAGGGGCAATTCCTCTCATCCAGGAAGGCCTTTTCGGCCACAACGGCAAAAATGTCATTACCCAGATGGAACTTGAACAGCGGTTGAAAGACGGATCGTTTAAGGCCAACAGAGTGGTAATGATTCAATGCGTCGGAGCCAGGAATCAGACAAGAGAATACTGCTCCAGAATATGCTGTGCCACGGCGGTTAAAAACAGCATGATCATTAAGAGGAAAAATCCTTTAGCAGGAGTACATGTTCTGTATCGCGACATGCAGATGTACGGCGATGTGAAGGAACAAATGCTGTGGGATGCCAGGGGCATGGGTATTCAATTCGATGTCTATGATCCCAAGAAACCACCTGTCGTCTCGGATGGCAAGGTGGTCTTTCACCATGCGGTGCTTGGCGAAACCAAAGAATTTCCGTGTGATCTCGTGGTACTTTCGACGCCATTGGTTGCTCGGCCTGATGCACCGGAAGTCGCTGCCCTTATGCGAGTGCCCTCCGATAAGAACGGCTTTTTCCTGGAAGCGCATGCCAAACTCCGGCCACTTGATTTTGCCGCCGACGGCATTTTTGTCTGCGGTAGTGCAAGGTACCCAGTAACATCGGTTGAGGCAAGGACCCAGGGCATGGGAGTGGCGTCAAGGATCGGCGCGATTCTCTTTAAGGATAAGCTGGTAAAAAGCAGTATCGTCGCCGAGATCGATGCCGAGAGCTGCGTTGGATGTATGGGATGTCTCAATGTTTGCCCGTATGATGCGATTTCCTTTAATCGCCAGACGAATGTTTGTGAGGTGAAAGAGATTCTTTGCAAAGGTTGTGGCAACTGTGCATCAACATGTCCTTCGCACAGTGCCATACTCAGAGGTTATAAACCGGAACAGCTACTGGCTCAGATTCGAGCCATCTAGTTTTACCGTAGCCCCGATAAACGGGAAAAATCCCATTACGAAAAATTCTCTGAAAGAAATATATAAATAATTTTTCTAAGGGACAAAAAAAAGGATAATACAAATGAGTAACGACATTTTTGAGCCCAAAATCGTTTGTTTTTTGTGTACCTGGTGAGCATACGCAGCTGCTGACCTGGCTGGGGTCAGTCGTTTGCAGTACCCGGCGAATGTTCGTACCGTCCGGGTTATGTGTAGTGGCAGTGTGTCGCCGCATCATATTCTTCTTGCTTTTCAACGCGGGGTTGATGGGGTTTTTGTCGGCGGCTGACGCTTGGGTGAATGCAATTACCTGTATGGTAATTATTCCACCAAGAAGCGTGTAACTGTCTTAAAAGAAATGCTCAAGTTCAGTGGCATAGATGAAGAGCGCTTGAAAGCGAGCTGGGTATCCTCAGCTGAAGCGCCTGAGCTGGTTCACGAATTTGACACATTTATTGAAGAACTCCGCGAACTCGGACCTTCACCTTTGAAGGTCGATTACCGGAAAGAATTGGCATAATATTGAGCCCCTTAGGGCAGGGTATTTTTATGATTGACTCGATTAAGGATAAAGTAAAGGAACTTCTGGAAACGGGCGAGATCCAAGGCTTTCTTGGGCTAGTTCGTAAAAACGGCCATATTGCTCCCCACCTTTTCCAAAAGGGTGAAGAACTGAGAGATATGTCTCTTGGCGATAACATCATCGCCGGCGATTCCAGATATCCTTTGAATAAATATCTTATGAATATCGCCAAAGCGTACCCCGAGGAAACATTCGGGGTTCTGGTCAGAGGTTGCGATGATCGGGGGCTGCAAGCGCTTTATACCTGGAATCAGCTCAATCCCAAGAAAGTTCTTGCGGTTGGCATAACCTGCCCGCAAGATCTCGCCGATGCCTGTGAGTGTCTGCAACCCTATCCTGAAAATATTACGGCAGGAGACTGTGCCAAAGCAGGTGCACAAAAATCAGTTGCAGCCATTGATGCACTGGTGCTTTCCGAGCGGTTCTCCTATTGGATGGATGAATTTGTCAAATGCATCAAGTGTTACGGTTGCAGTAATATCTGCCCCATGTGTTTTTGTAATGAGTGTAGCCTCAAATGTGATGATTTGGTGAAAAGTGGAGAACTGCCGCCGGAAATCCCGGTTTTTCATCATACACGAGCCATGCATATGGTCGGCAGATGCGTTGATTGCGGCCTGTGTGAAGAGGCCTGCCCGTCAGGTATTCCTCTCAGAACATTGTATAAAAAGGTCGGAAGTATCATGGATGATAAATTCGATTTTAAGACCGGCATGATTAGAGGACAAAGATCGCCATTAAACAAAATAGATTCTACTGAAGGGAAGAAATAAAATGGGAGCGTCTATGGATTACAGGACAGTACTTACAACATGTACATACTGTGGCTGTGGCTGCAATTTTTTTCTGGAAGTGCTGGATGGCAAGGCGGTAGGAACCATACCCTGCAAAACGAGCCCGGTAAATGAAGGAAAACTCTGCATCAAGGGTTGGAATGTGCATGAGTTTATTCATAATGAAAAAAGGTTGAAAAAGCCGCTTCTCCGTAAAAATGGTAAACTTGAGGAGGCTTCTTGGGATGAGGCGCTTGATTTTACTGCTGCTCGATTAAAAGAAATTAAGGAAAAAAGCGGCCCGGACAGTATCGGTTTTCTTACCTCAGCCAAGGTTACCAACGAAGAAAATTATGTATTGCAAAAATTTGCTCGGGCGGCAGTTAACACCAACAATGTAGATCACTGCGCTCGCCTCTGACACTCCTCAACTGTGGCAGGTCTTGCCGCAGCATTCGGTAGTGGTGCAATGACAAATTCCATAGAGGAGTTTGAAAAAGCAGACTGTATCTTCATTATTGGTTCCAATACCTCGGTTGCCCATCCCCTCATTGCTACCCGTATTTATCGGGCCAAAGAAAATGGCGCAAAAATCATCGTTGCCGATCCACGGAAAGTTCATATCTCGGAAATTGCCGATATTTATGTCAGACAAAAGATGGGCACGGATGTGGCCCTGCTCAACGGCATAATGCATGTGATCCTGGCCAGTGGCTGGCATGATCAGGCGTTTATTGATGAACGAACAGAAGAATTTGACCGCTTTAAAAAATCCTTAGAGGCCTATCCACCGGAAAAGGCAGCGGAAATATGTGGTGTTTCGGCAGAAGATATACGCAGGATTGCCGAGTGTTATGGGAAAGCTGATAAAGCTTCTGTGGTCTATTGCATGGGGATAACCCAGCACACTACAGGGGTTGATAATGTCAAATCCCTAGCCAATCTTGCCATGCTGACGGGGAATCTCGGCAAGGAATCTTCCGGAGTCAACCCCCTGCGTGGACAGAACAATGTTCAAGGAGCCTGTGATATGGGGGGGTTGCCAAATGTGTTTACCGCATATCAACCGGTAACAAGCAGTGCTGCCAGTGAAAAATTTGCTAAGGCCTGGGGAGTTGAAAAACTTTCACAAAACGTTGGCCTGACGATACCAGGTATGCTGGAGGGATTGGAAAACCAAACAGTAAAAGCATTATTCATTCTTGGCGAAAATCCGGTTGTCAGTGATCCGGATGTGCACCATGTTAAGAAGGCACTGGAAAAGGCCGAACTTCTTGTCGTCCAGGATATCTTTTTCACAGCTACGGCAGAACTCGCCGATGTCGTACTTCCCGGTGTCTCCTTTGCCGAGAAAGACGGGACTTTTTCCAATACTGAAAGACGCGTGAGCCGGGTTCGGCAGGCAGTCGAGCCAGTCGGTGAAGCACGGCAGGATTGGCAGATCATTCAGGACATTTCCAATCGTTTTGGTTATCCGATGAACTATTCTTCGCCGGAAGATATCTTTACTGAAATTGCTTCATTGACACCTTCCTACGCAGGTATCACCTACCCAAGGCTTGAAGGAGACGGCATACAGTGGCCTTGTCCGACTCTCGAACATGCCGGCACACGGTTTCTGCATAAAGATAAGATTGCCAGAGGCAAGGGGCTGTTCCATGCCGTGGAATTTAAACCACCCGCGGAAATTGTTGATGAACAATACCCATTCTGGTTGTCAACAGGCCGGGTTTTCGCACATTACCACACCGGGACGATGACCAGGAATTCACCGACCCTTGATGCAGAAATAGAGGAAGGTTTTCTTGAGCTGAATGTCGATGATGCAGCGAAAATGAGTGTAAAACAAGGCGACTGGGTGACTATTACATCCCGGCGTGGAAATATTGATGTCAAGGCCATGTTGACCAAGCGCATCGCTCAAGGCTCAGTCTTTATGCCGTTTCACTTTATTGAAAGCTGCGCCAATATCCTTACAAATCCGGCGCATGATCCCATTTGTAAAATACCTGAACTCAAGGTGTGTGCAGTCAATGTTGTAAAGCGTGCTTCCTAGTCTTTTCAAGTAACAAAGACCCTCTCAGCCATTGGGCCGGGAGGGTCTTCCGTTTACTTATTTCTCCAGCCTCGGATCGTTGCCTCAGAGAACCATTCGTTTTAGCCGCCCCATGGCATCTGGGTATATTCCTCAAACACTTTGTCGTGTAATTCTTTAAAGAACACCTCGTGTCCCCGTTCCCACTTTGCCAACTGTTTGAAAGCTGCTTGGGCCTTTCCGTCTGATTTCGCCGCGGCCATTTCGTAGAACTCGGAAAGGTCGTGTTCGATGAGATAGGCTGTTCGCAAAACGGCAACGTCAGGGATCATCGATTCGATCAAGGTTTGATTGAGGAATTCTTTTCGTGCCCGGTCTTCAAACCAGCTGTCTCCTTCAAGTTCGGCTTTGCTTGTGGCCGTTTTATCTCCCGGCTCTGCCATGAGGCGCTCAATGTATCTAATGTGTTTCAGCTCTTCATCCGCCAATTTCTGGAAGACCCCCGTAGCCGCAGCGTGGGAGGCCTTGTCGGCATTTGATTGAAAGAACTGATACCCTTCTTGCTCTCTCTGGAGGGCGTATTCGTAGATCTTTTGCAAATTCATGCAGTACCTCCTGATACGTTAAAATGTGGTGTTAGATTCGATGTCAATCAATACCTAGAGAGAACGTATCGTATTTTTATGTCAACTTCTATGATTATTTAAGCAATTGCGCGAAGATTGACTGAACCCGCCGGTCGAGACTGCTCGGAACCAAGTCTGTCTCGGTTAATTATGGAGTTCTTCTTTGTAGGGTTTGAGGTTTTTCACCATTTTTTCTCCACTTTGTTTGCCAAACACCTTGTCATTAACAATAACAACAGGAGCAATGCTGCAAGCCCCCACGCAATTGACATTTTCCATGGTGAACAGCATGTCTCTGGTGGTCTGTTCTTCGCCTTTCAGTTTGAGGTCATCTCTCAGTTTTGTAACAACCTTCGGTGCCCCTTTGACATGACATACGGTGCCGCAACAAACAGTAACAATATTTTTGCCCCGAGGCACAAGATGAAATTGAGAATAGAAGGTGATTACCCCGTAAAACTTTGAAACCGGTATGTTGGTCTTTCTAGCAAACCATTCCACTGCTTCTTTCTGGACATAGCCAAACTCATTTTGAATTTCCTGGAGAACCGTGATGATGTTCTCTTCGTTGACAACAGATTTCAGGTAAATAGCTTCCAGTGCGTCCACCCGTTTCTTCTCCATTGATCACGTCTCCATAATGTGTCAGCTTAATAACCGCAATAGATGTCTTTAAAAGCCTGAAAATCCAGCAGCATACAGGATTTTGAGGGTTCATTTTTTTAGCAAGTGACGGCTGCTAACCAAAAAACACCTTGTGAGAGTCGATATGTTTCACGACATATAATAACAACGTTGTTTCCGAGTGTCACTTGAAAAAATACCACAAAGTAGTAGATACATGGTCGGGAGACAAGAAGATTGTCGTTTAATATTTTTCTTGAAAAGCTGCAGGGTATTATCAGAAAGATTTCCAATAACACTGCATCGCTTGGCAATGAAGCCAAGAACCTGGCGGGGATCGCTTCAAATCTTGCAAAAAATGCTCAAGATACCTCGGCGCTCTCCAATACGGTCGCCACTGCCGTTGAAGAGATGAGTGCCAATCTCAATAATGTTGCCGCAGCCATGGAAGAATCGACCACCAATACCGGCATGGTTGCCAGCGCCGCTGAAGAGATGACTGCCACTGTTAATGAAATTGCCAGAAATTCCGCCCAAGCTAATGAAATTTCTGGAAAAGCCGTTAAACAAGCGGAAGCAACCTCGGTGCGGATGGCAAAACTCGGCGCGTCCGCAGATGCTATCAGTAAAGTCACCGAGACGATTACCGAGATTTCCGAACAGACCAATCTTCTGGCGCTGAACGCCACCATCGAAGCGGCCAGGGCCGGGGAAGCAGGCAAGGGCTTTGCCGTTGTTGCTAATGAAATTAAAGAACTTGCCAACAGACCGCGATGGCCACTCTCGATATCAAGACCAAAATCGACGACGTGCAGCAAACGACTATCGGAACGGTCCGGGATATCGAGGAAATCACCACAGTTATTAATAGTGTCAATGCAATTGTGGCGACGATAACCACGGCGGTGGGCGAACAATCCAAGGCCACTGAAGAGATCGCTATGAATATCAATCAGGCGGCAGACGGTCTCGGCGAGGTGAATGAAAACGTCAGTCAGATATCGGTTGTCGCCTCGACCATCACCGCCGAGATTGCCTTGGTTAATTCGGCGTCCGGGGAAGTTTCGGCCAGCAGTACCCTGGTTGACAACAGTAGCGGCGATCTGCAGAACCTTGCCAAGGAGCTGCAAAAGGCGGTGGGGAGTTTTAAGGTCTAGCCGCGGTATTCTCGATCTTAAAATCGGCGGAGGCTCCTCTATTAACTCATACCGCCAAATCTGGTTTTCTACCGGTGATGATCCTCGTTTCGGTGACCACTAGGTCGAGGATTTGGTCATGGGCACTGAGGGGAGCTTGGTCGATTATTTGTAAATCAAAGGCCAAGCCAATGCGCGTGGCTGCCGGATTCTTGGCAAGAAATCGATCATAATATCCGCCACCATAGCCGAACCGGCCACCCCGTTCATCGAAAACCGAACCCGGCAGAAGGATCGTCTCAATCTCTTCCGGGGCGACTTGGTTGGTACGGCAGAGTTCCTCCTTTGGTTCGGGGATCATGCAGTAGCCAGGCTGAAGATCTGTCGCCGGATTGGTGATGTGGATGGCGTCAAGTCTTTTTTCCCGCACCCGGGTAATGGGTACGATTACCCTTTTCCCCATATCGATCAATAGGTCAATAAGATCAAACGTTGCCACCTCACTGCGAAAACTGACATACACAAAGATCGATTGGCGGTTTTTGATCTGTTCAAGATTGAGCAGGGTCTGCTGTATAGCCTGCGATTTTGCAGCAATTTCTTTCCGAGGAAGTTGGTCACGTGCGGCCAAAATATTTTTTCTCAACATTGCTGCTTCGGTCATCGGTATTTCTCCATGTGATGGTGGCAAAGGGGGACGCGAGGGCGAGAATGCTTAGGGATGGAGTGGAATCTTGATCCTCCTGGCTCCCCGTGCGCGGTTTTGTGCTGCTTGCGTGTCATAATCGTTGGATGATATAGAGAAAAGTTGGCAATCTGCTGAGAATTTTTAGCCGATTAAATTCAAAGAGCCGTGCCCTGGATGGCTGATTAAAGGTTAAGGGCGAGAAGTAGATTGAGCCCTTAGGCCTGGTGTGTACCTGTCTTTCCCTGATCAATTCCATGATCGCCGGATAATGATTTGCCGGCAGGTCGTCATCCATAATAAAGTTGGCCGTTACTTCGATTGAACCATAGCGTTGGTTGATCTCCTGCATACGGGTAAAAGCCTCTTGAACGAGTTGTGCTGAGATGGGCTTGCCGAGTTTATCGAGTGTTTCCTGGTCGGCGGATTCAAGTCCTATATTAATATAGTACATCCCGGGCAGCTTTTCCAGTTCGATAAAGAGGTTCTCCGGGGCATTGACAAGGGAGGTTGCCGAGCCGAAGAGAAAGGTCTTGTGCTCGGTTATGTGAGACTCAGCAAAGCCGAACTGTCGGTATGCCTCCTGTATGCTAAAGCAGATGAGGTCGCCACCCGCCTGCAGAGCGTCGTGTTCACCCAGAAAGAGTGCATTGTAATTGGCGAGATCTGCTCCGTAGAGATTTCTCAACTTATCGATCTGATCGGCAATCTCAATCTTTGTTTTGTCGCTGAAAGGGAGAGTGTTTTTCACCTTGCAGAACCGACACTTATACAGACAACCCTGGGAAATGCTTAGGGGAATTACATTGTAATCGACATGTCGGGCATCCGGCGGCAGCACAGAAATACGCCCGCCGATGATCGTTCGAAGCATTTTCGCTTTTTCCGCAAGACAGGCAGGGGTATTTTTAAGCGCCTTTTCAAGGAAACGGCGAACGGGCTCTGGTGCATCGTCCAAGCCTTCGGCAAGGTGAGTAAGTATCTGGTGCCATGAGCTGGTCAAGCCACTGATCGTCGTATCGGCAAAGGGGCGACCTCCAAGGAGATTATTCGATGGATAGGCAAAGTTCGGCAGGTAATATTCACCGATGGCCTCGAACACCCCGGCATAGCCCCCGGTGGAGTAGTACACCCAGTCATCACCCATGGTGCGTTTCAGCCATTCATGGGGATGCCCCCAACTTTCCCCCTTGCCTTGAGCGCGGATGATTTCGCCGTTGAGATTGAAGTGCAGGACAACGCTGCTTGAGGTCACTTCCGAAAATACTCCGCAGTGTACGGGAAAACTCTGTTTTGAGTAATTGGCACTGCCTTTTTTCAGAACAGTGCATTGCAAGCGATTGGTTAAAGAAGGGGCGTTCATCAGGGTGGAGGAAATGTTGTTGGCTGGGGTGTCACAGCGCCGGCGGTCGGTTGGTAAAACATGGACCTCAATATACGGTCTTGATACTTACAATATAGTCAGAAAATTGTCAAATCACATGGAATGCGGGCAAAAACAAAAACTCATTTTGGCTCTTGGTATTAATCAAAAATAGCCACATCGTGGTACAATGCGTATAGTGTAACAGTGATTCCCTTGTTTGTTTTCAAGATGAATTTCTTAACTATTCCTCATCTCAGTGAGTCAAAAGGGTAAGTGATGGCCAGTGAAATAATTGTCAATGTTTGTATGGGTACCGGCGGCATTGCTGCCGGCGGTGATCTGGTGATGGCAGCGTTTGCTCAGGAGTTCGAAGCGGTCGGCTTCGAAAACGCCGTCGTCAAGGAAAATTGCCGACTGCATAAAGTGGGGTGCCGAGGTTTCTGTGCCCGCGATGTTCTTGTTGATGTCACGGTTGATGGAAACGTTTCCACCTATCAGTATATCCAGCCGGATATGGTGAAAAGACTGGTGCAGGAGCATATCATTGGGGCAAGACCCATCCAGGAATGGCTGGTTGGTGACGATTACCATACCTTCCACGATAATCAAACGAAAAGGGTTCTCGCCGATCTCGGCAAGATCGATCCGGAATCGATTGATGAGTATCTCGGCGTCGATGGTTATAAAGCGGCAGAAAAGGCCCTTTCCACCATGAAGCCCGAAGAGGTGATTCAGATCGTCAAGGACTCGGGGCTGAGGGGCAGAGGTGGCGGTGGTTTCCCCACCGGCATGAAATGGGGCTTCTGTGCTGCCAATATGGCCGAACAAAGATATATCATTTGCAATGCCGATGAGGGTGACCCCGGGGCATTCATGGATCGTTCCGTCGTTGAGGGTAACCCGCACGCAGTTATCGAAGGAATGATCATCGGTGCATATGCCATTGGTGCCTCGGTCGGCTATGTATATATCCGCGCCGAATATCCGTTGGCGGTAGACAGGCTGCGGCTTGCCCTGAAGCTTGCCGAGGAGCGAGGCTTTCTCGGCGAAAAGCTATTCGGCAGCGATTTTAGTTTACAAATCAAAGTTAAACTCGGGGCCGGGGCCTTTGTTTGCGGTGAGGAAACGGCGTTGATCGCCTCCATCGAGGGTGACAGGGGGATGCCTAGAGCGAAACCACCGTTCCCCGCCAATAAGGGGTTGTGGGGCAAACCGACGATCATCAACAATGTTGAAACCTTTGCCAATATTCCCCAGATAATCAACAAGGGCGCCGCTTGGTATGCCTCCGTGGGCTCGGAGAAGAGCAAGGGGACAAAGGTTATCGCCCTGACCGGCAAGATCCGCAATACCGGGCTTATCGAAATCCCCATGGGCATGCCGCTGAAAGACATTATCTACAAGATCGGTGGGGGGATAGAAGGTGACCGGTTGTTTAAGGCTGTGCAGACCGGCGGACCATCCGGCGGCTGTATTCCGCAACAACATATCGATTTGCCGGTCGACTACGAAGGACTTGCCTCGGTCGGTTCGATGATGGGGTCCGGCGGTATGGTGGTACTCGACGAGACCGACTGCATGGTCAATATCTCCAAATTTTTCCTGGAGTTTACCCAGGCCGAATCCTGCGGTAAGTGTGTTCCCTGCCGCATCGGGACCAAGCGACTACTGGAAATTCTCACCCGCATCACCGAAGGAAAAGGTCGGGAAGGGGATATCGAACTGCTGCAGACACTCGCCGAAGACGTGAGGGATTCGAGTTTATGTGGTCTCGGGATGTCGGCTCCGAATCCGATTATCAGCACTATCCGTTATTTCCGCCATGAGTACGAAGCACATATCAAACACAAGAAGTGTCCTGCCAAGGTCTGTAATAAGTTGCTGACCTTCTTTATCCGTGCCGATATGTGTGTCGGTTGTGGAATGTGTGCACGGGCCTGCTCGGTGAATGCCATTAGCGGTGAGAAAAAGCAACCCCACAAGATTGATCATTCCTTGTGCATCCAGTGTGGCTCTTGTTTCGATGCCTGTAAGTTCAGTGCGGTATTAAAGGAGTAGTGACCATGATCAATCTGACCATAGATGATAAAAAGATAGAAGTGGCTGAGGGTACTACCGTCCTGGAAGCCGCTCAAAAATTAAAGATCGATATCCAAACACTCTGTCACGACCCTCGCTTGAAGCCTTTTGGCGCCTGTCGCCTCTGTATCGTCGAGATCGCCGGAATGGCTAAACCGGTCACTTCCTGTACTACCCCGGCGACCGACGGCATGGTGGTCAAAACCAATAGCCAGAAGCTTTACCGTCTGCGCCGGACCACGGTAGAGCTCCTCCTTTCCGATCACCCCAACGACTGTATGACCTGCATCGGTACCGGGGACTGCAGGTTGCAGGAGTTGGCATACTTCTACGGAATTCGCAAGAATCGTTTTGAGGGCGCAATGCGTGACCATAACCGCGTCGATGCCAATCCCTTTATCACCAGGGAGCAAAATAAATGCGTCATGTGCGGTCTGTGTGTCCGGGTATGTGAAGAGGTGCAGGGCGTTGGTGCCATTGGATATGCGGAGAGGGGCTTTGAGGCGAAAGTAATTCCGCCATTCGGCGATGATCTCAATTGCGAATTTTGCGGACAGTGTGTCTCTGTTTGTCCGACCGGCGCCTTGTCGGCAAGGCTTTGGTCGGGAAAACCGCGCATGGAAGGAGTGCGTTTTACCGACACCACCTGCGGTTACTGCGGCTGCGGCTGCAATCTCACCCTGCGCAGTCATGGAGATCAGGTAATTCGAGTCGACTCGGCTGCTACCAACCACAACCGCGGCTGGCTTTGTGCCAAGGGGCGGTTCGGTTTTGACTTTATCGGCAGTGCCGACCGTCTGAAGACCCCGCTTATCCGGCGGGAAAAAGGCGGAAAATTGGAGGCCGCCACCTGGGATGAAGCCCTCGATCACGTTGCCAAAAGGATGACCGAAATCAAGGAGAAATACGGTGCCGACGCCCTCGGTGGCTTGTGTTCGGCGCGGTGTACCAACGAGGAGAATTATCTTTTTCAGAAACTTTTCCGTGCCGGAATCGGTACCAACAATATCGATCACTGCGCCCGCTACTGACACAGCGCAACTGTGGCCGGGCTGGCCGCAAAATTTGGCTCCGGGGCAATGACCAACTCGGTCGCTGAGGTTGCCGACAACGAAGCTCTGTTTGTTATCGGTTCCAACACCACGGAAAACCATCCCATCATCGCCCTGCGTATGAAGGAGGCGGTGGCCAAGGGGGCAAAGCTGATTGTTGCCGACCCTCGGCGGATACCGTTGGTGAAATTCGCCACCCTCTGGCTGCGGCAGAGGCCGGGTACCGACTCGGTTCTCCTCAATGCAATCATGCATGCCATCCTCGCCGAAGGCCTGGAGGACAAGAAATATATTGCTGCAAGGACTGAAGGGTATGAAGGTTTTGTCGAATCCCTGAAAGCTTTTACCCCGGAATACGGCGAAGAGATTACCGGAGTTCCGGCCGAAGATATCCGTAAAGCCGCCCGCATCTACGCTTCGGCAAAAAATGCCGGTATCTATTATGCCATGGGTATTACTCAGCATGTCATGGGTACCTACAACGTCCATGCCGTTGGCAACCTTGCCCTTCTTACCGGCAACGTCGGTAAGCGTGCCGCCGGAGTCAATCCGCTGCGGGGCCAGAATAATGTGCAGGGAGCCTGCGACATGGGCGGACTGCCCAATGTGTATCCCGGCTATCAGAAGGTTGATGACCTGGAAACAAAAGAAAAGTTTGAAAAAGCCTGGGGCACGACCTTGTCCGGAAAGATCGGCTTAGGGGCGACCGAGATGACCGGGGCCATGCTTTCCGGGCAATTGAAGGGGATGTATATCTTCGGCGAAAATCCGGCCATGTCCGATCCCAATACCACCCATTCGGTTAAGGCCTTTGCCAATCTCGAATTTCTTGTCGTCCAGGATATTTTTATGACGGAAACAGCGCAATTGGCTGACGTAGTGCTTCCGGGCGTGTCTTTTGCCGAAAAAGAGGGTACTTTTACCAGTTCGGAACGGCGGGTGCAACGGGTGCGGAAGGCAGTGAATCCGCCGGGAGTAGCTAAGACAGATCTTTATATCATCGATCAGATCTTTAAGCGAATCGACGGCCGGGGAGATTTTCATACTACACCGTTGCCGGCAGCAGTTTTTGCCGAAGCGGCTGCTCTTTGGTCCGGTATCGCCGGGATCAGTTATGAGCGTTTGGAAAAAGAGAGTCTGCGCTGGCCCTGTCCTAGCGCCGATCATCCGGGAACGGAGTATCTTTTTAAGGACAGTTTTAATCGACCTGGTGGTAAAGCCATGTTTACGCCGGTACCCTTTGTTTCTTCGAAGGAACTGCCGGATAAAGAATATCCTTTTGTTCTGACAACCGGTCGGGAACTTTTTCACTACCATACCGGAACAATGACCCGGAGATCGGCGGGACTCAATGCAGTGGCGCCGGAACCCTTCGTCGAGGTTAATCCTGCCGATGCCGAGGCGATGGGCGTAGCCGACGGCGAGATCCTGACCGTCAGTTCAAGGCGGGGATCGATCAGCCTGAAGGCCAGAGTCAGTAGCATTGTCCCGCGCTATGTGGTCTTTATCCCGTTTCATTATCGGGAAGCTGCAGCAAATCTTCTAACCAGTGATGCCATGGATCCGGTATGCAAAATTATGGAAGCCAAGGTGTGTGCGGTCAAACTTCTGAAACGGTAATTGTAATAAACTTTCATCATGGGTAATATCATTAAAATAGAAGGGACGAAGGTAACGATTAATGATTGCGAGACTGTTGTTGTTGTCCCGGAAATTGCCATCAATGAGGCTGGGTATATAAAGACCCATTCGCGCCAAGAGAGCGGTAATGCCAAGCATGCGTTCCACGCTCTTGCGCAGATGGTTTATTTCCAGTTTCAAGATGGCGAGCTGGAGATTATTGAGATCGACTCGCCGCTGACGATCAGCGACGGTTCAGAACGTTCAGAACTGCACGATGGGTTGGTGCTCTATCGTGACCTTGCCGGGGGCTTACACGTTCTGGCTCATGCTCGGCAAAATATTAAGAAGCTCCTTGAGGCGGCCTACCGGTACTGCACCAGATGGGTTCGCCTGGATATATGAAACGTGAGCAAAGGTTGTGTCCGTGAAAGATGATGCTTTGAATACTCGGCAAAGGCTTATGGTTTTTCAGCAAAACGGCAGCGGTGAACAGAAAATTGCCGGCTTGAGGAAGTATGGAGGCGAACTCTTTGAACTTAAGGTCTTCAATATTGATGACTTACTGCCCCCGGTTCTGGATGACAGCAGCGCCTATCTTCCCAAAGATATTGCCTGCGATTTGGTACTGGATTTCTTGCGGCACAATGACCTTTCGACCGATCTTGCTACCCTTTGTGCTCAGAAAGACATTCCAGTTGTTGCCTCAGGGAAAAAAATAGCCTGTAAAGGCCTGGTTACCCCTCCCACCTGATGTGGCCTTCCAAGGCAGGTTGGCCTTGGCAATTATGGTGAGCATTTCGGCGCCCCGGAATTTACAGTGGCAATCAAGGATGGAAAGGTTGTCGAGATAAATGTCATTCGCGGAGCCCCCTGCGGGGCGACGTGGGAAGCGGCAAGAAGGTTGATTGGCCATCCGGTCGAGGATGCGGCGCGGAAGATCGGTCTTGATACTCAATTTTACTGTTCTGCCAATCCGGCCGGCTGGGATCCGATTTACGGCAAGAGTCCGGTACACTTTGCTGGCAAGATCCACAGTAAGGAACTGCAGAAAGCGATCGAAAAGGTACTTTCGATCCTGTAAAAAAGAGGCAATCGCTCGGAGTGGAGTTGCGCTACACAAAAGAAAAGGGCCATCGCCGGTAGGCGTTGGCCCTTTGTATTACCAATGCTTCTCCAGTATTGCAAAGTATCCTGGTGGCTTGACACAGGCCGGACATTTATCCGGGGGGGCGGTGCCCTCATGCAGATAACCGCAGTTCAGGCATATCCAAACCACCTGTTCCTGCCTCTTGAATGCTCCACCGGATGCGAGGCTTTCAGCCAGGGCGCGAAACATCACCTCATGATGTGCCTCGGCGATGTTGATGGCGGTGAAGGTTTCTGCCGCTCTGAGGAAACCTTCTTCTTCGGCTATCTCAGCAAAAACCTTATACATCTTGTCATGGACAAAAAGTTCCAGGTCGGCTGCAGCAAGAAGATTAGCGTGGCTATCCTTGATGACCCCGGCCGGGAAGGTTCCGGTAATTTCCAACTCGCCACCGTTGAAAAAATTGAAAAACCGCAGGGCGTGAGCATATTCCTGCTCGGCAGTTTCATCGAAGATTCTGGCAATTCCTATGAGGTTTTCGGCTCTGGCCTGCTCTGCAAAGAAGTTATAGCGGGTTCGGGCCTGGGCTTCCGCCGAATAGGAGAGAAGCAGATTGTGTGCGGTTTTGCTGGTGCGAAAACCGGCCATGGCGTATCTCCTTCCCGCTATTCTTCAATAGTGATGGCGTTGGCACCGCATTCAGCGGCAGCCTTCTGCACAATTCCCTCAAGATGCTTGGGGATCACAGCAAATTTAACGATGGAAAGAAGCTGGTCCTCATCATACTCAAATACCTCCGGGCAGAGTTTATTGCAATTCCTGTCACCCATGCACTGCTTGGAAATGGTTGCCTTCATTTTGTTTCTCCTTTTGCAGTTGAAATATTTTATCGGTCATTGCCAGTGTTCCAAAAACACTGTTCATTGTCACGCATTATCGATCCGGTTACTTAGTAGGTTCTTGGCCAGACTAATCAAGATCATGGGATGCTTTCAGCACAGTATAGGGAAGCTGAATATACTCAAGGGTTTTTCCGGTTTTTTCCCAACCATTCTCTTTTAGTAGCCGAGAGAAATTTATGCTGATACCGCCGTAAAAGGAACGGCTGTCCTCTTCGTCCTTTTCACCATAGCCACGGGTATAATATCCGGCACTGAATTCAAGATATTTGAGAAAGTTGTCCTGAAAGACATCAAATCCGTCGAGTTTTAAGACCATTGAATAGTATTGGTTGGAATAGTCATCAAAGATTCCGTGAACAGGGATATTGAAAACATATTCCACCCTGAAGTCGATTTTCCGGTCAAGTGCCGGGTATTGTTCCATGAGAACACTGGCCAGGGCGCCAAGGGTGTTCGCCACCATATCTTCATAGGAAAAACCCTGCGTCTTGCTGGTTGCATCGCCGACTTCCATGGCGATTTGTACTGTCCACGCGGAAAAAGCCGCATAGATGTTAGCCTTGTCCGATGAATACCCCCAGCTTTTATAGAGACCGGTCAAGGCATCGGAGAAGGCATAGGTTGACCAGAAGTGGCCGGCTTTGTCGGCACCGCCGTATTTGCTATCCTGTTGAAACCAACGCTCATGGCCGGTATTCCAGCCGTTCGTGCCATAATCCCATTGCGCCAGGCCCCATACACCGATGAGGGCGGCGGCTGTCAAATTGGTATACAGCAGCTTTGATTCTTTTGGTTGACTGGTCCACCAGCCCTCCTGTGTTGCCGCTTCGGCGGAGTTTGCAAGGGGAGGGGGAATAGTCATAGTATCGGTCCCCTGACCGGCTTGGGAAAATGCTGAAACCGGGTAGAAAGGAGAGGCGATAAGAAGAGCAAGGGCAGTTTTACAGATGAGGTTATTGAGTTTCATCATGGAAATTTTGGGGTTGAAGTGATGATGACTTGCTGGGAGCCGTGAAAATAAGCAGTGCGTCCTCATGGGTTCATCAAAAATTGGAAATATATCGTTGCAGTGATACTCTAGTTCACAAGTTCTCGTCAAGTATTGGTTGAGGGAAAAGAATCAGAGAAGTAACATGCTTGGAAAAATTTTGCCTGTCGGCAGAGGGGCACCATAAAAAAATAATTGCATGCGGATAAGGAAGAGGAGGTGTTGTGATGGCGGTTGCGAAAAATGCCATGGAAATATTCATGGTTCTTGAAAAAAGTAATTGTCGCGAATGCGGTGAAAAAACCTGTCTGGCCTTCGCCGGCGCTGTTTTTTGCGGTACGCGGCGGATGCGTGAGTGTCCGAAATTAAACGCCGCAGCCCTGGCACAATTTGCAACGGCGGGTGACGGTCTATTGGGTCAAGAGAATGACCTGGAAACATACATTTCCGAACTGAAAAAGCAGGTAATGCAGCTGGATTATTCGACGACTGCAATTCGCATCGGGGCACAGGATAATGGCGATGTTCTGCAGATAAAAATCCTCGGGAAGCATTTCGGAGTCAGGAAAAACGGCAGTTTTTCAACGGATTTGCATGTGCTTCCCTGGCTGGTGATCCCTTTCCTGCAATATGTGTTGAACTGCCAAGGAGAGCCGGTTTCCGGGCAATGGGTATCCTATAGAGAACTGCCCGGAGGTAAGGAAAAATACGCTCTTTTTAAAAAAAGGGGGGAAGATGTACTGCGACAGCTTGCCGACCGATATACTGATTTTTTTGACGATATTTTGCATATGTTTGACGGTAAAGCGGTTGCAAAACAGTTCGAGTCTGATGTCTCTGTTATTCTCCAACCCTTTCCTCTGGTCCCCATAATGATCTGCTATTGGAGACCCGATGAGGGCTTGGCTTCGAGCCTGAACATTTTTTTTGATAAAAGTGCCGGCAACAATATCGGCGCTGATTCGGCTTTTTCTCTTGGTACCGGACTTGTCCAGATGCTTGAAAAGCTGGCTACCCATCATGGCTTTTGAGATAGTCAAAATTGATATACGTAAAAGAGCAGTCGCCATAAAATAAAGCTATGATAACAGTATATATCTATTATAATGCGACGAAATCGAATCCTTTACCGACACATTGTCTCATCTTATTGCTTTGATACTTGCCAATTTAAACGGCTGGTGACAGCTGTGTGAGAGTGACCGGCAATTTCCAATCAGGGCTTTTCCCATGGAGGTTTTTGCAGTGACCAGGATTACCCCACAGAATGATAACAAGGACAGGATAGGTTCAGTACTCGTGGTTGGTGCAGGCATTGGAGGGATGCAGGCATCCCTTGATCTTGCCAACAGTGGCCTGATGGTTCATTTGATCACTGACGAACCGTCAATCGGTGGGACGATGTCCATGCTGGACAAGACCTTCCCCACCGGCGACTGCGCCATGTGCATGATTTCCCCACGCATGGTCGAGTCGAGCCGGCATCCCAATATCAAAATGCATACTATGGCAAGGGTTATTAAGGTTTCCGGCGAGGAAGGAAACTTTACCGCAACTCTTGAACAAAAAGCCCGCTATGTCGATCCTGAGCGTTGCACCGGATGTGGAGCCTGTGAGCCGGAATGTCCTGTCAAAGTCGACAACTTCTTCAATCAAGGACTGGATAAAAGAAAAGCCATCTATTCCTTGTTTCCCCAAGCGGTGCCGAATACCCGCTCGATCGATTCGGTAAACTGTCTGTATCTTACCAAGAATGTCTGTCGGAAATGTGAGAAGGCCTGTGATGCCAAGGCCATTAATTTCGAAGATCGCGATAAGCAGTTCGAGATAAAGGTCGGTTCCATCGTCCTCACTCCCGGTCTGAAAACGTACCAGCCGGAAATACGTCAGGAACTCGGTTATGGCAAATATAAAAATATTGTCACATCTCTCCAGTTCGAACGACTCCTTTCGGCTTCCGGTCCCTGTAGCGGCACAGTCGCTCGACCCTCGGACGGCGGACATCCCAAAAGGCTGGCCTGGGTGCAATGTGTCGGATCGCGAAACGCCCACAACGCCAATCCCTGGTGTTCTTCGGTCTGTTGTATGTATGCCGCCAAGCAATCGATCATCGCCAAAGAGCACGACAAGGAAGTGCAGTCCACCGTTTTTTACATGGAACTGCGGGCCTTCGGTAAAGATTTTGATAAGTATATAGACAAGGCCAAAAAGGACGCTGGGGTAATCTATAAAAGGGCAATGATCTCCGAGATTATTGAAGACCCGAAGACCGGCAATCTGCTTATTCACTCGGTTGGCGAAGACGGCAGGAGCGTCCGCGAAGAGTTTGATATGGTTATCCTTTCCATAGGCTTCGAGCCACGCAGTGACGCCGCTGAGTTCTCCAAGATTTTTGCTATTGATACAGATACCTATGGTTTTGCCCAGACTTCGAAGCTGCGGCCGGTAGAAACATCCCGGCCCGGTATCTATGTGGCCGGTACCTATCAGGGGCCGAAAGATATTCCGGAAACGGTCATTCAAGGCAGCGGCGCAGCGGCGGAGGCCATGGCTCTGCTCGGCGATAAGCGGGGGACCGAAGTAACCAAGGTTATTCTGCCCGATGAACGAGATGTTAGCGGTGAAGAATCGCGGGTCGGCGTTATTGTTTGCCATTGTGGCACCAACATCGCCGGCACGGTGGATGTCAAGAGGGTGGCTGAAGCAGCATCGAAAGAACCGGGTGTTGCCCATGCCGAAACGATCATTTACGCCTGTGCTCCGGACGGCCAACAAAAGATTCGCGATCTGATCAAAGAAAAGGGTTTGAATCGGGTTGTTGTTGCCTCGTGTACGCCGCGAACCCACTCGCCGCTCTTTCAGGACACCATTCGCGAGGTCGGTCTCAATAGGTTTCTCTTTGAGTTGGCTGATATCCGTGAACAATGTTCCTGGTGTCATATGCACGACAACGAAAATGCCACCCGGAAGGCGATTGAAATCGTCAATATGATGGTTGCAAAAACCAAGCGGCTTTTGCCGGTAACTTCCGCTTCCGTAGGGGTTACCCATGATGCCTTGATCATCGGCGGCGGGATAGCCGGTATGACTTCTGCCCTTTCCTTGGTGGATCAAGGATACGGAGTGCATTTGGTCGAGAGATCAGCATCCCTTGGCGGTTTGCTGCAAAAAGTTCGAACCAATTTGGAAGGAGACGATGTTCAGGCTTTTCTTGCCGACACCATTAAAAAAATTGAGAGCAATCCGGCGATAACCCTCCACTTGTCAACGACTGTCGATAAGATGGATGGTTTTGTTGGAAATTTTGTTACCACACTTTCAAGCAATGAAACCATCAACCATGGCGCCGTCCTCATAGCCGCTGGTGGGGTGGAATACAGCCCCGATGAATACGGCTACAAGGATTCGGAAAAAATTATTACCCAGCGGGAGCTGGAAACTTTGCTGGCCGAAAAGGGTCCGGATAATCGAAGTACCTACGTCATGATCCAATGTGTCGGCTCACGCGAAGAACCGAATAATTACTGTTCCCGCATTTGTTGCCAGGATGCCCTGAAAAACAGTATTGCCATTAAGGAAAAGGCCCCTGATGCGCAGGTCGTAGTGATTTATCGGGATATGCGGGCGTATGGTTTGAAGGAGGAGTATTACAGCAAGGCACGCGACCTCGGTGTCCTTTTCTTTCTCTATACTCCGGAGGAGAAGCCGCAGGTTGAACCAATGGGCGACAAAGTCAGGGTGACTCTGATGAGCAAAGTGCTCGGTCGGGAAATGGCCATCGATGCCGACCATGTAATTCTTTCGACCGGGTTCAGGCCGCAACCGGATGGCGATGAATTTGCTAAAAAATTCAAACTCACCTGTAATATTGACGGGTTTCTCATGGAGGCCCACGTCAAGTTGCGACCGGTCGATTTTCCCAGCGAAGGGTTCTTCCTGGCAGGCCTTGCCCATGCCCCCAAGAATCTTGAGGAAACAGTAAGCCAAGCCTTGGCGGCTGCCGGCCGCACCGGGGCATTACTGTCGCACGAAAGCCTCACCGTTTCCGGGGTTATTTCCAAACATAATCGAGATATATGCATGTCTTGCCTAGCATGCGTGAAGAAGTGTCCATTTGGCGCGCCGTTTATTGATACCGATGGCCGCGTCAGTCATAATGAGGTGAAATGCACGGGTTGCGGCATCTGCGCCGGGGTGTGTCCCGCCAAGGCCTACCAGGTGAATTATTTCCGTGACGATCAACTGCTGGCAATGATCGATTCGGTCACTGAATTGCATTGAGCCCCGTCTATTTGCCGAAAGAAATCGGAGTTTGGGGAATACAATTATTCACTAGGTCAAGTCTACAAGAAGGAAAGAACAATGGCGATTGACGCAGAAAAAATTGAAGAACCGAAAAGTCCGGAAAAACCACAGAATGTTCCTGCTGACTGGAAGGCCAATATCATCGCTTTTGCGTGTCATTATTGCGCTTTTGCAGCCGCGGATCTGGCAGGGGTGATGAGATTATCGTATCCATCGAACGTTAAAGTTGTTCGTCTGCCCTGTACGGGAAAACTCGATCACGTCTACATTTTGCGTGCTTTTGAGCGGGGCGTAGATGGCGTATTTGCTGCCGGCTGACTTGAGGGACAATGTCATTTCCTGGAAGGAAATTTGAATGCTGCCAAAAGAGTGAAGAAAGTTAAAAGCTTATTACATATGCTCGGTATTGATCCTGCTCGGCTTGAGTTCTTTAATCTCTCTGCAGCGCAGGGGCCGAGGTGGGCCGAAATATGCACTGAATTCACTCAAAGGGTCAATGCCTTAGGGCCATCGCCCATATGGGTCGCTCTTCAGAAGAAAAAAGTGTCCACGGAGAATGAAAAACAGGCCGCCTGATTTTCTCGCGGCGGAACTACCGTTTTACTGACGAAGGAGTGGAGATGCTATGATAGTAGGACAGCAAAAACCGTTTGACGAAATATGGGAGATGGTCAAGGGCCATAAGCAGCTGACTGTATTCGGATGCAATACCTGCGTCGCCGTGTGTCACCAGGGTGGCAACAAAGAGGCGGAAATACTTGCATCTCTTCTGCGTATGCGGGCAACCCAGGAAGGTGTAAACATCGAGATAAAGAACGGTGGCATTGAAAGACAGTGTGAGCACCCGTTTTTTGAATCGGCCAAGGATCTTCTCGGCGAGTCGGAGGCGGTCCTCAGTATGGCCTGCGGCATAGGGGTTCAGTTTGTTGCCGAAAAGTACATGAATACGCCGGTGTATCCGGCCCTCAATACCACCTTTCTCGGAGATGTTAAAACCGATTGGCATTTCACCGAAAAATGCCAGGCATGTGGTGACTGTATCCTCGGTGTCACCGGGGGCGTATGTCCGGTCAGTCGTTGCTGCAAACGGCTTTTCAACGGCCCATGTGGCGGCTCATCTAAGGGTAAATGCGAGATTTCCAAAGAACTTGACTGTGCTTGGCAGTTGGTTGTCGATCGACTGGAGGCTCTTGGCAAAATGGATGATTATGAGAAAATCGCTCCTATCAAAGACTGGTCGAAAGATCGTGCAGGTGGACCTCGATCATTTAAATTGGAGGGCTTTTAATCGTGGAAACGAAAACCAACAGCAAACTTGAGAAAATCTTTAAAAGTGGGGCAATGGCGGTTACCAGCGAGTGCGGTCCGCCTCGTTCAAGTGATCCTGCCCATATTATTACCAAGGGCCACCTCATTAAAAATCATGTCGATGCCATTAATATCACCGATAATCAGACCTCGGTCACCAGGCTCTGCAGTCTGGCGGCATGTATCCATCTGAAGCTCGAAGGAATGGAACCTGTCCTGCAGATGGTAGTCCGCGATAGAAACCGGATTGCTCTGCAAGCTGATATATTGGGCGCCGCCTCGTTTGGCATCAACAATGTATTGTGCCTGTCCGGCGATCACCAGAGCTTCGGCGATCACCCCAAGGCGCAAAATGTGTTTGATCTTGATTCCATGCAGCTTGTTCAGACCGTTCGGCATATGCGCGACGAAGGGAAATTCCTGAGTGGTGATGAAATCAAGAAGGCCCCCAATCTTTTTGTCGGTGCCGCCGCCAACCCCTTTGCCGATCCCTTCAAAATCAGGGTACCGCGCCTCGCCAAAAAAATCGCCGCCGGTGCTGAATTCATCCAAACCCAGTGCGTTTACAATCTTGATAAATTTGAATTGTGGATGAAAGGCGTGGTGGAAAGGGGTCTGCATGAAAAGGTGTTCATCATGCCCGGTATTACTCCGATGCGATCGGTGGGTATGGCGAAATACATGGCTCGCGCTGTACCCGGCATGGATGTTCCTGAGGAATTGATAAAACGATTGTCGGGCGTCCCCAAAGATAAGCAGGCGGAGGAAGGCGTCACTATTGCAGTTGAAGCCATTCAGCGGCTGAAAGAGTGCAAAGGGGTGAGTGGCTTCCATATCATGGCGATTGAATGGGAAGAAAAGGTGCCTGAGATAGTTGAAAGGTCTGGATTGTATCCAAGGCCGGTGGTAGGCTGACGGCGAGAGCAGCTGAATAGAGGAAACATATGTGTCAGACAAGTGCATTGATGGAAAAGGATGGTGGCCAGGAGTTGCTGCTTGAAAATATCACGAATCTTGAAGTTTTGAGCGACGGCTTACAGATAACAACCCTGTTCGAGGGAACAAAATCCTGGCCGGGGGTGGCGATCCGCCGCATCGATTTTTCTGCCGGTAAGGTGTATTTGTACCAAATGCCATAGCCAGGATAGAAGGAACGAGTTTATAAAATTGGAGAAAGAATGGACAATGTAGAAAAGCTGCGGGTCATGTTGCAGCACTGGATAGAGCATAATAAAGGGCACATGGATGAGTTTGAAAAATGGCGTGGCGCCATGAACGCCGAAGGTCGAACATCATTGGCTGAGCACATTCAGCGAACTGTTGAACTCATGGTCTCGGTAAACGGCGAGCTGGAAAAAACTCTCCAGGAGGCCGGCGGAGCGAAGTCCAATGAGGACGATCACCACCATCACCATCACGACGGTCATCACCATCACCACCATTAAATTTTGGTTGGCGAATCGGCTCGTTTAAAGGGTTTGTGGGCAGAACCAAAGCAAAAGGCGGAAGAATCGAGGTTTCGATTCTTCCGCCTTTTTTGGTTCTGCGCGGCCTTGGTCAGGACAATGCCCTTACAGTCCGAGGCTTCTCTTAGCTGAGGCCAGGGTGTTTTTCATCAGCATGGTGATGGTCATCGGGCCGACACCACCTGGTACCGGGGTAATTTTCCCGGCGATTTCTTTGGCCTTCTCAAAATCGACATCGCCTTTGAGGATAGCTTTTCCAGTTTCTGCGTTCATGCCGACACGGTTGACACCGACATCGATTACTGTTGAGCCTGGCTTGATCCATTCAGGTTTTACCAGATCCGGAACGCCAGCAGCAACGATGAGGATATCCGCGCGTTTGCAGTGGGAAGCGAGATCTTTAGTGCGGGTATGTACTATGGTGACGGTGCTGTTGGCACCCTTGCCCTTCTGGGCCATCATGATGGCAATTGGTTTGCCGACGATATTCGAGCGACCGACAACAACTACTTCCGCACCGGAGGTTTCGGTGCCGGAACGAACGATCAGTTCTTGGATACCGGCAGGGGTACAAGGCAGGAAACGAACTTCATCACCACCGATCATCAGGCGTCCGATGTTTACGGGATGGAAGGCGTCAACATCCTTGTCGGGATGGATGGCATTCAAAACCTTTTTGTCATCGATATGCTTTGGTAAGGGCAGCTGCACCAAAATACCATGGATGGCCGGATCGTTGTTGTATTTGTCGATCAAGGCCAACAAATCGGCCTCGGAGATAGTTGCCGGCTGATCGTCCTGGATCTCATGGAATCCGAGGCCGATGGCGGTTTTTACTTTCAAGGTGACGTAGCTGATAGATGCAGGGCTACTACCGACGAGGATGGTAACCAGGCCGGGGACTTTGCCGGTTTTGGCTTTCATCGCTTCGACTTCAAGCTTCAGTTCAGCAAGAATTTCTTTTCCTATCTTGGTACCACTAATAATCTCAGCAGTCATATGGCTCAGGCTCCTTTATATTGTAGATCTATTCATGCAAGGAAAAAGGGGCGGATTGTTCAGCTTTCCGCCCCATGCTGTTATTATCAGTGCTTAGAACACACCTTCAACCTTGCCGGTTTCCAAGTTAACGTCAACGCGCTTGAAAGCCGGGTTGGAACTTGTTCCAGGCATAAGGCTGATTGCTCCGGCAACGGGGACAATAAACCCGGCACCGCCATAGGTGAGAACCTCACGGATGGTCAGCCGCCAGCCGGTGGGCACGCCTTTGAGGGATGGATTGTCGGACAGCGACAGGTGGGTTTTTACCATGCACATACCCATTCCGGCGAGTTTCGGATCGGCCTGGATTTTAGCGATGGCCTTGTTGGCTTCGGCTGAATAATCGACACCATCGGCTCCGTATACTTCCTTGGCGATCAGTTCGATTCGATCTTTGATCGGCATATCAAGTTCATAAAGTAACTTGAATTCGGACTTCTCTTCGCATGCCTCAACGACGGTCTTGGCGAATTCGATGGCGCCATCGCCACCTTTTTCCCAATGCCTGGACAACGCGACGCGGGATCCCTCTGCTTCACACAGTTCACGAACCTTGGCAATTTCCGCATCGGTGTCGGTGTAGAAGGCGTTGATACAGACAACCGAAGGAATTCCTGCCTTTCGGACGTTTCTGATATGATGGATGAGGTTGCCGCAGCCTTTGGCGACCCAGTCGACGTTTTCGGTTTTATATTCAACCGGCATTGCCTTACCGGGGACAGGTACGGGTGCACCACCGTGGCACTTAAGTGCCCTGATGGTGGCGACAATAACCACACAGTTGGGGATGAGGCCGGAATATCTGCACTTCAGATTCCAGAATTTCTCGAAACCGATATCGGCACCGAAGCCTGACTCGGTGACGTGGTAATCGGCGAGCTTCAGACCAATACGATCGGCTATAATAGAGCTCTGGCCGATGGCGATATTGGCAAACGGCCCGGCGTGAACGATAACCGGTTGGCCTTCGAGGGTCTGCATGAGGGATGGGTTGAGTGCATCAACCATCCAGGCGGTCATGGCACCGGCGACCTGCAGGTCTTCGGTGGTGATTGCTTTGCCGGTTTTTGAGTAGGCAACGACGATTTTGCCCATTCTTTCGCGCATGTCTTTCAGGTCGGTAGCCATAGCGAGGATGGCCATAACCTCGGAGGAAACGGCGATTCCGAACTTCGACTTCATCATGAAGCCGTCGGTCTTGCCGTTAACTCCATCAATACCGATGATGATGTTGCGGAGAGCCTGGCAGCAAAAATCCATGATCCAGCCCATAGCCACGTTGGTTGGATCAATATCGAGCCGTTTCATGCCGGAAAGTCTTTCCAGTTGCTCGTCGTTATAGTTTCTTTCATGCTGCATACGGGAGGTCAGGGCAACCATGGCCAGGTTATGGGCATTCATGATGGCGTTGATATCACCGGTGAAGCCAAGTGAGAAAGGAGTCAGCGGAATACACTGAGCAAGACCACCACCGGCTGCTGAGCCCTTGATGTTCATGGTCGGACCGCCGGAAGGCTGACGAATAGCGGCACAGACACTTTTACCGATTTTACCGAGACCCTGAACGAGACCCATGGAAGAAGTGGATTTGCCCTCGCCGAGCGGGGTCGGGGTAATCGCCGTAACGTCGATGTATTTGCCGTTTGGTTTGTCTTTTAGTCTCTTCAGGACCATCTGGAAATCGATCTTGGCAATGTAATGCCCTTGGGGAAGAAGTTCTTCCTTGGTCAAGCCGAGTTTTTCACCGATTTCATAGATTGTTAACATCGTCTTTTCTGCATCTTGTGCAATTTCCCAGTCCGCGTGTTTAGTAGGATCTAAAGCCATGGTACACTCCTTTGTTAGATTGAGGCTCTATGTGAGCCAGTTAAAGAGTTACAGCGTCGCCAGTATGTTTTGCAATAGCGCGATAATCCTTATTGCCACCAGTGAGCGAGAATAGGGCCGTCTTCAAGTATAAAGTCGGTGGGTTGAGCACGTCGGCCTGAATCATAATTTTCCTAGAGTGATTTCGAAAAAACTCCTTGCCTTAACCATCGCGGCGGCTTTTTCAGGTGACTCAACAACATGAAATTCGTACCATAAACATCTTCGATTATCAATCGGTTTTAACAGCAGGGGTTTTGAAAAATTAATAAATACTAGGGAATAGCAGTGCTGTTAAAAACTATGTTAAGCAGCAAGAGGAGGGGGTGGGAGTGGAAATTATTATTTTGCAGGTGCCGGTTGTGCCTGTTGTGCTTGTCTCCCATGGGGTAGAGAACCCCTGGCTCGGTGGAGTGGGGCGGAACGGCTTTCAAAAACTTCCTTGTTCGGCAGGGGAAGTGTGGCTCTTGGTCTGTTTGTGCAAAGTGATATTCTCGTGTGGTAAGGCACGACCATTCTATTGCAATTTCTTTGCACCAGGAAATTTCGATCCTGGTTCGAATTTCAGCCGATTGTGAATATATTTGCCGAGCACTTCCACCGCGATATCGGCGGACCGGAACACCGGCAGGCCATTGTCCTGAAAGCCTTGTGCCAGGTAGTCATAGAGGGTACCACTGTCGACGACGATAATCAGCGGCTTTGGCGACGCCTTGCCAAGTTTTACTATCCGGGCAACAATTGAATTTTCCTCGCTATTTCCGACATCAAGGGCCATTTCATTGGCAAGGGTGTGGAGCATGGGGGTCAAGGGGACAATAGCAACGATAACTATATCAATGTTGTCATCGTCAAGTAACGATGCAATTGCGTGCACATACACGTCCTCCGAGGCCATTGGAGTTATGTCCAGAGGATTGTTGACCCCGGCGAGGAAATCAAGTTTCGCGCCGGCAAGAATGGCCTGCAGGCGGCTACGGGTGTCCTCATTGAGGGTGGCAATTTCCAGTCGGTAATCCTCGCCGAGGAGGTTGTCGGCGATGCCGACCGCTTCGTACCCGGCATTGCTGATCGCTGCCAGGCGATTGCCGGAGATTGTCTTATTGTGCAGGGTGCAGGAAAGTCGCAGCAAGCCTTCAAAAATATTGAAGGTCTCGGCAACCATCGCTCCGGCCTGGCGGATACAGGATTCGCAGACCATATAATCGCCGGCGATGGATGCGGTGTGGCCGGAAAGGGCACTTTTGCCCTCGGGGGTGCGACCGGCTTTGTAGAAAATCACCTCTTTGCCGCGTGATGTTGCTTCCCTGACAGCCCGGGCGAAGCTCAGTCCGTCAAGATCGGTGAAACCTTCCATATAAAAGGCCACGGTCTGCAGCTCTCCCACGGTGTTGAGGAAGTGCAGGAAATCTCCGGCGCTGAGGTCGATCTGATTGCCGATGGAAATGGCGTAGGCCGGATCGAGAAACTCCAGTTTGCTCATCCGGGTGATCATGTAGGCGCCGCTTTGGCTCACCAGGGCAAGGGTGCGGCGGTGGTCGCCCCGATTTTTCGGCAGTTTCGTGTCGGGGATGAACATTGCATCATAATGGCCGGGATGCGAGAGGATGCCGAGACTGTTGGCCCCGAGAAAAATTGGTGCTTCAGGGGAGGCACGGCGGGCGGCGGTAATCTTGGCCTGGATCTCCTGCACCAGATGCTGCTGCCCTTTCTGCTCCCCCAAGCCTCCGGAAATCAGCAGGACACTTTCGGCAAACCGGTGTTGCAGGATGGCGTCGATCATCTGTGGAACGTGGGTTGCGTCAACGGCAAGAATGAGCAGGTCGATTTTTTTCTTGATGGCATCAAGGTCAGGCAGGGTGGCAATACCATCAATTTCCCCGGCCTCGGGATGGATGAGGACAAGGTCCTGCCGGGGAAAGCCATTGGCCAGGATGTTGTCCAGGATGATCCTGCCGATATTTATTTTCCGCGCCGAAATGCCGACAATACCGATGGAGGTGGGGTGCAGAAGCCGGTCGATTTTTTCTATAGGCCGGGTTGGCTGGATCTGTCTGCTTGTGGAAAACCGGCAGATACCATCGAGAGGCATCATCAGAAAATTGCTAAAAGCAAAGGGATTAATCTCCAGTTCTTCAATGATATACGGGCTGAGAGCAGCCGTCGGAGAAAAATAGCGGGCAACCTGAATGAGGGCGGAAAAGCATTCGAGGAGCTGATTATCGGTGACGATGCGTTTCTGGCCGCGGGTGAGGCCAGCCATCTTCTTGTAGGAGATGGTGTCTTGAAAGAGGTGAAAAAAGGCCGTGCCGTCAACCTCCTCAGCTGAGGCGGAGACCACCGCCTGGCCTTTTCTAAATCGTGCGGCATACAGCTCCGTGTCGCGGCCACCCAGGCCTGCACTGAGAGTAAGTCCGAATTCCCGGCTGTTGCGGAGACTCACCAGCAACTCGTTGCCGAATTCCTCGGAGTCGGGATGCATATACTGGCAAAGGATATAGCCTTTGATGTCCTCGGCGATGGCTGCCTGCAATTCCGTCAGGGCCAAACCACGGTAGGAAGGAGGGGCCTGCTGCGGATTGCGGAGAAGCATCTCACCATATTTCTCGGGAATTTCGCAACTCATCCGCCGCAGGGTGGAAAGCACCTCGTCACCATTTTTCTCGGTTATCCTGACGCCGCCGACATCACTTTTGTGGAGGATGGTAGGGGAGACAACCTTGATTACCACCTTCTTGCCGGGGAGATTTCGTAGCATTTTCCCTTCAAAACGGCTGTTTTTATCAAGAAGAATGACTTGCGGCGGGGTTTCCCCTCCCGTCAATCGGATAAATTCGTAGACTTCGTGCTCGAAAAGATGGTCGCGATTCTCCTGATGCGCTTTGCGGAAAAGTTCGCTGAGGCCGGTGAAATCTATATGGGTTTGCATGGCGGTTGGTCCCGGTTTGATGCTGTGCTTGATTGCCGGTATTGTCACAGATAACGACCAGATTTGCCAATATAAAAGTGCAAAGAAGCGATATATTCGCCAGCACCGCAAATTTTTTCAAAAATCGCCAAGAATATGTGCAAATACACACATTGTAGTATTGTCTGTTTTGCCAAACCAACTACAATATCCCAAGGTTTCAGTGAAGGCAGGTTGGCATTACATAACAATGGAAGAGGGAAGGTTATGGTTAAAAAAGTGGTGATAATTGGAGCGGTAGCTCTTGGCCCGAAAGTGGCTTGCAGACTCAGAAGGCTTGATCCTCAGGTGGAAATCACCCTTATCGACAGAGACGATATCATCTCCTACGGCGGATGCGGAATTCCCTATTATGTAGGCGGCGATATCAACGATATTGAAGATCTGTGTAAAACAACCTCGCATGCCCTGCGCGATGAGGCCTTTTTTGAGAATTGCAAAGGGATAAGAGTGCTCACCAGGGTTGAGGCAAGGGCAATTAACCGTCGGGAAAAACAGATAAGGGTCTGCCACCTGGACACCGGGGTAGAGGAACTCCTGCCCTACGATAAACTGGTTTTGGCCACCGGTGCCCGCGCTGTTCGGCCGCCATTTCCCGGTTCCGATCTGTCCCGGGTTTTCACCGTATCCGACCTGCACGAGGCCAAGACATTGAAAACCCTCATGTCGACCGGCAAGATCAGCAAGGCGGTGGTTGTCGGGGCGGGCGCCATAGGTCTTGAGATCTCTGAGGCCTTGACCGATTTATGGGGAATTGCCACCACCCTGGTGGAGATGGAGGACCAGGTTTTGCCGACACTGCTCGGTAAATGCATTGCCCGGGTGGCGGCCGCCGAGCTCCGGCGGAAAGGCGTTGAGCTTCTTCTTGAGGCAAAGGTCCTGGAGGTATCCGAGAATCAGGAAACCGACAAGCTGGCGGTAAAAACCTCCAGGAAGTCCCTGGAGGTCGATATTGTCGTGCTCGCCGCAGGTGTCAGGCCGAACACCGCTTTAGCCTGCGAGGCAGGCCTGGCCTTGGGGACGTCGGGGGGTATCAGCGTCGACCGGCGGCTGCGTACCAGCGACCCGGATATCTATGCCGGCGGCGATTGCATCGAGGTTCGCAATCTGATCAGCGGCGAGAATATGCTTATGGCCCTCGGCTCGCTTGCCAATCGGCAGGGACGGATTATCGCCACCAATATCAGCGGCGGCCAGAGTCATTTCAAGGGCACGGTCGGTACCTTCTGCTTAAAACTCTTCGAGCTGGGCATCAGCAAGGCCGGTCTTACCTATCGCCAGGCCAAGGAAACCGGTTTCGATCCGGTGTACGGCGTGGTTTCCCAGGCCGATCATGCGCACTTTTACCCGAGTTCGGAACTTATCTATATTTCCCTCCTCGCCGATCGTAGGTCTCGGAAAATCCTCGGCATCGAGGCGGCGGGGAAAAACGGCGACGCGGTTAAGTCGCGGGTCGACACCATCGCCGTGCTCCTCGGCCACGGCCTGCATGTCGACGAGGTGTGCAGCCTGGAAACCGGCTATGCACCGCCCTTTGCCTCGGCCATGGATGTCATCAATAACGCCGGTAATGCCCTTGACAACATCCTCGTCGGCAACAATCGGCCGATTGATGCCGCCGATTTCCTCTCCGAGTTTGCCCATAAAACAACGCGTGTCATTGATGTCAGGGGGGAAAAGGAGGCGGCGCCATTCAAGGAAAAATTCGGGGCCAGGTGGTTGAATATTCCCCAGGAACAATTGCGCCGCAGATATACCGAGATTCCCGGCAATGAACAGTTTTTCCTGATCTGCGATACCGGCCCGCGTTCCTATGAGGCCCAGGTATTTTTGAGTTCAAAGGGCATCACCAATACGCGCAATATCCAGGGCGGTTTTGCCATGATCAAGGTTACCGATCCGACCTTCCTGTAGAGGCAAGTGCCCGGACCTCTTTGATTATCATGAAAATCCGGGCGCTTATTAATGAATCGGTGTTTCCACCGGTTTTTCGGCGACGGCCGATTGCGCAAAATGGTGGAGTTCCCCGTCGAGGGTAATGATCGTCCAATTGCCTTCGGCGTCGCAGGCCTTGACAAGACACTCGACAGCTTTGCCGTTGGTTAATTCCAGTTGGCAGGATTCATTGATATTTTTTCCGGTGATGGAGGTGAATTGCCGGGTCGTTGCCAATTCCTTGAAGGCATTGATGGCCTTTTCAAAGACGACTATCCGTTCAAACTCTGCGGGGTCAAACTCCTTGATTTGTTGGCGCAAGGTTTCGATCTCCCCTTTTTTAGCGGCGATGATGCCAATCGTCTTTTCCATTTCCTCCCGCTGCTCGGAGGGAATGGAGAGAAGAATCTGTCTTTGGATTTCGATATCGGCTTCGATATAGTTTATCATTTTCAGGAGATCGTGGATTTTCGACATTTCATTTCCCTATGGCGGCTGGTGCGCGTGGTTGAATATGGAGAGGACTAGTGCTTTTGCAGGCGACGAGGCAGTTTTCCGTGGTAGTTTTGCTTTAAAAAGTTGAGAAAGTCGGTGGTCGCATGAAGACGACCTTGACGGTACTGCTCCTCGGCGACAGTTGCACCCGGCGCTTCGGCGGACTTTAATATTTCCGCCTGCCGTTTGGCAAGTACCTGATAAAGATCAAGAAGATAACTGTAGGCCATAATGCTGTTTTTGTTTAGAAGTAAACGAAGTTTTTAAGATCGATGTTTTCCTGTAGATACCGGCGGATCCACTGCAATTCTTCAAGCTGCCCCAGGGCATGGGCAACAGTATCCTCATCACCCACCTTCACCGCGTGTTCCGTTTCGGCGATCTTGTTGCTCAGATATTTATGGATTTCAACTGAATAATCGTTCGGCACCAGACCCTCCGTCTTGAGTTGCCCCAATGCTCACTACTCCCGTTGCTTTTCCCATCCACCGGATGGGCAGCACTGCTATCAGGCCTGGTACAGGGTGTCGGCAATATCCGTCAGTTCTGCATGCAGTCCGTTCTGTCGCAAGAGAGAGAGGATGGTTTCCAGCTCTTTTGCGTCGTCGAAGATGATATCGGCTCCGCCGTTTTTGTCAAGGACTGTATATCCGGCTTGGTCAATGAGGCGCCGGGCCGTAGTGAAATCGGCGACACTCATACCCTGAATGGAAAAGTCCTGCATATAGAAAGTAGGCAAGCTAAAGGATTCAAGATACTTCGCTCCGCTCCTGCAGTCATCATCGATAAGGAGAATTTTGGCCATGGATGCCCTCGCCAGCTGGATGATCAGAATTTGCATGTGCGCTTTGGCGCAAGGATCTTACAGATACTTCTTATCTTTACAAATAACTCCGGTGGTCGACGAAATCGGCCTTTCTTCGCACATCAATGACACGGACATTGCTATTTTTCGCCAGTGTATCTTTCAATTCTCTTGGGGTGATCGCTGCAGACATATACATTTCTCCTTTGTTCGTTTAATGTTGACGAGGTGTTATAGGCCAAGGAGATACCAGAGAAGACCGGCACTTCCAGCCCCGCCTATAATAGAAATAATACCGACTTTGTAAAACTGCATCAAAGAAAAAGAGATAATGGCAAGGGTAGCCGAAAACCAGGCAAAACCCTCAGCCGGGAAGAGAACATGGGTTGCAAACCATACCCCGAGATTCAGCACAACTCCGACCATGGCGGGGGTGATGGTGGCCGGCGCCGCCGACATTTTTACATTGCCGGTTAACTGTTCGATATAGGGTGCTCCTACAAAAGTAAGACTATCCTGGACAGCGAGGGTATCTGGTTTTATGGAGAAGCCAGCCGATATAGGTGGCCAGTTGCTGGGCCTCCGGTCCGAGGAGGAGCATGCAATAGTTGAGGGCATGGAGAAATTTATCATTGCTGATCCATTTTTTCCGATCTACCAGTTCCTGGTGCATGACAGCGATCTGACCGGCCGGGCCGCCAAAACTGATCCAGCCGAGTTTCAGCCAGAAGAGAAAGGCCTCCTTGAAGGAAGGCCTGACCAGTTCCGATTCTACGTCTTTTAAGTTGGCATCTGTAGGAATCATACCTTCACCGTGTGTTATAAAGAAGCCGGTATCGTCCGGCGGAAAAATAATGCAGATATCACAAGTATGGCAGCGATAATTGCAAAGGCCAGGCGAAAGTCCTGACCATTCGACAAACCTATCAAAAGACCTGCGAGAATCGGGCCGGTGGCATGGCCGACATCATAGAGGGTGCCGAATACACCCATCGCCGAACCGATATTGTCTTCCCGGCAAAAATCGGCGACCATGGCAGCCGACGATGAGGTGACGATCGCCTCGCCGAGACCGAAAACCAGGGAGATGAGCAGGAGAATCGAGTAGTCCTTGACCCAGGGAACAACGGCAAAGGGCAAGGCACAGACAAACATGCCCCTGAACAACAAGGGCCTGCGACCGTGTTTGTCGGAAATCTTGCCCATCAAAGGTTTGGCAAGAACGGTGGCGAAAATCTGCACGCCCCAGATGAGACCGGCCTGAAATTCCGAATAGCCGAGCACCATGACGATATAGATCGGCATGAAGGCCTCAAGGGCACCGACTGCGAGATTCTCCACTCCCTCCATATTGCTGGTCACCACGATTCTCCGGTCGGTGAGGATGTTTTTCAGGCTATGGAAAAAATGGTTGATTACCGCCGAAACCGTCGATTTTCCCGTACCATTGTTTGGTTTTCCGGCCATTCCCCTACTGCCCCAGATACCCGTCAGGAGGCCGGCCATGCCGAGAGCGGCCACCACACCATAGATGATGTGGAAGTGCACCAATTGCTCTCCTCCGCCGCTTGCCAGGCGGCCGAGGAGGAAACCGCCCAGGGGCGCGCCGAGAAGGTTGCCGATGATGGTGATCGACGAGAAAAGAGAAAGCATTTCTGCCCGTTTGCCGTCGGCGATATCGACCACCACCGCCATGATCACCGGCCCGTAAATGGCCGTGGCGAAGCCGTGGAGAAACCGAATCACCAGCAGGGTGTTATACGAATCGACCAGCAGGTAAAAAAAGGGGATGACGGCAAAGAACGTAAGCCCGATGAGCATGGTTTTGCGCCGACCGATAATGTCGGAGATGACGCCTGCCGGCATCTTGAAAAAGACGCCGGTTATGGTCGAAATAGCCACGGCAAAACCAATGGCCTCCGGGCCGACCCCAAAAGACGCGGCAAACAGGGCCAGGACCGGCGTCCTCGCTAGGGCATATGAGGCCTTGGCGAGAAAACCGGAAAGGCAGAGGCCATAAAAGTGAGTGCGTGTTTCCATTACATAGCCCGCTATTTTGATTCGAAATATGTGATTTCTGTAAGCGACAAGAACAGTGCTTCAAAAACTGCTAGTTATTCACCGGAGTTGCCGGGATGGAATAAAAAACAACAGCCATTTTAAAATCTGGAGATCTTCCATATCGAGGTGTCCTTTCTTTTGAAAACATTTTGGTATCAGGTGTTACATAAAACAGTATCAACCGTTATATTTTTTGTCAAGGGGGTGGTTGTGAGCGTGGTGATAGCCTCTGAAATGATAAGCGGGAGAGCCATTTCGGAGTAATTTTTATGCCACGTTGTTTCTTTGGTTCTGGTTGCCATAATCCCGGTCGTCGGGAGGATAAATAAAATGTGATAGGTATTCAGCTTCCTGAGATGGAAAGACTCCCAGCATCCGAAGGCTTCGAGTCTCGGAATTTGCAGAAAAACTCTACCTTCGACGTGGCAATAGAAATAGCACAGCTTAAATCGGAGTCAATTTCCATAAAAAGTATCGTTTAAAGGCAAAATGGAAGCCAGGTGTTTTGTTTCAACTATTGATGACCTACCTCGATATCATCTCCAGAGTGAAAACGCTCTGCTGCCATTGCTTTTGCCAAAGCATTCATTAACTCAACTTTCTGATACGGCTTCTGGAGGAAGACATGGTGAGGGTACTTTGAATAGTCGCTTGTTATCACCACTGATTCATCATGACCGCTGGCTAAAACCACAGGAATAGTAGAATGCATCTGCCGCAAAGCTGACAGGGTTTTCCAACCGTCCATACGTGGCATCGTCAAGTCACAAAGAACCACACTGATTTGATTCATGTGTTGCCGGAACACCTCTACCGCCTCGTACCCATCCACCGCCAGAAGAACCTTAAAGCCCAGGCGAGTAAGTAGAGATTTGGCCATATTACGCATCACCTCTTCATCCTCAACCAGCAGCACTGTGTCACCGCTTTCTGTCAGAGATGAGTGGCCTACTTTGTTCGGCTGCTCGGGGACTTCTTCATCAGATAGAGGGAAAAACACTCGGAAGGTACTTCCAATCCCCATTTCACTGTGCACAGTGACTACACCATTGTGGGCTTTTACGATCCCCTGGACAATCGAAAGGCCAAGCCCCCTGCCTGTAAATTTACTCGAGAAAAATGGATCGAAAAGCTTCTCAATATCCGCGACTGCTATCCCGCAACCTTCATCCGTTACCTCCAAACAGGCATAGTGTGAGTTCTGTGATTGCCAATCGATAGGAAAATGGTTTACAGCAGAGATATCTGCAGAAGATGCTGATTTGACGGTCAGGCCAATGCTTCCCTGATTCTTTTCGACAGCTTCCCAGGCATTAGTGACAAGGTTGGTCATGACTTTTTGTATCTGGTTCGTATCAGCACAAATGATTGGACCTGGGACTGGTAAATCGACATTGAAGGTTATGTTTTTGGGGACCGCAGCCTGAAGTAATGACAAGTTTTGGCTGCAGGTTTTAGACAAATCTACCGGCACATGTTTTCCAAGTGTTTGTCCGAGATAGGTCAGCATCAGGCTGCTGATTTCGACAGCCTTACGGCTTGCCTGCATGGCGGCGGCAAGAATCCTTCCCGTTTCTGAGTTTCCTGACATGTCGTCGATGGCCATCTCTAAATTTCCCATCACGGCTCCGAGCTGGTTATTGAAATGATGGGCGATGGCTCCGGCCATACGACTCAGACTTTCTGATTTCTGCAGTTGTCGGTTCACTGTTTCGAGCTTTGATTTTTCTTCCTCAGCCTGCTTACGGAGGCTGATGTCGTTGGCTATGCCTACAAAAGAACGCACACTGCCATCTTGCTCAAAGACGGGGTTGAGTACCACGTACCATGTTGTTGAGGAACCAATCGGCCGCGGTTGGTCCATTTCAAACGATAGCCGTTCACCCCGAAGAACCTGGCGGACCGAGTCATCAAGTGTCGGCTCTGTTTCCTTTGACCAAATCTCAGAAAATGCCCGTCCTTGGACTTCGGCCTCTTTCCGGCCCATGGCTTTAAGTCCATTTACATTGATGGAGATACATCTGCCTTCATGGTCAAAAAGCCCGACCCAGTTAGGCGAGCCATCCACCAGAGTGCGATAAAGTTTCTCCGAAGCAGCAATGCGTGCCGATGACTCACTGTTTCTTTGCTGTATCACAAAAAAAGTAATCAAGAGCATGGCCACTAGCAGCGTGATGAAAATAGATGCCAGTCGCATCATCTTCCATGAACTCATTGGCCCCAAAAGCACAAAGGACAGATCCTCCACCGATGTAGCCTGTTCAAAGATCTGAAAAATTTCTCCATGCAATTTGAATAATGTCCCCGGGACTGCATCAGACGGAAGTACCGGTAAATCAACAATAGTTGGAAATTGTTTTGATTCGGCAAAACGACGCCGGATGTCTTCGGTGATAGGACGCAGAGTTCTCAGAAAGTATCCGGGTTTCGTTGAGGCCAGAATTAACCCACTGGAATTTACCAGAAAGCCTAAATTGTTACCGATAGGAGCGATATACAATTTATCGAGGTTGAGCTTGACAACTGCCACGCCGGCAATTTCCCCACTTGGACTCCTTATTGGATAACTCGTATAATAACCTGGCGTTATCGAGGTAAGGCCTACGGCTACATAGCTCCCCTGCACTCCTTCTAAAGCGTCTTTGAAATAGGGGCGAACGTCATAGGAATGTCCGACAAAACTCTCCGCGGTATTTCGGTTTGAGGAGGCTATGGTTGTTCCATCCATATCAAGTACATAGCAGATGGAACCGGGTATGACCCTGGCATATCGGTCAAGGGTCGAGTTCACTGCGGCAAGTCCTTTTTGACCTTGACGTCCCATAGTTATGAGATCTGAGGAAGAAGCCAAGGTTTTAGCCAGTTCGCTGGCGTTTTGCACTGAATCTTCAAGCATCCTCTGGGCAAGCTTAAGATCAGACCTGTAGCGTTCCTCATCTTCATGTCGACCATGTTCTCCAAACGACCAGGTCATCATCCAACCAACGGCCAGGACTATGACTATAGTCGCCGTTAGCCAGAATTCGTTGCGAAGTTCTTTCGATGAAATGACCGTCTTGAAAGCTGTCTTACGGTACGAACAATAATATTGCCAGAATGCCGCTGCTGACATGCAGACCAGAACACCTCTCAGTAATTGAATAGGAATACCAGTGAAAGCAAAAAAAGAACCATAGTTGAGAAAGGAGGCAGGAAAGAATGAGGTCTCTGGGACTACAACGCTGGTTGCAAGTCCGTAGAAACCTATTGAGAAGACGGCGATAAAAAGAGAACGGCTTTTCGGGTGGGCAATTTGCCTAAATCGCCAGAGTGTCATGCAGGTCCACACTGCTCCAGGGAGAGCCAGTGCATATCTGGCGGCAGAGTTTAGCCCGGATATACCGGCCATGGATCCAAGACAGGTCAGCACCAGTAAAGGTATGAAAATCCATCGTCCGGTTCGCTTTTTGTTCAGCTCATTTGACGCCGCACGACCGAATTCCAATAAAAACAAAAATGAGCTGATCATGACGATGAGCCGTAACACCTCAAAGGAAGGCGTGTCCTCCAGACTCAAGGCCAACATATCCAGCCATTCGTTTATCCCGTGCACAAGGCCAAACAGACTGAGCCACTCCCATGGCAGTTGTCTATCCTTTCTATAGCTCAAGGCCCAGGTGGTAGCAGCCAGAAAAATGAAGGCAAGACCATAGAAGAAGTAAATATAATCCATCTGCATTTGAAGGAATTTTGAAACCATTATATCGAAATCCTTATTATTCAACTAGTTACTCATATTTTCCACATGAAAAGGGGGCAGAAGAAACTTTGCCCGTTGTTGAGTGGCAGGTATTGATCAGATTTCAAGAAAATTTGTAGTGAGTCGAAAAAATTATCGCATATTTCAATATAAAGTCAAGAAAGGCAATGGAAATGCCGCAATAAATCGGGGAACATGATCCAAGCAAGAGTTAAATGAAGTGAACACAAGAAAAACTCAGGTAGGTTGGAAATAATGGATACCAAACCGCTCTGAATTTATTCCTATCTTTCCTCCTTATATACCAATTGTGCAGGAAAATTTTTTGGTTAGCTTTGCCAAATGTCGGCTATTGGTGTCGGCACGAAAAATTTGCAAAGGTTATCTGAAAATGATAGCCTTGAAATATCGGGTCAAGTGGCTCTGGTTGAAAAGAGCCACTTTTGGTAAAGGCAGCAGAAAGTGACTACTTAGTGCCCACCTCACTTATCACCTTCACCCACGATGCTCAAGGATTGCATGCTGGAACCAGGACTGGCTCAGGCTTCTAATGACGACCGGTTCCAATTTGAGCGACAGGGGTATTTCTATCCAGCTCGAAACGGAGGATGTTGCTATGCCGGAGAAAGAGGATTTTACACTGAAGAAGGAAGCTGACCAGGAAATAACGCAAATGCAGAGTCTCGACACTCTGGTCGACGACATCCACCGTCACATTGTTTCCAATCTGGGCAACGAAGTTTACGGGCGCAACAAATTCCACTATTTTAATGGACTTGCCTATAGCCTCCGCGACCGGCTCATCCGTATGTGGCTCAACACCCAGCGTGACTACTACGACAGCATGACCAAGCGGGTCTACTACCTGTCGCTCGAATTCCTGCCGGGCAGGTTTCTCATGAACTACCTCACCAACATGCGTATGGAGCAAGGTTGCCGGGAGGTCCTCGAGGAACAGGGCCTTGCCCTGGAGGATCTGGAAGAGGTGGAGTGGGACGCCGGGCTCGGCAACGGTGGCCTCGGACGGCTCGCCTCCTGCTACCTCGACTCCATGGCGAGCCTTAAAATTCCAGGTTATGGATATGGTATTCTCTACGACTATGGCATCTTCTATCAGAACATTGTCAACGGCTGTCAGGAAGAAAGCTGTGACAACTGGCGGCGACAGGGGAGCCCCTGGGAAATCGTCCGACGCGAGCATCTCTATGAGGTAAAGTTCTACGGCAGAAGCGAAACCTATAGGGATGCAGACGGTTCTCTCCGCCACCGTTGGGTGGACACCCAGAATGTCATGGCCGTTCCCAACGATATCCTGATTCCCGGATATGGCGGGGTCCATGTCACCAACATGCGGCTTTGGGCCGCCCAATCGAGCCGCGACTTCAACCTCGATATCTTCAACCGGGGTGACTATGCCGGAGCCATGCACGAAAAAGTCATGAGTGAGAACATCTCCAAAGTGCTCTACCCCGGCGACAAGGATGAAGCGGGCAAGGAGTTGCGCCTCAAGCAGCAGTATTTCCTCGTGGCCACGACCTTCCAGGACATTATGCGAAGGCACAAGAAACAGCACAGCACCCTGCTCGATTTCAACAACCATGTGGCGGTGCAGTTGAACGACACCCACCCTTCCATCGCCATCGCCGAACTGATGCGGCTACTCCTCGACGAAGAAGGGCTCACATGGGACCAATCCTGGACTATCTGTACCGGGACCTTTGCCTATACCAACCATACCGTGCTTCCCGAGGCGCTGGAAACCTGGTCGGTCGACCTGATCGGCCGGCTCCTGCCCCGGCATCTTGAAATTATTTATGAGATTAACCACCGCTTCCTTCAAGAAGTCGCTGACCGATATCCGGGGGATGAACACCGCCTGAGTCGGATGTCGATTATCGCGGAAGGTCATGAACGTCGGGTGCGCATGGCCCATCTCGCTATTGTCGGCAGCCATTCGGTCAACGGGGTAGCAGCCCTGCATTCGGAGATCCTCAAGGCAAGCCTGTTTGCCGACTTCCACCAGTTCTATCCCGGCAAGCTGAAAAACATTACCAACGGGATAACACCTCGCCGTTGGCTCCTTCAGGCCAACCCGGCACTTTCGAAACTGATCACCGAGGCCATCGGGCCCGAGTGGGTTTGCGACCTGAGCAAGCTGAAAGGGCTCATCCCCTTGGCAGAAGACCGGCAATTCCGTCAGGCCTTTGCCGAGGCCAAGATGGCAAACAAGAAACACCTAGCCCGTTACGTACTGCGCAAGCTGGGCATGGGGATCAACCCGCGCACCCTGTTCGACTGCCAATTCAAACGGATGCACGAGTATAAACGCCAATTGCTGAATATCCTCCACGTGATCACACGATACAACCGCATCAAGGACAAACCTGAGGGTACCTTCACAGCACGAACAGTAATGATCGGGGGCAAGGCTGCTCCTGCCTATTTCCAGGCAAAGCTCATCATCCGGCTCTTCAACGCCGTGGCTGAGATGATTAATAATGATCCCGACGTGCGGGGCCGGCTGCGCCTCCTTTTTCTGCCCAACTATTGCATTTCCCAGGCAGAAAAAGTCATCCCGGCCGCCGACCTCTCGGAGCAGATCTCCACGGCCGGCTTGGAGGCTTCGGGCACAGGCAACATGAAATTTGCCCTCAACGGCGCGCTCACCATCGGTACACTCGATGGGGCCAATGTGGAAATCCGTGAAGAAGTTGGCCCGGAAAACTTTTTCCTCTTCGGACTCAGGGCCGATGAAGTGGATAACCTGCGCCGCACCGGCCATGACCCCTATCGTATTTATGAGGGCGACCCGGAACTCAAACGTACCATCGACCAGATAGCCTCGGGATTGTTCTCGCCCGGCGAACCGCACCTCTTTGCCCCTATCGTTGATTCCCTGTTGCACCACGGTGATCATTACCTGCTCCTGGCAGACTACAGAAGCTACATCGAGGCGCAGGAGAAAGTAGATGAACTGTTCGAAGACAAGGACGAATGGACGCGTAAGACCATTCTCAACACCGCCAATATGGGCAAGTTCTCCAGCGATAGGGCGGTGATGGAGTACGCCAGGGATATATGGGGAGTGCAGCCGCTAGGCAGATAGAAGGTTGCAAAACAAACGGCTTTTGTCACCACAAAGGGTGTAAATGACTCCTTTGTGGTGAAAAAAGCTCAATCTCTTTGCACCGCCCCTTAGCTGGGTGAAGTGAAAAAACCCTCGGCCCAGTTGCGGGCAGTGGCGAAGGCATCCTTGATGTGATCGATATCCAGGCACAATTTCTGTGCCAAAATTTCAAGTGTCGGCCAGTCGGCATCCTCCAGGCAATCGAGGAGTTCGAAGAGCGGCCGGTATTCGCTGTCGGCATCGCGCTTCAGCGCCACCTTGAGTTTGGCTTCAAGTGGCAGCATTTCGACCACGTTCTCCATAGGCATCCCCAGGATGGCGTCCATAAGAGAGAACAAACCCACCAGGAAAATCGTACTCGGGTTGAATCCCCAGTAGTCATATTCCGAAGCGAGCAACTCGAAAAACTTGCCGCGTTGCAATGAGAGGGCCGCTAGTTCCTGCGGAACCTCGTCCTTTCTGGTCATATCGACCAGCAACACAGCGCGCAGCCAGCTTTTCAGTTTGATCCAGCCTAGCATCATGATGGCCTGGTCAATACTTTGGATGTTCTGGCGAAACCCGAATGAGGCGCTGTTGAGAAAGGAGAGCAGGCGAAAGCTGACGGCGACATCGGAGCGTATGGCGGCGGCCATCTCCTTGACGTCCAGATCTTTGACCTCCATGAGGCGAAAAAGGTTCAATCGTGCCAACTCATTGGAACCCAGCTTGCGATCGCGGACGCACTCGGCCTCCTTGAAAAAGGACCCCTGAAAGAGCGAAAAACCCCTATCCCGCGCAGCCTGAAATTGTTCCATGGTTTTGAGTCCACGCGCAAGCATCAGGGCAGGATACTTCTTCATCTGGTCCAATGTACCCTGATCAGGTTTTCCCGAACTGAGATCAAAACCGATGATGTCTGCCTGGCTGCAGAGCTCGGTTGGAAGCGGCTGGCCCGGCGTGGCCTCAAGCATGGTCTGATAGCCTTCGCTCCGAAGCCCTTGCAGTGCGGTATCGAGCCCCGCCATAACACCCCCCGGCAGGACGCGCACAACGCCGTATTCAGCCGGCAGGGCGTGTGGAACTCCGGATAGTATGCCCATATCATCAAAGCCTATCATAATCTTTTTGCCCCGTTTCATTGCCTCCTGCAACCCCTGATAGGTGCTGGAACACAACCCGGCCGCACTCTCCTGCTGGGGAAAGACCTCATAAATGCCTTCCTTCATCTCAGATCCCAACAGTTCATACCCCCAGATGCTACGCTTGGCATCAAGGATGGGTTGTTTGGTGAAAAAGACACTATGTTGCTCCCGTGCGGTCTGGTCTTCGGTCATGGAATCCTCACTTGCTGGGGTTAACGCCATCCGCGCATAGTAAAATTGGCGGCATCAAGGATACAATCAACGAATATATCTTAGCAAATTCAAAAATAAATAGACAGAGAGCAAACCACTATTTTTTCGGCGAGAATCGACTTCTTCCTTCGGGGACGAAAAAGGGGGACGACGAAAAAGGGGGACACCCGAAAAAGGGGGACACCTTACTGATAGTTTTCCAACAATTGATAAGATGTCCCCCTGTTTATCCTCGAAAGGCGGGAATTTCCCTGATTGTCCGGGTCAGGGTGAAACCGTCCATGCCGGGCATTTTGATGTCGGAAATGACCATATTGACTGGAGGCGAACTTTCCAGCAGGCTATTATTGAGAAAATCGAGCGCCTGGTCTGCGGATTGCGTGGAGATGTGTCGGCATCCCAGCTTGTCCAACAGTGATTGGAGCAAAAGCAAGGCTGAACGCGAATCGTCCACTAACAGGATACGGAGTGATGACCAGTCCAGACCGTCATTACTGAGGGAAGGCGCCGAAAGTCCCTGATCAAATCCAACCACATCGGATAGTATCGTTTCTATATCCAGCAGCATGATCGCCTCATGGTCATCATTGTAGGCAATCGCCACCAGAGACCTTGCATTTACTCCCTTCGGCTTGTGGATGTCACCCCAGTTTCTGATCATCAACGTTTCGGGGGACTCAATGATAAATGCGGTCAGCTGCCGGTTATATTCACAAATGATCAGATATGCCCGTTCGTCATTGAAGTTTTTTCCGGCAAGTCCCTAATATGGAAACACCTTACCAATTAAGTCTATGTCTTTTTACGACCGGCTTTCTGCGGCTTAATTATCCGCATCAAAGATTTTTCAAGCGATTCAAGAAACGAATCGGCTCCCAATGCCCAATGCACGTCCTGTCCGCTCGTGTCTGCGGATCTTATCCAGCGACCTCGGCTTCATCACAAAAGAATGTCGCCATTCATTTGTGTTCCCTCGTTGAGTGACATGGTGTGGGATGCCTGGGGCTATCAATCGTGCGATTCGTACCATGTTCTGAAACTACTACAAGTTAAAGGATGTCGTCAAGAATTAATAGGTATGGTGTCCCTTGATTAGTTGGTGTCCCTTGATTAGTTGTCCTTGATTAGTTTGGTGTCCCTTGATTAGTTGATTAGGCGGGAGGCCCAATGCCTATCACATTTTTAATTTGCTGCCCGTACGAGATAATTTCAGACCGTAAGCAAATCTAAAAGAATCTTGGTCACCATCTTTCTCTGGTATTTTACCGAAATATCCATTACCACCACACGATTTCCTAGAGGAAATCGATATGAACTGAGTGGATTCACCTCGATATCACGGCCTACCAGTTCAGCATTTTCGGCCATTATGACTCGGCCCTCGTTGCTGATGATGTAAATCGAACTGATTTCATCACTCTTTTGAGGTTTTGAAATCTCGAAATCCGGGGTGAAGAGTTCCGCCTTTATGCGTGAAAATATTTCTTTTGGTCTATTGAGAGACTGATTGTCAAATTCCAGCTGCTTCATCGAATATGTTGTAAAGGCCGAAGTAATTTGAGCAATGCGTATTATTGTAGTTAGGATTATGATAATCAGGAGAAAGAATAGAATAATGGATAGTATTAAAATGGTTGAAAATGCAAACAACTTTCTTTTTCTCGTTTCCATAATCTATTCTGCTTTAATAACCTCAGAGGCCAATATTGCGGGATGACTCGTCATAAACATCCTGGTTTTACTTCTTCTTGTTCGGCAGGGCGGGAGGGAGTTCTTCCAGCACAGGGGACGTGGTATAGAATTTGGCCTCTTTATCGGAAAGCTTGCCTTGGTTCATCAGGAGGTGGATCTGTTCGACATTGACAGCTCGTGGTTTTCCAATGGATATGGCTGTTGTCGATTCATGCCATAAACCTTTAAGTTCACTGCAGCGGTGCAGCGAGAGGATAAAAACCATCAGGATCATAGTGGCAACAGCAACGAGGTATGCCGTTTCAATTCTTTTCATGACGGCACCTGTCGCATTGCAGACAATCCAGCTCCGATCGGTTGCGCACCCCCATATCACACAACTCGGGCCTGGTTTTCGGGAGGAAATGACGGAGCAACTGCACCCCACCCAAAAGGGCGAGAAACGCACCGGCCGGACAGAGATTCCGGCACCAGAAACGCCGGAAAAAGAAAGAGAAGACGAGAAGACAGAGGGCGAGGACAGTCACGGTACCGTCGCGGGCAGCGGCAAAAATGGTGATGAGTGGATCGGCGTCGAGCACTGTAAAATCGCGGGTCAAGGCAAACAGGAGGGTAAAGAGAAAAAGCATGATATACTTGCCGAAGCGGCCATAGCGCCAAACCTGTCGCCGCGGGTCGGGGACGATTCGCGTTGGCCGGAGATCGCCGAGCAATTCTTGTAATGCGCCAAAGGGGCACAGATAGCCGCAATAGACGTTGCCGAAAAGTACAACCAATCCGGGGATGATCACCATGAGGAAAAATCCGCTGCTGGTTATCTCCCAGGAAAAGTTACCGGAAAGGAGGGCCATGACCTGCTGAGAGGCATATTGGAGATTGAGCTTAACCCCAAACAGGACCAATGAAGTCGTCAGGATAAGACGCCTCAGCCAAGGGCCCGGCCGGTAGCGCGCGGCCAGGATCACTATTGTCCATACCAGAAGGGCTGTGAATTGCCACGGTGGGCCTGCCACAAAGGAGGAAGTGGCCTCTTTCTGAGCGGATCGACCCAGCACGATCTCGCCGAAAACGCTTGTCGACCGGCTGAGGGTTTTCAGGATGGCAGCAGAAGACATCGTTGCCCCGGACACTGCATCTATCCCCTGAAAGCCATTGGCAACGAACAACTCCTTTTCTTTCAGACTCGCTAGCCAGCCGCTCAAAAAAGCCAGATAAACGGGGGTTTCGTTGGACCTCAGGAGCCGAAAGTCTTTCAGAACACCAGAGTCATCTATCCAGACAGCGAGTGGGATCTCGCCGCCGTAGCCGCGGATACCCCTTGCCAGCGGGGCCGAGGGAAAAAGGTATCCACCGGGGACCAGGTAATAGATGAAGGTCGCACCGTCCGGCAAAGTATCTTTCTGCTCCTGGCGTTCGAGGCTGCCGGCCATCTCGGCTGCGGCGGCCTGGAAGTCGATGGCCGCATGGCCGCTTTGCGTGGCTTGGAAGCCTTGGGAAACCAGCAGGGAAAATGCTGCCACGCCAAACAGCAGGTAGCCGAAGGGACGCTTGCCCCGGTCAAACCAATCATCGGTGTTGGCGGAAGCGACGTACAATCGGTTGATGAGAGACATGAGGTTGATGACGATCACCGCGGTGACCAAAATCGTAAGCGATGCTTTTACCCCTAAAAGGGGCAATAAACAAAGGCCGGTGGCCAAAGCCCCTATTGCTCCGCCAACATGATCCAGCAATTCCAAACGTCCGGCAGCGGCCTCCACCCTGAATCCGTCGGCGTTTAAACATCCTGCCGCCAAGGGAAAATATAGGCCTGAAAATAAACCAGTCATGGTGAAGAACAGACCTAGAACTAACCGGGAAGCCTCCATCGGCGCGTAAAAAATTAAGGCGAAGAAAAAGATCATCTCGAAGATGGTTATCATCAAAATAATCCTGGGAATTGTAGCTTTGCCTTGCAGCAGGAGTTTTTCACACGACAGTCCACCGACTGCCGAGCCAAGCATGAACAATGACGAGATCAATCCCATGTCGAGAAACAGGGAGCCAAAACGAACCTGATAGCAAAACATGAGGACCACCGTGGCCGACATGCCGACTAAGCCGGCCATAAAAAGCATGACTTGGATATCAAAGATGTTCGGTGATCTCTCTTCCTTTTGCCCTGCCGCAGCTTGGGGTGACTTTCTCCGGTAAAAAACCCGCAGCAGGCCGTAGAGAAAGATCCCGGCCAGACCGATCCACGTGCCATTGTCGACCAGGAACGCCGCTCCCGCGGCGACAGTGCCCAGCCCGGCACGGCGGAGAGTCAGCAGTAAGTTGAAAAGAAGGGCCTTGGGGTGATCGTCGGTATTTTCAAGGAGATTTCTGCCGTATTTTTCTTCAGCCTTTCGATACCTGTCTTTCTGAAAAGTGATCCGGTCCTTTGGAAAAGCGGCCAGTATGCCCTCCTTCGGATAGAGTTGTGAGGAACCTTCAATCGCTGCAAAACCCTTGGCAAGAGCGGTCGGCGACTCACTGAGAACATCTTCCATTGAGGCAAACAAAAAACTCTCGTCACCAGGCTTCAATACCACCCGGGGAAACACTGATGACAGGGTAGTAAGTGTTGAGGCACCGGCCAGCACGTGTTCGCCACTGAGATAATTGGCCGCACCGGATATCTTGACAGCACAGACCCCGGCAGGGGCGAGAACGTTTTTGACAAGGGAGAAGAAGGCTAGAGAAAAATAGCGGTTGAGGACAAGGGTGGTTGCCTCGGGGAGATTGACGATCACTAGATCAAATTTTTTCTCGGTCTCTTCGAGGTAAGCTCGCACCTCCTGTTGGGGCGCATCGACACGACCGATTGAATCGTAAGTCCCTCCAGGCAATACCCCGAACAGCTTGGCCGGAAACTCGGGATCGGGGTAAAGCCAAACCACGTCGTGGATCTGCGGCAGCACCCTGAGCCGATTGGCGATGGCAGGTCCGCCCGGACCAACAATCAAAACACTTGTCGTCCGAGGGTTTTCGGCAATCGCCCAGGCAGCGACTTCCGAGGTATGCTCTTCCTCGGGAAGGGTTTCAATCACCCCCCCATCGGTCATGACGATGAAATCGCCGGCACGTTCACCATACAGATACCGCGACTGAGCGGTGCTGAAGCTGCCGCGGTAAGTATCGATCGGTAGCAACTGGCTCCACTGGGTCCGGGCTGCATGCTTTGCCGCGAGGTCACCAAGGATATTCACGGCAAGCAATGCAGTCACCGCCAGGGCAGCCACGGCCCCCCAGCGGATGAAATGCATCTGGCTCGGTATGAATCGTGCAAAAAGCGCAGCCAAAAGCACCAGCGCTGCATGGAGAAACACCTTTTCCCCCGCCATTCCCATAACAAGGAATCCGGTTACAAAAAGCCCGCCAATGAAGCCGCCAAAGGTTTCGAGTATATAGACTCGGGCAACAGGCAAAGCGAATGTTCCCGCCACCCAGGCGCAGGCCATGGAAAAAAGAAATCCGCTGAGAAAACTTGTCGGGGCGTTGGCAAGCGAGGCAAAAAGCAGCAGAGACGGCAGAGGTGCCAGTACAAATGACTCCAGTCCAAGGATCGATCTGGCACTGCTGATCACCTGGTGTTGAATGAAGGCGGCCGGGAGATACAGCAGCGGAAAAAAGAGAAACCGCGGCAGAGCTGCAGGAAACCTCATGGAAAAAAGCCGACCGGCAAGGGCACCTGCGCCAACCCAGAGCAGCCATGACCCGAAAAACGTCCCGACGGCGATTTCGTTACCTTCAAGTGAAGAGAGAAAATCGCGAAACAGCAAGGTTTGCGACACCAGAGCAAAGAATCCCAGTGCGGTAATGGGAGCCTCGCTCGTCAATCTTCTCATATATCAGTGTCACCAAAGACAATGGCTTGAAAGACGGTAAATGACGCGCCCTCAGTCCAGGCATCCGGCGGTAATCCCGCCTTCAAGGCAAGCTGTGAAAGCATTTCTTCTAGCCCCCAACCCTGCTCGGGGGCAACCTGGGGAAGGAACACCGCACTTCGTCCATTCTTCTGCAAAACCACTCCGTCCCGGCCGATAACAATGTCCCGGTAGGACGAGACCGAAGTGGCAGGGGTGAGGGCGGAGATCTCGAAGGAGAGGTCTTTAAATTCATCCTTGCGCACTGCTTTAAACCTGGAATCATGCACCGCTGCATCGATGGTGCGGTGCAGCACCGCCTCATACACCGGTCGTGTCGGTGTTATTTCACCGATGCAACCCCTGAGAATTTCATGCTTTTTCAGGGTCACAAAGGCGCCCATGATCTGTTGCATTCCGGGGGTGATTTCTATACCCAGATTTGCCGGCGTCGGGGCTTTGCCGCTCTCCAAAAAATATTGCAACGTGCCTTTAGCCAGAGCCATGAGCCGGCTTTTATCTTCCTGTGACAACCCCGGGCCGATGGAAGTTTCATCCTTGGCAATTTCCTCCCAGCTCCCCGTGACGGCAGCGCTCAGATAACTGACCGAAGAGGAAAAGTCATGGGTCTTGGCCCCGGAGGTTGCATAATGCAGAAGATTTATGCGGCTTTTTGCCGGAAGCAAGGCCAGCAGCATTTCGATTGCCCCTTGGCCGCAGATGGTGGCGCCGGTCTTTTCCACATAGGATGCAAAACCCTGGGGCTCTTTTTCTTCAATGAATTTGAAAGCACCCATATCAAGTTTTCTCAGGTTTTCCGGTATGTCGGTGGCAAAGGGAAGATAACCGAAATTGCGGCCATAGTGGGTGAAATCGCTGGATGCTACCAGCAAAGTGTCAGGGGTCAGGTGGCGTCGCAGGATATCGACGATAGCCTGTGTCGAAGCGCTATCAAGTCTGCCGAGAACAATGGGGACAAAGTGGAAGTCTCCCAGTCTTCTCTGCAGAAGCGGCAGGAGAATTTGGACGCTGTGTTCGCTCTCGTTGGCCGCCTGGGTAACATGGAAGTACGGTGATTGTAACAGTTCCCGGATGAGATCAATATCGAGGGGCGTTTCACCAAGCGGCGTGGCATAATGGGTCGCATTCGGCACACTCACTGAATTCTCCATGAAAACATGATGGGAAGGCCCGAGAACGATGACTCTGCGGATTTTTGTCGGATCAATCTGCTTGATCGCATAGGCGGCGGTCTGCCCCGACCACTGCAGCCCGGCGTGGGGCATGATCAAAGCACAGACCGGAGCAAGAACAGTGTTAGGTGTGTTGCCCATATAGCCATCGATTGTCGCCGCCAGCTTTGTTGGATTGCCGTCATACCAGGTGCCGGCAAAAGGTGAGGGGAAGATTTTTTTTTCGGTGGGAGCTTTTTCACCCGGCTTTGAAGATCCCGGTGCACTGTTGGCGGCCGCCAATATGGCTGGTAAAATAATTCCTGAAAAGCCCATGAGAACGAGGGTGATAACTAAACTTTTATGCATCGTCATGACTCCTATCAGATTGATATTATGTAGAGCACGGCACGGAAAATTTGTAAATTCCAGCCATTACATAAGGATTTTCAACCGGCCCATTTTCCTCGGCGGCTGACACTTTCTTTATCCAGAGGGCGGACAGGTCCGGGGTAAAATCTGCTCCGTAAGGCCCTGACAACTCCGATATCTTCCGCCCGCCGAAGCCACACACCCATCGGCACGGCAATGACTGCGCATAGCGCCGTTACTTTTAATAAAAAATCTCGGCGATTCATAGCCACACCCCGTATATCTGGAAATTGCAACGCGGACACCTGCCGTTTTCGATGGTATTTTTCAAAACCTCGAGGGCACGGCGCTGCACCAGGAGGTCTCCGCATTCCGGGCAAAAAGTGTTCTCCCCGTCGGGCACCAGGATGTTGCCGAGGTACACGTAGTAAAGTCCTGCACTCCTGGTGATATCCCTGGCCCTGAGCAGTGCTGTTGCCGGAGTCGGGGGAAGATTTTTCATTTGATAGTTGGGGAAAAACCGCGAGAAATGCAGCGGTATCTCGCGGCCCAGGTTTTCGACAATCCACCGGCAGAGATCGCTGATTTCCTTGTCGCTGTCGTTCAAGGTTGGGATAAGGAGGTTGATCACCTCGATATGGATCCCCATCGATCTGGCGGTAACCAGGCTGTCCAGCACCGGTTGCAGCGTGGCACCACAGATATCCTGATAAAATTTATCGGAAAGGGCTTTTAAGTCGATGCGCACCGCATCCACCTTCCGGCACAGTTCCATCCATGGCTCGCGATTGATGTAGCCGGCGGTAACCAGGGTGTTTTTCAGTCCTGCTTGCCGCACAAAAACCGAGCTGTCGGCGGTATATTCGTAATAAACCACCGGGTCGGTATAGGTGTAGGATACAGACCGGCAGCCGTGGTAGGCCGCCAACCTCGGAATCTCAACCGGAAGCAGCGGGGAAGCGGCGATTTCTTCTGGATTTTGTTGGGAAATCTCCCAGTTCTGGCAATTCTTGCAATGCAAATTGCAGCCGACAGTGGCTATTGAAAGGCTGGTGGTACCGGGTAGAAAGTGGAAAAACGGTTTTTTCTCAATCGGGTCGACATGCACGGTACAAGGATGTCCGTAGGTGACCGCTACCAATTTACCGTCGAGGTTCACCCGAATGCGGCATTCACCACTTTGCCCAGGTTCTATCAGGCAGCGTTTGGGACACAGATCACAGCGGATTATCATCGTGGCGTTGAGGAGTTAATGCGAGACAGAAATAAAACCTTGCCGGCTGCAGGAAGCCCGGGGAAACGGCTCTTCTTTGCAACAATCAATACCCTCCTTGTGCCGTTTTTGAGATTAATGTATCCAGGGTTATTATTGCTCAACGGCTTACGCAAAAGCTAGCCACTCATCAAAGGCTTTGCAAGCCCTTCCTTCTCAGTTCAGAGGACTTGCGCAGGCGCCGGTGTCGGTTGGGTAGAGATGTTCGAGGATAAAGGTTACAGAAACTATCTCCTCCTCCCTTTGCACCTTCATGGAAACGCTGTTGCCGGCAGGCCCACGCAGGATATAACGCAGGGGGACTATCGGGTTATCCGGGCCAATGCTTTGTCCATCCAGTTCGACAATGATATCGCCGGCCACAAGGCCGGTCTTGGCCGCCGGACTGTTGCCGGCGATATACGAGATCATTGGCTGGTTGTTTTCGGCGCGGCCGATGATCAGGCCGGATTTGTCGCGGGGAAAGGCCACGTTGAAGCTTATGCCCTTTTCCAGGATTATTTTCTGCTCGGGATAGTTGAGGAAAAGGTGGAAATGGCGCAAGGTGGAGTTGCCGAGATTGCCGCCGACTTCGCCCAAAGCCGTTGCTCCGACGCCTTTTTGAACGGGAATGGAAATTATCGACAGATCGAGTTGGAAATTGTCTATCTGTAAGCAGCTGAACTGGATATTCACCTCACGCGACAGACCGGACATGCCCTGGCTGACGATTTCTACCCCGGGTTTCTCAAGAAGCCCGTGTTTCTCAGCAAAAAGATAGTGGAGAGAGCTGTGGTAAGAACCGAGATCAAGGCTCCAGAGGCTTTTATACTTGCCATCGACTTCCACCGGCAGGGTGAAGGTCCGGTATTTCAGAGGGGCATCGACGGTTGCTCCAGATCCCTTATACACAAAGGACTCGGGGGCATGAAAGGTGACCTGCTTGAGGTCGTAATCGATTTCCACTATAAACCGGGAGAGAAAATCATAGCCGAGGATGCCGACGATCGCCGGTTCGTAGCTTTTGGCGGCCAAACCTTTGGACACATAGAGCTTTTGGCTGGCGAATTGGATGGTGCCGACGCGGTACTCGGGCACCCTGACGAAGGAAAGATCAAATAATTCGCCAAAACCATAGCCCCTGATGCTGCCTTGGACGTCAAGTCCGAGTCTTTCGGCGTACTCCTGGTCAATCACCGACATGGAGGCGCCGCTGTCGAGCACCCAGTATTGCCTGTCGTCGCCAATGGTGACCGGCAGATAGATAAGATTTTCTATGAATTCAAAAGGGAGCGAGGCGGAGGATTCGCCGTCCCGGAAATGGTAGCCTTTCTCTTTCTGTGGCGGCAAAAAAAGCTTTGAATCGACATCTTGGTTGCTGGTGTACACGGTGGTCCAGGTTTCTTCAGTCTTTTCCCAGGGATGAAAGGTAGTGTGCTGATGCAAGGACATGAGAATGCCGTCCACCTCTTGATAATCGTCGTAAACGCTCTCTATCTCCATGTCCGGCTGGTGGTTCAGGGAACGGACCATGAGCATGCTTTCTTTATCAAAAAAGAAGTGTGCACGATCAGTGTTGATGCTGTTGCTGAGTATAACCTCGTAACAGGGGCGGTCTTGGATGGTGGCTATGCCGGCAAAGGCCATGATAAAATTGGACGACTGCCGGTCGAGGTGCTCATATCGGTCGAGGAGTAAGCTGATGCGCCTGCGTTTCAAAGTCTCTTCATCCCTGACTATGAGCTGCTGCCCATTGGTGTCGAAGAACCAGGAAAAATCGCCGCTATCGCCCTCAATCTGGGAAATGATCGAATAATCCTCTTCGGTTCGGTATTGCAGTGGGCGGTTTTCCCAATGTTTGAAGGTCCCCTGCAGGCCGTCATAGTGGACCCGGCCCTCGCTGTAGCTATTGATGACGCTCTTGAGACGCACAAGGCCACCGACCGCCTCGTAGTGACGGTGCAATATCTCATAGGGGTCGGAGAGGTCAGCGCTTTTGCCGGTCCCTGCCGTCAAAAGGACGAAGAGAAGAAACAGAGAGACCTTGATGGTCCGAGCTTTCGATGGGGTGCGGCGCATTGTTTTTAGCCTTTACCGAACCATCACCTCTACCCGTCGATTTCGGGGCTCGGCAATGTTGTCGGCGGTGGGAATGAGCGGGTTGCCTTCGCCATGATAGATGATAGTCATATCCTTTGTACTGACGTTTTCAGCGCGGAGGAGATCGTAGACCAGTTGCGCCCGTTCGAGTGACAGTTTGCGGTTGTATTCGTCGCTCCCTGTCCGGTCGGTATGACCGATTACCGAGATGTCCCGGGATTCGCGTTTCTTGATGCTGGCCGGTATATTGCCAACAAGGTTTTTCGATGCATCGGTCAATTCGTTCGAATTGAACTGGAAATAGAGGAGGAAACTCTCAGGCATGAGGGGCTGCACCGCCAGTGCGTCTTCAAATATCAGTTGCGTGTCCTCCTTGCTGATCGGCGCCGGTGCGGAAGGGGGGGTGTTCCGGTTGCCGATGTAAATGGCCTTGCCTTCTTCGCTGAGCACCTCAGAGCCTTTGTCGGTCCCAACCTTCAGGGCACCGACCGAACCGTCGTTTGCCGGGCTGAGGACGATGAAATTTCCCTTGGATCCACAACCGGCAATGATGATAACTGCAACGAGTACGATGAGGCTTTTCCAGTTCATAGGATTCTCCATTTTCGGAGGTGAAGATTTTTTTGGAACTGCTACCAAAGAGTGCGTAATTTTTCCAGCCATTTTGGCATTTGCCAAAGGCTTATTCAGCGAACCTTGCCTTGAAGCTGGTTTCTTCCTTGAGCATGCTGATTCGCCCGACCGGGGTATCCAGTTCAACTGCATGCGGTGCCAATTTGCCAAGTAATCCAGACTGGTAAACAAAGGTGCCATGCTGCATATTGAGGCGCATGGCATATTCGTTGGTGGCTGGGGCAAAGGTGTATTTTTCCAGGGAAACCCGGCTGATCGGCCCCATGGAGATGAGGGTATTGTCCTCAAGAAGTATTCCGATCGCTCCATCCGAACCGGTAAGGATCGTATCGCTCTGATAAATGCGGTCATTGGGAAACGCCGGTTTAGTCTTGCCATCTCTCAGGATGGAGACCAGGCCTCGAATTCCTTTGACCTTGCCGACCACCCTTTGTTCAGCAAAAGTCGGAAGAGGCAGGGAGCAGAACAGCAAAACAGCCAAAAACCAGGTAAAGGCAATCTTTTTCATCACAGTTCTCCCTTTTCAGGTATATCTTTGGCGCCGTGTACGTGAGATGTTCGGATATGGAATCAGAACCTTGGAACGGGTATTGGCCCCCAGAACCTTGGGTCGGGTTTTGCTGCCGCTTCACCCGTCGAAAGTTGCAGTTGATTGAGACTTTTTTCGGCATAGCCCTTGAGCTTTTGATGAGGGGCTTCGCTTGCCACCTTGCTCAGAGTTGCTTTATATTTGCTTTGGCCGGATTCCCCCAAGGCCTTGCAAAGCCAGGACAAGGTGTCAATCCGGTCATCACGGTCATTGGTAGTCATTTGATATCCTTTCAGCAATACTCTTTCCACTGCGTCGAGCACCACCGTGTCGCGGAGCTTCGCCTTGACCATCAACTGGGCGGCTTCCTTTTGTTCCTTGCTGTTGTTTGCGTCAATCATCCGCAGGTATTTGCTCTGTTCGGATGTCAGTTGGCTTCTCTGTTGTGGTTGTGGTGATTGCTGCAGTGGCGGTGGCGGCGGTGGTATGAAGATATCTTTCTTCCCTTTTGTGGTTGGCCTTGCAGGCGACTCATCGGGCGCGGCGCCGGCTGCAGTGAGGGTCATTGAGAAGATTTTTTCTTCATTTTTCTCAACGGTAACCCATTCTTTTGCCGTTTTGAAACCTGTTGCAGTGGCCTCAATATGATACGGTCCGGGGTCGAGAACCATACCCGGTTCGTATGCCTGGGAGATGTTGAGGACACGGACCTTGGCATTGGCGGGCGAGACGGTTACGGTGAGTTTTGCTTTCTTGGGGCTGGTGTCGATCAGGCTTTTCACCAGCTGGCTGTAATCAACGGAGCCGGGACTGGTCTCTTCATCGATTTTGGCGGTGCAGATTTTCTGGGCAACACTGGTGACGGTGACTTTCCCTGTCTCAATGCGCTCGACATCGAGAACCTCCCCGGTTTTCGGATGCTTTATAACCTGACCTTCCTTAAAAACGATAAAGCGCATGCCGGTTTTCACACCGGTGCGAACACCTAAATCCAAGGTAACCGAGTCGCCGTTTCGATTGACCACATAGCCTTCAAGCGGAAAATTTTTGATAATTTTTGCCGACATCTCTATCACCATATCCTGGAGTGTAGCGGTGGCGGCACTTTTAATATTTTCGGCAGCGATAATGGAGGCGCTTTCAACATCAATGATCCGGGCGTTAATCTCGGTGACTTCCCTTAATTTCATGACGGAGCCGCTAATGATAACCTTGACCCCAAGAAGCTTGCCTATCTGGGTGGCGCTGGTGGCGTCGATGATCCCGGACATGGCAAGCTTCTGCTCGCTGAGAATCTTTTCCAGCATCCTTCTCTCCACCACGTCGAAGCGGCCTTCGCGGACCATGGCGGTGATGAACCACTCGGCGACAATCGTTCCCATATCTTTGTTATCGAAGTTTTCCCCCTGCAGTTGGAAATCGAGAACGGCAATTTTGGTTTTGCTGAATTCGGCGGAGGCGCAGATGGGCATGAGTAGAGAAATTGTAAGAAACAATAAGATCTTAAATAAACTACTCATGAATAACTCCTGTGCCTAGTGAAAGGTGAAGCCTTTTTTTCGGAAAGAGAGTGTTTTTCCAACTTCATCTCAATTGAATTATCGAATTATTGTAAATTCAAGGCAATTCGATTACCCGTGACATTGGTGACCGCCAGTTTGCTATCGTCAACAACCTTGCTGTCCACCCGGTCACAGAAGGTTTCGACGCTTCCTTTAAAAAGAACGGAGAGTTCCAGTTTGCCGCTGCCGAAGTTTCTCTTGGTAACCGAGACAACCCCTTCAGTATCTTCCAGCACCTTAGCTGCACTTTTTTGTAGGCCGTAACTTTTTACGCCGGAGATTATGATATCATAATTAGCTCCGTTGTTGACGGTATCCTGGAATGAGGTGACTATCGCCTCGAAAAGTTTTTTGTCCATGAGAGACGTTGCCGCTTTGGCGGCTGCCTGGGATTTGGCAATATCATCGGCGATATGAACCGCCGCCCCGGTTGCCGATTTGGTCGCAACAATGCGGCCGTTCGAGCAGTTGACAACCTTTACCGTAAGGCTCGCTTGGCCGGATTTCATACCGGAGTCCTTGAGCACCTCATTTGCCAGAAGGCTCTTACGAACAGTCCCTACTACCACGTATTCCGCGCCATTTTCCGCACCGAGTTTAGCGGCAGCCACCGGGTCGCCTTCTACGGCCTTGCGGATAAACGGATCATCTTTTGCCATCAGGGCCGCTGCCTGGGCCGGGTCGATCAGCTCAAAACCTTTGCCTTGGAGATAATCGATAATAGTGCTTTCGGCGTTCTGCCCGCCTTCTTCTTGAATAAGGACCATGGTTCGGGGTTTATCCATGGAAATGAGGAGAATTTTGAGGGCCATCAAATCGGCGGTAATCGAATCTAAGGAGACGACCGCACTGATTTTGACGTACCAGGTGTCGCCTTTCTGTTCCTCTTTAATGGCGGTATAACTGCGAACAGAACCAAAACTCTGGGTGATGACTTTGTCTTTTTTCAGCATGAAGTTCTCGACCTCGGTCTGAGAGCTGAGGACGATTCCAATGCCTTCCTCGACCGCCGCTCTTTTTGCCTGCAGGAGAGCCTCCTGTTTGGATGCGCCGGAGCCCTCGGCAGTGATGGTTTTATCGCCGCTCGACTTTGCTCCGGTGACTTTTGCTCCTGTTGGCTGGGCAGCGAATAGCACGCTTGGGATGAGAAGCAGAACGCAAATTAGTGACAGCAAGAGGTCTTTCATGCTTCGACTCCGTATTGGGTGGTTATTGGGATAAGGCTTGGGAAATGAATATTATTAACCAACAAATAGCATATTATTTATAGCATAAAAAAACAATGATCATCTATTTTATTTAAGTCTCGTTTGATCTCTGATCGTCTAGGTCGAGGGGGGCTACCTGTTCGTTTTGTCTGAACCGGACAGGCCGCTAAGCCGTCGTTCAAAACTAAATTTACCAACAGGTGCTGAAACCGAAAGGTATCGAACCGAAAAGGATCATGAACGTCGAATGTCACCGAACAGAGCATGGTTGCCGCTCGTCCGGCAATTGTCTAGGGAATGTTTATGAATCGAAACCCAAATATGGAGTGTCACCATATTCTCTCTTGTTTCCAGCCACACGAAGATAAATGGGTTGCACTGCGTTGGCGAGTTCGATAATGTGAACCTCTTGAAATTGAGGCATGAAACGGGAGAAGGGATCGGGGTAATTTGCGGCGGCCTGTTGACAAAATTTTCGGCAGATATGATTTTCAGTACAAAAGGAGTAACTTATGGTAAAAATAGGGATAATCGGTGGGTCAGGACTTGAAAATCCGACTCTCTTTCAAGACCCTCAGATCCTCGAAGTAGACACCCGATACGGGCAGCCTTCAGCACCCCTTGTGACTGGTAAAATCAGCGGCGTTGAGGCCGTTCTTCTGGCGAGGCATGGCAGTGAGCATCAGTACAGTCCTACCCAGGTCAACAACCGTGCCAACATTATGGCGATGAAGGAGGTCGGTGTCAGCCATATCATCGCCACGACGGCCTGTGGCAGCCTCAGACAGGAAATTGAGCGGGGGCATTTGGTGATTCTCGATCAATTTATCGATTTTACCAGATTCCGCAAAAACACCTTTTATGATTCCTTTGAATCCGGTGCCCATCATACCGCCATGGCCCATCCTTTTGCCGAGGAGTTACGGGAAAAACTCCATACCGCAGCGCAGGCTCTGCAACTGTCGGTCCATGCCCGGGGCTGCGTTGTGACCATTGAGGGACCACGTTTTTCAACGGTGGCAGAGTCGAAGATGTTCCGATTGTGGGGGGCCGATGTTATTAACATGTCCACTGCTCCGGAAGCGATGCTGGCAAACGAAGTTGGCATTCCCTATGCGGCGGTGGCTATGTCAACCGATTATGATTGTTGGAAGGAAGATGAAGCACCCGTGACTTGGGAGGAAATTTTAACGGTTTTTCGCAAAAACGGTGATAATGTCACTGGATTGTTGGTTAAGGTAATTGAAACGTTTAACAAATAGGTAAAACAAGAGGGGAGCAATGGATTTAAAAAAATGTGTGCGAAGTATCCCGGATTGGCCGATTAAAGGAGTGATTTTCCGTGATTTGACGACCCTTATGAAGGATCCCGAGGCCTTCAAGGAGTCCTGTGATATTCTTGTTCGGCGATACCGCGATATGAAAATCGACAAGATTGTCGGCATCGATGCCCGTGGTTTTGTCTTTGGTGCGGTCCTCGCCTACCAATTAGGGGTAGGTTTTGTTCCTGTCCGGAAGAAGGGCAAACTTCCCGCGGAAACGGTGGAGGAATCCTATTTCCTGGAATACGGATCAGGAACCTTGGAAATTCATAAAGATGCCATCGATCAGGGCGATAGGGTGGTCATTGTCGACGATCTTATTGCCACAGGCGGCACGGTCGGCGCCACTGTCCAGCTGGTCAGGGGACTTGGCGCCGACATCCTTGAATGCGCTTTTCTTATTGAGTTGCCGGATCTCAAGGGTCGTGAGAGAATTGCCGATTGTAAGATTTTTGCAATGATGGAGTTTGAAGGAGATTAAGCCGTCCTGTTTGATTACTCATATTGGTGACTTGATGCCCATCTGGGTCGAGCCATAGCTCTGGCTTCTGTCTACAACCGCTTGCATCGGCATAATTGACGGAAACTTGCACCAGACAAGAGCCACCCCAAATCAGATGCTTTGATTATATTCTTACAATTTGCTCTCAAGTATGGAATTTATGTGAGGGCCGCTGTAAAAAGATTGACAAATGTTGTTGGTTGGGTCAGGATAAAAAAGCGATTGAGCGCTTGGTCGGAATTTTGTGAAGCGTTTTTCTCCCGGCCCAATCCCCTACAAGGGGTGATACGTTCCTTCATGAAATTCATCCAAAAAACAAGAAATGAATTTCTCAGGTACCAATATGCAAGACCATAAAAGTGTCAAACACCCACTGTGTGACTGAAATTCCATGAAGGGCAAGAAGTGTAGATTGCCGACGGGATTTTAAGCCACCTGAACATTGAGGAAAAAATATGAAAACAGCGGTAATTGTCAGTGCTGTACGGACTCCTTTCGGCAGTTTTGGCGGGACCCTCAGTAAGATTGGCGCCACCGACCTTGGGGCCATGGTTATCAGAGAGGCGGTGATCCGTGCCGGGATCGACAAGAAACAGGTGAACGAATGTATCATGGGTATGGTGCTGCCCTGCGGTTATGGCCAGAATCCGGCCAAGCAGGCGGCCATCAAGGCTGAGCTGCCGCAGGAGGTTGAGGCGATAACCGTCAACAAGGTGTGCGGTTCGTCACTGAAAGCCGTCATGCTGGCCGCCCAGGCCATCCAGTGCGGCGACGCCGATGTGGTCGTTGCCGGCGGCATGGAAAATATGAGTATGGCCCCATATTACCTTGAAAAAGCCAGATTTGGACACCGCATGGGACCGGGCAAGATTGAAGATCATATGGTCCATGACGGTCTATGGGATATCGTCAACGACTTTCATATGGGCATGTCCAACGAGTTCATCTGCGAAAAATGGCAGGTGAATAGAGTCGATCAAGACAGGTTCGCCGAAGAGTCATACAGTCGGGCGCTTAAAGCCGTTCGCGACGGCGTGTTTAAAGACGAGATACTGCCGGTGCCCATCCCCCAGAAAAATGGCGTGATAAAACTGTTTGCCGATGACGAATGTCCGGTCGAGACAAGCTATGAAAGCCTGCAGAAAATGCGTCCGGCCTTTAAAAAAGACGGGGGGGGAACGGCCGGCAATGCCTCGATCATCAGTGACGGTGCGGCAGCGCTAGTATTGATGAGCCGAGAAAAGGCCATGGAGCTGGGCTGCCATATCATGGCCGAAATCGGTGCCCAGGCCTCGGCAGGGATTGAATTGCGCTACGTGCTTATGGCGCCGATTCTGGCAGTGCCTAAGGTTTTGAAAAAAGAAGGGATATCCCTTGCCGCAATTGATCTTTTTGAGATAAATGAGGCCTTCAGCGGAACATCCGTGGCCATCAACCGGGTATTGGAACTCGATTCCGCCAAGGTCAACGTCAACGGCGGCAGTGTCGCCATCGGCCATCCGATCGGGGCAAGCGGCGCCCGACTGCTGACCACCCTCCTCTATGCGATGGCCAGAAGGGATGCAAAACGAGGGATTGTCGCACTCTGTCTTGGCGGTGGTGAGGCGGTGGCAATGGTTGTTAAACGATAAGGCAATTAAAAGGGATAAGGACAAAGCAATGGCAAAGGCAATCGAAAAATTCGGGGTAATAGGCGCCGGCCAGATGGGCGCGGGGATCGTTCAAGTTGCGGCAACCAGCGGGCTCAAGGTTTTGATGAGCGACATCAAAGAGGAATTCACCCAAAAAGGGTTGGCAGGCATTGCCAAAAATCTTGCCCGGAGTGTTGAAAAGGAAAAAATCAGTGCAGCTGAGCGCGATGCGATCCTCAGGCGGATCAGCACAACTACCAACCTTGCCGATATGGCGAGTGTTGATTTTGTTGTCGAGGCGGCGGTTGAGCGGCAGGATCTCAAATTCAAAATCTTTCAGGATCTCGATACGTTTTGTCCGCCGCATACGATTCTCTCCACCAATACCTCTTCCATCCCCATCGGCCGGATAGCCGCCCAGACGAAAAGGCCGGACAAGGTTATCGGCATGCATTTCATGAATCCGGTACCGGTGATGAAGCTGGTTGAGGTTATCAAAGCGCTGGCAACCAGCAAAGAGACCTTTGATATTACCTGGGAGCTTTGTAAAAAATTTGCTAAGACCCCGGCGGAAGCAAATGATTTTCCAGGTTTTATCGCCAACAGAATCCTTCTGCCGATGATCAATGAGGCAATTTTCTGTCTGTACCACGGGGTTGGCAAGGTCGAGGATATCGATACGGTTATGAAGCTTGGCATGAACCATCCGATGGGGCCGCTGGCCCTGGCCGACCTGATCGGTCTGGATACCTGTCTGGCGATCATGGAGACCCTCCATGATGGTTTCAAGGATTCCAAATATCGACCCTGTCCGCTGCTCCGTAAATATGTTGAGGCCGGTTGGCTGGGAAAGAAGACCGGCAAGGGGTTTTATCAGTACTGAGAAGAAAAAGATCAGGGTGCAAGCTGAGCAACTAAGCCGTTGTAAAAAAATAACATGGCCAAAGGAATGGCCGGAACGGTATTAGGAGCCGTAACAAAATGGGTTGACATGCCCATATTTTGTAACGGCTCCTAAGCTACGGAGGAAGTATGCGACTTACCCATAAAAACGTTCCAGCCCCTGAGCTTGCGGCAAGAATTGCCAAATTGCAGCAGGCCATCGCCGGAAAAGGCCAGGATGGTGCCCTGATTCTGCAAAAAACCGATCTTTATTATTTCTCCGGCACCTCGCAGCAGGGTTGGCTATATGTGCCTGTCCAAGGCAAGCCGATTCTTATGGTCTTTAAGGAGTACGAGCGGGCGCTTGCAGAATCCGCTCTTGAAGAAATAGTATCGCTTGTCGGCATTAAAAAGATGCCCGAGATTCTGGCCGGTTACGGGTATCCGTCGCCCGTCGTTCTCGGCATGGAACTGGATGTCCTGCCGACCAACCTTTATTTTCAGTATCAGCAGATCTTTGGAAAGGCCAAAATCGTCGACATTTCCCATGAAATTCGGCTGATCCGGGCCGTGAAGTCGGAGTTTGAGATCGCCAAAATGCGGGTCTCGGCGGAGCTTTCCGACAAGGTCGCGGCGCGGGTGCCGGAACTGCTGGAAGTTGGTAAGACCGAGGTGGCCTTGGCGGGCGAGCTTGAGAGCTATGCGCGCAGTCTCGGCCATCAGGGCATTGTCCGCATGCGCATGTGGGGCAGTGAACTTTTTTACGGGCATCTGATGTCCGGCGATGCGGCGGCGGTGCCCAGCTATCTCGCCTCTCCCACCGGCGGGGCCGGGGTCAGCGGTGTCATCGGCCAGGGTGCCGGTTTTAGGAAAATCGGGGCCAGGGAGCCGGTTCTCGTCGATTATGTCTTTGCCCTCGACGGCTATATCTCGGACCATGCGAGGATATTTTCCATCGGCCCGGTATCCGACGCCTTACAACAAGCCCATGCAGCGATGCTTGCCATCCAGGAAGAGCTCAAAGGGCAGGCAAAACCCGGTGTTATTACCGGTGAGCTCTATGACCTGATGATTGCCCTGGCCGAAAAAAAGGGCTATCAGGATAATTTCATGGGGGTAGGGGACAGGAGGATTCGCTTTACCGGCCATGGCGTCGGATTGGAACTCGACGAGTATCCTTTTATCGCCAAAGGGCAGAAGCTCCCCCTCCAGGTCGGGATGATTATTGCCCTTGAACCGAAGACGATTTTTCCAGGCGTGGGTGTTGTCGGCATCGAAAACACCCATCTGGTAACCGAGCATGGCCTGGAACCGTTAACCCGATTTTCCGATGAGATAACCGTCCTGCCTGAAGTGCAGAGCGTTTAATAAAAATGGAGAAGGAAATGAGCGAACCTGCCGGAAAAGCCAGTGAACTCAATCACCAGGACACTGCCCGCTTTATCGTTGACATGTTTCATCGTACCATTTTGCACCATGGCCTGTGGTTTGCTGAGGTAAAGCACCAGATGGGGATGGAACAGGCATTGCCCCTACTGACGGCGGCTGCCGGCAAGAGCATGGCCATCCAATTGCGCCATATGGCTGAGCTTTTCGGTTTTACCATGGTTGACGGTGTACCGTCGTTTCTTCTGGAGATGGAGCCCGCGAAACTGCAGACACTTAAGGACCGCATGGCGAAGAACTGGCTGGCCAATGACGGCGTATGGTTCCAGACCGTTGAGAAGGCCGGAGGGATGAACGAGGCCAAGCGCTGCAACGATTCCTGCTGGGGCCAATTTTCCCCCGTCGAGGCCCATATGATTGGTGAATTTCTTGGCTTATCGGCAAGCCCCGGTCTTGCTGGACTGAAAAGGGCACTTGGTTTTCGGATGTATGAAAGCATCAACGTCCAGTCGATTGTCGAAGAAACCGCCACGAGCTTTGTCTTTCAGATGAACCATTGCCGCGTGCAAGAAGCCAGGAAACGCAAAGGACTTGAAGATTACCCTTGTAAATCCGGGGGGCTTGTTGAATATTCGTATTTTGCCAGGGCGATAGATAAAAGAATTCGTACCGAATGTCTGGGCTGTCCACCGGACAGCCACCCCGACGAATGGTACTGCGCCTGGAAATTTTCCTTGGAGTGTTCCAAAGAAATTGAACAAAACAGCTGATTACAACCTGGAGAGAAAAAATGGAGTTCAATAATGTATTGGTAGTAAAAGAAGAGGCCATTGCCACGGTCACCATCAACCGGCCGAAGGCTCTGAATGCCCTGAACCGCGACACCCTGCTTGAGTTACGACATTGCTTTAAAGATATAGCCGAAGACCGCAGCATACGGGTGGTTATCATCACCGGGGCCGGTGAAAAGGCCTTTGTCGCCGGCGCTGACATTTCCTTTATGCAGGGCCTTGATCCAGCCGCCGGCAAGGCCTTCGGCAAACTTGGCCACGAGGTTCTGCGGACCATCGAAAATCTGCCGCAACCGGTGATTGCCGCAGTCAACGGCTTTGCCCTTGGTGGCGGCTGTGAGCTGGCGCTTTCCTGTGATATCAGGATGGCTGCAAGTAACGCTCAATTTGGTCAGCCTGAGGTAAATCTCGGCATTATCCCCGGGTTCGGTGGCACCCAAAGGTTGCCCCGCACAGTGGGCAAGGGAATGGCCAATGAACTGATTTTTTCCGGCAATATTATCGATGCCGAAGAGGCATGTCGCATCGGTCTTGTCAACCGGGTCTTCGCCCCGGAAAACTTGATGATTGAATGTCGCGCCCTGGCTCTGAAAATTGCCACCCGTGGGCCGGGAGCTGTGCGGCTTTGCAAGGAAGCGGTAAATAACGGTCTGGAGATGGATCTGAACCGCGCCTGTGTTTATGAAGCGGATCTCTTTGCCCAGTGTTTCAGCAGCGCCGATCAGAAAGAGGGGATGAATGCGTTTCTTGAAAAACGAGCCCCGAATTTCCAGGATAAATAGCAGTGTCGATTGGGGGATATCTATGAATTTTGATTTAACCGAGGAACAGAGGCTGATCCAGGACACCGCCAGAGACTTTGCCGCCGCCGAACTGGAACCGGCCGCTGCCGGCCTTGACCGTGGCGAGGATGACCGGATTTTTTATAGCAATCTGGCAAAGCTTGCCGAGCTTGGCTTCATGGGCCTGAATATCGGTGATGCCTATGGCGGCTCGGAAGCCGGGGTAGTCGCCTTCAGCGTCGCTATGACCGAGATAGCCCGGGCCTGCGCATCCACTGCGGTAACCGTTTCCGTGAACAACATGGTCGGCGAGGTTATCCAGGCGCTTGGCAATGAGGAGCAGAAGAAAAAATACATTCCCCGAATCTGCAGTGGCGAATATCCGGCAGGCGCCTTTGCCCTCACCGAACCGGGGGCCGGGTCCGATCCGGCCGGGATGACCACCGCCGCCGTTTGCGATGGCGAGGAGTGGGTACTCAACGGATCGAAGATCTTCATTACCAGCGGCTCCTTTGCCGGGGTTTTCGTCGTTTGGGCGGTGACTCATCCGAAGGCTCCAAAGGGCAAGGGAATCAGCATGTTCTTGGTTGAAGCTGGTACCCCGGGGCTGATCATCGGCAAAAAAGAGGACAAAATGGGACAACACGCCTCGCCCACCAACGAGGTACTGTTTCAGGATTGCCGTATCCCGGCCACTGCGCTTATGGGCAAAGAAAACGACGGCTTTCGCGGCGCGGTCGGCGAGCTCGCCGGCGGACGCATCGGCATCGGTTCCCTGGCCCTCGGCATTGGTCTTGCGGCAATGGACAAGGCCACCAGATATTCACTGGAACGAGCGCAATTCGGCAAAAAAATCAGTAATTTTCAAGCCATCCAGTGGAAAATTGCCGACATGTACACCGACCTTGAGGCGGCTCGACTGTTGCTCATGCATGCCGCCTTTAAAAAAGAACAGGGACGACCCTTCGCGAAAGCTGCCTCAATGGCCAAACTTTTTGCCAGCGAAGCCGCCAACAGAGCCTGTTATGAGGCAATGCAGATCTTCGGAGGCTATGGCTATACCCTCGAATTTCCGATCGAACGCTATACCCGCGATGCTCGGGTAACCTCAATCTATGAAGGAACCAGCGAGATCCAGCGATTGATTATAGCAAGAGAAATTTTGAACGAATTTTCCTGATTCCACGTTGCATTCAAATGGAGGGTGCACTTCGTGCACCTCTTGGTTTTAATGGTGCGTAAAACGCACCCTTGTATGAAAATCACATATCATTTTGCATGTAACTGAGAATTAAAAACATCGGCAATAAAGAGGGGAATTCTATGGATGATATTATTAAAAAACGCAGGAGTATCAGAAGGTTTCAGGATCGGGCAATTGCTCCGGAAGCACTCTCAGAACTCTTTGAAACGGCAAGATATTCCCCCTCCTGGGGCAATTTGCAGTGCTGGGAGCTTGTCGTCGTGCAGGCACCTGAGGATAAAAAGAAACTGGCAGGTCTTCTTTCCGCCAAGAATCCCGCAATAAAATGCACCGAGACCGCGCCAATACTTCTTGGCATATGTGGTGCTCCGCAAAAATCAGGGTACTACAAGGAGGTGCAGGTAACCAGATATCAGCACTGGTTTCTCTATGATCTCGGTATCATCAGCCAGACCCTATGTCTCAAGGCCTGTGAATTGGGGCTAGGATCGGTAATCATCGGCTCCTTCGATCATAAAGCCGCTGAGGGGGTGCTTCAAGTACCTGCCGGAACCGAGCTTGTGGCAATCATTGCCCTCGGTTACCCAGACCATGACCCGCCGGTGCCAAAACGCCGGGAGATTGGCGAGTTTGTTCACTATGACCATTTCGTAAAAGGCTGAACGTAGGCTTTTTTATACACCTTTAGCCGTCATTTCCAGACCGTAGGGTGCACTTCGTGCACCAAAAATATAGGTGCGTAAAACGCACCCTACGCCCCACATGCCATCGAAAACCTTGACAACCACCCCGCCTTTTTGTAATGATTTTCCTGCAATTCCGCATTGTTTGACATGATCCAAGGCTGCCGAGCGGCCTGAAGGAACACTTCGGCGAAAAGAAGGTCTTTGTCGCCGATGGTACTGTGCAGACCGTGACACTGAAGTTGACGGAACGGGTCTCGCAGGCGACAGAGCGGGCCAACATGCCCGCGCCGGAGATGGTGGTGCGGAAGGCCGGTAAATTTCGCATGGGCTGCCTGGAAGGCGACAAAAAATGCGGCGACGACGAGAAACCGGTGCTCGATATGAACTTCCCGGCCTTTGAGATGTGGGACGCCTGCTATGCCCAGGGCGGCTGTGACCACTACCCGAGCGATAAAGGATGGGGCCGAGGTAAACGGCCGGTAATGAACGTTTCCTGGAACGATATCCAGAAGTTTCAACCCTTAGGCCTTTACCCCTTTACCCCTTGCCGAAGGGTGACGCAGACTTCGGCAAACGCTGGGCGATGATCAAGCGCTTTGTCAGCAAGCGCGGCGGCCCGGCCGTGCATTGTAAGGAGTGGGTAAGTGATAGCAAACGCCGCCGCAACGAAGCGACCCTCTGGCGGCGCCGTTTCTGGGAGCATGCTATCCGCGATGACCGGGATTATCAGCACCACACGGATTACCTGCATTTCAATCCGGTCAAGCACGGGCATGTGCAAGCTGTGCAAGACTGGGCCTTTTCGACATTCCACAGGTATGTGCGGGATGGCGTCTACCCGGAGGATTGGGGTGGTTTGGGTGACGGGCAAGAGGATGGAGGTTTTGGCGAACCGGTGTAAGGTACATTCCATGCACCGCCATCTACATTTTGACTTTTTCAGCTTCCGCCATTAAGATAGCTGCTCGTTGACGAAGTGATGCTTGAATAATCTGCTGCGGGTAACTATGCTGAAAATAGGACTTGAAGTCTTGCTTGGCGATCCACCGCCTTCCTTGGCCGGAAAAAGGATCGGCTATCTCTGTAACCAGGCCTCCACCGTCCGGGCCTTGGTGCATGGGAGAATCCTTTTGCAGGAAAGATTCGGCCGGCAGTTGACCTCTCTGTTTTCGCCGCAGCACGGTTTTTTTTCAGAAAAACAAGACAATATGGTCGAGTCGGAACATTTGCTCGACCACGTTACCGGCCTGCCGATCTTCAGCCTCTACGGCGAGCATCGACGGCCGACCGCCGAGATGTTTGAACGCTTCGATGTGTTGCTCATTGATCTGGTTGACGTTGGCACCCGGGTTTACACCTTTTTATATACCATGGCCTATTGTATGGAAATGGCCACTGAATACGGCAAAGAGGTCATTATTCTCGATCGACCCAATCCTATCGGCGGTGAAAAAATCGAGGGCAATCTGCTGCATCCCGATTGCAGTTCCTTTGTCGGGCTCTTTCCGCTGCCCATGCGCCATGGCCTGACCTTCGGTGAACTGGCTCTTTTAATAAACAATGAATTCGCCATCGGGACTGAGGTGTCGGTAGTGAAGATGCAGGGCTGGCGACGGGACATGTTCTTTCGTGATACCGGCTTTCCCTGGGTTGCCCCATCCCCCAATATGCCCACACCGGAAACCGCCTTGGTGTATCCGGGACAGGTGATCTGGGAAGGCACCAATGTCTCCGAAGGCAGAGGCACGACCCTTCCCTTCGAAGTGGTCGGCGCCCCTTACTGGCGCCATGAGGCGATTCAGGCCTGGCTTAAAAAAACCGAGTTGCCGGGCTGCTTTCTTCGGCCGATCATTTTTCAGCCGACCTCCGGCAAATGGATGGGAGAATCCTGCCACGGCTTTCAGATTCATGTCACGGAGCCGAAAGCCTATCTTCCATATCGCACTAGTCTGGCTCTCCTGCAGGCGACCATGCACCTTAATCCCGAACAATTTCATTATAAAGAACCGCCCTATGAATACGAGTTTGAACGTTTGCCGGTGGATTTGATTTTAGGAGATCGGGCGGTGCGTGAACAGCTCATGCAGGGGCAAGAGATCCAGGTGTTGGAAACCGGCTGGCAGCAGGAACTGCGAGCCTTCGATAACGCCAGGAAAAACTATTTTCTCTATTAATCAGGGAACAGCATGACCGAAAAAATACTCTCTTTGGAGACCCTCGCCCTCATGGTGCAGGGTTTGGTGATAGGAGATAATACAATACGCATTCGCGGTGTCGCCCCCCTCGAAAACGCCGGCCCGGATGATATTTCCTTCCTCGCTAAGGCTAATCAGGCTGGGCTGCTGGAAAACACCGGAGCAGGTGCGGTGCTTGTTCCGCTGGGAGTTGCCGGAAGAGATACTCTAGATACTCTGCCGGTGATTCAGGTGAAGGACCCGTATCTGGCGGTGGCGATCATCCACAGCCATTTTCTGGCCGAACCCTTTATTGCAAGAGGCATACATCCTCGGGCTTTTGTAGGCCTTGATTGTATTCTCGGACAAGAAATTTCCATTGCCCCTCTGGCCCATCTCGGCAACCGAGTGAAGCTCGGAGAGAGGGTCAGTATCGCGGCCGGAGCAGTCATTGGTGATGATGTGCAAATTGGCGACGACACGACCATCAGCGCCAATGTCACCATTTATAATGGTTCGGTGATCGGCAACCGGGTGACCATCCATTCCGGCACGGTTATAGGCTCAGACGGCTTCGGCTACGCGGCCAATGAGCGCGGACAACATATCAAACGGCCGCAGGTCGGTATCGTCAGGATAGACGATGATGTGGAGATCGGTGCCAACTGTTGTATCGACCGGGCGGCTTTCGGCAGAACCTGGATCAAATCCGGGACGAAAATAGACAATTTGGTCCAGATCGGCCATAATGTCGTTGTCGGTGAGAATAGCCTGCTGGTGTCGCAGGTGGGTATTTCCGGTTCGACCACCCTTGGCCGCAACGTGGTCATGGGGGGACAAGCGGGCACGGCCGGCCATCTGACCATCGGCGATCAGGTTATGGTAGCCGCCCGGGGCGGCATTCATAACGATCAACCGAAAGGGGCAGTCGTCGGTGGTATGCCCGGCATTCCCATCAGACAGTGGGCGAAGTGTAGTGCCATATACGCAAAATTGCCTGAGTTGCAGAGTCAGGTGAGAAATAATACCAAGGCCATTGCCGAATTAACTGGTCGGGCAGGGCAGGAAGCATAGCCAAGGAGAGAGGATCATGAGTGAGTTTGTTATACCTGAAAAAATTGATATTGTAGAAATTTTGAAAATTTTGCCGCATCGTTATCCCTTTGTCATGGTTGACAGAATTCTCTCCCTGCAGCTGGGGAAGGAAATTGTCGGCTTGAAAAATGTGACGATTAATGAGCCGTTTTTTCAGGGGCATTTCCCGGCTAGACCGGTTATGCCGGGAGTGCTGATTCTCGAAGGCATGGCCCAGGTAGGCGGGATCATGGCATATTACAGCAACCCCCAGGCGATCGGCAACAAGTTGTTGTTTTTCGCCGGGATAGATAAGGCCAGGTTCAGAAAACCGGTGGTGCCGGGCGATCAGCTGATCTTTAACCTGCAGCTTTTGAAGGAAAAAAGGTCGATCATGGTGATGGGGGCGACCGCCTCCGTTGACGGCCAACTTGTCGCCGAGGCCGAACTCATGGCATCCTTTTCGTAACTGGTGTAGTATAGCCTCAACCTTACGGCGATACTGAAGCCCCCAGGGGCGGGGAAATCGGAAAACTCTTGCAATCATCGGCAAGAGCAGGTAAGGAGAGCAGTTTCCACGGCCTCGACAACCATTTCATTGCGACAAAATGGAGAATTCTCCTCCCATATAAGATAAGAAGAACCAAGATATGTCTATACATCCAACAGCAGTAGTAAATCCCAAGGCTGAGCTCCATTCCTCCGTTACCGTTGGACCCTATGCCGTAATTGGGGCGCAGGTTCGCATCGACGCCGACACGAAAGTAGAGGCCCATGCGGTGGTTTCCGGTCCGACCAGTATCGGCGAGAGGAATTTGATCGGTTCCTTCTCAGTGGTTGGCGGTGCACCGCAGGATCTCGGTTATAAAGGAGAGCCGACCGAACTGATCATTGGTTCCGATAATCAGATCCGGGAATTTGCTTCAATCCATCGCGGCACCCCCGGTGGCCACGGAAAAACGGTTATCGGCAACAATAATCTGCTCATGGCCTACACCCATGTGGCACATGACTGTGTCATAGGCAACCATGTCATCATGGCCAATGTCGCAACCCTGGCAGGGCACGTCGAGGTTGGCGACCGGGCATCTATAGGTGGGCTGGTCGCCATTCATCAATATTGTCGCATTGGTACCTTTAGTTATATCGGCGGGGTGTCGGGAATCAGTCTTGATGTGCCGCCCTATGTTATTATCGCCGGAACCAGAAACCGCATGCGAATTTCCGGGGTCAACAAGGTCGGTCTGAAACGTAACGGTTTCAGCAGGGAGACCATTAAAAACCTCGACGAAGCCTTTCGGATAATCTTCAGGACGCCACATCTGCTGATGAAGGATGCCATTGAGGTGGCTCGCAACGAGTATCCTGATTGTCCGGAAGTTCAGACGCTGGTCAAGTTTTTCCTGGATTCCAAGCGTGGCGTCGTTAAGCAGACGGATGAGGATTAACGGTCCGCTTGATGACAAGAGATGCACAGACAATCGGCATTATCGCCGGTGGTGGACAATTCCCCAGACTCTTCATTGAGGCGGCGCATAAGGAGGGGCGACGAGTAGTCGTCGTTGCCCACAAGGGCGAGACCGATGAACAGGTTGCGGCAGCGGCTGATGCCGTCGTATGGGTAAAGCTTGGGCAGCTCGGAAAGGTCATCTCTTTTTTGCACAAGGAAGGGGCCGGGGAGACGGTCTTTCTCGGCAGCATCACCAAAACACAGATCTTTCGCGATGTCCTGCCGGATTTTAAGGCCCTGTCCCTGTGGAACAAAATCGACCGGAAGCAAGATGATGCCATTCTCCGGGCCTTTGCCATTGCTCTTGAGAAGGAAGGCATCAAAGTTCTCGAATCGACCATTTACCTCCGGCACCTTCTTTTCCCGACCGGCACCCTGACCAAGAAAAAACTTTCAGCAGGCCAGCGGCAGGACATCGTTTTTGGTTGGCACAACGCCCGGGCTATCGGCAAACTCGATATCGGCCAGTGCGTGGTAGTCAGGGATTGCACGGTGCTGGCAGTTGAGGCAATTGAGGGAACCGATGCGGCCATCCTCCGAGGCGGGATGCTGGCCAAGGAAAAGGCAGTGGTTGTAAAGGTGAAAAAGCCCGGTCAGGATTTTCGTTTTGATCTGCCGGCAACCGGACTTACCACCATCAAAACCCTGCAGCAGGTAAAGGGTGCTGTACTGGCGGTGGAAGCCGGGCAATCGCTGCTCTTTGACCGGGAACGCATGATTGAAGAGGCAAATACATCGGGGATTGTCGTGGTCGGCGTCACTGAATGCGAGGACGGTTCTCTTCTTATGGAATAGCACAAGTCGCACGCTCTAGATCCCCTGTCGGGGTCAGAATAATTTCAACTCTTACGAAAGAGAGCGCATGCAAGCAATGATATTGGCGGCGGGCTTTGGCACCAGGCTGTTGCCACACACGCTGGTTCGCCCCAAACCTCTTTTTCCCATTCTTAACCAACCGCTGCTTCTTCTCACCATCAAACGCCTGCAGAATCTGGGGTTTGACCATATCGTGGTGAATTGTCACCACCTGCGGCAGCAGATCGTCGAGGTATTGCATGGGCTTTCCGGGGTTGTCGTCCAGAAGGAAGAGATCATTCTCGGAACCGGTGGAGGACTTCGCCGGGCTCTTGGGTTGTTGCAGGACGAACCGCTGTTGGTGAGCAACGGGGATATTTACCATTCAATTGATTTTATTGGGTTATATCAGAACCATAAAGAGAGTGGTCAACCGGTAACCTTGGCGATGCATGACTACCCGCGCTTCAATTCGGTAACAGTCAAGGACGGAAAGATTACCGAATTTTCCAATACCGCGGCATCCACCGGTTTGGCGTTTACCGGTCTGCATGTCATTGAGCCGGCTGTCCTTCTGGAGATTTGCGATGGTGGGTTTTCCTGCATCATCGACCATTACCGAAGGCTGCTTGAAAAAGGAGTAAAGATTGGCTGCTTCCGCACCGATGGCTGCTACTGGACGGATATGGGGACGCCTGAGGATTATCTTGCCCTTCATTATGGCCTGTTGACCGAGACTATCCCCTGCTGGCAGGAAATTGAGCCGGTGCATGGGCCATATTGTCTTGCCGGGAAAGCGGACCTAGGAGCCCGGGTGACAATGAATGGCTGGGCCTGTGTCGGCAATGCCCGAATTGGCGATGGCAGTTATCTTGAACGAGTGGTGGTTTGGGATGATATCACGGTGCCGGGCGGGAGCAGATTGGTCGATTGTATTGTCTCGGCCAACGAAAAAACATTATAAAATTGGGTCTTCAATTCTCGATGAGCGAACTATCCGACCTTGAAATACTGCAATGCGCTCAGCGGCTGCTGCTTGACTGCGGGATGTTTTCAGCCGCTGACACCCAAGGACTTCTGACAGATCCTCAGCTTCTGAGGATCTGCAGTGACGGCTCGACAAGAAGATTCTGGCGAGTGGTCCAAGGAGGCAAAGCCTTGTGTGTCATTGCCGCTCCGGCCGGCAGAAGCAGTACCGAACTGGCGGAGGCCGGATCCGCCTGGAAAATCGGCAAGCATCTGCGTAAAAAAGGTGTGCCGGTGCCGGAGCTTTACGGCTGGGACGAAGACAGCGGGGTTCTCCTCTTTGAGGATCTGGGGGATGTTCGGCTGCATGATTTGGTTGTCAGCCCGGCAGGCATTGAAGGTTCGGATCGAGAAGCAGTTCGCGACTATTACCTGTTAGCACTCGGGCAGTTGGCCAACATGCAGTTTTCCGGAGCTGAGGGTTTTGATACAGCCTGGTGCTGGGACGGTCCACGCTACGATGTGTCACTGATGCTCGAAAGAGAATCCGACTATTTCCTCCGGGCTTTTTGGCAAGGGTTTCTTGGCCAGAAGGAGAACGGCGGGGTGGAAGAAGAGTTTAGGGATATTGCTGAAGTTGCCGGCAGGGCCTCAGCTGACTTTTTCCTGCACCGGGATTTTCAGTCGCGAAATATCATGGTGAAAGATGGCAGCGTCCGTTTTATTGATTTCCAGGCAGGGCGGCTCGGACCCCTTGGCTATGATGTGGCATCCCTGCTTATTGATCCCTATGCCGCCTTGACACCCCAATTTCAGGAAGAACTATTGGACTTTTATGGCTCAGTCATTGCCGCCCGGCGTCCGGGAAGTGAGGACGATTTTTTTAAATACTACAGATTTTTGGCACTGCAAAGAAACCTGCAGATTGTCGGAGCCTTTGCCTTTTTATCGAAGGTGCGGGGCAAAGATTTTTTTGCGGCTTTTATTCAACCGGCCCTTCTTGCCCTGCGGAATCGGCTGGCGGACAGCAGTTTTGCAGAGTATCCGCGGATTTGCACTCTGGTCGATCGGGGCGTGGCGCTTACGGGCGCCTGAGTTCGTTGCCGGATTAAACTCAAAATGGCACTCTTTTTTTGTAGGATGCATTCCATGCACCAACATCCTCGTCAGCCGGGAACAAAATTTAATTCTATTTCACGAGACAATAAAGGTGGTGCATGGGATGCACCCTACGCGGTGCCTATTGAGAACTCACTCGAATAATCATTACCAATAATCATACCTGCCAAATTTGGCGCAGGATCAGTTTTTAAAAGGCTAAAACATGTCATCTACCACGCATTCTTCCATCGTTGCCCTTATCGGCCGTCCCAATGTGGGAAAATCGACCTTGTTCAACAGGATCACCAGGTCGCGTAAGGCTATTGTCGATCCAACCCCGGGGGTTACCCGCGATCGGCATTATGATCGAGTGGTTTGGGAAAATAAGGGCTTTATTCTTGTTGATACCGGCGGCATTGATGACAATCCCGAAGACGCCATGGTCCAACATATTCGCGATCAAGCAATGCTCGCCATAGAAGAGGCGGATATTATCCTCTTTCTCCTGGATGGCAAACAGGGCATAACCCCTGCCGATTGGGAGGTTATTGATATACTCCGGCGCTCAAAGAAGACCATTTTCCATGTGGTCAACAAGATCGACGGGCCGGATAAGGAACTGCAGCTGCTGGCGCCGTTTTATGAGATGGGAGTGGAGGAATTGTGGCCACTGTCGGCGGAACACACCTACGGTTTTGCCGCGTTGATGGATGGCCTGTGTGCGGCTCTTCCAAGCGATGAGGGTGATGATATCACCCTGCCGGAGGGGACGGTCAAAGTCGCTTTTTTCGGTCGACCGAATGTCGGTAAATCGTTGATGATCAACACCATCCTCGGGGAAGATCGGATGGTGGTGTCCGAGGTCTCGGGAACCACTAGGGATTCCGTGGACAGCTTGGTGACGCACGGCAAATACAGCTACCTGTTCATCGACACAGCCGGTATCCGTCGCAAGGGAAAAACCACGGAAAAGCTGGAAAAATTCAGTATTCTCAAGTCGCTGGCGGCAATGGGTAGGTGTGATGTGGCAGCGGTTCTCATTGATGCCGAAGAGGGCATTACCGAACAGGATACCAAGGTTATCGGCTATATTCTCGACGAGGGCAGGGGCCTTATCGTTCTGGTGAATAAATGGGATCTGGTTGAAAATGATAAAAAACGTCAGGCAGAGGTTATGGCCGAGGTAGGCAGGGCCCTGCCGTTCGTCGGCTATGCCCCGATACTGAACGTCTCAGCCCTTACCGGCTATGGCATTAAGCGACTTTTCCCGGTTATCGGTTCGGTATTTCGCCAGTATACCGCCAACTTCCCGACTGCCGCCCTGAACAGGTTGTTGCAGGATGCGGTCGATGCCCATTCGCCACCGATCTACAAAAACAAACGCCTGAAGTTCTATTATACCTCGCAGATCGGCACCCGGCCGCCGAAATTTGTGGTTATGACTAATAGCTCCAAGGGGGTGCATTTCTCCTACGAACGTTATTTGGTCAACAAGTTTCGTGAGGGACTCGGCCTTGATAAGGTTTCCATCAAACTGATTTTTAAAGATAAAACTGAACAGCGAGCGAAAGCAGGTGGTGAGGGGAAAAAGGGATAGGGGGAAGGGTTTTGGGGAGGCGGCTGCCTCCCCATTTTTTGTACGTCAATTACATCGCGGCTGCCTTGGCAAAAGCTCGTTTAAACCCTTCCGCCGATCTTACGATTACCTCATCGGGGACGCAGAAGGCGATGCGCATATGGCCGGGTGAACCGAAACCGGTGCCGGGGACGGTGAGAATCTTTTCTTCGAGAAGCAGAGCGACAAATTTTACATCATCGGCAAGGGGGGTCTTTGGAAAGACATAGAATGCCCCTTTCGGCGGGGTGAAGGTGTATCCGGCGTCGCTGAGAATGGTGCAGAGCAGTTCTTTGCGTCTGGCATAGATGGAAGTATCTACACCGACATCCTGCAGTTCCGCCACCACCCGCTGCATAAGCGCCGGGGCGTTGACAAATCCGAGGATCCTGTTGGCCAGGGTTAGGGCATCCAGTAGACCGGCTTTTTCTTCAATGTGCGGATGCACCGCCAGGTAACCGATCCGTTCTCCCGGTAACGAAAGGTCCTTTGAGTAGGAAGAAACGACGATACTGTTTTTGTAGGCGGTAAAAATGCTCGGCACCTGGTGGCCATCAAAGACTATCTTCCGGTACGGTTCGTCGGCTATGAGGTAGATAGTGCTCTCAAGCCGGTCTTCGGCGAGGGTGAGCATTTCGCCCAGCGCCCAGAGGGCGTCGGCGGAGTAGATCTGGCCGCATGGATTGTTCGGTGAATTGATGATAATCGCCTTGGTCTTTTCCGAGATGGCTACCTCAATGGCTTGCAGATCAAGGTTGAACTCCTCGTCGGTGTTGACAACCTTGGCGACGCCGCCATGGTTGTCAATATAAAAACCATACTCGACAAAATACGGGGCAAGGATGATGACCTCGTCCCCGGGGTTGAGGATGGCCTTCATGACGATATTTAAGCCCCCGGCAGCACCGCAGGTCATGAGCATGTCGCCATGGCCGATGGACATCTCCTGCTCGGCCGACATGCGCCCGGCGATGGCCTCTCTTACCCAGGGATAGCCGCCGTTGGGCATATAGGCATGTACGCCGGGGCTGGTGTCCCGAACAATTTCCTGAATGACTTCGTTATATTGTGGTGGGGGAGGGGCATCGGGATTACCAAGACTGAAGTCACAAACATTTGCGGCCCCATGGGTTGCTTTCATTCTCGCGCCTTCTTCGAACATTTTTCGTATCCAGGAAGATTTTGTGGCGAAGAATTGCATTTTTTCAGAAACAGCCATTGTTGTTCTCCTTATTGTGCTTTCGGTATTGGCAAAGAGCTTTTCCTCTTCTCCATGATGATCCTGGCGTCCACGGCCAGGAGGTGGTCGCCGAAACCTTTCACCGGATTGAGATCAATCTCACAGATCTCTGGAAAATCGGTGACCAGGCGACCGAGACGCACGAGATAATCGCTGAGCACGGCCGTATCCATACCGACCGTGCCGCGGACTCCGTCGAGGAGTGCCCGGCCGCGAATCCCGTTTATCAGCCGTTGGGCCTCGGCCTTGCTCAGGGGGGCCAGGGCAAAACGTACATCTTTCAACACCTCGGTGTGAATACCGCCGAGACCAAACATCACCAGATGACCGAAGTGGCCATCGCGGCTGGCTCCGAGGATAACTTCCAGGCCACCGATCATCGGCTGGAGGAGGACACCCCGAGTCTCGGGGATGGCCATGAGCGCCGACCAGGCGGTCATGGCCTCATCCAGATTTTTTATGCCGAGGCGTACGCCGCCGACGTCGGTCTTATGTAAAGGACCGATAACTTTCATTGCCAAAGGAAAGCCCAGGCACCGGCAGTTCTCGGCCAGATGGCATGAATCTTTTGCCGCTATCTCTTCCGGTAGCCTGAAGCCTGCGGCGAGCAGCACTCGGCGCACCGCTTGCGGATCAAGGGTGCCGTGTCCTCCAAACAGTGCCTGGCCGATTGCCTCTTTGTTATATTCAGGAGGGAAGCTCGGTATCGCCGGCTCCTCCGCCGGGACAGCATGGTCGGCAACAAGCGCTAAGGCCCGGCCCAAGGCCACCTCATCGGGAAAGAAGACGTTGCCTCCGCGGGTGAAGTCGTCGATCTTTTCCCGGCAGGAGGTGAGCGAGCTGAGCATCGGCAGAATGGGAACGGGGCTCTGTCGCATAGCCACGGCAATTGCCTGGTAGATGGCGGCGTTGTCGGACAGCCCCGAGTCACCGGTGAGGACGGCGATAGCATCGATGCGACCCCGCTCATTTTCGCCCAGTACCTGGAGGATTGCCTCCATCTGCTCAGCGGTCCGTGACGGCAGGGCGTCGATGGGGTTTATGATCGAACTTTCCGGTGGCAGGATTTTCCCTAGTTTCGTGCGGGTAGCTTCGGAAAGTGGCACCAGCTCAAGCCCGCCTCGGGCCACTTCGTCGGCCAGCATGACACCAGGGCCACCGGCGTCGGTGACGATGGCGATCCGCTTGCCGGGGAGCCGACCCCCTATCGCTCGGAGGGCGCAGGCGACGTCGACCAGGGCCTCGCGACCGGTCACCCGGATGATGTCGGCCTTGTCGAACAGGGCCTGAACTGCTGTGTCACTGGTGGCCATGGCGCCGGTATGACTGGCAGCAGCCCGCGATCCGGCGGCGGTGGCCCCGGACTTGATGCCGACCAAGATACAACCTTTTTTCGCAAGATTTCGCGCGTGGCGGAGGAGGAGGTCCGGCTTTTTCACCGCCTCCATATAGAGCATCAGGATGCGAGCGCAGTGGGAACCATAGTTATCGTCATACAGTTGTACCAGATCCTCAACCCCCATCTGGGCGGAATTGCCGAGATTGATAACCGTACCGAAGGATAGGCCCCGGCCCTCGCCGCACTCCATGACATAGTCCACCGTTGCCCCCGAGCCGCTGATGAAATCGACAGCCCCGCCGGGCAGTTTCGGGATGATGCCGGCGAACTTGCCTTTATAGGCGGTGGTGAGAAAACCCGAGCAGTTCGGGCCGATCATGGCCATTCCGGCGGTGTCGGCAATTTGCCGCATTTTTTCCTCGAGCGCTTTGCCGGCCACATCCTTTTCGCCAAAGCCCGAGGTGAGGATAATGGTTGCCCCGGTGCCGTGATTGGCCAGTTCGGTCACCGCCGCTGGAACAAGAGCTGCGGGAATGGCGACGATGGCCAGATCCGGGGTCTCGGGCAGGTCGGCAATCGACTGAAAGACCGGGACGCCAAGAATCTCCAAGGCCTTCGGATTTACCGGGAGAAGTATCCCAGCATAGCCGTGCTCCAGGATGTTCTTAAAGACTCGGCCACCGGGCTTCAGGAGGTCGCTGCTCGCCCCGACAATCGCGATGCTCCGCGGTCGGAAGAGACATTGATAGATGCGCTTCGACCGTTCTTCCGCCGAAACCGGATTTTGCTCAATAATGGGCATATTACTTTCTTCCTTTTTCTTTCTTGCAAAAAGTTCTCGTCCTCGTCGGAACCACCGATAACATGGGAAGTCTTCCGGCTCTGTTTCGATTCCTGAACCGAGATATTAAAAATAACACTTATCAAGATTTTCCTCATTGATTTTCAAGTGGCTGTCCTGATTGCGGAAGGCAGTTTTCACGGAGATCGTCAGCCGATTTCGTTGTTTTGGTTGCTTATTCTTCCTTTGGCGGATGCGCCGACTTGGAGACGCGGTGAAAAATAATGTCACCTTACTTAACTTAGGGTAAAGTAGTTCAACTGTATTGTATATCTACGGAATGTATTGAAGGATTGATAACTGGTTTTTAAGAGGAAAATGATATGGAATTCTGGACAAAACTGAGTGGCTGGTTTGCCTCAACGCATCTGCATGAACAAATCAGAGATGTCGATTATATCGGATTATTTAGCAATCCATGGTTTATCGTTCCTTTTGGACTGATGATTGGCTACATGGTTTTCAAACAAAAATGGCGAGATATAGTCATTATCGCCATTTTTGTCGGTGTATGGTGGGTATCCGGAACCCCCTACATGGATACCCTCCTGGTAAAAGGTGAAATACAGATCGAAAAAATCTTGCCGGTGATTTTTGGCGGGGCTGGTGCCGTCGGAGTCGTTATTTATCTTCTTTTTGGCCGATCTGATTGAACGGGGAAGAGTATGCAGTTTCGCAATGGAATATTCATCATTACCGAGGAAGATCATTGTCCGCTTTACAATGTTCGGGAGGAACTGCGGGTCAGTGAGGGTATTCTTACCCTGACTACCGGTAAGCCTACCTGCCTTGTCCTCGCCCGGGAACTGATCACCTTGGCATCTGCAGACAACAGCTATGAAAACTATTCCCTGGGGAGTACACAAAAAGCAAAATTTGAGTGTGGCGGCTGCGTTGGCTTGATCCGTTTTGAATATAAAAAAGAGAAGGAATTTGCTACCCTGCAGATGAAACTGCTGGCAGCCGCCGAGCGCCGTGAAAAAATACAGGAGACCGCCGGTTTTGCCGGACTGCTGCGGGCAATAGACATTTTTTCACCTTTGTCCGATGAGGACCTGCTTGATCTGGCAACACTTCTTGAACTTTTGGAATATCCTTGGCAGTTTCCCATAACCCAGAAAGGCGACCCGGGGAATCGGCTCTATATCCTTCTCTCCGGTAAGGCGGAAGTCATTGATGATCATGGGGTAACCCTGGTTGAGCTTGATCGGGGCGAGGTCTTTGGTGAAATGAGTCTGCTCTCCGGAGAACGAGTGTCGACCACTATTATGGCGGCTGAAACATGTCAGGTAGCGGTGATGAACCACAAGAATTTTCGCCACATCCTCATTCGTTTTCCGACACTGCAGGTTTTCTTTTACAAACTTCTGGTCAGCAGAATCACCAAAATGAATCTCCAGCGGGCTGAAGAGTTGGCCTCGGGAATGGTCGGCCAATTGACGGATATTTCACTGGTCGAACTGTGTCAGATGATCAATGTCAATCAGAAAACCGGCAAACTCCACATCGAGTTTGAAGAAAATAGGGCTGTTATCATGTTTAATGAAGGAGAACTGGTCTACGCCGAACTCAACGGAACGATCGGCAAAGAGGCTTTTTATCAGATCGTAGCCTTGAGTGGCGGTCGTTTTAAATTCACCCAAGGGTTGACGGATAATGAAAAACGACGCGACGTCATCGGTGGTTTCATGGGGATGCTCATGGAAGGGATGAAACGTCTTGATGACCGAAATCCCTGATCCGTTTGTAAAAGAATTGCCTGGCCGGATATCTTTTCGAAATGGCTATGAAATTCCAGTTGTGGATGTCTGTCTGAAAAAACCAATGGATGCGGCAGCGTGACAATATGAGCCGGAGAGTGGTGAAACAAGGACTTCTGGCAACCTTGGAACAGGCAGATTTTCGAGGAGTTGCTCGTTTCCTTGACAGCCATCCACCGCATCAGCTCCTAAACCCACTTTTTTCAGCCCTTTGTAATCCATTGGAGCAGGTGCGCTGGCATGCGGTATGTGGTTTTGGGCGGATAGTTCCCTCCATGGTCGACAAGGACCCGGAGTCGGCGAGGATTGTTATGCGTCGTTTTCTCTGGTCCCTCAATGATGAGTCAGGGGGAATCGGCTGGGGTGCCCCGGAAGCTATGGCCGAGATCATGTTCCATTGCACCCTGCTGCGTCGGGAGTATCTGCACATGCTCGTTTCCTATATGCGTGAGGACGGTGAGGAAAGTTTTCAGGAGGGTAACTACTTGGAATTGCCACTCCTGCAGCGGGGACTGCTTTGGGGAATTGGTAGATTGTGTCAAGGGCACAGATCGGAAATGGTGGCGAGACAAATAGCGGGTGATCTTATCGCCTACCTGTCTTCTCCTGATCACCAGGTTATAGGCTTAGCAATCTGGTGTCTGGGAATACTGGGGGAAAATCCGGCAGCACCGAAAATTTCTACATTTCTCTGCCATCCCGGAGAAGTACGCTTGTTTCTTGGCAATACCTTAAAGACCGTAACGGTGGCAAAACTTGCTGAGGATGGTCTCATAGGGATAAATGCGGCGAGAAATGGCGCCCATATAACCGAGCAAAGACGAAATGACAAAAAATCATAAAAATTACCGAAGTCGTTGCATAAATGGTAAATCAAACTCTCATTGAATATGCGGGCTTTGTCCAGCTTCCGGTCGTAGCGGGTGCGGTAGCCACTAATCTTACCGCCTTGCAGCAGGCCTTGCAGGATATGCAACCACCGAAACATTCACTGCTGGTTCTTCCCGAACTCTGGGGCACGGGGTTTGCCTACCAGGATTTGCCGCATCTGCAGAACTCAGTAATCAGACTGGATGAGGAACTGCGGTGTTTAGCCGCCCGGTTTGGTATTCTTTTTGCCGGCTCTTTACCGGAAAAAAACCCACAACTTGAGGGTTTTTTTTATAATACCCTCAAGGTCATCGGCGTTGACGGATGCTATGGAGTATATCGGAAAAACCATCTCTTTCCCGGGGAAGAGGCAGCGTTTTGCGGCTGGCCTTTTTATTCTCCACCGGTGCAGACACCACTCGGGTCTATTGGCTGCATGGTCTGCTATGATATTCGATTTCCGCATATTGCTCGATCCCAGTGTCAGCAGGGTGCGGACATACTTCTCTGTGCCGCCGAGTGGCCGGCAAAGAGAATTGAGCACCTTCGGGCTTTGGCGATTTCTCGGGCTATTGAAAATCAAACGTATCTGGTGGTTTGCAATGGGGTGGGCAAAAATGGGGATGTTGACCTCGGCGGTCATTCCCTGATAATTTCTCCCGACGGCAAAGTGCTGTGCGAAGCTGGCGCCGAAGCGGCTGCTGAGGTGGTGACAATGCACTGGTCGCTTAAAGAGGAGGCGCAAAGGCAATTCAGATCATTTGCCGAGGCCCCATTTCCTCTATCGGCGCCGATGAAGATCGGCAGCCCGGAAGCCTGTGCCGAAGATGCCGAAAAAAGAAGCAGCATTGGTCAGCGGGTGATCTTTATCCGTCTCGCCGTAAACGGTTCCTTTGCTGAGGCGGTTGATCTGCTGGAGAGCACAAGGCGCCATGGCGATCATCTGGTGGTTGCTGCAGAGCTTTCTGAAGCCGAGTGCCAAAAACAAAAAACCATCGATCAGCAACTTCTCACAGCGTATGCCGCTCTCGGTTGTGTCGGGACTATTTTCCCCTGTGCAACAATGACCCCAGCCATTGAAAGCCGCCTCAAACGATGCAGTTATCTGGTGTTGCCATGACCTTAAAACTGCGCTATTTTTTATCCCAAACCATTACCCTAAAATTCCCGAGGGGATGGGGGGTACTCTGGAGTTACCAAGGCTAGCGCCACCGTCCATTCGCAGGATAGTTCCGGTAATATACCCGGCTTCCACCGCCAAATAGTATACGGCGGCAGCAACCTCTTCCGGTAAACCGGTACGTTCCAGGAGGATTGTCGCCAACAGATCTTTTTTTTCTTGGTCCGTCAGGTTTTGCCAACCGCGAGTACCCTCGCCATGTCTATGCTGGATAAACCCCAGCATCAATTCATTGACGCGAAGAGCAGGGGCTGCTTCTTTGGCCCAGGTTTCGGTAAAAGACTGAATCGCTCGGTTGGCCGCACTGTATCCGTCGCTAAAAAAGACAGCCGCCGGACCGCTGCGGCCGGTTATTGCGGCGATTGATGAGATGTTTACCACCGAGCCTCCGGCACGGTTCTGCATGAGTGGAAAAAAATGGTGATAAAGTAGCCACTTGGCATTCATAGTTGTTGTGATTTCCAGCTCCCATTGGGCCTTGTTATAGGCCAGGTCATAGCTCCCATGGACGACAGGCATACCTCCTCGTTCGATATTATTGATAAGAAAATCAAGGGAGCCAAAGCGAGTTCTGACGCTTTCCGCCAGCAATACAACCTCATCTTGCCGCCGCAGGTCGACTGCACTGCAAAAATATTTAACGGCGGCGGTTTGAAATTCGTTTTCCATCTCGGCTATTGATTCCGGCCAGTCATAAACCGGCAGTACCAGGGTGGCACCTCGGCTTGCAAATTTTCGGGCAATCGCCCTCCCAATGGGCCGAGAAGCGCCGGGGATGAGGGCAATCTTTCCTTGCAGCGGCATAGTTATTCTACCAGCTAAATGGATTTTTGATGAGGCCGGGTTGTAGCGGTTCCGATATCGGATTATCAATCCCGTCCTGGTGCCGCAAACCATACAGGGCCAAAAGATTGTCGTCCATGTACAATTGATGATCGTATGTAGCGATGATATTGCTGTTTTCAGGGGCTATAAGCCTTGCTGAAATGTACAACATCCGGTCGGAACGGGAAACAGTTCCGGCAAGAATAGCCTGGGCCTGGAGTTCGCCACTGATTTTTGAGAGATCCCTTGAGAGAACGGTTTCCCCTGATTTCGGGTCTATGTTGATTGTGCGGGTAAGCTTTATCTCACGGACACTGTAGCCAAGCTGCACCATTCTGGAGGTGATGTGCTCCTGGAGCAACCTGCCGAAGCGTGAGGTTTTGGCGAGGTCGTTGTTATCGACAAAGGTTGTAACCATGATCGGCATGTCCGGGTGGAGGGGTACCAGCGGAGGCATTGAACGGTCAACCAGATTTTCAGCGATTTGATAGGACAAACCGATAAGGTCGGTATCTTTACCAAAGACCCTTGCCAATCGGGTGCCGTTAAGGTCTGAGCAGCCGGTTTCAAGCAGCAGGAGAAAGCAAAGAAGAAGGTATAATGTTGTTTGAAGCATGGGAGAAATAGGGTTGATCGGGAATGTAATGCGCGACGAGGATTTCATGATGTACTTTGCCTTTATATCTCTTTTTTGTCGGCTGGTGCCGATTTTTCGCTGCTCTCTGGAGCAGGTTTGAATGTATTTGGCAAGGGTTTGCCCTGCTCCTTTCGTTTTGGGTTTTCCGGGCCAGTCAGCTTCATGGTTTTCGCCTGCGACAAATTTTCTTGATAGTGCCAGAAATCTTTATCATTAATGTAATAGATATCCGAAGCTCTGAAGAGATATTTTCCGCCGGCCAGCATTGAGGTGGTAATAATAATTTCGTAATGGCCATTAATGGTCATGTTGGCGTTGGCTACGTCGCTGGCTGCCCCTATGGCGAGGGTAACCAGATCCGCCGGGGCATTGCGAAGAACCACGATTGCCGCAGAAAGGCCGGTCAATAAACCAGGTTGCAGGCTGCGAATACGCTCACTGGCATGGCGAACGATTTGCACTTTATAATGAATTTCCAAGGTCTCTTCGTCGTTCTGCTTTTTGGTCGGAATGCCGTAGCCGACCAGATTGGTAATAAGCAAATCCCGAAAAGCCTCATTAAAACTGCTGGTCTCCGTGGGGCTGCAGGGTTTTGACTCGTTTCCGCAGGTTTCCTTGACGAAAACGGTTTTGCTTGCATTGTCGGTGATGATAAGCTCATTATTGATACGATCGGCAAGATCATCTGCCAAAACCTGCCAATGATGTGAGGCTTCCATTTTTTGCTGCTGCGAGTAGGGGTATGCAATTGGTTCAGGGATCCGGCCGGCACAACCGCCGACAAGGAGGAGGACCAAGACATAAGAAAGAGAGGAAGGCATAAAGGTTCTCCGCTGGGGTTGAACGGCTTATTATCGAAACTTTATCGGATAAGATTGAAAATAAGTAAAGGAAAATATGTGATTCTGCATAGCTATATTGTTATTGCAGAACGATAGTTGTTATACTATGGGATGTAAGAGACAATGGCGATAGGGTTTTGCCGACCAATCTGGTGTTGGGTCGGGTCGTATTCTTAATCGAGTGTATTTTCTATAATGATAATCGATCTGCACGTTCATTCGACATTTTCCGACGGCAGCATGAGTCCAACCGAGCTGGTACAATATGCGCATAGGCAGGGACTTTCGGCTCTAGCTATCACCGACCATGATACTATAGAAGGTGTTGAAGAAGCAATGCACATAGGTGACCCGTTGGGTGTTGAAGTTGTTCCGGGTCTAGAACTAAGTATAAAACATGGAGACAACGCAGTGCATCTGCTGGGATATTTATTTGAGCCCTCGGACAAAGCATTGCTTTTGGCTTTGCACCGTCTTCAGGTTGCGCGTCTCGAGCGAAACGAGATCATCCTCGCTAACCTCAATCGTCTAGGAGTGGCCATAGAGATGCAGGAATTGGAAAAAATGTCCGGCCACGGACAAAGCGGCAGACCGCATATTGCTCAGATCTTGATGCAAAAACAGGTGGTAAAAAATATGGATGAGGCTTTTGACCGGTATCTTGCAAAAGGGGGCTTGGCCTATGCTCCTCGGACTGTGTTGCAGGCTGAAGATGCCATTCAAATGATTAAGAATGCAGGAGGGGTGGCGGTTCTCGCCCATCCACAGCAACTCGAGAAGTCGGGAAAAGATGTCGGCGCGGTGATTAGCAAACTGCAGACCGCAGGTCTTGACGGGATTGAGGTCTATTACCCAACGCATTCGCGGCAATTCAAGAAAAAACTCCTGACCATCGCCAAAAAACTTGATCTTCTTATAACCGGAGGAAGCGATTATCATGGCACAATTCGGCCTGGTACTACCCTGGCCGGAGGTAAGAATTGTTCGGTTCCCAGGAATCTGCTCGAAGAGATGAAGGGACGTTTGGAAAGGAACCATTCGCTTGTGCGACCAGAGCCACTTGCTTGAAGGAATAAATTATGACTATGTATTCGATCCTAGTCGTCGACGACGAACCAAATTATCTCATTGTATTGTCGGAACTCTTGAAAGATGAGGGTTTTGAAGTTTTTACCGCCGCCGATGGTCAGGCAGGTCTTACGATTATTGAGGCAGTTGACCTCGATATAGTGGTAACCGATATGCAGATGCCCGGCATGAATGGTCTGCAGCTCCTCTACAAAGTGAAAGAAAAGAATCCCGATCTGCCGGTTGTCGTCATCACCGCCTTTGCCGAAGTTGACAAGGCAGTTCAGGCGATGCAAGCCGGTGCATTCAATTATCTTGCTAAACCCTTTTCCAATGATGAATTGATTATCACCCTGAAAAAAGCCGCCCAACATTATTCTCTTATTCGTGAAAACAGTCGGTTGCGGGATGAGATTAAAGGCAAGAGCGGTTTTGGCGGCATGGTCGGTAAAAATCCGAAAATGCTCCAGGTGTATCAACTCATCGAAAAGGTCGCTCCGACCCATGCTTCAGTGCTCATCACCGGAGAAAGCGGCACCGGTAAAGAGTTGGTTGCCAAGGCCATTCATGTGAACAGCCCACGCGAATCCCGGCCGTTTATCGCCGTCAACTGTGCGGCGTTGTCAGAAAACCTCCTGGAAAGCGAGCTGTTCGGCCATGAGAAAGGGGCGTTTACCGGGGCGGTGGCCATGCGCAAAGGGCGGTTTGAGCTTGCCGACACCGGGACGATATTTCTCGATGAGGTTGGTGAAATTCCTTTAGCCCTGCAATCAAAATTGCTCCGTGTCCTTCAGGAAAAGACCTTCGAGCGGGTCGGTGGGGGAAAAACCATTGAGGTGGATGTGCGCATAATCAGCGCCTCAAATAAGGAACTTCGCGAAGAGGTGGCTGCCGGGAGATTCAGGGAAGATCTGTTTTATCGGCTCAATGTTATTCCCATCACATTGCCGGCACTGCGAGATCGAATGGATGACATGCAGCCGTTGGCGGAATATTTCGTCGAAAAATACCGCAAGGAATTGGTGAAGCCGAAACTGCAGATATCGGCGGACGCCCTGAAGCTCTTGATGAAACTTCCCTGGGAAGGAAATATCAGAGAACTGGAAAACACCATTGAGCGAGCGGCCATTCTCTGCAGCAATGATCTCATTGAAGCGGATGATGTGCATCCGGACATTCAATACGCCGAAGAACCGAATCCGCTGGGCCAGGATGTCGACCTGCGGTTGATGTTTCCGGAGGATGTCGGATTGAACGACGTGCTCTACGTCATAGAAAAAAAAATGCTCACCCAGGCCCTTCTCGATACCGAGTATGTGCAGGCCAGAGCCGCCGAAAAATTGGGAATTACCAAGAGTCTTCTGCAATATAAGATGAAAAAATACCAGATAAAAAAAAGAAGATGAAGGGTATAATACATTGTATCAACTTGATTTTTCGCCATCCTTTTCCTGGTATCCCCAATGCAGCTTGTTGCGCAGGATGGTGAAATAATCCCGGGTTGAGGAGACTACCAGTTGGAGAAAATGTTTGGCGGTTTGTATTTCCAGCTCATCACCGTTTTTCATCTCCCAGAAGGGTTGTCCATCAATAATGACCTGGGCCCGCTCGCTCATGTTGCCGGCCTCATAGCATGTTTTTATCAGTTTGTCGGCCGGGAGGATGATCGGTCTACTGCTTAACATGAACGGACAGATGGGTGTCACCGTGATTGTCGCGAGACCAGGATAGACCAAGGGACCGCCTGCCGACAGGTTGTAGGCTGTCGATCCGGTAGGTGATGAAAAAATGAGGCCGTCGGCCCTGTAGGTGGTGATGTATTGTCCGTCGGCGACCGTGCGGAGGTTAAGCAGTCGGTCGAGCACATTTTTAGCGATGACGACGTCATTCAAGGCATACCTGTAAGCCGTCTGCTGATCTTCGGAAAGAAGACGGGCACGAAGCATTAACCGGTTTTCAATGGTCACGTCACAGGTGAGAATTTTTTCCAAGGCGCGAAAGGTCTCGTTTTCGGTGAGTTCCGTGAGAAATCCGAGATTACCCATGTTAATGCCGAGAACTGGAATGGAATAGCGAGCGGCGGTTTCGGCAATGTGCAGGAGAGTGCCGTCTCCTCCCAGGACAATGATTATGTCGAGGTCGGGGACGATGGCATTGAGGGTAACGCCGATGCCTCTTTCCTGCAACCAATGTGCAAGCATTGCTGCATATTCATCCGGCCGGTCGGCATCTTTCTTGGTGATCAGGCCGGCACTGCGGACTGCAAGTCTTCTCGCGGTCCTGAACGGTGTTGAATTATAGGTCATTCAAGTTTGCCCAGTTCTTTCGAACGATTGACGGCCGCTTCAACTATATCCATGATGATGCCGTGAAAGCCGACCTTTTCCAGAACATGGAGGGCGGTGATGGCAGTTCCGCCCGGCGATGTCACCTTACCTCGCAGGGCGGCAGGATGCTCGCCGCTTTCCCTGAGTAGTTTTATTGATCCGGAAATGGTCTGGAGTGCCAGTTTTTCGGAGATGACCCGAGTCAGTCCCGATTTGACGCCGGCGTCAACCAGTGCTTCTACAAAAGAAAATACATATGCCGGGCCGGAGCCACTGAGGCCGGTAACGGCATCGAGATGAACTTCATCAAGAATGACCACTTCTCCGACGGCAAGGAAGATATCCTCGGCTACCGACAGCTCTTTATCGCTGACATTTTCATTCTTACTGAGAGCTGATGCGCCCTCCAGCACCAAGGCCGGAGTGTTGGGCATAACGCGGATGATTTTTGTTTCTTCTTTGCCGATGGTGTTGATATAAAATGAGATCGGCAGGCCGGCCGCGATGGTGATGAGGATATGATGCGGCAGGAGGCATTGCCGGCAATTTTCCAGCACCGCTCGCATGGTTTGCGGTTTGACGGCCAAAATGACCACTTTGCTTTTCTCAAAGATGGCATGATTATTCTGGAAGGTCTTGACCTTGTAGGTGTCTTCCAGATGCTCGCGCCGGAAATCATTGGGTTCGGAAACGAGAATGTTGCCTTTATGATACAGGCCTGAAGCAATGATGCCTCTGATAAGTGCTTCTGCCATCTGACCGCCGCCGATAAAACCAATGTATTGTTTCATTTTATACTCAAAGCGTGAAGGAATTGGGAAAAATCATGGTGGAATTTATCCATGCAATCATAATCGGTTTCAGGTAAATATCAATTTCGATTGTTATAAACAGCATTATAAACAAGGTCCGGTAATCAACAAAGATACTTTTGCAAACAAGGTGGAACACGATGATAAGTAAAGATTTGCTGGAAATTCTGGCCTGCCCCCAATGTAAGGGTGCCCTCCAGTTGCAAGGTGAGAAAGGGCTGCTCTGTGAAAAATGTTCTCTCCTGTATGCGATTCGCGATGACATCCCAATTATGCTCATTGATCAAGCACAGAAAGTGGAGAAGTCCGTTAGATAAGGTTTTCCTGCTTTTCGGCAAGTACATACAACCCGCATCACCGCATATTGAGGAATATATATGACCACTTCTGAAAATTCTATTCAGTTGTTTGATCGGTTTACCGTCCCTGGTGATCCTGTTCGTAGTGACTACCTTGGGTTGATTAAAGAAATCGTTGTTCGAAAACAAAGTGAAGGTTCCACCTGGCAGGAACCCTTGGCGGCGGCATATCAGCTTCTTTTTGAGGAAATCAGAGATAATCGCCGGGAGCCTGTGGAGGGGATCTCGTTTGGTACTTCAGGATGGCGCGGCAAACTTGGTAAGGACATTTTTGTCTGTTCTGTGGCGTTGGTGACCACGGCGATTGTACAGATGTATGAAAACCTGGAGGCAGAACCGGATTTAACAGGACTGCTGGGGGTTGAGAGTTTGACTGAAGCTCAGACAAGAGGCTGCGTTCTTGGCTTTGACAACAGGTTTGCCGGTTCCCTTCTTGCCGCAAGTGTCGCCTGTGTTCTGGCTGGCAAAGGCTTTCGTGTCCATTATGCCGGCGAGTCAACCACCGGTGTGCTTTCCGCTGCGGTTATCAAACTGCAAGCCGCTTTTTCAATTAATCTCACCCCCTCGCACAATCCCCTCGATTATGGTGGATACAAATTCAATGCGGCGGACGCCGGCCCTGCTGCTTCACAGATAACCGAAACAATAACTGCAAATGCTCGAAAACTTGTGGGGCAGGGCTATGTTCCGGAGAAGATTGCCGCGACTATAGAAGAAGTGATGAGGTCATATTCTATTGTCCAGCCTTTTGATTCTTTCGCCACCTGGAAAAGTTTGGTGCAGGAAAATAAGCCGGTGCACGGACTTGACCTTGCTCAAGCAGTTGCGGCTTTCCTTAAGCGCGACGATATGGTCGTTGTCGTTGACTGTGTCCATGGTTCAAGTCGGTTGCATATACGGGAGCTGTTTTACCGCACCACGAAACCCGCGCTCATTGTCCTCCGTGATACAGCCGATGTGACATTTGGTGGTGTTGCCCCGGAACCTTCAACAGTCAATATGATGAATGTTGTTGAGACACTTCAGAAAAGCTCCGCAGCTCTGAAGCTTGGAGCAATAATCGACCCTGATGGCGACAGAATCCGTTTTACCGACGGGACAACGGAAATCACCATGAATCAGTTTGGTGCCATGGCCTATCATTTTCTCCATGAATATAAAGGTAAAAAAGGGATGGTCGCAAAAACCGTGGCCACCTCCAATCTTGCCAACGGTATCGCTGCAGCCCTTGGCGAAGAGCTGTATGAACCAAGTGTGGGATTCAAAAATTTTAAACCGGTAATCGGTCGGGCGCTCGTCTACTTTGAAGAGTCGGATGGTATATCGATCATCGGCCATACCCCGGAAAAGGATGCATATATTGGTTTGCTGTTGGCCCTTGAGATGATGCTGGCAACCAATATGAACCTTGGCGACTATCTAAAAAATATCGAAGGTAAGTACGGCGCCTATTATCCGGAACGAGACGGAGTGGTGGTAAGCGTCCAGGGCGAGGAACTCCTGCGCCTTTTAGCAGGACTGGCAAAGTATCGACAAGGAAGCATCGTTAAGGTTGGCGACACTGACCGGCGAATTACCGAGCTCATTAGTATAGACGGCCGGAAAATGGTTTTCGAAGATGGTTCCTGGCTGATGATACGTCCCTCAGGGACGGAGCCCAAGGTGCGATTTTATGTTGAAGCCAGGACTCCTTCCGGGACGAGTGACCTGGTGACGGCGGCGAAAAACATGTTAGTCGAAATAGGTATTTTATGAGATCTCTTCTGTGTGCAATTTCTCTTTGAAGATGTAGCAAAGTAGCCGTGTCGGGGCTGTTGGCGGTTGCATTTTACCATTCTGGTATTATTATCAGCATGTAACAAAAAAACTCTTAGGAGCCGTTGGTTATCTAGCCGACAACGGCTTATTATCATTCTTTTCAGGAGTACACCATGTGGGAATATACCGATAAGGTTCAACAGCATTTTCTGACCCCTCAAAATGTTGGGGAAATTGACAAGCCGAGCGGGACCGGAGATGTTGGTTCGCTGGCCTGTGGTGATGCTTTGAAGCTGACTCTCAAGATAGATGCAAACGACATTATAACAGATGCCAAATTCAAGACCTTTGGGTGTGCCAGTGCCATTGCGTCCTCATCCGTTTTGACCGAAATGGTCAAGGGCTTGGCGGTCGATGAAGCGGCCAAAATCACCAATGAAGATATTGCTCAGGCCCTTGGCGGCTTACCGAAGGAAAAAATGCACTGCTCGGTCATGGGACGGGAGGCACTTGAGGCGGCGATTGCCGATTATCGCGGCCTGAAGTTACCGATGGCCGAAGGAGAGGTGGTCTGTGAATGCTTTGGCGTCACCGATTTGGAGATTATCAGAGCAATTAAGGAATCCAGCCTGCGGTCGGTTGAAGAAATTACCAACTTCACCAAGGCTGGAGGCGGCTGCGGCAAGTGTGAAGAGAAACTGCGAAAAATTCTGCACGATACGGTCAGCGGCAAGTCGGAAATATCAATTCCCCATGCCACCCCAAAAAGAATGACAGCCCTGCAGAAGATCAAAAAAATCGAAGAGGTCCTTGAGCGCGAGATCAGGCCGGGGTTGAAAAAAGACGGTGGCGATATCGAACTCATTGATGTCGATGGTGACTTTGTTATCGTCTCGCTGCGTGGCGCCTGTAAGAGTTGCAATAAATCGCAGACGACCATCAAGGAATATGTTGAAAAGAAGCTGCGGGAACTGGTTTTGACCAGTCTGATCGTTGAGGAGAGCAACTCATGACCGCTGGAAACCCTAACGTCATCTATATGGATAATAACGCCACCACTCGGGTTGCACCCGAGGTGGTTGAGGCAATGATGCCATTTTTAACGGAATCCTACGGTAACCCATCGAGCATGCACACCTTCGGTGGTCATGTCGGGCAGGATGTTAAAGATGCCAGGATAAAGGTAGCGGCTCTGCTCGGTGCGGAACCTGGAGAAATCACCTTTACCAGTTGCGGCACGGAGAGTGATTCCACCGCTATTCTTTCCGCTCTCAGGACCGACCCGGAAAAAAGACACATTGTTACTACCAGGGTTGAGCATCCGGCGGTTAAAAATCTTTGTGAAAATCTTGAAACGGTAACCGGCCATAAATACCGGGTAACACGCTTGAAGGTGGATGCCGAAGGTATGCTGGATATGGCGGAATACCAGGCGGCACTCAGCGAAGACACCGCCATCGTCAGTGTCATGTGGGCCAATAACGAGACCGGGGTTATTTTTCCAGTTGCCGAGATGGCCGGGATGGCCAAAGAAAGGGGTATCCTGTTTCATACTGACGCAGTGCAGGCAGTCGGCAAAATAGCCATTGACTTGAAGAGCCTAGATATTGACTTCCTCTCCTTGTCCGGCCACAAACTGCATGCACCCAAAGGCGTAGGCGTCCTGTACATCAAACGAGGCACACTCTTTGTCCCTTTTATGATGGGCGGACATCAGGAGCACGGACGCCGTGGCGGGACCGAAAATGTCACATCGATTGTCGGACTTGGCCGGGCCTGCGAATTGGCTGCGGAAAAGATGATCGAAGAAAACAGCCGGGTGAAACAGCTGCGTGACAGGTTGGAGGAGAAACTGCTGGCCGCCATCCCCAAATCCATGCTCAATGGTCACAAGACGGAGCGGTTACCTAACACCGCCAATATCAGTTTTGAGTTTGTTGAGGGCGAAGCCATTTTACTGCATATGAATCAGCACGGAATTTGTGCATCTTCCGGTTCAGCCTGTACCTCCGGTTCCCTGGAGCCGTCCCATGTTCTTAGAGCAATGGGGGTGCCTTTTACCGCAGCCCATGGATCGATCCGTTTTTCGTTGAGTGTCTACAACACCGTTGAGGAGGTTGATCTGGTAATCGCCAAGATGCCGGCAATCATTGAATCATTACGAAAACTGTCGCCTTTCTGGAAAGGATAGCCGTATGAAGATAATAGAGCCCTTCTTTCAAATTCAAGATGATCTGGATAGCTCTTCTGTGGCCGTTCGACTGGAGGCATGTGGACGGGTATGCTATAAAAGTGAAGATAAAATCACCGAGGATTCAGCAATCCCTTTTGTCAGCAAGATAGCGGCCCATGGCCATTATTCCGTTCTGGAAATGGCTGTTTTAACATTTCGTGTAATATGCCGACAAAGCCAGATTGATGATTTGCTTGAGTGTCAGCCGAAATTTCTAGTCATTGACAAATTTCCGGAGGGAATGCTGCTCACGGGATCGATGCGCGCCTTTAAAGAGCTCTATCTTCTGTATCCTGGAAATCAGCTGGCAAACAATCTGATGCTTGTGCTTGTTGGGCTCGTGCCCTATTTATTCGAAAAAAGAATAGATGTGAACACAATTCCGGCAAGGGATAAGAGCATCAGCATAACCAAAATGAATCTTTCGGAGGTTGACAAGCTTCCCGGAGAACTTCGCTTGCGGCACCGGTTTGTCGGTGTCAAATTTGTGGTCAACCGTGCTGTAACCCATGAGTTGGTGCGGCATCGACTCTGTTCCTTTCTTCAGGAGAGTCAGCGCTATTGCCGCTACAGTGAGGACAAGTTTGACAATCAGGTAACCTTTATCAAACCGATGTTTTTCGTGGAGGAAAGTAAAGAATATCAGCTCTGGAAAGAGGCCATGGGACAGGCGGAAGCCACCTACTTCAAGCTTCTGGAGACGGCCACTCCCCAGGCTGCAAGAACTGTTCTGCCCAATTCATGTAAGACCGAGATCATTGTTTTTTGCAACCTCGTAGAGTGGCAACACATCTTTACCTTGAGGACAACAACGGCTGCTGAACCGTCCATGCGGGAAATAATGATCCCTCTGCAAAAAGAGATGCAGAAACGGTATATTCTTTGCTAGCTTTTTTGTCTTAAACGACAGGAATCCTCTCTTTTGTGGGTTGTAAACCTGATCTATTCCAACGTATAATCGAACATCTCTTATCTTTTCTCTTGGCATACCAAAAATCTTTCAAGAAAATTATTTATTTGGTTTATTTTGTTGAAGAATGTAGTGTCTCAAGCAGACGGTCGGATTTGCCGGTACCCTCAAAACACCTTTACAACGGTTCACAGTTATGGCCTTAAGAAGTGACGATTCGCAGCGCAAATCTTCGATGAAGAAGACTGTCAAGGATCAATCCGGCGCAGGGAAAGTCAAAGTTGGAGAATTATTAAGTAAGGCCGGATACATAACACCGAGTCAACTGGAAACCGCGAAGAAAATTCTGCAGAAAAGCGGCGGTCGCTTGAGTTCGATCTTACGGCAGCTGGAATACATCGACGAGAATACCGTCATTAATTTCCTCAGCCGGCAGCATAATTATCCGGCGGTGGTTATTAAAAATGAACCGCCATCAAAAGATGTTCTTAAGCTTTTGCCCTACAGTGAGGCCAAAAAATACTTAGCCTTTCCCTTGCGAATGGCTGGAAACACCCTGCAGATCACCATGTCCGAGCCTTGCGATGTGACGTCGGTTGAGGAGCTGCAAAATCTGGTGAACAAGGAACTCTCCGTTTGTGTCTCCACCGAAGCCGACATTGTCGAGGCCTATCGGAAATATTACGGTATCAATGACGAAGAAGCGAAATCGTTTCTTGGGGCGGTGGAGGAGACTTCCGGCGAGATGGATGTCACCCAGGTCGATGACTTCGGATCGATAGTTGCCGAAGCCGCCGATGATTTTGAGATAGAAGGGGATTCCGCCGATGATATCGGCGAGCAGTTTGCCGCCTCCGATGCCCCGATTATTAAGCTGGTCAATGGTATTTTGATAAAAGCGGTCCAGGACGGGATTTCCGATATTCATGTCGAGCCTTATGAAAAAACCATGCAGGTTCGTTACCGCAAAGACGGTTCGTTATTTAAGTCAATGAACCTTCCGCTGACTATCAAAAACGCCCTGGTCGCCAGGCTGAAAATTCTCTCAGGACTCGATATTACCGAACGCCGTGTACCGCAGGACGGGCGTATCAAGATGCGCATGGGGAAAAACCGCTCGGTTGATTTCCGTGTTTCTTCATTGCCGACCTTGTTTGGCGAATCAGTGGTCTTACGTATTCTTGACAAAGCGTCACTCGACGTTGACTTGACCAAGCTTGGATTCGAACTACAAACCTTCGAGATGCTGAAAAGATGTCTCAGTCGGCCACAGGGATTGTTGCTGGTCACCGGCCCAACCGGTTCGGGGAAGACGGTTACCCTCTATTCCGCCTTGAACTCGATGAACAGCGAGGATATCAAAATCCTCACGGCCGAGGATCCGGTGGAATTCAACTTCAAGGGCATTAATCAGGTCAACGTGCATAAAGAGATCGGCATGACTTTCGCCGCGGCGCTTAAGGCTTTTCTGCGTCAAGATCCTGACATAATCATGGTGGGTGAAATCCGTGATATCGATACCGCGGAAATTGCCATCAAGGCGGCCATGACCGGACATCTGGTTTTTTCTACACTGCATACCAACGACAGTGCCGCGACCATTGGCCGTCTTGTTGATATTGGTATTCCGCCATACATGCTGGCCTCCTCGGTTACCATGGTGCTTTCCCAAAGATTAGGGCGAAAACTGTGCAATAACTGCAAAAAAATTATTAAGTATGAACCGGCGGAACTGATCAAGATTGGTTTTCGTGAAGATGAAGTTAATGACCTGACAATCTACGGGCCAAACGGCTGCCAGGAATGCAATGGTCTTGGCTACAGAGGGCGTGTTGGTTTCTTCGAGCTGATGGAAATAACCGATGAGGTCGCCAAGGCGATAAGTGCTGAGGTGCCCGAAGATCAATTGCGTAAGATCGCGGTCCTGGAAGGCATGACTCCCCTGCGTGATGCCGCTCTGCAGAAGGTTCGTGTAGGAATAACGAGTGTTGAAGAGGCCCTGCGTCGCACCGTGGCACACCGGGAAAGTCTTCCGGCCTATTTGGTCAACCCGGATCAGGAAGACTATGAAGATGGTGATGTGATCATCAGGGAAGGCAACAAGGATATCGACTTTTTTAAACTCATTCGCGGTGCCCTGACGGTTGTGAAAGGTGGTAAGAAAATTGCCGAACTTACCGAACCCGGGGAATATTTCGGTGAGATGGCGTCGATAACCGGGGAGCAACGCACAGCATCAATCATTTCCCAGGGGAGATCAACAATAAAACGCTTCCCTGGTGATAAACTCGAAGAAATTATCGACAAGTACCCTGATGTTTCTCGACATCTCTTTAAAACCATGACGCAACGCCTGCAGAAATCGAATCAGATCATTGTCAAACTGGCCAGCGGCGGTGTGCGCCGACCTCCGCCGCCAGGTGTTCCTCAGGCAGGGCCACCTGTGCCAGAACGTTTGTAACGTGTTAGGCTACCCAGCAACTTTCTCGCAATCGTCGGTGATTCCTACCAAAAAACGTGGCCTTTGTGTTGTTGCGCTGTTGGATGGAAGACCCGGACATGAAAAGCAAACCAAGGGTTTAATTCAGGCGTTGCAGGCCCAAGTCGAAATAGAGACAAGGGAAATTATTGTTGTCCCGGTATCGCCGCTTGCCTTCCTCAGGCAATTAGTACTTCTTTACCTGCCGGGAAAATGGTGGTCCGATCCGCGAATTGACGATGCCGACCTTTTGCTGGGAACCGGCAGTCGAACCCATCTCCCTTTGTTGCTTTTTAAAAAAAGATACGCCATTCCAGCTGTTACCTGTATGTCACCGGCGCTTTTTCTCCGCAATCGCTTTGACCTTTGTTGTGTTCCTGAGCATGATGGACTCCCGGAACGGCACAACATCATGAATACCACCGGTGCGCCGAACCTTTGCCGTAACAAAGGTCAACATAAAGAAGATTGCGGTATGATCCTGCTTGGTGGAGTCGATTTTAAAAGTCACCTTTGGGAATCGGCAAAGATTGCCAACATGGTCAGGCAGATCATCCAGAGGGCACCTGAAAAACATTGGACCATTTCTTCCTCCCCACGGACTCCACAGGAGAGCGTCCAGCTGATGCAAGGAATTGCCGGCGATTTCGCCAATGCCACTTTTTTTGACTATAAAGAGACACAGCCAGGCTGGATTGAGGGCCAATATGATAAAAGCCACGTGGTGTGGGTAACGTCCGATTCAATTTCGATGATCTACGAAGCGCTGACCGCCGGTTGCAAGGTGGGTATCCTCCCTCTGCAATGGCGAAGGAAAAACAGCAAATTCAAAAAAAACGAGGATCTCTTACTGAAGAAAGGGTTCGTCATCTCCTTTGCTTCCTGGGACCAGGGCAACGCTTCCTGGCGTAAGAGTATTGAACTCAATGAAGCGCAACGCTGCGCGGAGCGGATTCTACAGATATGGTGGTCGAAAAACTGACTGTCGTTCAGGTTCTTCCTGAGCTTGATGAGGGCGGGGTTGAGGGAGAAACCCTTGATCTTGCCATATATTTGGCGCGCAATGGATACCGCTCCGTGGTTATTTCCGGGGGCGGGCGTCTGGTGCCGCAACTGGAAAAAAACGGCTGTCTCCATGTGCTCTGGCCGCATATCGGTGAGAAGAGTCTGCGCTGTCTGCAGTATGTTTCAAAACTGCGGAAATATCTGCAAGACGAGCGGGTAGATATTCTCCATCTCCGCTCTCGCTTGCCCGCCTGGATCGGCTATCTTGCCTGGAAGCTCGTGCCGGAAAATCAAAGACCTTCCCTTATTACCACTTTCCATGGGTTTTATTCGGTCAATTCGTACTCGCGGATAATGACCAAGGGTGAGAAGGTCGCTGCGGTTTCCGAGACGATCAAGCAGCATATCATCGATAACTATAAGATTGATGAAAAGCGGATAAGTCTCATCCATGGCGGTTTTGATGTCCGGGATTTTTCTCCGGACGTTGTTTCTCCGGAACGTATTGGCGTGCTACGGGAAAAGTGGCTTCCCTGCCATGACGGCGCACCGATCATCGTTCTTCCTGGAAGGCTCACACAGTGGAAAGGACAGGACCTGCTGATAGAAAGTCTAGCACGTATAAAAGATCAACATTTTGTCGGACTATTAATAGGCGAAACTGAGGAGAATCCCTCATTTACACGGAAATTGCTGGAACAAATTCGTTATCATGGGCTGCAAGACAAAATTTTGCTCGTCGGCCATTGTACCGATATGCCGGCGGCACTCCTTCTTGCCGATGTGGTTATCTCAGCTTCTTCCACCCAGCCTGAGGCCTTTGGCAAGGTTGCTATTGAGGCTATGGCGATGGGCAAGCCGGTTATTGCCACGGCTCATGGCGGTAGCCTTGAAACCGTTCTTCCCGGAAAAAACGGCTGGCTGGTGCCACCACTTGACCCGGTATCCATGGCGAACGCCATTATCGAGGCCCTCGAAAATCTCGATCATGCTCGGCAACTTGGCAGGCAGGGGCGAATATGGGTTAATGAACGATTCACCGCTAAAGCCATGTGTGAAAAGACCCTGGCTCTTTACCATGAAGTATATAGTGTGCGACAAAAGGAACGGCGACTGGAAACCCTGACGGTTCTGCAGTTACTCCCCGAGCTGAACAGTGGCGGGGTAGAGCGGGGAACTGTGGAAATGGGCCGCTATCTCGTAAGAAACGGTCACAAGTCGATTGTCGCCTCCGGAGGAGGGAGGCTGGTTGAACAATTAGAGCAGGAAGGGAGTAAGCATTTTCAAAAAAAAATAGGTTCAAAAAGTCCTATTTCCCTTTTGCATATTTGGCCCTTGCGCCGATTGATTACCAAGAATCGGGTGACTGTTCTGCACCTTCGTTCGAGAATGCCGGCATGGATAGGGTATGTGGCCTGGTTGACCCTGCCGAAGAATGAGAGGCCAATACTGGTGACGACCTTTCATGGATTTTACTCGGTAAATGCCTACAGCGCGATTATGACCAAGGGCGATGGAGTTATTGCCGTTTCGGAAAGCATTAAAAGACATATTTTTGAGAAATATCGGCGAAATCACAAGGTGCGTCTCATATTTCGCGGTGTTGATGCGGAATCTTTTGATCCGGCATTGGTTGCAAAGGCGCGGGTTGAGACATTAAGAGACGCTTGGCGGACCGACAGGACCAAACCTGTGCTGATGCTTCCTGGGCGACTGACCAGGTTGAAAGGTCAGGAACTTTTCTTGCAAAGTCTGCTCCATGTCAAAAGTACCGACTTCCAGGCGGTGCTTGTTGGAGACTTCAGGGACAATCCTGGATATACTGCCGAACTCAATGAATTTATTTTAAAAAACCAGCTACTTGGGAAGGTGCAACTGGTTGGTCACTGCAACGATATGCCCGCGGCATTTACCCTGGCGGATATAGTATTGTCAACATCCTCCCTTGAGCCCGAAGCTTTTGGCCGGACAACCGTAGAAGCCATGGCGATGGGCAAACCGGTCATTGCTACGGCTCATGGCGGAAGTCTTGAGACAGTGGTGCCGGGGGAAAACGGCTGGTTGGTGCAGCCCTCCGATCCTCAGGCATTGGCTTCGGCAATTGACGAGGCTTTGACAATGGATGGAGAGCAACTACGCAAATTTGGGGAAAACGGCCGGTGCCGGGTTTTAGAAAACTTCACCGCTCAGGCAATGTGTGAGCAGACCTTGGCCTTTTATTATGAACTGATTAGTGACAGACGCTCACTTTCGGCAGGCGACGTACCGTCTGCTCAAGATGGTGGAGTGACCACACCGCACTCCGCGCTAAAGTGACGTTCCAGAAAAGCGCACTCATTGGGAGAGAGGTCGAACTTTATGGCCACTTGCTGGAGTAGCTGATGGCGCTTCTTCTCCGGCTTATCGGCAAGAAGCTCCGAAAGTTCCTGGATGGCTTTTTTCATTTTATCCCCTGGTGGGTGCAGAGTACTCTTTGGCATGGCAAGCTCCTAATCGTTGATCGGTGCTAAAATGACGCCGGCCAGCGGCGGTATTGATATTCTTGTGTGGTATGGTGCCTGAGCGTAGGGCTCGGCAATCGACTGATAAATTTGTTGGTCACTCCCCTCCGTGCCGCCATAGCGGGCGTAATCTGAACAAAAAATCTCCTGGTATCTGCAAGCATCCGGCAAACCTATCTTATAGTCGGTGAAGACCTGTGGGGTGTAATTGAAGACACCCACCAGCTGATCTCGGCGATTTTTACCGAATCTGGCAAAGGAGATGATGGAATTGTTTCTGTCTTCAAGATCGAGCCAGGAAAATCCTGCTCCGCTGAAATCCTGCTCCCACAATGCCCGGTGAGTCGTGTAAAGCCGGTTCAAATCACCTACAAACGTTTGTAATTTCCGGTGATATCCATTCTCTTCCAGCAGGTGCCAGTCAAGGCTTTGCTTACAATACCATTCCGGCCATTGGCCAAATTCCCCACCCATAAAAAGCAGTTTCTTGCCGGGATGCATCCACATGGTCAAGAGCAGCAAACGGAGGTTGGCGAATTTCTGCCAAATATCCCCGGGCATTTTTTCAATCAAGGATTTTTTGCCGTGCACGACCTCGTCGTGGGAAAGCGGCAGGACGAAGTTCTCAGAAAAGGCGTACATGATTGAGAAGGTGAGGCTGTTGTGGTGATGCTTGCGATAAAGCGGATCCTTTGAAAAATAATTAAGGATATCGTTCATCCAACCCATGTTCCACTTGAATCCAAAGCCAAGTCCACCATGGTTGGTCGGTTTGGAAACCCCGTAGAAGCTGGTCGATTCTTCGGCAATCAACAGGGTGTTGGGAAAAAGCTCGTAGACGATTGAATTAAGGTGGCGCAGAAATTCGATGGCTTCAAGGTTCTCCCTGCCACCGTAGCAATTGGGCAGCCATTCCCCATCCTTTCTTGAATAATCAAGATAGATCATTGATGCCACCGCATCGACCCGCAGTCCGTCAATGTGGTATTTGTCAAGCCAGAACAAGGCGTTGGCAATAAGATAATTGCTCACTTCATTGCGGCCGTAGTTGTAAATATATGTTCCCCACTCAGGATGTGAACCGCGCCGTTGGTCTTCGTGCTCATACAGAGCCGATCCATCGAACTTGCCGAGACTGTGCGCATCCTTAGGGAAATGGGCGGGGACCCAGTCGAGAATAACCGCCAATTCATTCTGGTGGCAAGTATCGACAAAGAACATGAAGTCTTCCGGAGTACCGTATCGGCTGGTAATGGAATAGGGTGCGGTAACCTGATATCCCCACGATTCATCCAAAGGATGCTCCATGATCGGCATCAATTCGATATGGGTGAATCCCAGCTGTTTCGCGTAAGGAATAAGGGTGCCGGCAAGCTCTCTGAAGGTTAAAAATCTCTCGCGATTGCTCGGATCTCTCTGCCAGGAACCGGGATGGACTTCGTATATTGACATGGGCAGGTCATAGGGTGCGGTTGTCCTTCGTGCCTCTTGCCATTCGTCATCGTGCCAGGTGTAATTGTTGATTGACCTGACGACAGATCCCGATTTTGGTCGAAGTTCCCCATAGAACTGAAAGGGATCTGATTTTTCCAGAATATCGCCATGGTGGCTTTTTATGTGGAATTTATAAATTTCCTCCTGCGGCAGGTGGGGCAGGAAAAGCTCCCATATTCCCGAAGCCCCGAGAGATCGCATTGGATGCACTCGACCGTCCCAGCTATTAAAATTGCCGATTACTGAAACCGCCCGGGCATTGGGCGCCCAAGTCCTGAAAACCGTGCCGTCGATACTATGGCAGTTTGTACGATGAGCACCCAGATGCTCATAGAGTTTGTAGTTTCTCCCGGCATTAAAGAGAAAGCGGTCCTGTTCCCCGAGAAGTACCGGAAAGCGGTAGGGATCATTGGTGATAATCACCACACCACTGTGAAAATGTATTTCATAACGATAGGTGTAGGGGGCAAGGAGGGGGGCGGCCAATTCGTCAATGACGAGAACCGACTCGAACAGCCCTTCCATCGCACTCTGGGTCATGTCGATGGCTATTTCAGAGAGCAGCAGCTTGATCTCTCGGGCATGCGGTTGAAAGGTACGGAGTGTTACCATGCCTGCTTTCGGTACATCAAAATGGGCGCCGAGATAACGGAAGGGGTCATGATGATCGCAGGTCAATATTCTTTGTAAATCACTCTTCATTATAGTCCCCGAAGGCATATGGCTACCGATATTAACATTCATACTCTGGCATATTACTCACTCATACTATGTCATACGGGCAGATTTGTCATGGCCAATCTCTTGTCTGGTCGGTAATGTTGTGTGTCATTCGATGAATTGCCGGGCCAAGGCCTTGACGGGACGAACAGGAGTCTGCTAGAATCTTAAAAAAAGACACATTATGGGTCAAGAAATCGGGGTAGGGAAAGCATCTCCCTTTTTATGTGCCTTTGAAACAGACAATTCTCAAAACAAGGATCGGTTATGAAGGAACAAACATCATCCGGAATCAATTCTCTCACCGGCACCTTTTTGGTCTCGACCCCACAGATGCCCGATCCCCGGTTTGAGGAGCATGTGATCTATATATGTGCGCATAACGATGAAGGTGCGATGGGAGTAGCTATTAATCAACCAAACCGCATCTTTTCTCTGACCGAAATTATTCGTGGCGCCAATCTGCCTATTCCCCAGGGCGATTTACCACCGGTGCATATCGGTGGTCCGGTTGAACTGGAGTCGGCTTTTATTCTCTATTTCTCGGACTATGTTACTGAACACCGGTTGGATATCAGTGACACCGTGTCGCTCACCCGAGAAACCAGGGTTCTTGAGGATATTGCCCTAGGGCGTGGACCGAAAAAATACCTTTTCCTCCTTGGTTATACCGGCTGGGGGCCCGGGCAGCTCGAACATGAATTGATTTCCAATGGGTGGCTGAGCGTTCCTGCCAATGATGAGATAATCTTTAACAGTCCCGATGAATTCAAATGGAAGGCGGCGGCAATGCAATACGGTATAGATATTGCCACCTACGAAGATGTCATTGGCAATGCCTGATGGTATTTCCCTCCCGCCGCTTCGCCGGAGTAGACCTCCCAGCGGCTTTTTAATGCAAACCGCCTCGTTGCAGTGTATGTTCTCCCCTCCCGATTCAAGGTCTGGGCTGTGCCCCTGCGCCAACCATTTGCTGTATTTTTTATCGAGGTTTTTTTAATATGGCGTTACTTTCCAGGATTTTCTCCTGCCAACGTTGCGGTGCTTGCTGTCACGGTCATACCACCGTATCTCTCAATGAAGATGACAGGAAAAGAATGGAGTCTGCCCTGAAGATGCCGGTAGAGGAAATTCGCCGGAAATTCTGGCGAACTACCGGCACAACGGTGCAGATGCAGACGGTCGACGGCCATTGTATTTTTTATGACCAGGGCTGTAAGGTTCATGAAGGCAGGCCTTGGCGATGCGCCCAATGGCCCCTGCATCCCTCCATACTCGCCGATGAAAACAATTTTCTGACCATCGCCGATTCCTGTCCTGGTATTGATAAAAGTATTTCATACCATCAATTCTGCGAAGTTCTGCAGGAAATCCTGAAAACCGCCGATTTTTCCTGCTGCGCTTGCCACTCTTCAAACAGCCATGAAGCATGAACTGCTGTTTCTAGGGAAAATTAAAGACAGGTTTCTCGCCGAAGGTGTGGAAGAATATGCATCGCGCTTGCGTCATTACACATCTTTTTCCATAACACTGTTGAAAGAAAAAGGACGGATACGGGGCCGGCAATCAGCCATCGATTCAGAGGGTATGCAGCTCTTGCAGGCAGTGCCTCCTGGCGCGCTGGTTGTCGTTCTCGACACTCGGGGCAAGCAATTTTCCTCCGAAGCACTTTCTCGACAGCTTGATGAGTGGGAGATGCAAGGGGTTAAGCAGGTGTGTTATCTTATCGGCGGTCCCGATGGCCATTCAGCGAGTGTTTTGCAGACTGCGCATCTTCTCCTCTCCTTGTCGCAGATGACATTTACCCACGATATGACCCGGATGCTCCTGGTCGAGCAGCTCTACCGAGCATACACTATCAAGGCTGGAGAAAAATATCATAAGTGATCTAGATTGGCTGATTGTTGAAGGTGAGATAAATATCGAAGCGACTGTTTTTCATGGCAATACTATGGGAAGGGACCTGCTCGGTGAGGGTTGGCGCGGAGCGGGGACGTTTAACCACCACTCGGTTTGCTGCCCGTTTGAGGGCGGTTTCCAGCAATGAGCCACAATCCTGATCGGCACCGACAAGAGTTCTGATAGTCCGCATTGATTGGCGATTGAGGGCGGAATCATGGCGATGCGGGTACATCGGATCGAGATACACGGTTGCATAGATTTCCCGACACTTTTGCAGATAGGTTTGCGTGTCGGCAGCCACCAACTGCAATCTTTCTGTTATGATCACCGCCGTTTTTGCCTCCTGTGCCGCTCGTTGTAATCCGTCGTGGAGAAGAGCGGCGATGATCGGCGATCTTTCACACATTGTCACCCGACACCCAAGGCTTGCCAGAACAAAGGCATCGCCGCCGAGTCCACCGGTACCGTCCAAGACATTAGGTCGTAACCCGGGTTTTATGCCGTTAGCCCGGGCAAGCGGTTGCTTGGCCGTACAATCTTTTGCTAATCGGTACCCATTTTTACCGTACACAAAATCGACAAAGAGAAGACAGCGAGGATTCTTTGAACCTGGCAATAATTGTAGAAGTTTCAAGCCTTCCGCGGTATAAGCGAGAAGTACATCAGACAAACATGGAGACATCTGATCTACGAAGGGGAGTTCGAGTTTCTTCGCCAGGTCAACCGCTTTTTGTAGAAAAGTCGCTGAATCTATTGTAGATGAAACGGATATTGATAGGGGCGGATGCATCGCTCTTCCTTCCGTCATATTGATGAGGAGCGGTTAGGGAATAACAAAACAATTTTTGAACATTTTCTTTAGGCTCCTTATGCCGTTCCCGTTAGTGTTATGCGGGCAATGTCATTCTTTGACGACGGCTTATTTATTCCATGGGGAGAGCAGCACAGTACCCGACCCATCTTGAAATAACCAGCACCTTTACTATGCGAATACAAAAACCTGAAGTTATAGCAATCATTCCTGCACGTTACGAATCAAACCGCTTTCCCGGAAAGCCGTTGGCGCCGATTGCCGGCAAACCGATGATTCAACATGTGGTGGAACGAGCCCGGGCGGTGGCAATTCTTTCCCGGGTTGTTGTCGCCACCGATGATGAACGTATCGCTCGCTGTGTTGAAGGTTTTGGCGGCGAATATGTCATGACCCGCAATAATCACGTCTCCGGCTCCGACCGGCTCGCCGAGGCTGCCGAAATTCTCAACATTTCCGAGGATGACGTGGTGGTGAACATACAAGGTGATCAGCCGCTTTTTCCGGCCGAGGTGGTGCAGCAGGTTGCCCAACCCCTGCTTGATGACCCGGCTTTGCCGATGTCTACCTTAATTTATAAAATCATCCGTCCGGAAGAGATAAACGATCCGAACCATGTAAAAACGGTGTTCGACCGTGATTTCTATGCGCTTTATTTTTCCCGATTACCCATTCCATTTCAGCGTAACCCGAACGACAAAAACAAACCGACATATTATAAACACCTTGGTTTTTATGCTTATCGCAAAAGCTTCCTTTTGTCCTTTGTAGCACTGCCCGAGGGTGAGTGGGAACGATTTGAAAAACTTGAACAATTACGAGCCTTGGAACACGGCTACAAGATCAAATTGGTGATAACCCAACATGATTCCATAGAAGTCGACACGCAAGAGGAACTGCTGCGAGTCGAGCGATATCTGCTGGGAACCCGATAATCATTTGACTGTTTTTGGAAAATTAGAGACAATGGGTGGAATGCATACCGATTCCAACCTTATGAGGTCAGGTTTGATACTTGAGAAATTCAGGGAAATTCAACACATTCAGCTCTCACCGCTGGACCTCCTGCCGCAGCTCGATCTACGGGAAAAAATTGTCGATCTGGTGCTCCGCGGAGTTCCCGACAATGTACATTCGATTGCCAGAACACATCTTCTCGCTTTGCGCAATGAACTCCTCGAGACGAGTGTTGAAGAGGTTAAAGTCGTGGTATTCGGCGGGGGTACCGGGCTGTCGAATATTGTCGGCGGCGATTCACGAAGGGAAAACTGGGCAAAAAAGCCTTTTGTCGGGCTGAAAGAGATCTTTCCACAGACACGATCCATTGTCTGTGTCACTGACAATGGCGGCTCAACAGGAGAGCTGCTCAAAGATCTACCGCTCGTTGCCGTTGGCGATATGCGGCATGTTTTGCTGTCGTCCATCGAAAGCAGCAATTTGCAGAAAAGATATACTGTTAACAGCTTCGAGGCGGGTAAAATTGCCACGATCCTTGCCGAAATCTTCAACCTGCGCTTTACCCAGCCGTTTGTCAAGGAGACCCAGCAGTTCCAAGATATTGCCAGCCGCATCAGTGACCTGCCTCGGGCCTTGGAACAATATTTGAAATATCTGTTGGAATATCTCTTTTCCGACCAAAGGTTGACAGAAACGCTGGAACGCCCGCACTGTCTCGGTAACTTGCTGTTTGTTGCCGCTGTGTACCGAGAAATCGATCAGGGCGTAGGAAATGAACAGTTGGCTCAGGAGCAGGAGCGGCTGCACAGGGCAATGTTTAAAGGCATTAATGCACTGGCCAGGGTAATTGGTGCCTGTGAACGGGCGGTACTTCCCTGCACGTCTACGCCGGCCCAGCTGCGGGTACTGTATACCAACGGCGTGGAGATAGTCGGTGAACATAAACTGAGCGAGTCACGCAGGGGCTTTCCCGTCGACAGTGTTCAGGTTGACTATTGCGATACCATTCGAATATACGATGAAGTACTGGCGGATATCGAAGATGCCGATATTTTAATCCTTGCACCGGGCAGCTTGTATTCGTCAATCATTCCGGTTTTTAAAGTGCCTGGTTTGGCCGATGCCGTTCGCAACAACCGGAAAGCCTTAAAGGTCTTAGTATCAAATCTTTGGGTCCAGGCGGGAGAAACTGATTTGAGTATTGCCGATCCGGAGAGAAAATTTCATGTTTCGGACATGATCCGTGCCTATGAAAAGAATATTCCGGGAGGCACGAGGGGGCTCTTTAACGAGGTGCTCTGTATCTCGTTAAATGACATTCCGGCATCGGTGCTGCAAAGCTATGCCGTAGAGGGCAAGGTTCCCATCTTTGTCGACCGGGACAAACTTTTTCACGAGCACTATATTCCCATTGAATGCGGGGTGTATTCACGGGAAGCCCTGGTGGAAAGAGGTGTCATCCAGCACGATCCGGACATTTTAGCCCTGGCAATAAAAGGGCTGTATAATGGGCGCAGCTGTTTTCTCCCTGGCCAGAGGCCGAATGTCCAAGAAAAATATAGCCTATCGACCCGTTATGCACCTCCGGATGGAGCATGCATCCTGCCATGCCAAAGGTTTGCCGGCATCAAAGAAAAACTGGAAAAGGTGCCGATCCATTGTGTTGGCGATGCTCTGAAGATTGATGTTCAGGGGTTGAAGGCCGATCTCTCTGATATCATTTGGAATCATCCGGTTATCCCTCTGCATCACCTCAATTATTTCGATGCCATCTACTGCATAGACCGACAATACTGGAACCGGGACCAGCAGTGGGATAATGTCTTTTCTTTTTTTGACCCGGCCGACAGGTCTCTTAAAATTAGAGGAGATCAGATCGAAATCAGGCAAAAACTTGAGATTGCACTGATGATCGCTCTGGGCGAATCACTTCTTGGCAATTACGCCAAAAAAAAAGTGATGCATGAAGTGCAAATTGATGGACTCTCACTTGGCCGGGTGTATCACCTGTATCTGCAGGATAAAGATCGGCGCAGATGCTATCTGGACCATGCACAGGTAAGATTGTTTCTGGCTCTTGCACGGATGTGTTGCACGGAGGATGACAACCATTATACCCGACTAGTCAATAAAGGCGAGGGGTTCACGCCACCGGGCTTATTGATGGGGCTTATGTATGCCTGGTACATCGACAACCGCCTGGCAAGTCATATTGAATACAAGATGTCGGTGATGAAGATAAATCAGACAGACCTCATTCCCGAGCAGTTGAAAATGGCCGGCAGAAGGCGAAAGCTGGTCAGCTTTTTTAAGGATGTGATTTTTAGACAATAAATGGCCATAAAAACCCTGGTAGTCGATAATAATCCAGTTCTCCTGAAAGCAGTTTCTACTCTTCTCATCCAGGAAGGGTGTGCTGTTAAAACTGCCGGCACAGGTCTTGAAGCTTTGGAAATTCTTCAGAATTATGAGCCGGACATGGTTTTTACCGACCTGATTATGCCGCTTGTCAGTGGCGAACAGCTTTGCCGGATTTTGCGACACACGAAAAAACACCAAGAGATCTTCATCGTCGTTCTCTCGGCCATTATTCTTGAGGATCAGGAAAGAATCACCAAGGATATCAACTGCGATCTGTGCATTGCCAAGGGTAATTTGCAAGAGATGCGCCAACACATCCGCGAAGCACTGCACACCTTTGGTCAAAGGAAGAAAGCACCACTTTTTAAGGAAAATAAAAGAGATGCCCGCATTCCGTTTGGGCTCAAACCGTCAACAGTTACGAGTGAGCTCCTTTCGGAAAAGCGGCATTTGGCCATGATGCTTGCCAATCTCGATGAAGGCATCCTTGAATTGAGCAACAACGGAAAAATATTTACCGCCAACCGGGCAGCCCTTGACCTTCTTTCCAGTCGGGAAGAACGGCTTCTTGGAAGGACTTTTACCGAGGCAATAGATTGTGGGCACTTGCACGAGCCCATCAGGCAATGGACCAATGAACAGCTCATCGCTCGAGGGATGGGTGGATATGAAATTTCCGAGGAATCGCCCTTACTGCTTGAAAATCGGGTGATTATCGGATCATTTCTGCCGGTTGCCGAGGCTGATGATATCTTTGGTCTCTGCATACTCCGAGATATTACCCGCCAATATCAGGCAGAGCAGCATAACAAGGACCTTGATAACGCCATAAAGCTCGTAAAAAAAATGGATGCAATGAGCTGCATGGCCGGAGGTGTTGCCCATGATTTTAATAATCTTCTAACGGTCATATGCGGTAATCTTGATATTCTCGCCCATTACGGAAAAAACCAAAACGGCGACGAACGGCTCAAACTTATCGAACAGGCGAGAAAGGCGGCACTGGTCGCCGTCGATCTGACCAGACAGATTTCTTGTTTTTCCAACTTTGGTATCGTCAGCAGAGAGACTGTCGGCATTGGCCAATTGGTTCGCACTGCAGTGGACGATTTTTACCAGGACGAGCCGGGTGACTACAATATTTATGCGGATTGTGAGGATTGCCCAGTGTATGTCGACCAAGAAGAGATCAGTCAGGCAATCACCAATGTGCTGAAAAACGGAGTTGAGGCGGCTGACGACGGGAGGATTGAGATACGCATCGGCAAGAGCATCTTTGATACCCCGCGGTTAATGTCCGGTCAATATGTCTCGGCAGGAACCTATGGCGTAGTGGAAATTCTTGATTTCGGTAAGGGTATAGGCCGTGAACAGCTCTTTCGGGTTTTTGATCCCTATTTTTCCACCAAGGAGCGGGGCGCCCTTAAGGGTATGGGCCTTGGCCTGACCGTAGTGTATGCAACTCTTCGTAACCATGGCGGACATGTCGTTGTCGATTCCGAAGAGGGGACGGGAACCACCGTTTCCTTGTATCTACCGATCATGCAGGACAGGGGCGGCCAAAGCATTGTTTCGAAAACAGCAATCGTCGGGGAACGACATGTATTGTTGATTGAGCCGGATGAGCAAATGCGGGAAATCGGCAGAATAATGTTGGAACATTTGGGATATATGGTCGCCAAGGCGGCAAACCGGGCCGACGCCCTCAAGGAAATGCAGCGATTCGTCAATAATCGACTTTTGCCCCGGCCGCTCATTATCCTCGACTTGTCCGATGCCAACGGCGAATCGGCTGTGGTGACTTGCCGGTTACTGCATGAGATAGATAGAACTGTGCAGGTTATCGCCATGAGCGGCACCATCCTTGATCCGGTCATGGATGACTGTCGGAAATACGGCTTTGTCAACACCCTGCCCAAGCCCTATTCCATGGATAGTCTGAAGCATGTTACCGGCATGGTTTTAAACAGCTGAAAGCTGCTTAGCACCTTGTCAGGGTTGCCCGCCATTGTTCCTCAAGTTTTTTCTCGGAAATCGGCATACGTGTCTTTATTTCCGGTGAAAATAGAGCGATTCTATATTCATTCACCATCATTTTATAGATGGCGGCAAGCTCCAAGGCTTCCTTCGACAATTCCTCACTTTGAGCAGCAAGGTGTGTCAGGTTACGGAGATGTTTGCTGAGCGGTGCCGCCTTCTGGTGGTCTTTAGCCGGATTGGCGTAAAATCTTTCGATTCGGATAAGCAGGCATTGCAACTGTCGATCAAGGTCGGGAAAAGACACCCCGTACCGCTGCAGCATGAGATCTTTTGGAAAAATGTCGCCCAGATGGGCATAAAATTCGGTTTCTTTCTCGGGGCGATACAGATTGGTTTTTTCCGGGGTAAAAATTTTTCGGAGAGAATCAAATACCATACGTCGTTTGCGTAAAAGACGTAAAAACTCCTCGCACATTTTCTTTCCTACAACGTATAGTCCCTGCACTCTGACATCCGCCACTTTCTCGATAAATTGATTTTCTTTAATAATTCCCGAAGGAAAAGGACCGAAAATGAGGTGCAGGAGGAAATCCAGCAACGCCTCAAAAGCCTCTTTGTGTGTCATATCTAAGTCAAAGAGAAAGATTGCCGATGGTCCCGAAAATGACGTTGCACACATTTTTTTTAGGGCTTTGAATTGGTCGGCGAATTGCAGTCTGTAGAGAAAGAGCGTTCCAGCCCAATTTTTTGTTTCCGCCACCCGCATGTTTTTTTCAAAGCCGATAGCTACACAACCTTTATCCGCTTGCGGTACAAGAACCGGGTAGAGAAATCCTGAGACCTCCCCTTGCTGGGTAAAGGTTGGGATAGCAGACGGCAGTCCATGAAAGCTCCAATCTCTCTGTTCACTTCCCCGCCATCTTTTGACTATTGCCTCGCCATCTTTTTGCAGCGTCGGTTGCTGTGGTACGTTCTTAGGTTTGAAGCCTGAATCAAGCAGGCGCTTGAGGTTGCGCCCGGCACATATTTCCTTGCCGTCATCGCCGAAAAGAAGAAAGCGTGGCTGGAGGTGAACAGGTAATTCTTCCGACCAATCAATTCGTTGCAGCAAAATCTTAAAGCGTTTCAGTATGGCAGCTTCAAGTGCGGCATGGAGTGAACCCGTTCCCCTGGGCATGTCATCCAGTAGCCAGGTTACGGTGTCGTTTATCGGCACTAATTTTTTTCGTAGAGACTTCGGCAGGGCCTTCAACAAAACAGTCAGCTTTTCCTGCAACAGTCCGGGTACCAGCCAATCAAAGATGGCGGGGGAGACGGTGACGGCAAAATCGATGGGCAGCCGAAAGGTGACGCCATCGTGGTCGGAGCCCGGCTCGAAATGATATTCCAGGCGAATTTGCAAGGCGCCAATGTTCATTGTCGGTGGATAATCGATGAGTTCCAGTTCATCCGGTCTACGCTTGAGGACCTCCTCGTCGCTCATCATAAGTAAAATCTGGTTGTTTTTCACTCTTAGAAAACGGTTTAAGGTTCCCTGGTCGTAGACATCGGCAGGAATTTTTTCCGCATAGAAGCGATAAAACGACAATTCATCGGCGACTATGGTGCGGACCCGCAACTTCTCTTCCACCTCCTGCCATTTGGCGATAAGCCCCAGATTGTTTTGCAGAAAACTATAGTTACCGGTCATTTCGCCCTGGACAAGTGCCGACTGGATAAAAATATCGCGGGCCTCGGCGACATTTTTTTTATGGCGTTTGCCAAAATTCACCTTGTTTCCGGCACTGAGTATCAATCCGAAGAGAGTCACCGTCTCATCGGCGACCACCTGTCCGGTCTTCTTCTGCCAGTGCGGATTGGTCCAGGAATATTTGCACAGATAGCCGGCTATGGTCTCGATCCATTCAGGCTCAATGGTTGCAACCGTCAGGGCATAAAGCCTGGTTGTCTCGATAAACGATGCGGCAACGATCCATTGCCCGCCCTTCATGAATTGGTGAGAACCGGGAAAGATCGTCAGTTCGCGGTTATGGGCACCATGATACAGATTGCCGAGCTTTTTCCGGGCTAGGTTGCGCAAAAACCCGGCGAGGAGGGCCTTATGAATCTGTTCATAGGAGGCATTGACGGCATTGTCGGTGAACCCTTCCCGGCGCTCAAGAATTCGCTGGAGTTGATCATGCAGGTCAATCCATTCGCGCATCCGCTGGAAAGAAAGATACTTGCCTTTGCAATACTTTTTCAGTCGCGACCAGGACTTCACTGTATCCTGTACATCGTGGAACGAATTCCAGATATTCAACAGGGTCATGAAGTCGGATTGGGGATGCAGAAATGCTTTATGCACTTCATCGGCCTCTTTTTCATGATCAACCGGGCGGATACGCGGATCCTGGATGGCCAGGACGGCGGCGATGATTTTGATTTCTCGCAGGCAATTATTGTCCTTTGCCTCGATAATGATCCTGGAAATACACGGATCAATAGGCAGATCGGCCATAATCCGCCCACGTTCGGTCAGGTGCCTCCTGTCGTTTATCGCCCCGAGTTCACTGAGCAGCTGGTATCCCTCTTTGATGGCGCTTTTATGGGGAGGGTCAAGAAACGGAAAATTCTCGGGATGGCCAAGTTCTAGGGAAATCATCTGGAGAATGACATCGGCCAGGTTTGATCGTTGCAGCTCCGGCAGGGTGTATTCCGGACGATCGTTATAATCCTCTTCAGAGTAGAGACGGATACAGATGCCAGGTGCGATTCGGCCGCATCGGCCTTTACGCTGGTCACAACCGGCCCTGGAAATTCTCGTTATCGGCAGGCTGGTGGTCTTTGCCCGGACATTGTAATGGGAGATCCGCGCCAGCCCGCTGTCAACGACATAGCGGATGCCGGGAACGGTAATCGAGGTTTCGGCGACATTGGTCGCCAGGACGATCTTTACCTGGTTGAACCTCTGGAAGATTTTCTTCTGGTCAACAGCCGGCAAGCGCCCAAAAAGAGGGAGGACTACGGCGCCTGTAATCTTCTTTTCCAGGACCAGGCAAGCCTCACGAATATCTTTTTCGGTCGGCAGGAAAACGAGAATATCGCCCTTCGGCTCATTTTCATAAAGCTCACATACGGTTTGCAAGCAATGATCGAGTTCTTCGTCCCTTTCGCCGGACGCCTCATCTGCTGGAGGACAATAGCGCACGGCCACCGGATAGGAGCGGCCGGCGACTGTAATGATCGGGGCACCTCCGAAGTGATCGGCAAAGGCCTGGGTGTCGATGGTCGCCGAAGTGATGATGACCTTCAGTTCGGGACGGCGGGGCAGGAGTTGTTTGATATAGCCGAGAAGAAAGTCGATATTGAGGCTGCGCTCATGGGCCTCATCAATGATCAGTATGCCGTATTTTTTGAGGCGTCGATCCTGGTGGGTTTCGGCAAGGAGTACGCCATCGGTCATGAATTTGATTCTGGTTGACGGTGTCGTGCCGTCGTCGAAACGGATTTTATAGCCGACCAAGTCGGCGAGGGGCCCCAATTCTTCGGCAACCCTGGCGGAAACGGTGGAAGCAGCGAGGCGACGCGGCTGGGTACAGCCGATAAGCAGGTCGCTGTCAGGAAAAGCCTCAAGGCCCATTTTCGCCAGCTGGGTAGTTTTTCCTGATCCTGTTTCTCCAGCAACAACAATAACCTGGTGGGTGCGCAAGGCTGTGATAATGGCATCCTTGTGGGCGCTTATCGGCAGATTGTCGGGGTAAAAAATGTTCATGAAAAAAATAGCTGTCTCAAGTATGCTAGTCGTTGTTGAATAATCATCTGTCCAGATACTCTATCGGGTTCGGCTTCTCGGTTTCCCGCAAATGTTTGCGCGGATACATACCATACCACCTAACTTCCTGTTATCAAAAAAGAGGTTTTTATGAAAATACGTAAAGCTGTTATCCCCGTTGCCGGTCTAGGTACCAGATTTCTACCGGCGACCAAATCTATCCCTAAAGAATTGCTGACCATCGTCGATCGCCCGACCATCCAATATATTGTCGAAGAGGTGGTGGCGTCAGGAATCGATCAGGTGATTTTTGTCACCAGCGAAGGCAAATCGGCAATTGAAAACCACTTCGATTATAATTTTCATCTTGATGCGGTCTTGAAAGAAAAAAATAAGATAGTTCTCGGCGAAGAACTCAACAACATCTCCAATCTGATCGATATCGTTTCGGTCAGGCAGAAAAAACCTCTGGGGCTGGGCCATGCCATCTGGACCGCCCGCCACGTGGTCGGCAATGAACCGTTCATGGTATGTCTTGGCGATGATCTAGTGCTGAGCAAAGTCCCCTGTGCCAAGCAGATGCTCGACCTCTTTGATGAGGTGGGGGAGTCTATTGTCGCCATTCAGCGGGTGCCGCAGAGTGAAACCTTCCAATATGGCATTGTCGAGGGCGAAAAAGACGTCCACGATCATACCTTCAAAGTTTCGCGTATGGTCGAAAAACCGGCGCCGGGAACCACCGATTCGGACATGGCGATCATCGGCAGATACATTCTCATGCCGGAGATATTTAACATTCTCGATACCACCACCCCCGGCCACGGCGGCGAGATTCAACTCACCGATGCACTGCTCGCCCTCACCAAAAAACGGGCCATGTATGCCTATGAATTTCAAGGCACACGCTTTGATGCCGGCGATAAAATGGGCTACCTGAAAGCAATCATCGCCTATGGTCTCAGGCACCCCGGCCTCGGTAAGCAGTTGCTTGAACACCTGAAAGAGGTTGTCGCAGGCAAATGACGTTTCTGGAGGTCGCCGTTACCGCCCCCCTTGAGCATACCTTAACCTACAGTGTGTCCAAACAGCACGAGGATATCGAAACAGGTCATCTTGTCGGCCGCAGGGTGTTGGTATCACTTGGGAACCGCAAGGTAACCGGTTATGTCGTCAGCCGTCAGCCCACGCCGCTGGAAACTACATACAAGATAAAAGAGATACTTGAGTTTCTCGGGGATGCGCCGATCTTTCACGAGAGCCTCGTGCCGTTTTTCCGTTGGGTAGCAAATTATTACCATTATCCCCTTGGATTGGTAATGAAAACTGCTTTGCCCGGCGGACTCACTCAAAAAAGTCAGAAAAGGCTGGTTTTAAAGACAGATCCAGCCTCTCTGCTCGCCCTCTTTCCCGACAAAATTCCCCAATGGATTAGGCAAATTGTCGCTCAAGGCCAGCTTGGTCCGCGGGAAACTACGAAGATTCTCGCCGCTATGAGCAGCAAAAAATTGGCCGGCAAGCTCCTGAAAACACAAATGCTTTCCCTTGATGTTACGCTGTCTCAGGATACTGTCGGGGAAAAGCGCGAAACCTGTTACGCCTTCGCCCATGACCATTTGGCTCCTCCCGTAGATATTGATGCCAGCCCTGAAAAAATCAAAAAATATCGACAGACCATGAGCACAGAGAACAGCGTAGAGGTTAGCCTCTCCGAGGCCCGAGCTCTTTACAGTCTTTATTGCCTTACTCAGGAATATCAAGGCAAAGCCGTCGCTCTCAGGGATTTACGAAACTGTTATGCAGGGGCGTCAAAGGCACTAACAAATCTACAGGCTAAAGGATTGATCGTCGTCACCGAAAAACGGGTTTTTCGTACCCCCTTCGGAGAGCAGTTGCACTATTATCCACGCCCGGAACACCTTTCTCCGCAACAAACCGAGGTGCTGAGCAGCATCCTGCCGGCGATACGGCAACGCAGTTTCACCCCTTTTCTTCTGCACGGGATAACCGGCTGCGGCAAAACCGAGGTGTATCTCCAGGCAGCCGAAGAAACCTTGGCTTTGGGCCGTGATGTACTCATTCTGGTGCCGGAAATTGCCCTGGCGACCCAGTTGGAATCGCACCTTTTATCTCGCTTCGGGGATCAGGTGGTTCTTCTTCACTCGGGACTTTCAGGAGCAGAAAGATTTGACCAGTTTTCCCTGGCCCTGGCAGGCAAGGCCCGGGTGGTTATCGGAGCACGATCGGCAATTTTTGCGCCCTTAAAGGATCCGGGACTGATTGTCGTCGATGAAGAGCATGACGCAAGCTATAAGCAGGATGACAGCTTTCGCTATCATGGCAGGGATCTCGCAGTGCTGCGGGCACGACACCACGGCAGTGTGGTTATCCTCGGATCGGCGACACCTTCAATTACCAGTTATGCCCATGCGCAGTCGGGCAAATACATCTTACTCAATATGACCGAACGGGTAGAAAATCGGTCGTTGCCCTTGGTAACCTTGGTTGATCTCAACCGCAAAACGGCAAAAGCCACTAAAGGCGTTATCCAACCGGAACTCCTGGACAAGCTTCGCCGGAATATTAAGGATCGACACCAAAGCATTTTGCTCCTTAACCGACGAGGTTTTTCCGCTGTTGTTCTCTGTCGGGATTGCGGTACGCCCGTGCAGTGCAATCATTGCCATGTATCCCTGACCCTGCATAAAGGCAAGGACCAATTGGTCTGCCACTACTGCGGCTTCACCATGCCCGGCAAAACCATCTGTCTGCAATGTCGCTCCACCGATCTCGTGCCGGCAGGTTTTGGCACGGAACGAGTTGAGGAGGAAGTCCGAGAGCTACTGCCGGAGGCACGAATCACCAGACTCGATTCCGATACCGCCTCGGACCGCAAGAAGTTCATTGCCACCCTTGCCGACATGCACAGCGGCAAAATCGATATCCTCATCGGCACCCAGATGATTGCCAAGGGCCACCATTTTCCCAACGTAACCCTGGTTGGAGTGGTGTGGGCTGATGGCGGCATGAGCATGCCGGATTTTCGCGCAGCGGAGAAAACGTTCCAGCTTCTTACCCAGGTTACCGGCAGAGCCGGCCGAGGCGAGGAACCAGGAGAGGTTATCATCCAAACCATGCGACCGAACCACTATGCCATTGTGTATGCCCGGCAACATGAATACCGAAAAATGTATGACCATGAAATGCGCTTGCGGAAGCACCCCGTTTTTCCGCCCTTCGTCCGCCTTACCGTCCTGCGAGTGGGAGGCCGGGTGGAAACCGATGTGCAGGCAACGGCACTGACCATTGCACGGTTTTGCCGGAAATCTGTGGAAAAAGAAAAATACCGCGTCGAAGTGCTTGGCCCGGCCCCTTCACCCTTGGATAAAATCAAAGATAATTATCGTTGGCAGGTACTCCTCAAGGGTGTTGATACGGATGAACTGCATGCTTTGTGCTCAGCTCTTGGAGGTGAGCGGAAAACTTTGGTTAAACGCGATTGCGATCTGGTGATTGATGTCGATCCGGAAAACATGATGTGAATTATCCTTTCGAAAAATAATTAACAGTTGCTGCAAATCATTAGAAAGAAAACCATTTCTTTTTCGGGGAGAACGCTACCACCCGATTGCGCCCCTTTTCCTTAGCATCATACAGTGCCTGGTCGGCCTGGCTTATCAGAGTATCTTTGCTGAAATTATCTTCAACGGACGGTTTGCCGCATGCCTGTCCAAAACTTGCGGTTACATGATATTCTTCACGTGTATCTCTGAAAATTGTGCATTCTATGGCAACTCGGAGCTTCTCCCCGACAGCCATTGCTTCTTCGGTAGTGGTCTCCGGCAGGATAACCACAAACTCCTCTCCACCGTATCTGGCCAACACATCATATTGGCGAATATTTTCGTGGATGGTCTTGGCGAATTGGGCGAGAACGAAATCTCCAACCTGATGGCCATAGGTGTCATTGAACTTCTTGAAGAAATCTATATCAATAAAGAGCAAAGAAATGGAGGTACCGTTACGAATTGAGCGACTGATCTCCTGATCGAGGGCATTTTGAAAAAATCGATGATTATTTATGCCGGTAAGACCGTCAATATTAGCAAGATTATTGAGTATTTTGTTCTTTTCCTCTAAAGCTTTGGTGAGATTTTCCAGGTTGATCTTCGCCAGGATCAACTGTTTGTTCATTTGCTCGTAGTCGAGATTGATGAGGCTCAGGCGAATATTGGCTTCCTGGAGGATTTCCTGGACCGATTTGGAGGTTTGAACCTTCAAATTAAAATAGGTCCCCGCTTCCTTCACCCGAATATGTAGCTGCTCAAGAATCGATTCGATGGCTTCCCCGGTAAGGCCGAGGAGTTTCGTGGCCTCCTTATGGAATTTTTTATGGGCGGCCTCAGGTTTGTCGGAAAACAGAATATTGGTAAGATGATCGGAGAGATACACAGCTTTAATTGTGGTACGGATGGTGGCATTACTGCCGGAGTATTTTTCTGGATCATGGTGAAATTCCAGGGGAGCAACCAGGGATTCGGGGAATCCCCAATTCTTTGCGACCCTGGTGCCCACAAGGGTGTGGTCGGCACCAAATACTCCTTGCTCAGCAATACAGCTGTCGGTTTGACTGTCGCCTACGTCTTGTAATACTTTTTCATATTCTTCGGGAAATGTCCTCGCCAAGATCAATTCCCCAAGGTTTTGTAATAAGCCGGTAACAAATCCTTCCTCGGCATCGATGCCTTTGACCTTTTCGAGGATGAGTCTTGCGGCAACTGCCGATGCCAGGGATTTTTCCCAGAATTTCTCGAAATCAAAGCGGTTGGCGACTTTCCCGCCTTTAATATTCAAAAAGGAGAATGATAAAACGAGACTGCGGACGGCGTTCATGCCGAGAATACTCACTGCCTGTTGGATCGAGCCAATCTGTTGCGGGAAACTGTAGAATGCCGAGTTTGATACCTTTAAAATCTTGGCCGACAGAGAGATATCACGGGAAACAAGTTCGCCGATGTCGGCGAGGGTGGCATCTTCCTTAGCTGTCAGGGAAATGAGCTTTGAGGCAACTGTAGGCAAAGTGGGAAGCTCGGCGGAGCTGAGAATTTTATCCAGGAGTTCGTCTTGTGTCATGTTTTACAATCCTGATTGGTGAAGGTGAGGAGAAGAAACCTATTTCGTAACGGTTCTTAAATTATACTGATTGCGGGAAAAGAAGCAAATGACAACACTAAAAAGAGATAAAAAGGGCGGATTCGCCTGGAAAAATCAGAGATGTCGGGGCGATACATTCATCGCAATGTATCAGAAGCCTTCGCCGGCCTCAGGATAGGTGCAGACCTCTCCCAGGTAATTTTCAAAAAGAAGATTTTTGCCTTTTTGCAAAATGTACTGCGGTGCCAGGGGGATTTTACCTTTGCCGCCGGGGGCATCAAGTGCTAAGGTCGGGATGGCCATCCCGGAAATATGACCGTACAGTTTGCGCATTATGGCTATGCCGGTTTCGGTTGGGGTGCGGAAATGATTCGTCCCGCGGGTCAGATCGGCCTGAAACAAATAATAGGGCTTGACCCGGATACGGAGAAGGGCCAGCATCAATTTTTTGATGGTCTGTGCATCGTCATTTACCCCTTTCAATAAAACCGTCTGACAACCGAGGGGAATGCCGGCATCAGCAAGCATAGTGCAGGCAAGAGAGGATTCTTTTGTTATTTCAAGTGGATGATTGAAGTGGGTGTTGATGTAAAGAGGATGGTGCGCTTTGAGAATTTCGACAAGTCGGCTGGTAATGCGCATAGGTAAAACCGACGGAACCCGGGTGCCGATGCGAATGATCTCTATTGAAGGAATCGCCCGGAGCCTTGCGAGGATTTCGGCAATTTCCTCGTCCGGCAGCAGGAGTGGGTCGCCCCCGGATAACAAGACCTCTCGTACCTCCGGATGGTTTCGAAGATACGCATATCCGGCGGCCAGGGTTGCGTCGTCAATGTGCATCCCGGCAGTGCCGACTTTTCGTTTTCTTGTACAGAACCGGCAGTACATGGCACATTGGTTGGATACCAGAAACAACACCCGATCCGGATACTTATGCACAAGATTTGCAACCGGACTGAGATTCTCTTCTCCCAAGGGGTCGGCCATGCAGACTGTATCACCGATTTCCGCCACATCGGGAACCGCCTGTTTCCAGATCGGGTCGCCGGGATATTGTATCAATTTTGCAAAATAGGGATTTATTCGCATGGGAAAGTTTGCTATTACTTGCCCTAATGCGTTATCATCACAATCCAATTGTCTTTTCAGACCATCAAGTGTCGTTATGCTGTTTTGCAAAATGAGTTGCCAGGTTTCCATGGCCGGGCATTATGCGGCAAAGAATGACACTTGTCAATTGCACAATTCATTGAGCTAACATGGAGGGGGTTGAGAATGGCAGCAAATCTCTACAGGTTTAAATATGATGAATACGGCAACACCAGGGAAATTATTGTCTATGCCAGCGGTGCTGCGGCCAGGTCCTGCAGTTATATAAATAAAGGGACGGCCTTCAGCCCGGAGGAGAGAAAGCTCCTCAATCTTGAGGCAACACTTCCGCCCGGGGTGCGAAATCTCGAAGGTCAAGTGCAAAGCTCCCTGCTGAAGGTTAATGAAAAAGCTGATGATATAGAGAAATTTATCTTTATCCGGGCGATGTTTGACAGAAATGTCACCCTGGCCCATGCCCTCATTCAAAGTGATATTGAAAAATACATAAAAATCATTTACACCCCCACCATCGGGCTGGCGGTGCAGAAATACTCATCGATGTTTCGCCAGGCCAACGGTCTGCATTTTTACCCAGGCAATATTGATAGAGCGGAAGATATTTTGCGAAGGTTTGTCCACCGTGATATCCGGGTGGCAGTGGTGACCGATAACCAGGGTGTGCTTGGTATCGGCGATCAGGGTGCCGGCGGTATTGCGGTGTGTCTTGGAAAATTGATGCTCTACACCCAGGGTGCAGGAATTGCCCCCTGGCATTGCCTGCCGATCTCGCTGGATGTCGGCACCAATAATGAGAAGCTGCTGGCCGACGATCAGTATCTCGGTTGGCGGCACCGAAGATTAGACGGGGAGGCGTACCTGTCCTTTGTCGGCAGATTTGTACGCGCCTTTCGCAATGTATTCCCCAATGCCCTCTGCCAATGGGAGGATTTCTCGCGGCACAATGCCTTCAGCATCCGCGATGCCTTTGTCGATGAAGTGATATCCTTCAATGATGATATCCAGGGGACGGGTGCAGTCGCATTGGCGGCGATTCTTTCGGCAATGAAGGTAAAAAAAGAGAAACTGACCGATCAGCGTTTTCTCATCAACGGTGCCGGGGCAGGAGGAGTGGGGATAGGCGAACAAATTCGTAATGCGCTTATCGTTGAAGGATTATCTGAAAAACACGCTTTGGAGTGCATCTTTTTGATCGATTCCAAGGGCCTTGTCACCAGCCCTCGCGATATCTCATTATATAAACGGAAATTTGCCAAAGAGAAGAAGAATTATCCCTGGATCACGCCAACAAATAAAGTTGATATCCCGGAGATTATTCGCCATGCCGGTATTACCGTTTTGATAGGAACCACCGGCCAGGATTTCTTTTTCCGCAGAGAAGCCATAGAGGCAGTGAAATTTAATACTCCGCGCCCCCTGATTCTTCCTTTATTCCATCATATTTCCACTCCTGAAGTATTTTGCCAGAACATCCGCAAATGGAACGAGGAAGGGGTTATGGTTGCTACCAGCAATCCTTGTGCTGCCATGGATGCGCTCGAGGATTCGTTTTTCACCAGTCAGTGCAATAATGCCATGGTCTTCCCCGGCGTAGGATTGGGAGTTCTCGCCTCAGGCGCCCGAGAGGTGCTCCCCGAGTTCTTCACCGCCGCAGCATATGCGATCTCGGGAATGATGACCCCGGAAGATATCGCCCACGGCCGATTGATGCCGCCGATTCATATGATACGCCAGGTCGGCAAAAAGGTGGCCTTGGCGGTGGCTATGACGGCGGTCAAACATGGAGTCAGCAAGCCTTGCGTCTATTCGGACTTTCAGCATGACAACGACGAGGCGAGAATGAAAAAACTGATTGATCGAATCCGCTGGAAACCTGAGTATCTCCCCCTCGTGGCAATGTGATAACCGGTGTATAAAGACTATCCTTTCGAAAGTAACTATCTCAGTGTCCGAGGTGGTCGACTTCATTATATAGATGAGGGTACAGGCCCGGTTATTGTCATGGTCCACGGCAATCCGACTTGGTCGTATTATTATCGACATCTCATCGCCCATTTTAGACTGAGCCATCGAGTGATCGCTCTTGATCATATGGGCTGTGGTCTTTCCGATAAACCCTCCGATTATTCCTATTGCCTTGCCCAACATATTGAAAATTTAGAATATTTACTTGTTTGTTTGGGGATCGGGCGATTTTCGCTCATAGTCCACGACTGGGGTGGGGCGATAGGCTTCGGCTGTGCAGTGCAGCACCTTGACCATATAGACAAGATTGTCCTCATGAATACGGCAGCTTTTCGTTCAACCAGACTCCCTTGGCGTATTCGCCTCTGCCGCCTGCCGGTAGTAGGCGAAATTATTGTCAGATTATTTAACGGTTTTGCTGGCCCGGCGTGCTCTATGGCTGTCGAAAAACGGCTGGCGGCGGAAACCGCCAGGAGTTATCTGGCACCTTACAATAGCTGGAACAACCGAATTGCCATTGCCAGATTTGTTCAAGATATTCCGATGGATACCAGTCATTCAAGTTATGCTCCTTTGGTCGAAATAGAAAACCGCCTGCCACTCCTGCGGGACCAGAAGACTCCTCTTCTCCTGCTTTGGGGTGGGAAAGATTTTTGCTTTAACGATCATTTTTATAATGAATGGCAAAGACGTTTTCCAGAGGCTGAAAGTCACTATTTTAGCGACGGAGGACATTATGTTCTGGAGGATAAAATCGTCGACATTCTCCCCATCCTCACGCAATTTTTTAACCGGTGACATGATACGAAAGGGCAAGTGGCAATGAATATTGCCGAATCCTTTGTGCTGATTGCTGAGCAGTTTGGTGATCGTCCCGGAATAATTGAAGCAAAGTCCGGAAAGACCATATCGTTTGCTGAGCTGAACAGTAGATCTGACCGATATTGCGCCTATTTTTCCTGGCATGGGGTTGCTCCAGGCGATGTGGTGATCCTCATGGTCACCCCTTCTGTTGAATTCATCACTCTGACTCTGGCCCTTTTTAAGCTCGGTGCCCCGATTGTCTTGATCGACCCCGGCATGGGGTATAAAAACCTGCTGCGCTGTATTAAACGGGTCGAACCGAAGATTCTCATAGGAATCCCCAAGGCCATAGCCTTTTCGAAAATATTTCCTCAGCCGTTTCATACGGTAGAAAGATATTTTTGCTGCGGCAACTCCTTTGGACTCTTTGGGCCGGATATCACTGCCAATGTGACAGCCACCAATGAGTCGGCAAGTGTCTACCAACCAGGTAAGGATGATCTGGCGGCCATTATCTTCACCACCGGTTCTACCGGCCCACCGAAAGGGGTCCGCTATGAACATGGGGTTTTTAGTGCCCAGTTGCAACTCATCAGGGAATATTATGGCATAGGTCCAACGGATGTTGACCAACCGGCCTTTCCCCTTTTTGCCCTGTTTTCCGCGGCTCTTGGTGCCTGTGCAGTGATTCCCGATATGGATGCCACAAGGCCTGCCAAGGTAAATGCGGAGAAATTCGTTGCCTCAATAAACCGCTACCGGGTCACCTATTCTTTTGGTTCCCCGGCAATATGGAACGTGGTGAGCAGATATTGTCAGAAAAATCGGATTGTCTTACAATCGGTTCGCAAGGTGTTGATGGCCGGAGCGCCGGTGCCCTACGATGTATTGCAAAGGGTCACTGACATATTGCCGCCGGAAGCCAATATCTTTACGCCCTATGGTGCCACCGAAAGCCTGCCGGTTGCTTCCATCTCCGGCCGGGAAATTCTCGCCGACACCTGGGAACTCAGCCGCAAGGGCAGAGGTACCTGTGTCGGGCGTGCTTTACCGGGTATCGATCTGCGGATCATGGGCATCACCGATAGCCCGGTCCCGGTGCTCAAGGATGATATGCTGATTGCCGTGGGGGAGATTGGTGAGATCATTGTCCGTGGCGATGTGGTGACCAAGGCCTACCAGAATAATCCTGAAGAGACACTGCTGGCAAAGATCCAAGACGGCGATTCCTTCTGGCACAGAATGGGTGATGTCGGCTATCTTGATGCGAGCGGCCGTCTGTGGTTTTGCGGGAGGCGAGCTCATCGACTGGAGACTGCCACCGGGCCGCTCTACACTATTCCCTGTGAAGCCATTATCAATGAACACCCAGATGTGTATCGTTCAGCTCTGGTTGGAATTACGGGCAGGGACCACGATTTTACTCTGCCTGTGATGGTTATTGAATTGCATAAAGCTAAAAATATCAATAAGCAGCAGGTACTTGAAGAAGTACGAAATTTGAGCGCTGCGAGCGAACTCACCAAAGGGATCAAGTATTTCCTCTTTCATAAAAGCTTCCCCGTCGATATTCGACATAACGCCAAAATATTTCGTGAAAAATTGGCCATATGGGCACAGAAGAAGATTTCCCCACGACAATAAAAAAGGCTTTGGTAACTGGCGGCGGCGGATTTGTCGGTAAAGCCATTGTCAATAGGCTGCTCGAATTGGGCATTGAGACCCGAGTCATCGGGCGGCACCGATATCCCGAGGTGGAAGAGGCAGGGGCAGAATGTTTTGTCGGCGATATCAGTCAGCCACAGGCCATGGCCGAAGCCGCCAGGGGGGTGGACATCGTCTTTCATGCTGCTGCCTTAGCCGGCATATGGGGACCATGGAAGGACTACTATGTAACCAATGTGGTCGGCACCGAAAAAGTCATTGAGAGTTGTCGGGCGGCCAAGGTGTCTATGCTTGTCTATACTTCGACTCCATCCGTAGTTTTTAGTGGCAGGGATATTCAAGGTGGCGATGAGCGGCTGGACTATGCTGAAAAATCTCTCTGCCATTATGCCACAAGCAAGGTCATCGCCGAAAAGATGGTTCTTGTTGCGAATTCCAGTGATCTGAAAACCTGTGCCCTTCGTCCACATCTTATCTGGGGCCCGGGAGACCCCCATCTTCTTCCGCGCCTCCTTGCCGGCGGCAAAAAAAAACAGCTGAAAAGGATAGGGAATGGTGCCAATCTCGTGGATATTTCCTATATTGATAATGTTGCGCATGCCCATATTCTGGCGGCTAAAAATCTTGCTGGAAAAGCAACGGCTAGTGGTAAAGCCTATTTCATCAGTCAGGGTACACCTGTTAATCTGTGGAGTTGGATAGATGGACTGTTCGCTAGTATGGCAATACCTCCGATACAATCATCGCTCTCTGAAACTGTGGCATATTTGCTGGGCGGAGTCCTTGAACTCCTTTATACCGTAGGTCGCACCAACAATGAGCCGAGAATGACCCGATTTCTTGCCGAACAGCTGGCGAAATCCCATTATTTTTGCATAGCCAATGCTCGGCAAGATCTTGGTTATGAACCGATAGTTTCTATTGAAGAAGGATTGCAGAGAACCGTACAATGGTTAAAGAGACAATGAAAACCTTATATTTGAAGAAATTAGTGTGGATCGTCGCTGTTGTTTTTTCTCAGTTCAGTATCGTCTCGCCGGTTTTCCCATTTTCAATTGGCGATGAGCGGGAAGTAGGAGAAAAACTGCTTTATTCCGTCCGCTCTGCATTTATCCTGAAAGATGACCTGGACATCACTCAGTACATCACCAAACTCGGCCAGAGTGTTCTTGAGGTTGCCGGAATCCAATATTTTGACTACCACTTTTTTGTCATCGATGATAAAGAATTTAACGCATTTGCCGCACCATCCGGCCTGATTTTCTTTTATTCTGGCCTTATTGGGACAATGAACTCGGAAGATGAATTGGTTTCCGTCTTGGCTCATGAAATCGGCCATATATACAATCGGCATCTGGCATCAAGGGTTGAAAAAGGGACCTACTCAGGAATAGCCTCTCTTGGATTAGCATTGGCGGCTATAGCCTTCGGTGGATCAACAGCGCCGGTGCTTCTTACCGGCGCGCTGGCTGCAGGTCAAAGCGTTAACCTCCATTTCAGTCGGCAAAACGAGGAAGAAGCTGACCTCCTGGCCTATGGCTGGATGAAAAAACTCGGCCGAAATCCGGAAGGCCAGGTGAAGATGCTTGAATCCATGCGGCGAATTTCACGCTACCGCAGTGAAAAATTACCGCAATACCTCCTCACCCATCCCGACCCCGATGCGCGACTGAATTATATCCAATCCTTGCTTGATATCGATCGTGAGAATATTGCCGGAAACTCCGGCATGGTGCAGGATTTTGAGTTTTTTCGTTGTAAATACCGTATTCTCGCCGATGCACAGGACACCGAGCTTTTCAGAAATTATCTTGCCACCGTTTTAGCTGATGCCAAGGCAACATCGTTTTCCAAGACCATGGCTACCTACGGGTTTTCCCAACTGGCAAAAAACGAAAATGACTACGCCAGAAGCATGGAATTGTTAGCCCAGGTTATTGCTTTTTTCCCTGATAAAAATATTTTAAAAATTGATAAGGGCGTCATCGAATTTGTGTCCGGCAAATTGGCGGCATCCGAGATGACTTTACGTACAGCTTTGCGGACTGACAGTTCGGACTTATATGCGGCCTTCACTTTAGCTAAACTGTTGAGCAGGACAGACAGGTGGGCCGAGGCGGAACAGTATCTGCAAACAATCAGCTTTCAAATACCTGAATATTCCCAGGTCTATTTTGAGCTAGGGCAGATTGCTACGCAAAATAAACAATCCGGACTTGCGGCTCTCTATCTTGGGAAGTTCAACTTGTATGAGGGGAAGATGAAACTGGCGGAGGAAAATTTAAAAAATGCCCTGCGTGACAAAACATTAGCTGAAAAGAGCAAGACTGAGGCGAGAACGCTGTTAAAAAAAATAGAGCTGCTAAACAAATAGCGAGTTACATATGGCAGGCACATGAGTCGATAATCTCACGTAAACTCTGCAAATTTTCAGCAGCAAATACTTTTAGCCGTAGCTTTCCGCTGCCCGGCAATCCTTTAAAGTAACAGGATATCTGACTTTTTACGTGGCCAAGAAGCCGCTCAGCCGGAAGAAATTCCTCTAAAAGCTGGAGATGTTCTCGTACTCCGGCGACTATTTCCAGCAGATTCTCGGGCCTTCCAGTCTCTTGAAAGATCCAGGGATTGCCAAGTGCCCCGCGGCCTATCATTACGCCATCACAACCGGTTTCCGCCATCATTTCCCGCCCAGCCCGATACGACAGCACATCGCCATTGCCGAGTACCGGGATGGTCACGATTTTTTTGACATTGGCGATGACCGTCGGGTCAATGAGTCCGGAAAAGCCTTGAGACCATGTTCTGGCATGTACTGTGATAGCCGCCGCGCCATTGTCCTCAACCATTTTTGCAAAAGCAGGGGCGTTTATGCAATGAGCGTCTTTTCCGGATCTGATCTTCACGGTGATAGGTAAGGACACTCTGGCAACGATCTTCTTCAAGATATTTTCCGCGAGTTTGCGGTCTGTCATAAGGGCTGCTCCAGCTCCCCGCTTGGTCACCTTTTTTACGGGACATCCCATATTGATGTCAATCATTGCCGGCGAATGGGCGGCGAGAATTTCTGCAGCATCGGCCATTATCTCAGGATCAGCACCAAAAATCTGGAAAGAGACTGGGCGTTCTTTCGGCACTGAGGTAAGTAATTTCAAGGTGTTTTCCTGGCCATAGACAAGTCCGTGGCAGCTGATCATTTCGGAAACGCAGTATCCCGCACCGTAACGCCGGCAGAGAAGGCGGAAGGGCAGGTCTGAATAGCCGGCCAGCGGGGCTAAAACAAAAGGTGAGGCAAAAGAAAGATGGGCGATTTGCAGCATGAAAAAGAGGAGTTGGACGCAAAAAAAGGCAGAACGGTCAACTGTTCTGCCCGAGAAATCGTAGGGGGTTGATATGCTTAAAGTTTAGTAATTCCGGATATAGTTTTTTGGTAGATTTTTTGTGACATATCTTCGATGATTTTATTCAGGGCCTTGCTTTCATTATCCATGTTCACCGAACTGTTGGTTGAAGAGATATAACTTTCTTCCCAGGTCTGGTCGGATACCTCAAGCAAAATTTTATTGCTTGCGATCTCTTTGACAATATAGCGGACTCTCAGGCGCACCTTTACCTCGGAGGTTATATTGTTTGCCCCATAGGAGAGACTCGGTAATTCTAGGGAAATCACCTCTCCGGCCAGTATCAGGTCGGCACCTTCTTTCTGCCTGACTGTAGAAATCGAGCCGGATTTCTGGAACCATTTGGTGATCGACCGATAGAGTTTCGAATCCAGTCCCAATTCGCTGGTTCGGTTTTTCCATTCGGTAATATAGATGCTCTTGTGTGGCCCATTATAAATATTGGGATTCCGATACCCGCAAGCAGCAACTATGCAGGCAATAACGATCAATGGAAAAAGTCGACAAACGATTCTCACTTGCCATCTCCTTAAATTATTTATAGTTTTTCTGTTTTCCTCGTATTCTTTGACCGATTATACTAGTATTAAACGACAATATTCACAAGTTTCTTCTTTACGACAATCGTCTTTTTAGGCGTTTTGCCTTCGATAAATTTCACCATATTGTCGTCGGCAAGGGCTAATTGCAGAAGATCTTCATCGCTTATATCTTCGAGAACCTGGAGTCGTGAGCGCACTTTGCCGTTTACCTGCAGGACAATGGTCAGGAGGTCTTCTTTCGCGGCATCGGCATCAAATTTTGGCCAAAGCTGATTTTCTATAGGCTCACTGTTACCGATCTGCTCCCACATTTCAGCGGCAAAATGAGGAACCATGGGGGACAATAACAGAAGGAGCACAGATACGGCCTCACAGGCGACGGGGGTATCGGCCTTTTCAAGACTGTTTTCACCGGTCGTGGTGGAAAGTACGTTGAACAATTCCATCATAGCGCTAATGGCGGTATTAAAATGAAAGTTTTGTTCTATACTTTCGGTGACTCGTCTCATCGTTTGGTGAATTTTTCGGTGCAGTTTTTTCCCAGATTCATTGAGCTGGTTTGGTAAAGGCGAAGAACTCAGAAATTGCTCCCTATTGGACATAATCAGCCTGTACACCCTGTTGAGGAATCTGGAAGAACCTTCGACACCTTGGGCGCTCCATTCAAGATCTCTCTCCGGGGGGGCGGCGAAAAGGCTAAAAAGCCGTACAGTATCGGCACCGAATTCTTGGATGAGATCGTTTGGGTCAACAACATTGCCCTTTGATTTGGACATCTTCGACCCGTCTTTAATAACCATCCCCTGGGTGAGGAGGTTGGTAAAAGGTTCATCGACTACAAGATGACCAAGATCTCTCAGCACTTTGGTGAAAAATCGCGAATAAAGGAGATGCAGAATCGCATGTTCAACTCCTCCGATGTACTGGTCGACCGGAAGCCAATACGCTGTTTTGGCTTGCGAAAGGGGTTGCTCGTTGTGTCTTGGACAGGCAAATCTGGCAAAATACCAAGATGACTCCATGAAAGTATCCATGGTGTCGGTTTCCCGACGAGCCGCGCCCCCACACTTCGGGCAGGTGGTGGTAATAAAGGATGGTCGTTGGTGTAAGGGCAGACAGGCACTGCCTGCCTCCGGATCTTCCGGCAGGATGACGGGCAGTTCCGATTCTGCAACCGGCTGTACTCCACAGCTGTCACAATGGACCATTGGAATGGGTGCACCCCAGTATCGTTGCCGAGAAATCCCCCAATCTCGTAACCTGTAGGTAACATAGGCTGAACCAAAGGCGTGTTGTTCAGCATGGGAAATAATTGCCGCCTGCGCTTGCAGGGAATCCATGCCGCTAAATATCCCGGATTCGACGAGGGTGCCATGGACAGTTGAGGCTTGTTCCATGGCATCCGGGTCAAGGCTCACCCCAGAGGGAAGGACCACAGGAAGGATCGGCAGGTGATAATTTCTTGCAAACTGAAAATCCCTTTCGTCATGGGCTGGTACCGCCATTACCGCGCCGGTGCCATACTCCATGAGAACAAAATTGGCGACGTAAACGGGAATTTTCGCGTCGTTGAAGGGGTTGATGCAATATCGTCCGGTAAAAACACCACGTTTCTCCGGCTCTTCGTTGAGAGACCTGCGCTGTTTTTCTATTTGAATCTCTGTAGCAAAGGCCCGCACTTCTTCTTCTCTTGCGGTCCCGGTAATGAGGGTGTCGAGCAGCGGATGTTCAGCGGCAATCGACATAAAGGTTACTCCGAAAATTGTATCGGGTCGGGTGGTGAAAATGGAAATTTTACACTCTGCACCCTCGACAACGAAATCGCAGGTAAGACCTGTGGATTTTCCTATCCAATTGCGCTGCATTGTGACGACCTTTTCCGGCCATCCCGGTAAGTTGTCAAGACCGTTTAACAATTCCTCGGCATATTGGGTAATCTTAAAAAACCAGCCGTTCATTTTCCTGGGATATACCGGCTCATCACAACGCCAGCAGGCTCCATCAATAACCTGTTCGTTGGCCAGAACCGTCTTGCAGGACGCACACCAGTTGACGGATGTAGTCTTTTGATACACCAGTCCTTTATGAAACATTTCGATAAACAGGAGTTGCTCCCAGCGATAATATTTGGGATTGCAGGTAGCAATCTCACGGCTCCAATCATAAGAAAGACCGAGCTGCCGCAGCTGCTTGCGCATGTAGTCGATATTGGCATATGTCCAGGTTGCGGGATGGCTGTTATTTTTTTGCGCGGCATTTTCCGCCGGCAGACCGAAGGCATCCCAGCCCATTGGATGGAGAACATTGAAGCCGCGCATTCTTTTATAGCGGGCCACCACATCGCCGATTGAATAGTTGCGGACATGTCCCATGTGAATTCGCCCGGAAGGGTAGGGAAACATCTCCAGGACATAGTATTTTTCTTTCAAGTTATCTTCCGTAACTTGATAAATCTGACCGTCATCCCACAGCTTTTGCCATTTTTTTTCAATGGATTTAAAATTGTACTTATTTGCACTACTGCTGTCGTTGGTCATACTCTTACCTCAAAGAAAATCAACCCGCTTCTCAGGCTTAGTTGAAACCATCTTGTTCATCGAAGTTACTCATGTTTTCAAACATCGTGAATTCTTTAATAAAAGTCAATCTGGAAAGTCCGGTTGGCCCATTTCGCTGTTTTCCGATAATAACCTCGGCTATGCCCTTTTCAGGATTATCCTCGGCTTTATTATAAACTTCGTCGCGGTAAATAAAACAGATTACATCGGCATCTTGCTCGATCGCCCCGGATTCACGAAGGTCTGCCATCATAGGGCGTTTATCGGTACGACTCTCAAGGCCTCGGTTTAATTGGGAAAGGGCAATAACCGGAAGATGGTGTTCCTTGGCGAGAGCTTTCAGTGATCTGGATATTTCACTAATTTCCTGGGTCCGGTTTTCACTATCGTTTCTACCGCGCATAAGCTGCAGATAATCAACAATGACGAGTCCAATTTGGTGCTGCGATGCCAGACGCCTTATCTTGGCGCGCATTTCCAGGACGGAGACGGCAGGGGTATCATCGATAAACATAGGGGCTTCGGAAAGCATCCCCACTGCTCGCGTAAGTTTAGGCCAATCTTCACTGCGTAATTTACCGGTACGGATTCGTTGAGAGTCGATTCTGCCCACGGAACTCAATAATCGCATGACTAATTGTTCTTTCGACATTTCCAGGCTGAAAACGGCAACTCCAATTTTCTCCACAAGGGCGGCGTGCTGAGCAATGTTCATGGCAAAGGAGGTCTTGCCCATGGATGGCCTGGCGGCTATGATAATGAGGTCAGACGGTTGTAAGCCCGCGGTCATCCTGTCAATTTCCACATAGCCTGTAGGGACGCCGGTGATCAACTCCTTTCTTTTATAAAGCTGCTCGACCATGGCAAAGGCCTTGGGGACAATGGCTTTTACCGGGGTGAAATTCTGATCGCCCTTGGTGCCTGCGATATCAAAGATGGCCTGTTCAGCCCTGTCAACGAGAAGATCGATATCGTTTTGCTCCTCAAAACAGCGGGTGGCTATATCGGTATTCACCGATATCAGTCGCCTGAGAATCGATTTTTCGCGAATGATTCTTGCGTAGCTTACGATATTTGCCGTAACCGGAACAATCGAGGTGAGGGAGGCAAGATAGGTTGGGCCGCCAACCTGATCTATTTTATTGATATCCCGGAGCTGGTTGGAAACAGTTAAAAGATCGAGGGGTTCATTTTTTTCAAAAAGATCGATCATAGCCTCGAATATCAGCTTGTGACCGTCTTTGTAAAAATCTCCGGTTTTAAGAATTTCCAAAACCATACCGAAAACATCAGCCTTCAGCAGGATCGAACCAAGAACCGCCTGCTCAGCCTCGATATTTTGTGGCGGTATCCTGGCAGGAAACACCGATTTGCTTGATTCATTCATTGGCGCGTGATCATAGAAATGTTCGTATCGGTCCCTAAACAAAAAAACACCATTAAGGCCAAGCCTCAAGGTGTGTCAATGGGAGCTCCAAAGCCAGTCGGCAGATGGTCGGTTAAAAAAGAAACCCAAAAACAGTCCTCGGCCATCATGTGGCCGAGGATGGGGGCGTCTTACAGCGCTTTCATCGGCACTACACTGATATTGATTTCTGCAGTCACATTGTAGCCAACCTTGACTTGAACCTTCGTTACCCCGAGGGTTTTTATCGGTTCTGCCAGAACGATTTGTTTTTTGTCGATCTGAACATCAAAAGTGGCAAGTTTGGCACAGATGTCAGCACTGGTAACAGAGCCGAAAAGACGCTCGTCATCGCCAGCCAGTTGTTCAATCACTATTGCCAGTCCGGAAATCTTTTTAGCAATACCCTCAGCAATTTTCAGTTCTTTTGCGAGGCGGGAAGCAATAATCGCTCGGTTTTTCTCAAGAGCAGCCATGTTGTTGGCAGTTGCAAGGACCGCCTTGCCTTGGGGCAAAAGGTAATTGCGACCATATCCAGGTTTTACTTTCACTACCTCGCCTTCCTGGCCAAGGGAACTGATTGTTTCTTTTAAGATGAGTTCCATTTTTTTTAAACTCCTTTTCCTCTATTTCTTATATACCGTAAAACACAACGTATGCGTTTTCAATAGGTTATCAAATAACGATCTATTCGTTTCCGGTTACTGCATGAGATTTCAGTTTGCGAAAATCCAGCCAGATATCAGCGATTCCAAAAAACAAGAGAACCAAGGTTCCCAAGGACTGGAAAACGATCATAACATAAAAAAATGATCGCAGCAGGATGGGGACTTTCCATTTGTTCATGAAAAAGACAGTTATCGACAAACCTTGGAAACAGTAAATAATGATCAATAATAAAACACAGTTAATTCCGATTTTCGGTAACGGCTCCACGGGGATCAAAATACAAGCTCCCATGGCAATGACGGCCCAGATGAGCTTTTCCGGCAATGACCATTGACGAAACATTGGCCATGCTTTTAAACCGCTGGTTCTTTCAAGCATAATATTACCAAGAACCATAGTTGCCCAAGTGACAAAAAGGACAATGCTACCGAGAATTCCCGGCATTATCGCCGGGATAACAACTTTCATCTGAGAAATTGTTGCTTCAATGACGACAAGTGCTTCAGTGGAAATACCGTCGTATTGCCGATATTGCTCCACTGCTTCTGTTAAGGCTTGGTCCAAAGTATGCAACATTTGGCCGTATACCGATATCTCAGAACCGGCTGCGGCAACAGCTACTGCAATCAACCAGCCGCCCGCAAGCGACAAAGAGCCTTTAAGTCCGCTCACAGAAGGTAATTCTCCATGTTCCGCCGAACGGTGTAGCACAAATCCCGGAACAAGCATGGCACTGGAGAAGAGAAAAAGATCAAAACTCCCAAGCAAAAGATTGGCCGCAAGGGAAATTGTTGCAGCTGTCAGCAACAATTTCTTTCCAGTGTAACTACCGAATCTGCCAAATAAAAAAAATGAAACTAAAGGCAGAAGCAGGTAGAGCCAACCGAATAGAGACCATTGCAAGCCAGGGAGTACCAGGGTCAGCGAAACCACCAGGACAATAATTAAAATACTCTTGATTTCGGGCTGTTGATAACCCTGGCTGGCCACGTTCAATCCTCTTTCCCTTTTCTTACATTAACCCTGAGCAGATCCTGAATAGGGCAAAAAGGCAATTTGTCTGGCCTGCTTAATTGCTTCACACAACTGACGTTGATGGGTAGCGCAGGTGCCTATGATCCTGCGGGGGATTATCTTGCCCCTCTCTGAGACAAAATTTCTTAATGTCTTCACATCCTTATAGTTAATAGCAAGCTCCTTGTCGCCGCAAAATCGACAGGTTTTCTTGCGAGTAAAAAGCTTTTTTTGTGGTCTTTGTGCCATGATATGTCTCCCTGGTAAAATAAAAAATCTTGAGCAGAGACTGACGTTATTCCTCGTCAGCAACCTCTTCCTGTTCCTCTTCGACTAAAAGCTCAGCTTCAGTGTCATCGGCATCCCCATCTACCACGGCAGTCGCTTTTTCCGATACTGCAGTGATCGCCAGTTGAATCTCTTCTTGGTTTATCGATCCGGCGGTTTTAATGGTCATGTATTTCAACACCAAGTCATCAATTCTGAACTTTCGCTCGATTTCCGCAACAGCATCGGGAGTTCCGGCAAAGTCGCAAAAAACATAATAACCCAAGCTTTCCTTTTTAATAAGATAAGCGAGTTTTTTCATACCCCATTTGTTCAATTCGATGATGCTACCCTGTTCATCAAGAATGATTTGTGTGGTACTTCCAATGACCTTGTTGATCTCTTCTTCACCAGCACTGGGACGAAGAATAAAGATCGTTTCATACCTACGCATGTGGTTCCTCCTCATGGACTCACGTTTTTTACGAAGAACAATGCCTTCGCATGTTTCGGCCCTCACACTTTGCTGTTTGCAGAGAGCGAGAAGGTTAAAAAACAACAATTAGCAGCCGAGCACTTGTTTCGGTTTGCTAGATAAAAGGGTAATATATTACAAACCATACATTAGAGTGTCAAATACTATTTTATTTCTTCTCCTTGGCCTTGATTGCCTGCCATTGGGCGGTGAGTTGATCTTCGTTTTCGTATGTTTGGCCGGCAAACACGTGCGGGTGACGACGAATGAGTTTCGCATTGATCGATTCGAGCACATCTTGAAGCCCGAACATCCCGAGGTCTTTATTGATTGCGGTGATCATGATGAGGATGTAGAGGACATCGCCAAGTTCTTCGCAGATGTTGTCGTGGTCATCATTGTTGATTGCAGCTAGCAGTTCATCGCATTCAGCCTGAAGATATTCTTTCATGCTGGCACATGTTTGTTTTCTATCCCATGGACATCCTTGCTCACCACGAAGAATATCGATGGTATCCAAGAGGTTTTGAAGTTTTATGTTGTTGTCGATCATAAAATGATTATGTTAGGAATAGCAATCTGTTAGAATTTAAAAGAAATTAACCGGGGCAATGAAAAGCAAACATGTTTTTTTCATATGAGACTCAAAAAACAGTTGACATTGCGCCCCTGACCAACTAAGTAGCTGTGCTGGAGCACGTTGTCAGGATTTGGGCATTTGCCTGAACACGATACCACGATTCATTGAAATGTTCATTTGTAAAGAAGCATCGTTATTATGAGGGTGTTCACGGTTTGGTGGGCAAGAGCATAAAAATCATTTTGAGGTATGTTTATGGAAGACGACAAAAATCAAAAATTGCTCCTTGAAAAGCATAAAGATATAGCAAGGATCGATCAGGAGTCCAAGAGAACCCATGGGTGGTATGTCAGAGTCAGATTTCTTGGCAGAACTCATTCCAAGTTTTTCTCCGACAGAAAATGTGGCGGACGGTATTCCAGTCTGCTTTCGGCAATCTCCTGGCGCGACAAAACTGAGAAGAAGCTTGGTAAGATCCGCACCAATAAGCATATGGTTACTGTGAGTAATTCCAGTACTGGTGTTGTTGGTGTTCGTCTTAATGACAAACTCAATAGATACGAAGTGAGTTGGGTCACCCATCAGGGGAAACAGGGCAAGACTTCAGTTTCCATCGCCAAACATGGGAAAAAGGCCGCTTTTACGCGAGCGTGTGTTATTCGTTCAGAAAAAGAAAAGGCCAGACTGGAATTCGCTGGATAATATCTTTCAAAGTTATATCTCCAAATACTCCATCAATGGAGCCGCATGACTATTTTGGGCGGATATTCTTGTACTCTGCCGATCTCCATCGTTGCAAACTCAGCCTCCCGATCAATATTTTTTATAATTGATCGGGAGGAAATATGTTGACAAAATCTGCACAAATGGGTTTAATGTCACGTTCTTGCAATATTTTGCAGTTACTACTTATAGATAGAGAAGGTTCACTCAAAGAGGTTCATTATATGTATGCGATAGTTCGTACCGGTGGAAAACAGTATCAGGTTGCGTGTGGAGATCAGGTTCGGGTTGAGAAACTTGAAGGCAATATTGGAGAGAACATTGACCTCAGTGATGTATTAATGATCGTTGACGGCGATAGCGTCAAGGTTGGCCAGCCGGTTCTCGAAAACGCTAAAGTCACTGCCAAAATTGCAGAACAGGGCAGGGCAAAAAAGATAATCGTTTTTAAGAAAAAACGTCGCCAAGGGTATCGTCTTAAAAGAGGTCACAGACAATCTTACACCGCCTTGAAAATTGAAGTTATATCTGCATGATGGGCGCATTTTATAATGATAGTATTATTAAAAACAACGGGAGTTGCTGCCCGTTGAAATGAAGGAGTAGAAAATGGCTCATAAGAAAGCAGGTGGGAGTTCTCGTAACGGTCGAGACAGTGGCGGACAGAGGCGAGGTGTCAAACGATTCGGTGGCCAAGTTGTGAAGGCCGGCAATATACTGGTTCGGCAACTTGGCACAAAAATCCACCCGGGAAGCAACGTTGGTTGCGGTCGGGATTATACCCTTTTTGCCAAGGTTGACGGTGTGGTAACTTATGAAGATTTTGGGAAAGATAGAAAACGAGTCAGTGTCTATTCGCCAGCCTGATTAGTTTTCATTGTAGCTTTCCTGAAGTCACTCCATGAGTGGTTTGCGTGGGACTAAACTCGACCTCAATACTCTATTGATGGCCGAGTTTTTTTTTCCTGAACCAGCCAGTTGCGGAGTCGTTCCGAAATCCCCTGGCCGTTTTTCTCCATTTTGTTACGGCTTCTTATACCCCGCAAGGGGTACTTAATTGAGTGCTGTTCCGGACATTCTTCAGGCCATGTCATTTTTTTAGACAGCGGCTTATTGAGTTCAACGCATTGCAAACCGATAGGGTCGAGTCATGGCATTCATAGACGAAGCAAAGTTTTTTGTGAAAGCCGGAGATGGCGGCAACGGCTGTGTCAGTTTCCGAAGAGAAAAATACGTTCCGAAGGGTGGTCCTAATGGTGGTGACGGAGGCAAAGGTGGCAACGTCATTCTCCATGCCAAGAAAGGTTTACACTCCTTGATTGATTTTCAATATCGTTCCCATTTTAAAGCTGAACGAGGCGAACATGGTCAGGGTAAAGATATGCATGGTCGAGGCGGCAAGGACTGTATTGTTGATGTGCCGGTTGGATCTGTTGTGCGGAGTGTGGAAACTGATCAAATTCTCGCCGACCTTACCAATGAAGGAGCAACCTTCATTGTTGCTGCCGGTGGTGAAGGCGGGCTGGGTAATCCCCGATTTGCCAGCGGCACCAATCGAACACCAAGAATTGCCACGAGTGGCAAAGTTGGAGAAGAGTTGTGGCTGAAAATTGAACTGAAGTTGCTTGCCGACGTTGGACTGGTCGGCTTACCCAATGCCGGAAAATCAACACTTCTTTCAAAACTTTCCGCCGCTCATCCGAAAATTGCCGCTTATCCATTCACTACTCTCGAACCGCAACTGGGAATCCTGCAACATAAATACTATGAACCTTGTATAATTGCTGATATTCCTGGGCTTATTGCCGGTGCTCACGAGGGGATTGGCCTTGGGCACAAATTTTTGCGACATATTGAAAGAACCAGTGTCCTGCTGCACATTTTGGATGCTGCCGATGAAAATGTTAAGGAAAATTATGAAATAATTTCCAAAGAACTGGCATTATATAAAGAGGATCTTGCCCATCGCACCCAAATTCTGGTATTGAATAAGAGAGACCTGTTGGATGATTCCGACATGGAGGCACTGACAAGTTATTTTCACAAGTATTGCCAAAATGTTGTGAGCACTTCTGGAGAAACCGGTGTGGGGATTGAAGGTCTCAAAGAAATAATTGCTAAGACCTTGGAAGGAAAAAGGATCTGAAAACAGGCAGTTTTGGTATACTTTCTATAAAATGATTCGCCTCCCAGCACCTCGTGGGTATTAAGTCAGAGCCGGAAATCCAGGTGCAGAGGTAAAATTTTCTCGACTGCTCGGGATAGACATGAAGAATCAGGTTGCCCTTGAAGAAGGGTCATACAGCCGACAGACTCTTTTCAATAAGGCCAGAAGAGTTGTCGTTAAGGTTGGCAGTGCTATTCTCACCGCAAAAGACGGCCTCAATCATCAAGTCATCGACAATCTCGCCCGAGAAATCGCTTTCCTTCACAATAGTGGCCGGGAAGTGATATTAGTTACCTCCGGCGCTGTTGCCGCTGGAAAACGCAAAGTTAATTTTCCCGATGATCAGGAAGTGACAATGCGCGAAAAACAGGCTCTTGCCGCAATAGGCCAATCTCGCCTCATGCATGATTATGATGAGGCCTTCGGTAAACATGGGAAAAATATCGCCCAGATATTACTGACCCATTCCGATCTGGCGGATCGCAAGCGCTACCTCAATGTCCGCAATACCATACTGACCTTGTTCGATTTCGGGGTCATTCCCGTCATTAATGAGAATGATACCGTTTCCACTGAAGAATTAAAATTCAGTGACAATGATAATCTCGGAGCACTGGTTGCCAATCTCATTGAGGCCGATATGTTTATCTGCCTCACCGATGTCGATGCCCTGTTTGATAAAAATCCCTTAACCGATCCGCAAGCAAAAGCCATCTCTACTGTCACCGAAGTGACCGAGGAGATTGAAGCCATGGCCGGTAACAGCAAAAGTTCCTTAGGTACAGGTGGAATGCGGAGTAAAATACATGCCGCCAAAATGGTGTCGGCTGGCGGTGGCAGTTCTTTTATCGGTCCAGGACGCCGGGAAGATATCCTGCAGCGCCTTTTTTCCGGGGAAATGATTGGCACCTTTTTTCTGCCTCGCTCGGAAAAGATGCAAAGCCGAAAAAGGTGGATTGCCTATGTTCTTAAACCTCAAGGCACTCTTGTACTTGACCAGGGCGCATGCCTGGCAATAACGACTAAGGGCAAAAGTCTTCTTCCTTCCGGCATACTCGGCATAGAAGGAGAGTTTGACCAGGGGGACAGTGTCCGTTGTGTCGATGGGAATAACCATCCTATTGCTGTTGGTCTCGTCAACTTTTGTTCCGACGACCTCAGAAAAATCAAAGGCTTGCACTCCGATAAAATTGAACTTGTACTCGGTTTTAAGGAAAGTGACGAGGTGTTGCATCGGGATAATTTGGTGATCCTGTAATCGCACCTGCACAAGATATCTCAAGATAAAGGGTGCTTCATGACGCTTGAACAAACCATTGTCAATATAGCCCGGCGTGCCAAGAGTGCGTCATCAACTCTCCTGGCCCTGTCAACTGTAATAAAAAACCGTGTCCTTATAAGAGTTGCCGAGCTGCTACTCGAAGAAAAAGAAGCTTTGCAACGTGCGAACGGCAAGGATTTGCAGCTTGGGGTAGAAATGGGGCTTTCTGCGGCAATGCTGGATAGGTTGCGCTTGACCGATGCGGTCATCACTTCTATGGTCACGGCGCTCCATGAACTCTGTGCTTTGCCTGATCCGGTCGGAAAAATCGAGGATTTTGTCAAACGTCCGAACGGTTTGTTGGTCGGTAGAATGCGGGTTCCTCTTGGGGTCATTGCCATGATCTATGAATCCCGCCCCAATGTTACGGTTGATGCGGCGGCTCTCTGCCTGAAAACAGGCAATGCAGTTATCCTGCGCGGCGGCTCGGAGGCCATTCATTCTAACCTTGCCCTCGCCACGATTCTCAAGAAAGCACTGATTTCTCAAGGTGTCAGTGAAGATGCCGTGCAGATTATCCCGGTGACCGATCGACGGGCAATCGATATACTCCTCACCCAAGATGAGCTTATCGACGTAGTCATTCCGCGCGGCGGAGAGGGTTTGATCCGGTTTGTTGCACAGAATTCGCGGATTCCTGTCCTCAAACACTATAAGGGTGTTTGTCATCTCTTTATTGACAAGGATGCCGACCTCGATAAGACGGTGCCTCTCGTCATTAACTCAAAAACGCAGCGGCCGGGGGTATGCAACGCCTTGGAGGGCTTACTTGTTCATCAAGATGTTGCTGCCGCTTATCTTCCGGTACTGGTTGCCGCACTGATCGAAAAAGGGGTGGAATTACGAGGTTGTCCAAAGAGCACGGCGATTTCCGCACAAATCCACACCGCCACCGACAGCGATTGGGGGACGGAATTTCTTGATCTCATCCTTTGTGTTAAGGTGGTCGGGGATTTTGACGAAGCCAAAACCTATATCCAGCACTACGGCTCAAAGCATACCGAAACAATTGTAACGGAAAATTATAGCACGGCGCAAAGGTTTCTCGCTGAAATAGATGCCTCGGCGGTAATGGTGAACGCCTCCACCCGATTTAATGACGGTGGTCAGCTCGGTCTGGGGGCCGAGATCGGGATCAGCACGACAAAATTGCACGCCTATGGTCCCATGGGGCTGGAAGAATTGACGACCCGTAAATTCATTATTTATGGTCAGGGCCAGGTGCGAGAGTGAGCAAAATGACAATAGGACTGTTGGGCGGCACTTTTAATCCAGTGCATTTCGGCCATCTGCAATTGGCCGATGCAGCTATGGTGGAGTGTCAACTCGATCAAGTCGTTTTCATTCCTTCCTGTCAACCGCCGCATAAGGATGAGGCTGCAATCATCTCGTTTGCCCACAGACTTGCCATGTTGCAAATTGTCGGTGCGAATAATAAACGATTGTCCTGCACGGCAATAGAGAGAGAACTTCCCACCCCTTCGTACACCATTGATACCCTGCGCGCGATTGGCGACAGATTTCCCGTGGGAGTAAAGTTTTTCTTTATCATCGGAGCTGATGCTTTCTTGGATCTTTTGTCCTGGAAATCATATGAAGAAATTTTACAACGCGTGACTCTTCTTGTCGCTGGACGTAAAGGCTATCATGCGGATCGCTTGAGCAAGTTTCTAAAAATCCTGCAATATGCCGATCATGGGAGGTTCTGGCGGGGCAAAGACGGATTCAGAGAGATAATTCTGCTGCAAACGGTACCGGAGGGATATAGCTCGACTGCTATTAGAAAACAGATGAGCAAAGGGATCTTCCCTCAAGAAGCGATCCCGGGTGCAGTGATTGACTACATCAAAGAACATGCTCTTTATCAACCAAGCAAAGCCGAGACTGAGAGTTGTGCTTCAATGGATTGATCAGAGTTGTTAAGGGGTATGCAATTTATGGATGATGCTCGACAAAGTTTTGCTCCTTCGAAAATATTCATTCTGATCGTTGATGATTCCCTGGTATTTCGAAGATTTCTTCGAGACATTTTCGAAGATTATCAGGATTTCGTTATTGTCGGTGAGGCTCAGAACGGTATTGAAGCCCTCGATCTGGTACTGAAAACCAATCCATCGGTAATCCTTCTTGATCTTGAAATGCCCCTCATGGACGGGATGACCGCCTTGCAGCATCTGATGATTCATCGTCCGACTCCGACCATTATATTCTCAAGCCTTACCGAAGAGGGTACTGCCCGATCCTTTGATACCATGAAAAACGGCGCTGTGGATTTCATCTATAAGGATTTCATCTTTCAGAAGAAGAGTCTGCAAACCCAGAAAAAAGTCCTTGTGGACAAAGTGCGAAAAGCTGCAGCCTTCAAGGTCAAAGCCCGTGAACCATTTTTCACGTCCTCGCCATTGCCGGAGGATGCACGTGAAGAAGTGCGGCGCGTTGTGTTTTGTGAAGATTGCGGTGGCCGCGAGGTGATCTCTTACCAGAAATCACAACCTTTACCTGATATAACCTGTTCTCAGTGCGGTGACCGCATTGAACTGACTGGTGCGGCGACTACCCAGTTTCGCAGGAATAATTTTATCTCGGTCATCGGTGGTGGAGAAGGGAGCTTTTTTAACCTTTTGGAAATAATCCCTCGGCTTGACCCGGAAATGGGCGGTGCACTGATTGCAGTCATCCATCAGCCAACCGAGCATGTGAATCATTTCACAGAATATCTTGATGCTATCTCGGCCATGAAGGTTGTTCGAGCACGAGAAGGGATAAACATTGAGGGTGGAAACTGCTATATCGCTTCAGGCTATGATTATATGCACTTAAAACCCTACAGCGCCCAACTGACTCTACAAAGGTTACAGAAAGCAGCTTTAAACTGTGGGCCCCTTGATATTCTTCTCGCTTCTGTGAGCACCCTTTACAAGAAAAGGGCTTGCGGTATTATACTGTCCGGAGATGAAAATGATGGTGACAAGGGGATGTCCATTCTTATGAAAAACGGTGGAATTCCAATCATTCTTGATGGGCTTGAGTGTTATTGTAAAAATATGGGTCGTCATATTCAAAGCAAATCCGCTCTTACAAAAACCTATCAAACAAAGAATATTGTGAACGAGATCAAAACACTGCACTATCAAGCAAAAGAAGGTACAGTTGTAGAATGAGTGCCTTCACATGCTGAAAATATGCACAGGGAAAAGCATGGAGAATCAGATACAGCCTGAATCAATGCTTTGGGAAGAGCGTGTGCTCTTAATGCGGCAAGGTCTGCACAGGAAACTTGTCAAACTGGCATACGAAACCCCATCCAGTCATAAAAAAGTCTTTCCCGACAGGGAAAATGTCTTTTCGGCAATGCGCCAGACAAGCCTCAAGGCAACCCGGGTGGTAATCATCGGCCAAGATCCCTATTTCAATGAACATCCCGGGAAAGGTCCGGAGGCGCACGGATTATGCTTCTCTGTTAAGAGTGGCATCCCCATCCCGCCATCCCTACGTAATATCCTGCAGGAGGTCAATGCCTGTGTATATGAGGGTAAATCGTTGAGCGTTGAAAGTGATTTGTCACGGTGGGCAGTCCAAGGGGTCCTGCTGCTTAATGCCAGCCTGACGGTCCTCGCCGGGGAACCGAACTCCCACGCCGGTTTGGGCTGGCATCAATTAACCGACGATATTATTGCAACCATTTCCAAGGAAAAAAACAACATTGTCTTTATGCTTTGGGGGGCATTTGCACAAAAGAAAACGGCCCTCATCGATCAGGGAAAACATCTCGTCCTGGCAACCAGCCATCCGTCGCCATTATCGGCTCACAAGGGCTTTCTTGGTTCCGGGGTATTTCTGCGATGTAATCAGTACCTGATTGAAAATAGCCTGCCACCGATCACGTGGTAGTATTGCCCCTCTGAGCTTTTCCCCCCGGGAGATGTTTGGTAAGCGCTGCAGGAATCATGTCGGCAACCTCGGAGGCTAAAAAACCGACTCCACGATTATCATATAACATATCAGCTGCCGATCCGTGCAAAAACGTACCAGCGACCGCTGCATGCATGGGTGACAAGCCTTGGCAGACAAGTGCGGCGATCATCCCCCCTAAGACATCTCCCATGCCACCTGTCGCCATTCCCGGATTACCGGTTGTGTTGATGAAGGTTGTGCCATCACCATTGGCGATAATAGTTCCTGCACCTTTGAGGACAAGGACCGTCTCATAATCATCATTGCGGAAGAGACTACTGCCAAGCATAGCAGCATCAATCCTGTTATCCTGGATATCGGCCACGTCTTTTTGCAGTAATCTGGCGAGCTCGCCAGGGTGTGGGGTGAAAATTCTTGGCCCAGCCGGAGTGTGCAGGTCGTCCCGGTGCTGCGCAAGAATATTCAAGGCATCAGCATCAAGGATAACCGGGCATTTGACTTCCAAGTAAACCCGCTTCACCAGTTCAGCCGTTTTCCGGGCCTGTCCTATGCCAGGTCCGATAACCACACCTTGTTTGCCCTCAATAGCTTCGGTAATAATTTCCCAGTCGGTGATGGACAGGATACCGGAACTGTCAGTGAGGAGAATTGTCATAGCCTCGATAAGGCTGGTTTCATAAATCAGGTTGAGGCTATTCGGCACACAGAGACTGACCAGGCCAACCCCTGTTCGTAAGGCCCCCTTGGCTGCCAGAATAGCTGCCCCTGTTTTCCCGGGGGACCCGCCAAGAACAAGGAGATGTCCTTGGGTTCCTTTATGCGATGCTTTTTGACGTTGTAGGGGTTTTGATATTTGCCGAAAGGTATCAATGGTTACAAGCTCTGTTACAATACCGGCCCGCTCAATCGCCTCCGGTGGTATACCGATATCAATAATAGTCAATTTACCAGTCCATTCGGAGCTGCCATGAATGAAATGTCCCGGTTTGGCACAGCAATATGTGGCGGTGTAGTTGGCTCGTATGCAGGTGCCTAAAACCTTGCCGGTATCGGAATCGATTCCGGAAGGGGTGTCAACCGATACCCTGGGAATTTTATGAGCGAACCCCGACTTGTTTATCAGGTTGATGGTATCGGCAAAATGTTCCCGAACCTGACGGTCAAGGCCGATGCCGAAGATAGCGTCTACCACCACATAGCAGGGGAGTCCACGGGTTTCAAATTGTTGTAAAAGGATGGGAATGGTTTCAACCCGTTTTCTGTTATCAATAATATGGAAAGGCAGTCGGAGCTTTTTGATAATTGCTAAATTGACGGCAGGATCCTTTTTTAAAGAGTGGGGGTTGACGAGGAAAAAGAACACCGGCTGGCAACCCCGTTGATGCAGATGCCTACCGATAACCAAGCCGTCACCGCCATTGTTCCCCGGGCCGACAAAAATGAGCGCAAAGGTGTTCTTACAAGGACCTAGCTCCCGTTCGATCATGTTAACCGTTCCGAGGCCGGCATTTTCCATCAAAACGATGCTTGGTATTCCGAAATCTTCGCTTGCTGCGCGGTCAAGTTTTTGCATCTCAAGGGCGGTGGGCAGTTTCAATTCTATTCTCCTTTGGAGCAGCTATTAACAGGCTGTTTAATTTTTCATATTTCGTAACTGCGCCGCATGCCATGTTCGGCGGGTTTTTCGCCAGGAATTAATTTTTTCCACCAGATAGTCAAGGAATCTTAGGCGGATGCAAATCAGCTGCGATTTGCTGTTGGTACTCTTCGATCAGATCCTTACAAAAACGGCATGGTTCGAATCCTGCGTCAATGGCGATATCAATATTTTTGAAATACAGCGTACAATTTTTACAATTATAATATTCGCAAGACGGCACGTGGAATACCCGGCTTTTAGCATTGCCTTTAATGGCATTTTCGTGCATTTCCGGATCGTGTTCCATGGCAGTTTCTTCGATCTCCACGGGCACTCTCCGTATCTTTTTCAACATGCTTTGTAAAACTAAGGTGATCGGTGCAGTGCTTTTCTCCCATAAATATTTGATAAATAGCGTAATGATCTCGGGGATAAGTGGCTTTTCGTTGGCGATTCGGACTATCCAAAAGAGTGCAAGAACGAAGAAAAATCCATTAGGTGACCACATAGCGATAGTTACCGGCAAAACGCCTTCCTCGGCCAGACTTTTGCCAAAGGTAAAAAGTATGTAATAGAGAACAAATATTGCCAATCCCGCTTGGATGCCGATAGCTTTTTTGCCGGGGCGGGCTTGCAGCCCCAGAGGGAGACCGATCAAGCTAATGATGAGACAGCCAAAAGGCAGCACAAGCCTTTTATGGGCTTCTATGAGGTATTTTCGCTTGGTCACAGCTTTCTCGGCAAGCTGTGCTTCCTCCCGGAGTTCCTGCATAGATAAGGCAGACCTCTTTAAAGTGGTCGAACTGCTGCTTGGTGGTTTGAGCGGAATATTGATTTGATACTGTTCAAACTCGACAATCTGGGCACTTTCATTGCCCGGGCGATGGAGACTGCCGTTTCGCAGGACAATCGACACCATCATGTCGGAAATATTGCTCGTCATCGATCCGCTGGAAGCCATCGTGATAATGGGGTTGGCAACTCCTCGGGTATCAGAAACCCATACATTTTGCCACTCTCCCGAGGATTTATCTATTTTGTCAATATAGACGACAATTTCTCCCAAAGCCTCGGTAAAGACATGCTCCTTGACACCTTCATTAATTTTTTCCTTGAGCAATTGGTACGTCAGCTGTTTCATGGCCACTTCGCTTAAGGGGATGAGCTTGATGGAAAAGTAGCTTGTCAAGAGAGCGATCAGGGATGCCACTATGATCACCGGCGGCAGGATCTGATAAATACTGATACCGCTTGCTTTGAGGGCAAGTATCTCAGAATCACTTGATAATCTGGCGAATCCGATGGTTACCCCCAGCATCGCAGCCATGGGCAGTGAATAGAGAAATATATTGGGGAACAGGTAGGAAAAAAGACGGATAAAATCAGACAAGCCTATATGAAGATCAAGGATAAAATCGAGAAAGGGGATGAGTTTGACCAGGAAAAAAACACAGTTCATGATTAAGAAACTTGCAAAAAATGGTGCGAGCATTTCTGTTGCAAGATAACTGTAGAGAAGTTGCGGTGCCTTGGAGTATATCTTCATTGCCGCCATCTATATGAGAATTGCAAAAATTATTCGGGCAGGATTGGTTTTTTTCAGGTACATGAAACGAGCCTTGAAATTAAAAGGGGACGGGATAAGCAACTGGACTCCAAATTCTTCAAAAACAACATCAGTAAACACTGAAACATATTGAGTGTAAGGAGAAACAACATGCATCTATTCGAAACAGAAAACGGCGATAAATGGATCTGCATAAACTGTGGCGCCGAAGAAGAAACGATGATTAAAGAGAAAGGGTGGGAATGGATTTTTGATCGGCATGATCAGACCCTTCGTTGCTCCCTTTGTGGCCAACCCGACTATGAGTTTGAGGATTAGCAGTGCCTGCATACGCCGAAAATCCGTCTTCTTTATCTTTTTTTTCCTGAAACGTTGAGGAGAGTTTCTAACGTTTCCTAAAATTTTGACTGGGTAAGCGGCATTTCAATCGTTACATTAATCCAATGCTCGTCCCACCACTCCTTGGGCATTACAAATACCCCATTGACGAGAACGGAGAAATGCAGGTGATCGCCCCCAGCCATCCCTGTGGTGCCGGTTAAGCCGATGACGGACTTCTTGTCAACCTCGTTGCCGGGAGCAACATTCATCTGGCTCAAATGCGAATAGAGACTGAAAATCCCCTGACCGTGATCGATAAGGATCATATTGCCATAAATACCTAAATATTCTGCAAAGACAACCTTGCCTGTATTGGCGGCGCGAACCTCGGCTCTATTGGTCGAAGCAATATCCACACCAAGATGTACTTGATGGTCGATTATTTTGCCACCATACAGATAGCTTCTGTGATCGGCAAAACCTGCTTTTGGACTCCCGGCAAATCTTGAGAAATTGCCATGCCAGAGCCTGTTTGCTGAAGGATTTTGGCAGAGTTCGCTGATCTTTTTATTGTTTTGGTCTCTTAGCGTGGTATTGGTGTAGAGATATTGGTCAATGAGTTCGCCCTTCATTTCCGGATAATATTGCTGGAATTCAGGAACCTTGGTGCCAATAAAACTATCACTTATGGTAATGGTGTCAGTCTTTTGCGCTATGTTTTTAAAAATAGTGGTAAAAGATGTGCTGGTCTCGTTGCCTGCTAAATCAATGGCAGAGATCAGCAACGAGTCGATTTTCTGAGCATCGTATGGCAGTGCAAAATAGGAAATATAGATGTCTTGTCTGCCGTCACCCACAAGAAAACCAGGGTGAAAGCGACCATTAATAGTGACACCACTGGTGCACGTATTGTCGGAAAGACGGTAAATAGCAACTCCTGCGCCACCAGGGGAAATATATTTTTCGCTCTGCAAAATCTGCAGTTGTGGTGGAACGGTATCGACAGTCACTTCTTTGTTGATAATAATTTTGTTCCCCTGCAGCCAGCCTCTGAGGGAATAATCGGAGGCTTCAAATTTGATGCTCATAGGGCCGTCAACGAAGCCTTCCTTTTTGGTGTCAAAGGTCACGGTTTCCGATGTTTCGGCCGGACCTATCTTGCCGGTATAGGAAGATCGGGGAAAGGTCACTGAATGCAGCACCTTCGTAACACTTCCCTGTGCCCCCGATATGGTGATATTGCGGAGGCCGCTTTTTCCATCAGTCACCGAATAGCCAATTACCCCTTTTTTCCCAATGTGGTCTCTGGTTTGCTCGAGCTTGACCACCGGGCTTTCTCCTTCGAAAAAGAGAAGGAATACGGCAATTCCAATACCTCCAAGAAAAACTCCGAGAATTATTGATATCAATTTGAAATTGTTGTAATATTTGCTATTCTGCAGGGCCATTGTCAAAACTGTGTCCTTATACTGAGCTGACTCAGTGTCAAAGAAAATCTCTATTTCTGCCAGATTATTTCGTATTTTTCGATATGCAGGTCTTTAGAAGAGGCAACAATAATTCGTTTCCCGATCTCATTTTCGACCCGCGCTTTGGTCTGTTCTTCTTCATTGTGCAGGAGATCCGCCAATTTAGGGTGAACCCGCAGGGTGATGGTGTTGCCTTTATGCTTTCGTGAATGCCTGGTAATCTTTCTGAAAATATCGTAACAGATGGTTCGTCGTGATTTTATCATCCCTTCGCCGGCACAATAGTGGCAGGGTTCACACATCAACTGATGTAAATTCTCACTGTTTCTTTTGCGGGTCATTTGTACGAGGCCAAATTCAGAAAGCTTCAGAATATTGATTCGGCTCTTATCCTTTTTTACAGCCTCCTTAAAGCTGGCATAGAGTTCCTCCCGATGACGATCGTCTTCCATGTCGATGAAATCAATGATAATAATTCCGCCGATATTTCTCAGACGCAGCTGGTAGGCAATTTCGACGGCCGCTTCCATATTGGTTTTGAAAATGGTATCGTTGAGATCATTTTTCCCAACATATCTCCCTGTATTCACGTCAATTACCGAAAGAGCCTCGGTGCTTTCAATAATGATGTAGCCCCCGGATCGCAGCCAGACCTTTTTTTCTATGGCCCTTGAAATCTCAACCTCTATGTTGTTTGCCTCAAAAAGTGGCGTGCTGTCTTTGTAGAGGGTTATCTTGTCGGCCAACAGAGGGGCAAATGTTCGTACATGGGCAAGGAGTTTTTCATATGCTTGCGGATCATCAATGATCAATGCATCGACGTCTCTGGTGAAAAAATCACGAATCGAACGGAGGGTGATGTCGAGATCTTCATGCACCAAACACGGTGCCTCCATATGCAATGACCTGTCGACAATAGCCTCCCAGAGCAACATGAGGTATTCCATGTCGGCTTCAAGTTCATCCCCGCTGGCGTGTTCGGCAACAGTCCGGACAATAAAGCCGGAGCCTTGAGGCCGAATTTCCTCAATGAGGTTCTTTAGTTGTGTCCTTATCACCTCATCTTCAATTTTTCGTGAAACCCCGATGTGATCGGTAAGCGGGATAAAAACAAGATTACGACAAGGCAAAGTAATGTGACACGTCAGTCGCGCTCCCTTGGTTCCGATTGGATCCTTGCTGACCTGGACGAGAATATCCTGGCCATCACGAAGAATATCTTCAATATGCATACCCTGGGCCCGAATGTGGGTCTGCGTGCAATCGGTAATACAAGGGCTGTGTCCAGGTGAATCGGATGACACACACACATCGTCGACATAGAGAAATCCAGTGCGCTCCAGACCAATATCGACAAATGCCGCCTGCATTCCGGGTAACACGCGCACTACCTTACCCTTATAAACATTGCCCATCAGACCTTTCTCGGTCGGTCTCTGCATGTGGAATTCGCTGAGATTGCCGTCTTCCACCAGGGCAAGGCGCACCTCATAGCTTGTAGCGTTGATGAGTATTTCAGTAGCCATTCTCTAACCGTTAATACTAAACTTGTAACTTCCAAATAAGGAAGGGATATATTTTTTTAAATTCTGTAGTATACAGCATAGACAATAGATAATGCCACAGCTATATAAATTTAATTTATTCAAAAAAACCAATAAGTAAAGTGGTATTGCAAGATCTGCACGTATGCATAAAAGGATTGTAATGATTGTACATCCCACCTGGAAGGATCCTTCCCGCTACATCAACCGACTGTTTATCGAGGAGTCCTGCCTCGAACTTGATTACACTCAGGATATTCTCGCTCGGGCAAAACTTCCCTGGACAGTTGTCCCGGAAAGGCAAAAACCGAACGACCTCGGCGATGATTTTGTCGAAAATCTGACAATCGGCAAGCAGCAACTCTATCTCTGTAACAACCGCGGCCTCTTTTTTAAACCGTGTCCGGGCACCAGAGAATACCAGTGCTGTGAATATCAGGTTTTAAATACCGGCACAAATTGTCCCATCGACTGTGTGTATTGTATTCTCCAGGCGTATCTCAACGCTCCCTGGCTTACTTTTCATGTGAACATCGACCAACTTTTCCTCGAACTTTCGCAAACCCTGTCGGCAAACCCCCAGCAATTTTTCCGAATAGGCACCGGCGAGTTTACCGACTCTCTAGCCATCGACCGGGTGACCTGCCTCAGTCGACCCCTTGTAGAGTATATAGGTCGGAAAAATAACGCAATCCTTGAACTGAAAACAAAGAGTGCGGCCATCGACAATCTGCAAGGGCTTTCGCACAACGGTAGAACCGTCATTGCCTGGTCGCTGAACAGTACACAGGTCATGGCCAGGTATGAACTACGCTCGGCAACCCTGGAGGAAAGACTCGATGCGGCGCAAAAGTGTGCGGAATGGGGATATCGTCTGGCTTTTCATTTTGATCCGATAATTGATTATCCGGGATGGCAGGCAGGATATGCGGAAACCATCGATCGACTTTTCAAAAAAGTGCCGGCATCGGCCATTGCCTGGATTTCCCTGGGTGCTCTGCGATATATCCCGAGTTTAAAGGAAATCGCTATTAGGCGTTTTCCGGGGACAAAAATCTATTATCAGGAATTTATCACGGGTCTTGATGGCAAAACCAGGTATTTTCGAGCAAACCGGGTGCGCCTTTATCAACATATTTTTGCTCTCCTGCAGGAAAAAGTGAGCGACAGGACGTGCATTTATTTCTGTATGGAGAGCGAGGAAATCTGGCAGGAAGTGATGGGCTATACACCTGCTGACCGGGGCGGCCTCGCTAAAATGTTGGATTACTCCGTTCGTTGACGCCGGATTCTCTTGCGCCTCAGCAACGGCCGGCAAGAAGAAATTTTGACCTTGTTCTTTCTCTATTCTTGCGTATATTGGCAGTATGCAATTTTAAGGCATTAACGGCTCCTAAACTCTTTTACTCTCTGAGGATTCTATTATGGTCAACAAAGTTATACTTATTGGAAATCTTGGTGCTGATCCTGAGCTTCGCTATACTCCGAGCGGCATGGCCGTAGCTACTCTCAGAGTCGCCACGAGCAGGACATGGAAAGACAAAGATGGCCAAAAGCAGGATGAAACGGAATGGCACCGGGTTATTGTCTGGGATAAAAGTGCCGAATTTTGCGGGAATTACCTTTCCAAGGGTTCCAAGGTTTACATCGAAGGCAGGTTGCAAACTCGAAAGTGGAAGGATCAGACCGGTGTTGACCGTTACACAACGGAGATCGTTGCTGCAACCGTACAAAATCTAACACCGCGTGCCAGTGATGGTGGCGCGGGTGGAGGATTTGAACAGCCACCCATGCCGCAAGAACCTTTCGGGGGAATGATCGGTGGGTCCGGTACTGGAGAGGAAGTGCCGTTTTAATCAACATTTCCGAAGGCGGGATGTGCGGTGTTGTCCTGCGGAAAAGGAGTCTGTTTCCCCTTTGGAATCAGCTCCTTTTTTCGTTTTATTCAATGGCATTGTCAACTTAATAGGTGGTTGACTGTAGGGCACACCGTTCGTATTGTTGATACACGAACGTCTACATGTACATTTTCGCTTAACGTTTAAAATCTGGTTTGTAGCAATGGATTATTATGAACTCCTAGGAGTGAAAAAGGACTCTTCCCCGTCTGATATTAAAAAAGCCTACCGCAAACTTGCGCTTAAATATCATCCCGACAAAAATCAGGGTGAAAAAAAGGCTGAAGCGAAATTCAAAGAAATCAGTGAAGCCTACGCGGTACTCTCCGATCCTGAAAAAAAGAAGCAGTACGATCTTTACGGCTCCACCGATTTTCATAAGCGCTATTCCCAGGAGGATATCTTTCGAGGTTTCGACCTGAACGACATACTGCGTCAGTTTGGAGTTGGCGGAGCCGGTCAGTCAGCTCATTTTCGTAACAGCATGGGTGGAATGGGCGGAGGCAATGGTTTCTCCTCATTTTTCAGCCAACCCCAGTCGGGCGGATGTGGCGGTGGGTGTCACAGTGCGGCGGAGAAGGGGCAGGACATGACCTATCAGATTACCGTCAGCCTTGAAGAGGTGCTGCATGGTGCTGAACGGACGATAACTTTACGGAAGAATGGCACACCGCAGAATGTGTCGGTGAAAATTCCCAAAGGGATAGAGGCCGGAAAAAAATTACGCTTACAGGGAAAAGGCGGCAATTCGCGCAATGGCGGACTCCCCGGCGACCTCTATCTTAAAGTGGATATTGCCGGCAATACTTCATTTTCCAGGGATGGCGACGATCTGGTGACTCAGAAACTGATTACCTTCAGTGAGGCCTGCTTTGGCACTTCAATCGAGGTGGAAACCCTTGAAAGCAAAAAATTCAGTGTGAAAGTGGCTCCGGGTACCACCCATGACTCACGGCTGCGGTTGAAAGGGTACGGCTTGCCGATAGGACCCTTGGGCGAACGGGGCGACCTGTATGTCAAAATAGGGGTCAAGGTTCCCAAGGAATTAACGGAAGAGCAGGAAAAGGTGCTTCAAGGACTGCGAGACTGCGGATTATAGGATTCTTGCTGAAACGCAAAAAGTACCTGACCAGGATGCCAAAAGGATCCCCGTCAGGTATTTTTTTTAATCAGTATTTCCGATCGGCATAGGACAGCCATCCTCCGGCAGCTACTAACTCTTTATCAAAAGAATTGAGATGAAAATCGCAAATAAAAACTTCTTGATCTTTATTGTCAGATGATGCGGTTAACTGATCTTGCTCCAAATCTACCTTGACGGTGATCTTACCCGGCATGGCAAAAAGGGCCTCAATCTGCTTTTTACTGAGTTCCACGGCCAGAATGCCGCAGTTGAACATGTTCTGCCGGAAAATCCTGGCAAAACTCTCGGCAATTACCACATTTATATCATTTACCTCAAAGACCCAAACCGCATGTTCTCGGGAGGAGCCGCAGCCAAAGTTAGCACGTGTTATAACAACCCTGGTTTGCTGCATCTCTTCTGTTGGCAGGAAAAAGGGCTTGCCGTCCAGCAACAGATCCTCCAGTAGATGCGATTTCAGTGCTGCCTTGGTAATTTCCGTTAAATATTTTGCAGGTATTATTTCGTCGGTATTTATATCACTTCTGTCCAGCCGAATTGCCGGACCGCCAAATGCTTTCATTGCCCCACCTCTCTCTGTGCTATATGTCTCGCGGATCGGTAATAACCCCGGTTATAGCTGCAGCTGCAGCCGAAAATGGACTCATGAGATGTACCATCCCACCTTTGCCCATCCGTCCATTAAAATTTCGGTTGGTGGTCGAGGCGCAAACCTCTCCTGTCGCCAGAACCCCGGCGCTCATGCCGAGACACGCCCCGCAGGTTGGATTAAGCACGCAAAACCCGGCATCCATAAAAACCTTGATAATACCCTCTTGCAGAGCCATGCTGTAAATACCTGGGGTAGCCGGGGTGACGATGCCTCTTACCCCTGCTGCAAGCTTTCGGTCTTTGAGAATTTCCGCAGCATCCCGTAAATCTTCAATACGCCCGTTGGTACAGGAGCCGATATAAATTTGATCGACGGGGGTTCCGGCCATTGCAGTTATGTCTTTCACCTGGTCCGGTTTATAGGCAAAGGTGACCTGCGGGACCAGTGAACTGACGTTGAACTCCAGCTGCGCTGCATATTCCGCATCGGCATCGGAATGCCAGCCCCGATAGTTTTCAACCGCGGCATCAATGGATGGATATTCGGTTTCTATGAAAGGCCAAAGATACTCTGCGGTCACCCGGTCCGGCATGCAAATACCACAGGTGGCACCGGCCTCGACGGCCATATTGCACAAAGTCATTCTCGCCGACATGGTAAACGCCTCGACTACCGGCCCGACAAATTCAATGACCTTGTCGGTTGCGCCGTTTACCGAGATTTTTTTGATAATTGCCAGGATCACGTCTTTGGCCGAGACACGGGATTGCAGGGTTCCGGTAATGTTGATGCGAATGGTCTTGGGCGTACGGAAGGAACAAACGCCCTTGTAGATGCCGACCTCCAGATCGGTTGTCCCGACACCTGCGGCGAATGCCCCAAAGGCTCCGTGCGTGCAGGTATGGGAATCGCCCATGATAACTGTGTAGCCCGGTCTGACAAAGCCTTTCTCGGGAAACAGGGCGTGGCATACGCCGTTTGCACCGATATCAAAAAAATCCTTAATCTGGTGGCGTTTTGCCCAGTCCCGCATGATTTTCCCTTGGGTTGCGGTTTTGGAATCCTTGGCAGGGGTGACATGATCGATGACTGCCTTGATTTTACTGCTGTCAAAAACATGGTCCATGCCCTTTTCCAATAGATCCATGATGGCGATGGGGGTAGTAATTTCGTGACACATGACAACATCAAGATCAAGGATCATGTTGTCCTCGGTCGGTTTATCACGCAGATGCGCTGCGAATATCTTTTCAGCTATGGTTTTTCCCATTGTTGGCGCTCCGGAAGAGAAGGAGGGTTAATTCTTTATGACCCGCATCGGCTCATGCATACGAGGTTCAACAAATCTTGATTTTGCGAATTGGAGAATTCGACACTTTACACAAAAAATGGTAAACTCACCAGACTTAAACAAAAAAACCTAAGTAACTTTCCCGGTATTCGGGAATCAGGAGGTATTATCCATGACGCCCACCAGAATGTCCCTGTTGATTATATTTGCCGGTTTTTGCATTACCTCACCCTTGCTCGCGGCGCATGGCGTATCCCTGGATGGGGAGGTCAAATATCCGAAAAACTTTTCCCGGTTTGCTTACACCTCACCCGATGCGGTCAAGGGCGGCACCTTGGTGTTGCATGATATCGGCAGCTACGACAAAATGAATCCATTCACCCTCAAGGGCGAAGCACCTCTTGCCCTGGAAAGCCTGGTCTATGAACCCCTTGCCGTCGCCAGTCTTGATGAGCCATTTTCGCAATACGGCCTTCTTGCCGCCGATATTGAGGTTGCCGGCGACAATAAATCCGTGACCTTTACCCTAGACCCTCGGGCGAAGTTTTCAAGTGGTGAGCCGGTAACCACCGAGGACGTTGTCTTTACCCTTGAGACCCTCAAAAGTGACAAAGTACACCCCTCTTACAATTTCTATTATCAAGATATTGAAGGCGCTGAAATTCTCGCTCCCGACAAGGTGCGGCTGCATTTTAAGAAAGCCAACCGGGAATTGCATATGATTGCCGGACAACTCAGGATAATGTCCAAGAAATTTTTTCAGGAGCATGGCTTTGAGGACCAGTCTGGGAGCCGGGAGTTGATTCCTCCGGTAGCCTCAGGGCCATATATTGTTGAAAAATTCAATATCGGCAAAACTATAACCTACAAACGTAATCCGCACTATTGGGCCGAGGAGCATCCGACACGCAAGGGGATGAATAATTTTGATGAAATCGTCATCAAATATTACAAAGACCAAACAGTTGCCTTAGAAGCGTATAAAGCCGGAGAATTTGATTTTATCTCGATCAATATTGCCAAACAATGGGCCCGCGATATGGAGGGGAAAAAGTTTTCCGACGATTCGATTATTAAGAAGATTGTTCCGCACCAAAACAACCTGGGTATCCAAGGCTTCCTCATGAACCTCAGGCGGGAGCTGTTTCAGGATACAAGGGTGAGAAAAGCGCTGGGATTGGCACTGGACTTTGAATGGACCAACAAATCACTGTTTCATGATCAGTATACCAGAAACAACTCGTTTTTCAGCAATTCCTATTTAGCTGCGAAAGGCTTGCCCGAAGGCTTGGAACTCAAGTACCTGGAGGCCTATAAAGACATTCTTCCCGAAGAGGTATTCACCACACCTCTGATGCCTCCAACGGTAGTTGAGCCGGCGGGCATTCGAAAAAATCTCTTAGAGGCAAAAAAATTATTAGAGGAAACCGGCTGGCATATCCAGAGCGGCAGTCTCGTCAACGCCAAAGGGCAAAAATTTAATTTTGACATCCTTCTGGTTTCCCCCGCCTTTGAAAGGGTCATGGCAGGATACGTGAAAAATCTCGAAAAATTGGGAATCCGCGCCGAATATCGAGTAATTGATCCAACTTTATACGCCGAACGCTTAAAGAGCTTTGACTTCGACATGATAGTCACGACTTATGGACAATCCCAGTCCCCCGGTAATGAACAGCGCAACTACTGGTATTCGACTTCGGCTGACCGGGCGGGCAGTCAAAACTACGCTGGAATAAAATCGGCCGCGGTGGATGGCTTGGTTGACAAAATCATTTACGCAGAAACCAAAGAAGCGTTGACGGCCGGATGCAGAGCACTGGATCGCGTCCTGTGGTACGGATATTATCTGATACCCAACTGGTATCTCCCGGTACACCGGATAAGTTATCACAACAAGTTTTCAGCACCTTCGCAATTACCGCTTTATTATGATCCATTTCAATTTCTTATGACGTGGTGGCTGAAGAAGTGAGAGGCGCCTTATCACTCAGCGTGTGGGATTAGCAACAGGGTACAGATGGATAGCGTCACAATTCACTTAAAAAATCTCTTGGATACCGAGAAGCTCGGTCGGTTATTAGGAGAAATGGCTGGTCCCGGCGAAGTTATCTGTCTGGACGGCGATTTGGGTGCCGGTAAAACCGCCCTTTCTCAGGCCATCGCCAAAGGTTTGAAAGTCCCGGAAAACTGCTATGTGACAAGCCCATCATTTGCCATTCTACATGAATATGAGGGGCGTATCCCCATGTATCATATGGACTTTTATCGGCTGCACGATGTCGGCGAGGTGATTGATCTCGGCTTCGAAGAATATTTTTACTTGTCCGGGTTGACCGTCATTGAGTGGTCAAAGCGGGCCCTTGAGATTCTGCCGGAGGAACGATTGTCACTGGAAATTTTGCAGGACCAGGACGAAATGAGAACAGTCATCATCCAGGCAACCGATATTTATCGGAAGAGATTATTGAACATCCTTCCAGAGTTCCAACTTGCAGATGTTTCAGGCCATAGGCGGAATGAAGAATAATTGACCATTTTCAACAAAAACTCAAATCGAAGAGTCACCATGAAGAGAAAATCCGTGCGTTTTAGCGACTGCTACAAAACATTCACCATCGATCAGGATAAGGCCATCACACCGGAAGAAACGTTAAGGAAATTCTATGCCAAGGTGTCCTCTCTTAATTTACGGATATTGAATGATGTCAAAAGGATAGATAATGGTCGATTGGACATCCCGGTCTATTTCAGTGTTTGTGGTGAAGACGCGGAGGCGTTAACCGGCACAAAAAAACAGATGGGCAAGGGCGCCTCTCCCGTACAGGCAGAGGCCTCAGCCTGTATGGAACTGGCCGAAAGGTTCTCATTTTTTTCCTATAAAAACCATCCCGGCAACTTCCTTAGCGGCGACTATCCGGCAATGACCAAGGCGGGATACCCGGTGCTGGCGATGGAATATCTCCTCGCTTCCGTGCATGACAGCCATTCGAGCGTTGAACTCCTCGGACAGTTGCTGGAAGATATCCCCATGCAGTGGGCCTGGGGCACAAACATAAGCCGGGGCGAGGATGTCCTTATTCCTTTTTCCTGGTTTTTTGCCATCAACGAGTTCAATGGACCCTCCGCCGGTAACACCCTTGAAGAAGCAGCGATCCAGGGAATTTGCGAGATCGTCGAAAGACACGTCTGTTCTCTTGTGAATAATCGACAGCTGACAACGCCTCGCATTGACACATCTTCGATTCAGGATGAAGTGGCCAAGGAATTGCTCCATAAATTTAATACCCATAACATTGAATTATATCTCAACGATTTCAGCCTTGATACCGGTATATGCACGGTAGGAGCCCTGGCGATTGACAGGTCGACATTTCCCGGCAAAAGCGAGATTGTCTACACGGCGGGAACAACCCCCAACCCGGAAAAGGCATTGATCCGGGCGATCACCGAGGTGGCACAACTGGCCGGGGATTTCAATAGCAACTCGAACTATGTTGCCTCCGGCTTGCCGAAGCCCCGTTCCATGGAAGAGATAGTGTATATTACAGATTCTTCGGTAAGTGTGACTATTGCTGAGATGGCCAACCTGGCCGATAACAATATTCGGGTCGAAATCGACAACTGCGTGGCTGCTCTCAAGAACATCGGCATGGAAGTTCTCATGATCGATGTGACCCATGAAAATTTGCTGATTCCGGCCTTATATACCATCGTTCCCGGAGCCCATTTCCGCGAACGATCGATGATTAATGATGTTGGACTCTTTGCCGCAAAACTCCTGGTCGATCTGGTCTCTGATTCCGAAATTCTTGAGAAAAAACTCCGGCAAATGAACAAGTTGTTGCCGAACGCCTATTATCTAGAGTTTTACCGAGGTCGCAATTTTTCCGCCATGGGTGTTCCCGAGTCGGCTCTCGAGCATTTTGATCGGGCACTGGAATTGCAACCTGAGCCGGAGGATTTGCCGTATATCCTCTCCTATATGGGGAGTTGTCTGAAAGATCTCGGCAGATTTGCGGAAGCCATGGAGACCCTGTACAAGGGCTTGGCAGCGGATGAAGAACGACCGGATATACACAATACCCTTGGCGTCTGTTTCTTTAAAACCGGACAATACGAAAAGGCTATAAGCCATTTTCACCGGGCGGTTGCCTTAAATCCGGCCTCCGCTATTGATTATGCCAATCTTGGGGTAAATTACCACAAAATCGGCAACAGAGATTCGGCCATTGAGTTTCTCACCCTCGCCTTAACCCTTGATCCCAGCCTCGATTTTGCCGCTACTCTTTTGGCGGAGATTACCAATAATTGATCTTTTTTGACTATGGATAAAGCCTTCTTCTCGAAATACCTTTGGACAACCTTGGTGCTCGCCATTTTCTGTTTTAGCGTCACCACCACCGGTTTTTCAGCCGATTCGCCGCAGAATCTGAAGGATCGAGCAAAAAAACTTTACTGGGGGATAGACGGCAACCAGAATTACGCCCAAGCCCTGCAGCTTTATCTGCGGGCGGCAGAAGCAGGGGATGCTGAAGCGCAATATATCAGCGGCGGCATGTATCTCAAAGGTCTCGGTGTTGACAAGGACTTCAAGAAGGCCTTCAAACTCCTCTATGAAGCGGCCGAGAACGGCAAGAGTAGTCCCGAATCAGAGCAAATTCTTGGCCAGGCATTCTTGCTCGGCTCGGCGGTGCCGAAAAATTATGAAAAAGCCCTGCAATGGTACCACCTCGCTGCTGAAAACGGCAATAAAGATGCACAAAATGAACTTGGATACATGTATTTTGTCGGCAACGGTGTTGAACAGGATGTGGAAAAAGGCGGTACTTTTTTCATAAAAGCGGCGTATAACGGCATGGCCATTGCCCAGTATAATGTCGGAATAATGTACTTTACCGGCAAAGGGGTCAAGGCGACCGATCTGGAAAAATCCTATGCATGGCTCAATGTCGCGGCCGCCAATGGTCATCTGCCGGCCAAGGCAGCCAGGAATTATCTTGAAACTATCCTGTCTCCAAATGAACTGGCTGCGGCTCAGAACTATTCGGCCGAATTAATGAAAACCATTATCCCATAGCGATTTTTAGCAAACACCACAAACCTTGCTTACCTTGCTGGTCCTAAGGTCGATGGCTGGAAGTCGTACGTTTCATCTCCCCGGGATAGGTCCCATCCTTGGTTTGATTATTGATTATACCGAACATTTGGGGTATTGAATCTGCTTGATCTGTGGCGCTACAAAGGCATCTTTTACCTCGGAGAGTTTGAGAAAGGTCGGTTGCATGTCGGGAAAAGAAATCTATCTGCTGCGTCATGGCGATACCGGCAGACAAGGCTGCTATATCGGCATTACGGATGTGCCTCTATCGGCAATTGGCCAACAACAGGCGCGCGATACCGGGAGGACGCTGCGGCAGAAAAAAATAGACCAAGTATTTTGCAGCCCCATGCTGCGTTGTCGGCAAACCTCTGCACAGCTTGATCTGCCAATTCCTTACCAGGTGCATGAACTCCTGAAAGAGGTGGATTTCGGACGTTGGGAAGGAAAAAGCTTTGCCGAGATTGTCGCAGACGATGCCGAGGCCGTTGCCGTCTGGACAAACGATCCGGCACATTTTTGTTTTCCGGGCGGGGAAGCTTTGATCGATTTTCACAACAGAGTTACCACGATTATGAAGATGCTTTTTGAAGAAAACAGTAAACATATCCTGCTGATAACGCACGGCGGGGTTATCCGCCATCTTCTCTGCCTCTGCCTGGGAATTCCTCTCGATAAATATCTTGTATTTGACGTGCAACCGGGGAGTTACACATCCCTCCTCCTTTACCCCGACGGCGGCGTTCTCACCGGCATGAATATCCGAGGTTGAGACGATGGCAAGGCTGATACTCATAACCGGAGGCGCAAGGAGCGGCAAGAGCTCGCACGCCCTAGAACTTGCCGAAAACCTTGGCGGTAAACGGCTTTTTGTTGCCACCTGCCCAAGCATCGATAGGGAAATGACCGAGCGGGTCAGGCGGCATAAGGAAGAGCGGCAGGGAAGAGGTTGGTCAACCGTCGAATGCGAGACCGAGCTGGCAACCTTGTTTCCTGCGCAGGTAAGCGGATTTGATGTAGTTTTGTTGGATTGTGTCACCCTTTGGGTAAACAACATTCTCTATAAACACGACCGTTCCGGGTCAGCCATCGATGACCGTCTGATCGGCCAATTGTGCAGGGAATGGCTCGATAAAACCGCAAATTACTCAGGGACGGTCGTCTGCGTGACCAATGAGGTGGGGCTTGGTATTGTCCCGGACAACGCCTTGGCACGTAAATACCGCGATCTGGTTGGTACCTGTAATCAGATCATCGGCACAAAAGCGGATGAGGTTATTCTCGTCAGTTGTGGAATTCCTCTTTATTTAAAAAGATAAAAAAAATTACCCCATGAACAAGGAACAGGAAAATACCCTATGAGTCTTTTAGAACGTACAGTTGAAAAAATATTTCCACAGGACAGTGCCAGTCGCGAAGCCGCCAAAAATCGTCTCGACAATCTGGCACTGCCGCACTGGTCCCTCGGCGATTTGATGGATCTGGCAATTGACATTGCCGGAATGACCGGGACGATTACCCCGGCGGTGAAGCGCAAGGCCATTGTCACCATGGCCGGCGATCACGGCGTGGTTGCCGAAAATGTCAGCAAGTACCCGCAGGAAGTGACGCTGCAGATGGTCTATAATTTTGTCCGAGGGGGCGCCGGTATCAACGCCCTTGCCGGACAAGCCGGAGCGGAGATCTTCGTGGTTGATATGGGCGTTGCCGCCGATCTCAGGGAACTGGCGGATGCCAAAAAAATTATCAATAAAAAGGTCGGCCTCGGCACCGACAATATTGCCGTTGGTCCGGCGATGAGTAAAGCCATGGCCAAACGGACGATAGAGTCGGGTATCGATATAGCCAACGATCTGGCGCAACGCTTTGATCTTTTTGGCACCGGCGACATGGGCATCGGCAACACCACGCCGTCAACCGCTATCGCCGCCGTTTGCACCGGCAAAAGCGTTGAAGAACTGACCGGCCGTGGCACCGGCCTGGATGATGCGCAACTGAGCCATAAGATTGCTGTTATCAAGCGAGCTCTGGAGATCAATAAACCTGACCCAAAGGATGGCATAGATATTCTTGCCAAGGTCGGTGGCTTTGAGATAGGCGGCATTGCCGGGCTGATTCTCGGTGCCGCCGCCAATCGAAAACCGGTGCTGGTCGATGGTTTTATTTCAACCGCCGGGGCGCTGATCGCTTATAAAATCGAGCCCTTTGTTAAAGATTATCTGATTTTCTCGCATCGCTCCGTCGAACCTGGGCATAAGGCGATGCAGGAGGCACTTGGCTGTAAGAAACCTTTGCTTGATCTCAATTTCCGCCTGGGAGAAGGTACCGGTGCGGCGGTCGCCATGAATCTTGTGGCCGGGGCAGTGGCCATCCTGACCCAAGTGGCTACCTTTGCCGAGGCCTCGGTGGCTGTGGCCGACAAGTGATCAGTCGGGGATTGTGCCCATGAGCTCCGGCGGCAACACCTTTATGGTCCTGGCAGTCAGGTTTTGTACGGCGATGCGCTTTCTCACCCTTATCCCGATACCCTGGCGGGCCGAGGAAGACACGCGCCATTTTGCCAATTCTTTGGCATTTTTTGCCCTCGTCGGTATGGTTATCGGCACCATCGGCTGCTGCGGTGTTTTCTTTTTGAGCAAGGGTTTTCCGCAACCGGTGGTCATCGCCGCAGGTCTTACCTACCTTGCCTTTATTTCCGGCTGTCTCCACCTTGACGGCCTTTCCGACAGCGCCGACGGCCTTCTCAGCTCCCGCCCAAGAGAGGTCTGCTTGAAAATCATGAAGGACAGCAGGGCCGGGGCAATGGGTATTGTTGTGGTGCTTTTGGTGCTTTTGACGAAATATGCCGCACTCAGCACGATGCCGAAGGAAGCCCTCCTGTCGGCATTTTTTTTGATGCCGCTGGCCGGTCGTTGCGCTATCCTTCTGACTATGGCGAGTTTGCCCTATGCCAGAGCCGAAGGGGGACTCGGCCGGTTGTTCTATTCCGGCAACAGTAAACAAGCGGCGGTCATCGGCTTTACGCTTCTCCTTGTTAGTCTTCTTTTTTTTGCACATGACCAGGTCCTGCCAATTCTTGTCGGCTTTCTGGCGGTGACTTTTTTATTTAATAGGTGGTGCAAGGCAAAACTTGGAGGGGCTACCGGCGATACCCTGGGCGCCGTCTGCGAACTCACCGAAATGATTGTGGCCGTTTCCTTGACTGCGTCCTTTCCTCCCTTATTCCAGTAATGACTTGAATATTATGCAAAGTTTCGAACATGGCGGAAATATCCATAAGGTGCTCCGAGAAGCGGCAAATGGGCATGGAGAGATCCTTGACTTCAGCGCCAATATCAATCCGATAGGACCTCCCGAATGGTTTCGCCCGCTGATCAGCAGTCAGTTACAGAATCTTATCCACTACCCCGACCCGGAGAACACCGAGTTCATCAAAGCGATTTCCGAACATACCGGAGTTGCCGGGGATCGGATCATCGTCGGCAACGGGACAACCGAGCTGTTGTACCTCATTACCAGGGTACTCCCGGCGCAACGGGCACTTATTCCGGTTCCCTCCTATGTTGATTATGTCCGGGCGGCAACGCTCGGCGGCTTGGCGGTAACCACCTTTCCCATGCCTGAATCGCTTGATTTTGCTCTCGATTGTGTAGCTCTCTCAGCGGCAATCCGCCCAGGCGATCTGGTGATCATCGCCACGCCCAATAATCCCACGGGCAGTACCGTCGACTGGGACACCCTGCTGGCCCTTATCAAGGATTACCCGGAAAGTTATTTCCTCATCGACGAGGCCTTTCTTGATTTTCAGGAAGGCGCACAATCGTTTGCTGATACGGCGGCCAATGTCCTGACGCTTAACTCCATGACCAAGTTTTATGGGGTTCCCGGACTGCGTATCGGCTATGCCATTTTCCCTTTATCGCTCGCCCAAATGATTCGGGACAACCTGCCACCCTGGACGGTGAACACTCTTGCCCAGGAATTCGGGGCCATGGCCCTCAGGGATCTTGCCTATCAAAAAAAGACTCGGGATGTTTGCCGCGAGCTACGGCAAGAGTTGCAACAAGAACTTGCTGTAATTCGGCAACTGAAGGTATATCCAGCTGCCGCCAATTATCTGTTTGTAAAGATATTAGGCAGCGGTAAGGCCGCAGATCTCGCGGGGTTCTGCCTGGAACATGGGATCATGATCCGCGTATGTGCCAACTATACCGGTCTGGGTGATTCCTTTTTTCGTATTGCTGTGCGCAGCAGAAAGGAAAATGAGCAGCTTGTTGCGGTATTGCACGCCTATTTTCCCGGTAAAAAAGGCAAGATTGCCGCGAAAAAGAAGGCCAAATCGATCATGTTCCAGGGAACATGCTCCGATGCGGGAAAATCCATTCTCACCGCTGCATTATGCCGCATTCTTTATCAAGACGGACTGCGCGTCGCCCCCTTCAAGGCGCAGAATATGTCCCTCAACTCCTTTGTCACCCGCGAGGGCCACGAAATGGGCCGAGCTCAGGTGGTGCAGGCGCAGGCGGCACGACTTGATCCCGACAGCCGGATGAACCCCGTGCTCCTTAAACCGAATTCCGATACCGGCAGCCAGGTCATTGTCTGTGGCAAGCCGGTCGGCAATATGTCGGTTCTTGAGTATAACGCCTATAAACCGCAGGTCTGGGATTCAGTTTGTAAAAGCTATGATTCACTGGCCGACGAATTTGATGTCGTGGTCCTGGAAGGTGCCGGATCGCCTGGGGAAGTGAATCTCAAGGCCGATGATATCGTCAATATGAAAATGGCCGGATACGCCGAGGCGCCGGTTATTCTCGTCGGCGACATCGACCGCGGCGGGGTGTATGCGTCGTTTGTCGGCATAATGGAGGTCCTTGCCGAATGGGAACGGCAGCTTGTGGCAGGCTTCGTGGTCAACAAGTTTCGCGGTCAGGCCTCACTCCTGGCTGCCGCCCATTCCTATGTGCAACTGCATACCGGAAAAGCGGTTATCGGAGTGGTTCCCTATCTGCATAACCTCGGGTTGCCGGAAGAAGATTCGGTTTCCTTTAAAAAGGGCAGTTTCAACCGGCAGCGGGTGGGGGAGGGGGTGGAGATTGTCGTTATCAGTCTGCCGCATATCTCCAATTTCACCGATGTTGAACCTTTCCTTGATGAACCTGATGTATCTGTTCGGATTGTCGATAAAGTCACAGAAATTGGCAACCCCCAAGCGATCATTCTTCCCGGTTCAAAAAATGTCATCCACGATCTTCATTTTCTCAATTCCGGGGGTTTTGTTGAAAAACTTGCCGAATGCCGCAGTAAAGGTTGCGAAATTGTCGGCATATGCGGTGGCTATCAGATGCTAGGCAAGGTCATCAAGGACCCCTACGGCATTGAATCGACGGATGGCCAGTTGGTTGGTCTTGGCTATTTGCCGATGGAAACGGTCATCGAGCAGGATAAAAACCTGACCAGAAAAACGGGAACACATACCCTGTCCGGCACAACGGTTTTCGGCTATGAGATTCATCACGGGATTTCCTCTATCCCGTCTGCTCCTTTACTTGTGTTTACCGACGGGACGACCTGTGGCCTTGCCGGGCCGGGGGGACAAGTCTGGGGAAGTTATCTGCACGGGATCTTCGACAGCGATGAATTCAGGCGTTGGTTTATAGACCGGTTGCGGACATCGACTGGTTTGCAACCGATCGGCAGAATTCTTGCCCCCTATGATCTCGAAGGTGCCTTTGAGCGATTGGCCGACCAAGTACGACAAAATGTCGACATGGAGTATTTGTATCATCTTCTAAGAATTTGATTTTGTTTACCCATCGCCATAACCTGAAATCATGACCTATCTTTTACAAGTATTATCCGCGGTAGTTCTCGACCTTCTGCTGGGTGATCCTGCCTGGCTGCCGCATCCGGTGCGAGGCATCGGCAGATTGTGCATATGGAGTGAAAAGCTCACCCGATTTCTCTTCACTAACCTCTATCTCGCTGGATTGGCAACCGTTGTAATTGTTCTGACAGGTACCGCCGCCGGGGTTTTGCTGCTCTTGCAGGCGGCAACCGCCATCTCGCCGTTTCTTGGGGCAGCGTTTGCCGTAATTCTCCTCTACACCACCATTGCCACCAGAGATCTGTTGCGTCATAGCGATGCGGTATATGCACAGCTTGGGGCAAACGGCACACTTGAAAAAGCGCGACAAGCTATCGCCATGATAGTAGGGCGCGACACAAGGGATTTATCCCGGGCAGGGGTCGCCCGAGCCTGCATTGAGACGGTTGCCGAAAATATGGTCGATGGCGTCACCGCCCCGCTTTTTTTTGCCGTCATTGCCAGCTTTGCCGCGCCATTTGTCGGCTTGAGCCCGATCTGTTGTTCTGCCCTCGGGGCCTTTTTATATAAGGCCGTCAATACCATGGATTCAATGATCGGTTATAAAAATGAAAAATATCTGCACCTTGGCAGAGCTGCCGCAAAACTCGATGATGCAGTGAATTTTCTTCCTGCGCGAATCAGTGGTTTGTGCGTAATTGTGGCTGCATTTTTTCTGAAATTGGATTACAGGGAGGCGGCGAGGATTTTTTGGCGCGACAGGCTCAACCATTCAAGCCCCAATGCCGGTCATACCGAGGCGGCAACGGCCGGGGCGCTGGGACTTCGCTTAGGTGGACCATCGCCCTATTTTGGCAAGATCGTCGAAAAACCGTATCTTGGCGACGGTATTCGCGAACCGGTCGCCGATGATATACAAAAAACAAATCGTCTCATGCTGGTCGGGACATCAATATTTGTTGTATTATTGGTCGGATTACGGCTCATGGTTGCATAACGAGCTGAGAATAAACATCATTTTAAAAATTGAGGGAGAACTTCATATGGAACGGACATTTGCAATCATCAAGCCCAACGCCTTTGCCGATGGCAACAGCGGGAAAATCATCAGCCGCATATATCAGGAAGGTTTCACCATTGTCGGCTTGAAAAAGCTTTATCTCAGTAAGGTCGAGGCGGAAGGCTTTTATTATGTGCATAAAAGCAGACCCTTTTTCGGGGAGTTAACCGAGTTTATGTCCAGCGGTCCCTGCATCGCCATGGTTCTGGAGGCGGACAATGCCATCCAGAAATGGCGGGACCTTATGGGGGCAACCAATCCTGCCCAGGCTGCAGAAGGAACTCTGCGCAAGGAATTCGGCAAATCCCTCGGCGAAAATGCCACCCATGGCTCTGATGCACCGGAAACGGCGGCATTCGAAATCGGCTATTTCTTTGCCGGGCTGGAGCTTCTGTAATTTTTCAACTTGTGTAAACGAGCACTGTTTTCTGCATCTTTCAAGAGGGTGCTTGGAATTCAATGACAATACTCGTTTCAGGCGCCGAAGCACTGTGTATCTGAAACGAGTTTCCTGATGGGTTAAACCCAAACTACCAATTTTTCCGTGAGCGAGTTTTCAGACTCAGCCGGTTGATATTTCAATACGCGATTTTCCGACATTAGACAAAATAATACGTTACAGTGTTTGTGCAACGAACTTAACGGTACCTGTACTCAGTTTCCTGGCACAAATTTGCGGCTTTTTTACGAACTGGTGTCATAGCATAATCCCTGGAGATAAGGAGTTCTGAACTTCGCAGGTGTATGTTTTGCTTAAACGGTAATACGATTTTACAAAATGTAATTTTTTCTTGACTTTCACCTTTTTTTTCGGAATAGTCCACGAACTAAATTTGCGTGTTACTTGCTGGGGATGTCTGAACAATGCTGAACTATTGCAGTCGATGCAATAAAATCCCGTTATAAAAACCTTTATGGCTGATTTTTCATATAAAATTGCAGCGACTGCGGTCAGTTGAAATGGGAGATTGTAGAAAGAATGAATGTACATAAGCCCTTTATAAGCAAACCGCTGGTGGTGTTCATAATAAACGCGTCACTCACGGAATCGCTGTCAACCGGTGTCAATCTTTTTCGTCAGCAATACGGAGATCGCTTTATCGTAAGGGTTTTTGCCACCCATGATATCGACGAAGAGGTCGTCAAAACCAGGACAGTCGTCCAAAGCCTTGAAGACGCCGATATGGTATTTCTTGATGTTCGCGGAGGGGGGAAAGCCGCCGGAGTATGTGCCGGAACGCTTCCAACCACCCGTCAACCGGTGGCCCTGCTGCTGGGAGGTTCACCGGAAATCATGGCGCTTCTTCGGCTGGGATCATTTTCCATGAAAACCATCTTGGAAAAGTCTGCCCGAAAGCAAGCCGACAGTGTATCCGCCAGCCCGAATATCGCCGCCATGCAGCGATTGATGAAAATGGTGGAAACCAGCGGCAGTATCCTACCTTTCGGCAAGCTTAAACACGCTCATAACTGGGCCCGGATGATGCGCTACTGGCAGCACGGAGGGGGAGAAAATATCAAGAATCTGCTGGCTTTTGCTGCCGGTGAATATCTGGATATACCTTTGGCCAAGCCACCCAAACCGCAAGAGTACCCCGAATATGGACTCTTTGATCCATTGTCCGATCGTTTCTATGACACCTTGGGCGCTTATCGTCAAGCGGTGGGCCACAGTCCGGAAAAACCGACAGTCGGTCTGCTTTTTTATGGGGGGATGCATTTTTCTCAGAGCCTCGTACCTGCAAAAGCGTTTGCCAAGCGCACAGCAATTCCCGGTCAAATTTTAAGTTACTGAAAACATTGATAATGTAAAATCAGCCTTTCGTAAACTTTTACCATCACCAATTATATAACCAACTGAAAATACGATATAAAAAAATACATA